>Ga0207646_10000003_pt1 | contig 537256 bp, 552 predicted proteins | sample KBSK5502metaG_FD_184343 | JGI IMG/M metagenome (GOLD analysis project Ga0207646, IMG submission 184343) | Corn, switchgrass and miscanthus rhizosphere microbial communities from Kellogg Biological Station, Michigan, USA - KBS K5-50-2 metaG... | ecosystem: Host-associated > Plants > Roots >... | reverse complement strand
CTCGAATTGGGAGACAAAATGCCCGGAACCACAAGTTTACCTTCGGCACTCCAGAAGAAATCGACTCAGAACTCCATAAGTCAGACAGTACAACCGTCAGCTATGACGACGTTGCAACGGTTCTCTCCGTCGCCAAGTCTACCCGAGACCGAGCGCTGATCTTGGTCAATCTTCATGGCCTCGGGGTGGGAGAAATCTGCGAATTCAACAAGAACTGGTACCAACTCTACGATGTCCTGAAATCTCGAACTCCAGAAGTGCGATGGAAGACCAGAGTCAACCCCGTGAGGGTCAACCTCATCCGCAAAAAGAAGCACGTGAAGTTCTACACTCTCTTGACCGATGACTGCATCGACACTTTGGCAACGCTTCTCGATGAAAGAGAGAAAGAGATGGGCAGACCTCTGCAGCCCTCTGACCTTCTGTTCGTCAACTACCGAGGACAGCCAATCACAGAACATCGAATCCAAGAACAACTCAGAAGCCACCGAGGCAACGCCCCAGTCGCTCACCCAGAAAACATCAAAGCCCATGAGATCGGACGAGACTGCTTCATCACCCTCTTCGCAAATCATCACATCGGCCCCTACAACGCTAAGGGGAAGTCTCTGCCAGCGGAATTCTGCGTCGGTCATACAATCGACGATCTGAAGTACAACAAAGCAGTTTGGACAAAGCAAGGTGAGGCCGATCTGCGAGAAATCTTCGAACGTCTCCGCTCAGACCTCAACTTGGTCACCAGCCGAGGCCGAGAGCCAGAAGTCATCACCGCCGAGGGACAGAAAGTTGATGAGGTCTACAACCTTCTAGACGCCATACTCATGGATATCCTGCCCGGAACGAAACAAATGAGCCAGCGAGACCGAATAGAGAATGCCAAGAAACTACTGCTCGGTTCGCAGCGGCAACTGGAAGCCGGGGGTGGTACCTAAAATTGACCCCGTGGTCCCACACATCAGCATGGAGTGTCCAGAGTCTTCGCCTTCACTCATTAGTGCCAGAGGGCAGGACTTCAGGAAAACCTCATGGTTCCAAGATTCCTGAACCATACTTGGACCCAAGAACAATATTATCCTTTAGAAGGATAAGAACCCATCGGATTGACTGATCTAGCCCGACGGTTTGCAGTCAACGCTCTTGCCACGAGAAGGATTGAGACTATCTGCACGAGTCCTAACAGAACGGTTGTAATCTGGAAGACGGGTCGCCAAAGAACCAATCCTTTGAGTCTCAGTTATATCTACTCTCACCTTTATCGGAATTGTCGGCCGTTGCCGCAATAGCGCGTATCGCGAAGTGGGAGCAATGATCATCAGCAGTAACTTCAAGATGGCATGGGGAATCCGACCTTTGACAGAGCTTCCGCTCGAACGGTTGATTTATGACAACTTTCCCCACCCTCATAAGCACGAACCGCAGGCAATCCGAGCCAAGCTCTTCGAATGATGGGCTCCTTCGTATTTCTACAATTAAAATCGTCACCTCAAAAGAGTGTTAAGTAAGAGACCAAATTAGGGGGAGGCTGTTCCTAAGAAATGTCGGTCGAAAGAGACTCGGATACGAGTGGAAAGCAAACTCTGCTGACAGCATCTGCCGAATGGATTGATCGTGAAGAGGAAGATGCAGGGTTTCCTGTTGACTACAAGATTACCTCGACCCCGAACGATTTCAACGTGAATACTCTGTTTGACTTGATCGAGTCGGAGACAGTCAAGATACCGGGTTTTCAAAGGAACTACGTGTGGGACATCAAGAAGGCTTCAAAGCTCATCGAATCTATTATCATGGGTCTTCCCGTCCCTCAGCTGTTCTTCTACGAGAGGGGACGCAACGATTTCCTCGTAATAGACGGACAACAAAGACTGATGACGATTTACTACTTCATAAATGGCCGATTTCCCAGATTGGAGAAAAGGGCTGAACTACGAAAAATCTTCGATCAGAAGGGAGGAATACCCTCTGACATTCTCGGCAACAACGAATATTTCGAGGATTTCGATCTAAAGCTTGGTGCGCATCCTACGGGTGCAAGAAATCGTCTTGACGGCTTGAACTACGAAACGTTGGAGGAAGACGACAAGACTACTTTCAAGCTGAGACCCATTCGATGTGTCGTCATTATCCAGCACGAACCGAAGGATGACACATCAATGTATGAGATATTCGTGCGCTTGAACACGGGGGGCATCAACCTAACGCCTCAGGAAATTCGTGTTTCCATGTACTACTCCAAATTCTATGATATGTTGAGCAGGGTCAACCTCAATGAGAGTTGGAGAAGGTTGACCCGACCAGAGCCAGATTTGCATATGCGTGATGTGGAAATATTGCTTCGAGGCTTCGCGATGCTGACCGATGGGAAAGACTACAGGCCTCCCATGATAAGGTTCCTCAATACTTTTTCCCAAAAAAGCCAGAAGTTTCCTGATGACCTCACAACGTACTACGAATCGTTATTCCTGAGCTTCTTAGAGCGTTGCAAACAACTACCGAATCAAGCATTCACTTCAAAATTCGGGAGGTTCAGCACATCCATGTACGAAGCAATCTTCACTTCTGCATGTGAAGAGGCTTTCGCTAGACGATCCACCGAAGTAAAGAACATTGACCCCGAACGGTTGGGGACGCTGAAGCGAGACAGACAATTCCTCAACGCACTTGAATCTCAGACAACAAGCAGAGAGAATGTCAACTTAAGGCAACAAAGAGCCAGACAGATTTTATTCAGCTGAGTAGAGCCGCATGGCTTCTACCCGCAACGTTGTCGATGAGTTTTACGACAATTATGTCTCGTTGCTGAAATTGCTTGAAGCAAAGAGAGAGATATCGCTACAAAGCTGGGCAGGCGAGTTCTTTCGACGAATAATCGTTCTGGTTGCCGCAAACCATCTGGAATCGGAAGTCAAGAGCATTCTGCGGAATCTTGTCAAGACAAAATCGGGTGAGCCGAAGCTTGAGTCGTTCTTGGACGCGTCTATGGAAAGACAGTATCATACTTATTTCCAATGGAATAAGCGAAACGCTAACGCTTTCTTAGGTCGGTTTGGAAAGAGCTTCAAAGAAGCCGTGGAGCGAGATGTTGAGGACAACGAAGAGCTCGAAGTAAGTATCAAGGCGTTCATGGAAATCGGAGACCTTCGCAACACCTTGCTCCATGAAAAGCTCTTGGAAGTAACCTTAGAAAAAAGTGTTGACGACTTCTACCAATTGCACAATAAGGCCTTGTTGTTCATCGGTTATCTTAAGACCAAGCTGGTCTAAACACGGGAAGACTTAGCTGCCTCTAAAGCTTCTCGACCTCGGATAAGAGAAATCTGAGCCGGGACTCGTCCCGAATCCACTTCCATCCTCGCGGGAAGGTTTTGTTACCATATATCATGAGACCAAACTTGTTCGGTTTGAAGGGCGCACCTGGCTCAGTGAGTTGTTTAGCACTTTTCAGAAGACTGGTCTCCCGACCGTCTTTTACCCCTAAAGCACATACAAACACGTCGCTGGAACGCTTGAAGTGCGCGCATTGACGGACTTGCGCTTCCATTCTCTGAGGCACGTAGACACTCCCCCTTAATGCCGTGATCCTATGCGTGTCTGGGGTCTTACTGACCTTAAGAACTGCAGCTATCTCGTACCAGCCTATTACATACTTGGCCATTCTGCCTCTTTGATCATCGGCAATTGCTTTCGTTGTTCTGACAGCGTAGGTTTCCTTCCTGACTGGAGCCAGACTCGCGACGAAGAATAAGTAATCGCCCGGTAGTAGCTTAACAAGCTGCTTGCCCCGGTCGCTCTCAAATGGCTCTCCGTAAGTGAAATGGAGAGGGTTTGGGTCAAAATGTGGCTTGAGGCCGTCGAATTCCGCGGGAATAACCGGAGATACGCCAAGAGCATTGTAGGTTAGTTTCTCCGATGAATCATCATCTTCAGGGCCTAAAGGTACGTAATCGAAATGTCCATCTTTGGGATTGATGGGTCCGCTGATGCCCATATTCGTTGAATCTGCGGCTACATGCAATAGCCATCCCTTCAAGACATCGAATCTCCCTTGCCTCTCAGTCTCAGGGTGTTGGCTTACTTAACCACGTCCATTCTGTTTGCAGTTCTTCATCGGTTCTGAAACTGAGCGGGTTCAACGGATGCTTTGAGCCCATCTTCTTCGACCCGAACTCTTGCAATACCCTTCCGGCAGTTTTTTCGGCTTGCAATCGCATCTGTTCCTTGACATCATCCGAAAACCAGTCTGGATTCTTGGCGAATTGTATCTGGAAGGCGATTTGATGGGCATAGCGGAAGAGTTCGAGGTCTTTCTCAGTCATTGCGAAGACCGCAGGGTCAACGTGAATATTGTTTCGGACATTGCTTGCTAACTTGAGCACTTGGTAGCAAGTCTCGGGCAGAATCTTCTGGTCCAGCAGAATCTTGATCTTCTTCCAGAACTTGTAGTGACTCAATTCATTGAACTTCCTTACATCAACGAGAGGTCCCGAGTCTCTCGGATTGCTTCCCTCAATGGACAGAACTACCTTGTTTGTTTTGTAGACTCCCATCTGTTTCATTACCATCTGAGTAACGATGGATTCTGCCGTTCTCCAATAGTAGAATGGGTCGAGAGCAAGTTGCCTAACCTGAGGCTCGATTAGAGCCAGATACTTTGGGTAGCATTGGTCACAGAGATTGAGTTTGACGAACTCTCGGAGGCGCTCGATGGTCGTCGGGGGAATCAGGGCTTATGGTTCCCCTGATTTGGGGAATCTCATAACGTGCGCCAATCTCGGATGTCATTGTCGAGTCAGGAATACAATTAGGTCGATCGCAGAAATAAGGATAGCTCGAACTTTTATCGAAGCGACTCGACCCTTTCAAATGAAAATCTCGATTGCCTCTGCTGAAACCTCCTCGACCCTATCGGCCTCCTAAACAACACCTGATTACTCCCAAGACCCAGAAGATTCTCCTAAGATGGATTCTCCGAGTTGCCTTTCTGTTGATCGGGGTAATAGTTGCATTTCTCGTCTATGTCTTCAGTCTGCCGTTCAACGAACAGAACGGAGTTCCTCCGACCCAAGCCGCTCTCTACTCTCTTTTCTTCGCAGTGGCTATTCTGAGTTTTTGGATAGGGACATTAGTAGTCGCAATTAGACTGAGGAAAATCTGACGGGATAAATTCCTCTACTCCTGAACTATCCCTGTGTCAGAATACGAGATGAAAACCGAAACAGTCAAAGCCAAGTCTGGAGAATAGATGAGGAGAAATGTTGAGTGACTACGAACCGAGTTGTCCCCACTGCGGAGGTCTTGTCACTCGCAGGCTGTGGATTCTAAGCCTGTGGACCTGCGCTCGCTGTGACTGGAGAGGTTTTTCGCCTTCGTGGGGAGGGAGGATCATCTACCTCGACCCGAGAAGGACCTACGAGTGTCCAGAGTGCGGAAATTATGTCAAGCCAAAGCTCGAAACGACTGTTTACGACGTGGACGACCACAAAGCCTTCAAAGAACAATCATGTCCGAGATGTCACAGACCGCTTCCGCATGAGCTAAAACCCCTTCCTGAATCATTGTCTTTCAAACAGGGACAGGCAGAAGGATCACTGAAACCAGGTCGTCTCCAAAATTTCCTTAACGTCGCGGGGTCTACAGCTGCTAAGAGCACACTTGCTATTGTCGGGTTAGTGGCCGGAAACTGGCTTCTGGGCAATCTCTACAAGATAGCCTATCCCTGGTTCTATGTTGGTTTTCCTCCTGTCCTGTTTGGATTAAGCCTCTTAGTCTGGTTGCGAGCGCGAAATCGCATCAAGCTCTACGCCTACCTTCTACTTCTTTCCATAAGCTGGATTGTGAGCCTATCCATTGGCAACATTACAGGTGGCTTCGTTCAAGCCGTGGGAGGGCTGCTTCCATTCTACTCGAACCCTTACGTTCTGGCTTATTGGATCGATTACTTTGTGATCTTGGTGCTTTTGGTCTTTGTGCAAACACGAATTAGCGCAATGATCGCTCAATCACGAGTCGGATTAAACACGATCCGGTAGAACCTCCAGTTGTGTCATGACCCGAGGGAAGGCAAGTAATGCCCAAACGAGACGATAGACCCTCTTAGTTTCAATCGTCCAATAGCAACCCGATGCCCTTTCGAGCAAGAAATTGCTTGACTTAATCGGTACGCTCGAGTTACTTGTTGGACGGATCGGCTGAAAAAGATAATGATAAGGGAAATCAAGAAGCATTTAGACAAGTGAGCGACTTCTCGACGGGCGCTGCGTCGGACCATTTTCCGAAAATGCGCTGGGTAATTCTCTCTGACCCTATTCAATTTTAACCGTCCGCTCCCGAAATCCACTCTTCGACGCCACCACGAGAATTCTCTTAACAAGTCTGAGCTGACCTTCTCTATGAAAAATTACGGTGAGTGCCAAGCAGACGGGTGGAAAAATAACGAAAACAGCAATCGCCCAACCTGCCACCTCTGCGGGTGGACCTGAAAGCGAAACAACAAAACGCAGAAACGCACTCACTGTCCCACTTCCGAATAGGAATTGTTCGAACAGCGTTCCCACCTTTCCAATTGTTTCGTTGTCAGTATCGTGTCTCCTGACTCCAGAATCCTCGAAAACCCACAGCAATACTACGAACGGCATGACCGTTAACAGTGCCACAAATCCAGCGCTCAGAAACGGCATCTCTTCTGTAAACGGGTTACGTGGACCTGAAGAGGGTAGAACGTATGCAACAGTTGAAGCAAACAGTAGAAAGACGGATAGTGTTTGGAGAAACCTCTTCGTTACCGTTTTGGGGAATCTCGGTTTGACAAGTAAGTATTCTAATCCTGGCGTAGTTATATGGAATCGTTTCAGTAATGCTTCGTGCCTTCTTTTGACGAAGAATGATCGAAACAGAAGACCTTCGAAAATATATGATGGCACATACCAAGCGATTAACGGGAAGGCAACCAGTCCGATTATTGCCATGATTGCGGTGAAAAAGCCTCCGAGACCCGCAATTGCCCAAAAGAGGATGAAGTAAAGGAACATCGATACAGCCACTATTTTTGATGCGTCTTCGTATTCCGGTCTTCTCAGACTATCACCTACTGCGTCCGCTGGGTTGTCAGCATTCATGATCGGGTTGTCCTCAGTAGTTTCAGTTCTCAGCCCTCTCTGATTCTAATCGAAGTTAATCACCGTTCTGATTGACCAAGAAATGAAGTGCGGAAACCCTGTCTGTAGCAGAACAATGATCGGACCATTGCCCGTCAAAGTGTTAGAAGCGCACGTCCCCAACATCTCTGACGTGAACGACATCTATTGGAAGTACGCGTTCGAGAAACACGTGCTTGAAGGTCGAGGCTACGTCTGTTTAAGTTGTGGTAATTCTCGCATGGTCAAGCTTCCCCAGATAGACGACATAACTGGAATGGTTGCGTGGGATTGAATTTGGAGAGTTAAGTAAGAGACGAACGGGCAAAATACAATGTGTCTATCGGCTCGAAATTCAACTTGGTTGCTCTGGGGATTCCCGTAGCAGGATTGCTGGTTCTTCTCGGGCTGATCTACCTCTATGCTCCTTCACTGACCCAAGCATTCCTGGTTTTGGTTGCTGGGTTCATAGCTCTGGACGGTGTAGTCTGGAACCGATTACGCTCCCATCTCAACACCAAGATGATTGAAGTTTGGGAACACTACATCAAGCCGATACGAGATGGGACAATCGGACCAACAATTGGAGCCGCATACTTCTTTCCAGAGAAAAGTGTAGGTTTGGAAGAGAAGGTAGAATGGGTAGCGAAGTACGGTAGATATGGTCCTATCAAGCTCTATCCAAGTAAACTTGTGAAACTCAGGCTCGTGTCAAAGCTCTTGAAAGCGGGAGAGATATTCAACTCCAAACTCAACATGCTTCTCGAAAGTATCAAAGCTGAGGGATACGAGGTCCACCTCTACTACGCTTTCGACCGTTGGAATTTGCGAAAGATTCCCCCGGAACAGGTGAAAGGACTTGATCAGAAGTTTTCAGCGTCACAAAAAGTCATCCTCGACGCTTTGGACAAAATCAAGAAACAGGAGATTGACGCGATTGCTCAGGCATGGCAGGAGCCGTTCACTCTTGCCAAAGAGATCGTCTCGACACTGAATGCGTTCAGTTTCGAGAATAGTATTATGCCACCAAAACCAACTAACCCCTTCGAGCACCCTCTCTCGTGATTCGTGTGAGGCAGGAAGCGTCAGAATCAGGCGAACAACTGTCGAAAAGAGAGCACGACATTCATGTTGTGATGGAAGAGAGAGCAAAAATGGTCAAGACAGGTCAAGAGATTCTGACGCTTCTGGGAAAGTTCCCTTACAAACCCGAGCCGGATAGAACGGAGATTCAGAAGAAGCTCTTGGAATTCACTGCTCATGTTGCGAACATTTCTGGATTCTGTGCTCCTAACTGGAGAAATATGATTGTAAAACTCGAAGATTATCTGGGGTTGTCAATGACAAGACTGAACTTCGATATGCGGCTCGCTCCTCATTTGGCAGGCTTGATGCAAATGGCTGTCGGCATTCAAGTAGACTTCACTAAAGGACCACCTTTTCGACTAATCGGGTTTAATGTTAAGGCATTCAAAGCTCAAGTCAAAGGAATCGTGAAGCGTTACTGATCGAGTCTTTGTCTTCTTCATTAGTTCAAAAAGAGTCTCACGCTTCGGGAAGATGGTACCGTACATAGGAAGTCGGCAACTTGAGTGCGCGGTCATTCAAATCATGTGCAACATCAGCAGCGGCTATCGCCATTTCAGTCAGTGTGCGTTTCGCTTCTTGACTATAATTTGGGAAGAACAGACCATCTCGATGAGCAAGACCGTCTCTTTTTCTCTTGAATTGTTGGATGACACTGAACTCGTTATCGGACACCAATTCTATAAGATTCAGTAGTCTGAGCTTGGTCGATACGCCCAGATCAATCAACCATCTTGACTTAGTATTCTGTGTCGAAAGCCCGAAGACTCTGAGAAGTGCATTGTTGCAATGCATCTCGATTATCCCCCAAGCAAGTAGGACAACTTCGAGCGTCTTTCCTTCTTTCTCCAAGTCCTCAAGTATGTCTCTATGTTGGCGTTTTCTTGTGCTCATTCTAAGAATCTGCCACGAGTCGTATTAGACCTTCGTCGATTGAGGATTGCGAATTGAGGAATTCCTTTGACATTCCACTTTTTGAAGTGACTTGTCTTCGCTCCCAACACCGTAGTCAGCAAATTATCATTCAAACTGATTCTTACTCGACGCACTTTGAGGTAACCAAACCGTGATCTTATCGGGCTAAAGTCAGGTTGCAATACTACTAAAAAGGCGACTATCACAAGCGTTCCTCAGGCTCATAAGTTGGTCAACCTAACTTTCTACGGAGGGGTCAACGAGATCGGTGGAAACAAGATTCTGCTTGAGGACAAAGACACTAAGATTCTGATCGACTTTGGCATGAGCTATGGACACAAGGCAATATTTTTCGATGATTTTCTTCGACCGCGCACATCAGGCGGACTAAGTGACTTCTTGCGGTGTGGACTTGTTCCAGACCTCAATGGAGTCTATCGAGAGGACTTGTTACTGTCGATCGGACGAGAAAGGGCAGACCCGAACATAGATGGTGTATTGCTTTCCCACGCGCATCTTGATCATGCCGCCTACATCTCCTTCTTGCACGAGAAGATACCAGTGTATTGTGGTGAGACGTGCAAAATGATTCTCGAAGCCCTGCAGGAAGCCGGAAGTCGAGATTTCGAGACCGAGATCTTGAGTTTCAAGGCTCGCCCTGACACGCGGAAGAACCCCGAAATTCAGAGAAAATTCGAAACTTTTAGGACCGGAAAGTCATTCATGATTGGGAACTGTGAGATCACACCTGTTCATGTGGATCATAGCATTCCAGGCGACTACGCTTTCTTGATCCGCACCAGTGAGGGTACGGTGGCGTACACTTCAGACCTGCGTACGCATGGTTCTCGTCCGGACATGACCGAGGACTTCATCCAAGTCGCGACAAAATCAGAACCTGTCGCCTTGATCAGCGAAGGCACTCGGATTAACGAAATGAAGCCTGATGCTGGCGAGGTAGGAGTTAGGGACGGTTGTGCATCGGCCGTTGAGAACGCGGAGGGGTTAGTGGTGGCTGATTTCAACTTCAAAGACGTGGATCGATTTCACACATTCGAGTCGATAGCAAAGGAAAACGATCGCAAACTCGCAGTGTCCTTAAAGGATGCATTCTTTCTGAAATATTTGTCGTCAGATCCCCAGTTGGGATTGCCTAAACCGGACAGTTCGGACATTATTGTTGTGCCTCCCAGAGTGAAGACGGGTCAGTATCTCGAAAGTGATTACACCGTAGCTGAACGACAGTTCATCAGCAACGCTAACTGTATGAGAGCTGACGAACTGTTGAAGAGGCAGGACGAGATTGTGGCATGTCTCGGCTATTTTGAAATGAACACGATTGCGGACATGAAACCCAGTCATGGCAGTCTTTACGTCTATTCAAGTAGTGAAGCCTTCAATGAAGAGATGGTTCTGGATCACAAGAGATTGAGGCGCTGGACAGATTTTCTTCACATGAGATACTGCGAGTCACACGCCAGTGGACATGCCAGTGGTATGGACATCATGCAAATGATCAAAAGAATCAAACCCGAAACCGTGTTTCCCATTCATACTGAGTCTCCGGGATCGTTTGAAGGAACTGCGAAAACTGTCGTCAGGGTTGAGACTGGAATACAATATCCGGTTTCTCGTAAGCCTACATAATTGCTCAACGCATCTGTAGAAGTTAATAGAGAGCTGATCCCGAAAACGATGCTTACGACTCACTGATGCCTTTAGAGAAGGGCGCACATCGCAAGGTCTTCGAATCAGTCGTTCAAAATGAGACACGTCCAGTTTCAAAGAACGATTGCTCTCAATACACAATGTCTGTGGTTGAAAAATGCCGACAAGCTGTACCTCAAAATACACCTGCTCCAACTATGGGACGCATTACTGGCGATTGGTTTGAGTGGACAATTGCAAAGTGTTTAGAGATCGCTTTCGGGAGAAGCTCTTACCAAACCAGTGAAGATATAGGAGGTAAGACAAGAAACATTCCTGGATTCGAAAAAGGCTTTGTGCGATGGCTTCCATGTCCAGATATCATTCTGAAAACCAAGAACGACTTCATGGTCGTAGTGTCAGCTAAATGGGGGCTTAGACCAGATAGACGATTTGCAGAACCGTACATTGCAATGAAAATCAAAACAGTCAAACCATCCGTAAAATACTTGATCTTGACAAATACTTCATCGTCACCCAATACTCAAGTGCTAATGGAAGCACCAGAAATTGACAAAGTCTACCATCTAAGACCGGACTTGTTTGGTGGAAAACTCTTGGGACTCAGTAACTTTCCAACTTTGATAGATGACCTATCGGCAATTATCGGCGTGAAGTCGAATCTTTGACCCGTCTGACCTCGAACAACCCATCTTCCACTTTCAGACATTCGATCAAATCACCAAGTCTGAATTCTTCAAATGCACGACGACCAACCCAAATTCTACTCCCCCCCACGTCGAGGCGCGCTCTTCTGATTAGCTTAGATCCCATCTTTAGGTCAAAATCGCGTTCCACTGGATGAGGGAACATGGGGACCGCTTCAAGTGGAATTTTCAGGTAGCCCCAATTCACATCTGAGGGCAATACTGTCTTTTCGAAGACCTTCTTTGGCTCCAATTCCCCTTTACCGCACGCGTCGAGAGACTTAAGACTCTACACTATTTGCTTCGATTGTATGCCCGTCAAGCCCACTGAGAATGTCATAAAAGATTGCTTCAATGCGGCATCTCGAACTGTCGGCAAGCTTGGTGCAGTAGACGACATTTCGCGTTACATCCTCGCAATGCTGGAAGAATGCGGAAGGCTTGGCATAAAGAACTACTCCCTTAGTCCAAACCAGCTTGGACGCTGCAACGGGGATTGGTTCGAATACGCGATCGAGAATGTCTTGAAAAACTTCTTCCGAGGTGATGAGTTCAAGGCCTATCCGGGAAGAGGTCATCACATCAAAGAGGTCAGAGGCTTCGAGAAGGTTTCCTGGATTCCAATGCCTGATGCAATCATAAAGAACACTGAAGATCTCCGTGCAGTTCTAAGTTTGAAGTGGGGTATGCGTCACGATAGGATGTATGAAGTTGGTTACGAAGCTTATGCGATTAAGGATTGGTGTGCACGAAACCGCATGAGATCGCCCAAAATGTTTCTCGTCACAGACGACCACTTCAGCGGCTACGAGTCTCGTCTCAGAACGATGCATGAATGCCCCGTCGTAGACGATATTTACTATGTGCAAGCCGCCCGGCTTGGCGGCAGCTTGAAGAGCTACATCAAGCCAATGCCCATCCTTATTTCGGACTTGAAGGGCATCTTAGATCAAAAGACAGATGGTTAGTCACATGGCTCGACGACTTCTATTGATTAACGAATCTTGGCGTAGAGCTAACTCTCCAGACCTCCTTTCGGCAATGGATCGCTATACTGGCGTTCACTTTGAAGTCATTAAGAAAGCTCTCCGTGAAAATCCGAAAATCTCCCGCGACCTGGACATTCTGATTCTCACGAGGAAAGGAGATTTGTATTTTTCAACCGACAAGGTGCCTTACAGCGCTCCAGCAAGCGAATCTTATAGAACAGTCAAGAAAATAGAAGTTGACACTTCGAAGAAATCGGCGGTTACGACTAAGCTTGCTGGCATCGTACACGATGGAAATTACGCAGAAGTTTTCGTGAATCTTGGAGCCCCGTATTTGGAACTGGTACGGGGATTCGACAACAGAGTAAAAGCAAGAGTTGAACATAACAAAGGACCTGGGCTTGGTCCTAAAGCGGGAGAGCTGAAAAGATGGCTGAACGGAGACAAAAGGTTCTACGGTTAGACGTTCTTTCGGCTCACGCCGTAGATCACAATGTCTTCCTGATTGATCGCCGCTCCAAACTCGCGCATCTTGGGCAATCTTTTCGAAGGTAGATTACGGACGAAATGATGCTGAAGTGCTACGCCATGACTCTGCAATAGCTCAGTTGTAATTTGAGCATTATCGAAGATCGTGTTGAGGAGAACCCGCTTGCCGATAACGATCGCGATTTTCTCAGAGGTCACTCTTACCATCTCCTTCAGTGCGTTGTAGTAATCATGGTAAAATGCCACGGCTTCGAGCTGTGTTCTTTTGTTACCGTCGATTTTGATCAGCAACTCTCTGAGCGTTGGAGACGGCGGACATGGAATATCCGTTCTTTCTCCCACCCAACCGAGCGTCATTGCTTTGGTCGAGCTTACGTCCTCTGTCTTCCACCCAAGCCAATACAGCATGTTCTTTGAAAATTGGAAGTATGGAACCCCATTTCGTTCATCGCCGTACGGAGGGGAGCAAATGATAGTCGTGAACTCTTCATCGGAGTAGGGAAGCCGTCTGATGTCTGCCTGCTTAACTTCTGCAATGATGTTCGATGGAATCGTCTTCAAGCGTTGAATCGAGTCTACGGCTCTTGAATGGAAACGGTGCATGACATCGGGGTTGAACTTCTCTCTTTGTTTCGGCTCCATTCGTCGAAGGCGGATCTCGTTTCTGTAACAAAGCGAGACATCGCGTGCAGTGGCTGAGAATACGCATAGGAAGAAGGTTCGCACATTATCATCATGGATTTTTCGAACTGCCCGGCTCAAAGCAGACAGGGGCTTCATCATGTATGGCTTGTACCAAAAATCGATCATCGATCGACTTGGAAACTCCATTGGCTTCCTATTGTCATGACGTGCTCGTTTCAGAACATGCAGGAGTTCTTCGTGAAGTGCGTCTGAACCGATTGGAGTGGTCTTTGCTTTCGATAGGATAACGGCAAGTGGGTTAATGTCAACGCCAGAGGATGGTATTCCATTTAGCCCGGACTCTACTAATACAGTGCCTCCACCGCAGAAAGGGTCGAGAATTCGTTGTGGGCGTGTCTTCTCAATTATCTTGCGCGCGACTCCCGGAATCATTGCTGCAAGCCAAGTGTGCATCCCGTTGGTCGAATATTGAGTATCGGTACCACGTAGGTCCCAATCGTCGCTTTCGATATTCTGTTGCGCTCGGTTGACAGGCTCGTGAAGAAGCTGTTGAGTACCGCCATGCTGGTGTAAGTTGCGGGATACACTCAACGTGCTTAGTTGATTCGGCAGGCTCTGAAGGTATATGGATTCGTGTAGCATTGCGAACAACCTTAGAGTTGTGCACTAAGGCACACTACTAACGCATATATTAGTCTTCGTCATGCATGCAGTTCCGAACCATTGTCTGAGGAGTTAGTAGTCAAGATCTTGCGCGTACTTCGAGACTCGAAACGCGATTTAAGTGTGGGCGAAATAGCCAACCTTGCTGGAATTCATCGGAACACAGCGGGAAAATACATTTTTACGCTTGAGAGGGAAGGAAAAGTAAAGGTCAGCAGGATAATCGGAAGAGCGAAACTGTATTCACCAGCGCAATAGGCATCGACATGCACTCTGGAAGTCTCGGAATGCCCGGTAGTCGAATATAGTTGGCACAGCTCACCCCAGACTCTGATACGGAACACACAGTGACGCCCGTCCGGGACATTTGTTCTAAGCGACACTGGTACACCGTCAATCGCGAGTATCAACGCGAGGAGGACATTTGGAGCGGAACAGACAAGAAGTATTTGATTGATTCCATCCTAAGAGGATTTGACATCCCCAAGATATACCTGCGAAAACTTCCTGACGATAGGCTGGAGATTGTCGATGGTCAGCAAAGGATCGACACAATCTGAAAGTTTAGGGATGATAAAATAACCCTCGACGGCGGGATAAGTGGGAAGCAACTTGACGGAAAACAGTATAGTGACTTAAACGACGAGTTTCGTAAGTTATTTGACGACTACAAGCTTGACACGGTTATTCTGAAGAACTATACTGACTCAAAAGTCAGAGAACTTTTCACTCGACTACAGAGAGGCAAACCGCTAAACCCAGCAGAACGTCTGAACGCTTTTCCAGGAGACATAGTTCTGATCATGCGGCAACTCGGAAGCCACGACTTCTTTAAGCTGGTCAACATGAGCTTGAAACGATACCATTCATACCTGATCGCCGCTCGTTTCCTGTTGCTTCAGTACGGCTTGGAACGCTTCAATGCTTTTTCCGACATAGGTCCTGATAGGCTATACTCGTTTTTCGACGAACACAAGGATTTGGATTTTAACTCCAGAGAGTTTCTGAACGCTAAGGGAAATCTCGACTATATTCAGCAAGCATTCAGGGTCGAAGGAGAGCAGATTCCCCAGCTCAGTAGTGAGGTGTGGATCATCAATCTATACCTACTGTCAGCTATCCTGCGAAAAAGCTACGCGATGCGGGGGAAAGAAGCAACGCTCGTAGACTTTTACAAGAAATTTTACGGTGAGGCAGAGAACCTAAAACGGGAAAAGATCAAGCCAGTGCTGAATAACATTAGCAATGAATTCATCATCGCTAACAGTTCGGGTACTGGTTCAAAGGAAAATCTCGAAATCCGGAAGAAAGAGTTGCTTACCAACTTCTTAGCCCAGACTCAAGGGTTAGAAATACTCGATCCGAACAGACTGTTCACGGAATACGAGAAGATCGCGATTTACGAGAAGGGAAAAGTTGCTGGCGTAGCACGATGCACCGTCTGTCAAAGAAGCGTAATGTGGAATGAATTTGAAGCTGATCACATCAGACCGTGGTCTCAAGGAGGGAAGACGATATTCGATAACGCTCAGTTGTTATGTCGAGACTGCAACAGAGCCAAAGGAGCTAAGAGCTAAGTGCAAAGATCTTCCGATTTCGATGCTCAGTAACATTAGTCGTTTTAGAGAATGGCAGGATATCCTACCGCTTCGAAATCATTTTCTCCAATCTGTCTAACCTGTTCCTCGACTGCTCACTGAGCGTCTCAATACCATCTGTACGATTCTCTAATTTTGTGATTCGTCTCTCAAGAGAGTCAACTCGGTTCTCCAGTTTCTTAATTCTATCCTCGCTCATAGGTTTCGAGGGGGTGTTTGAGATTCAAAATCATTTGCTTTTATTCAGCAATAGGGCGATGTTTGGAGAAACATGTTAGCGGAGTGTAAGTATTGTGGTCAGCGAGCAGCAATTGAGATTCGCGGTAAAGGTCCGCACAAAGGTGAATACTGCTCCAACTGTGGGCACTGGCTGAGATGGATTCCCAAGAAAGTAGCGAGGAAGCGTCTGGGAACATGAGGTTCATTACTTCAAAGTCGTATGATTTGTCGAATTTCAATGCCCTGGTGTGAATGTCATTCCTTTGCTTCTCTTGAGTCTGAAACCGCTCCTATTGTTTCCCACACTGATGTCGCTGAACTTGTTCTCGTGTCAACTCTCGAATCCATTTCTCCGAATACACACCGTAGTGACGAAGAGAGAAAGCTCGTTCATGACAAGCTCATGAAGATCCAAGAGGAGTTCCTAAGGAAGATCAGTGAACGACTTCGAGTCTACAGAGACACTCTCAGATCAGAGTGGATAAGGTCACAGAGGGAGTCGAGCAAGTTCGAATGAAGTGGCGACAAGTCCCTTGCTTTGGCTACGATCAAAACTTGCTTCCCCACTACAAGTGAAATGCTGATGGCCGACATCTGGTCGTTGAAGAAACGTAGTGAAGTGATGGCGAAAATCCGAAAGACCGACTCCAGCCCGGAACGCACTCTGAGGACCTATCTCAGGCATGCCGGAATCCGGTACAGCACATACGGAACTCTCCCAGGGACCCCCGATATTGTTATCAAAGATTGGAAGCTGGCCGTTTTCGTTCACGGGTGCTTTTGGCACGGTTGCTCCCGTCACTATCGTTCCCCGCACACCAATGTAGAATATTGGTCCACAAAATTGAGGAAGAACAGGGCGAGGGACAAGGCCATAGCAGAAAGAATCAGATCAATAGGATGGCATCAGGCGGTAATTTGGGAGTGCCAGGTAAAGCGGAATCCGCGGCAGGTTGTCGAGCGTCTACTCAAGCGACGCGAAATGGAGAGTGGTTGCGCACTCTCTAGAGATATTCTTTGACACTGGTCGCAACGGCTGTTGCAAGGAGTGGGGGGACAGCGTTCCCAATCTGTTTCCATGCGGCTGAGGTATATTCTGGCGCGGACACACCAGAAACTTTCCAAGATGTGGGTATGCTCTGAAGCTTCTTGACTTCATCTAGAGTAAGTCTCCTGTTTCTCCAGTGAAACGGACCTACGTACGGACCAGGAGTAGCCTGTATAGTGTGCGATGGTCTCTTTGGATCCATCTTCAAGAGAAAAGTCCAAAATTTGGAGCGCCATTTGAAAACGGCCTTCTTTCTATTGTAGCGAGATGTGTAGTAAAGGTAGTTCATTCCGGGCGGGATCGCGTCCATCATATGACCGTACATTCCGCCAATAGTTTTGATACCCTTTCGGTTAATTCCATCGTCCATCTTTCCGATGGCTTCTTCTGTCGTGACCTGGGGGTCAAGACCTTCCCGAGGAGAATCTCTTGGCGAGTGTGTGGGCTCTGGCGGCGCGGGAGTGACACCGTCGTTCAGACCCGCTATGAACAGCCTATGACGGCTTTGGGGAACCCCATAATCAGCTGCGTTCAGAACAAATGAGTTCACACGGTAACCCATCCTTCGGAACCTCCTCTCCAGAAGTTGCAGGTCTTTGCCGCCATTTGATGACACAAATCCACGGACGTTCTCCATCACGAACGCTTTGGGTCGTAGTTGGCCTACAATCCTAGAAAACTCGAAAACGAGACGTCCTCTCGGATCGTTGATTCCTCTTCTCCTTCCTTCGTTAGACCTCGAAAAGGGTTGGCATGATGGGCCTCCAAATACAACATCAACGTCGCCTCTGTTCAGCTCCGCTTCCCTGAGCAACGCAGTCCCATCGATATGAATCAGATCTGCTAGCAGGATCTTTTTGGATAATTTGTTGGCGCGAAGTGTTTCTATACAGTGAGCGTCGTTGTCAGTCTCAAGAACAATCTTCATTCCTGCTTTCTGGAAACCTAGGTCCATACCTCCTAAACCTGAAAAGAGGCTAACTGCTTTAGGCTTCCATCGCGTCAGATTGAATCAACTCTTTCGTGCGCGGAGATGTTCCAAAACACGGTCGTTCGCATTCCCGAGATGAACCGGAATAGGAACATTGACCAATCCCGTTGCGTCGAAACTCACAAGCAACCATTGACCTCTCGTGAATCTGAGGGTCTTTCGCATCATATCTTCCATCAATCCGAATGCTTCTGCCATTCTCTCCCGATCTGTCAGGCGCGGTAGCTTTGAAACAAAATAGGTGTGGGGCTGCGCTAGAATGGACGTGTCAAGATAAGTTACACGTTGTGTTGCAATGCCCATACCTAAACCGAACTTTCGACCTCTTCTAGCCAGCGTAGTAATGGCATCACGTGAAGCATCGTAGCTTGGCCCGCTACCGACTGACGTCTGTGGTATGAATTCATCAGCTTCATCGAAAGCGAAGAGAATCTGGGGGGCTATCCTTCCAAAGCGCCGTCTGTTGTTGTAGATGCTCTCGATGACCGTTGCAGCGGTCGTTCTAAGTTCATCGTTGCGGTTAGATTGGACCACAATCAGGGATGAACTCCCAGGAGTTTCCAGTAGTCCCCTCAGATTCGTAATCGAAAGTTTCGCGGTTTCAGGAAAGTCCCTTGTTTGCGAACCGAGCAGTCTTCTGAAGTAGCTCTTAATGGAACCGATCATCACGCTTGATGGGACCGTTAATTTGAAGCGTTCAGCTTGTGCGGCTGGAGGAGATTGCCTAGGCGTTCCTAACGTACTCTGCTGACGAGACTGTATTGATCTTTCAGAGGAAAAACTCGTTGGCACTCCTTGAGTTTCGAAATCCTCAAGTTCCTCAATGAGGCGCTCAATGTCCTCCCTTGTAAATGATGAGCGATCTGCCACTCTCGTTTGAATCCATGTCTCCATTAGGGTAGCCACAGTTCCCAACTTGTGGTCAATCTTGTCGATGACGGCTGTTTCCATTTCACCGGCGTCGATTGTCTGAACTCCTAGATCAAATAATCGAATCTTACCAGCTCTCAAAATCCTACGAACAGGCTCTGTGAACTCATTTCGATACGGGTTTAGATCACGTGGAAGGAGAAGTGTGCGGACAATGGATTCTACAGCAGAATTCTCTGATGCTCGGTCTCCTCGGAGAAAAGCGGCAGTTGGCTCTCCGCCTGGTAAGGATTCTTCTCCGACAGCAAGAAGGTAGGCATTCGGTAAGCTATCGAGTTCGTCAACCAGGAGCGCCGTGTATTCTGCCATAAGGTCGAAAAGTACAATTTTCGTCTCATTGTTCCGGTTGATAATGTCTGCCACGACCGTGCTCAAAAGGTTGGACTTTCCAGATCCAGTAAAGCCGAACACTCCGAAGTGCGTCCGCAATAGATCGTCGAGACTTATCAGAACACTAACCGCTGGGTTGAGAACCAGATTGCACGGCGATATTGTTTGGATTCCGCTGCCGCTTAGGAGTCCTTTGTTGATAATCTGATTTGTAAGATCATCCGTAAGGAGAAACGCCTCCTCGCCTATCATAGGAAGGCTGTCATCAGCTGATGTATTGGGGTGCTTCGACTCAAAGACTAACTGAATATTTGTGGGAATGGCTTCGGCTTTGATTTTCGTGGTCTGTTCGGTCGGTTCTTCCTGCTCCCAATCTACTTTTGCGCTCTTCGCTGCTTCTAAGAAAAATCCTGGAAAAGCTTTCTCAGCATCTGCGGGGGTTGTGCCCAGAGCATAATGTGTTGGAAGAACGGATACGAGTTCAAGGATGCTGAAGACGCTCTTACTGTTATTGCTTGCAAAACTTCGTACCGCAACGAGGTCGCCTTCGCGGACCATGTTGATGTATTTTCGAGTGTAAGGAAACCAGATAAGATATGATAATCCAGACTTGTCATTGGTGTTCATCGACACCAAAACTCCTCGCGGTTCTTCTTTGAAATCCGACATTTGTGACGTCACCTACCCAATCTATCCCGTATCTCCCGGAAGGTCTTCGATAGAGGCCTGGATCTGAAGGCCCACTCGCTCGACTCCAAGAGGTTGATCACACGTTTCTTCATCGACTTTGCTCCCCAGTCGGCCTGATGGAGAGGATCTGGATATCCAATGGCCTCTGGATAGTGGTTCCGCACGAGGACTGCGAGCAAGTACATGGTCAGCTTCTGCAAGCGACTGGGTCCAGTCGATCCATCGAAATGAAGCGGATTTACCGCGCCAAAATGATCCGTGGAAATCTCGAACGAAGCGGAGTCCTTGTCGTCCCACCCTGCGTAGGCGAGGCGGTCCAAGAAAATTGCGTGCGATGCCATATTCCGGTCTGGCGTAACGAAGAACTGCACAAGGCTCCTCAAGGTCATACGCTCGGGACGCGTAGTTTCTCCATATGACGGGTGCTCATAGCCCCTAATCTTCCAGACACCCTCTTTCAACTCGGGATGCAAGGTCATGAAGCAAGAATCGAACTCTAGCGTCGCCCACGGAGCTTTGACATCAGTCGAAATGTTAGGCAGAAGCTCTGCGATACTTCTATCAGTGAGTGGCAGAGAAAGGTGCTCGACCAGATTCAAAGATCTCTTCACGCATACGGACCCGAGAAAGTTCCGATAGTAGAAGCGTGAGCTTGAGTCTTTGACAATTCCAGTGAGGAGTATCTTGCGCTTCCAACAAATCTCCATAAGCGCTCGCAGACCTACACCAACGAGGAACATAATATCGCGCGGCCGAAAGTAATTCCGCTCTTTAGGCAGCGAGCTGATCTTGTACGTAACTCCGAGGGGGTCCTTTGTTCTGAAAAGCTTCTCGCAAATTTGTTCGAATATCCGCAAAGTCCTTTGCCATGACGCGCGAGGGTCCTCCGCGAAAGTAAAGGCAACGTTTGCATCGTCGAAAGTGCCAACTCCACTGCTTTGCAGAGTCTTCGCGCCTGCCTTGAAATTCTTTTCAGGAAATCCATTGCAGCTTGAAGCCGTCACCGTCTTCGTCTCTTGCCAAACTGCCTCGGCAATTACTCGGAAGTGAGGCTGGAAATTCTTCGTTGATGGTACTCCGAGCTTTGGGTTGAACGGGTGCGCGAGGGCGATCTGCATATCGCCTTTCGAGATTGTTTGTCCGTCAAAATTCCCTTGGTCTAGCGACAGGTATTTCGGGCTGAAGCTTGTGTTGCCCAGAATCCCTCCGATGCTATTGTCGAGCATGATAATTCTAGGAGCTTCAACTGATGAGGACTTGGCAAGTTCGTACGCTAGGTAAATCTCGGCGAGCTGCATCATCTTTGTATGAAGGGAGGAGACGTCTGCGACCTCGCTGTCCGTCATCACAAGAGGAGACTCCGCATCGTTTTCATCGACGACGGTGTGCATGACATCTGGCGGTATGGGCACGAATGCAACCATCGATACGTCACGGTTCAGTTCCCAGCGCTGATAACGAATCTTGCCTGTTGGCTCGGATAGAGAGATTATTCCCTTGGAACCGTACGCGCCTCCGAAGAACGATATGAAATTCGCGGACTGCTCCTTGTGGCAGCTCCCATCGATTGCGACAAAGGAGATGTTGGTCGTCTCGAAGAATTGCTCAGCTAACCGCTTCACCTCCAGGCGGTCCATCTGATTCTCGGAATAATGGGAGAAGCTTGTAACGAATTCATGCAGAAGCTCTTGGAAGCGTCCTTTCAGATGCTCAGCATGTATCTTGAGACGGTCCTCGTATTCTGCCTGGGAAGAAACGAGGCTTCCCTGATACTGATTGTAGACCTTGGAAAGTTCGGACACGTTCAGCCGCCTAGAAGGACTCCACAGCATTGACTCTTAATATCTTCATAGATTCAGACTTGCATCCAACGAAACATTGAAAATGAGAGTGAACTCAAGGAAGCTTGCTTGCAACATAGGCGTTCAGGGCGATCCTGCCAGATAGGGCCAAACCGATTGATCTCATGCTCCCGTCATCAAGGTGCCATTTTATACTCGCGGAGTAAGCTCGATATGGATCCCCAGTTGGTAGCGCGATGACTGACAGGAGCTTCACGGAACCTATGATTTCCGCCATCGAGATTATGCCGGGAATCGCGGTCTTTGCTCTACATTGAGGAATGAGTCCGAGTTTAGGTCCAACTCTAGCAGCAACATCCTTCACAGAGCCCCATGTTAGCTCTGGCGGAAGCTCTCCAGCATCACCGAATACTTGGGTATGATCGATGGAAATCGTATCAAATCGCCATTCCCTTCGATCATACTCTGTCGCTCTTACTCTGTCCCCCACGTTTGGGATTCTCTGATTCAGTTGAGATGCATTCATTGCCCTAACGGCTTGCTCCTTTTCTTCTATACATCGGCGGAATTGTCGTGTATCTTGCCCAGCACAGTCTTTCACCATTTCACTCAAGACGAAACACTGCTTTACTTCCGCGGGCGAAACTGGCATTGCAGGCTGTTCTTTCCGGAAGGGTAAATAGCTTACAAACGAGCTGAGCGCTTCAAATTGATGCCATCGGATCGTGGCTTTCTCGAAACGTGTTTCGGTTTCTCTCGCGAAGGCAGTCGGTTGGGTCTGGGAACGTATTAACGAAGAAGATTAATCCTTCTGGCGTTCGAAGAACCCGTCTAACCTCTCGGCGCGCACTTTAAACCTGAGATTCACTAAGAACTAGTGGCTTTGGAATCGCCAGAACTTAGCGGTAGGCGCTGTATGGGCTGTCTTAGGAGAATGCCCGAGCACATTAACGGAGATTACTGTTGTCGGAATTGTCAAGCCGCGGTCCATTTCCGAAAGAACCCGCGTTGTCAGAGTCACCCGTACTGCCGACAGCGACGCTTTAGAGAGGTCCGACGCTCGCTTCAAGAATACGGAATGCTCCCGGACTCCTTCTACTGATAGAATTCTCGGTCGTCGTGCACTTCAGTCGCATTTGCCCGAATGATCGTTTTTTCCTTGTAACCCTTAATCATGGTTCGATGGTCCGTGGAAGAGATTGTCGATTGCAATGTGGATACACTACCGCCGCCATACCCCGCCCATACCCACCATCCGAGTCGTCTGCAAGGTAACGATGCCAGCAGCCAACTGACGACTTATAGCAAGCTCCGGCTAATCGCTGTCAGCAGGAATTCGACAGGAGACATATACCGATGGCCAACCCTCTAATCTTCGATTGGCCGAAGTACTGGCAATAGAGGAATTTGAGTGTCCGCAGAGGTCCAATCCAAGATTGCAAGCGTACTATTCCAACTTCAAGCGTTACATGAGAAGCTTCGAACTGCCACGCACGCGAGACAGGGAATCGGACCCGCTGTGGGTCGCGAAGCCATTGGAGAGTTGGGTGGGGCTCTTGCAGAAGCCGTATTCGGGTCCGCCAAAGCAGGAGACCTAGGCTACAGCATGGCTAAGAAAATGGCAAAGCTAAGTCAGTCGCAGCAGATGGCGACCCAAAAGTCGGCCTTAACTCAAGAGTTCAAACAAATAGTTGAAGGTGCAATTCCCCTCCTTTCCCAGTTCTCAGTCGATAGTCAATCTCTCAGACCATCGGGAAACAGTCAGATGCTTGTACGCAGACTGAAACGAATAGCAGGGTTCGCGAATATCGAAACTAGGATTCTGCGCGCGATACAGTTCGTCCAATCCCTTCAAGAGGAGAAGCTCATACTGAACCGCGACATTCCAGAGGCCCTAGTAGCGAGGAAATCCCGGCAGCCAGTCGCATACGACTTGCTAAGACATTTAGAGGAAGCACTCAGGAAGTTCATCGAAACCAGTCTTTCTCGGCTTTCTCCAGATTGGTGGACCTCGCGGGTTCCAGAAGATGTTAGAATCAGCGCAGAACAAAGGAAGGCAAAAGACGACCGGCCATGGACCTCGGCAACCGGTGTCAATCTTCACCCGATTCATTATGTGGATTTTCCTGACTATGTCAAAATCATCAGACGCAAAGAAAACTGGCGCGAAGTGTTCGCCCAGGTCTTCCACGACCAAGAAATCATCTCAACGAAGCTTCGTGAACTGGAGCCGATCCGTAACGCTTTGGCCCATTCACGCTCGCTTTCCAAGAACGGGTTGACTAGGCTTAGGATAAACGCGAAGGACATTCTGGCCCTACTTCCAGCCTAGTCATGAGCGTTGATTCATCGGTTCCATGGCAAAATTGCCAGTTACAAGCTGCGTAAATCTTCGAAACCCCCTTGACAAATTGGGGAGCCATGAAGAGCGTACTCTTCGTCCATACATATCTTTTGGACTACCCATCGGTGATTCCACAAGGAGCAATGGTAGAGGTACTGGGAACCGATAAAGATGGAGCCGTAGTCAAATATAATGGACGACTCCACTTCATTACAGCTCGGGCATTCAAGTTGTTCGCACAGACAGAAGAGAAGGAGAAGCACTGAGCTTGCTCCCAACAGGAATCGCTTACGTTATACTAAGTTAGCCTGGGGAACTGATGTTGAAGAGGCCAACCAAGAATCTTCTGAAACTTGAAAGAGATGTTCGGAGAGCTGTTGAATCTCTGGTTAGGTTTGGCATCCACAGCGGCGAGACTCCTGACTACCGGGTTTTTCTCGTCGGAAAGGAACTTGTTCTGGCAATTCATTTGGATAGATTTCCCTGCTGGAAGTGCGGCACAATCGAGAAAGGCTAAACGAAGAGTTTCAGGAATCTGACGACACGTTAATCGACAGTCGAAGGTACGTCGAGTAGGCGCTAATCGACGGCAAGGTGCGAGTAGTGTGGACTACTCACGTCTTGACGAGAGGCGTTTTTCCGACTTATGTTGGGAAGCTCACTAGTTGGAAGTTTGGGTTGAGTAGGCGCAGTTTGGACAGAATTTCGCTGCTGAGGGTAATGGTCCACCGCAATTGATGCAGAACTTTCGACCTGCAGCGCCAGAGCTAGTCGCGAGGGGTGAAGGTCCAAGATTGCTCTCTCTGATCGCGCCGGCCAATTCCGAAGAAGTGAAGGAAACGCGTCTTCCCGGAATCCCAAGTTGCCCCCCGGATTGGACGAATAGCTTGTGCACCATCATTGCCCCCACTAGAAGGACCACCGATGCGATGAAGAGGTAGTAGCCCGTTTGGAAGCCCCATGTCACTCCGGAGGAGGAACCAAAAGCACCTGTCACGCAAGACCCCGAAGCCTGGCAGGAAGTCCCGGCCTCAGCGGAAGCGAGTGCTGCAGCGACGATGATTGGATAACTGATAAGCGTCAGGACCGAGCCCGCTAGGCCACCAGCAAGAAACATCTCTTTCCGATCGAAACTGCCTAGCATCTCGGTCGCGACGGAGACGAGGGCAAATGCTACCACGACAAGGCTATAGAGTCCAAGAGCATGATCGAAGGCTGCGCTGTCGAAAAAGGAGCTTTGTGAAGGCTGGGTAAACAGGCCCCACTGTAAAGTCACTCCAAGGCCGTTGACTCCCCACCACGGAAGCGTCAAGCTCACAAGGCCGAGGACGCCGCTCACTATGGAGATAATGTTGACGCGTGGAAGCTTTATTGAAACAGTCGACATTGTCGGCCTTGAAGTCGGAGTCCACTGGGCAGTAAAGGGACGAGTGTAACCGAGAGGGGACGGAATCAGCGACAGATCTTTCGAGCTGTGATGCGGAGCGATTGCAAAATTCTTGATCGGATTGCCCTAAACTGTTATAGGGACGTAAGAACGCGGTCGGCAAATCATGCCGATCAGTCTGATACAAGGAGAGGCGATTTTGTGGGAAAGCAGGGCAGTCCAATCCTATCGCGGCTGGGTGCTATCGGTGATTTTCTTCCTTGGTATCGGACTTGCAGCTTTCGGATTAGCAGGTGCAATAGTCGCGTTCTTTTCGTTCCTGTTGTTTCTGGTAACACTCGTAGCATCTATCATGAGTTTTGTGTCCCTCCGAAACGCCCATTACTATGTTACCAATCGAAGAATTGTCCGCGAACAAGGCGCGGTTTCGAAGAAGAACTGGGAGCTTCCGCTCCAGTATCTTTCCGGGGTTGATTTCTCGCAGAGTTCAATCAATAGGATCAGAGGGATCGGGAACGTGTACTTCCACTCCTCCGATAGGAGGAACCTATCTTTTGTTCGAGTGAAGGAACCTGAGAGGGTAAAGCAGATTGCGTTGGAAGCTAAGCCGCAAGTTTCCCCCTTCACGCCTCAGCCAGTACAACCTGTAATAAGAGAGCGGGAAGTAATCACCCGAGAGGTTTTGATCCAATGTCGGAGCTGTGGTGCTCGTTACCCGCAAGGAACGCCTAGATGTCTAACATGCGGAGCGAACCTCTAACGGCGTTGCAACTCCTTTCGAGGCCTGTGCTTTCTTGTGTATGTGTGTTTCGCAAGTGCAGAGAGCATCGAGTAGGATGGGCTACCACCCTCTAGAATGGGCAAGCTGTGGGCTCTTGAAGCGCGCACTTTAAGACTCGGTTTCGGGAAGAAATAGATAGCTTTGGGCAGTCAAGTCCGACGCTGTAGTGTTTGCACTCGACCGTTGAAACCGTGGTTCAAAGAGGGAGCGAAGTTTTGCTCGCGGAGTTGCGTTGCGGTCGCACACTTCAGAGCCAACCCGGACTGTCAGATTCATGGATACTGTTCGATTCGAACCCGTGAAGAGCGGGAAGATTCTCGATTGGTCTTCGAATACGTCAAAACCAATCTAAAACGGTACGGTCAAGTCAGCGAGCCCTGATGGTCGCGAAAGCGGCTTTGAAATAATCACTTCGCTTCATTGGCGTGTGCTAAACATCGTATTTGGTCGATGCCATTTGATGACTTGATCCGACAGACCTGAAATCGGATTGTCCAGGTCCACTGGCCCCTAGTTCTCCGGGTGCTCCTTGTACCATTGATTGTCGTAGTCGTCGAGTGGGTACGCTCCCTTCATGTTTCCGGTGAACTTGTTCGCTTGCATCAGGTCGTAATGGTGGCGGCAGACTAGCGATACTCTGGGAGGAAGACCGCTTCCCCCTCTGAATATCAGAGGATAGGGAATCGTGTCCCTGATTTTGGTCATTGGAGCAGCAGGACTGTATCCGGGCGAGAATCTTGTCTCGCATCCCTCGACTTGGCACGTCTCCGGGACGGGGTAGGGAGTGCCCGTCTGCGGAAGCATGGCGCAGTAGTTGAGCTTCGTTTGATCCATTATCATCATGGCCCGCTCTGCGTTCGACCCGGCCCTTTCCCTCGTATTGTGATAGTGGTCCATCTGCCTTCGGATCATCGACTCCTTTGCTTGGTCAATTGTTGCTTCCAACGATGCACCGCAATCGAGGCAGATCCTGCCCCCTCTATGTACACTAACATCCCACTCGGGACTACTCTCGTCAATCGTTATCGGCCTCGTCCTCGGATGGACGCAAGTTTCCATTCTGACGGAGGGAAGGAGATTTCCCCTTTCCTTGGTTTCCTGATGGGCTAACTGTACAAAGTCTAGGTTGATGTATTTGGTCAGCGATCGGAACAGCTTCATGTCCTCTTCAGTTACCGAGATTTTTGTTCGATCAAGTCCCCGGTCTAGTACTCGGATCAGGGCGATAGCTCTCGCGATTTCCAGAAAGTCTCTTGCATAGCGTAGGCCGTTTGATTCTATTGATTCGCCTACCTTCCTTCCAGCGTCTTGGACTTCGGTGGCGTATGGTTCTGGGACCTCGACCACGAACTTCTTTACTGGAAGGTTCAGCTTGACGACTGGGCTGTCGATCATGGAGTTTGCCTTCATCCTTTCGTAGATTTCTCGAAGCGTGTCCTCGCCGTAGGAGTAGGTGAAGGGTATGTTCCGCTCTAGCCAACCGGTTGACAGAAAGTCCTTCCTTATCCCCTCTGTCCCGGTTCCCCACTTGTTCTTCTTGAAGAGATATTCTCGGGTGACGCCGGAGATCATGCCGACCTTTAGCGGAGGGTCGAACTTGGGAAGATCCTTGTACTCGTACGAGTAGTTCCCCGTCGAGCCCTCCTCGGTAAGTTTTAGAAGAGAAGCGATGAAGTTATCCCGTATCTTCTTCCCCCGGCTGAGGGAGGGTATTAGATCGTCGATGAGCACGTGACTGACACTTCCTTTCCGTTTTAGATGGTCGGACAGTTCGTTGTACAAGCCCCAGGCTGTCACGCCTCCTCCAAAGTACGCTGCCCCCTTTGCAGAGGCGAACATGGAAATCATTGCAGACTTGCCCGAACCTGGGTCTGCTACGAACAAGACAGAAAGGGGTTTTTCTGATGTCTTCAGATACGGCGTGGTGAGGGCTATCTTGATCATCATGATAGGAATATCCATATCGACAAGCCTGTTCCTGACTACGCTCGATAGCCTCTTCGAACCGATAGAGGAAGCGGGTCGGATAATTGTGTCCAGCCGGCGCCCACTTTGAAAACTTACTACTCGGCCGCTACGAAGCTCACCTATTGGCAGTAGACTCCAAGGAGATAGTCCACCCGAAACCCTCTTCCCCTTCCTGAACACAAAAGCGTCCGTGTCTTCCAAGAGACGCTCAGCCAGCCTCCGACCGAGAACATCAGGCGATGTCGAACCATCGAAATTGACACTCTCATCTTCCACATCTGTGTCACTTTTGATCTTCCCGCTCATACCCTCCTCCCCAGCCTCAGACTCAAAAGCGAACCCGCGATTATCCACTATGTAACCAAAGACAAGACCCCTCTCCGCAGAATTGCGGGTGCGGCGGGGCGCGCAATTCTGTATTATTATGTGTGGGGTTTTCGTTTTCCCGATTGAGGCTTGTATTTTAGGGGTTTTCCTGCCTCTGGCGTGTGAAAATCTTTGGAAATGGGCGTCTTTGGTGGGTTTTGAGGGCATTTTGTTGTCTTTTCCGCTGTGTTCGAGAGAGGACAGAAACGTTCCTCCAATCGTTGGTTTTTGATTCGAGGATTGTTTGAGTGTGTACAGGGTCTGTCATGCCTCTGTTCGGTGATTGGAAGTGGTCTTTGTTGTGCAGCGGGGAGGGGTAGCTTGGGGCGGTGTTGTTGTAGGGGACTGATGTGGGCTGGTTGTTTGAGCGGGGCACGGTTTACGGTGCTGGTTAACGCTCGGTTCTGACTCTCCGTAGCGGTGGCATTATGGTTACAACACGGGTAAGCTGTCCATCCCTGCATAGTGGGACTATCGCTTTCTCTGTCGGATGTGCAAATGCCGGGCAACAGTCCTCCAAGCATTAGCGACCTTGTCCCTGGGCTCAAGAATAGTGGGGAGTGGACACAGTACCATGCCTTCAAGCGTATGCGGCTGCCTGAGCTTACACATTTTATCGGCGAGCTTGGGGTCGAGCATGGGCGACTAAAGAGTGCCCGTCTTAGTGATCCAAGGTTCGCACGCTACTATGCGGCTCATCGCTCAATAAATTTCCTCGATGAGATTGAGAGAAGTTATCTTAGAAAACTTGTTGCGGGGCAAATCTCCCTCGACGATTTCTTCGACGCAATGAAGGACTACATCAACGCGCACAATTCTGGAAGTCAGGGAAGCCGGAGAGAAAGCGAGGCCGAGCACATCGTCCATCATATTCTAGCACAACTGGTCCAGAACCTTCGGCTTGGACGACGAGAAAAGGAGAAGTCGCCCAAGACCGAGTCCGATGCTGAGCGTCGTAGACGGTATGCTGAGGGGCCGAGTGCCCTGGAAAGCGCCGTACGCGACGTCACCAAAACGGATGGGGGAGAGGAACGCTGAGCCTCAACGGGAAGGCTCCCAGAATAGTATTGTCCGAGGAGGAGAAGGCCAAGTGTCTGGAGATTGCGAAGAAGATAATGGACGAGGATCGACGGCTCGGAGCAACAGTAACCTATGGTTCCAACAATACCGAGATGCTTCTGCAAGCCAACTATCAAGGACTCTGCGCGGAGGTGGCGGTGAGCAAGCTCTATCCAGGCTCGACTCCGGAAGCCTTCAAGATCAACTTCTCGAAGCCCCATCCTGTCGGGGGGCCTGACATCATAATCCCGAACGGACCGACCATCCAGGTCAAGTCAACTCGGATGTATCCAAGCTCTCCTGACGGCTCCGAGATCAAAGTAAACCCGTGCAAAGTAGGACCCGAGAGGAAATGGCGCTTCTGCGACCAGACCTACGTAGTCTACTACCGGGACGAGGATTTGCAGATTGTCACAACTGTCCCGCTGAACGAACTGAAAGAGTCTCCAAAGGTCGGAATTGGAAGACTACTCAGGCTTCCCTTTGAGAAGTTCTGGAAAGGAAGAGTCGACAGATGAGTGTCGACATCCCACCTCCTGATTTTGGAGACGAGTTTGACTACGCCAACCCAGACTTCCGAGCATTTGACCCTAAGAAATCTTGGCCCCCGGAGAAATGGCTGGACCTCTACCTGAACGAGGGTCTACGGATCATTCCGATTAATGGAGCGCACGACGCTGGAGTTTACAACCCGAAAAAACCCGGTTACACCAAATGGCCAACGTACATCCCTCGAAGAGACGAGCTGCTGGACGCAATCCATATGCGAAAGATGTGGGGGTGCGTCTGCGGCTCCGTCTCCGGCAACCTTTCCGTCGTTGACTACGATCTTGATGAGATTCTCGGGACCAGGGAAAAGGCAATGAACTGGAGAAGGGAGAACATTCCCCTCCTTCGGACTCTTCGGACACTCGTTACTTTTACTCCAAGCGGGGGACTTCACGTCTGGCTAAGGAGCAGAGAACCCAAGCCTCCACACGAAGTCATAGCCAGAGTTACTAATCTAATTCCGTTCGAGATTGACCTAGTCCTGGAAGAGAAACGACAAGTCATTGTTCCTCCCTCCAAGCTGCAAGGGCTTGGCAACTACTGGTTCATGGACGACTCTAAGATTCGAAGAAGAGGAACACTAGGAATACGAATAATCTGACCCTCTACGCCCACTTCTTCCAGGACTTGTCGATGAACAGCTTGCTCTGTCTAGGGAGATTGTAAGTCTGGGTCCCAATCGATTGAGCCGTCGGGCCTATAGTTTCGAGCACCTTCCTGGGCAGAAGCTTCTGCCACGGTTCCAAATATGCGGCCATTTCCTTCTCGATCTTCCCAAAATCGGCACGGGTTCTCAGTCCCGATTCGCCTGTGCTGATTCCATTGAACCATCTCAACAGCTTTACACTCTCATCTTTCCCTATTCCTAACTGTGTGCCCATTAGCTCAATAATCGAGTTGAGCATTGACTCGTTCCCAGAGAGGCCGGCGAGGCTCCAAAGGTTCCCCGTTGCACTTGGAGTAGTCCTTGAGATGTAACGGCGCAAGAAATGAAGATCGTAGTCCACTCCCAAGTCAGCTCCCCCTTTCGCGTATATCAGAGGAAGTGGCTTGGCAATAGTGTCCAGAGTGTCTTCGGGCAGAACTATCTTGTATCTTGTGTGGGGACAATTGTAGTCACAGTCAACATCTGGCCATCGACCGATCATGCCAAGTTGCTTGGCACTCCAGATCTCCTCGATGTTGTCGGGGTCTAGGTTGGTGGTGTCAGTTATTTTACGCCATTTGTGGAGTCTCGGATAGAGGATGAGTGTCTCCGCGTCCTGTTCGAGATGGAACTGAATACTCGGGCGGACAATGCCGTCTTTGAAAGCCAGGTCGTGCACTACCACGCCAACGGTTTTCCCTAGCGAGTTATAGAACTCGGCCTGAAAATTATCCTTGTTCAGGCTCTCTTTCGCACCGTTCTTTACTTCGATGAGAACAGGCTTGTCGTTTGAGGTTAGTGCAACGTAATCTGGATATCCACACGTGGGCAACGCACCATAACGTGATTCGCCTCGTCCAATAATGGTTAGGAGTCCGAGAGCTCTGTAAATATCCGCTCTGATCTCCTTTAACCCCTCGAGTGTTTTCTCCGCCAAGATTTCAAGATCCATTTGCATCCCTTTGTCCATGAGATTCAATCGCGACAAGATGAGCTGGGCAATTCTCTTTCCCTCAGTCTTCTGATGAACGAGACTACCTTCTCCGAACGATTCGTCGCGCTCGTCGGTTCCCGAGAAAGCCAGTTGGACCGCAGCTTCGCCGATCTGGCCTACTATGTTGGGTAACGGAACTCTCGATTCGCCTCGTTCAAGCCTTTGTTTCTTGGTCCTTGTTCTACGATACGTCTTGATCGCGACGATCTTCGGACATCTCTTGTAATCGAAAACGTCTTCACGACTGACTGTAAAGATAGAAGAAGTGCCTTCTATGTTCGTCGGCTCCAGGCGAGTCTGAATCTCCGACTGGGGACTGACTGACATATCGCGTACTTTACAAACCCGGCTCTCATATAGATAGCTGAAGATAGCGAGATCCGAAGGTACTCAGAACACCCTTGAGATACAACTGTCCAATCTGCAGGTCTGAGATAGAATCACGATTTCCCCCGTGGAAGAGTCCTCATCACTTGACACATCATCCCGACTATGCGAGTTGGTCTAAGAGGTGGATGAAGATACTCGTCGTTGCAAGTCTAGTTGATATTCTGTTCGAATTTCTGGTGATTCGTCAGTTGTCCGGACAGGATTTTTGGCTACTCTTCTTTGCGGTAATGATTCTTGTTATCTCCGGCTTCGCCTTGTTGATTACGCGCAGCTACGAATTGCGAGCAATCAAGCGAAGGTGGAAGGAAGGACAGCAACAGTGAGGTGAAGTGAACACATTGTGAATATGAATGGAAATGGCTATTCCCGTATACCCTATACAATATCATCCCCCTGCTCAACTAACCAACGTAAAATGAGCAGAGCGATGGACTTGACTTCCCTTGACCCTCCTTCTGCTCGAAGAGTTCTGGAGCCCTTGGCTCCGAAACGCTTAGTTTAGGCATCCGTCTTTCTCGTAACTTACGAGGTGAGGAATTGGCCTCGCAGACCACTGATGCTGACGACCAACATATTCTCCGAATCGCAAATGAAATCATAGACACCCTCCACATATCCATTTTCAGACCCAACTCGGTCGCCTGGGCTGAAGACCTTCCGATTACGCTGGTCGACACGGGCACGCCGGTTCCTGAATTGGCTGGAATGGTCAAACGCGATGTGCCTGTCGGTTGGTCTGTCTTCACTTGGGACAGGGTCATTCTGAATCCCCAGATGAAGGGAAAACTTAGCCCAGCGGAGTGGCGGCCTCTCTTAGTATCGTCTCTGATTTACGAGGCACGGCTAAGACGCAGACGTGACCTAGCGACCATTTTGGCTTGGACCCCATTCATTCTCGATGCGATAGGCTGGTGGTTGCTTTTTACCATCTGGTCCTCGGAGTCGGGGATACCTGCCCTCTTGGCCATTATGGACTCAGTAGGGCTAATCGCTGCTTTCCTCATAGGTGGACTGCTATCCAAATGGCTCTCAAAGAGACTGAGGCTTGAAGCCGACACTCTCGCATCGGCCCTCGTTGGACGAGAAATATTGAACCGGGTGTTGGAGAAGATAGAAGGTCTTGGGCTTGTCGATGAATATGCAGGTTCACTTTGGGGGACGGGTTATCCCTTTTCAGGGGAGTTGATGAGCGGTCGGCCAACGCTGGCCGAGAGGATTAGAAACCTCAAAGGCGCTTAGAGAAGCAACAACAGCGTCCAACAATCCTGGACGGAAAGAGCAACTCCACTTCACGGAGGCAGGTGCGTCTCCTTCCACGCAGCTCTAAGCTCTCGTAACCTCCTGCGTTCTAAGAGTATAGCGACAATTACTGAGAGTTTCCAGAGGTTTGAACAGCAGCGGAAAGTCCTATGTGGTGAAGACACGGTTATCGCCTTCGGCACTTCGAGTTGCCCCCGAGAAATCCTTTTCACTTTGGCTTGCTCAGTAACTATCAAGGCAGTCGGGGAGAGGAGAAAACGTGGGCGGCTCGTCTCTGCTAGTCGCAAGGATTCTCAGGTTAACCGGGGTTAGCTTGGTAGCGGTATGGCTCTCCCTAGCTAGTCTTCTCTACTTCTTGTCGTTTTCCAACCCGTCCCCGGAATTGAGTCGCTTTTTGTGGATCGACATTGTAGTCTCTCTTGCCAGCGCCGCGCTGGGTTTTCCACTTTTGCTCATTGGGAATTATGTCTCTCCACCTGACCCGTGGCTTGACTTTTGGCTGGACCTGAGGAGATTCCGGAGATCTCTCAAGTCCTCATCGGATAACCGGGCGGTGGAGGAAGCTGGGGGAATTTGGGCGACGATTGAGAGTGATAACGATCGTGGACGGCTTGGAGTCAAAGGCATGTGCTTGGTGAAGTTTGAGCCGAACCATCTTGTCCTAGACCAGCCGGGAAAAGACCTCGTTATGATGGATCCCAAAAGAGTTTCACGAACAAGCAATCTCACCCTCCAGCTAGATACTGGATTGTTCGCATATGGAACAGTCAAGTTTACTTTCAACTCGACTTCTGATTCGGACACAGTCGAGCAGGAAGCAACCAAATTGGTAAAGGACCAGTCTGCCTGAAAGAAGCAAGGGAGAGAGGGTCATAGCGGACTACTTTAGCCGGCACAATATCGCGTACGAGTATGAAACCGAGGCTAATACGAATGATTGGTTGGATTTTCAAGTCTACGATAAGCAGGCCAGACTTCTATCTTCCTCGGTACAACCTCTACGTTGAGTTCTGGGGTCTAGTCGATGTTCACGACAGGGGAACAAGGGACAACTACGTTAGGACGATGCGCTGGAAAATGGCGCAGGACCACGCGAATAACATCCAGTTTGTCTCGATATACTCTTCAAATCTAAACAGCCTCGATTACTATTTCAGAAAAAAGTTTAGACAAGCCAAAGGTTCAATCTACCACCCTAATCGAAAAAACTCCAGTTGTCCTCCACACCTTCCTTCAGGATTGGAACTCAGTTATCGCTCTTCAACGGGGAAGAGCTAATCCTATAGCAACAAGAACGAGACCAACAGCTAAGCTGATCTTGCCATAGAGGACTACGAGCCGCTCAGTCCTTCTCAAGTATGCTCCATACTGTGAGTGAGGACTGACCACCACAAGCGCTTGGAGGAGAATCGAAGATCCCGCAACGAGGAATTAGATATTCATCACGGATCTTTCACGGTTGTGTGGACCCTTTTTTTCCGGGGGGCAGACGGTAGAGACTCAAGTAAGCTAACCCAAATACCGAGCAAAAGAGCGCGACAAGCGCATAAATCGACAGAACGTCCCGAGAACTGAGACCCCAAGAAACCGAGATCAAGCCAGTGTGGGACGAATACCACTACCCATACCACCAGGTTAATCGCAAGGAGGATTTGTAGGACACGCCAACTTCCAGTTCGAGGCTTCAAGCCTTTCTTGCCCAATTGAAAAGCGGAAGACTCGGAAAAAGAATTGCTGTGAAACTTTGGGCGTTACGGGCTGGGCGACGACGGCGTCTATACACCGCGTACAGATTCACAACTGCGATATCAACAGCAAGTAATGGCATGATGAAATTGTTGACGTCGGCTCCCAAGGGTAGATTTGCGGAGCTGAGCGTATAGAGCCAGTTTGCCAAGATTAGATAGAGACCGAAAACCGCGAAGCCCAGCACTGCGACTCCAAGAGCTTTGGCTCTTTCCAATTGGCCCCACTATCCGTTCCGTTATCCATTTTCCCAATGAAAAAGATTGCTAAGATAGGGTATCTGGACTTGGAGAAAAAGGATAGCCGGGTGAAAACATCGGCTTAGGGGGCTTCCCAAATTGATACTATTGCTGGTGTTCGCGCCGGGAGTGGGATTCGGCTCTCAGCTACAATCCCAAAGCGTGTCAGGACGTGCTCTGAGGTCTCTCTTTCGAGGGCAGATTGTAGAGGCTCATATAGGCTAATTCGATAAACACGAAGGAGGCTGCGGCTGTATCTGCCCACCAGTAGTCAGGTGGACGAGCCAGACCTAACCATATTACGATGGACCCCACTAACAAAGGCACTAACACAGCCGTCTGGAGAATTAGCAAGATACGCCAACTCCCAGTTCGACGCTTCAACTCATTGTTGAAAAGAGGGCAAACTCGGAAAAAAGCATTGCTGGGATGCTCGCCTAGCTCTTCAGGGTTACGCGCCGGTCGTCAACCCAATCGAAAATGTAACGGTGAGTACGGTTGTTGAAACCGAAGGCGTAAACAAAGTAGAGACTTGCGTAAGATCCAAACGGTAGTGAAAAGAAACTAAAGCCTAAGTTGGCTAGTGGGAGCGTTATCAAATTCAACACATTTAGAATAACGGTGACCGCCGAGTATACTACGAGAAATCGAGACGTATTAACCAAAGCCACAAACAGCAATCTCAGTCTATTTCTTTGCCGGGCGAGTGTTCCGAGGATTATTCCCAGTGCGACCAACAACCCATACACTCCAAGACCAATGTAGGTTCCTGCTCTTTCAACAGTGAACATTAAGACCAACAGATACCCAATGACAACGACCGATCCTAACACAATATGGTTGGATTGATGGGACAAATTGTGGTCCCCCTATGCTGTAACTCCTACGACTCGCAATTAAGTGTTCCACGTCGTAGAATACGGCCATTGCTCGTAATCTACACCGTAGGGCGAAAAGACCGCCGTTGGAGGATAAGTCTAGACGAGGGCAGATCTCCTTTGACTCGGCAGGATTCAAGCAATACATCCGAAGCGAACCCATCCACAAATCACATCTCACCTACCCAACCGATTCCGAGCGCGGCTGCTTCTCCTTCAGACGCGGGCATGACTAAGATTTGACGAGGCCGATATTCTGCCCGATTCGGGGCTACGCTTAATTCCTTCGTTGCTACATTATTCTCCGTCGGAATTGTTATGCAAAGAAATGCATCTCCACTGATATTTCGACTAGCAGCGCCGCTGATCACACAAGCTCCGATGATCGGGATTCGAGCTATCCACAGAGTATCCTGTTGTATCCACAGAAATGCTGTGAGTAATGAGAGGTAATAGAGTAGCGCCAGTTGACTACTCTTTTATCCGGTTGGATGTTTGAACATTCTAAATGGATGCATATGGTTAGTGGGAAGCGTGCCCTACAGCCTCGTCCAACACAGTTACGGACCGCGCGAGACGCGATGTTTGAAGCAATCCTGAAGCACAGGATTCTGCTGATCTGGCTCCGCTAAGGAATCGAACGTGTCTTCGGGCAGACGTCCCGGAGGGTTGTGTTGCTTTTCCCGAGAGTGACCGAAGCATCGGAGATAGGGAGTTTTTTCAGCAACCTTCCCGTGAACGACTTGGGATCAGCCTAGGGGGCTGACCACTTTGTCTGCCAAGTCCCGCTTCTAATGGGACCAGTGAGACATTGAGAGTACGGGAATAATCGTCGAAGTATCCTCGATACCTGAAATGCCTTCTATCCGCGATAGTAGGAACCAGTAGATATTCTGCGTGTCAGGCTCCAGAAACTTCCGCTCCACTTCTGCCACGGCTAGGATGTCGTACTTGCCTGGGACGATATGAACTTCCTTAATCTCGGGGATTCGCCACAGATCCTCTGCGACCGACTTTTCTTTGCCGAGCTTTGTTGCTAGATAGATGAAGGCTCGGACGTACCTTTTCATCTCATCTTTCGGATGATAGTGCTCCATCGACATCAGCTTCGAATTACCGTCCGGTAAATTCGCCTCGTTATAAGCTCATTAGACTTGCGGTGGTCGATGGCAAGTAACGACGCCTGCACAATTATGGTATCGCTCTTGTCATTACCTCTAGCCAGAGGCAGAACTCTACGCTGATCAATTCAATTAGGTGACAAGGCTGGCAATTTCCCCAACAGAGAGACACTCACGATTTCATCTACCCAGTTCGCTGCAACTACTTCTCGCTCCCGGGATCCGCGGACATACTCTGCTCTTCATGGGAGTCTTGACTTTCCTCTTCGGGGCTTCCTATGTTGGTCGAACACTCGCAATCGCAAGCACCTGGACGGTAGTCTTCGTTATCGGTGCAAGCGCCTCAGCAACATATCTCCTTCTAGCTCCGCTGGCGCTTTCGGAAAGATTCAGAACGAGTATTCTATTCACGAGTATGAAACGACGCGTACTCATTCTCGCAGCAGTGTTCGGCCCTGTTGCTGCGGGAATTTCTTACTGGATTTACCAAGCGGGATCTGTCGAGGCTCTGCCCATCTTCCCGTACTTCATTGCCATATTCTACGCGTGGATTCTTTCTCAAGCCTACTTCATCGCGAATCCTGTTACGCACGCGATGCTGAAGTTCGAGAACGGTGTTGTCGGGAAGGGCTTTGTCAAGAAGATGATGCGGACTCTCGGGATGACGGTTCTATTCCTTCCGATTGCGCCGTTGACGTTCGGTGTCTGGGAGATCTCCAGCTGGGCGAACCAGAACTATGCGAATGTCCGAGGGGCGAGCACTGATGTCCTGGTCTGGACTATGGTCGTTACTTTGGCGCTTGTTGCGACCTATTTCTTGACCGTCATGTGGGGTTGGAAGAATATCAAGAATGGAAGACCGCAAGCGGCTATCTTCGCCGGTGGAACATTTCTCATTATGTGGGGATACCTGCTCTATCGCGCTACGACGCTGCTGATGGGTTTCGTGTCCCAGAATGAGCCGTCTAATGCGATTATTGACGCGGGCTTGATGATTGTCTCGATTTTTGGGGCGATGCAGACTTTTGCTCGGAAGACTGTCAAGATGGCGGACCGTCGGCTGAGCCAGGTTCTCCCGTTTCTTGTCTTCTCGTTCGGGTCCGTGTACGCTGTCGCCCAGTTCTACTTCATACTGCAAGCGTCGCTGACTAGAGCAGGTCTTTCTGTAATCGTCAACGGGATCGTGTTCGCTGTCGGAACATTGACCCTGATGCTTCTACTGAGAAGCCATCTCAAACTTCCAAAAAGCACTATTATCGGGACGACAAATGTGCCCACCGGAGCTGACGAGAATGAGTCGGCTCCAAGCACCGCTACACCCGGCGACTCTCAAACTGTCGAGACGGACAGTCAGACCGCCGAAGCCTCCGGAGCGTCTGCTGACGACCAAGCGGCGTCCGGGGTCGAGAATATGGAACAGTCAAACCCCGAACCGGAGACGGATTCCGATTCCCAGAACCAGTAGTTTCGGCTCTCTAGAAGATTCTTCTACCTCTATCGCCTCTTCCAGAGCGTAATGTCGACGGTCCAGCTTGCGCAGATCAAGACCGACGAGAAGACGAGTGCTAGTCAGTCTGAGCTGAGAATCGGCCAGCACCGAATACCGCTACCTAACAGATTCCCGATCAGCCCAGAACGGAACGCTCTGAAACCGGCGGGTGTCAAGGATCCTCTGCCGGGAGAGATCGCAGTTCTAGCTCGTCTAGCGCCTCCAGAGACAGTCAAGAAGATCTTGACGCAAGAGGACGCTGTGAAATCGATGGCTCGGTTCCTGTCTAAAGAGACGGCGCCCGATGCGATTCGAATGTTGTATCTCGCATTCAAAGGAGGCTCGGCGCCGACGAGGACTGAGGATCTCAAGACGCTACTCGATCTTCAATATCTCGCCGGACTAGACATCATCACCGTCCAGCACTCACTAGACTTCTCACTCGAAGACTATGAAAGCCATCTACGATTTGCCGAGAGATGGATGGAAGAGAGAGGTGTCGACAAGCCGCTAATGCCGGTAATACAAGCAACCGAGAACAAAGAGACATCCGCTAAACTTCTTGCTCTCGTCGAGAAGCATGAGCCGTCGATGATCGGCTTCGATCTCCGCGGAGGATTCTACTACCACGCGCTTAGAGGCATCGAGGATTTCAAGAAGAAACACGAAAAAGTATGGATTCACGCTCTGCAGACTCCGCCCAAAGTCCGGTTCGGACGCGGACTCTTGACCTGCAGCGAGGGAATGATTCTTCCAATGTTCGGAGTTGACAGCTTCTCAAGATGGATTGTTCCACCCCCGCCGACGCCGCTGACTAAGGAAGTGATCAACGTGTTCGATCGGAAAGGATGGGGCAGCATGAAGAAGAAAGACTACGAAGCCATCCGGAACAATACCACGAGCTGTGACTGCGCAGTCTGCCAAGGGAAAAATCTAGAACCGTTCTATGAGGGAAAAGTGCTTGACGTTCTAGCCAAGGCCAAGGTCCACGATCATCTCTCGCAGAGGAAAGAGCTCGAGGGCGCGAGGGAGTCGATAAAGAAAGGAAGATTCCTCACCCTGCTAAACACGAAAGAGTATCCGAGAGAGTTTCTCAAACAACTACCCCGAAAGGACGATGAGAAGACACCAGCCAAGGACTGAACCCCACCAGGTCTCTATCCAGAGAGCTGTTCTGTGTCGCGGGAAACATTTTTTTTCTAAATTCTTCGGAGGGTCGACTCTCTGTCTGAAACGTTTCCGGGCGAGATTATCGGTTTCTCGCGCAAAACAAGCCAACCAGCAATTTTTCCAGACGGCGCCATCTGAAGCCGTGCAAGCGTAGACTCGGCTTCATATGAGACCCGTCTCCCAGATCGCTGATCGGGGCGTATTCTCAACGATTTTTTTCTCCGTCAACTTCTCCCAGAGAGCACTCTTGCGTCGCGAGAAGCAACTGCTTTCGAGATTTTTTCTAGGGGGGTCCGGCCAGCTGAAGCTGATGTGGGCGAGTCTAGGGATTCTAGGCGAAGAATGGAACTGTCAACATTTTCCCTAAGCGCAGATTAAGCGTGGAGGCCAGCGTGAAAAGTCGCGATCTCAAATCGTCCGCCCCGATTCGGGATCAAGGCTTGTTCTGTGATGGTTTCTTTCTGAACAGAACAGTCTGCCCCGGGTTGGGAGGAAGATTACGTTTTGTTAATTCCCTCTCGACCGCGAGTTTCGCGTCACGAACATCGAGTGCAATCCAGATTTCTTTGCTGACGATCAGCCAGGTAACGCGTTTTCTGCCGGAGACCAGCCGATCGGGGATTGGAACAGCCGAGTATGGCGTTGCAGGATTCCCGATTAAACGCCGAATAAATTCCGATTAAATTGTCGACCCCTCACAATTTCCGGATCGGGGCTTGTTCTGGGCGAGTCTGCCGGAGGATATCGGCCTATTCCGAAATGTCCCGTCCGTACCGATTGGCTCAATTATCCCCCCGACACGGGTATGGGCAAATGCAAGTGTCGAAGAAGGCCACGGACCCGGCGGATGCGGTCTTGCGTGAGATCGAGGAGATGGGCAAGAAATCCTTCATACCCTCAATAGGACCGGTCAAAGGCAAGATACTCGCCGAGGTTGTGAGGAAGCACAAGCCGCGGAAGATCCTGGAAGTAGGCTCCCTCTACGGGTATTCTGCTATTCTCATAGCCAAGAACAGCCCAGCCAAAGCCGAGATCACCACGGTCGAGAAGAACCCGGAACATGCCCGGATTACCGAACAGAATGTCGAGCGTGCAAAGCTGGAGGGTCAGATCAAGGTCCTTCGAGGAGATGCCATGGAGATTCTGTCGAAGCTGCCCGGACCCTTCGACCTCGTCTTCCTCGACGCCGAGAAAACACAGTACCTTGACTATCTGAAAGCTGTTGAGAACAAGCTGCACCAGGGAAGCGTCGTAGTCGCAGACAACGTGGGAGTCTTCCAGGACCAGATGCAGAACTACCTCCACTACGTCCGGAACACTGGACGCTACCGCAGCCAGACTGTTGATACGCTGTTAGAGTTCTCCGAGACCACGAAGGACGCGATGGAGATCAGCGAGAAGCGCTATTAACACTCAACACGTAACAGACCATTATCGTGACACATACTACTGTCCAACTTAGGATACCCTCCGCTTCTCGGCCTCGACAGGAAGCCTTCTCGATTCTAGCGAACCTTGCCCTTCTTCGGGCCTTCCCTGCCAGACATCTTCTTCTTTTTCTTCTGCCATTCCTTACGAGTCATTTCCGATCCATAACGATTCTTTTCACTAGGGTATTTAATCGATTGACTTCGAAGCGTCCCAGCCAAGAGAATAATCCGTGACCCGAAACAGTCATCGAACAAATCTCCTCGCAAAGACGATTCTTCTTCTCCTCTTCTCATTTACCCCGACGATATTCGCGCAAGCCTACGCAATCTCCGCTGGACCCCCAACCGCAAACGCTCTCCTCCCCGGTCTCAACTTTCCCGTCTCACTACGCTTCGCGCCGGACGGTCGCATCTTCTACGACGAAAAAGACACTGGAAACATTCGAATCATACTGCCCAACGGAACATTACTCCCTAGTCCATTCGCAACAGTCAGCTCCGTCTTCAACGGCGGCGAGGCTGGACTCCTGGGCATAGCTTTCGACCCCGCGTTCTCATCTAACAACTACATCTACGTCTACTACACATACCGTGACAGCGCGTCCTATACTCACGGCCACATAGTCCGTTACACAGCGAGTGGCAATACTGGGACCAGTCCTAAGGATCTTTTCGACGTGACAAGCAGCGCACCTAACACCCTCTACCATAACGGCGGCTACATCAAGTTCGGACCCGATGTCAAACTGTACGCTATGGTCGGCGAGTTCCACCAAGACCAGCAGGCACAGAACCAGACCTCTATGACCGGTAAAATGCTCCGGATGAATCCTGACGGCTCCGTCCCGAGCGACAACCCGTTTCCGGGAAGCCTGGACTATGCGTTGGGAATACGGAACAGCTTTGGCTTCGACTTCGACACATCGAACAATCGTCTAATCGCGACGATGGCCGGGCCTAGCAGCGATGACAAGATCCTAATCATCGTCAAAGGCGGAAACTACGGCTGGCCCACGTGCCTAGGGATCTGCAACGATCCACGTTTCATCGATCCGATCGTTGACTTCAACCCGGTCGTAACGCCAACAGGGATAGCCGCGGTCGCCGCAAACAGCTACATCTTTGGAGAATACAACACCGGAAACCTGGTTCAACTGCAGCTCAACAATACCGGCTCAGTACTCTCCATGACGCAACTGTACAACGCACCCGGCGGAATCATCGCGGTGGAACTTGGACCGGGTAACACGCTCTACTTCACAACCCCTGACACGATCTATACTTTCAATCTGCCCGCTAGACCGGCTTCGAACGCGGCAGACCCCACCTTAGTGATCCTCGCGGTGATTGCGATAGTCGCAGTTGGTGTTCTCTTAGTCTACACTCTGCTGCGCTACAGGCGCAGGGGGCTACGAGCCCCATAGAATATCGATACTGAACCTTCTAGACGATTAGTGATTCCAGCCGACCTACCGGCGCGCCTCCGAGACTTAGCAGCTTGTCGTGGAATGATCGTAAAGGCTCGTCAGGGTGGGCATGGAAGAACCGCTCCCGTGCCTTCTTGATGAACAGCTTGCCGAGGGTGTAACCATAGTATGAATGGTCGAAGGTTCCCCGTATCGCCTCGCGTTCAGCAGGCCCCGTCTCCATCAGGGCATTCTTCATGATGAACTCCCTCGCCTCATCGAGTGTCATTCCTTGCGTGTGCATCCTGAATGAGACGATGAACCGACAATCCCTCAACAACGCCTCCTTCAGCTGGATGAACCGAAGTTTCTCAACGCCATAGCCTTCGTCGAGCATCATCTCTTCGCAGTAGTGTGCCCAGCCTTCGCCGAACGAGTTGTTCCAGTAGGCCTTCTTCGTCATCGACTTTCCATATTCCTTCTGGAAAACGCGGTGAGTGTAGTGCCCAGGCCAGACTTCGTGAATCGCAATCTCCTTTAACGTCACACGGTTGAGATGGCTCAGCCACTCCTCGGTTCTCTTCGAGTCCCATGACTCCTCAGGAGGAGTCACGTAGTATAGTCCCTCCAAGCCTTCCTTTTCGAATGGACCTGGGGACGACATCGCCGCCGTAGTTGTCTCACGCATGTGCGAGGGGGTTGGCACAACCCGAACCATTGTTCCTGCCGGAATGGAGACCAACTGGCGTTCTCTCAACCATCCTTCAAGATCATGCAAGCCCTCGGCCGCATCATCCAGCAACAACTTGGGAGTAGGATGATCCTGCTGAATCTCCTGAACAATAATCTCAGGGGTTGCTCCAGGCCTAATCCTCTCAGCAGACTCTCGGAGCGCTTTCTTGTTCGCTTCAAGGTCTTGAACTGCTAACTCCAACACTTCTTGGATCGGTTGGTCGATTCTATCATTGACCCACAGTAGCTTCTGGAATAGCACTCTTCCAAGCGCAAAATCGTTCGTGGTCTTGTGTTCTTCGTGGAGCGCATCAATGAACTCAACCATTGACAGTATGGCGTCGGCCTTCGCTCGATCGAACTCTTCCCGGATCGCAATGTTCGCCTTTTCAACTTCTCGGGCTGTGGCTCCGTCGAGGTCCCGCATTACCCCTTGAGTCTGCTTTATCGCGATCTCGACGATCGGGTCCGGTAAGGTCTTGGCAAGATCCAGATTTGCCTGTTCTAGAAATCCGGGGATAGTGCGCAAGTGCTTGTTCACCGCGCTGATTCTCGTATCGACGGGTGCGTACTCTCTTGAAATGTATGGGGTAGCACTGAGCTGCAACGAATAGATCGTTGGTCGAGTCGAGTAAGCCCGTAGATCTTGAATCTCGAAAAGCATCCTCTCGAGCATAGCTTCCATCGACTGAGCGTCCTGTCTGCCCTCCTTGTCGAGCTCGTGGAACTCTCCCTTGATGAGTTCCAGTAGTCCGACGGCTTTTTCGGACCAAGCCTTCAACCGAGCAGGTGAGAGATCCGGTAGTAAGCCGTCATAGTCGTGTAAGCCCAGCATGACTGCTTGCCTCGGGCTCAGCTCGAAAGTGTGGCGGAAGACTTGATCCTCTAGCTTGTCTAATCTAGAAACCAGGACTGGAGCGCTCAAGAGACCTCGGACCGTGAGACGGAAGGTTCACGGATAAAAAGATAGAGCGTCCACCCGCGCAGGCTGTAAACGGGACCATCTACTCAACAAGTTCGGGAATAGTAACAAAATCTAATACTCAAAGATTGGAGGGGTGCGGATTCGAGGAAGGGATGACTGCTCCCGCCGCGAAAGCGAAATCCAAGAAGAAGCTAATACTAGGTATAATCGCGATTGCAGTCATTGTCATTGCAGTAACACCTATCGCACTTGCCGGGTCGTTCAACGTCCCCGTTGCAATCGCGCGATTCGACGAGACAACAGGTTCGACGACGACCGGCAACCTCAGTGTAACAATTCAGATCGTCACAGCGTGGGAGTATTTCTTCAGCATCCGAACTCAAGGGATGGTGCGAACCTCAAGCTCTAACGCTTCGAGCAACGGAGGCACGACAAACATCACAATCAGCATGAAGCTGACCAATCCTTCGAATCAGACGATAGACTTGGGACAGACGAATATTAGCGGTGGAATCGGCGGCCGCTCCCACACGATCTACCTCTCAGTCGACCAGGGGGTCCGTGTCAACGGCAATTACAGGCTCGACGTTACGTTCACCGCGAACGTGGTGCTACTCGGCGGACTGGTTGAAGCGCCCTTGTCGACAACGCTACATAGTAACTTCGTTATATCCCAGTAGGCCTCGTTGGTCCCGATAGCCCAATGATTCCCACACCTGCCGCAAAACTCTCCAGTGGAACAGTCACCAGCCCGTCGAATCCTTCTCATCTCCCGCTGGACATTGACAAGCTATACTACACACGCGGCATCTTTAGCGTTCAATGGTCCGCGGATGGGGAGCACCTCTACTTTGACACGAACATTACCGGCCGATACAATATCTGGGCTGTCCCGAGCAACCGCGGCTGGCCAGTACAGCTAACGGTTAGCGACGAGAGGACCCTGCTTGAGGAGCCTTCTCCGGATGGCCGCTTCCTTCTATACGCGCAGGATTTTCAGGGGGACGAGAAGCCGAACCTTTACCTTCTCGATCTTACGGAATTCACAATCCGGAATATTACTAACTCTGACAAGATGGGATACCGAGGCGGACAATGGTCGCCTGATGGACGATCACTCGTGTTTGCTGGGGAGCGTGAGGGTCCGGGAACATATCCCGTATTTCTCTACGACCCGGATAAAGGAACGATCAAGAAGATCATAGGAAACGAGGCGGGCGACTGCGAGGCTCTCGAATTCAGCCCTGACGGTCACAAGATTGCCTTGACTAGGACTCGGAATTATCAGTACACTGGCGCGAGCGTCTTTGATCTTGAATCTGGAAGCGAGATGATGCTCGCTCCGATAGACGACAAGTCAACAACGGTTACGGGAGGCTGGACCCGGGACGGTAAACGAGTCTATGTTACGAGTAACGCTAACGACCGCGGAATTGACGCTGTTGCCTTGCTAGAGCTGAAGCAGGGACCTGAGTTTCAATGGCTGACTCTTCAAGACTGGGACAGCCAACTAGTTGATGTGTCTCCGACGGAAGACAAGTTCGCATATGTTGTGAACGAAGCGGGGAATGCGAGACTGCTATTACGCGACCTGAGTGGTCAGGAAGAAGAGATTCCGCCCACCCAGGGAGTCGTACGGGCCGCGAAGTTCTCCCGTGACGGGAAGCGGCTCGCGATCGTCCACGCCTCAGGCGACAGCCCACATGACATATGGGTGTACGACCTCAAAGCGCGGACCCTGAAGCAGATCACCGACTCGCTGGTGGGTGGTTTACACCGCGAGAATTTCGTCAATCCCCAGCTAGTCGTCTATCCTTCTTTCGACCAGACTCCCATAACCGCGTTCCTCTACGTCCCTGCCAACATCAAAGCGGACCACTCACATCCGGCCATCGTATACTCCCACGGCGGACCCCAATGGGAACACTTCAACAGCTGGTTCCCCAGCCTACAATACTACACAAGCCACGGCTACCTTGTAATCGCGCCTAACTTCCGCGGATCGACAGGTTTCGGCCGCGAGTTCATGGAGTCGCTCAGAAAAGATGCTGGTGGAGGAGACCTCAAGGATCTAGTTTCAGCCGTAGACTTTCTCAAGTCCACAGGCTATGTGGATCCGAAACGCATCGCGATAACTGGTGGATCCTGGGGAGGATACCTGACGCTGATGGCTCTGACGAAGTATCCGGATCTCTGGGCAGCCGGAGTAAGCATTGTCCCGCTCGCCAATTGGTTCACCGCCCACGAGAACGAGGATCCGGTTCTTCAGAAGAACGACGAATGGCTGATGGGAGATCCAGTTGAGGACCGCGATCTCTGGAGAGACAGATCCCCACTATTCTTTGCAGACAAGATTCGCGCTCCACTACTACTCCTCGCCGGCCTTAACGACATACGCTGTCCAGTGAAAGAGACAGAGCAGATGGCGGATGCCGCGAGAAAGAATGGTGTGATCGTTGAGGTGAAGATCTATGAGAATGAAGGTCACGGGTTCGCGAGGCGAGAAAACGAGATAGACGCGATAAAACGTGCGGCGAAATTCATGGAAACTCACGTAGGCCAGCGGACAACAAAAGAATAGGAAACGGCTCAACGGTCCTTTACTAGGTTCTGGATTTGTCTGTAGAACGTTAAACGACGGTATCCTCTAGATCATCCACATGACGACCGCATTCGGCGGCCGGGCCACCGACTTCACATTCGTTTCGTATTCGTGCGGACGCTCGGTTCCATTCTCGTGTAAAGCGTCTTATGTGGGTTGATTCTTCGCCAATCCATTGTCTGCGCAAGATACGGTACGGGCGCCGCGACGACCTAGACCTAGGCTAGAATCTCTGTCTGACTTAATCTATGGACTGTCGTTGTCGATTGGCGCGATTAGCCTAGTTATAACGAACAATCAAACCTCCAGCACTAGCGACATTACCAATAATATTCTGCAATTTTTCTTCGTCTTTCTCATCCTGATCACTAGCTGGATAATCTACACTAGCGACATGTCGGTTCTTCCCATGGAGACCCGGCTTGTACAGATGCTGAACGTAGTGCTCCTCATGCTGGTCGCGATCTTCCCATACCTCTTCGACCAAGTGGTGTCACCATTCAATCCCAGCAGTGTTCAAGAGTATGCATCGATCCTCTTCACGGTAGACTATGCGGGGACCTTATTGATCTTGGCCGTTTTCTCGCATATCATCGCACAAGAAGAAGAGCATCTGGTCGATGGCGAGATAATGATTCGGATGCGCAGAGTTCGAAATAGACAGAGTGTCTTGATGGTAATTGTGCTGCTGTCGCTCGCTTTCCCGTGGGACTGGCTGTTGCTCGGTGTGCACGTCAGACTCTTCATCTGGTTCATCCCCATAATCAGCTTCTGGTCCAGCAGATTCAGTCGCTCCGGGTTTGGCCTGCCGCGAGGACCCTCGGAATGAGAAAGTTCTGTCGAGCGAGGTCTGTGGCCTGCTAAATATGCGGAGGTGGAGCGAGGACCATGAGTGATAACGCTCTTCCTCTGGTCGAGCCAGATCTTGTCGGGATCTGGAGGAAGAACGTCTGGTGGTTCGGCTTCCGATGGCCATTCAGCTTCGTCCTCTTCTCTTGGGTCACAGTAGCATCGACGCTCGCTCCAGAGTTTCACCTGGACCGATATCTGCTGACGATGCTCGCAGGATTCTTTGGCCTAGTGATCGGAGCACACTACATCGACATCGCAGGAAGCAGCGACAAGTACCTCCCATACTTTCCGAAGATGAACCGGGCTGCGATCAGAACGGTGGGTGTTCTGGCAGTTCTGGCTGGAGTAGGGATCGGAGTCTACATGTCACTGGCCTACTCGACCTGGTTCCTAGTCTTCGTTGTCCTGGGAGGATTCTTCGCTCTCTTCTATCCAATCGAGAAGCCAAAGTGGCTACACTCTTACGCTGGATTCGGCGTGGCCTGGGGCTTCATGCCCGCCCTAGCAAGCTACTACATTCAAGCGTTGAGGATTGATCTGGTTGGTGTAGGCTTGGCAGTCTTTCTCGGAATTACAGTCGTCGAGATGCATCACATGGCAGTCTTAACAAACGAAAAAGAGTATGCACCCGAGACGAACAAGAATGCCAGGCTGTTGTTGAGGATTCACCGCGCAGCCGCGTACGCTATCGGGCTGATACTTCTGATATCACGGCTCGTTTAGGAGCCGTGCGATATGTGCGAGGATCTATTTCTTCGAAGCCTGTTTTGCGTAGTCCGTAAGTCCTTGGAAGTCGACAACGACTACCGGCTCGTTCCCAACAACCCAAGCGTCATGACCGGGCGGCACTAATGATATTTCTCCAGGACCGACATCCTTTGCGGTCCCGTCGTTCATGACGATGTGTAGGATGCCGGAGACGTGGTATTGGAAGTGGGGAGCTTCGCAGCTGTCGGTCTTCGCTATCGGCTTAACATGCTTCGACCATCTCCATCCGGGTTCGAACTTGGCTCGGCCAATCGTGCCGCCGCCCATCTTTACAAGCTCGATCTTTCCATTCTCGAACTTTCGGACCTCGTCTGGGGAATTGAGATGCTTAACTTCCATCTTAGATGAAGGCATGACGTCATTGCTCATGCCCTGAATAATAAGACTTCAGGCTGAAGGGATCTGTACTAACCTGGGATGGGTACTGTCAGTGATGGTATGGGGAGCGCTTGAATTCTTCTGATCCTTCTCGATAACGGGGGATGAGTAAGCGACACACAGTCGGGATAGTACACCTTCAACTTCTCCAATGCGGAGACCATCGGGTTCGGTCCCAACCTCTCAGCCGAGAATCTGTCGGCTGCATACTCCATCCTCCAGCTGAGCGGGTTCCCCGAGAGAATCAGAGCTAGAAAGCCAGCGACGCTCAGTACAGCCGAGGTATGAGAACGACCAGCTTCGTAGCTGACCGCCAGAAACCCGAAAAAGTACAGAGCGTTCAAGGCACCGCGAATGGTCAGATGTCTCTTCACAATGTGTCCCAGCTCGTGACCAAGTATTGCCATTATCTCCTCGTCAGACGCATCCTTCATTAGTTGCTCGCCGACAACGATCGTATCTCTATGCGGCCATCGGCGGACACCGGCTGAGCTTGATCCCTTTCTTACCGCGAATCGGGTACTCCCGGGATTGATAGTCATCCGACGCAGAGTCTCAGCAGCTAGCCCCTGGAGTCTCTTGTTCATTTCGACGCTAACATACCTCGAGAAGCTTGCGTAGATGAACCGGGCCGCTATCCAGACAAATGGTACGAGGAATAGACCGTAGACCACAACCGCTGCTACGATTGAGACGAGCGGGTCTGAGACTTGAAGTAGAAGACTGTTGCTGATCCAGAGCGCCAGAGCATAGATGGCTCCGAGCACGACTAAGCTGACGAGTGTAATCATCTGAAACCTGATGAACCACTTAATCAGAACCAGATGTGGGGACATGCTAAATTGAATAGAAGTATGGTCCAGATGTTAATCCGTAGTGGTCCCCGACGGTAGCCCTGCCAGTATTCGCCACAGGTATCGGACCGGCCATCTTCGATGCTACCTACTTTGTCTGGTTCGCCAGCGAGATAATTGGTGCATTTCTAATTCCGAAGCTTCGAGGACGAGGAACAACACGTGTGAGGAGAGACCGCGGGTCTGCCGCCTTGATTCTTCTGACAGTGTGGATCTCCCTCGGCATCGCGCTCTCGTTCGGGTACGGCGGCGTCCTGCAGCTGCCTGACTGGTTCTTCTACCTCGGGATATTCCTGATGCTGCTAGGTATCACGGTTCGTCAGTGGGCGATAGCGGTGCTCGGACGATTCTTCTCGCTCAACGTACGGGTTGTGGACGATCACCAGGTCGTGGACAAGGGTCCGTACCGGCTCGTCCGACACCCATCCTATACCGGAGTCCTCATCACGTTCATCGGACTATCACTAGCAGTCCAATCCCTCGGAGCCCTACTCGTCCTCCTAGCAGTCTTCACAATATCCTTCGGCTACCGGATGAGAGTCGAAGAGAGAACACTACTAACAGAACTAGGCGACAACTACGCCAACTACATAAAACGAACAAAACGAATCATACCATACCTCATCTAGCTATTGTAGATCATCGAGGTCACCTGTGATCACGAGTGTTAAGTATCTATTCCAAGCCGTTGTCGGAGCTGCTCGCAAGACGGCGACTGGATGATGTTTGAAAGCGGTTAGTTATCCATCCGTGGAGCAGGTTGAGCGCTTGCATGATCGAGTTCTTGATGTTTCAGGGGGAGAGCGTGGGGATCTCAGCAGATCCAATTTGGAGTATGTCCTAGATGCAGTAAGAGAAATCGGTGATCAGCTCGATCTCAAACCTGCCATGGTAAAGAAAGCGGCATATCTACTCCACAGTTTGATCTCCCAACACCCATTCGTGAACGGAAACAAGAGAACGGCATTCGAGCTTGTCAAACTATTCCTCCGACTAAACGGCTTCGAAATAGGCGCGAAGTCTCAAGAGACCTATTCATTCTTGGCGGAAGTTGCGGCCGGCAGAGTTTCTCTAATCAAGACCGAAGAGTGGATAGCAACGAATTTAGCGGAGATGCGAGGAGAATAGGTCACAGATCTATGACTCAGCAAGCTGGAAAGGCGGACACTTTCCTAGACGAGGAGTTCGACAAAGCGATGGAAGAAGTGCTCCGCGAAGACCGTAAGCTCTTGGAAAAGCTGGCCAAGATTTAGAGAAAGAACTCTCGTCAAGACGGACCCGATGGTAGAGTCGCGTTCTCAGTAGAAGCATTTCTCTTTGCGACTACTCGCTCAGTCTTCACGATCACTTTCTTGACGATCTCCAGATAGTTCAATGCTTCATGAATCCCAGCCGCCACAAAACCAACACCCTGAGCAACCTCGCGGTTGGAGTACTTCTTTGAGGTACGACTGAGATCCTTCTCCAGACCCTCCAGATACCGTCTGAACTCTTTCAGAGCAAGCAGAGTCGCCTCTGCATTCTCCTTGGGAGTCTGCAGCTTTCCCAACTCGTTTTCCCCTCAAGGCTTCGAGAGGAGGCAGATAATAGCGTAGCCCAACCCTGACGTATGAAAACGAGTGACATCAGCTCGAACCCCAGCTCGAGGACGAGCGACCGATAGAGGAATCAATCTATTCACAGAAATTTGTTGTTATCCAATTGGCGGAGAAATGACTAGATTTTCGCGAGCTTTTCTACGAGTTCGCGATCCTTGCGAAGGTTCTTCTCAGCGATCCTCCTGAACTCCTTATCGATCTTGGGCTCTTTGACGGTCTTCTTCGACTGCATCGTCTCGATTCCTGCCTAGGATCTTTTGATTTCTTAGCTAAATTCGTTGCTGATTGCTCAGCTCATGAGAAGGATGGCGACGATCTGTCACACAGGTTTGAGTTGGAAGAAGGTCTTCGATACTTCTTTCGGCGCAATGAGACCGACTATCGAGGTTGAGGCTTATCGAGCCGTTCTTATTTGGTGAGCGGTATAGGATGGATGATGAGCCGTGTGCTCATCTAGGGATATCTCCCACTCGATGACGTATCGGGTATTGCTGCCCTTACCGGTTGCCGCGTATACTGTTCCAACTTTCCGTTCGTAGAGATGGCTTGGAGTATTGACGAAGACTCTGTCGCCGAGTCTGACTCGATTCGACAAGAATATTCGCAATAAATAAGAATAAGTTCTACTTAAGCTTCTAGCCTCACTCCTTCCCACCGTCGCAGAGCGAAAATCTACATCCATTCACGGTGGATCTTGCCCCACGGTCTCATGAGTCTACCATTCCGCCTTTGTTCTCAACTCGCGCACGACTGTTACCAGTATGCTCTCGAGACCGGTAACATCTCGGAATCAGCAGTCGAGGCCCCTTCTACCTCCTGACAGTCTCGGGGCTTTCGCGGTGAAGTCGAAGATACTCGGATTCTTGCAAGGAGTCACTGGGACCATCTCGGGACACCTAGCTAGAGGCCGTAATGGAAAGAAGACAGCCCCAAGTAAGATAGTTAGAGGTAGGAAGCGCTCGGCGGCTAGGACCAGAACCGGCAAGAAGTTGAAGGCCTCACGGGTCGGATCTCGAACAGGCCGCAAAGCGAGCCCAAGGAAGAAACTGAACCCGGTCGCCACTCTCTTTGAGAATCCAACTCCAGCTCCACCTGCTTCAACAACCGTCTACTCCTGTCCTGCATGCGGATTGGAGGCTGACAAAGCCTTGATGCTTGAACATCTTCTGGGAAGTCCGCTCCATCAGCCCGGACGTGTTCAGCCCGAGCAACTGACGGATCGAAAAACTAACGAGGAGCAGACTACCCTCTCGCGCGAAGAGGATTCGAGTGACTCTCTGAGAAATCTACTGCAGATTCTTCTACCACCGCGGCCATTCGGCCGTAGACACGAACAAAATCCCGTCAAACTCTAACCCTCGCCCCTCCCGCTTGCCGAGATCGTCTGTTAGGGACGAGAAGCTCCGGTCAAACGGTCTTACTGTGACACGCCCAGCACACGATGGCACAGTTGTCCAGCTTGTCTGATCCACCCTCACTCTCCGGGACAATATGATGCGCCTCCCAACCACCCTCACCTTCCATACCACGACTGGCTAGACGGAGCCCGGCTCCGCAAGGAAGACCATGCTGATGATTGTCAGATCTGCACTCGCAAGCCGCCATCGACCGTACCCACGCTTCGCTCAAAACTTTCGGCGAGAAGACCAACTATCGTCCCGAGAAATCATCGTCAATAGCTTCGCATTTATCGTTTGTTCGGCCGAGAGCTGGCAAGATTACCGTTGGTTGCGATTAGGGCTTGTTCCCCGCGATTTTCAAAGATCAACATTCTACCAGATAACCCAACCCCAGAGAGTGTCTTTCTCGACAAACCTTCGAGCTCTAGGAATCAAAATTGTCATCGCCTACTTCCTCAACAACACCAGCACAACCAACGGAGTCGAACCCTCCTTCTGGTACACCGGACCAAGCCCGCCTAACGAACAAGACCTCCAAGACCCCTCCACCGTTGCAGCGAATCTTACGGGTTAAACTGGAAGAATATTTCGCCAAGCCACAATTCTCTGAGGACATGGTGAACTCGTCCGTTTGACGATTCGATAGGCATCTCCCTAATATAAGAGGTCGAAGCGTCTATGAAATGGATAATAATTTGAAATCTCTGGATAGACGCGGCCGCTTTCGACTCTTCACAGTCCTATTCTTGATGTTCCTTCTAACTTTAGCGATGGTTGGAGTCAAGCAGGTTAGTGCGGGCTCGAAGGGTCTTGTTCGTCACGCGCCAATACTGATTGATGGTCCGGCCGCCTTCACAGCCAGCAACGGCGTGACCGGAGGCAGCGGCACCCAGAACAACCCCTACATCATCCAGGGATGGAGCATAGACGCCAGCACGGCGAACGGTATTGAGATCCGAAACATCGTCTCCGGAGACCCGTTCCCGCCTCCGGTCTACTTTGTCATCCGTAACGTCTTCATCCAATCCGAAACGAGGACGTATGCAAATATTCTGGTGGACTCGTTCGCGTCTCCCCCGGGCTGCTTTGAGTGTCCCGGTAACATCTTCAACGGGGTCATAGCTAACAGTACACTGACAGGCAACGACGACGGGGTCAGGCTTCAGGACAGCGATAACATCATAGTCTCTGGTGTCACGGTTCACGATTCGCAGACAGGCGTCAACTGCATAAACTCTGACTTTCTCCAGATAAGAGCGAACACAATAACTGACTCGGGCACGGGCATCAGCCTCTCCAGTTCCGTCCTTGACGTCTTCTTCAACACCATACTAAACTCTGACAATGGGATCGTGATAGGCAATAATGGAGGCATCGACATCGAACACAACTACATCACGAGCCCGCGAGGCTTCACCTTCGATGGGTCTGGGACCGTGATTGCAATGTTCAACCGGATAATCGGTTCATCAGGCCCAACCGTCCACCTCTACCAGTACGGCATAAGCGAATTCCAAGCGAACGGCGTCAACCTACAGAACAACACGATAACCAATAGTATGCCGACGAACTTCCAGTCCGGACCTGCAGGGATCAACATCACATCCTCAGGCTCCCCCTTCGTGGCCGGAAATACTGTTAAGGCGGGCAACTCGTATGGAATAGTCCTTCGCAACACTACCGGGAGCTCGGTCTACCACAACAACATCCTCAACAACACCATCCAGGCCTTCGACGACAACCCGAGCCAGAACCTGTGGGACAACGGTTACCCCAGCGGAGGCAACTTCTGGTCAGACTTTACTGGAGTTGATAGCTGCAGCGGACCCCAGCAGAACATCTGCCCAAGCCCCGACGGAATAGGCGACACACCATACACGTTCAACTTTAACACGGACCACTATCCACTCATGAAACCCTTCCAGTAGCAAAGCACTATCCTCGGCCCTTCACGTAGTCTCGGAGGTCTTCTTTTGCAGCAAGGATTCCAGGTTTGCCTTGTAGAAACTATTCCAAGTCTCAGTCAGACCAGCTTTCAATCGAACAAAGCGGAAGAAGCAGGATCTGCTAATCTACGCTGCCTATTCTGGGGAACTGGGTTTTAACAGATCAGCTCTCTTCCCGCGGTCGTTCCTGATGACTAGACCGACCGCAAGTGAGACTATAGCAAGATATCCTCCTAGGAGAAGATATCCGTAGCCTAGTACGGTATGGACTAGATTTGTGAGTCCTAGAAGGTTCGGCCGGATTTGTGCCGTTGGGCTTGTGACTAGGAGAGTTCCGTTCTGATGGATATCGTTCGCCATTCTCCATCCGTCGACCGTGTAGTTATAGTCCCACGAGACTGAAAAGAAAATTGTATGTGCTCCAATCGTCGCGTCTATCGGGACGTCTATTGCGAGCCCTCTGTTTCCGACCTCTCCCACTCTCAGAAGTAGGGAGGTTCCGCTGATGAGTGAGTAGGCTCCAAGGTCTCCAGTCATAGCTATGCCTGTGATTCTGATGGAATCCAGTCCATAGTCTGTCAGTGTGTCGTTTACCATGATTCTGCCGCCGGGTGTAGATGTGGGGCTGTAGGTGAATAGGCTGGTGAGACATGCCTCGTATCCCTGGCACGCTGCTGGTGCTGTGCTGAATGTTGCTGAGGGACCTGTGCTCCAGTTATTGGAAGGATCATACGCTATCACTTGGAACGTTATTGTCGTGTTTGGAGCCAGATACGAGCGTCCGAATCCAGGGGACAGGTGGTACATTCCGTCCCACCAACCATTCTCCAACACCTTGTAGCTGACAGTCCCCGAGTCGTCAGCTGCGAGAGTCCACGAAATGTCTATCGAGCTCGAGGTCAAACGTGTAGCTACTACTCTGCTCCCTGCGGGCCAGACCGGCGGCGTCGTGTCCGTCGAGGCCGATACCGGCCATACGATGACAGGGAGAAGTAGTATCAAGAGTGCCCAAAGCCGGCAGACAGAGTTCAACATTGATCCTCCATTGAGGCCATATCCCTAGTCAGTTCGGAATCATCAATCATTACTGACTGGCGCACCTCTTAAGCACCCCGGTTGCAACCGCAGATTAAGCGGAGCTCAGTGTGAAAGAGTGGCGATCTCAAAACGCCGCCCCTAACCTGGATCAGGGCATGTTCTATCCTGTTTCATCTGAAACGGTTGAGCAACTCTTTTTGCCCGGAAAAGACCTCCCCTAGACACTGATCGTTTGTCAAGACCGTTCGAGATCCATCCCGCACTGCTCGTGTTGCTAGTAGTGTTCTTTCTCTCAGTAATGGTCAGCTTATGGGGCGGGGCGATATTTCCGGTCTTTACAACAATAATCGGGTTAGTGCTCGTCTGGACAGCCGTTGTCTTCCTCATTCTGTACGTGCTAGTCTGGTTTGCTCGAACAATCTACACACGGCACAATATTCCTTCCAGGACCCCAACAGTCTCACTCTACCTCTGAGTCGCTGGACAAGAAATCCTGAGAGCATCGCTCGAACGCATTCAAGAAATATACTCACTCCAGCTACCAAGAATCGAAAATGACAGGAAAAGCCGCCGCTGGATCTACGCCTATGGCCCATACCCACCATAACCGAGAGGATCAAGAATCTCACGCTTGAGTAAAGCTCATTGTCCAGAGCAAAGGAAAATCTTTTCCGGAGTTTACATCCGATTCCACCGGCGATGATGAATGGATAGGCTTCCGTTGGTACGGGTAGCTGAGGTAGCGTTTCTGGCGTCTAATGTCAAGGACTGCATTGACTTCTACAGGAAGATTGGGATGGTCGATCTTCCGGCTGATCCGGGTCGTCTGAACTTTGCCGGGGTCGGCGAACAGCTCTACGGAGTCTGCGATGAGAAGATCGGGTTTTTTGATCCCTGGACTGACAGCTATTCGAAAGATTGGAGATTTCACGTGGCGTTCGAGGTTCCAAGTGACAAGCTAGACGAATCTATCGAGTTCCTAAAGGCCAAGGGGATCAAAGTGAGCCCGAAGAATCAGTGGGACAACTTCCACGGCGTCCCTCATTCTACAAGCATCTACTTCCTGGACCCGGCAGGAAACATCATCGAGCTATGGGCTCCGAAACGTTGAGTCGAAATAGACCCGTGAGACGAACAATATCGAGAAGCTCTCTAGTCTTCCGGGAAGATCTGCTTTGAAGGCTGGTCGAGTCTTCAAGAGGTTCACGCTTAGCGACAATAGGAGAGTTGTCTTGCGAGAAGCAGCCTCTGGGGATCTTGACAAGCTTCTCGCTTACATCAATGGCCTTGTTCGCGAGAAGAAACGGGACGAGAGTTCTCAACTGTTCACTGGTTTCGAGTCTCGGCTGACAAGAAGACAGGAGGCTGAGTGGCTGAACGAACTGTCTAGAGGGATCAAGGAAGGGGAGAAGATTAGCGTTCTAGCGGAGGTTGACGGTCAGGTTGCGGGTAATGGCGACATCACTCGAGGGTCGTACAGTGAGACGAGGCATCACGGTCATCTTGGGCTTACGGTCAGAGAAGCGTACAGGGGTTTGGGAATAGGACGAGAAATGGTGAGGGTTCTCTTGGCGGAGGCCAGGAGGGTGGGTCTGAGGTCGGTGGATGTCGAGTTTCTCTCCACAAACAAGGCGACGATCCATGTCTACAGGAAGGCTGGTTTCAAGAGGGTCGGAGCTATTCCTGGGAAGGTCTACAGGAATGGAAGATTTCTCGACTCTCTAATCATGGCACGTAAGCTCTGACTACAACGGACCAGAGCCCACTTGATACTCGAAACTTCCCTTCACACGGTCTCACCATCAATAATAACAGTACAGACTCCCCTCCGTCACATCTCGTTTCGAAACAGCTGAGCAACTCTTTTTGGCCAGACAAGACCTAGCCTAGACACTGTTCGCTTGTCTAAACCGTTCGAGATCCACCCCGCACTATTCGCGTTGCTAGCAGTGATCTTCATCTCACTCATCTTCAGCCTATGGGGTGGAGCACTGTTCCCAATTCTCACAACAATAATCTGGCTCGTGCTCGCTGGGACGGCAGCCGTGTTCCTGATTCTGTACGCGCTAGTTTGGCTAGCCCGAACAATCTACGCACGACAGAATATACCTTCCAAGCGTTAACTGTTTCACTCTCCGTCTGAACAATAGCTGTTCGAAGTCGAGCCCCATTCCTCCATTCTAAGGAGAAGAGCCTGCTCCTTCAAACTGGGTGCTGATTCTTCGTTTTCGACTTTAACGCTTCAAGCTCTGCCTTTAGGGCCTCTATCTCTTTCTCTTTCTCTGCTAGTGCTCGTTCGAATGTCTCGACATAGCCGGAGACTTCTCCCTCAAGTTGGGGGATGAGGGTTCTCGACATCGAGGGTAACTCGTCCATCTTTGTTCGAGTGAGTTGCTCGACCAGCTGCCTGATTCTTTCAAGGTACTTCCTTACGCTCTCGGATGGTTCGTACAGCTTCCTCAACTGGTCTTGACGCCTTAGCATCATTTCGCTGACTTCGGTTATTCTCTGGATAGACCTGTACAACCCTGTTGTCGGATCTGTAACCTTCATTATCTCTTTCAGTCTACGATTCGCCTCTTCGACAGCCACGAATAGTTGAGGCTCAACGAATGGTGCCAATTTGACAGGCTTCTTTTCGTCTTCCTTCTTCCTTTCAGTCATAGCCGAGCGAGGCTACTTGCCCCGGTTCAAAGTCCTTTCGATCGACACGGAAGCTAGGTAGGTCGTCCCCAGTCTCGCAACCGATCATTCCATGGATACATCGCAAGTCATCCTGCACTGTGATCAAGAGGCCAAAAACTGCCCGAGGAATTCATATAAGAAACTCCGACACCCGGAGCCTTGAAGTTATGACGATGCCCAAGAAGCAAGCGAAGGCAAAATCTGCCAAGAAGACAACGAAGAAATCCACTCATGCCGTTGCGAAGAAGAAGTCTGCTCTTGCCGTTAAGGAGCCTCAAGCTGGCTGGATTGAAGAGTTCAACAGACTCTCAGAACCATTTCGCTTGATCCCTTGGGATCCGTTCAGAGGATTCGAGTGGCCTGTCGAGATTGAGCTGCCGACGCGGGTTCCCTATGTTGACGTGATCGACTATGGCAACGAGTATGTGGTAAAGGCAGAGGTTCCGGGGTTGAAGAAGGAGACTCTGAAGATTGATGTGGGGCCGAACGAGTTGTCACTGAGCGCTGAATCCGACGTGGAGAAGGAGGAAGTGGGGAAGACCTACTTGCATCGGGAGAGAGCTTTCTCCACATTCCGTAGAAACATAGGCTTCGCAGAAAGCGTAGACGCCGAGAAAGTGTCAGCAAAAATGTCTGAAGGCATACTTGCAATAACACTTCCCAAGCTAGAGCCGAGGGCTGAAAAGAAAACCAAAACACTAACGCTGTAAAGACGCCACTCTGCTCCGCGGGATGGGCAACTGCTGAACTGAGTCAGCGTGCTCCGACCCCGGCTCCTTCAGAATACTTCTCTTTCGAACCTCAACCCCTTCCCTAAGGCGTCTAGAGAATTCGAACAGCTGCGATTGGACGTGGTTGTGGAAGGTATCAACAGACCTATCCGAATAACGGTCAGCTTGACTATGCCCACCGGCGACCTGTGGTATCCCTTTGCCTACAAAGCTGAACCGGCTATTCCGATTGTACTCCATGCAAAGAAATACTCCTAACGCCGATCGCATGCCTGGACGGCATCTCGACATGGCAATGACTAGGCCCAACTTGGAACTAGTCGAAACAGCGAGAGACAGAATCACTATTGTCGCAGATTTTCCCCATCTCAGCCCCGCCATACTCTTCGACTACTGGACAAATACTGATCTGCTCAAGAAATGGTGGGCTCCAGCGGCAGAGCTACAGCCCAATGTAGGTGGGACATTTCATTTTTCCTGGCCCGCACAAGACTGGCATCTTCGGGGCAAGTTCACCATGTTCGACAGAGGGAAGACGCTAGGATTCACTTGGAAGTGGGATCATGAATCCATCGACGTAACCAGGGTCACAGTACTCTTCCACTCGATGCCAAACGGGGGAACACAGCTCACTCTTCACCACGAAGGCTACTCGAAAAGCTCCGAAGCGAAGAAGAAAAGGGATGAACACATCGAAGGCTGGACTTTCTTTCTGAGGAAGCTCCAAGAGCAAGGTCAGGAACCGTAAAGCCTTCCGCAGGCTAACATCCAATCCTCATGAAGGCCTCCCGCAGTTGCGCTGATTCGAAGCTCATTCTCTTGGCTTGGGGCCTTGTATCTCTCGTTGTAGAACGTCATAGGCGAGGGGTCCATCCTTGTCGTCAACCACCATTATGATGTCGCCGTAGCCCAAGAACGCGTCTAGGATGTTTACGCCGTTTCTGAACAACAGTTCTGTGATGTAGGAGGCTATGCCAGGGGTCATCTCGGCATGCGGCGACAGGTTGAGAATCACCTTGGCCACGTTTGTCTGCGCTGCCGCTTCCTTGAGATGCCCCATTTTTCCATGGATAAGAGCGTAATCTTCGACCGGCAGAATCAGTTTGATCGAGTTTGAAAGTGGAAAGATGTGAGGGAACTCTGAGAGTTCGCCAGCTACGTCTGATAATTCTCTGACTATCGTTGAGAACTGGTTCCTTGGAACTCTCATCGTCACATCTACAATGCCGCTCGAGAGGGAGATTCTCGCGTCTTTGAGGACCTTGGATGCGTCGGGAGTCTTGTCGTTCGTTAGGGTGTCGGAGAATCTCTTGATGGCTACGACTAGAGTGTTGATGCTGGCCTCTTTTCCGCTCAGCTGCTGGACTTGTGGCTGGATGAATTCTGCGAGGGAGTGGAAGTTCATGAGCTTCATCTTCAGGCATTGGTAGACAGGATAATTTCGGGTGAGGATCTCGCGGACCGCTTCTGGGACGCTAACGCCGTTTCGGTGAATTGTCAAGCTCTTTCCTCGCTTCCAGTCATGTAATGGAACGTCGGTTCTATAATAAAAGTCTTATATGCAAGTAACACCTATTACTCTATTGCAATAAAATGCAGTAGAAAAAACAACAATGCAAACCAATATGAATTTCCCGACCTACGTATTCGCGACCGTTAATCCGGGCCGCGCTACGAAAGTGGTCGACGAGCTAAAGCGCAACAGCCAGATCGACATCATCGCACCAGTCTCAGGCAGATACGACCTAGTCCTACGCCTGAAGCCAAACACTCCACACAACATCTACCAGACAGTCAAGGAAATCCGCGAGATCAGCGACGTACGCACGACCGACACTCACACCGGCTTCGACGGTATGCAGCCGACCCGTAAGCTCGAGAGCCAGATGGCCCTCGGCGTATCAGTATTGACATGTGAGCACAACACCAGCGAGAGCATCATCAAGCAGCTAAGCAACATCCCAGGCTTCATCGAAGCATCCACAGTACCCGGACAGTTCGACATAGTAGCACTCTGGCAAGCAAAGACCTCTGAAGAGATCGTGAAGAATTCCGTTGAGAGAGTTACAACCCTCCCAGGTATCTTCAAGAGCGAGACACTTCTCGCTTATGCACCATTCTTCAAAGCGTAATCACATCGAATATAGCTCCGTTCGACCTTCCCCCCCTTTTTGCGGGATCCCGAAAGGGATATTCAGTATGCGAAAAGATTTCCGAGTCACTAGTTTAACGATCACTCGGAGAGCAAACACGGGTTCACGAAATCCGGCTAACCCATAGGACGGTTCCCCAAGCACTTCTTTCAGGCAGACTTGGGCGAACCCGCCGAGCGAGAATGAAAATGACACATAACAAAATAGACAGAAAAATTACCCTAGATTTCGGTTAAGGCCGCGGGTGCCGAGCCGTCTGGGCATGCCAATTGACGTGCAGCGGCCAGTCCCCTATCTGTTGATGACATATTGAACAGGGAGCCATTGTCGGTGGGGCAGGAAGATCGAACCCGACGGCCACTCTGAACTTCCTCCTGAAATTGTAGTCGATGTTATGCATATCGGAGGGATATATCGAGACGAACCTGATGTTGCTACTGTGATACTGGGCCATCTTCCAGCGCATAGTTTTCACGTATTCGTTTCGGGTTCTCGGGTCTGGTGAATCTACCAAGCCCCAGTATTCGACAAAGAGATTGTACTGCGGAAGAAAAAAGTCAGGCCGGCTTATCTTCCTCTTGAAAATGAACCAGTCATTAGTCATCGCTTGAGCTTCGTAATAGTAAGAAACACCATGATACGTCAAGTAATCCGCAATAATCTTCTCCCCTCTACTTCTGACCTGCTGACCAGTCAGAGTGACAGATAGTATCCCATACTCCTCAGGCGACTCGAAGAGATCATTCAGCCAGGAGAGAAAGCCCAACCCAAGGAACAGTCAGAACGCCTAGGCATTAAAGCCCATGGAAACCAGCAAAATCGTTGAATCCCTCCGAACTGCGAGAACGCAAAGAGAAAACATTGCTGGACCCTACGTTTATGGCCCACACCCAGCATAACCCGAACTAATCAAAAATCTGACAGACGATGATCTAACTCGAGACATACTCTTAGGCCGGGTAAGCTTTTGACAGTTGGCGATTGACGGCTTCGGCAAAAATCTCGACCCCCAACTCGAATACTTCGATATTCAGAAGCTTGCAACGCTTGACTAGCTTCCGATCAGTTGTGACCAATACAAACTTGTTGGACTTTGCAATTTCAATTATCTTATCGTCAGATTTTCCCGATCCTAACACTTCCCTAACGGTCTTTATGATCCATCCTTGATCCCGCAGATACACGTCCATTCCGAGAACTGGCTCGTCAAGCAGAATCGTCGGCCTCATCGATGTTCGTTCCTCGTTGATCTGGGGACTAGCTCATGCTGTAAAGGTTACTTTGTATTTTCCGTCCTTCCTTGGGGTCCTGTAGACAGTTACCTCGAAGTTCTTGCCACCGTATGCTGCGGCAAGGACGGATATCGCGAATCGGACAGCTTCTTCTGGCGAGAATACAAGCCCGACGGTTTTCTCTCCCGTTTTGCCTCCGTACAGTTTCTCAGCAGCGAGCTGTTTACCCTTTCTCGGATAGTTGTAGTATATCCTCGGCATGCGAACAAACAATCGAAGACATGGTTCTAAGGTTTCCGCTGAAAATCGGTTAATAATTTATAGGGTGCGCCATTTTTCAATCTTGCGAACTTGAGATCTGCTGAAGCCGATTATACAGACGAAGATGTAGTCAGATTTCTAAAGGAAGAATATGAGAGGATAATCACTCTTTATCCTTTCCAAAGAGAAGGGAGTGTTCTCAGCGAGGCACAAGCGTTCGAGATATGGTTGCTTCACCAAGAAATGGGAATCGAATATAGTGAAGCGGCGAAACACATCCTAGATGGACCCAATGATGGAGGCGTAGACTTCATTTGGACTGATACTCCTAACTCGCAAGTGGTCATTGGTCAAGCACAATACGAAGCGGACTGGACCAAGTCTCCAGCCAGCAAGGCCAAGGCGATTCAGACATTTTCCAAATTCAAGGAATACATGAAGACAGCAGCTCTGCCAATGGATCTAGCCGAGACGTCGAAACCTCTCTGGAGGGAAGCAAAGCAGAAGATTTCCGGTGGCTATGGTTCAAGATACGTCTACGCGACTCCGAAGAGCTTCAGTGCGGCCCAGGAGGACTCGATTCGCAACCAAACCGGGATCACCGACTTCGACTTCATTACCCATGATATGCTCTTGGAGAGAGGAAGAGAATTCCTAGACGGGCAAACAGGAATGCTCAGCTTTGATCTGAAATTCAATAGAGAGATTCTGAATATTCCTCAAGGCTTTGGCAGTCTCGTGATCGGCACGGTGCCTGCGCGCCGAATCCATGAAATTGTTGAGCACCATGAAAAGACTAAGCGACTTCGAGCGTTATTCGCTTCCAACATTCGCACGTTCTTGAGCACGAAGAGGAGAAGCAAGGAGATCGCCGACTCAATGAAAGAAACGCTGCTCAAGTCTCCTCAAGAATTTCTCGTCCGCAACAACGGCATAACCATTCAATGCAGCAAAGCAACACCGAAGGGGGATCACACCCTGTTGTTGGAGCGCGGGTCAATAAGCAATGGTTGCCAGACGGCGATGAACATTCACACATTCTATAAAGAACATGACGGTTCTGATCCCGCAGCTGAGGTGTTGGTCACTCTAGTCGAATTGAACAAAGAAGCATCTAGGCTGGCCGGAGATATTGCACAGTCTAGAAACAGTCAGAACCCCGTTGAGGCACGGGACCTCATGGCGAACAATTTCCGCTTGGTCTGTCTCCATCACAGACTTCTGGCTGACAGAGTCGCCGGTTCGGAGAGAAGATACTACCTTCTTCGTAAAGCTGGCGAGAAACAAACTTTGTTACGCGAAGAGCCTGAAGCGAGAGGTCGATACGTATGGATCGATGCTGCCGATCTAGCGCAGTGCATTGCAGCGGTAATCCGCCAGGACCCCTATATTGCGCAGCAGGGAGCCTCTAATCTATTCGGGCGATATTTTGACAGAATATTTCCCGGCGTTTCGGATCCTAGTCACTCTAGGTGCAAGTACAGTTGGTGGATGAACAAGCTGATTTCAAATTCATATGGAAGGCTGCAAAAGTGGAAGGGGGTCAAGGACGAACAGATTTACTACGATAGAGACTTCAAGAATCCCGCGTTTTGGGTTGTGGCAGCCCTCATCGCAAATGAGTTGAGGGACAAATTCAATTTTGACGATAACTTCGAACAGAAGTTTGTTATGAAATCGGAAAAGTGGGGAGTCAGAAGCAAATCGCCAGAGTCCCAAGAATTCTCTGAATTGGTTTTCAGTCTCATTAACAATGCTTACCTCCTGACCCATTCGATTTGCCGCAGGCTAATTGGTAGGAAGCTTGCCAAGGGCGGAGAAATCTACACCACGTATGATGAATTGTTGAGAACGCAATACGTCTATCCTTCCCTCAACTCCGCAATTCGGAAGCACCGAAGCAAAACATACTACGATCGGTTCTATGAGTCAATGGGAAGACTTCACGAGTACCTCAAGCTGAATTGATTTGCCATTTCATGGGTCCTTTCGGCGTAGACCGGGCCCTGGCTGCACTCACTTTCACTCTCGTGTCTGAACAATAACCGAAACCCGGCTCAACATCAAAGATGTCGGGTCAGCGGAGCGACTGGAGAGAACGACTACACGCCAACCCCTCACGGATGGAACAAGAACTAGCATTCAACCTAGAAAATGACCGAATACACTACCTAACACAAGTCGAGATACCCATAACAACAGTCGATTTCTACTTCCCGATAGAACCTCGACCTTTGATTGTATTCGTCGATGGCAGGGTCCATCTCAAAACAAGCCAATTGACGAAGGACGAAGAACTACGAGGGCTCTTGCGAAAGAGAGGATATAGGATCTTGGAACTCTATTACGATGGCTATTCGGATAAGAGAAGAGACGAATTGTACGAGGAAATTATGTACACCCTAGGTAAGGAATAGCTGAATCGCCTGCTCTCCGAGATGATGGCGTCAGCGTGCGCCGGAATTCAGACGCTCCTCCCGCGGCTCCCTCATAGATACAAAGCCCCTCTCAACTACGGACTGCCCAGGCGGCAGCTGGATCCGTGCCGACTCCGTTATCAGAGAATGACTGATGCATGGACTTGTAAAGAGCAATCCGGTTGTTTATCGATAACAATTCGTACATTGAGTCCTTCTTATTGCCCGCCTTGAATCTCTCCATTCTCGGATCTATGAATATCTGCATTGGACTTCCATGGAGGTCGTGTATTTTCTCGAGCAAGTTCAAGAGATCGACCATCGCCTTGTCGTCCCTTTGCGTTACTAATCCAAGCATTCCTTGCTGGGCTAAGAATCCTAAGATGATTGGGTGAGCGAATAATACTCTCTGGTCGTCTATTATTATGAACGGATAGAGCGAACGAAGAGCCAATCCGAAGTGATCGATGCTATCGGATATGGTGCTCGGCAAATCAATCAGTCCGAAAAGCTGTTTGAGAAGCTTTGTTGTACTACTTCGTAGTTCTCCGAGTGTGCATACATAGGCCGGTCTGTCGGATTCGTGGTAAAGCCTATCGACCTGGATGCCGATCAACGAAGAGGTGAGATCGAACAACGACTCCCCTATTTCTAGGATGTTGCTGAGTAAGTTCGCCCTCCAAGTTCCTGACCTTAACTCTGTCATCATCGCATTAAGAAAGCACCTACGGACGTCTTTCTTCCCCAATTCGGAAATGATATCGATCGGGACAACCGATCGAATCCCTTTGACCTCTCTGACGTTATCATCTTCGAAATCGAATCCCACGAGATCCATCTCCTTGCAATCAATCGAACGACCTTGAACGTAGATTTGCTTCGTACTGCCTATGGACCGAATGGTGTAGAGGCTCTTTGTCACTTTCATGAAGGTTGTAATTTGCGTTCTCCTGTGTAAGAAGTGAGATGAGAAGGTGTAGCCCTTGCCCGGATAGGCCCAGAAGAGAAAACCGTAGTATCGTTGAAATGGTTCCAGGAGCTGAAGCGGGGCAGTGTACATTTTTGCTCCATATTGAAGGACGAAGTTCATGCTAGAATACTGAACTGGTCGTACCGAAGGCCGAAGCTCGAACAATCCTTCGCCCTTGTCCAATTCCTCTTGAAAAGGCCTCGAAACGACCAGTGAAGAGTCGTCCCCCCAGAATTTCAATACCGTAATGATATTCAGATTCACGAGATAGACTGGAACCATACCAAGGTGCGTGACGAAAAATCTTTCCCACTCAACTTGCTTAGGATACGGAACCTTAGACCGTAACCGACATATGGGGTGTGATAGCATTATGAAGATAGGTTCCTTGAAAGGTATTCTGAATCCTATCGGATCGACAAGGACTGCATCCTGAATCTCTTCGGCCCCATACAGTCCTTTCGCTTCCATCATGTCGCGAGCGGTCTTCACACAGTTCAGGTAGCTCAGTGCAAGATTACTGTCGAAGTCTTTCAGCAGAATAATTAGATGATTTTCTTCCAGCGGTTTGCCTTTCAAATTAACTCCTTATATCCAGTTCCAATCGACTAAATTAATTGAGATCATGTTCGAGACGGATGCTGAAATCGACTGCTACCAAGATTTGATCCTATCTGAGTATGCCAATCTTGAGGCGAATTCCTTCGGTTTCGAGAGCAAAGAATCGCGTCTTAGCACTGATCAAGTCTCGGCCACGTGCGCCAAACACGGTGTCGTCAATCGAGAGTTGCATGAAGCAGGGCTGCTCGTGCCCTACCCAGATGGCACTTTTCGAACCATGCATGTGGATCTCGTTTACAGATCGATAAATTCGAAGGCGGCAATTTGGAGCGCCAAAATACCCTTGGAGTTCAAGCTGATCAAACCCAAGGAGGAATCCCTTCCTTCGTTCACTGAGCACGATCTGGAAGACCTCAACCCTTTCCTCAATCTAGACAAGAAATCCTCGGGTATCCTAGTCGGTGCTCTCCGCGACTCCGGCTATTCCGGCCTTGCGCATCACCAGATCCATTATCTCAAGAACATTATCTCTCGAAATGACAAATGCTACCTTCTGGTTTCTCCTACGGCGAGTGGTAAGTCTCTGATCTTCTACGTGGCGATCTTGGCGTCAATTCTTTCCGAACCAGAAACTCTCGGAACCAAAGCGATTGTACTCTACCCTCGGAAGGCTTTGGCGAGTGATCAGCTCATGAAATTCTTGAGAGTAATTCATGAACTAAATCAGAGACTCACAAAAGAGAACATGCCGAGGATCACCGTAGGGATTGATGATGGAGACACGCCTCGGAGCTCAAGTTCTGATGACGTGAAACGACAGGAAGTCTTTCGTGGTGTAAAATGCATTCAGAAGGGATGTGACGGAACACTTCACTACCAAGTCGCAAGGGGATCCGCCGTGATTACTTGCAACGCTTGCCATCGATCATACGACGAGATCGTAGCAACTAAGGGAGACATTTGGGGGTCCCGGCCAACCATAATTTTCTCGAACTTATCGGCTCTAAACAGGAGGCTGATGACAAAATCCGCTCAATCAATGGTTGGGTCAAGCGTGAGATGGATCGTTCTGGATGAGGCCCACGTTTATCGCGAAGAACTGGGTGGTCATGCGAGATGGTTACTCCGAAGAATACTCGCAAGGTTCAGCTTGCTCGTCAAGGGCGACGCCCGATTTGTAGTATCATCTGCTACCATCCACAATCCTGTGCAATTCACGAAGAGACTGCTGGGTTTGTCTACTGGAATCTACCACGAGGAGTATCAGAAGATTCTGGAAGCGAGTAAGAAGAAAAAGCGAAAGCTTGTCATCAATTTGATAGTCGCTCCGAACCCCCTGCGATCCGCAGAATCACTCGCTGAGGAGATATCGCTTCTCCTTGGAGTCTGGGGTCTGTCGAATTCGAAGAAGAGCATCGTCTTCATCGACAACGTCTCCGAAGTAGAACGATTGAGAGATTTTGTCGTAAGGACGATTATCCGAGAGCGTCAGGCTCAGAACGACCACATTAACCCGCAGAAAACTCCAAGCGTAAAAGACCCGTCTGAACCCTTTAGTTGGATCGGCTTATCACGCGGGATTGAAGAAATAGATTCTTCGAAGCTATCGTCAATCTACGATCATCACTACGCTGAACTCGGCTCAAGGGAGAGAGCGCGAGTCGAAAACGATTTCAAGAATCGTGCTTCTGGCGTGTTATTCGCCACTTCTACGATGGAACTCGGCATGGACATTGGCTCGATTGCTGCTATCGTGCAGTACAAGGTACCGTTGACTGCGGAGAGTTATGTTCAGAGAATTGGACGCGCCGGCAGAAGCGACGAAGTAGGCCGAATAGCATTAGGAATCTTGGTCGTCACCAATAGCCCTAGCCAAATACGGTACGTTCTGGGAGACGAATACAAGAGACTGCTGGAACCCCAGGTTGAGATTCCTGTTGCCTGGGAAAATGAAGAGATCAAGAAACAACACGTGATCTTCTCAATTCTGGATCATGAAGCTGCCGGTCAAAGGAACACATACATGGACTTCGTTTCAGAGATAAGCGGAAAATGGTTGTCTGTTGCGGACGCGCTGAATTCCTTGAAGTTAATTGTCTCGAATGCTCGGAAGGAGCTCGCTGAGGTCTACCTTTACGAGGAGGAAATATCTGGAGATAAGTCATCGCTGGCGATATTAGATGAACTTCTTGACAAAATGGAGAAAAAGACTACCTTTGGCCTAGCGAATTATAGTGCCGCCTCCGGCCTCTCAGTGGATGAGGGTCTTGACAAACTCAGACAGTCCGAAGATATTATTCTCCAGGCCAAACGCATAATCGAAAAGGCCCTCCAATCGTCGAAAGAGCTTCAGCAACAGACGAACGTGAAGGAACTTGAAAATTATGAATCATCCGTAAGAGAACTAGGACGCTCGTTGTCGAATGTATTGGGCAATGTTGAGAAGCTCTGGAGTTGATGACGTACGAGTTCTACGGTTCTTGAGAAGCTAAAGGACTCCGTATTGGAGTCAAAGGCGTCGCAGGAAGCTGTGAAATCTGCTGTCGATTCCCTTGACAGGAAAAGAGCTGAGCTCCTAGCCTCTCGAAAGATAGACATGGATACTTTCGTTGCGATAGGTGAACTTACCCAGGAGACCCATCGACTGTGGAAGAGGGATAAGCTGGACATCAGACTCGGGGAGCTAGTAACCACAGCTAATGTGTTGTCAGTAGCCCCGTTCTATGCCCTGGACGAGGTCATTCGAGGAAGACAATGGCTTGATCTTCTGGAGGTCCTGAAAGACCTTGGGTTTACTCTCAACACTCTATTCGAAAAGCCCTTACCGGCGGTTTCAATCGGCACGGAGAAGGACCCGGAAGCACGATCAAAACCAATCGACAACATGTTGTTTTCCTATACGCCGTTCAAGCTGCGTGGAACGGCCGGGAACTACTCGATGCTTCTGCTTCCTTCTGCACGCGGGCACACAGTTACCACTAGATGGTGCGATGATGATTCTAGAACGTTCTATGAAGGAGATGTCAAGATTCTAACTCCTAATTCCATCAAACTTACTACCGTCAACAATCTGAAGGATACGGTGTCAATAACTGGTGAGCGCGGGTTTAGGTTGGAAGTCGATCGCCGCTCTCCCGAAAATACATACTATTGCAAAATGGGACTTTACGTATCGCCGGTAAACCGGTGCCAGAGAAGAGAATGTTACCTCTGGGATCCATGTCAGGGAAAGAAGTTCTGGCGAGGTCCTACATCCTTCTATAGTCTATCCAAGGTTTCTCCCGACCTCGCAGTAAAAATCGACAGATATGATTCTCCAATTCCTATTCAATCCAACAAGTTTGGTTTGGCGATTGAGACCATACCAAGTCTTCAGGCTAAGCTATTCATCGATTCGGTGATTTTCTACTCGAGCTACTTCACTCATTCGCCAATGATTAAACTCAAAGAAACCCCAGGTTATCAGATCACGACGAGGGCCGTTGGCTTTTCCGTCGAAGCATCTTGGATCGAGACGTTTGTGAGAACGGTGTTGTCGAATGACCCGGAGATATTTGCTTGGGTTCTAACCAAACATTTCGTATCGACTAACTATGATGTCAATGACCTGAGGAGAGTAAGCACGTTCTTCTCGAATACCGTTCGAGGGACGAAGGACGCAAAGGTAAGCGACTACGAGAAACTGATGAAATCTCGTAACGTGACACCGGAGTTAGTGAGTTTTGGGGTCGCATTACTAATGCACGGCTTGGCTCATCTGATCCACGAAGAGGTGATTTCCACGCTTCAGACATCTTCCGAGAATCTTGTATACTCGTTCAGTGACCGCGCGGAGAGCGACGGGAAATATCGTGTATTCATAATAGAAAATGCCGAAAAGGGTCTTGGGCTTACCCAAAGCTTTGCTGCATCTGTAGCTAAGATCGGACCGAAATATCTTGACGACTTAGCTTCTCGAATAAACAAGTTGGTTGCGATGTGTAGTAGACACGGGCTCTTTGTGCCTCCTACTAGGGCTAGCTCAGATGTTAAGCTCATTTGGAATCAGGTGAACGCCTATCATCGAACATTCCAGCTGAGATTTGGAATTTCAATGCCTGTCGAGTTCGTGAGGTATGTTCTCAGCCGCGACGCAAAGACCTCGAGCATCATTGACAAAGATGAAGTGTCCCCGTACATAGACGACATTCTTTCCTCAACTCCCCTTTGCTGGGACGGATGTTATCATTGCGTCAGACTTGAGTCAGATTGCCATTATTCACCGTTCGAACAGATTTTCGGCGTTTCGAAATCCCTGGTCGTTGCTTTCCTAAATGAGTGGCTGGGAGTTTTCAAATCTGACTTGATTTCGGGTTCGAAGTCTGGAACCAAAGTACAGATTGGAGAAGCTCGCAACCTACTCAATTACGTCAGAGGAGCGAAGAGAGAAGTTGCGATTATTTCGCCGTGGTTTTCGAAGCAGGTCGCGAAGACTATTTGTGACCTTTCAAAAGCTCAAGGAGTTAAATTCAAAATCATAACATCTAATGATGAACAAAACGAAACTCACCTTGAGGCTCTCAGAATTTTTCAGTCGCAAGGAGACGAGCAGATTGACCTGCGAGTTCTAATCGATAGACTGCCGCACATAAAAATGATCATCATTGATGACTCACTATTGATAATGGGGTCGGCAAATCTGACTCTTTCCGGACTATACGAAAACGTTGAAGGGTACGTCATCATCAGTGATAGTGATAATATAGTCAAATCTTTGCGGAGCTTTGACGAGCTGTGGAATCAAGGTAAGGAGCCAACTAGCCAGACAGACAACATATGTTGAATCCGCGAACGCTCCACAATGGAACCGGCTCAGCAAATGCAGAAGGGGTGGTTCGTTACTGGGGACGAAAGTCGCGTAATCTGGCTCAGTTCTACATCCAACGCTTTACAAAACCACACCAAATAGTAGCGGACTTCTTCGGAGGAAGCGGGATATTTGTAAAGACTGCACTCGAGTTGGATCGTCGTGCAATCTACGTTGATCTGAATCCATTCGCCCATTTGATCGCAAAGACTACAATTTCACCTTGCGATTCACGGGAGTTTATGAAAGCGTCCGCAACCCTACTTTCTGAACCACTAGTCAGATTCAGAAGGAAAAGACCCTTCGTGTGTCAGGGGGCGAAGTTTTTCTCAGTTCGTTGCAAATGTGGAAACTGGAGGGAGGCTGAATCTATTACCTATGGTAGAAAATACCGAAGACTACGATCGGTTAAAACCGGGTTGAACGATACGTCTCAATCTGTTTACAAGTCCATCCCTTCAGGAGGGATAACTCACAGCGCCCTAGTCTCACTTCATCCGGAACTCGACAGTCAAACAGTTACACATGTTGTAAAGACACTAGCAAAGGGACGCTTAGTGCAAGAGCTTGAGTTCGTAATCGGATGCCGATTTGTCTCACAGTGCTCGTGTGGCAGGCGCGGGCTTTCTTTACCAGTCAGCATCGATTGGCTTGTGGGAGGCAAAGTGAAGCCGAGATTACATCATCCACAAAACAGGTTGGAATACGGCGACGGGACCCCGTTTCTCAAACGCAGGGACGTGTCCAGTCTGTCCGAGTTATTCACGGCTCGAAACCTTGCCATCCTCACTTCGCTCTGGGACGATATTCAAGGGCTACGAGTCAAGAAAAATGTCAAAAATTGCCTCAGACTAGCCTTCATGGCTACCCTCGCGAGAAGCTCTAAGATGTGTAGAGAGGAGGGAGGTTCTTGGCCTGTTAACAGCTATTGGATTCCTCGCACTTACACTGTCAGGAATCCATACAGAGTGTTCAGAAGAGCAGTTCGAAGGATTTCAGATCTCTTGATGACTCATCAGGAAGTGAGGGTTGGAAGCTCTGAGGAGGTCTTCTCTGGGATGGCGGATGCTTCATTCTTGCTGCAAGACGCAACAAGGATTGAATTCCCGAGGAGATCCCTCGATTATGTACTGGTCGACCCCCCACACAGTGACGAGGCACAGTATTTCGAACTAAGTTTGTTCTACACCTCATGGTTGAACAAGAGGTTGAACTTTGGTAGAGAGTTAATCATCAATGGAAGGAGACGAAAAGACGCGATGGAGTATTTCACCATGCTGCGTAGCGCCTCGAATCTTATCCACAAGTCCTTGAAGTCTGGAGGCCACTATACTCTTATTCTCCATGACACGAATCGCAGTTTCTTGGAGCAATGCGCAGACACAATTCAAGATGTGGGTCTCAAACTGGTCGCGGACGAGCTTGTCGACGGATATTCGATCTTTACTTTCAAGAAATGACCGCGCGCGACTCGTTTGAGCTAGTCATCGCTCGATAGTTGTCTTCTCAAAGATCGCGAACTTCTGGTCACTCCTTTGAAGTCTGAATTTCCGGGGTTTCTGAATTCTCCCTTTGCATCCCTCGCGTGCAGAAGCCGGAGCTGGACGCTGGGCCCTCGAACTTTCCTCCGCGTTAACTCTCGACTTTAGGTATTCCACGGCAGACCCCAGGTTTCCTTCTAGATCCTTCAGATCCAGGGTAAGCAAGAGTTACCAGATGGGCCTGTTTTGGTACCATGTGAAGATTCCTGCTTCGTTCTCTGGTACCATCTACGGTTACCAAATCCGGTACCATCGTGAAATGTCAAAAGCAGTTGCAGCTCGCGACGCAAACCATGTGTTTGGGAACTTCTATCACCCGTATATTGCAGACAAAGAACGATGGCCGTGACCTGAATGCCTAGACAATTGGAGACGCGGTCCTCGAAGCCTTTGCCGGAAGACGGTAAGTCTCAGTGGGTGAAGTGTTGGAAGTGTGGGGCGTGGATTCATTGCCGGCGATGCTTGACACATCACCTGTACAACACTCCGCACAAGTAGTGAGGGCAAAACGATGGAGTGCGAAGACTTCTGGACGATAGCGCCCCATTTGCGATGGGCAGACCACGCGTAAATAGTGGAATCGATCAGTTGGTGGTGAAGAGTCTTGCTCCAGGATAGACAGCGGTCAGGCGGGAAGATATCTCCGGGGCTGTTGAGAGAGGCTCGGCTGAGACAGAGGGACGGGGAATGGCTTAGCTCAGCCAAGTCAGTCGTCTTGCGCAGGTATCGTGGAAAGTATGTTGCGATCAGGAACAAGCGAGTGATTGCTGCCAGTACGACGATGAAGGGTCTCTACGCTAAGATTGACAAGTTGAATCCTGGCATGGTTCTGATTACCAAGGTCGAAAAGCCGACTCTTCTCGTCTATGTCCAGCTTCACTAGGAAGTGGGCAAGGCAGAAGACCCGGACCGGGACCGTTTATCGTCCGGTAATCGATCTTCTCTTCAGAGAGAAGACTGGTTCTAATCTCTATTCTTTCATCGTTGACAGCGGCGCGGATATCTCACTGGCCCCCCGCCAACTAGCAGAACGGATCGGACTCACCTGGGAGGTCGGAACAAGGATAACTCTGACAGGAATATCTCCGAAACCCGAGTGTTCTCTCGAAGCCCGGATCCATACGATAAGCGTGGTGGTTCCGGATCTTGCCGAAGAGGTGAAGCTGCCGATGTGTTTCGCAGATGGCAACGCGCCCTACCTGGTCGGACGTGAAGGCTTCTTTGACGAATTCGAAATCGTACTTGACAAGGTCGGGCGAAGAACCGTCTTCAGGAAGCAGGCAGCGCGGAAACACTAGGACCGTCCTATCCACCCACCCGACACATCATCTTCTACAATACTCCGCACAAATAGGGAAGAAGGGCATGTCATTCGGTCTCCTCTTCATCCTATGTCACATCGCTTGAGATGTGCGCTGAAACAAGGAATCGACGGCGTTTCTCAAGAAGACGTCTCTACGCGGGCATTTGACGGACGAGAGGTTCAACACTATTCTTCAGCAGGGGTTGGGGAATGTTGCGGAGAGTTTGGCTAAGCGGTTGTTGATGGCTGAGGGTTTCACTGTGAAGGATTTCAGCTTCAACGTCTCCCCGTACATCGCGGGAGTACGCTACGCCGGCGGTATGAGTCAGTCCGGCCGGCAGGAGCTCTGGGAGAGGCTGCTTGAGGAACGTGGTCCGTTGTTCGCGGATCCTCGTGTCAAAGAGTTTGTTGATGACATGATTAGCTACAAGAAGACCGCAAGGGACGGTTCTGATCTGGGCGGGTTGATTGATCTGATTGCTAAGAGAGGCGAGGAGTTGTTGCTGGTGGAGGTAAAATCGGCAGACTCCCGACTGATCCCGCTACAGAATAGAGCCTTGGACCTCGCCCGAAAGCATAGTATCAAGACGACCATCCTCCGGGTCCGGTTCGATGTGAAGTTCGACCATGGAGATCTCTACGAGGTTAACAGTAGTCATGATGTTCGAGTTGTCAACAACCTTCCACATGGGACGCTAGGCTAATCAACAATGACTGGTGTCGCCTAGTTCATGGTGTCTACGCGGGGCAGTATTCGGCATGTAGAGATCAATGTCTCAGACTTCGAACGCTCGAAGGCTTTCTATCATGATTTCCTAGAATGGTTAGGCTACAAGCAGATCGTGAGCGGAAAGGACTATGTTGGATGGGAGAATGGTGAAGCCGGGGTTTTCGTGACCTACCTGGGGCGCTACAAGGAGTTGGGATTTCACCGGCATCGACTGGGATTGAACCACATTGCGTTCCAGGCGAACTCGAGAGGGGATGTGGACAGATTTCACAGCGAGTTTCTTGTTCCGAGGAAGATCAAGGTGCTGTATGGTGGGCCGAAGGAGTATCCTGAGTATCGGAAGGGCTACTACGCGGTCTATTTCGAGGACCCTGATCGGATCAAGTTAGAATTTGTCCACTGAGCCCAATCTATATTCTTCCGATTTCTTCCGATCCCTCTCGACTACGAGGTGGGTCAAGAGTACAACTGCGGTCGCATAGATGAGGAGGATGGGCGGCCAGTACTTGACCAGTACAGTAAGTATGCTTGAGATCGTCGCTAGCAAAGGCGTGGTTACTAGTATGGTGCCTCGTACCACCAATGGGGGCGGGTTGTACCATACGTCGCCCTGAAGCGTGATGTAGGAGAGCTGATAGAATGCGACCGCGGTCACAGCATAACGACCCAGCGCCGCGCTGCCAGGTATCTGGACCGTCTGATCAAGCAAGGTGTCGCCCGTGTTGAAGTAGATCGGATAGGGTCCGGGAACCGAAAAGTTGCCGAAGGCACTGAAGATCTCCACAGCAACAATCCTAGGGTTAGTCACAGTCCTGTTGGAGTAGTACGAGTTTGAGAGAGTGTTTACCAAGGTGACGGAGCTCCCTGGCTGTGGAAGATCCCGGTAGGAGACGGTGTAGGTCAAACTGTAGTAGCCTGCCTCACCCAGCACGGTTTGGGCCGATGCAGGACCGAATAGACCGGCGATTAGAGTCAGCGCGAGGAGAACAAGGCCCGCGGACTTGGCGTGCCTACCATTGTCCTTGGCCAAGGTGCAAAGCCATCCCGCTTCTGAACATACCCGTTTTCTGAGAGTTCATACGTTCATCCTCATAAGATAGCTTTGAACAGTTAGCCAGGACAAGTTACTCTACGCGAAGACTGTTTTGGACATTCGTATTTTTTCTAGCCGTTTGATACGCTCTCGCACTAGCGAGTGGATGAACTCGTTGGCGAACACTAGCTCCTTGTTCAGCGATACAGCCGCGGACTCTATACCTGGCAGCCGGTTCAGGGCACGGATCTTCGAGTTGACCTCGCCGAGATCCCGGCTTCGACAGAGCAGGTATTTCATCGGAGGAATCCGGGTCTCATGAACTAGGAGAACGTCTTCGACAATCTTGCGAATCTCGCTCATAGGAACTCGGCCAGCAACAGCAAGATTGTACACAAGTTCGCCAGGACTGGAGCCTGCACCTAGCCTCGGCGAGATCACTATAGCCTCTGATCTAACGAGAGAGTCTAGATGTTTGCGCACAGTCTTAGGACTCAACCCGGTCGCTACGACGAGTTCTTTGAAAGGCATCTTCGGATCGTCGACAAGAGCATCAACAATCATAAAATCGAGAATAGACAATGGAGCGATGTCTCCCGCTCCTGTGAGGGCGTGTCCCGAAGCCCTCTCCCCGATGAAAAGGCTAAGCCTCGTCATAGAGCGGTTGACATTGTCAGACCACAATGCGACAGTCAAGCCTCCATCAAGTTTCCAGCCAACGTAGGCGACGTCAGGCCCCTTCAGAATCCCCAACACCTCTTCACGTGTCCGCTCGCGCGCGAAGAAGACCAGGGTCTCTTGACGATTGAAGACCACCGGGTCTACCCAGAGCCCATAGCCCAGCAGAACCCGATCTCGGTGCAACCTTTCCAACCGCTCAAGCACAGCCGGGGCCGACAGAGACACCCGGCGTCCCAGTGAAAGGAGGCTTTGACGAGCGTCCTGGTGAAGAGCAACTAGGAGTTGAAAGTCCTTGAGATCCACAACCAAGAAACTGGAGAAATCGTGGGCAAAAAGCTTCCCTTAATTGAAGGTCCGACCTAACGTCAAACTAAATCCGACGCCGACGATAGTATTCTCATGCGAGTTGGAAAACCGAATCAGCCGAAGAACGGCGAATCTATCGTACAGAGTCCGATTACGAAAAACCATCGGGTCCCATTCTACGTTCCACTGCTGAATCCCCTAATGAAGAGCTTCCTCCACCTCGGAGTGCCAGCCGGACCGATGACTCTCCTCACCATCCGTGGACGAAAGACAGGTCGATCACGCACGACGCCCGTAGGACTGTTCAGGCTAGAAGGCCGCCGTTACGTCTTCGACACGTTTGGGAAAGCGGACTGGGTTAGAAACCTACGAGCTGCTAGAGAGGCCGTGATCGGTCGAGGTTGGGGCAGGAAGCAAGTAATTGCCAAAGAGCTTAGCTTGGACAAGGCTGCAATGGTTCTCAAGGAAGTATTCGCTCCTTACATTGCGTCTCGTTTTCGTTCTTCATTCCTTCGAATGGGCTACAGTCTCACCAAAGATTCGACTATGGACGACTACGCCCGAGAGGCTTGCCACCATCCAGGCTTCGAGCTCCAGGACAAGGAGTGACCCATGATGGAAGAAAGCTATGATCGTCCGGATTGGGTCGACTCATCACTCTACCCGTTCAAGGACCAGTGGATGATGATAGACGGACACCGTATACACTATGTGGACGAGGGCCCGCGCGACGCTCCCGTCCTGCTCTTCATCCATCCCGGTCCCGGCTGGAGCTTCACCTACCGCTACCAGATCGAGGAGCTCAGCGACAAGTTCCGCTGCGTGGCACCAGATCTCCCTGGCTATGGACTGTCGGAAGCACGCGGAGACTATGACTATTCTCTTCGTTCTCAGAGCCACGTGCTCGACCAGATCGTGGAGACTCTCAACCTACGAAACGTGGTCGTCTGGGCCAACGATGGAGGCGGACCCACTGCAATACTCGGCCTAGCCCAACAATCAGACCGTGTTCTCGGCCTGGTCGTTGGAGGCACTTTCGGCTGGTCAATCAAGAAATATCGATCAGTCGCCTGGACACTCCGCATCGCCACAAGCCGAATCTTCCGATTCATGAACAGGTACTCGAACTTCCTAGCACGGTCAATGGGCTCCAAGATGGCGCTGGGAACCCGGACCCTTTCGAAACGCGAGCGCGAGCACTACACGAGACCATTCAACAAGAGAGACTCTAGAAACCGCGCCTTGAGACTCTTTGCAAGCTTCAACGATAAGGCGACCCAGGAAGAACTCGACCAAGCCCTACAGTCCTTCCGCGACAAACCAGTCCTCATCCAGTTCGGCGACGGGGATCCGATGACAGGCCAGAAATGGCCAGAGCGCTGGGCAGAAGAATTCCACAACAACCGTCTAATCCTCATCCCACGCGTGAAGCATTTCACTTTCGAAGGAGCTCCCGAGGAAACGGTCGACAACTTTCGCTCGTGGTGGGCCGACATCTTTACCATCCCCAGCATCAACGTTCCATTGAAATTGCGCTAACGGACTACACGTTCAGTCGTGCTATTGCTTCTTGTTTGGCCTCGTCTAGGACGCTGTCCAGGATCTTCCGCGCGTTCCGGATCTTCGCGGATTTGAGGTGGAAGACTATTGTGGCATCGTCCCATTGCAGTCTAAGCATCTGTCGGACCAGGTCTCGGACTAGTTCGTTCAATCCTGCCGGACTATTTTTTTCCAGGTTTTTGATGCTTCAACTTGCCGTTACCCTCGTCGTCGTCCGGTGAGCCTTGTCAAGCGGCCCGTACGTCCCATGGATATCGCATGATAATAGTCGTGATGTTCGGGTCGTCAACAATCTGCCGTGTCGAACACTGAGCTAACGATCTGTCTGAGTAGTGAGGGATTGAGCTATCCCTTCAACAGTACCATGCTGACACGTCGAGACCGTGTCTAGCCCCATTCTGCGTTTTCGTCGTTCATCAACGGCGGAATGGGATCGACATCATCGCCCTGCATCTACTTCTCCCCTTCCTCGTAAGACACATCTCCACACGGACACATAAGCGCATAGAACCATATCCACAGAATCATAGGTTACATCGATATGTAATAGTGCGAGTCCAATTTCCTGCTGAATACGCATGGCGACCGAGAGCGAGGACGACGAAGACTACCGCACCAGCATAGTCATACCGAAGTCCCTCCAGAAGACTGTCGCGCACTACTGCATCGATCACGAGTTAACATTCACCGACGTGGTCATAGACTCGCTCAAAGAGTACATCGTCAAACACAGCCGCACCCCTCCCAAATAGCACCCCCTTCAGCTTCGGGTCGTGAACGACCTGCCACACGGAGAACTAAGCTAATCGTTTTTCTTGCGTGAGCTTTGGGCAATTGCTCAAACACGAGAACCATAGCGTTCAGATTGATCTGTTTCAAATCATCGAGAGGAACAGGAAAGAGTTAGACAGTTCTTTCCAGTTCTGGAAGAACCTACGGTTCAAAAGGATCTTGACAATGAGGAATGATAACCCTCTGTTATCGACCCTCTCATTTTATAAGAAAAGACTTTGAATCTGGACACGGGTTGAGCAAGAACGAGTGAGACCAAAGTAATTTTCCCGAAGCCGTCGAAGGGTTCTCAGAGGCTTGAGAGTATATCGCCGTTGCTTGCCGGTCTCGTACTTGACGAGGCGGCTAAGACTCAAAACTCGTTTCAAAAAGATCGCTGGAGCTTTATTGGTAAGAGCGGCACATTATCACTTCCGTCAGGGTCCGAGGGTCAGCCTGCTCCACCAGATACTCCATACGGAAGATCTGAGGCCAAGGTGAAAGGCTACGAAACTGCGGTCTCCGGAGCTATTCATCGTCTGAAACAGAAGTTCGTCTTTAACATCGTCTACACGTCCGGCGTCATTGTCGTTTTAGGGCTTGCATTCGCCTTCGCCAACCTTGTAGGCGCCTTGACAACGTTGGGTTTAGGAGGCACCAGTCTTTTCGCCAAGTTCGGCGATCTGAAAGATGCCACTCTAGCTTATCTGAACGACGCGGGCGACTTGGAGCTCTCCAAAGAGGACGCCTGGAATCTTCTCAAGGGTTGCGGCCAACAAGACGAAGCTTGCCTCAACAAGGTCAACGCAACAATAGACGAAGATTTCGCCAAGCTACATCATGCGAGCGCAAACAATCAGTCCGCAAAATAGGCCCAATCGAGGTCTCGCCTAAATATTCCCTATAACGCCAAAAGTCTATCGAAACCTGCGACCCAAGCCATTAGCCGAAAAAGTATGGACTGAGAGCTCCTAAGCATAAGTCATGACCAAGTTCAGCACCCATGCTCTGATTCCCGCGATGACCAAGTCTGATTGACTGAGCGATCTTCGGTCCCGTCAGAGAGCGAGGAGTTCTTGGGAATCCTGCTCTTCTGCGTAGGCTAGGCATTGCTCGCCTTATTTCTGGCACCATCATCTGACGAGTCGGCTTTCTCGTCGCTCTCGTCTCAGGACTGCTGATGGCGGGCGGACTCGACCTGATCATACACAGGACCCGTCCGTAAAGGCTCAGCTCAATTCTCATCGAGCAGCTCTGCGCGTCGAGCGGGCTTGATCGTGCTCTGGCTTGCTTGAGACATTCATTGGAATAGTTCTAGGCCAACCATCAGAAAATGTTAAAAATCCAACGCGCACAAACCCGCGCGAAAATCCAAACCACCGGAAGGTATGTTATTGACAGAAACAGAAACCCAAGAAGAACCATTACAAAAGCAGCCAAGACTCTCTAGGAGAGAATTCCTGTATGGGGCTAGCGCCGCTGCCGCTCTCACCGGAGCCGGCGTCCTACTAGGAAACGTCTCGCTACCCTCGCTAGAAACGGTCAAACCCCGTCCGATCGTTCAGGTGGCCTCGAGCATCGAAGAGGCGACCATCGCCCAGCTACAAGCGGGAATGAGCGGGGGAAGCCTAACGGCCGCCTCCATCGTTAACATGTACGAGGCCCGCATCAGCACACTCGACCAGAGCGGCCCGACACTCAACTCCATCCTCCAAGTCAACCCCGACGCAACATCCATCGCCCGTCAACAGGACATGCTACGACAAGCCGGCACCATCCTCGGAGCCATGCAAGGAATACCAGTCCTCCTGAAGGACAATATTGACACTCACGACCAGCTGCAGACCGCGGCCGGATCTTTCGCCCTCGTCGGCACACCCGCACTCCAAGACTCGACCGTCGCCGCCAACCTACGCAAAGCAGGCGCCGTGATCCTAGGCAAAACAAACCTGAGCGAATGGGCCAACTTCCGATCATTCCACTCGTCCAGCGGCTGGTCCGGCCGCGGAGGCCAGTGCCACAACCCGTACGCGATCGAATGGAACCCATGCGGATCAAGCTCAGGCTCAGGAGCAGCAACCAGCGGCAACCTCACAAGCGTCTCGATAGGAACAGAGACAGACGGAAGCATCGTCTGCCCAGCCAACAACAACGGTGTCGTCGGAATAAAACCGACAGTCGGACTAGTGAGCAGAGCAGGAGTCGTCCCGATAAGCCACACACAGGACACCGTTGGACCGCACGCTAGGACAGTCGCAGACGCGGCCACAGTCCTCAACGCGATCATCCAGAGAACACCAGACCCGCGCGACCCTGCTACCAGCACCGTCCCACTCGGACAACTCGGCACGGGCGCAAAACGCCCCAACCTCTCAAAAATCGACTGCACACAGTTCCTAAACCCGAACGGACTCAACGGCGCACGCATAGGCGTCTCCCGCGAGTTCGAAGGCTTTAGCCCACACGCCGACTCGATTTTCGAAGACTCACTAACGGCGATGAAGAATGCTGGAGCGACCCTCGTCGACGTCTTCTTCCCCAACTTCCAAGACATCTTCGTCGGAAATGCTGAGATTACCATCCTCCTCTTCGACTTCGTCACTGACATTCAGAAGTATCTGGCCACCCGCACGGGTGTCCCAGCTGCGGGAGGAAACATCCAGACTCTCATCGACTTCGACAACAACAATGCAGCTTCGGAGATGCCGTTCTTTGGCCAGGAGCTTTTCGAACTGGCTGCATCGCTGAGCACGGACCCGAACGCCCAGCAAGGATTCGGCTTCAGCTACAACGAGGCGCTCGCACACGACCAGCTGATCGGCGCGACCCAGGGCATAGACCTGCTCCTCTCACAGAACAATCTCGACGCAATAGTAGCACCAACAGACAACCCGCCCTGGCCAACAGATCTGATCAATGGAGACCACTTCGTCATAGGATCTAGCTCGCCCTGCGCTATAGTCGGCTACCCGATCATCAACGTCCCCTCAGGCTTCAGCTTCGGCGTACCAGTAGGAATCTCATTCATGGGCACGGCCTTCAGCGAACCAAAGCTCATCCAACTAGCTTCAGGATTCGAGGCTACCATGCACGCGCGCCAGAAACCACAATTCCTAGAAACGCTCAATCTCGGAGCCAACCCCTCACCCACCAGAGGCAGAGCTGGAAAACCGAAGGGAATCAGCAAGCTCATCACTCATCTATAGACGCCACCCAGACAATTCCCCGAAACCCAAACCCCCTTTTTCTTAACTGAGTTCTCAGAGTTGCGTCTGCGGAATGGATTATCGAGGAGGCATTGTTTAATAGAGTTCCACGAATCTGGCCGCGTCCTTGCAAGCACGTAGAGTATTAGGCGTCGCACTCTCATTCTTGACTATCGCGACAATTTTCATTTCAGCCGGCCCTTCAGTCCCGATCGGCCACGCCCTAGCCAGTCGAACAGTCCAGACCGTCCATCCGTGGACAGACGCTCTGTCAGGAAGCGTCTGGGCGAAGCTGAACCATCTCGAGGATAACCGTACAATTCTGGACTCGACTCAGACACAAGCAATGATCGGAACTGTCGCCTCAGGCCCGGCATCTACCCCAGATCCGCCTAGCCTATTTACTAACAATTTCAGGGTCACCGGAAATTCAAGCATCTTCCCCCTGGAGGATGAGCCGAGCATCGTAGTAAGGAACCAGACAAGCCAGTTTGTGATGGTGGTTGGCGCGAACAGTCTCAGCACCGGACAGATGGTCTCCTATGTCTCCTCTGACCAGGGAACGGACTGGTCAGCCCCATCGTTTCTACCCCTGTCCAAGGGCAACGACACTTTCGCCTCCGACCCTGCCCTTGGTGTCGATCGTGCGGGGACCTTCTACTACTCCTTCCTTTCCCTAGCTGCTTCTTCTTCTGGCAGCGTTACTCGGGATGACCTCGTTGTTGCTACGTCGACAGACGGGGTCCACTGGACGAACCATGTTGCGGTCCAGCGAAAGACGTTCTCTGGCGCATCATCAGTCGTCTCAGAGATTTATGACAAGGAGTATCTCGCGGTCGGTCCCAACAAGAACATCCCATCCCTCGACACCATATACGTGACATATACCGACTTCACGGAATTCTGTCTCTCCTCATGCAAAGTGAACTCAACGATAATGCAGGTCCACTCGACAAACTCGGGAATTTCATGGTCTAGTCCAGTAGCGGCAAGTCCCACGGCAACATCGCCCGCGTCTTCCATGACCGGTCGAGTGGTCCAAGGCTCCATGCCGGCCGTCGCGCCGAACGGCAACCTCTACGTCGCCTACTTCGATACAGGAATCAACGGATTCCTCAACACGACCGCCAGCATCATGATAACGAAATCGACAGACGGTGGAGCGTCGTTCTCCCCACCTACGGTGGCGGCCATAATTCCTCAACAACTGACCTTCGCCAGCCAGGGCAACTCTTGCTGTTTCAGATGGTGGAGCTCCATGTTCCCATCAATGGACGTCGCTCCGGACGGGACCATCTACGTCGCATACGGGGCACGACAGGCAAAGTTCAGCGTAGACCCCGCCGACGTCTACTTGGTAGCGTCAATTGACGGGGGCTCTACTTGGAGTCAGCCGACCATGATCAATGACAACTCGAGCCAGAACGGACACTTCTTCGCCTGGCTGAAAGTATCCAGCGACAATGTGGTCCACATTATCTGGGGAGATCAGAGGCTGGACCCGGTCGGAATAGGATACGACATTTTCTACGCCACAGCCACAAATCATGGAACCACAATGGGTCCAAACATCAGAGTCACAGATGTTGGCACGGATCCGCTCTTCACAATCGGTTTCATAGGTGATTACTTCAATCTGGCTGTCTCCGGAAACCAGACCTATCCAGTCTGGACCGACGGGAGGGGGGCAGTGAGACCGCTCGGGAGAGAAGTCCTGATGGGAGAGACGGACATTTTCACAGCCAGACTCGGCCCACGTGACACCCCGAGCCTATCCATACAAACCACCGGGAACGCGGGCTACCAACACCCCGTCACACTAACAGCCACAGGTCTACCTAGGGAAGCGTTCTTTGTAGCAAGGATGAGTGGAATCCCGGTAATCTCGCAGACCCATCTGATCAGCTTCTTCTTCTCCACAAGATCCGGCAACCTCACAGACACGATACTGCCCACATCCAACTATTACGGCGCCTACAACATCGGACTCGATGAGTGGCTCTCAGGAACCCAACTATCCACAGCGACACTGTACGTTGTTGACGGTCGAAGCCTCCAGGTTTCAATAAACGGACCCACAACCGCCTCTCCAGGGGACAACATCACCTGGACAATACAACTAGTCTCGCCATCAGGAGCGACACCACAAGGCCTCAGCTCAACATTCACAATCAACCAAGCATCATTGACCATCCCGAGCGGCTCAGTCCAAGACCTCACCAGCAACGTCCGACCCACCAGCCTAACATCCTACTCTGTATCAATCAGACTCCCGTCAAACGCAGCAGGATCCTACACCCTCCTCGTCAATGCTTCACAAACAGGGGCAATAGTCAGGAGCAGCGGAACAGGAACAGCCACCGTAACAATAAACAGCCAAGTCCAGAACATTGCGAATCTAGCCAGCTCAGAACAGACATACACAATAATCGTCGGTCTAATCGCAGCCACCGGCGTAGCACTCCAAGTTATCCAACTTACAAGACGCAGACCCAGCCCTCCAGCAACAACTCCTCCTCCCGCCAATCCTCCAACCACACAGACTCCAGCCTAAGACGCCCACTCAGCAATCGACGAGATGCGAGAGCGAAACCAACAGCGAATACGCCGCGGATAGAAAGTGTACACTGCCAGCAACAGTATGCTAATCGACCCACTCACCTTACAACATTGACCTCTACACAAGTATCAAGAAAACGGAAATGGGCCACGGTCAAGATTCGGAAGGCTAAGCGATCGGACAAATCTCCGATTCTAGAGATCTCCAAAAAGATCTGGGGCGGCCACGACTATCTACCTGGAGTCTGGGACGACTGGGTCGCCGACAAGAACGCCAGATTCATAGTCGCAACTGTAGACGGAAGAACCGTCGGCTGCGCCCATGCCAGTCTCCAAGCCAACTATGTTGCCTGGCTCGACGGCGTTAGAGTCCACGAAGAATATCGCGGGCTTGGAATCGCTGGAAAGCTGAACCAAGCGCTAGTACAATGGGCGAAGAGAAAGGGAGCGAGGGTTGCACGTCTCTCTACAGGCAGCAGCAACCGTGCTTCCAGGCAACATCTGTCGAAGATCGGATTCCCGGTGATGGGAACATTCCAGCGACTAGACACGACCAAAGGATTACGCGTGAAACCCGCGGGCATCACAGTGCCTAGACGCTCAGCGAAAAATCTCTGGAACTGGCTGAGGACCCGTCCCAATCTTAGGGAAAACCATGCGACGTATTCTGACGGATGGACCTGGCACCCGATAACATATCATGTTCTCAAAAGCCTAATCGCTAAAGGCCGCGTTCTGGTCACATCGAGAGATGGAGAGCCCAGTGCGTGCTGCATCTTTCTCGACGAAGAGAAAATCTTGACAGGGGGATTTGTGGCAGGGGATCACGGCGAAGCTGTGAAGTTGATCCGAATGCTAAGGTTTCTGAAGTTTCAAAGGAAGCGCGAAAAGCTGCGGGTCCTTCTCCCATCTAGATCACCGTTCCTACAAAGGCTCGAAAGCTCGGGATTTAAGAAAGGCGCAAAGATTTTGGTCTACGAGAAATTCCTCGGATAAAGAAAGTGTCGAGGTTCGATATTCTCGGCCTGCGATATGTTGTCACATGTCCCCGATTGTATACCTGTCCGATAAGTACTCAGATATCGCGGAATAGCCTCTCGGAAAAACTCTTGAAACCAATCATTCTAGCAATCGCGGTTCTATCAATCGCGTCACTTCTACTAGTACCAGTCCTAACCGTTTACGCGGACACGTCGCTTCCTCTGACCGGTTCACAATGGTCCATTCTGGAGTTGTCGGACTCGAAGATCAAGACAACTCACGCAGACACCATCTCAACTGGAGTCCAATTTCTATTTCCCGACGCCACCGCTAGCCCTCCGGGCTTTGCCAATCTCTTGACCAACGGCTTCACAGCGAGCCTATCCACCAGCAACACTCTAACTGCGACGATACAAGTCATCACTACGTCATCAGGAACAATGTTTGTCGGCAACCCCGACGGCGGATGCCCAGCAGCGTCGCCAACCAACTGTCCCGGAACAGTGAGGCTCTACTTCACATCGAACCTTCCGCAAGCCGGCATGTCCTCATGTCTAGGCACTAACGGCAACAGCTCCCACGACATTGTTGCCAACGAGTTCGACTTCTGGTGGTCCAACACGCCAGTCCAAGCAACTCTCGTCAACTCCGGCAGCTACTATCAGTTTTCGACCGGCGGTTCCATGGGCGTGATCACTCTGCAAGTCTCGTTAGACCCGTAGAACTGGTCCGACCTCTGCGGCCACATAGGGACATTTGACCTCGCGGCTTTCATGGCGTCAATCTCCAACATCAAGGACCTGGGACTCTCGTTCGGCAGCGGCTTCTTCTTCGAAAACGGAGTCGGAGTCAACGGTAACACAGGTTCTGCGACATTCCAGCTGACTAGCTATACAATATCCTAACCGCCCTCGGCAACAGAGCACATCTCTCTTCTTTTTTTTTCACAGTTAATACTTGAGAGCAGTCGATGAATTTGGGAGTATAGGCTCAGCACTAGGTATTCTTCATGTGTATCGTGTGGGTGCAGTAGGAGTCGCCATCGACTATCCAGCTTTCGCGTTTCACTTGTAGGGTTCCGAGTGACTTCCTGAGGAGTTGTTCGTGAAAGCCTCTGCAGACGATTTCCCGGTGTGCTTCGGCCGTCTTCAATAGAGGACAGTTTGAGCTAACGAAGACGAGCGAGTCCTCGCTTTTCTTGAGACTTGCTTCGAACCCGAGACCATCAAGGAGTTTCACAAGTTTCTCCGCCTTCTCGCCTCGGTTTCCTTCGATGAGACCTTCTCTCTCGACTACTCCGTCGGCGATCTTGTTCATTATCGATTCGGGATATTCCGGGCTCTTTTCCTTGGCCAGCTGGGCTATGGTTTCGGTGAGTAGCATATCGTATTGTCGAGGGAAGAGCTCCTTTCCTTTCTCAGTCAAGGCGTAGAGTTTCTTGGGCCGTCCCAGCTCTGCCCTCTGAAACTGATCTTCGACAAGTCCGAACTCCCCGAGTCGTTCGAGATGTTTTCTGGCAGCACTCACCTGAATCTTGAGAATCTCGGCTACGTCTTTTGCAGTTCTCGGTCTGACCAATAGAAGTGCGACGATTCGGGCCCTCGTAGGTCCTAGGATTGAGGGATCGGCCATTATTCTTCATCAATACTATAGACACTGAAAGATATTTATACTGTGCTCTTTAGTTTAGACACGGAAAAGTGACTAAAGTATGAAACTACCAACCAGACCAAACCTACCAAAGACACTACTCGCTATCGCCCTCGTCGCCATCGGTCTACTATCCGTCAGCGCAGTTGCCACCAGCCTCGGAGCCTCAGCCAAGACCAACACCGTAACCTTCCAGGACGCGATGCGGAAACTCTGGGAGGACCACATCACCTGGACCCGGCTAGTCATAGTCAGCGTAGCAAACGGACTGCCAGACACTCAGACAACAGTCACACGGCTATTACAGAACCAGGTCGACATCGCAAACGCCATCAAACCCTTCTATGGAGAGGCAGCAGGCAACCAGCTAGCATCTCTACTCCACGACCACATCACTATAGCCGCAGAGATCCTGACCGACGCCAAGGCAAGCAACAGTACCGCCCTCAACGACGCCATCACCCGGTGGTACGCTAACGCAAACCAGATCGCCAGCTTCCTCAACGCTGCCAACCCCAAGAACTGGCCTCTCGCCACAATGCAGCAGATGATGAAGACACACCTAGACCTGACACTCAAAGAAGCAGTAGCGTATCTCCAAGCAGACTACCAAGGCTCAGTGAACGCATACGAGCAGGTGCACCTAGAGATTCTCCAGATGGCAGACATGCTCAGCACCGGTATCATCGCACAGTTCCATTCAATGTTCAACAGCGGCTCAATAATGGGAGGGTAGGAAGTTAACCCCTAACCCTCCAAACCCCTCTTTTTCCAGAGAATCTGACCGGAAGACAAGGTCTCGACTCGCAAGACTCCAGAAAATTGATCTCTATTTTCTGCCCCTAGTCTTGTTGCTAGGAGGATTTCTCACAGATCTACTCCATCATCTCACGAGTGGCGAAGGTCTCAACGACTTCATGGTTGGTACCGAGGGGATCCTCAGTCCACAACACATCCTTCTTCCTATCGGAGTCGCCGTCCTTCTGACCCTAGTCATCATCAAATCGCTTCCGCTAAGTAGATGACCACACTAAGGACTGAGCTGGATCCTTAGTCTCCTGTTGGCTCGATCCTTAGAGGCTTGCTCCGCAGTTGGAGCACTTCGCTGTTCCGCCTGGTAGGGCGTTGCCACAGTTTGCGCAGAACTTTCTCATCGCGGGTGCCACCATTGTCGGCTGCGATCCCATCGAGGCCGTTGCGTAAGATGATCGGTTGTACTGTCCGGATTTTTCCAGTTGGGAAAGTGCACCGTCCACTGCCACCTTGACGATGGTCGCGTAGAGTCCGATGACTGCGATGAAGATGATTAGGAAGATTCCTAGAAACGAGGCTGCGAGGAACCCCGTAACGACACCTGTAGGGTTCGAGGCCACCGCGGTCGGATTGGAGATGAGGCTGGTAAGTGATCCACCGATGATGAGTGCGCCGATTATTCCTGCGACGATGGCCCAGACGATGCTCCATAGGAGGACTACTATTCCTCTGCCGAATGCGAAGCCCCAGCCGACCATGAATCATTAATCAGATTCCCACGGATACTTAAGAGAACAGAAACCATCTTGCCCGAATCACGGACCTCTGTTGAAGCCTATTGTATGTTCAAAAGCGGGATTCTCGGCGAGAACCGTACCGGCTGGAGGGAGCATCTGAGAAGAAAGGAGCGCTTTGGAAAAAGGTGTTGATCAGCCTAAGGGTTAATTATCAAAATTCTTCATGAACGGACATCATGTCAAAAGCGGTGAAGATAGAGGTCAAAGGAATCTCGAGGATTCTAGTACTCATAGGCGGAATCCTACTGATAATCTTCGGCCTGATTACGGTCCTTGGGGGCTCTATTGAGTCCCGGTACATCGGAGTCTCCATCTCGGGAAGTATCTTTGGCATAGGAGTCGGCGTTATCGCGCTCTACGGTCATACTCGTATAGGCGAGGTGGTGTGGGCAGTCATCCTAGCAGTTCTAGGATATTTTGCCGGTGGACTGGGCGGACTCTTAGTGCTGCTTGGCAGTCTGATTGCTTTGATAATGCACTTTGTCTGATCGATAGATCTCTTTCAGAGAGAATCGTTCAGAAGAAGCCCTGATCAGCTGTCTGGGAGGGCGTTCTATATCGTGCCGAGTTTACGCGAGGATGATGCTGTCATTGCGCGTACTGGAGCTTATTGAAAATTTCCGATCTCGCCAGTTCTAGGCGACAAGTCAAGAATCCGTTCCAGAAAAGGTTCAGAGAGCAAAGGGGTCCTTTCCAAGATTTACAAAAAAATTATTTCCCGCGACACAAAACTCGGAGTTTGGAGGGAATTAGTAAAAAGTAACCTCCAGAATTCGTGAAATCCGCAGACTGTTTCATACCAGACTGGCGCAGAACAAGCCCTGATCCGGAATCTGTATGGGGTCGGCAGTTTTTCCGCGGTTTCCTTGCTAGAAACCCGCACTTCCCAAAACCCTAGCTCACCTATTCTGCGCCTAGAATTCTTGGACTCGCCTAGAAAACACGTTACCTGGAAAGTCATTACCGAAAAAATCTCAATGCAGTTGACGGCCGCGACGTGAAATTCCGGTTGAGCGGTAATTAGTGAAGGGTAAGTCATTCGATTCGCCTTCGACATAGCCGGGGGCAGAGTAAACCATGATCCGTAATCGGAAAGGCCGATCTTGAATCTGCCGAATTCTCACGCTGAAACATGCCGATATCTTGCACCTGGAAAAATGCTCGATTGTTCAGTTCTGCGCCCTGAAACACGAGACTCGCCTAGAACAGTTTCAACTGGTCGGGCCTTTCTCGTAGAAATCTCAAAAGTAGTTGCTCCTCGCGACGCGAAACTGACTGTCCGAGCTTCGGATCGGTATTCGACCAATAATCATAAGTATTCTATGCAAACAGAATCCGCACCGATCCTATCATGCCGTTCGTGACCGTTGGGAAGGAGAATTCGGGAAATATTGATCTACACTACGAGGATCATGGTTCCGGTAAACCGGTTGTTCTGATTCATGGGTATCCGTTGAGTGGTGCTAGTTGGGAGAGGCAGCTTCCACCCCTCCTCGACGCCGGTTATCGAGTAATCACTTATTCCCGCCGGGGCTTCGGCACCTCTAGCAAGCCCACCACCGGCTACAACTATGACACGTTCAGCGAGGACCTACATCAGCTGCTGACCAAGCTCGACCTCAAGAACGTCGCGCTGGTCGGTTTCAGTATGGGAGGCGGAGAGGTCGCGCGGTATCAGGGACGGTATGGTTCGAGGAACGTTTCGAAGTCGGTTATCATCAGCGGCGTCCCACCGTACCTGTTGAAGGCGTCCGACAATCCGGAAGGAGTCGACAAGCCCGTCTTCGACGGCATAGAGAAAGCAGTAGCATCAGACCGGTACGCGTTCTTCACAGATTTCTTCAAGAACTTTTACAACACAGATCAGAACCTAGGAACAAGAGTCAGTGAAGAAGCGATACGTAACAGCTGGAACATTGCCGCTCTCGCAGGATCATACGCGAGCATCGCATGCGTCAGGACGTGGTATGAAGATTTCCGCAAAGACCTAGCGAGAATCACATCACCCACACTCGTCATTCATGGGGACGCTGACAGGATCGTTCCCTACGCTAGCGCGGGAGCTCGCACCGTCAAGATGGTGCAAGGCGCGCGACTCGTCACGATCAAGAATGGTCCACACTTCATAACGTGGACCCATGCGGACGAAGTAAACACAGCACTAGTATCGTTTCTGCGAGAAGAGAAGAAACTGCTTTTGGAAACGCCCGCCTAGAAACCGAAGCAACAATCCATTATCAAACCGACCCTCGCCCGCTTCACGGCAGTGGAAGTAGGTCTGGCTCAACCCAGCCCGTCCGAGCCGGGTCCGAGTTGAAAGTCTCTCCTCGCCAGTGACGATACGGGAGACTCTTGTCGAGCAGGAAAGGGAACATGCTAAGAAGCTCATCAATGCCACGAGCCTTCGGCGCATGCTCCATCGCATGACTGACAAGACGGACCCAGAAACGGGTCAGAGTATCATGATACCTGTTCGAAGCGCCATTGGCAACAGCGAACCCACGGATCTCACTAGCAACAATCCGCTCCGCCTCATCCCGTGGATGAGTGGAGAGGACTAGCCATGCGAGGCGAAGATGTCCTCTGTGACGAAACTCGTCGCCCGTTAGCGCGCCTTCGTGGATGAGTTTCAGAAACTCATTATCATCCATGGAAACGTCAGTCGCTATGTTGTGTCTCTTGTACTCAACTATTGCGGAAAGCTCTGGATCACACTGTCCAGTTTCAGAAGGTCGATAGAGAGCAAAGTGAAATCGTTGCTAAGATTCTGTAGTGTGAAAGAGGTCAGTGGACCCGTATAGTCGTTCGCCAGTTTGGTGTAGTAGAGGCAGATGGTTTGGTAGAGATTTGTAAAGTTCGCGTTGCCGGTGTTCGTCGCTGTGGCTTGGAAGTATCCTTTGGCGGTCGGGTTGCAGAAGGTCATGTTCTGGCCGAACATGGTGGAGGAATCGTTCGCAGCCTTGAAAACTGAATAGAGCTTGTCGAAACCGGCTGACGGAGATTTTACTGACCTGTTCTGTGACTCGACAGCAAGTTTGCTGAGGACTTGTTGAACGTAGCCGAAATAGTTGACCTCAGAGCTCTTGACGCTAGCCTGTATCTTCGCATAGTCAGGGTTCCCGTCCGTATACCCGGCCGAGTAGCCGGCAGCGTACCCGCCACTGTGGCCTAGAGCATATCCCGCAAATCCCGCGACTATGACAGCCAAGACAACTAATGCCCCCATCACTATTTGATTGGTGAACCAACGTCTCATGCCGTTGCCTCGTCATCCGGCATCTTAACGAGGTTTCGGTCGGGGGACCCCTCCAGAATCCCCGTCGCACTCGCCTCAGGCCGAGCGGTCTTGCGGTACAAGCCCGGGAAGATTGACATAGCTCCTCCAAGTCAGGTCGAGCTATGAGTGCCCAGAGGACTCTCTCCCTCGGCTTCAGAGAGTTCCATCCAAGCAACTACGAGAGGATCGTTGCGATCTATAATGCGAATTATCCAGACTATCCTCTCAGCGCTGCAGAGCTACGGAGCAGGGATGAGAGTGTGGACCGGACGAAGTATCTGCTTCGACGGTTCGAGTGCGTTGACCTGGAACACGACGGGATCGTCGGATATGGCCAGCTCATCAACGTACCTGATATGTATCATCCAAGAAAGTTCACTGCGAACATTCTCGTGGACCCCGAACAGCAGTGCCGAGGCATCGGGCGAGCAATCTACAACAAGCTCAGCGAAGAGCTTGCACATCGCAACGCGATTCTCGTCTGGACAACCGTCAAGGAGGATCTCGACAAACGGATAGAATTCTTCCAGAGACGAGGATTCGTAGAGAGGACGAGGAACTGGGAGTCCCGCCTCGACCTATCAACAGCCAAAACCACACCCTTCCAGAAGTACCTGGACAATCTTCGGAAGGAAGGAATCACATTCACAACGCTCGCACAGGAACAACAACACGGCGAGGATTCTTTGAGGAAGATTCACGAGCTCGTCCAGCTGATCCAAGCCGATATGCCTCGCGAAGCAGAGTTCACACCGTTGAGCTACGAGGACTGGGTGAGCTACTCCGTGAAGAATCCTCAACTTCTGCCCGAAGGCTACTTCATCGCGAAGCACGGACAGAACTATGTTGGAATGAGTGACGTCCATCGAATCGACACGGAGCCCGGCGTTCTTCAACAGGACGACACAGGAGTGATTCGTGAGTACCGAGGCCGAGGCATCGCCACCGCTCTCAAGCTGAAGATTACCGAGTTTGGACAGAGAAACGAATATCACTTAATCAAGACGTGGAACGACTCCGTTAACGCGGCGATGCTGGCTGTGAACACAAAACTCGGGTTCAAGCGACAGATTGGCTGGATAATAATGGAGAAGATCCTCGGACCAGAATCAGGCGCGTGAAGGAAACCTCTCAGCGGACCTAGCTTTCCGCATCGCAGCTTCTCGCTCCCGGTTCTTCGGTTTCGCGCTCGTCTCCATGGAACGCAGAAACCTAGCCGACGCGTGAGCTACTCCGTCGACGGCGGCCATAAACGAACCTTCGTTTGCCTTCGATGGCTGGTTGAAGCCACTGATCTTCCGGACGAACTGCAGCGAAGCCGCCCTAATCTCCTCGTCAGTAGCTGGAGGATCGAAGTTGAACAAGGGTCGGATGTTTCTACACAATCTCAAAGCCTCAGATTATCCAATAGGAATAAGAACGTGCAATTTTACAATATCCCTCACGATCGGGTGAACCAGTTGACGCGGATTGTTGCCGATGACCTTGAAAACGACGAAGTCTCATCTCTAGTCGAATATATGACAGCAATCTCCAGCGGCCAAGTATCCCAGCGCAAGAAGATCCTTGAGATAACTGGACTCACTAACAAGAAGATCAAGTTTCTACTCCACAAATTTCTCTACACCAGACACCTGCCAGACTAGCGAGTCCTCGACACATCAGGAAACTTCGAGATAGTACATCTCAGACCGGAGAAGAAGCAGAGCGAACAGCCCGAGACCCTCAGCCCGACTATGCTCCCCGAATCCATCGGTTTGGGAGGCCTCCCTCGTTGGGGCAAACCCTCGGACATGATCGAATGGGAAGGAAAGCCACCACCGACGAAGAATCGTTTCAAGAAAAAGTGAGACGCGCCGCAAACGAACTAGTGGAACTCGTCAAAGCGTTAACTACCCTACAAGCTCAACAAAGGCAGCATGGCGAACAGGGCGACGGCCGCTTTTGTTGTCTCGATCATTGGGGCGGCCTACCAGATGATATCACTCTACGTCGCCGGTCTAGCGGATCGTAATACGTCTCTGATCTACTATAGCTACGGCTACGAGACTCTATTCTTCACCAGCTTCCTAGTAATCTGGAGCGCTAGCCGTATTCTGGAAGACTGGAAAGGACGAATAACGTGGCCGTCCATAATATTCGCAATTGGGATCGCAAACATCTCAGCCATTATCATGGCTTACTATGCCCAGACCTCCGTGTTGCAGAATGCGCCTAACGTGCCTTCCATCGGGTCCGTCATAGCTCTGATCTCTGGGCCTCTGCTGATTATTTTAGGCGGACTCCTTGGCTTCTCCGCTGTGAAGCAGTACTCGCGAGAACACGGCCATGCCGTTTTGGGTCACGCCTAATTAACTCCACCTAGTTCGACAAAATGAGCGAAAAAGTTCCAGTGGAATATGGGACAAGAATCTATTTGAGGCTCCGGGACCATATCATGAACGGGTAGAATGCACGGCCATACAGTTCCTCCAGATCAGACCTCTCAGAACCCATTGGGCCAAACCGTCGGCTTCACAACTACGTTTGGCCTTCTACTCAGTCCGCCGCAACAGGTTTACTATGATACGTGTCCAGTCTGTGGAAGCCGCCAACCCAGTGGAGGCAAGTATTGCAGTCAGTGCGGTATTCGATTGCGATGTCCTTCGTGCGGGACGCCATCGTTGGGGAAGAACTATTGCCACATGTGCGGCCAAGCCCTCAAACCATAGGACTCATTCGACAACGTCATGTGTGTTTACTCATTCAGACTATGTTCAGTTGTATACGTGATTCTCATATTCAAGATTGACCATACTATGGGATCAGCTGTCCCCCACGCTATTTGTCCCGTGAGGGATAGTAGCAGAGAGGTGAACAGCCAGAATAGCTGAGTAAAAATCGGAACCCTCAACCCTCAAGAAATGGACGAACTATTCGTCCAAGAAAAAGTGTGCAAGTGACTCCCGGAGCATTGCTCGACACGATACCGGGGGTCACGATTCTTTTTTTCTCGAGAATACTATCCTAGACGGCCGTGCTTGTCTACGAGTTTCTGAAGAGAGTTCGCTACCTTTTCAGCGTCTGGTCTGCGCTGAGGATCTTTCGCTAGCATATCCTTCAAGACCGGAGTGATTGCCGAGAATTTCGGATCAATTTTTGATAGGTCGGGGCTGAAAGAGTCCCATGCGGATTCGAGATCGTTCGCCGCCTTGTTTGAGCTAGGATTGTTGGATAGATTGTTCATCGCCTCGATCAGAGAGTTCGAGTGAACCGGGGTCCGCGTCAGCATCGTGTACAGCGTCGCACCCAAAGCGTAAACATCCATGCTCGGGTCCGCTTCTTCACCGAGAACCTGTTCACCCGGCGCATACTCAGAAGTGAACTGAACCACTTTTCCTTCATTCTTGACCGCGGAGCCTAGATCAGCAAGCTTCGGCACCAACGACCCGGCCACCATCTGGTCAAGCATATCCTGCCCCGTCAACGGCGGCTTAGAAGTGAACAATACATTCTGCGGCTTCACATCCAAGTGGACGAATCCTGCCTTGTGAATCATATCCAGCGCTTGCGCCATCATCTGGCCAAGCATCACCACAATACCGCCCCACTTCTCAGAATAGTACAACGGCTCGTATTGCGGATCCTCGATCAGCCTCTTCGCCGTCCCACCCTTCAAGAAGTCCATCACAATAGCGGGCGGGCTACGGTAGTAGAGCGCGGTATTCCCTTTAACGATCTCCTGCACATTCAGCCGGTCCACTAAGACCCCTCGTATCTGGACAACATACTTTGACTGACCAGACAACTCCAATAGCCGGGTCGCCTCTGACATAGTCTCGTTCAATGTGATAGTTCCCGCAGTAGGCTCGTTCACCGCCCTAACGCGAGTAGTCATCCTCAAAATCGGGATCTTCAGCGCCATCTCCGTCGCCGCTTGACCAAACGTCGCGCGGAGCACGTAACCTGTAGCGCCGGTTGCGACATGTTCGACCACGCGGTACCCATGAATCTCTTGGTTCACCCAGATCCTCGGGTCCCACTTTTCGAGACTCGGAAGACCGGTCTTCGGCAGCGGTGTGGAGGGTGGAGGTGGAAGCGTCACTACAGGTGGCGGGCTTGGACGTTGGACGGGTACTGGCGTGGGAGCGGGACGAGAGACCGGTGGTGGACGAGAAACCTGTGGTGAGGGACGGGAGACTGGCGCGGGCGGAGGATGGGTGATGACTGGTGGCGGAGACTGAACGCTGAACGAGAAAGATTCTTTGGAAGTCTGATGTGTCTTACTCGTCACCACGATATGGGCATTGTAGTTGCCTGGTTTTCCGGGGGCGTACGCCGCGTTGTATCTGCCGACCGAGACATGTGACAGTCTCAGGGAATCACGTTTGCCCGCTGGAGTCTGTATCGAAGCGTCAATCGTGGCCATATCTCGCGGTTTTCCTTCAGACTCTGTGGCGATCTTGATTGTCTCAACGTGACCCAGTTTGATGGAATGATCTCCTGAAACCCTGATCTTAGGCGGAGCAGCGGATGGAGCGGAGGTCTTCGCGGGTCCTGACGAGATCTTTGCAGGCACAGGAGCGCCTAACATTCTGACAGCTACTGAAGACGCGACGATTCCGGCCACGGCCAGGATCGGCAGGAATCCTAGCGAGGAGAAGAAGACGTAGGCAAGGTCCGGATTAAATGTAGTGAAGTATAGGTATCCAATGATCGCGTTGTATGAGAAGAAAGCCGGTGGCATTACAGCCATCGAGAATCTCTTTTTTTGCCAGAACTTGTCGAGGACGAATAGTAGGACCATCTGAATGCAGTTTGCCCCCAGACCTAGCCCGATGAAGAATGATGCCGAGAAGAGGGAAGATCCAATAAGATTCGCACCTGTACTTTTCGACGCACCGACAACGAGTCCAATGCCGGTTGCGAGTGTCGCCAGGATCATCTGCTTAGGAACCCGATAAATTTCCCTTCTAGAGAAGAGAATCGTAGACAGGAAGACGCCGGCAGCGGGGGGAAGGGCTACGAATAGAAATGTGAATTGCCCAGCTGAGGAGATCTGGGAGGAGAATGCTGAGTTTTGAAGAATGTAGGACAGAGTCAGGAGTGTGGCAGCAAAGCCTAGAATGGATCTCAGGAATCCAGTCTTGAGGTCGAGGGCCGTGAGGAGCCCGAAGCTGATGACCGTGATAACGTAGGTCAGAGTATTCCCTTGAAACCCGAGTGCGAATGCAAAGCCAAGAGGAAGTGAGAGAACCGTAACGAGTGACGGGGCGAAGAACCCTGTAGGTGCCGGAAGGCTGTGATGGGGCTTAGCTAGGACGGAGGCTTGGGGCTGTTTTCCTCCCACCGCAATCCACTCATTACGCAATCGGCAATAGTTGTCAGAGAATCCTCTCTACGTCTCTTCGACGAGAGGGGAAGACCGTGACCCAAAACGAAAATGTCTCTAGTGACACTGACCCTCGGTACTGTCAGAGATTAAACCGCGTCCCGCAACCAATCTCCAGTTGGTCCATGAAACTCCGTCATTCCAAGCCCGCAACCGACGATGACGAAATCGAAACCGGAACCGGAACCAGTGTCGAAGTATCAACGCCTCAGGCATCTTCGACCGGGAACTGGAAGTGTCCATCGTGCGGTGCCGAAAACGAGGATTACCGGACGTTCTGCGACGGCTGCGGTGACAAGAGACCCGGAGCCAAGGTCGCTTCGAAAGGCATCGACATGGCCAGCTTACTCGGCTCCTCAGAATCATCCGACGACACATCAACAAACGAGGACAAGTCATCCAGTTGGGAAGACTCTCCAAAAGACTCACCGAAGAAGGAGAAGCAAAAGAAGGGTAAGAAGAGCAAGAAAGGAAAGGACGAGGACGACGAAGAGGCCGAACCGCTCAAAGCGGAGCCCATAGAACCGGAAAAGATCGAAGCGCCGGAGCCTATGACACCGAGCGACGATTTCGGATCCCAGAAACCCTCATTCGTACTCTCAGGACCCTCCGCCGAACCGGAACCAGACGACAACCAGACAGCAGCACCAACACCACCCGACTTCCGCCCAAGCCCCATGGCGAGCTTCCAGCAAACAGCCCAACCAAGTCCACCGCCCTCTGGCTCGCACTACTACCTAACCTTCGTCAACACCCCAGCGTCATCTCTCCTCAAGACTAAGGTCAGTATCGACTTCGGCGACTTCCCCACCATAACCATCGGTAGAAGCCCAGAGAACGTAGTGGTAATACCCGACCAAGAGGTCTCCAGGAAACACGCCTCACTCAGCTTCAGCGGCAGCAGGCTCATGCTGAAGGATCTAGGAAGCCTCAACGGCACCTTCCTCTATGACGGCAAAGAGTTTCAGCGAGTCAGCGATAGTGTCGAAGTCAAGCCGAATAACGTTTTGAAGTTCGGCACAGGCACTATCGTGAAGCTCGTGACTGAATGATTGAAGCCGCAGAGGCGCTCAGGGTGATCGGTGAAGCCCAAGCAGAGCTCGCCGGACCCCTACTAAACCCGAGGTATGAGGACAGAGTAATCTTCGTCGGAGACACACACGGTGCAATAGACGTGACACAAACAGTCATCGACAAATTTTTCGACGACGCGGACCTGATCGTCTTCCTCGGCGACTACGTTGACCGAGGGAGTAAGAGTCTAGAGAATCTCGGACTCATAGCATCAACGCTCCTCGAAGACCCTCACCGGACAATAATGCTCCGGGGCAACCACGAAAGCCCTCTGACAAATCCCTACTACGGATTCACGAACGAGGTTACAGAGAAGCTTGGCGAGGGAAGCTATGACAAGTTCAAGGAATTCTTCCAAGCAATGCCCTACGCAGTCGTCGTGAACGACTACCTCTGCCTACACGGCGGAATCGCAAAAGGCATGGAACACGTGTCTGAGATCGCATCCCTCCCCTGGCCAGACATGAACCCTGACGATCCCATTGCGTTCCAGCTCCTATGGAATGATCCGAGAGAATCGATTGACGAGTTCATACCAAGCGTAAGAGGAAAAGGAGCATACTACTACGGCACCGAAGCGACTAAGACATTCCTCGAAAATAACGGGCTCAAGGGAATCATCCGCGGACACGAAGTCGTCGACGGCTTCCGAGAAGACATGGATGGACGAGTCATAACCGTCTTTTCCAGCAGATACCACGGCGGCAAGGCCGGAGTCCTCATCCTCGAAAATGGTAAGATGGAGAGAGTAACAGTATGACACTATCCGTTAGAACCGAGCTAAGCCACAGCTACTCGTACGACTCCAAAGTAGAAGCAGTCTTCAAGATCACACTCGTCGCCGAGAAACAGGCAGAGGCCAGAGGCTTCCAACACATCATTGTCCTAGACACGAGCCACTCGATGGCCGGAAAGAAACTCGAACTCGCCAAGAAAGGAGCCCAGGAATACTGGAGCAGAATCCCGACCGGAAACAAGGTCTCATTCATCACCTTCTCAGACTCAGTCCACACCTACCCCGACACCAACCTCTCCACAACCCTTCCGGGAATCAAAGCGACAGGCATGACAGCACTCTACTCCGCACTCACATCAGCATTCGATATGGCTGCAAAGAGCGGCGGCTCGGGATGGATCCTACTCCTCACCGACGGTCACCCAACTGACGTGACCAAACCTGAACCGTACTCGGCGCTGAAACCCCCACAGGGCTTCAAGATGATCGAATTCGGCATCGGTGAAGACTACCGCGAAGACATTCTCAAGGCGTTAGCCGATGCTTCCGGCGGAGTCCTCTACCACGTAACGGACGCAGACAAGCTGCCCGTTGTGATGCAGGAGAACGCGGTAAGCCAGGTTGCGGGAAGAAACATCACGGTCGACTTTCAACCATCAGACGTTCGCATCCTCAACTATCCAGGACCCCCGGTCAAAATCAACGCATTAGAGAATATCGCAAAGATATGGGGCCAAGTCAACATGCCAGAGGGCTTCAAGGGTCAACTGCTTAACGTCCAAGTCTCTTATGGCGACGCGGTCGACGGGTCCAAACAAACCATCAACTCATCCGTGAACATTCGACCAGCAAAGAACGATGAAGAGTACACACAGGGAATACGCAACAGCCTCATGTCAGAATTCGCCTACTACCAAGGCCTCGAAGAATACTACAAGCAACTGGCAGCCGGGAAATTCAAAGAGGCCACCAAGACAATGACTCAACTATCCTCGAACGCCGATCAGACTCGCCGCGCGGACATCATCGAATCTACCAAACGATTGTCAGAGGCACACGAACAGACGCTGAAACTTGGCGGTGGAACCGAGAACACCAATAGACTGCTGAAAGAAGCCGCCAGCGAGTCTACCAAGAGAACCCGCGGCAAGTAAACTATACCTCCACCGCCCCAAGCTCCTACTCGACAGCTAGGCCCGCCCTCAATTGCAGTCGCATCGCACGTACGGCTGGTATACAGGTGACGCGAAACACGACTACTGTGCGGCATTCTACACATTGACCTTATTTTTCCTAACCGAGTATTTTGGTTGACGTTGCAGGCGAGAGATAGCCGACTGAGAATAAGATCAAGCAGGTTCATCCAGTCTCTCGATACAGATGCTTTCTCTCAGTTAACGAAACTCGCGAAAGAGAGGGGAATCACGACTCAAGAACTCATTCGGGCAGTAATCATACCGGACTGGATTCAAGCTGAAAATTCCCAGCCTGGTCCGCATTTGTCTAGGCCGAGACCGATCTGTAGATTCCGAACTCAAAGAGCTCGCTTGACCAGCAGAGTAGCCTAAGTCCGCTTAGAGCGGGACTTCGATCATGAGCTTCTCTAACAGTTCCTTGTACCGGTTTCGGATAGTAACCTCGGTCACATTTGCGATCTCCGCGATCTCTCGCTGAGTCTTTCGTTCATTCGTCAGCACGGTCGCAATGTATGTGGATGCCGCAGCAATACCCGCCGGACCTCGGCCACTAGTGAGCTTCATCTGACGTGCTATCTCTAGAATCCGGATCGCGATCCCTTCTGCCTTCCCGGAAATCACGAGACGATTGGAGAACCGAGCCGCATAGCTACGGTTGGCCGAAGGTGGAACGAACATCCCGAGCTCTCGAAGCATGAACCGGTAACTGCGGCCAATGTCTTTCTTGTTCAACGTAGAGACGGACGCAATCTCGTCGAGTGTTCTCGGTACTCCGCACTGACGACACGACATGTAGATGGCTGCGGCCGTTACGTTGTGGATTGATCGTCCTCGAATGAGTCTCTTTTTGATCGCGCGTCTGTAGATCACTGAAGCAGTTTCCAGAATATTCTTGGGAAGCGTCAAGGCGGCGGAAAGCTTGCTCAGCTCGGACAGTGCAACAGCGAGATTCCGCTCAGTCGCGTCTGAGACTCGAACCCGGCGCTGCCATTTCCGCAGCTTGTACAGTTCTATACGCTGGTCAGCGCTGACGCTCTTCGTGCCGGAGGGACGATCCCTCCAGTCAATGATGGTCGATAGACCCTTATCATGAATAGTGAACGTCATAGGCGCCCCGGTTCGGGCTCGCTTTGCTCGCTGCTCATCGTCAAAAGCACGCCATTCGGGGCGAGAATCTGCAATCTTGTCGGTAACTACGAAGCCGCATGTCATGCATACGACTTCCGCGGTGTCGTAGTCGCGGATTAACTTCGAACCCTTACACTCGGGACAGAGACGAGCAGGTCTAGGACCCGTCGGAATTCTCGGTACCTGTTCCAGTGTCTCAGTCAAGTCTTCTTTTTGATGCTCCTAATCCTTCTCGACCTGGTAGATGACCCGGCCGACGAGTGCGCCGTCAACATTCGAGACGGGTTTCACAGAGACGTATGGAGTCTTCGCGGGACCCAGAATGTTATTGACCACACCGATGCTTCGCAGTTTGTAGTCGCAGACTTGTGCGCCAATTATTGGCACAGGATATTGCTCGAGTCGAAGGAGAAGATTGCCACTCTTTGACAGGTGCAGTACTTTGCCAAGCCGCCTCAATCCCGCACCTGGCACACTCCGGAACGCGATAAACTCCCGATCGGCTATTTAAACAATCCGGATTTGACAAGAACTTGTAATTTTCTCAACGACAGCTCAAATGTTGATTAGACCCCAGCGATCTAATAGTTCTAAGAATCAGGTCAAGTGGGAGATTGATCCGGGAAGTACAGCTCACCAACTTCATGAGCTACAAGAACGCTAGCATACCACTAGAACCCGGCCTAAATCTCATCGTCGGACCAAACGGCGCGGGAAAATCCTCCATCCTTCTCGGAATTTCCGTAGTACTCGGACAAGCTTACACGGAAAGATCAAGAAAACTCAGCGAACTAATTCGCTGGGGCGAAGACCAAGCCAGAGTCTCGATCCTACTTGACAACGAATCGGAGAAAGGTCCGAGACCATTCCCGCAAGCCCGGAGTGACAAAGTCCTGCTAACCCGCATCCTCAAACGTTCCGGCGACTACCACTACCTCCTCAACAACAAACCTGTCTCCAAGACGAGCCTAGTCGAAGGACTCTCCAAGATAGGACTAAACCCCGACAACATGCTCGTAATAATGCACCAGCTAATGGTCGGACGCTTCGGAACAGTAAGCCCAATCGAAAAACTGCTCCTCCTCGAAGACGCGGTCGGATTCGGCTCCTATCGCAAGGAAGTCCTAGAAGCCAGCGACCGGCTACAGAAGCTTACGACTGAACGAGAAACAATGTCCTCTGTGATTGAGGGAACAAGGGAGACCTACCTCCACTGGCAGAGAGAGTATGAAAAATACGAGACCAAGAAGAAGCTCGAACAACAACTCAAGGATCTACAGAGAGAGCTTGCCTGGCGCAGAATCCTCAGAAGAGAATCCTCACAGGCCAGACTCAAAGACAGAATATCTTCACTCCGGAAAAAATCGGAAGACGCCAAAGAAGAATTAGACTCCGCGCAGAAAGAACACTTGAAACTCTCCGGCGAACTTGAACGAGTAAACCAGGAACTTGAAACATTCCGCGAAGAACAACTCAAACTGGAACACGGCCGCGGGTTTCGCTCCGGCTCGCTTGAATGGATAGCACGATTCAGAGACCTGGTTACTCCAGGAGTTGAACAGAATGAAAAATTTAGGCAAACACTAACAGAGCTGAATCAAGAGCAGGAAAAGATATCCAACGCTGCCCAACTAGATGAAGCCGAATTCTCTAGAATCCACTCGAAGATCTCTGAGCTGTCGGGCAATCTTACCAAGAGTACTGACCTACTTGTCGAATCGAAAGTCAAGTCGGAAGTCAACAGCTTCAAACTATCAATGATGGCCCAAGAAGTCCAAGAACTCGAAGTCCAACTAAGACTCGGCGAGGAGGAACTCGCACCACTCCGAACCCAAGCTCTGCAACTTGGACCCGTCTTCGAGAACCCAAGAGACTTGCACGATGTAACGTTAGAGACCGCCGCGGTCCAAGAAAGGATCAGGCCACTCGGGCATCTTTCAGCAGATGTAGAGAAGATGTTCAAGACCTATGGCGAGATGTATGAAGATCTGCGAAAGAAAGCGGAGGTCGTAGAGCAGAACAGATCCGAAGTTCTAGGCGAGCTGCAAGGACGGTTCGACCGTTGGAAGGCAGTAATGGGAAAGCTTCTCGAAGAGCTCTCGGCCCGCTACAACAGCCTTCTCGACGAAGTCGGGGGCAAAGGTAGTATCGACCTCAAGTCCTCAAAGAACATCGAAAAGGCAGGGCTAGAACTCTACGCCGGATTCAAGGGAAACGAACCCGTATCCCTAGACAGCCTCGCCCCCAGCGGTGGAGAACGAACTGTTGCCCTAATTGCGTTCCTTCTATCGCTTCAGCAGTTCATCTCGTCACCCTTCCGGGCAATCGACGAATTCGACGTTCATATGGACCCGAAGAACAGAGAGACAGTATCTCGACTAATCCACGCGGCCTCAAAGACCACAGACACTAGCCAATACATCGCGATAACACCCGGACAGCTGTCGCTACCGAGCGAGGACCAAGTCCACGTTGTCGTTGTGCAGAACGTCGAAGGCAGCTCGATCGTCAAGGAACTGAAGTAGATTTGGCGCAAAGAATCAGCCGAGCATCGGGAAGGAAGGAGTTGGAAGAGCTAATCCAAACATGCAATTCTATTGAGAATCGTCAGTTCAATCCCTTTCTTCTCGACGTATCAGAAGCGCTCAGAATCATAAGACGACACGCAGGGGGCTGGCAGACTCTGCAAGACAACCTTCTAGACATGCGAGCAATCACTAGCCTCGCAAGAGTTGTGGGTCTACAGAGCGCAAATCTCAGATTCCAATCCAGTTCACTTTTCGTCGATCCGGGAATGGTCAAGCAGAAAATTGGATCGATGTCAAGAGAACAACTTGCAGAACTCCTACTACTCTCTTGGCACCCTGTTGTGGAATTGGAACAGTTGACTGATGCTTCCACGAAGGAAGCTCTTAATTACTGGCAACAGATGCTCTCGTTCTTCGAGCGTCGCAAGAGACTCGCAGCCGGACCCTTCCAGACACCAGGCTCGATGGACTCGCCCGAGCTGACCAGGATGCGAGTCCTCGAAGAGAAAGCATTCACCAAGCGCTTAGAGGAACTAAGATTGGAAATGAAGGAGAAGGCCGGCGATGAAAAGCGAGTGGAATACTGGAGCTTCGTCAGAACCGGTGAGTTCGCTCAAACAGTTCTCCGCGCCCAAATGGTCAGCTTTCTCGTCAGCTACGGAATGGCTATGCTAGATAGGAAGAAGGAAAAGATGTACTTGATACCTAGAGACCCACCCTTCGCGTCCCGACAAGGCTCGCCACTGAGCTATCCAATAACAATTACCCAGGAGGTTGTTGCGTCACGGGCGAAGTGAAACAGGAACAATCCTACTACCCAGAACGCGTGAAACGAGCGGCCCACCTCTTGTTCTTCAAGAGAGGAAGAGTACCCGGCGCCAGGTCGTGGGAGCTGAAAAGTGGTCTAGGGAAAGAGTATCTCAAAGTGTTGATGCAGCTTGATGAGAGCCTCAAGGATCTCGACCTTGAGGTCAAGAAGGTCGAGTCGCAGATCCTCAGCGACTACAAACCTGGACCAGATGGAGAGGAAGAGTCAAGATACTTTGTACGGCTGAAGGGAACCTTGACTCCTCGAGAGGCAAGGATGACCGGCTGGAGGATCGATAACCTAGCCGCTCTGGCGGCCTGCCTATCCCTTATCGTCTCTAAACAAGGTAAGAGCGAGAGGAAGGAGCTCGAAGAAGTAATCGGACAGAAAGTAGGGCGATGGAGAGCACTCACCCTAACCGACGCTTTCCTACGTTCCGGATATTTGGAGGAGGACGAAGAAGGACTCGTCAAGCTTGGCTGGCGTACGAGAGCCGAACTCGACCTTGAAAGTCTGATGATGCTAATCGCCGAATCTAAGCCCAAAGGGATTATGGACGAAGGAGCATCCGAGGCTACAGAAACCTCCGGGCCCGATGTCCCGGCTGAAGACGTCGAAGCTGAGGGGCTTGATGATGATCAGGCTTCAACGGATGCCTGAAGGGTTCCCAGGTACTTAGCACCCTGAGGCGCGGACTTGGCGCAGTATTGATCGAAGGGCAGAATTTTTTCGTCCCATTCTGACAGACTCTTAGGTTCGAACCTTAGCGTTCCGTGCTCTTCATGAGTAGTTCCCCAGACTAGCATGTATCTCCTCTCGCCGTAACCGCCTCCGGGCAAACCTGTGATGTGATTGAACAGTACGTTGACTCTCTTGCCGTCAAGCTTGGTCGGCAGAACCGGCTTCTGCAATACGATTTTCTTGTCAGGTAATATTTTGAAATCGGTTGAGACGCTAAATGGAAATCCGTCGTCCCCGACGAGGGTTATTACTGCGTATGTGAAATTTCCAAGTCTCTGATAATCTAGACTTGTCATTGTTCTAGGCTCCGAACTCTTCCGGAGTCCGTGACGTGTCTCCGTTCTTCCACGCGATTATCTTCTTAGGCTCCACATGGAGGACGATCCGTTTCCAGAACCAGCCAAATTTTTCTCGCTCAGCCAGGTATGCGTCAATGTACGGTTCCTTCTTTCTCCAGAATGAGAGATATTTCTCCCAGCCATGGTCAAGATCGGTGTCATCCGCATGGGCGATACCCTGAACCAGTACGGCGTGTTTTCCGGCGTGGGACCCTTCAGGGTTTGAGAAAAGAAGCGAGACCTTAGGGTTTTTTTTCACGTTCTCGGCCTTCTTCGAGAAGAGTATGCTAGACGTTACGACAAATTTTCCAGAGTCTGGAAGGTAAAACGGTAGCAAGGGCATTGTGACAGGCTTCCCGGATTTGACCGTCGTGAATTCACAAACGAGATAGTTGTCGAACGTTTCTCGGACCCAGGGCGGAACTTTGATCAAGTCAGCTCTAACCCCGATTCCGTCGGACAGATCGATTTAACGTTCATCTCCGCAAAACTTCAGAGGAAACTATCCTCTTGATTATTCTGGATGGAATAAAAGTGAAGCATAAATATGACATATGTTATGTCCCACGACCGGATATAACGTATGTCATATGCACATCCCGAAGTATTAGTCAGCACCGAATGGGTGCAACAGCACCTCAACGACCCCAAGGTACGAATCGTCGAAGTAGACTACGACCCCACAGCAAACTACCAACTGGCACACATTCCAGGCGCAGTCCTATTCGACTGGCGCAAGGACCTCAACCATCCACTACAACGTGACATCCTCTCAAAGGAACAGCTCGAACAGCTATTCAGCCGCTCTGGGATCAATGACGACACTAAGATAGCCCTCTACGGCGACTTCAACAACTGGTTCGCAGCCTACGCATACTGGGACCTCCAGTACTACGGCGTCAAAAATGCCGTACTGATCAACGGCGGACGCAAGAAATGGATCGACGAAGACAAACCACTAACCAAAGACATCCCCCAACACTCCCAAACCAGATTCCGCGCATCTAATCCCGACGAGAACCTCAGAGTCTACCTCCGACAAGCCCTAGATCTCTACAAGAAGCCCAACGTCAAATTCGTAGACGTAAGAGGCCCCAAAGAATTCAGCGGCGAAGTACTTGCACCCCCAGAATACCCCACCGAACATGCACAACGCGGCGGACACATACCAGGTGCAGTCAACATACCATGGAGCCAAGCAGTCCGAGAAGACGGCACATTCAAGACCTACGAGGACATCAAGAAACTCTACGAAGCCCAAGGCGTAACCGGCGACAAGGATATCGTAGCCTACTGCCGCATCGGAGAACGCTCTAGCTTCAGCTGGTTCGTTCTGAAATATTTGCTGGGGTACCCGAAAGTCCGGAACTACGACGGTTCATGGACCGAATGGGGAAACCTAGTCCGCAACCCGATAGAGAAACCGGCACCAACAGTAGCACAGACCATCACCGCATAGACCCAAAAAAACTTCTATCCCCGCCTTTCTTTCAGGCGGGCTTCTTTCTAATGCACTTTCCTAACGATGAAATGAAACAAGTTTCCTTCCTTCCTCCAATCCACGAGGCTCTGACCCGTCCTCTCAGACCAAACCACCATCTCGACATAGGCTGTGGTATCATCAGATACCAGATGGACGACCTCACCAATCGATGCGGTTGCCAGCAGATCGTTGAGCCGAAGCAAGACTGCGGAGCACTCGGTACCGATTTCTGACATTTCATAATCTGGAAAGGCTTTGAAGCATCGAACATGGAACTCCTTGATCTTCTGGGCAAGTAGAGTCTTCGACTCACTAGCCTTCGACAGCAGAATCCGCTCTAACATGAGATGAGACGGTTTGAGACGGGCAATCCAACCCTCCTCATATGGCGAATCGTTAATGACCCTCGGGCGATCCGTTACCAAACTATTCGCGCTCAACAGAGCGCCAGATACAGGCGACGGTATCGGACCCACAAACTTCTGATTTTCAAGGGTTCCGAGACTCTGACCGCGCTGAATATGGGCCCCAACTGGTTTCAGCCTAGCCATAGTGAGTTTACCAGCTATTGTTGGCAACAAGCTAGTTACCCCCACTGTGACGTCGCCATTCTCTTCAACTCGAATCCAAGTATTGTTTTCCAAATCGTACAGGAGATCGTCCGGAAAAACGCAGTGATCTATCTCCAACTCGTTCTCTCCCGGTTGCTCCAGCGTTCGACGTTAGACGATGATTACTCGGGAGGGGTTAGTATTAGTTATCAAATTCATTCCGGGAAACGTATAATAGAGAACCCGGGACTTCGAGCTGTCTCTTCGAGAAGATAGGTAAGACCGTTGCCCCGATTCAAGAGTTCAGCGGACATTCTCAAAATCGTCTCCAACAAGGACCAAGTCCGCAACATCGGCATCATCGCCCACGTCGACCACGGCAAGACAACGATGACAGACAGCTTGCTGGCAGGCGCTGGACTGTTGTCTCCATCCCTCGCAGGGACAGCGCTTGCGATGGACTTTATGGAAGAGGAACAGAAACGACAGATGACGATCAAGGCTGCTAACGTTAGCCTCTATTACGAGCATGGGGGAACGCCCTACGTCATCAATCTCATAGATACGCCTGGACACGTCGACTTTTCAGGAAAGGTTACGCGATCCCTTCGAGCCATCGATGGAGCCGTAGTAGTCGTCGACTCGGTCGAAGAAGTCATGGTTCAAACCGAGACGGTCACCCGTCAGGCCCTTGAAGAGCGGGTACGCCCAGTTCTTTACATTAACAAGATCGACCGTTTGATCAAGGAGTTGAAGCTGACGTCGGAGCAAATACAGGAGCGAATTGCTCGGATTATCAAAGACTTCAACGGATTGCTGGACTTGTACGCTGAGCCCGAGTTCAAGGAGAAGTGGAAGGTCAACTTCGCAACCAACACGGTGGCGATGGGCTCTGCGAAAGACCGCTGGGGCTTCAACTTTGAAGTTGCGCGCAAGAAAGGGATCAAGTTCACGGATGTCGTTGATGCGTATCTCAACAACAAAGTTGAGGATCTGAAGACAAATGCGCCGATTCACGAGGCCATTCTAGGCATGGCGGTTGAGGTGATGCCTCCGCCCCACATCGCCCAGGTTTACCGGATTCCGAAGATCTGGCATGGAGATCCCGACAGCGAGTATGGCCAGGCCATGATAAAGTGCAACGATAAGGGGCCGGTGTTAATGTCCGTTGTCAATATCGTAGTGGACCCTCAGGCGGGGGTCGTTGCTACGGGACGCTTGTTCTCAGGCACGGTGACTGATGGGGAGCCGGTCTTCATGATCAACTCTCGCGCCCAAGGACGCGTCCAACAGGTGGCCATTTACATGGGTCCACAGAGAGAAATCGTGGGAAAGCTCAGCGCTGGAAACATTCCGGCACTACTTGGTCTCGAAAACGTGAAGGCGGGAGAAACGATCTCTTCGGTCAAGCAAGTCATTCCGTTCGAGGCTGTCCACTACGTCACTGAGCCGGTCGTGACGATTGCTGTAGAGCCAAAGTTCAACCGTGACTTGCCTAGGCTTGTCGAGCTCCTCCGTAAACTGTCGCTAGAGGATCCGAATTTGGTAACCAGCATCAACGAGGAAACGGGTGAATATCTCATCTCGGGAATGGGAACTCTTCATCTCGAGATTGCGAATACCCTAATTACGAAGACTGGTCTAGAAATTGTTACCTCCAAGCCGATCGTGATTTACAGAGAAGCCATCCGTGGCGAAGCGGGTCCGATTGAAGGCAAGTCGCCCAACAGACACAACAAGATCTACATCGAGGTGGAGCCTCTAGGAGAACAGGTCATGGACCTGATCAAAGGAGGTAAGATCAGCGAGTACATGGACAAGGCGGACATGGCTAAGCAGTTGCGAGCGGTAGGATGGGAGCCGGAGGAGGCGAGAGGCGTCTGGAGCATTGACGAGCCCTTCAATATGATCCTCGACGTGACGAAGGGCGCTCAATACATGCAAGAGGTACGGGATATGATCCTTGCCGGCTATCGGTGGGGAATAAAGGAGGGTCCGATCGCCTACGAGCAGATTCGAGGCATGAAAGTGAAGATTACAGACGTCGCACTCCACGAGGACCCTGTTCACAGGGGTCCCGCACAGATCATGCCCATGACCCGCCGAGCAATGTTCACCGCCTTCCTTGAAGCACAACCGACTCTCCTAGAACCCATTCAGAAGATCACCACCAGAGTGCCCAACGACTTCTTGGGAGCCGTAACAAGTGTGATAACCCAGAAGCGAGGGAAGATAGTTTCGGTAGACCAGAAAGGCAACCTTGTCTCGGTTGTAGGAGACATTCCAACGGCTGAGAGCTTCGACCTGTCAGAGGTAATGCGAAGTCAGACTCAGGGACGTGCTTTCTGGGGTCTCGAGTTTGCCCGCTGGGCACCAGTGCCCACGTCGCTACTTCAGAGTGTTGTAGAAGGCATCCGGAAGCGTAAAGGACTATCCCTTGAGCCACCAAAAGCCTCTGACTTTGCCGAGTAGCAACCAATCCCTTACTAGCTCTGAACAATCTCCTAGGCAGCGGATTGTGGAGAAATCACTCTTCCTTCCCGCTTTCCATGGAAGCTATTGTGATCCACCCTCTTCCAAAGGTTCGCCCATTCATAGGGCGTTTACTGTCAAAACAAGAAGGAACGAGACGACAACGAAACTATTTCGGTATGCCCTCGCCTGACATTGTGAATCCTTCTCAAGCTATCCCGATATTTCGATGGCTCGCTGATTAAACAGAAATCTCGGCAAGCACCTGTTACGCCGAAAAATGGCTCTCTTCAAGACGAACCCGGTTACGTTCGCCCATCACTATTACAATCACTCCGATCACGAAAAACGGGAGAGTTGTAGCATTGTCGATAAAGTCAGACATTCGAAGGGTTAGGGGGCTTAGTATTAGGGCGAACCCAATCAGGAACGCGAGCTTTGTCCAGAAGTCCATCTGAACCCTTGCTGCAAGGTTGGTCGACTTCCGTAATAGGCATTGCTGAAACTGACCAGCTTACGTGAAAATGCTTACAAGCTATGATTCGCCGGGGTTTGGCTGGCGGCCGTGGTCCAGAGCTGGCATCCCTAACGGGTGAGATGTCGGCGGGTAGCCTGGTCTATGACACCGGCTTCCCATTCGCATAGGAAACAGCCGGGAACCCGGGTTCGAATCCCGGCGGCCGCACCACGTTTCAAGTTCGAGCTTCGGTATCTTCAGTCCAATCATATGCATCAAGACATATAAACCTACTACTGGAATAGCATCATAAGAGACCGCAATGCACTCAAGGAATCGTATCGGAACCTTGGCTTGCATCCTCTTTATTCTTGGAATGACGCTGTACGCTTTTCCTTCTTTATTGCCCTCGATCACCCCTGCAAGCGCGGCTACACGGACCATTTCTCTTACGGGGAATTATCCCAACTGGAACACAACAAATCCGACAATCACTGTCACAAAAGGGGATACAATCACAATAAACTTGTCGAGTGGTGATACGGCTCATCTGCTATTGATCGATTTTGACAGCGATTACACGGGAGGCACTGATTGCACAACCGCACTGGACAAGTGTTCCAATACGTTCACTCCTTCAACACCCACGCAATTAGGTCCGTTTACTGTCACATCGAATGCCGGTACGTACAAGTATTATTGTACGATACATTACCCTGCTATGCAGGGACTGTTCATAGTCCAGAATCCACCGACACCAGATTTTGGAGTCGCCGGCAGCCCGTCAAGTCTCTCAATACTTCAAGGCTCAAATGCAAACAGCACCATCACTGTTTCAAGTATCAACAATTTTGCCGGCACGATCACCCTCTCGGCCAACTCATCGCCGGCGGGCCCCACAACCAGTTTTGGTACCAACCCAGTCATGGTTTCTTCTGGAGGAACGGCCAGCTCAAGGCTGACAATTTCAATACCTCAAACCCTCTCCCCGGGACTATACAGCGTCACAGTAACGGGAACAAATAGCTCGGGATCACCCTCGCACACCACCACAGTAAGTGTCACAGTAACAAAACCAGACTTTTCTATCACTTCGAGCACATCATCTTTGACGGCTGCCCCGAACTCATCCGGAATGACTTCCATTACGATGACTAGTACGAACGGCTTCTCAGGTACCCTAACTTTGAGCGCCACAGTTTCGCCGTCTGGCCCTCAATTGTCTCTCAATCCCTCATCGGTGACTTTGACCTCAGGCGGCTCTGCCTCCTCAAATCTCACAGTCTCAACTGCAAACTCCGGGCTTTACTCCACGCCAGTCGCTCAAGGAAACTATGTTGTGAACGTAACGGCATCCAGCGGATCCCTATCTCATCTAACGACAGTGTCGCTCACTGTTGGCTCGACGAGTTCGCCGCCAACTGGCAACTCGAACCTGCCGGTGCTGCCTATTATCGGAGGAATCATCGGCGCAATTGTCATAGCCGGAGTCGCAGTTTTCCTAACAAGACGCAAACGGTGAATCGCAGAGGCTTCTCTAATCGCCTTTACTCTTGCCAACGTATTCTGTGGCGGCTATAGGCCTAAGCTGTTGATTATGTTTCCAGAATTTCCATCGACGACTAGGACGATCTTGTTTCCGCCATGATCATATCTGACGAACCATATGGGAACATGAAGGAGTTCTGTGTCAGACACGTCTTCTTGGGAAGTGATCTGCTGAATCATGTGATATTGAGCATGAGCTTTCTGAGATTGGAGCTGATCGACCAAGGTCTTAGCCTGATATTTTGCAGCATCCTCACTAATGTCACCGTTTAGAACTTTGATCCCCTTAGGGTATTTTGAAATGTCGAACAGTGTTCTACCCTCGATCGCAAATTGGTAATCGCGGGGTTGATACTGAGTCAGAGCCTTCAGAGCAATAATGGGGAAATTGTAGTTCTGATCCATCTGAATCGCTTTCTTCTGTCCACCACCCCCCATGCCGCTACCCATCATTGAACCAAGCATAGCCCCTCCGAGCAAAGGAGCTCCGAATCCGCCTCGGTGCCCTCCACCCATTCCGGCCATTACCCCGATTAGCGCGGCGGTTGTAGCTACTGTTGCACCCTCAGCCACCATATTGGTCGCGATTATCGATGTTCTGGCAGAGACATTGACCAACCAGTAAGGCACTACTGAGAGGGTCATCTCTTCGAGCGTTGAGCTTTCCTGAAGGTGTCTGTGAAGCATTCCGCGATCCATCATTGTCTTGACTCGATTGGAAATCTCGTCGGTGCTTTGGATCGTTAGGGGAAGCATCGTCTGCTTCTGAATATTCGCCCAGCCAGCGCTTCCGAGGGTGATGCTGCTTCCGCAATACTCGCATGTGATTACCATCTCTCCAAACTTGGGGGCAATCGGAGCACCGCAGCTGGGGCACTTCAGGGATTGTGCGGTTGAAGGCGCCAAGATTTGGGAAGGACTGGCACCAGCATTATTCGATTCATTCTGAGAAATCTGACCACTTGCGTTCGTTCTTACACCACATTTCGAGCAAAACGCAGCATCATCTGGCAACTGGTTTCCGCATTTCAAACAGTACATCTTACGAAATCTCTTCCTTCGGATTCATTCCTGAATTTGAACTTTCTAGAGCGTCTCCTCTAGCTTGAGGCTTTGAAGCTGGAACGTAAATGAATGGCATTCCAGGCGAGTAGGGATCGGGAGCCTACTGCTTGGTCTGTACTTTTGGTCGCGACTGGTGGCTTGGGATTCTCTTGGAGCCGGCATCTAGGGCCTGTTGAAAATCTTTGATGAGATCATCGGTAGCCTCTATGCCTACCGAGAGTCGAATTAGGCCGTCAGAGATTCCTAGCCTTCTACGATCATCTGTCGAAAGTCCAGAATGTGACGTTAGGGAAGGTCGGGTTACCAAGGTTTCGACCCCGCCAAGGCTGGGGGCAACAGCCGGCAAGTGAGCTTCGTGCATGAACGATTCTGCACCGTCGACGCCATCTTGCAGTTCGAAACTCATCATCCCACCAAATCCGTCGAAGAGTCTTTGCGCTCGTTCGTGATCTGGATGACTCTTCAATCCGGGATAGTTGACTTTCGCGACCGAGGGATGATCCTCTAGGAACAGGGCAATTTTCAACGCGCTCTCGTTGTGGTGCTTGACTCTGAGAGCGAGGGTCTTGATGCCGCGGTGAAGCAGAAAGGCAGCGTGAGGGTCAAGGCTTCCCCCCAGATGGTTCAGCTTATGGGTCACCTGCTCGATGAGATTTGACTTTCCAATCACTGCGCCGGCCACGATGTCGGAGTGACCGTTGAGGTACTTCGTCGCACTATGGAGCGATAGGTCGAAACCTAACTCGCATGGACGAAAGTTGACTGGGCTAGCGAATGTATTGTCAATCATTGATAAAATGCCGTGACGCTTTGCGAAACTCACTACGGATTCGAGGTCTGGCACCTGCATCAGAGGGTTTGAAATCGTCTCAACATAGATTGCCCTAGTGTTGGGCTTCAGCTTCCTCTCCCACGATTCGGCGTTGTTGCCGTCGATGAAATCATATGATATTCCGAACTTTTCGATATCTCGAGTAACGAAGTCGTGGGTTCCACCGTACAAGCAGTCCTGAGCTAACAAATGGTCACCCTTGCCCAGAAATGTCAACAGAGAGGTTGAGATTGCTGACATCCCGCTGGAAGTGACGAGCGCATCTTCGGCGTTCTCGAGAGCGGCCAGTTTTTCCGCTAGAGCTAGATGGTTAGGGGTGTTGTTGAGCCGAATGTACCTCACGTCATCATAGCTCTTCTCGCCCGCGTATTGATACGTGGCTGACTGGAAGACAGGCATCACTACCGCACCAGCTATACGGGGCCGGGGCTCTCCAGCGTGGATCACTTTGGTCTCTACACTCTCAAAGTCGCCCTTCAGTGCTGAATCATCCACCATCTTGTTAGTGTTCGCAGTATTCTAACATTGACCCGTAGACTTGTCTCCTCTTGTCTCGTCGCTTGAGCTCGAATCTGGGTGCTACGTGGGCCAGTAACAATGAGACCTTATCGTTGATCTAAGAGAGGATTTGCGCCCAAGAGGTAATTCTTGATAATGCCGCGTCTCCCTACCACTCGAATTGGGGTAAAACGTATCGTAATCGAGGTCAATAGAGACCTGACAGTTGAGCAGCTCGAGATTCTAGATGACGCACTCAAACGAGCTGGACTGGTCAAGGAGACGAAGGTTACTTTCCACAATCACGAACCTCGCAAGCCTCGAACAGTGAGAGTCCCGCACCATCCTACATGGCGGATTGGACACGACTCTCAATCCAGTTCCATGTCCGCCCATTAGAGCTATCTCGGAATCTTCAAGCATCCCAATAGTTCCATACCGTGGGATGCAACAATGAACGTGGACCGATGGTTCCACTAGTGCCTCGCAAACGATTCGAACAAGCGGAGTGTTCGCAAAGCATAGTATGGTATGTTATCTTAGAGAACGACGGTTCTTCTTGCCACCCCTGTTGCGAATTTCTGGACTCTTCAGCGCCTTAGATTCTGAAAGTCTTCGGGTTTCGAAAAGGTAGATCGAAACTGAGAGGATTACACCTACTTGGAGTATTGATCCTGCAACGAAAGTTACCCACGCGAAGCTAATCCCTGCTTGGAGGAGTGAAGAGTGCTCCGGTTGTGGGAGAGATACCGCAAGAGTCAGAACTGCGAGGGTCAAGCTAACTGGATATGAGACCCTCAGGCCCTTTGCGACGGCTATTGCAGTGATGACATACGCGATCCATCCAGCCAAGACTGAATAGAACAGCCAAGAAGGGACGATCGCGTACAGCTGGAGGAGCAATAACAATCCTAGAATAACTGAAGAGTAGATGAGCCAGTGAGTCAGAGCCCTGAGATTCCGCAATCGTACTGCGTGAGACGTTACTCTCGCTCACCATGATCAGTTGAGATTTCCTGGGACGACTTCAAGATCTCTCCTACGCAGTTATCTTTGGTTTCTCGTTAGCTCCAATCCTCTCCAGAAAGGCCTGATTGATTCCGAGCTTCTCCAATCCCGCTTCTACGCCCTTGATTGTTTCGGGAGCTTTGTGCTGATGGAAGAACTTCGCGACCTCTTCGGACCTGTCGAGTCCTAGGATCGGGAGAGCGTACGTGAGGTATCTCGAAAGAGTTCCTGTCCCTTCGTATATTGTCCGCAGCCACTCGAAGTTGTTCGCGATCCAGCTCCAAGTCGCTGCTCTCCCTTCCGGGTGCCTTGCGGCAGAGCTTAGTAGAGTGACGACGTGCTGTTTCTTTATTTCTCCGGATGCGGCGAGTTCGAGTGCGCGTGAATTTAGAGTCGGCTGGCTGAAGCTGGTCAGCGCGATGAGAAATCTGGATTTTTCCTCTTCTGAAGACCTGTTCTTGTAATTGTTGAAGAGGCCTTCGAAGTCTCCTGACGTTCGAGCGCGCGCGATGACCATTGCCTGCTTCATATCGGGCTCAGTGGTGTCGTACTCGTTGAACCTTGAGGCTAGTTCATTCGCGTATTCCATGTCGACGAGGGCCAGCCTGCTTGCCATTGATCCTCGTAAGACCGCGCTGTTCTCATCTTGTTTCTTGGCGAGAATTCTCAGCTGAGCTCTGTGGAACTTCCTCGAAGTCTCAACTATACTAGTCGTTATTGCGTACAGCGAAGAAAGCTGATCTGACACCTCGAAGGCAGGAAGGTAGTCTTGCTCGTTCACGTAACGATCGACTAGTGCGAGGTACTGGGCGAAGTGCATCCTGCCTTGAATTGTGAAGGCGTAGCCGTCTGATACGATTCCGTATCGGTCAACAGGAGACAATTCGGCTCGCCAAACCTTGTCATACAGTCCATCATAGAAGACACGGTAGAAGCCGGTTTGATCCAGGTTCAGTTTCAGCGACTCTACGGGATGCGGGACATCGAGGTACTCTTCACTTTTCTCCATCAGTATCTTCTGTTCTCTGCCGTTGACCTTCAACGTTATTGGAACCGGCCAATCAGACGGCTCTGACTTTCCACCCAACAGAAACCTGTGCTGTCGGATCCTTAACTTTCTCCCCTCGGCCCTTACGCTGAGGATTGGATATCCTGGTCTCCGTATCCACTCTGTCATTATCGCCTTCACTCTAGTCTTAGAGGTGCGTTCAATCTCGTTCCACAGGTCGCTTCCGGCAGCGTTCGAGAACTTGTACCTCTCTAAGTAGGACCTGACACCGCGCATGAAGTTGTGCTCGCCCGCATAGGCTTCGAGCATCCGAATGATGCTCGCGCCTTTGCCGTAGCTTATGTCGTCAAAAATCTCTTCGATCTCAGAGGGAGAATTGACTTTCACTTCGATCGGATGAGTATTAAGCAAGGAGTCTCTACCAAGGGCACCGGCAGTCTCGCCTCTAACAAAGTCCTGCCAGACCGCCCATTTCGGAAACATCGAATCGGTGGCTTTGTAGGCCATGAATGTGGCGAAGCTCTCGTTAAGCCAAAGATCATCCCACCATTTCATAGTCACAAGGTCACCGAACCACTGATGGCTTATCTCGTGAGCGATGACCTCGGCGACTTGCTTCTTTATCCGAATGCTGCTATCCTTGTCAACCAGGAGAGCGATCTCTCTGAAAGTGATAGCCCCCCAGTTCTCCATGGCACCAGCCGCAAACTCTGGAACCGCGATAAGGTGCATCTTTGGCAGGTTGTACTTTGAACCGAAATAAGATTCGAAGAATTTGACCGAATCTTTCGCAACATCTAATGGAAACCTCGCGCCGGATCCCTTGCCTGGTACTGTGGCTACTATGTATTCGACTCCGTCAAGTCTGTCTTTCACCTCTTCAAACTTGCCGATTCCCAAGTACAAGAGATAGGTCGACATTCGAGGAGAATTCGGAAACTCGACAGTCTTCCTGGGGCCCTCCACTTTGACTGAAGAAGGCGGCATGTTGGATATTACAGAGGCGTCGCTGTCTGTTCTGACTGTTAGCTTGAAGACAGCTTTGTACGCCGGATGATCCAAACATGGCAAGACCCGTCTGGCTGAGGCAGCTTCGAACTGGGTCGACGCCACGTAGCCTCCATCATATGCCGCCTTGTACAGACCCACTAGCTTGTCGGAGATCGACCCTCGGTACTTGATGCCGAGTTGCCCTGCGAATTTGCCGCTTTTGATCGTGAGGTCCTCTCCCTCGAGACTATATTTGATGCGCTTTCCGTTCGCATCAACTTCGAGAATTTCAAGGTCGACAGAATTCAGTTTGGCATCACCTTCGGATTCGAGTCTTATCTTGACCCTCCCGTCAAAACGTAGGTTCCGAAGGTCTACATCTAGGAAGAGATCGTAAGATTCGATTTTCAAAGCGGTCCCTCTTTTTAAGAGTCGGGTAAAAGAGTTGTTTCCGACCTCACTTACGAAATCGTTTGCACTCGCAGTGATACCCGAAGCTGGAATAGGAGCATTTCGGAGAATGAATGCTCTTAGAGTGTCCACAGTTTGTGCAGTATTCTTGGCCTCCGACTTGACTTAGAGCGGGCTGACCGGTCGGGCAGACTTTGTGGACCATCCTATCCTCGAACTTGTTCTTGCCTATTCTGTTCCGGATGATCGTAACATCTTCCTGGGGGAGCCTGATTGGTTTGCCACATCTCGGGCAAGTGTTACTGCTCATCGGACCAATCGTTCCATCTCGCCCACGAAACTCGCTCAGCCAATGTTGTTGCTCAGGATTTGGAATCCTGTCTGATCTGGAACCTGAACGCTTTGCACAGCATAATCTTTTGTGAGTCGAGTCTGTTGTTCATATCGGATATTCGTTTGCAAAGGATCATTGTCGATGAGAGAGAGCGACCATCAGGCGTCCCTGACGAGCTTCATTCCCTAGGCGCACCAATCGAGTATCGTGTCTTGGACGTCGCGGACTACGTGGTTGGATCTTATGCCGTTGAGAGGAAATCGGTTAGGGACTTTGTCTCATCGCTCTATAGTGGGAGACTCTTCGACCAGGCGCACCGTCTGGGAGAGGCTTATCGTACGAGTATTCTCGTCGTCGAAGGCGATCTCAGGGAAGAGTTGAAACACGTGAGGAATCCTCGATCGCTCTGGGGAGCGCTCATCTCCTCGGTTCTTGACTTCGGACTCAACATATTCTTCACTTCGGACGGAGAACAGACGGCGCAATTCCTTTTCACTCTCGGAAGAGGCGGGCGACATTCACGGACCTCGAGTCCGCCCCCTCTCGTGGTGAGAAAGCCCAGAGGTCAGGACCTTAACAGATTACAGCTATCGGTTCTTGCATCTCTTCCCGGGATAGGTCCGCAGATGGCAGGACAATTGCTCGGTTACTTTGGGTCTCTGAGGAAAGTATTCTCAGCATCTATGACGGAGATCGCCGTCGGTGCGGGGGTTGGAAGAAGCCGAGCTCTAGCCCTTACAAAGCTTCTGGACTCTCGTTACAAGGCTTCAAGAACCATCGTCTCGCAGGCAAGCCTCAGCCAAGAGTGAACATCATGGGTCTCGTCTTGAAAGATTGTGACTGGATAGTAACCCAAGACCCGCAACGACGTGTTTTGCCAAACGCGTCGGTACGAATTGTAGACGGGAGAGTCGATCAAGTTGGCAGAGTCAACGCCACGTCCACGGACGAAGTGATTGACTGCAGACGAAAGGTCCTGATCCCTGGTCTCATCAACACTCACACCCATCTTTCGATGACCCTCTTTCGAGGGTACGCTGACGATCTAGAACTGCGAGATTGGCTAGAGAAAAAGATCTGGCCGTTGGAAGCGAAGCTCACTGGAGAAATGTGCTACCAAGGGGCTCTTCTTGGCTGCCTTGAGATGACGCGGACCGGGACGACCTGCTTTGTTGACATGTATTTTCACATGGAAGATGTCGCGAGAGCCGTCGACGAGGCGGGATTAAGGGGGATACTATCACCTGGAATGATAGACAAGCCCGACAAAGTTGGAACGGAACAGGAACGAAAGGCCACCCTCAAGTTCCTAGAGTTCATTCACCAACTACACAATCCGCTCATCAGCTTCGCAGTGGGTCCTCACGCTCCATACACCTGTGGTCCTGAGACGCTACTTTGGGCCAGAGACCTCGCAGAGAAAGAAGATGCTTTGGTGAACATTCATATTGCCGAGACCCGAGGAGAACAAGCCCAATTCGAGAAAGATGGAAAGGGACGAGTAGCAGATTATCTCGACAAGATCGGCTTTCTCAACAATCGAGTCTTGGCAGCGCACTCAGTCTGGCTGACCAAGAGCGAGGTCAACCTATTCGGCAAGAGAGGTGTTAGGGTCTCCCACTCTCCCGTCTCGAACATGAAGCTGGCAAGTGGAGGGACAGCCCCAGTCCCGGAGATGTGGGATGCCGGGGTCCCGGTCGGGTTGGGTACTGACGGGCCCGCCAGCAACAACGGGTTAGACATGTTTGACACGATGAAGATGACTGCTCTCGTCCACAAGAACTCCAGGTGGGACCCTACGATCATGAGTGCTCAGCGAGTTCTCGACATGGCGACCGTCGACGGAGCCCGTTGTATTGGACGAGAGAGGGACATAGGAAGCGTCGAAGTAGGTAAGCGAGCAGACCTCGTCCTCCTCGACCTGCGAGATCCCAACTTGATTCCAATCCATCGACGGGATACGGTCATCTCCGACCTCGTCTACTCGGCAAACGGCCAGAACGTAGACACCACAATCGTAGATGGCAAGCCGTTGATGGTAAACCGAAAATTCCGGAAACTTGACCCAGAGAAGATCGGAGACGAAGTCAGATCCTCAATTGCCAGGCTTATCCCTCAGTGACGCCCTTTCAATAATCATTCTACCACTGTCCCCGTCCCACTCGTTCCGGCTCTTTTCAATCTCTATCCTCTTAGAGAAGTTGGGCGCGTCCAGAACAAAGCTCTCGTACTCCCCACCCTCGCCAGTCAGGTGTATCCCGTGAATCTTTGACAACCGTTCAAGCTTAGACCATTCTCGCTCTGTGAGTTCTCGACCCAGCCATGATTCGTCGAGACCCTTGGCTGCTACTGCCGTGAGGATGATTCGAAATCCAGACTTCATGAGATTTTCGACCAACAATCTTGGACTCTTATGCCACAACGGCGCGTATGTTTTCAACGAGATTGCATCGCACAAGTTGTCAAATCGAGTCTTCTGATAATCGCTCGCGACCGCACCAGTCACAAGACCAGAAATCTTGTCTTCAGACTTCATTCGGTCTAAGGTGTGCCGAAGGTCCACCAATTCGTCTTTGCCGTTCATTTCAACAATTTCGTGAGACAAGCCCATGGCCTCAGCCTGAAGACTAGTCCACTCCGTGTTTGGGTGATGAAACATGAGAGAGTTGGCCGACTTGGGGCTTACCGTTACGAGGCGAACATCCCAAGCCTGGTGCACGACGATCCAAGTCGCAAATGTACTGTCCTTTCCACCGCTGAACGAAATGGCGACTCGAAGGGCCATGGGCTCACTCTACGATGTACCGAGCTTTGTTTTCGAACTGTTTATCGTACAACTGCTGCAATCTTTGCAAAGTGTCCGCGTCGTCTGGTTTCTTATCGTCTCTGAATCGTGATATTCTCGCGAACCTTAGAGCAAATCCCGACTTGTAGCGGGGGCTCTTTTGGACCTCGTTGTACGCAACCTCCGCCACGATAGCCGGCTTGACGTAAACGGTGTAGCGACCGTCCCTCGTCTTGAGCTCCTGTAGTCGTTTCGTGATGGTTTCGAACTCGACGTCCGTCAAGCCCTTGAAAGTCTTGCCCACTACCAGGAACTCGCCCGAGTCCTCATCCCTCACCGCAAGATGGTAATTGCTCAGCCAGCCGACTCTTCGACCGCTGCCCCAGTCAGCGGCGACGATCACCACGTCGAGTTTGTCGGCTGGTTTGATCTTGAACCATTTCTTTCCTCGAGCCCCGATTGAGTAGTTGCTCGATAGGGACTTTGCCATAAGCCCTTCATGACCTTCTTTCAAGGCTGACTGCATGAAGCTCTCCACTTCTTCGACATCAGAGGTAATGATTCTCGGAGCGAGACGTTCCTTGGAAACGAGATTTGATAGCGTTCTCCAACGATCGGCGTAAGGCTGATCGATCAAAGTCTTCCCGCCAACTTGCAACGCGTCAAACAGGTATAGCTTGAGTGGGATCTTGTCGGCCATATCCGCGATCTCATGCACCCTTCGAAACCTTCTCATCAGGTCCTGAAACGGGATGGGCTTACCTGCCGCCCCGGTCGCGACAACTTCTCCCTCGATAAGAAATTCCGATGCCATCACCCCGGTTTTGGCAAAATCAACAATCTCAGGAATACTATCTGTTACGTCCGTTAGTCTTCTGCTGAAAACTCTCACCACGTCCCCCTTTCTGTGAATCTGGATTCTTGCCCCATCGAACTTGTACTCGAAAGCTGTTCCATCCTTGTGTTCTGCGAGGACCTGGCCGGCGTCATCGGCCATCTCCGCCAGCATGGGTTTGACGGGGACGAACAATCGTAGACTGATGCGCTCCAACGCGGGAACCCCCCGAGACATTGCTAAGTTGGCCACATCTCCGAGGTCCCCGTGCAGCATGTTTGCTCTACGGACGAGTTCTCTAGAAACCCCTGACGCTTCTGCAATCGCATCAAGAAGTACGCCCTCGACGACACCTATCCTCATCTCTCCCAACATCATCCGTGTGAGAAACTCTGCCTCGACTGGAGAGGCTTGAGTGAGAATGGTTTGGAGAAGGCTCAGCTTCCTGTCTCGAGACTTCGACCCAGATGCCTGAGCAATTCGTCCCAGCGTATCGTAAACGTCTTCTATCCTCAGAGCGTGTTCAGTTAGACTGCTCTGTCCGAGATTCTTGCCGGCGTCCGAAATGGTCGCGTAGCTGATCTCTAAGACTCGAGGATCGGATTCGGGAAACGCTTTTCCCGCGAGAAATAGGGTAACCAGCGGGACCTCTTCTGGACTGACTTCCTTTAGGAATGAGCTGATCAGGGCGATCTTTTCGTTCCTTTTGGAAGTTGCCTCGACGCTTCGACAGAGCTCGGCCAGTTTGAGAAATGGAGTCGCCTTTGTCAATCGAACCACTTTCCCAGCTGAGAATCGGTTTCAGCTCGAGAATTTATCAGCCGATCTGCTACTTTTTCAACTCGGTCTCTTGAAAACGCTCTCTCCTCGCAGAGAAACTCGACGAGTCCGTCTGGATCAGGAAGCCCTCTCTTCAATGAGTAGTTCTCCAGAACGCGAGGGTGCAGAAAGATGCTACGGACCCGGTTGAGATCGTCGGGTAATTCTTTCCGGATTTCCTCCGGAAATTTCTCTGCCGTCCCGTACTTACGAATCAAGGCTAGGCCCTTCTTGGGTCCGATGCCCATCACACCTTCGTTGAAGTCTGTCCCTACGAGCAATGCAAGATCGACAAGCTGCTCCCGGCTGATTCCCAGAATGTCTAAGTTATCTGCGAGCTTTACTAGTTCGGGGATAAGTGGTCTTGACGTTCTTTTTGATGGAAGATATTCTCTTCCCGTGAGAGTCAAATATCTCGCAAGTATTGGTGCCCCAAAGAGGAGACAGTCGTAATCCTTGCTGCCAACAGCCCAGACGTCCCCTTTCGCAGCGATGAAGCTGGCCTGAGCTTCACCGTCTTCTAGGGCTTCAAGCCACGGAATCCCCATGAGGGACAATAGTCTCTTTGCGTCCGCTAAGACCTCACCAGTCACTCGTCCGGTCATCACAACCTTAGACCAGGCACGAGGATAGTCCTTAGCCGCGATAGCCTGAACGTACTCTGTCTGAGCCTTTTGCTGAACCCTCTTTCTCGCCTTGATAGTGGCCCTCTTCAAGGGGTTTGTGCGTCCGTCAAAGACGAACAGCGGGCGAAGATTGTAGTCCGTGACGAGTCGACTGGTCCGAGTCAGTAACCCAATCAGATGAGAAGTAACTCTTCCCTTTGGATCGGTAAACAGGCTGCCGTCCGGTTTCCGGATCAAAGCTAGGAACTGGTGGAGTTCGATGCTTGCGTCAACGGCGAACGACCTCCCATAGAGGGCTTTGAAAGACGTCTGCTCTCTCTTGAGAATAGGGGTCAATAAGACGCCCAAAACAGATATCCTGAGCGAACTCCATCTTAGAAGGTGGACTCCGACTCTCTTAAGCTATGCAAAAGATTGTCGCCGCGAAAGCGACCGGGACCTGCGATGAAATCTGTGTGCGGGAAAATTAGAGGGGCGGAGATTCGCCTGCTTGCGGTTGGCCGAATCGGGTTTCTTGGCCGTGACGAGGCTCAGTTGTTGCCTGCGGCGCTTGGCTCGGATGGTGGAGTTGAGCTGAAGGGCTCTTGAGGAAAGACGAATGACCCTGGCTCGTGGGCTGGTTTAGGCGACTCAGGGCTAGTCTGAGAACCATGAGCAGATGCCTTATGAGAAGTACCTTTGTGAGATGTGCCGCCAGTCTTTGTTCCATGTGATGACTTCTTTGAGATTCCGTTGGTCCGATTGCTTTTGCCCGGTGACGCTCGCAACTTTTGTACTTCTCGACGGAGACTTTCGATCTCTCTGGCCGCATAGTTGAGATCCGCGGTCAGCTCTGAAGCCAGTTTGTTGAAGGCCCGTGCCAAGTCTTGGATTACTTGCCTAGTACGGTTAGGTTCCATTGGCATAGTCCATGCATCAATGTCGGGTTAGTGTAAATGTGCTGTAACTATCGAGTAGGGCCCTCAGAACATGAATAGAAGAACGAGAGCGGCCGCGAACGACTTCAGCATTTTTAGCTGTCAGATTCGAGGATCATCAGCAACGACCACGCATCACTGATGAGTTCCCTGTCTGTGCGATCACCGTCAGTGTGTCAGCGTTCCTGTCTCTCCAGCAATTCTTTGTCGGGAATCGCGTGGATAGCGCGTACGACTCTAGTATCGGGATTTTTTCGAGTTTACTTAAGCGTGAAGCGTAACTCGCGCCCGATGGCTTGCAGCTCAAGACCCGTTAGTATTCATTACGATTATCTTTCTATCGGCGAAGGTTGATGAGAACTGGGAGAAGCATGGCTCTTCTCTTGGGTCTCTTTGTCGGCCTGAGTGTCATAGCAGCTATGGGCGTATCTCCCGCCTATGCGAAAGGAACAGGTCCAACATACTCGTGCACGGTATCCGTGACATACACTACAAACCTGTTCTACGTGAAGACCAGTGTGACCGCGTCGGGCGGCTACTTGCCGGGACCTAGCGAGACGGACAACGTCAAGGCGTACGTCAATGGCGTCTTGTACAACACGCAATCATCCACCTACACGGTAGCGTCCAACGTTGTCTCGACAACCGTAACTATACCGGTATCATCGAACGGTTCGGGATCCTACACCTTTCAGTCTGCCATCCTCAACAGCAAAGGGGTCCAGCTGACCAGCTGTACTGGGACTTATACTCTGTAACGAACCTTCAACCACCTAACTTCTTTTTTCTTGCCGAGGAGTGAAGAGACTCGGCCGGATCAGGATCTTAGCAGGCTAATTGGTACTCGTTGTTTTCTTATGACGATGCCTTTACCCTGGACGATTTCAAATCCAGTCTCTAAAGCGGATGACTGGTACCCGGCCATCTTTTTCACTTGTAGAGTCCTTCGTAGACTATTTGCTCTCTTGATCATATTGAGCTCCATAACTCCATCAGCCAACGCCTCGATCTTCGATCTAGCCTCCTCTGGAATCGAGCCCTTCGTAGCGGTGAAGATGAAGATTCCACCGGCGTTCTTGACCTTGGCTCCTAGAACTTGGAGGAAGTTGATGCAATCCTTTATCGCAGATGAGTTGAAAATCGGCGTGACGGAATCGAGAACGATCGTGACCGGCCCCTTGGCCTTCTCTAGCATTCCAGTTACTTGTATGCTGACCTCTGTGAAATCGGTCGGGTCCCGGATGGGCGAGCCTTCGACCCCGGCGAGAGCCGAGTAGCAGTCTAGGATTTGCAACTTGCCGGTCTTGAGATATTCTGTGATGTCCCATCCCATGTCCCGCATTGTTCTGCTGATTTGGGCTGGAAAGGCGTCGTATGAGAGAAGGCCGCAGAACTTGCCCTTGGACAGATCACGCCAGAGAAGTTCGAGGGCCATTGTTGTCGAGCCTGCTCCAGAATCTGAGGCTATCATTAAGGTGGCTGGAGGTTGCATCTCGCCCCCTGTTAGCTTGAACAGATCGTCAAACGGACCTGTCTTAGAATTGAATCGTTTCAGAAAGACCGTTGTTCCAAGACTCCCTCCCAAGGCCAAGGCCGCGACGGCGTAGTAGAACGGGCTGATGACGACTTGATTCTGGGGTTGATGCAGGACAAATCGATAAGTCAACGCAACTGTTGGTCCAGTGTTCCCAAACGAATCGTTGAGGCTCTGAGATGGAAAGACCAGCTCCCAAGACCCTGCTACATCGGAAGCGGAGACTTGGAATCCGGAGGGCGTGTAGAACAGGTTTCGAGTGGGATCGTAAATGCTAGAGAGAGTGGTGGTCGTTGTTCCTGAAGGGTCTTCTACGCGTATACTGAACGATCCAGTCGTCAGATAACCTCCTGTTGGGTAGGATACCGTGAAAGACGCATAGAGTGTATCGCTTGGAGAAAAGTCGGCGGTCGGGGTGCCATACTCATTGTAGGTTGACAGACTAGACACGATTAATTGTGACGGACTGATTGTGACGACAAGACTGTAGGCTCCAAAATTGTTTGTCACACTTGGGATCGGACTATAGGCTGTGGCAGTGATGTTCCACGAGCCAAGAGGGTCGCTTCTCTGAACGCGATAAGATCCAGAGTACGTACCGCTCGGCGTTGTAGGGCTCAGAGCAAGTTGTGATCCGCCTGGAATCGATACCGAGACTTGAGCATCTGTCACGGGCTGTCCGTTAACATCGGAAACTGTGGCGGCAAAGTTTGCAGTAGTTCCGCGCTGTATGGTGGTTCCTTGCGTTGGGGTTATTATTCGGACAGTTAGAATGCTGGTCACTCTGAAGGTCGCAGCTGGAAGTCCTGTCGTGACTGACTTGGGCGCGGTCTCGACTAGCGTTACGTTATAGTTTCCCGAGACGTCAGTCCTAGTTGTCCCCGTGATGGCATTCCAGCTAGGAGCGTTGACAGGATAAGTGAGGACCTGCGTAGCCGCACCCGTCGCATCTGTCGTGAATGATTCGTCAACATACGCTTGGCCCGCTCCGCCCGGTTTCGTGACGGTGAACCGAAACGTGTAGGCGGTGTTCGCTGACCCTCCGTTTATCGTAAACGTAATGATGACGTTTCCTTCTTCTTCGTTCAGCATTGTTGGTGACGTTCCTAGCGTGTAGGAGGGTCCTGCCGGAGCCCGCACGCAGGTAAGGACTAGCGAAGCTAGGAACAAAGTTGTTACTGAGAGTATGAGCAGTGTGGCCGCGCGTTTTTTCTGAGTCAATCGGGGTTCGAGCTACCGCTACCTTGGCCTTTCCTCGGTGAAGGAGCGAGTGGAGCTTTGATGCGGGGAAGCCTTGTGTTACTCGCCGAGAAGCAAAATAGTTACAGTGAAACTCGGGGTCGCAACCGATGCATCCTCAAGGAGGAGCCCAAAAAACGGGGGTCGTTATCCGGAACAGCCTGGGGCGTTGCTAGTTACTCTTCTTGCCCAGGTTGTGGTGCTTTACGTAGGCCCATATTCTCTTGGTCATCTCAGAGGGTGAAATCTTCTGGCCCTCGCGGCCGCCCAGCACGGTGGCTAGGGCGGAGTCCAGTTCGATCCCATATCCTCCGAAGGATCCTTTCTTTGTTGGCGTCAGGTTCACCTCCCTGAACCGGAATACACGGTGTATCACTTCGAGTGAGACGGGGGCTGTTCTGAAAGCCGCATTGTAACTGGCATTCCACTCGCAATCGTTACAGATGACGCTCAACGGGCCTGTTCGCACCTAATGAGAACTTACAGTTCAATCTGAAGGAATCCGCGAGAACGGATCGTAAAGGAGCCGGCAATGGTGATGAGAACTCGATATTCCTCAATAATCAGTTAAACCGTCTCTTTCCACTAACTCTGTTCTCCTGTTATCTCTCTTTTTCCACTAACTATCTTTTTCTGTTATCTTTTCTCGACCCCCCCGGGGGTATCTCAGAACAAAAAAACTCCTTCACACTTTAGAGCACGGGAATCTTGTAGTGGAAGAATATCCAGAAGGAGGCTACAATCACGACCAATGAGAAGGCAATAATCGCGTAATCTACCGGTCTGAGCCTGAGCTGGAAAAGAGACGTACGACCTTCCTTGCCTGGGAATCCTCTTGACTCCAACGCTTCTGCGAGTTCCAAGCTTCTGCGAATCGCGATCAAGAGTAATGGGATTAGTATTGGGATATAGTTCCTTACTCTCTTCAGCAGATTGCCCTTGTCCAGCTCCAGTCCTCTTGACCTTTGAGCGTCGACCACTGTCTGAGCGTCAACCGCCAAGGTCGGGACCAGCCTCACAGCAGTCGTAAATGTAAACGACAACGCGTTAGGATATCCAAGCCATTTGCGAGACAACCATCTAACCGCGCCAATACGGTCCAGCGCCAGTCCCAGATCATCAGGAGAAGTCGTCATGAAAAAAAGACTAAATGATGTGAGCAGGACCAGAAACCTGAGGGTCAACGCTATCGCCGAGAGATACGATCCTGTGAACAAGTTGACAACAAAGATTAGTGCTGAGAGAAAGACTCCAGCTCTCAGCGACAAAGCCCATCTTCTAGCTACCCGTCCCAGAACAAGGAGAGGAACCTGAGAAAGCAAGAGAGCAATCATCACGTATATGTTGGCGAATAGCAGAGCAGGAACCACAACCGCAATCACTATCAGGAATTTCGTCCGCGGATCCAGTAGATGAACCGGAGTCTTCAGAGTAGAGAACTTGAATCCTTCAAGAGTTCTAAGGGACACGAACCTTAACCTCCGAGAGCTTCTCCTCCAACAACAACCTAGCTCGATGAACATCCACCACGTCACCCGGAAGCCCGTACTTCGTTAGCTCGCTGAAGAGACGGCTCATCTGCGGCCTAACCAGAGACGCTTTCTTCACCAGTTCGTCCTTTGACAAGACCGAATCAGCTTGGCCTCGCGCCACGATCCTCCCTTGGGACAGAAGTATGACCTTCGGATTCGACTCTGCCACAAACTCGACATCGTGAGTAATCATCACGACAGCTTTTCCCTGCGAGTACAGCTGCAAGATGAAGTTCCGCAACCGTTCCTTCTGCCGGTAATCCTGACCGATAGTAGGCTCGTCCAGTATCAAATAGTCCGGCTCGGTCGCAAGAATCGCGGCCAGTGCCACTCTCTTCCTCTCTCCCCCGCTGAGAAGAAAAGGCGACGTCTCCGAGTACTCTGACAATCCCAGAGCCTCCAAGGTCCGCGTGACCTGTTTGTCAACCACCTCGGGGGTGAATCCGAAGTTTTTCAGCCCGAACGCAACCTCGTCCTTTACCGTCTCAGAAAACAGTAGATGATCCGGGTTCTGGAAGACAAGCCCCACCTTTCTCGACAACCTTGCTACGCTGACCTTCCGAGTATCTTCCCCATCGACCAGGACCCTTCCCTCAGACGGTCTCAGAAGCCCATTCAGATGCTTGGCGAGGGTAGTCTTTCCAGCGCCGTTCTCACCCATTATCGCAATAAAATCGCCTCCATCAATGTTCAAGTCGATATCTTGCAAGGCTCTCTGACCTGAACGATAAGTGAAGGAAACCTTCTCGAGCGCAATCAATGATTCATCATTCTTCCCAGCGATGAAGCGGCGCTCTCAACGTGGGTCGGGACCTTTCCTGAGACTAGACCGTCACCGCGCAACATGGTCCAGAGAAGACTTACTCGGGGAACGCCGACCCCCAATCCTTCGAGCAAGTCAAACTTCTCGTCAAGAGTCTCCTCAAGATTGCCATCGGCGACGATCTTTCCTTCATCCATGACAATGATCCGCTCCGCATACCTTGCAACAAGATCTAGCCGATGCTCTACCACTACAATTGTGAGTCCGAGTTCCTTTCGAAGATCGTCCACCGCTCGCATCACGTCCTCCGCTGTTCTAGGATCAAGGAAAGAGGTGGGTTCGTCCAGAACTATTACGCTCGGCTTCATAGCCAAGACCCCTGCCAAAGCTACTCTCTGCTGCTGGCCCCCCGACAGTTCGTAAGGCGCTAAATCCTTCAGCGGTAGAGTCCCCGTTACACTCATCGCTTCGTCAACCCTCTGTCTGATCTCTTCCCTAGTGAGACCCAGATTCTCGGGTCCGAAGGCGATATCCTTCTCGACAGTCAGCGCGAACAATTGATTCTCGGGATTCTGAAAGACATACCCAACCTTTCGAGACAGTTCACTAGTAAGTTGAGTCGTGACACTCAGGCCGTCGACATGTAGTTCGCCTGTCCATTCTCCCTGATAGAAGTTCGGGATCAGTCCGTTCAAGCAGCGGCAGAGGCTTGTCTTTCCGCAGCCGCTGGGGCCAGTGAGCAGTATGAACTCGTTCTCCTTAATGGAAAGATCTATCCCCAGAATAGCAGCTTTTTTTGCGCCGACGTATTGGAACCCGAGACTATTCGCTACGATGATCTCTCTGGGGGCATGGGCCACTACCAACTCACTTTCGTGTAGCTACTCTATTCTTAGACAGAATCCGAGGAGCGCGCTATATTAGGACAGGAGTGGACCAGCTGACTCTCGAAGAGTATCAACGCAGATCTTCAAGATATCTTGGACCTGTCCTAGAACAGATAGTCCGGCTGCAGTGGGATGTCCGCCCCCGACACCCCCCAGTTTCTTTCCTATGGGTATTGACAGATCTCGTGCCAAGTGAACTCCAGTCTTGTTGTAGAATTCCTCTGTAGCTCTCATGTTTACGCGAACTCTGTCTTTGGATTCACCTGCAACAAATGCTACATGTGCACCGAGCGACAATAGTGCTCGTGCCGCGGATGATTGGTAGGAACCGAGGTCTGAGGTGGCGACGATCCAATTGCCCATCATAACTATCTGTGATCGCCCCGCAGCTTTGAGTCGAGCGACCCGCTCAGACCGGCTCATAGGGGTTGAGAGTATTTCTGACAGGTGTCTCGGGTCCGCGCCTGCCTTGACCAACCCTGCCGCGACTTTGAAAGTCGATTCTCTCGCCAGTAGGAAATGCTTCGTCTCAACGAATATTGCCGCGAGCAGCGCCCTCGCTTCTACCACATCAAGCGCGTTCTTTGATGCGTTGAAAAGCTGGTAGACAACCTCGGCAGCGGCAGCCGCCGACTCATCCACGATCATTAGTGAAGCAACCTTTGCGGTATCTGGATGCGGATGATGATGATCGACTACAATTATCGGGATCTCCGCTTCGAGAATCATCTGTCCGATCTTACCTAGCTGGTCTGGTGTATTCGTATCAACCAGTACGGCCGCGTCCATACCCGTTGGGAGGATTCCATCAGGTATGGTTATTCCCAAGTTTTCGAGCAGCTGTCTCGTTGAGGAACTAACCCCCTCGGGGCATACGATCTTAGTCGAGGTAGCCGGTGACAGTTTCTTCAGCAGAGTTTGCAAAACGAACGCTGAACAAGTAGCGTCCGGGTCCGCGTTCTGATGGCAGAGAATCGCCAGGCTGTTTGAGGATCTTACATGGGAGGCGAGAGATTTGAGATTTGAAGCCCAGCTGGCCTTTTCGGTCTCCATGGACTTCAGATAATTATCTCTCAGTTGGAAGAGCTAGTTGGCCGGAGCTTTTCCTGCAGTTTCTCCTGAAGCTCCTTGATTCTCTCCTTTGTCCTTTCCTCTTGCCGACCAAGCACTGTGACCCTCGTTCCGAGCAGCTCCTTTCTCTCTTTGAGCTCAGCGAGGAGAGCTTGCCGATCTGATTTGATGAGAAGGCTTCCCACGCTTTTGTAGACGGGGGTCTGGTCCGTGACTTTGTCGAGTTCTGAGACTGCTTTGTCAGTTTCCGAGGCCTCGATTTCGAGCTGCTGTTTCTGCGTCATGACTGCTTGGAGGGTCTGCTGTAGTTGTTGGAGTCTGCCGAGTTGCTCTTGTAACTGCGGTGGAAGCTCAACCTCTTCGGTCAAAAGTGCTACCTGGGGATATTGAAATCAGTCAAGGTTTACCTTCCTATAAAAGGGTGCAACGACATTCACAGTCTTTACTGCGACAGCAACGAACCGTAGAAACGTGTTGGAGGCGGCGCGCAGCGCTACGATATCATCCGCGAGAATATGCAATTCTAGAACTGTCCCCGTTTGTTTCACTGATACCCGAGATCTGAACCCAGATGGTTGCTCTGTCTCAGGCAGAAGAGACTTGAAGATTGTTTCTGCTAGTCTCGAAGAGGAGAGCCCGATATCCATAGTGAGCTCGAATGACGCGTTCCTAGGCTTGGTCTTCGTTGGGAGTCTCTGTTTCTCCCTGGGCTTCTTCTTTGCTTTGTGCTTCAACTTTCTCAGCAGGCTCAGCTACCGGCTCGACTGGGGCCTTTCTTCTCCTTGCTCTTGGTTTCTTTATTGCGACAACCATTGAGGGAGCGACCCGTGCGCCTCCTCTTAGACTGTCAAGCTCCGTGGACAATGTGGAGGGACTCATCAGTCCTCGCGTGGCTCGAGCCGCGATTTCTCCAAGCTTTGTCGTCGGCGCGTATGCGCCTCCGGCGAATTTGAACCCGCACTTTCTGCAGTGCCATACTCCGACACTCCATCGCTTGACAGTCTTGAACATGCATCGAGGGCATTCGTGTTTGGAACGGAGACCCGTGACTATAGCGATGTACCGGCGACGGGTTACTGTGCCGTATCGGGCGCCAAAGCCGCCGGCTAGACCGGTCTTTCGTGTCATCAGCCTTTCGCCGCGGCCATGATTTTGGCCCGGTTTTCTGCAGCCTTCGCAACTGCCAAGTTAACCGCCTTCTTCAACTCGTCCGGAGTAAAGCCATAGAGTCCGCCCTTCTGCATTGCACATAGATGCCCATTCTTGTCTATTGTCACCGTGAGCCTCGCGCTCATCACCTGCTCCTCCTCGAGCGATGGATCCACAACGATTGTCTTATCGATTTTGGCGAAGGTGACCGCTACTGGGTGATTGTTGAGGGGAAGTTGATGATGCCCACCCTTCGAAACGACTTCCTCCCCTTTCATCTCCATCTTGGCGACTTTTGAATTGGCGAGTGCGGCCAGCGCGGCCATAGCTGCAGCGTCGATCAGATTGCCGTCGTGGTCGAGAACGTATACGTCTACGTATACGACTTGGACCTTTTTCCCTTTCTGTATTACCAGGGATTTGAGATCCACTGCCTTCGATTCTCTTATTCCACGGTCGACCACTCTGGAGAGCTCTATTGCAGCTTCGCTGGGAGGACCGAGCTCGAAGGATGGTGATGCAAGCGGGACGAGCTCTGCGTTCACGGTCAGGACTCCCTCTTCGGGAGTATCCGGGAATGGCGTACCAAGCTCGACTTTGATTCCCGCCAGAACCTTTGATTTGCCTAGATGGACTTGAGCAGAGCCGTTTGCTTTTTCGATAAGCCCGACTCGGATCTCGATTGGTCTGTAGCTCTCGAGTCCTCGTTCATCGATCCGTTTACCTTTCGCAATTAGGTCCACTACAGTCTTCTGCTCTAGCTTTGCTACTGGAGGAAGTTGGGGTGTTGCAGACATTATGCGGCTATCTCCTGTTCTTCTCTTTCCTCAACCGTTTCCTTCACAGTCGCGTATTTTTTCTTGAGAGTCTCTCTCTGCATGTTGTGTATAGTTTTACAGGCGTCCATTGCCATGGATAGTCCCTGCTCGAACTCTCCAGTCGTTAGATTGCCGTCCATTTGGAGAAGCGTCACAAGCCCCATGTTAGGCACAAGGGCGACAGGCAGATCAGCGTCTCCATACTTGTCTTCTGCATCCGACAAGTCCAGCGCGATCTTTCCCTGTATCTTGCCCACCGCGCAGGCCGCTACGAGTTCTTTCATCGGAATTCCTGCATCGGCTAGGGCTAGCGAAGCGGCCGTGATTCCAGCGCAGCGCGACCCGCCGTCCGACTGGAGTACTTCTATGAACACATCGATAGTAGTTCGAGGGTAAAGGTCCGTTAGGACGACTGGTTCGAGGGATTCTCGGATAACCTTCGAGAGTTCCATCTCGCGCCTTGAAGGCGCCGGCGACTTTCTCTCGTCCACTGAGAACGGGGCCATATGGTACCTGCACCTAATGACTGCTCGCTCTGGCATCGCGATGTGTTTCGGATGGGCCTCTCGTGGACCATAAACCGCGACAAGGATCTTGTTTTTTCCCTGTTCTATGTAGGCTGAGCCGTCTGCTTTGTCAAGCAGTCCGACCTCCAACTTCAAGGGCCGTAATTGGTCTAAGCGGCGGCCGTCGATCCGCAATCCTTTGTCGTCGATCAGTTTTTCAGGCTGTTTGGGTTCCGGCAACTTGTTCAACTATCCTAGATTTCGATATCATTTCTCGTATCCGGTCAGTTAGTCCTCTTGTATGAGCCTCACGTTCGACCATGTATATGGCTTCTACCGCGATCTTCTCGTCCTCTGGAGACTTGCCCCAGACGAGCACGATCCCGTTCTGGCCTACTGTTATCTGGCATCTGGTCTCATTCTTCAACATGCTAATCATGGACCCCTTTCTTCCGATCAGCCGCGGAATCTTGGCTGCGCTTATTTCAACAACACGACCAGTGGATATTTTTCCAAGCCCAGGACCCTTCGCTGTAAGAAGAGGGTCTCTTGTTCGGTCAAAATCGAGCACCTCTGCCAACACCATGTCTCCAACATCGAAGCTGGAAGATAGGTCCCGCCTCCTGGGTCCTCTCGGACCCGGTGTCTCAGAAGCAGGCAGCATGGCCTCGTAGGGTGCCCGAATGTCTACCGACCACCCGGATAATCCAATGTCGACTATTCGGCCGCCCACAAGGTCACCAGCACGAGGAAAGTATCCGCCCTTCAGCGGGACAACGAAGACCCTGTTCCCATCCACTTCCAGAATGCCAATGCAAGCTGAGAATATTTGTGTACCGATCTTGTATGCGTTGTCTCCTAGAACGTGATCGCCTTCTGCTAGAAGCTCTCCGGGAGCAACTACTTGTCTCGGTTCCGCAACGAGTACCATTGCCCATTGCCTCTACGTCAATACCTTCGTCTGTATGGTTCCTTGCGTAAGTTTTCCGACCCGATCAATGAACGAGCCATACATACCGGCTGGCATTTCAATAACTGCCATCAGAGAACCGTCGGACTGCCACTCCTCGCGACTGACTGTTCCGAAGCTCTTGAACGCGTTGTAGGCTCTGGCGGCGTGTTCTGGAAAAACTTTGACTGCAATGCGCATCTGCTCCATCTTAATTGGGAGAATGGGCCTCAACTCTTCTAAAACTAATTTGGCCTGTTCTTCGGCACTCTTGTATGGGTCGATGGAAAGCCGAACTTGTCCCATTGCCTGTTCAATTCTGAGAGGAGGGTGGGGAGTGCCGGTTCGAGGATCAATCGCGTTACGAGTAATTATTGTAACAATCTGTCTTCTCTTCTCCTCAACTAGTTGCCGGCGCTGTTCCGTCGTGAGCTGCAGTTCGCCGCTCTTCATTACCTCCTCGGCGATCTTTTGCGGGTCGATCGATCCGAAATATTTCTGGAGCTTCTCTTCCGAGGCCCTAGTGCCCTTGCTTGAGTCTGAGTAGATTTCCTCGATTAGTAGTACTTGTGAGATGGGCACTTGTTTTCCAAGCTTGTACTCTAATGCTGGTTGGGGTTTTACGAGTATCTCGAAGTGGTCTTGTCCTTTTGTTAGACGAGCGGTTGTGTACTTGTCACTCATTTGCCAGCCGGGGCCTTTTTGCTAGCATCCATCTTTCTAAGATACTTGTCAACCTCTTCAACCGGCAGTTTCTGGAATTTTCCAGTCTCCCGCGGGATAATGGCTACGCGAATCTTCTGAGGCTCGGCCTTTCCTTCCAGCACTTTTGTCATACACTTCATTCCAAGTAACAGTGCTTCGTCCATTGTGAGGTTGTCCCGATATTCCGCCTCGAGAATCTCGTTTGCCGCGTCGCCTCCAGCTCCGATAGCCCAAGCCCGATATGCGAAGAAAGCTCCACTTGGATCGGTCCAGAATAGCCTGCTGCCTTTCTTGTCAACGCCACCGAAGAGCATCGAGATACCGAAGGGTCTTACACCAGCATGCTGGGTATATAGCTGCTTGATCTCTCCGATTCGTCTTGTCAGGATCTCGATGTCGATGGGCTCGTCGTACATGAGCTTGTTACTTTGCGCGTAGATTCTTGCCTGGTCGACCAAGATGTGAGCATCACAGCTTAGTCCAGCGACAGCAGTCCCGACATGTTCGTCGATCTGGAATATCTTCCACATGAATGATAGATCTTGAAGTTTAGAACCGGCTCTCTCTTCGGCTGCGAGAACAACTCCTTCTGGTGACGCGATTCCCAGAACAGTCGCGCCGCGCTTCACAGTCTCGCTTGCATATTCAACTTGGAAGAGCCTCCCGTCAGGGGAGAATACTGTAATCGCCCGATCATATGCACCAGGAACAGCAAACATCGACAAATTTTTACACCTAGATAGATTTCGAAGAAGCGAACTCGTAGGTGCGTACTAAAACCTTTCCCACAATCCGTCTGTCCGATGATTCAGTAGAGGGGTCGGCCCGTCGCAGAGAATATCATCCCGTGGAGAGGTCATGCTGGGACTGGCGTCCTCATTCCCCAGAAGAAGTGCCATGAACTGCGTAATATTGTCTAGCCTGCCATCTCTAGCAGCCAGTTAAGGTTGCCGAACTGGTCTCAAGAGATTCCAGAAATTGCTTGACTCCTTGGTTAGGTCCGGGATCGGACTTAGTCCTAGCTCTGAACGAAAACTGGATCTTAATCGGATCTTGATCTTTCAACTTTACGATTCCGCGGAACGCTTCTTCCTTGTCAAACCTCAAATGTAATGCACCGCCCTCGTCTACATGAGCATCTATCTCCCTCAGAACTGATGCCCGATCAAGACTTGTCAGGCTCTTCCAAACGTGCTCAAAGAGTGAATTGGCAGGGCCGCCGCGAATAGACAGATCTATCATTCGAATCTCGTTCCCATAGTGACCATAGAACCTTCGTGTTTCGGTCTTAGATGGGAGAGATCCATTCGGAAACACTCGGATCAATGCTTGATGGACTCGCTCGGCATCCTCCGTTGCATGAACAATCGCAGAGATCCTTGCGGAAGCAACTTCCAAACTCGTAGACCTACGAGTTCTGTCAAACCTCCTAGCCCCGTTAAATACTGTGATGATTCGCGCAAGTGCGAAGATGTCGCAGGAGTTCGAATACAAGCAAGCATTGATAGTTAGACTGGACTTGAAGGTTGGCCGTGGAAAAATTGCCGTGCAGTGTTCTCATGCTGCAGTAAGCGCCGCAGAAGAAGCCCGAATCAGATTTCCACTCTGGTGGAAGGCGTGGTTGGAAGAAGGTCAGCGTAAGATTGCGCTCAAAGTGCCCGACCTAGGGACGCTGTTGCACCTTGACAATACCGCCAGAAGGAATCGCTTACCCGTTTATCTTGTCCGGGACAGGGGTCTCACTCAACTTCCTCCGGACACGGTCACGTGTGTCGGGATCGGCCCTGCCCCATCGAACTTGGTGGACAATCTAACCGGTGAATTGCCCCTTCTTTGACCTCGTAGGGTCTGTGGAATCCTCTACGACTACGCGCCTATGTGAAAGTATCTCATATCGTCGCTTTGCATCGGCAATATACTCGGTGAACTCTGTGTCTGACGTTTCTCTGAAGCTAGACCCGGTTTTTTGGAACAGCTTTCTCAAGATTATTCTTTCTATTACCTTCGAAGCCCCGCCCAATGACTTTCTTAGTCCCGCTGCAAAGTCGGCAACGCGACTAGGAATATCTTCACGAGGCAGTGAACAGATTGTCAGGAGATATTGATACAGTGCCTCACGTGGCTCATTTCCTAAAACCGAGAGTCCTTCGTCAATGCATTCTAAGAGAAGCTGTTCGAAGGGTTGAGAGCGCGCGGTCAAGCCCTGATTCCTCCAGCGGAATTTTGAACCCCGGCTAACGGCTCCTCCTTGTAATTGTCTTCCTGCCGAGTCCCTTGCAGTTTGACTACTTTGAGACTTTCAAGATTGAAGCGCAGTTGGGATCGGAAAAGACCCTGGATTGCTCCCAGAACTCTTGGCTCAAGTGCCTCGTAATTAATGAGTACTAGAATTGAGACGGTGTCGGATTCCGTCATTTCTACTACAGACGAGAGGACACCATAGGCTTTCTCAAACCCCTGGGAAAGAATGATATCTGTAAAGACATCGAATACTATTCCGATTCTCTTTTTCGCAAGGGCTTGAAGTAGCTTGTCTACCGCGTCCAGCAGAAGGGAGGTGTCTCTTTCGGGCAACAGCACCTGCTCGTCGGAAAGCCTTGCGGGACTCGAAGTCTTGGTGCTGAAGCTGAAGAGGCTGATGTTTCTCTGATCCCTGAATTTGCGGAAAATGGGACTGCCGGCGCTGGTGAAGATTGCGACAGATTCAACGTTTGCTTGGAACTCTCTTGCGAATTTTTGGGCGATCTCTTCATACTTGCTGGTAGGCTCGTACTCAAGTAACAGTCGGTTTCCAAGAATATCTTCATGCTCCATGTTGATCATGCTGGAAAACGCGTCTTGTTGCATCGCCAAGTCAATTACCCTAGCTGTCGGGTTTGCCTCTTGGAGCAAGTCAAGGACTCGAGGGTGTGCACCTTCAACGTTCAAAGCCCAAATTCGGCCGGTTCGCTTTGCCAATGGGGCATTAGACGGTTTGCTGATACGGCTAATTATGTCCCGACATTGATCTGGGTCAAGCTCATCTAGATCTACTAGCTCCCTTCTCTCCGTAGGAACTGATGTGGGTAAAGAACCGTTAATCTCTCTTGGTGCAACGGTTCCTTCTAATGGCTGAATAGTGACGGAGTGTTCCCCGAGAGACGAATCCGTTAACGCTGAACCTTTCAATACTGCACGGTAGAATGGCACCTCACCCTTGGTTACTTGGAGGACGATATCTTGTCCTGACGCCAATCCATCCTTAACGAAGGTCTCGACTAAGCTTCTTCGATCTGATTCGGTATTGTATAGCACTATCGTATCAGTGTTGACCTTTGAATATACGGCCTGACTCACAGTCTCTCCCGAGGTCACGATCCTCCCGAGAATTGTCGGCTCTCGGAGGGCAAAGGCAATTAGAATAAAGAGGAAACTATCCGCGACCAGTCCAATGGTCTCGGACGTAGGAAGAAAGAGCCCTCCTGCCGCAATCTGAAAGAAACTTAGCGCCCCGAAGAAGGCCCAACAAACGCTAATAATTTTCATCGACACAGAGGCTTTTTTGTCATGTACGATCTTTGATTGGTGGTAGAACGAAAGGACCGGCAGGGAGACGAAAGAGAGGAGAAGAAGAGCACTCAACGCGACGTACCAGATCTGGTATGAGAAAAAGTAGTAGGTATCGCCTCCGGAACCGATTTGGTCTTGAGACCAAGGACTCAAGAGAACGCCCGCAGCTGTCCAGATCCCGACAACTACCAGGAAAATCAGGAAAGGCAACGGCGGTCGTAAGACAAATCTTCTCAGCCTCCAAATTCGTCGGGGGTCAGTCTCATCGCCGTTCCGGAGGAGGTAGGATGCGAATCCGATAGAAGAGGCCATGATCGATATCAAGGCGGTGTCAACGAGGGGCGATGTCGGGATGCCAAAAGCGTGCGCATACGTGCTTTCGCTGAGAAATAGAATGAACCCTACATTGGCGAGAGCTATGAAAAACCCCGAGTCCAGAAAATAGGTCTTTCTTGCGCGAAGGATGAAGTAGAGCGCGAAGCACGAGGCGGTAAGCGCAAGATAGTCTACAACGTTAATCAGAATATTTACCTCAGATTACTTCATTCTCTCTTTTCATCAACAGTTTGGTTTTCTTCTTTCTTGAGTTCGTAGACTAGTTTGACGGAATTCTGATTCTCATTGAGGCTTAACTGAAAGTCAGAAGATGAGGCAACACCGAGTAGACGCGCGATGTCAACTGGGATCAGGAGATAGAGACTATCTCGCAGCTTAACGGGACGGACCTTCAGTGTCACTTGGGCTCAACTTTGTAGGCGCAAAGTTGACCGGAGGAATGGGAATAATGGAACTGGTGAACGCGTTGATGGGTTACAACTGTAGGTCGCCGAGCGACTCTTCGTTGCCCGAAAGCCCCGCCCATCCAAACTTGTCCTTTATTTGGTCGGCAGCCTGTTGAGAGTTTTCAGCTTGAATTATCGAGATTCTGTACAGCCCAGCGAGCCTCTTCGCCTTCTCAGTTAGCCCGGGCATTGCGACTAGAATCGATTGAGTTGGACTGACATCGAAAATCTTCGCGTACATTGAAGCAACCGGTACCTCGTCGATTTGCTTCTCGCTGGCGATAACGTCTAGCACGACGACTTCGGAAGAACCCTTCGTGGCAACAGCGTCAAACCTGTGCAATGCGCCGGAGCGACCGGCTATCTGTCCGGGCATCTCAACTTTGAACTGGAAGTCTTCGAGAACGACGCCGATTGGTTTCATGACCAGATAGCTTCGCTTGAATTCTTCCTCGGCTTCGGATCCGAGTCGGTAGGCGTAGATGTTGACGAATCCTGTGTCCCTTATCGTGAAAATGTGGCCGCAGTTTCTGCAGCGATGAATTGGGCTAGGCAAGTCAGAGCGTTTTCCGCATTGGCTGCACTGAAACCATGCGCCGAGCTTCTGGTAATCGACTCCTGCTTCAAGCAACTCCTTGTTGCACTTTGGGCAAAGCAAGCCTCCCTCGACAAGAAAGTTGTCGACGTTGTCAATGTTTCCGCATGCTGTATGTTCAAGCAGAGTCTTTCGTTCAATGTCTATGGAATTGCAGTTGGGGCATACGTAGTCGTTACTGACGTTCACGGATAGGCATGATGGACAGACTAGGATTTTCTCGTGAAACTTTCGTTTGAATATGCCTACGTCCCAGAGCTTTTCGACCAATTGCTTCGCAGCGGTAGAGTCTCCCTCGACTATTGCCTCCACTTCAGGATATCTCACAGTCTGATTTAGATCGAAGTTAGGAACAAGTTCGACGATCTCTCCTCTAACGAACTTACTTAGAAGTAGCTGTACGGATGGATCCTGGTACAGGGCTAGCCTATCCTTCGATGTCACGCCTAGGGACGCCTGATTTGTCCTATCTCAGACTCTTCTGACCAAACGAACCGATCCTTCGTCGATATGCGTTCAATGTACCCTTTTCGTGCAGGTTAGCGTATCAGAATCAATATGGTTTCGTCGCCTCGCTGGGTGCTTTAGAAGATTCATGGCCGACACCGCGGCCGCCACACCGGCCAATTCTAGAACTCCGACTGGAATACCAGGACTGGATAAGCTGCTAACCGGTGGGTTGCCGAAGAATAGAACTATTCTTCTTTGCGGCGGGCCCGGGACTGGAAAAACGATAATGTCGTCGCAATTTCTGGTCAACGGGATACTGGACTATGAGGATCCAGGGGTCTACGTCAGTCTCGATGAGAACAAAGTCCACGTTTTTGAAGAAATGTTGGATTTCGGTTGGGACTTTGAAGATTTGGAGAATAACAAGAAGCTCATCTTTCTAGAGGCTTCTCCAATTAGGTATCTTCCGGCTGAGATCAAAGTGGGGAAATTGACGGTTGGGCGGAAGGAGTTCTCGATGGCAACGCTTATCGAGATGATAAAGACTAGCGTGAAGGAAATCGGTGCGAAACGGATCGTCGTTGATCCTGTAACAACGCTAGTCTTCCAGTATGACGGGGTTGTTGCTCAGCGCAATGCCCTAGTGGAACTAATGGAAGCACTCGCGGACACAGGGGCAACGTGCCTGATCACGACAGAACTCCGACGACCTGGATTTGAAAGAAGCATAGACTACGAAGAGTACCTAGCTCATGGGGTGATACTGCTGCAGCAACTGCAGGTAGGAAAGTCGCTACTCAGAGTTATCCAGATCGAGAAGATGCGGAAGACGCCTGTTGACAATCAGCCTCGACCATACAGAATCACCGATACCGGAATCGAAGTGTTTCCGAGAGAAAGCGTTCTCTAGCTCTGCAAGACGCCGCTGCTTGCTGGCACGATCAGGCCCAGACCCGGATCCCTATTGTAAGGCGTCCAAGCAGTAACGTGACGAGCCCCTTTCATCTTTGGTACACGAATATACCTGGCTAGCCCGTCCTTTGTATCCTCAGCTTTCATTTCTATCACGCCGTCAACCTTGTCTTGAATGGCCGCGATGATCGCGGGATGAAATGCTTTCCGGGAAAGTGACGTGACGCAACTTGCTTTGCAGCTTCGAATCTTGGCAACAAGGGTATGGAGAAAGTCGAAGGATGGTCTGACTCCGCTTCTTTGTAGGAGAGTTGTCAGAGAATCCATTGCAAGGAGTGTGTTGCTCGGGTCGCGAGTCTCAGAAAGGGCCTTGGAGACAACGATGCTGAGATCTGAGAGCCGTTGTGGGTCCTCGCTGTATTGCTCTTTGCTCTTCACTCCTACGAGGAATGAGTAGCAGTCGATGAAAACGAGTCGTCGACGTCCTTCAACTTCATATTTCTGCGGATCTATCCCCATCATTCGCATTGAGTCTCTGACGCTGTCGGGGAAGTCATCTAGGCTCGCGTAGACGACGTTCCTGTTTTTCTTGAGAGCTTCGACCACAAGCTGGGTCAGAAGTGTCGTCTTTCCCGTCGCGGGGTCTCCCATGACCAGTACGACGGATGTCGAAGGATAGCCTTCTGGAAGTAGTTCGTCAACTATTCCGATTCCCGTCATCTCTCTTGCCGAAGATCTGTCTGAGTCGTCGCCAGATGGGGGCGATATCAGCCTCTTTGAGATCTCTTTCTGCAACTCTTGATCCCTAGCCTTGTTGAAGGATACTGTCCTGACCTCTTTGAGGAGTCCCAGTTCGACGAGGTCTGATACGTCGCGGTCTATCTCTTTCGGGTTCCGACGGATCTTGTTGGCAATCCCTTCAACGGTGTCTGTGGACTCGGGGTTTTCGTGGAAAAACATCAAAAGTTCGGCTTTTGTCTCCGACCCAATCAGTTTCTCTATCAGATCAGCTTTCGTGGGTGCCTTGTCGAGCCGAACGCTGCCTTTGCTTTCCAGAGGGGACACCCTCAGATCCAGAGTCGTAGCTACCGGATCTTATCTGGCGGGATCGGAGTGGGGGCGAGAGCAAATCCCTCTCGTGTAATGTAATAGTCGTATCCTTCGAGGCGGTGTTCTGTCCCTCGCATCTTGGGAATGTATATGCGTCTTCGCACTCGAGAATTGTCGAAGCTGGCGTCAAGGACGACTAGGCCATCGCCTAGGAATTCCTCGAAGTTTGTGCCCAACTGTTGCTTTCCCCATGGAACTTCGCTTATCATCAGAGTCGTACAGTTGGCTGCCTCCAAGAATTTCAGCATGATATGTAGGAAGCTCCTCGCCTCAGCTGTGCTCTCAAAAGCGGTCATGAGCGCGGAGAGGGAGTCGAAGACGAGCCTTCGCGCATTGATGGTATGAAGGGCTTCCAACACTGTTTCTAGTGCGGTGCTTACTCCTGCTTTCATCGTTGATTGTAGAGAGACGAGCTGGAGCTTGCCTTCCTTCTCAAGACGATCAAGGTCCCAGCCGAAACGTCGAGCGTTTCGTTTCAGTTTTTCACCACTCTCTATGACGGAGGCGTAGACTCCGTTCTCGCCACATCTGACTGCTCCGTGGTAGAGGAACTGTAGACCAAGGGTAGTTTTTCCCGTTCCCGGCTGACCAGCAACGATTATCGTGTCTCCTCTAGCTAATCCGCCTTCGATTATCTTGTCCAGGCTTGCTATGCCTGTTTGGACCCTTTCGTCGTTCTGTTGGATAACTGGAGCGCTGGGTCTACGGGTCTCCATTACTTCTCGTCCTCCAGAGACCAGAGTTTTACGGGGCCGACCTGTCGAAAGTTGACCATTCGTTTTGCTCTGAGTACATGCAGGTATTTCGATGCGGTGGATCGGTTGACTCGTAGTTCTCTTGCTATCTCGCCAATTGAACTACTAGGTCTCTCGCCGAGAGAGTGAACGATCTTGTCTTCGATAAGATCAAGGTGATCCTCAACTTCTAGTCTGGTTGTCAATTCTGACTGTCAACTGAGAGCGTCAGCCCTGATTATCATAAGTCGCATGTTACCGGTACGCCAAGATAATGGTCATCCCGAAGCCGCTAAATGGTAAGCTGATGCGGACCCCAGAGGACGATGCAAGCTCCAGTTATTATCAAACTAGGAGGATCCGCCATTACCGACAAGTCAAAAAACTCCACCCCAAGGCTCGAAGTAATTCAACACGCCATCGATGAAGTCGCATCCTACAAGGGCCGAGTAGTTCTTCTCCACGGAGGAGGATCCTTTGCCCACCCATACGTCTCAAAGGCGGCGCTCAGAAACGGATTCAAACATAGATCTCAGTTAGGCTCAGTGTCCGAGATCGAACTGAATCTCGACCAGCTAACGCGGATAATCGGCGTAAGTCTCATCCTCCGGCGCAAACCATTCGTCCCATTATCACCCATGAGCTTCATGACACTGAGACAAGGAAACGTAAGCAGATCGTTTCTCGATCCCATCAGATCAGCATTGCGACTCGGTTTGATTCCTCTTGCTCATGGTGACATTGTATTTGATGAAGTAAGAGGCTGTGGAATTGTGTCAGCGGATCGAATTGCATCCCTCCTCGCCCAGAAGATCGAAATTCATCGGGTCCTATTCGGGTCTGACGTGGACGGCCTCTATGATGGCAATCCAAAGACCTCTTCGAAGGCTGAACTCATAGCCGAAGTTGATCCAAGCAACTACCTTCAGGTGTTAAAGGGGTTGAAGCTGAGTCGTGGTGATGTGACGGGAGGTATGCGCGGAAAGGCACTGGAGGCGCTTCGCCTGGCTCAGCACGGCTGCGAGTCCTATATCTTCAATCTTACGAAAACGGGAAATCTGCGAGGCCTGCTTAACGGATCTTCATCCATCGGTACAAGATTCGTACCTTGGAGGAAGGCGAGTCAGTAGGATCTCGCTACTATTTGGTCCGCGAGATCAGACAAGGCATTCCTGAAGGGCGACGGTCTAAGAACGGACAGACTGGTCTTGGCATCTTCAAGATATTTCATAGCTATCTCTTTGCACTCCTCCTCTGCAGGTGTTTTGTTCACAAGCTTCTTGGCCTGGGTAACCATCTGATTGGAAACTCGTTCGGATCCGATTATCTTCTTGAAGACTTGGCGATCTTTTGGCGAGAGGTATCGCATCGCAACTAAGATTACGGCGTTTCCGAGTTTATGTTCGATGATGTCTTTGGCTTGTTGTTTCCCTGTCTTCTCCCCGCAGACGTCTAGAACATCGTCCATTATTTGGAATGCAAGTCCGGCTTTCCACCCGAAGCCGCCGAGAGAATTTACAACGCGGGTCTCGGCGTCCGCTGCGTAGGCGCCTATTCGGCCGGCGGTTTTGAATAGAGATGCGGTCTTCTTTCCTATCATGTCCAAGTATGTTTTGAAAGTTGGATTGGAGATTCTATTTCTTATCAGATACGGGTCGGTTCGACCGGCTTGTTCAAGTAAGAGATCGAGTCGCTCTCCGTCGATTATCTCTTTCATCGCGTTCACTGCAGTCTTTCTGATCTTGTCGCTAGCCGGCGAGTCTTCGATCAGGTCGTCGAGGATTTCACGATAGAACATGGCAACTAACAGAGCAATCGAGTCCCCCATGACCACGCGTACCGTTGGTCTTCCACGCCTTACTTCTCCTCGATCGATAAGGTCGTCCATGACGAGCGAATAATTATGGATCATTTCAACGACTGCTGCTGGTTTTATGGCTCGCTCGACCTGTCCGCCGGCCGCAGCGCAGCTGAGGACAACCATAGCGGCCCTCATTCGTTTTCCTGCGACTTCAAAGTGATAGCTGAGGGCAGGTCTGAATTCTTTGGGGGCCCCACGTTTTAGTGCGTCGAGGATGATCGGGTCAGTCTGCTGGCCAAGACGAATGAATCTGGCTAGGCCTGAACTCCTCATTTCAGCTCTTCCGCTCTTTCTGCGAATATCTGTAGCTCGGAGCACGGTTAGGCTCGTCAGTTGCTGGTTGTTTGTCGTCTGAATTTGCTATTAGTTGACTGATGGATTACCCTTGGATTGATGGGTGATGTTGATCCATTAGGATCACTTCATACCAGTGGCTCATTCCGTCCGAATAGAGATGATAGGAATCTTGTACGGTAAGGTTCGGATATCTCCTTACTGCACGTCTTTCCGCGACAGTCTGTAGGGAAATGGACCGCGTGAACTTGGAGACTCCCATCGCCTTTTGCCGTCTTCCAGAAACTGGTCTCGGTTTCCTTGCGCCTCCACGTCGTACGCGGACTCTGACCATGATAATTCCTAGCTTTGCTTTGTATCCGAGGCGTCGAGCGGTCACTAGTCGAGTGGGCCGTTGGATTCTCTTGACGACGGGTTCTCTTCTCCAGCTTATTGCGGCTCGCCTTAGCCAGTCTTTGAAATCGGGGGTCCCGTCGCGCCACCATTCTTCCATGTGGGAATAGGCCATAGGATCCAGTCTCGCGCGTCGGGATAGAAACACCTCTGATAAGGCTTACTCGACGGTGTGAAACTCAACACGATTAAATCTCACCTTCATAGGCGACCGGAATCAGCTAGAGGCTGAGACTGGGTCGATGGCTCAAGACGTCAAATTGTTGAGGCGCGCTTACGCGCCTGCCCGACTTGCTATGAAATATCATCCCTACTACCGTGGTAAGATCGAGATCAGTTCGAAGGTTCCAGTTAACTCGTACGACGACTTTGCTATCTGGTATACGCCGGGCGTCGCTGACCCTTGCAAAGAGATACAGCAACACCCTGAGAAGGTTTACGATTACACTAACAAGGCGAACAGCGTAGCTATCGTCACAGACGGTACCAGAGTTCTAGGGCTGGGCGACATTGGGCCGGAGGCGGGTCTGCCGGTGATGGAAGGCAAGAGCCTTCTGTTCAAATATTTGGGCGGAGTGGATGCGTATCCGATCTGTCTAGGGACAAAGGTTCCGGGGGAAATTGAGAATGCTGTACGGTGGTTGCAGCCTTCGTTTGGCGGAGTCAACTTGGAGGACATCTCTCAGCCCAAGTGTTTCGAGATTCTTGATTCGTTGAGGAGTGATCTGGGGATACCTGTCTGGCACGATGATCAGCAAGGGACTGGGACGGTTGTATGTGCGGGCTTGATGAACGCGCTGAAAGTTGTTGGGAAGAAGATGAAGGATTCTATGATCTGTATTCTGGGAGCGGGGGCGGCGAATATTGCCGTCGCGAGAATAATAATCGAGGCGGGAGTAGATCCGGGAAACATAACGATGGTAGATAGTAAGGGAATCCTGAGCCGGGAGAGAATAGATCTTAGTGAGGGCTTCAAGGCCAAGTGGGAGCTGGCTCTCAAGACGAATCGTGAAGGCCGGACTGGTGGACTGGGCGAGGCGATCAAAGGGTCTGATGCGCTGTTGGCTATGTCGAAGTCGGGTCCGGATGTGGTTCCCGGTCGGCTGATTGAGACGATGAATGATGACTCGATTGTGTTCGCGTGTGCGAACCCGATTCCGGAGATCTGGCCCTGGGAGGCGAAGGAGGCTGGGGCCAAGATCGTTGCTACGGGTCGTTCCGATTTTCCTAACCAGGTGAACAATTCAATCGGGTTTCCCGCGATATTCCGGGGAACGCTTGATGTTCGGGCGAAGATGATTAGCGATGAGATGTGCATCGCTGCTGCAAAGGAAATCGCGAAAGTTGCAGAAGAGAAGGGTCTGGACGAGGATAGGATAATTCCTAGTATGAGCGATTGGGAGCTCTTCCCGAGAGAGGCAGCGGCCGTTGGGGCTCAAGCTGTTAGACAAGGCTTGGCGAGAATCCGGTTGAGTAAGAAGGAACTCTACGAGAAGGCCACTGAGATTATCAGTCACGCGCGCAAGTCTACGGAACTGCTTATGCGTCGAGGTCTTATCAAGAGCCTGCCGGGGTCTGCTCGCCGGAGAAGGAGATAGGCGATTAGCCCAAAGATAGCGGTAATTGGCGGGACCGGCGACGAAGGATACGGGCTAGCGCTACGCTGGGCCAAGGCTGGCTATGAGGTCATGATCGGATCGAGGGACGCTGACAAGGCCAAGGCGGCGGCCAGCAAGATTCAGACCACCGTTGGGGGTAATGTGCGCGTTTCCGGGCTCATCAATCAAGACGCGGCCTCGAGGGCAGACATTATTGTTGTCACGGTTCCGTTCGTTGCGCTTGCTGACACGATCAAATCGCTGAAGCCTTCGATCAAACCAGCGCAGATAGTTGTCAACGTGACGGTTCCGCTTGAAGCCGCTGTTGGGGGCTCTGCGACTCGAACGGTCGAGGTCTGGGATGGATCCGCGGGCCAGTTCGCATCAAGATTCTTGCCGAAAGGGACGAAGCTGGTCTCAGCGTTCAATAACATCAGCGCGGAAATGTTGAACGATGTGTCTAGGCAGGTTGACTGCGACGTTCTGGTCTGCGGGGATGACGTTGATGCGAAGAAGGTTGTGCTCGACTTGGCTAAGGCGATTCCCGGCGTTCGCGGTGTGGATGCGGGTCCGTTGGTTAATTCGAGAACGATTGAACAGTTGACTGCGCTTCTTGTCTCACTGAACATTCGATACGGAGTCAAGTCTGCCGGGCTGAGAATCACGGGCCTACCTTCAAACACCTGATCTAATTAGTGGTAGTTCGTGCAGGTCGGTATTGTCGGGAAGCCGAACGCCGGAAAAAGCACATTCTTCAGCGCCGCAACATTACTGGTTGTGCCGATTGCGAACTATCCCTTTACAACGATAAGGCCGAACAAGGGCATCTCATACCTCCGGACCAAGTGTGTCTGCAAGGATCTAGGAGTTCAAGATAATCCTCGTAATTCTCGCTGCATTGACGGGGAGCGGTTCATTCCGGTTGAGCTGATCGACTGTCCAGGTCTCGTGCCCGGAGCCTCTGCGGGGAAGGGTCTCGGGAACCAGTTCCTTGATGATCTCCGTAAGGCGGATGCTCTGGTTCATGTTGTTGACGCGTCTGGTTCGACGGATTCTGAGGGTAAGCCGGTTTCGGCGGGGACTCATGATCCTCTTGAGGATGTGGGTTTTCTTGAGACTGAGCTTGAGGCTTGGATGTACCAGATTCTTGCGAAGGACTGGGAGAAGATTGTGCGGAAGGTGAACTCGACGAGGGATGAGCTGGTCGAGTCGATCGCGGAGAGGCTTAGTGGTCTCGGACTGCGCAAGTTTCAGGTCGAAGAGGGACTGAGACTGGCGGATTTGAAGGATAAGCCTACGGCGTGGTCTCGTGAGGATGTCATGCGTCTTGTTGGGCTGTTGAGGAGGGCGTCTAAGCCGTTGATGCTGGCCGCGAACAAGATCGATCTGCCGTCGTCGAAGGGGAACGTGTCGCGGTTGGCGGCGTCTGGGAATCTTACTGTTCCGTCTTCTGCTGAGGCGGAGCTTGCGTTGAGGAGGGCTGCTGAGAAGGGCTTGATCTCCTACAAGCCCGGAGACCACGACTTCTCCGCGGGTCCGACGGGGAGGCTGACGGCGCAGCAAGAGGCTGCGTTAGATATGATTCGGAAGCAGGTGCTGTCGCCGAACGGTGGGACCGGGGTTCAAGAGTGTATCAATTCTGCGTTCTTCAAGCTGTTGAACATGATAGTTGTCTATCCGGTGGAGGATCCGGAGCGGATGACTGACCATTCGGGTAATGTTCTTCCTGATGCCATCTTGATCCAGAAGGGGTCGACCTTGAAGGATCTTGCGCTGCGAATCCATACGGATCTAGGCGAGCATATTCTCTACGGTGTGAACGCGAGGAGCAGTATGAGGCTGGGAGAATCCTACGTTCTGAACGACGGAGACATCGTAAGCATCGTCAGCGCCTCGGGCCGCAAATAGGCTCCCCAAAGAGCAGTCTTGCGTCGCGAGGAGCAACTACTTTTGAGAATTTTTCAGAGAGGCGATCGCAGACGGAAGCTTTTCCGCTTCAGTTTTCCCTTTTAGGGCGGATAATGGAACAGTCGCTCATTTTCGTGGGCACAAAATATCGGCATGATTCAACATGAGAATCCGGCAGATTCAAGATCGACTTTCCGATTGCGGACCATGGTTTGTTCTGCCCCCGGCTATGTTGAAGGCAGATGGAATGACTTACCCTTCGTTAATTACCGCCCGACCGGAATTTCACGTCGCAGCCATCAACTGCATTGAGATTTTTCGATAATACTTTACTAGATAACGTGTTTTCTGCGCGAGTCCAAGAGTTCTAGGCGCAGAATAGGTGAACTGGGGTTTTAGGAAGCGCGGGTTTCTAGCAAGGAAACCGCGGAAAAACTGCCGACCACCGACAGATTCCAGATCGGGGCTTGTTCTGCGCCTTTCGCCAATGCCAAAGAGAAAGTTACCGTTTGGTAACTCCCTTCCAACTGTGAGGTTTCTGGCGCTGGAAAGATTTTTTTTGTAAATCTTGGAAAGGCTCCATTTGCTGTCTGAACATGTTCTGGAACGGATTCTTGATTTGTCTTGTAGAACAGGCGAATCCAGAAATTTTCAACGTGCTCCAGTACGCGTAATGACGGCATGATCCCTGCGTAAACTCGGCATGGTATAGAACGGCCTCCCAGATCGCTGATCAGGGCTTGTTCTGGGCGAGTCTTCTGAGCTGCGATTCTCGAAGGTGTGAAGGAGTTTTTGTTGAGATATACCCCCAAGGGGTCGAGAAGAAGATAACAGAAAAAAATAGTTAGTTGAAATGAAAAGATAAGAAAAATGAGCTAGCTTAGACCAATTTGGTCCACGGATTCTGTGCGGCTGTTGGGAAGATACTAGCCTAAGGCGACGCGCCCAGAACTGGTAGAAGACGGGTCAATGCGATGCCTCGCTAGGCCGTGAACAAACCAGACGCGAGTCTCAGCCCCACCCGTCTCAACCGTCTTGGTCGAAAGCGTCTTCTCCCCAGAATGATTCGTCCAGTGCGATAACCCCTCCTCCAACTCCTCCTTCGGCATATCGGGAAAAGCTGCAGTCAATTCTTCGAAGCTCAGCTCGGCCATGGGATCAAGATACGGATCGTCAAAGCGCTCCGCGAACGCTGCGACAATCCGCTCCATCGGCAGAGCACGCTCAATAGCAGGTACGTGATGGTGCTTCATCTTCGACTGTTTACCCAAGAGATACCAACCAGCTAGTCTGAGAGTCTCCGTATCTCACAGATTTGGCGATTCTAGTACTAACTTCGCGAAATCAAAGTTTCGAGATTCTGGTCCGTTCAACGCCGGCTGTGACAAGAGAAACGAGCAATGGAGTTGCTAGCATGCTTTGTACCTTGCGCTAGAAGCTACATCCCGGTCTACGACTGCTCCGGGTCCTATCCAGGCGCCCCGACCAATCTTGACCCCCGGAAAGATAGACACGTTGATCCCAGTCTGCACCCCATCTCCCAAGATGGCCCCAAGCTTCCTCCGCCCACTGTTAACCCAGACACCACGCACCCTCGTCTTGACCTCAGCCTCATCAAAACGCAGATTCGCAGTTATCGTCCCAGCACCAAGATGACAACCTTCACCGAGGATACTGTCCCCGAGGTACGATAGGTGCGGAATTCTAGAGTCCTTCATGACGATACTGTTCTTTATCTCGCATCCAGTGCCCACCTTCACATCGTCCCCCAGCGACGAGAACGGCCGCAAGTAAGAGTTGGGACCCACGTGACAGTTCTTGCCGAGATGGACGGGACCCTCCAAGTACGAACCTGCTTTCACAACCGATCCCTCCTCCAGAACAACGGGACCTGAAACGTGAACCTCCTTGTCGACCGTTCCCTTAGAGACGGATTTCTCAGACTCTAGAATCCATTGGTTAGCCTCGAGCATGTCCCAAGGATAACTGATCCCCAGCCAATTCCTCGAACCGAGTGGCTGCGCATGCACCTGGCTTCCTTCTCCGATAAGAATTCTTACGGCATCAGTCAACTCCAGCTCACCACGCGTCGACCGTTTGGTCTTTCTTATCGCGGAGAATATCGACTGATCCATCAGATAGATCCCGGCATTTACCTGTCCCGGCTCAGCCTTGGAATCCTTCTCCAGAATCTCGGTGACGAGGCCTCGTTTGGACTGTATCTTGCCGAAACTAGAAGCGTCTTGCACACTTGCGGTACCGATGGTAGTTCCTTTGTTCTTTCGAGCCTTTGCTAGGAATGTCCTAGGTACGTTTGACTCGTAGTAGTCGTCTCCGTATACGACTAGGAATCTGTCCTCGCCCTTCAGCTCGTTACTGCAGGTTCCGAGAGCGTCTGCGGTTCCTTTCGCATTCTTTTGCTTAATGTAAGTGAGTTCTGAGCCAACGATCTCTCCTTTTCCAAGTCTGTCGCGGATCTTCTCGCTTCTGAATCCCACGACCAATATGATTTCGTGAATCCCTGCGCTGACGAGTGCCTTGCAGGTTCGGGCTAGAATCGACTTGTTTGCTATGGGAAGGAGCGGTTTGGGAGTGTCTTCCGTGAGCGGCCAGAGTCTCTCGCCTCGGCCTGCGGCCAAGACGACCGCCTTCAACTAGGACCTCCCCTTCAGAACCCGTCTGACCAGTGTGAGGGTTTCTCGCATGATCTGATTCGCTTTCGATCGCTGTTTTGACTCAGTGGTGATACGTATGACGGGTTCGGTACCGCTCTCTCTCACCAGAACCCAGGAGTCTTCTGAGCTTACTCTGACTCCAAACTTTGTTTCGATAGACGAGTCTTTTCCAATAATTTTCTGGAGTTCTTTGGAGAGCGTCGTTATGATGCTCGAGGACATTTTCTCCAATTGACTAACGCTCTTCCTGACCATGAAATATTCTGGAATCTCGTTGACCGCTTCAGAGACTGAGAGATTCAAGGTTTCAAGCTGTTTGAGGTACAAGAGTCCTGATAGGATTCCGTCTGGGCAGAGATTGTATTCTCCGTGAATCCACGCTCCTGACGGTTCACCAGCGAACGGCGCCTCTACTTTCTTCATTTCGACTAGGAGTTTCGCATCTCCTACAGGACCTCGCATCAGTTTCGCTCCATATTTGGTGGCGACTTCTTCGATTGCCATTGATGCGTCGACAGGTACGAGATATGGGCCTTTGGATGTCCGGGCTAGGCAGGTGATGTAGGAGCCGAGCACTCGGTCTTGAAGTGGACAATTTCCCTTCTCATCGACTATGTAGACCCTATCGCCGTCGCCATCAAATGCAACCCCTGCGTCCGCCTTGGCGCTGGCTACCAGTCTACACAACGAGGCCTCGCTTTCCCTTGTCGGTTCGGATCCTCGACTTGGAAAAGTGCCATCTGGAGTGGAGTTCATAGCCGTCGCTTTTGTCGACGATTGCCGGTATATCTCCGGGGCGAGCCGACACGTAGCTCCGTTTCCTGGGTCTAGGACGATGCGCCATTCTTTCTCGAACTGGATCTTAGCGAGCCGCTCCTTGTACTCGGTTGGTTTTGAGGTCTCGACTTCGAGCAGTCCGACCGTTGGACCCTTCGACTTGCTATTCGAGATGCTTCGAGAGACGATGGCCTCGTCGTCGAAGGTTTCACCTTTTGAATTGAAAATTTTGAATCCATTGTATTCGGGGGGGTTGTGGCTAGCCGTAATCATCACGCCCCCGTCTTCATAGGTGTGACCGGCCTGATAGGCCAAAGCTGGTGTGGGAATCATATCGTAATCGGTTATCCGCGCTCCTCTCTCAATAGCAGCGGCAAGGAAGGCTGATCTCAGAACTGGACTTGAGAGTCTTGGGTCCCTTGCGAGGGCTAGTTTGAGCCCCAGATCGTGTGTCAGAATATTGGCGAGTTCGAAAGCAGTAGCGGGGGTGATCGTTTCTCCGTATTTGCCCCGGATTCCAGAGCTTCCGAATTGAAGCGTCAATCGGTGGACTATTCTGCAGGCGTCTCGACTATTGGCGCAACGAGTTCTTCTTCGGCGGGTTTTACTTCAGGCGCCTTTTGCATTGCTTCTAGCGGCATTGATAGTAGTTTTGATTTCCTTACCCCTACGTGTCGGAGTGGGCAGACCTTCTTGGCTTCATTGTAAACATCGGAGCCCATCTTTCCGAGGACCATTTCATGGCAGATCTGGGAATAGGTCAACTGCGATGCCTTCTGCGCAACAATCTTCCCCATCACCTGTCTTACAGCGTGCTCCTGGGAGCCCTTGATCCGTCCATGGCTGAAAGCGACGATGTACACTCTGGTCAGGTACTTGTCAATCGTGTTGGCGGTGAAAATGCCGTCCATTCTTGTACTGCCCCTTCTGACGAGGCTTCTGAGATAATCAGTTGAATATTCATGGCTCTTGAGAATTGTGTCGCATCGCTCGCCGGTATTTGCAACTACTAGGAAGTAGAGCTTAGTTGACTGGTGAGCAAAATCGTTCGTAATATCGTAAAGTGTTGTCTCGACAACTCTCCCTATGAGCTTCTTAGGGTCCTCAACAGGGATACTCGCAACGCTCATTTCTCCGAAGTACGAGGGGGTGTATACGGAATACCATTCTTTGGCTCTCCACTTGTCTCGTACCTTCTTTGTGGCTTTTGACATGAGTGTTAGCTCGGTTTCTCCTTCACAATTCCATGTAATGTTGATCTTGCGGCTTGAATGCAGCGCAAAACGTCGTCCAAGGTGGATATGAACGTTTCAATCTTGCCAGAGTGAGTGATGGTGAAGTACGCGTTTTCCTTTGATATTCGCGGCTCGATTCTCAAGCCCTCCATCCCAACGTTGTCCGGTTCTATGGATTGAACGATGGATTCGGCCATGGCTCGACTAGTGACCGGTATTCGGATCTTCGCCTTGATCATGCGAGTGCTTCGTCCACTGCTCTTTCGAGAGCGACTAGGAATCTGTCCAGATCAGGGCTCTGAATTGTCGCTCCCGCTGCGATAGCATGTCCTCCTCCGACGCCGCCGTATTTTGGTGATAGGCTTTGGAGAATCTTTCCAAGATTCACTCCTTTCTGGATAAGCGGCTCTGTCGCTCTCGTCGATATTTTTGCTTCCCCGGACCTTGTGAGGGTTGTGACGATTGTGACTTTGGATTCGCCGAATAGCTTTGAGGAGGAGATTAGCGAGGAGACAGCGCCGGTCATGCTTTCGTCGACTACTCCTTGTCCGTTGACTATGACGACATTCCTTCCGGTCCTTGTCGCGTTGGGTGCTGTGGCGACCCAGTTCATGTATTTCGATAGCTGGGTCTTGTATTCTGAGTAGAGCTGTTGGGCCTGCTCGAATGACTCTCCGCGGTCACCTATTCCAATCGCGATTCCGAGCCCCGCTCGGTTCATTCTTCCGCATGCGTTTAGGAGTGTTGCGAACTCCCTAGCGTCTCGGAGGGATGTGCCTGGTTCTTCTCTTGTTAGTGTGTAGACTGATCCGATGAGGTTGAGGACGGCTTCGCCCTTGAAGTTCGAGGAGATTGTATGTTCAATGATCTTGTCTACAATTCTGCGTTTCTCATCTAGAGAGAGATCGGATATGGTTCGCCATCTGTCGTCGACTTTGGTCGGGATCCCTGCAGCGTCAAGTAACGCGAGGCATCGATCTTCCTCGCCGCTGAGACCAGGAAGAAACGGGTCCGTGGTCGAGGCTATTGCTCGATGGATTGGCCTCGTTTGGCGACCGAAGAAGACAAGATCCTTAGTTACCTCGATAACCTTTGAATCAACTGCGTCCTTTAGGATGTCCGCGTTTAGACCTTTGAATTTGCGTTCTGGTCCCTTGTCCTGCTGATCTCCGAGAGCGCCCACGATGGCCATCGCTGAGAGATCGGTGTTTCGAGAATCCAACGCTTTCGCCAACAAGTAAGCCGTTCCTGCACCACTGATCTCCTCAGATCCGTCGAATCCCAGAATGTGAGTGTTGAAGTGGTGTAAGTTCGAGCTGGGTTCTCCTAGCGGCTGATGATGATCGGCGATGACAATGTCCCTGTTTCTAAGAATTTTCGAAATGATCTCGAGATAGCCGCTGCCAATGTCTGTGAAGATTACTAGGTCAGACTCTACAGCTTCAATCTGTTCGAGTATTCTCTCGTTGACACTGTCTATGACCCTCAAGTGTGGGAATGCGGACAGCCGGTTGACTGCGCTTAGCATGATGCTGCCGGAGCTTATCCCGTCAGCGTCGAAGTGGCTAGTGAGTAGGACTGTGTCGTCTGAGGCTTTTTGTCGTATTAAGGAGGCTGTTTCAGAAGCTTGTTTGTGGAGTTGGGCGAGCTTGTCTCCATCGCTACTTAAGCGAGGCTGCAACCGGCTTGTGCTCCCAATCCTTGGGGATTCTCCCTACGCTTCGGTAATAGCTGGCCAACCTGTGAATTTTCGACTCTAAGAGAGCAAGGTCCCGTTTGTTGGGATAGTCCTTCCTGTTCCTCTCTAGGTGTCTTGTCACATTAGTTGCTCTCCTTACCAAGAGCTCCAAGTCATCAGGGATCTTTGGCTTGTTCTCTTGGGGGATTAGGTGCTCAAGGCGTTTCCCGGCAACCTGGGACACGAGCGGGATCCCGTACCTGTCGCGGAGGATTTGTCCAATGATGCTGGGCGGATTTCCTTCTTTGGAGAGCTTGAGGACCAAGTCCTCCACCTCTTCGGGTTGATACTTGAACCAGGCGGGCGGACGTCTGCTGACCGGTCGGGTTGAGCCCGAGCTTCCTCTCTTTCCAGAGTACATGCGAGCCATGCTGTTTGACTTGTCCTTTCCGCGGTCTCTGAAGTTGAGGCGATGCCCCGCTTTATTTAAGTCGAACTAGAAGTGTAGCCGTTCAACAACAAGGCCACTTCGCGCTCTTGGATAGATCACAGGAACGTCCAGGGTAGCAAGCGCAGAGCGGATTCCTCTGTCAACTGTTGCGATCCCCGTTGGCGTTTTCTCGGTAAGCGCCCATGCGATGAGCGCGGCATCGACATCTGTGGGACCCGGCTTGTGCTCGATGACTGGCAACCTTCTCTTACTGAGGAAATCGAGGCTTGCTCTCGCGAACCCCTGAGTCTTGCCAGAAGCTTTTCTGGCTAGGCGTTGCAATTCGAAGACAACGATCTCGGGAATCAGAATTTGCACGTTCCCTCGCACCTCAGTCCTCACCTCTTCGATGGGATCCCGACGCTGTTTGAGCATCGTCAAAAGAAAGCTAGTGTCGAGAAGGACCTGAACGGAGGCCTTGTCTTCCCTCATATGATCCCGAGCCCCAATCAGATGAGGCGTCTCTAAAACTTCGCTATTATTTCGCGGAGTGAGCCATAACGGTGCAACACTTGCAGCGTTTCTCAAGGCATTGGCCTTGTAAGCCATGCTTACAGGTCTCGCAGATGCAGGAGCTTCTGGCTTCTTGATTCTTGTTCTTCGTGTGAACTAGGAAACTTTGCACGCTAACCGTGAATCTTCTGGGAAGGGACCCCGAGCTATACATCTGAAGTCAGGAGCTAGTAAGTCAAAGTGTGGCAAAGCCACTGCTGAACCGGTGTTGAATCGTTCAGGTTCTGAGCCGAGTCTCGAATGGACTCTATTGTGGAATACGAATCGACCCGAAGTTGCCAAGATGGTACAACCACTAATTCACAGAGGTTTCCGTTCTATTCCTACCTAATCGTTCCGAACCCGATCAGCCTCCAGCTATCCCCTATCCTTCGACTGAGAGCTACTTTTGAGCCTGCTTCGGCGCAGATCGGCTTCTTCAACGAAACGTCAGCAAGGTCTTCTCGCGCGGAAACTACGATACCGGAGGTTACCGCTGTTCCCGCATTGATGACTAGTGGTTCGTTGGTCTTGATTTTCTGAACAGGCATGAGCTGTTCCGTTCCAACAGCCTTCTCGAAGAGGTCTACGGTCAAGCTGACTTTTTCCAGAATTGGAGGAAGCGTTCCGGCTCGGCCAAGGACATTCCCGACTAGGCCGTCGGACTTTGTGACTGATGGGTCTAGGTCGGTTCCTACCGCGACTAATCCTCCCGGGGTTGCGGTTTTTACTTCTCCTCCGCCGGCTTGTAGTGCCCCGACCTTTGCGATTAGTGGTTCGTAGATGGTCTTGTTTGTTGACTCGGTCTTAATGCCAGGTCTGATTTCGATCTCGTCGCCTCGCTTGAATACTCCTTGTACAATTGAACCTCCCACGACACCTCCAACTAGTTGTTCAGCTTCTGTTCCCGGTTTGTTAACGTCGAAAGAGCGAAGGATGGACATTCTCGAATCGATGGAATGGTCTCTCTTCGGGGTTGGAATCTTTTCTTGAATGGCCCAAATTAGTGCGTCCATGTTGAGTTTGTGTTGGGCGGAGACTGGTATTACCGGAGAGTCCTTCGCGACGGTTCCTTTGGTGAAATTCCTGATCTCGTCATAGTTTGCCTTGGCTCTCTGCCTGTCAACGACATCAATCTTGTTTTGAACTACGATCATGTTGTGAAGTCCTATCATCTGAGCTGCGAGCATGTGCTCCCGATCTTGAGCTTGAGGCGTCTTCACGTTGGCTGCGACTACGAACATGGAGCCATCCATTATTGCTGCGCCCGATAGCATCGTAACCATTAGGCTGTGATGGCCTGGGCAGTCAACGAAGCTTACAGTTCGCAGAAACTTGGTGGGACCGTGTCCGTTTGGACAAGTCTTACTCGTTGAGTAGTTGGCTGGTGGCTCGCAGGTGGGGCATTCGTAGAATGATGCGTCCGCATATCCTATTCGGATAGTGATTCCTCTGCGCAGTTCTTCAGAGTGTCTAGAAGTCCATACTCCGGTCAGGGATTGGACGATAGTGCTTTTGCCATTGTCCACATGTCCCAGGGTGCCGATGTTTATCTCAGGCTGGATTTCTTGACACTCCCAACAGGTAGACTCAGACTAGGTCGATCGGGGAAAGTTTAACCTTTCGAGAGATACCGATTCCGTCTAAACGTGATTATGGATGATGTGTCTCGGCATCGAGTCTACCGCACACACTTTTGGCGCTAGTCTCGTTGACGATGAAGACAGAATCGTCACAAACGTCAACTCCACATACCGTCCCCCACCGGGAATCGGTATTCACCCGAGAAAAGCGTCGGAGCATCTTGCTAGCGTCGCAGATGAGATAGTCAAGGCCGCGCTTACGGCAAAGGATGATAGTTCAATAGATCCGGACGTGATCGCCTATGCTGCGGGTCCGGGATTGGGACCCTGTCTCCGAATCGGAGCTACTGTTGGAAGAGCTCTATCGTCATTTCTGAAGAAACCGCTCGTGCCCGTGCATCATGGTGTTGCCCATCTAGACATCGCTATGTCAATCGCGAAGTCCCGCGACCCGCTCGCGGTTCTGGTCTCAGGAGGCCACACTTCGATTCTTGTTCACGTGGGAAAACGGTGGAGGGTGTATGGCGAGACTCAAGATATTACTCTAGGAAACCTTCTGGACATGTTCGCCCGCGAAGCCAAGCTTCCATCTCCAGGTGGACTCTCAGTTTCAAAGGAAGCAGCGAAGGGAGTAAACATGATCAGACTGCCTTACACTGTAAAGGGAAACGATGTCGCATATTCTGGTCTGCTCACGGCGGCGACCAGTGCATTGCAACGGCAAGGAAATCTTGCGGATATCTGCTTCTCACTCCAAGAGACAGCCTTCGCCATGCTGGCTGAGGCTGTCGAACGGAGCTTGGTTCAGACACGACGAAGCGAGGTGCTAATCGCCGGAGGTGTTGCGGCTAGCTCGCGGCTGAAGGAGATGATTAGTTCAGTCGCCGCAGACCACGGTGCGTCCTTCCATCCAGTCCCGGTCGAATACTCTGGCGATTGCGGGGCGCAGATCGCATGCTCAGGCCGGCTCGCGTACGAGTCCGGACTCACGATCAGCACTTCAGACAGTTTTGTCATTCCAAGATGGCGCTTGGACGAGGTTGATGTTCCATGGATACCTCGAAATTAGCGTCGACACCGCTTCATAGAGGTGCGGAGGCGGATCTGTCGCTTGCGACCATTGGACCTTGGAGAGTTGTCATCAAGCATAGGGTCAGAAAGGAGTACAGGAATCCATCCCTGGATCGACAGATAAGACATGACAGGACAGTTTCAGAGGCGTCAATAATTCACGAAGCAAAAATGGCCGGAGCAAGAGTCCCCAGCATTGTCGGAATCGATGTTGAGAATAATGCTATTGCAATGACTTACCTGGAGGGGACCGTCGCCAGAGAACGCCTAGACGAAATGGGCATCAGCGAGGCTCGGAAGCTTCTCCGATCCATAGGAGAACAGATTGGGCTCTTACACGCTGCAGGCATTGTTCACGGGGATCTCACTACCTCGAATGTGATCGTGTCGGCATCCGGTACACCCTCGATCGTTGACTTTGGAATGTCGCGGCGTTCGCTCGAGTCTGAAGATCGAGGGGTCGATCTCCATCTACTTCAACGATCGATAGTCGCTAGCCATAGCAAGAGTGTCTCATCCATGATGAACGCCATGATTCGTGGATACGAACAGACCGCAGGTAGGAAGATCGCTGGTTCGACGTGGCGGAAGGCTCGCGAGATAGCCAGAAGGGGCCGTTACTTTGCAATCCGATAAGAAACCCGTCTGGTTCATGACAGAGAACCCACACAAGTTTCGGGAAGTCAAATCAATCCTTGGCACCCAAGGTATCCAGATTCGGCAGCTCAAGCGCGCAAAAATCGAACTCCAGGATTCTAGCCTTGAGAGAATAGCAAGACACGCGATTAAGACAGCCTCGGTCGATCATCCGGGATTGCTGCTAGTAGAGGATTCAGGGTTGTTCATCGACGCTTTGAGGGGATTCCCGGGCCCCTTTTCTTCATACGTCTACGAGACGATTGGGTTGAAAGGCATCCTTGGACTGATGGAGGGTCGGAAGAGAAGCGCATACTTTCAGACCTCCATAGCTGTGGGTTCAGCCCGTCTTCCGACTAGAACCTTCACCGGCAAAGTTAGAGGTTCAATATCACGAAAAATCGTCGGCTCAGCCGGCTTTGGCTATGATCCAATCTTCATTCCAAAAGGTTCCAGAGAAACATTCGGTCAGAGCGCTCCGGGGTTCAAGAACAGGAACTCTCATCGGGCGAGGGCTTTTCTGAAATTCGCAAAGTGGTACAAACGGTCCCAGACCTGACGAAAATCGCGTTAGAACTCATAAGAGACCTAAAATAACGCTCGAATCCTCTTGATCATATGTTCAGGATAGTAACTGTGGAAGACGTGGTGCGGATTCCTCCACAGAAATTTGGCGACCCTATCGACGATGTCGCCAAAGACCAGATCAAACTCAAGTACGAAAACTACGTGGACGAAGAATTAGGATACGTCATCCTAGTAACAGGTGTAGATGTAGAGGCCACCGGCAAGATTCTGCCCGGCGACGGCTCCACCCACCACCGCGCAGTCTTCAAACTGTTAACCTTCTTCCCCGAACTTCACGAAGTCGTGGAAGGAGAGATCGTCGAGGTAACGGACTTCGGCGCGTTTGTCAGGATAGGCCCTGAAGATGCACTTTTGCACGTATCACAGATTATGGACGACTTCATCACCTATGACGAGAAACATGGAGTCCTAGCAGGACGGGAGAGTCACCGGAATCTTGGAAAAGGGAACCTTGTACGAGGTAGGATTATCGCCGTAAGCTTCCCACGAGGAGGCTCTGGAGGCAAAATTGGGATAACGCTGAGACAGCCCTTTCTCGGAAGGATAGAGTGGATCCAGGAAGATCTGAAAATCAAACCACCTAAAGAGAAGGGAGAGAAGGCGGAGGCTAAGCCGTCAAGATCGGAGAGGAAAGCTTGACCGATAAGGCGTGCAAGACCTGTAGGATGATCAGCGCTGGTCCTGTCTGTCCTAACTGTAAGCAGACAATCTTCAGCGACGATTGGACCGGGTTGGTAGTAGTGATCGATCCGGCGAATTCTGAAGTGGCTCGGTTGATGGGGATTAAGGTCCCTGGCAGGTTCGCGGTCAGAGTCCGATAGAACGAGACGAATAGCCGAAGACTGCTAGTCTATTTCTGGCCGTAGTCAGTAAAACTGCATGAGCCGCAGACCCATCTCTGCGCGGTCCCACCGTGGAAGGCCATGACTGAACCGCAGCGCGGGCATTTCCGATTCTTCAGCTTGGCGACTGATCCCGTGAGATCGTAGAGCTCGCCCCTCATCCGATGCTTCTTCGCCTTTGGTTTTGTTGGCTCTTTGGGAGCTTGCTTCTGTTCCTTTGCAGGTTGCGACATGGAATGTGAGCCGTATGTCTATGCGCGTATTTAGTGTTGATTCTCGCAGGTTACGGGTGACTTTGGGATCCTTTCATAAGTAACACGGACTGAAAAATCCTTAAGAAAAACCGTTCACGTCGTTATTTGCCGAGGCAACTATTGTGAAGTCCCAAAATTACACCACTGCATTTACAGTGGACCAGACTCCGGAAGAAGCATTTGATGCCATCAACAATGTTCGTGGATGGTGGTCCGGAAACATTGAAGGCAGTACCAACAAACTCGGTGATGAATGGACCTATCGTTACAAAGACATCCACTATTCCAAACAGAAGATAACTGAATTAGTTCCCGGCCAAAAGGTCGTCTGGCAAGTCTTAGACAGCTACCTTAATTTCATAGAAGACAAAACCGAATGGAACGGCACAAGAATCACCTTCGACATAGCCAAGAAAGGTGATCAGACCGAAATCCGCTTCTCCCACCTGGGCCTAACCCCCGAAGTGGAGTGCTACGACGCCTGTGCAAACGCATGGGGCGGTTACGTTAACAGCAGTCTCCGGAACTTGATCGCTAAAGGTAAAGGTCAGCCTAACCGGAAGGAGAAAGCGGTTGGCAAAAAGAAGACAGCGAAGGTTAAGCGGTCTAAAAAGAAAAACACGAAAAAGTAGCTATCTACCAAGTTAGGCCAGGGAACTACGAACATCATATTCCGAGGCTAGTCGTCGGCAATCCCACGTATCATCCAAACTTTATTAGAACCCCAAGGACGCCTTGGCTTCTTCAAGCCGATGAGATGTGAGGCTAGATGGCTCAAAAATCTGTGTATGTAAGATTCCAGGTCCCGAAAGAGGCCGTGGACAAAACCTATCAAATACTACAAGTTGCTAAAGACACTGGTAAACTGAGAAAGGGCACAAACGAGTCGACCAAGGCGATCGAGCGAGGGATCGCTAAACTGGTTGTTATTGCCGAGGATGTTGAGCCTCCCCAAGTCGTCGCTCATCTACCGATTCTCTGCGAAGAGAGGAAGATACCGTACTTGTACGTCCCGAGTAAGCTAGAGCTCGGAAAATCAGCAGGACTAGATGTCGGATCTGCCGCTATCTCTGTCGTTGAGCCCGGTGATGCCGCACAGTCTCTAAAGGAAGTCCAAAAAATCGTTGAGACTCTGAGGAAGACCGGTGCCGCTAAGTGAGCAGGGCTAGAGACAGCGCCGAAGAACCGCTAATCCCAGCTGAAGTAACTCAGGTAATAGGCCGAACTGGCGTTACCGGCGAAGTCATACAAGTAAGAGTCCGTGTTCTAGAGGGGCGGGACAAGGGCAGAATTATTACCCGCAACATTAAAGGACCGATTCGTCTGAACGATATCTTGATGCTCCGGGAGACGGAGCGAGAAGCCAAGAAGATCAGGTAGGGAGTCGACTGCCACGCCAAGAACATTCAAGTGCTCCTTCTGTGGAAAGAATTTTTCAAACTCCACAGGGCTAATGCACATCAAGAACGACGGAACAATCCTCTACTTCTGCTCGAGAAGGTGCAGAGTCAGCAACCTATCATTCGACCGGGATTCTAGAAAACTGAAGTGGACAGCGTACTACGGCAAGAGAGAGAAAGGCCGCTGACTGAGTCTAGAACTTTCGCATTCCTCAAACCCGACACCGTCAAGAACCGCCTCGTGGGCGAGGTCGTGTCCCGATTAGAACGGAAAGGCTTCATCTTCAAGCAGCTAAAGCTTCACCAGATCACACACAAAGAAGCAGAATCTCTGTACAGCATCCACAAAGGAAAACCGTTCTTCCAGGAACTCGTCGACCACGTGACTTCGGGCCCGGTAGTTCTCATGATCCTCCAAGCACCGAATGCTGTCGAGACGCTTCGCAAGTTCATCGGAGCAACAAATCCTTTGACCGCCGAGCCGGGGACTGTACGCGGCGACCTGTCGGTCTCAATTACAGCGAACGTAATTCATGCTTCTGACAGTGCTGAGAACGCGAAGGCGGAATCCTCAATCTTCTCCCTAGATACGTTGTGACCCTGAAAGGTTCTGTTAGTCATTCGCCTGCTTGCTCAGTTTTGAGAAGGAGACTCTAGGATCCTTGCTTGGTTAAGGATATCTTCGACTCCTCGCTTCTTGGCAGTCTCTCTAAGGTACTTCTCGTCAATCTGTCTCTTGAAGTTCGTGTACAGCACTTTCGCCTTTTCCAAGTCACCGGCCATCTTGAAGAATTTCACATGAGCTAGTCTGTCGAGTATCAGGTCCTCGACTCCAATGACATTCACTTTGTAGGGGCCAACCTGGATGGTTCGAACCTTGTCAAGATTTGCGTTCGGAAACAGCCCAACAATATGGACGGCGACTCCGAGGCGTTTGTTGAGCCAGACCATTCCTATCTGTTCGAACCCGAGGCTAGCCAGAACCGTTTTCGTCGCCTTGGAGTCTGTGGTTGTGATGTCCATGTCGCCTGTAGTGAATTGTCCGGCGGTGTATGTCTCAACTGCTTGACCCCCTACCAAGAAGACGTGTTGCTTCGCTTTCTCAAGCCTGTCGGTGATGTAGCCCAAGAGAAGCATTTTTTGGTTTAACGGGTTCTGCTCCTTTCGTAACTGGGCGACCAGAGCCTTCGCTCTGATAGCACGCTTGATAGAGCTCTGAGAGGTTCTTCGTCGGCTCATCGAATTCTCATGCGATAAGTTCTCTCTCCAACGCGTTCGAACATTTCATTGAAACCTTTCTTTGCGATTATGGCGAGAGCTGTAAGCTCGCCCGCCGTTCTAGGCATACTTCCCCGGCCATCTTTTCGGCCGCCTTGACGAATCCTGATCAGTGTGGGGAGCTGGTTGCGTTTCATCTCTTGCAATTCTCCGAATTCAAGCGGGATTTTCTGTATGTCCATGTTTATCTTCTTCCAGTCAACGATACCGATTTTCCCGCTAACCTTCTTCTCGACCTGGTCTGGGACCCCAGTGGCCACTTTGACAATCGGACCGAGGTAGGCTAGCGTCTTCTGCCGAACCCCTCCGTTCCTTGACTGGCCTTCAGCTAAGTAGACGTAGCGTCTCGCGCCGATTTTCTTGACCCTTACGTACATCGCCGCTTTTCTCAAGAGAACCGTAGTTCCGAATAGGATAAACATTGTGCCTAAGTTTCGGTACATGGTACCGCAACGTATGACTTAAGTTGAATTTAGTTGAAGTCTAGGCGGTACTGGGGAGTGTCGAGGCGGCAATCTAATTTGAGACAATCTGCCAATGTGTGGGGAAGGACACTTACTGCGACGGGTGGAACCCTAGCGTTCTTGGTCTCTCTCATCGCTTGGGGGGCCTTCTCTGGGCAGCGCACATTTGAGGAAACCATTTTTGCGTTGGCTCTCAACCTTGCTTCGTTGGCACCGATAATTGGCACCCTTATCCCGAGAATCAGTGGCAAGATTCAGGGGATAATTCTCCTTGGACTGGGCGGAGTCTTCGTCGCGGTATGGATTGGGTTAGTCCCTCTCATTAGTGGAGGATTGTTTCTGCCGCTAAGCTTTGTTCTACCGCTTGCCGTAATGATTTTCGTCGGTGCTCTTCTAGTGTACTTTTCGAAGGTTGTTTCAGAGTAGGTTAAGGAACCTGGGTCCGAATCTCTAGGTAGGTTTAGGGTTTAATATTCCCCAGCGTTGATTGAGGGGTTGAAATGGAGTCTCCTAGATATGCCGATTCGTCAGCCTATTGCAGTGGTTCTGGGCCATGTTGACCATGGCAAGACTACGCTTCTAGATCGGCTTAGGGGAACTTCCGTCGCCGCTCGTGAGCCCGGCCAGATCACTCAGTGGATCGGGGCAAGTCTCATCCCGGCAAAGACGCTTACCGAGATAATTGGACCGCTACTTGAACGATTCAAGCTGAAGATAGAAGTTCCAGGAATACTGTTCATCGACACGCCGGGCCACGAGACATTCAGCAACCTTCGCAAACGAGGAGGTTCAGCCGCCGACGTTGCTATACTGGTCATCGACGTTACAAAAGGGGTTGAGCCTCAGACCGTCGAGTCTCTCACGATTCTGAAGGCACGGAAGACGCCATTCCTGATATGCTGTAACAAGATCGACGCCATTCCCGGATGGAAAAGCTCCAGTGCAGGATCATTCCTGGCAAACATGGCGAACCAGCGACCCGAAGTCTTGACGGATCTCGACAATCGTCTTTACACTATGATGGGCACGCTTTCCAGGTACAGTATCAGAGCGGACAGATTCGATCGAATCTCAGAATTTGCCAAGACAGTAGCCCTAGTCCCGGCCAGCGCGAAGACGGGCGAAGGAATGCCCGAGCTAATGGCCGTGCTGGTCGGCTTGACTCAGGTTTACATGAAGGAAGAGCTGAGCGTGACCATGGGGCCCGCGGAAGGGACTGTTCTCGAGGTCAAAGAGGAGCCAGGGCTAGGTGTAACGATTGACACTATGATCTACAATGGACGCCTGAAAGTGGACGACTCGATCATGCTTGCTGGAAGGAATGGGGTCATCAGCACCAGGGTCCGAGCATTGCTTCTTCCAAAACCCTTGGACGAGATCAGAGATCCAAGAGACAAGTTCTCGAATGCAGAATCCGTCGACGCGGCAGCGGGCATAAAGATCGCCGCTTCGGGACTAGATCAAGCGATTGCCGGGTCGCCACTTTATGGGGTAAAAGACGCGGCAAGCAGGCACGCGGTGAAGGAGAAGATTCTCGCTGAAGTTGAAGAGGTCAGGGTCAAGAAGGATCTGAGCGGTGTTGTCGTTAAGTCCGACGCTCTCGGCTCCCTTGAGGCTCTGACGACATCTCTCGAGGCGTCGAACATTCCGGTGCGGTTAGCTGATGTTGGTGATGTTTCTAGGAGGGATGTTGTCGAGGCTAAGGCCGTTCGGGTCAAGGATCCGTTCCTCGGTGTTGTCCTTGCTTTTGGTGTGAAGCTTCTGCCTGATGCGGAGGAGGAGATCGGAGTGTCAAAGATTCCGATCTTCAAGGGAGATGTGCTCTACCATGTATTGGAAGAGTACTCTCGCTGGGTTGCAGATCAAAGGCTGGCTGGTGCGAAGGCCGAGATGGACCTTTTGATTAGACCCGGCAAGATCAAGCTTTTGAAAGGTTTCGTCTTCCGACGTAACGATCCTGCAATTGTCGGGGTCGAAGTGCTTGATGGGATCATCAAACCGAAGTATCCGTTGATCAATAGTAGTGGACGGCGGATCGGACTGGTCGTCGGGATCCAGGATCAAGGGAAAGCGGTTGCGGAAGCTGGACGAGGAAAACAGGTCGCGGTGTCGATTGACAAGCCGATAGTGGGAAGACAGATCAACGAAGGAGATGTTCTCTATGTCGAAGTGCCTGTACAGCACGCTAGAGTACTCTCCTCCAAGTTTAGGGACTATCTGAGTCCGGGAGAACTCGCACTGTTAAACGAGTTGCCAACTCTTACCGCCGGAGTAGGGTCAAGTTCGGTCGGATGATCAACTTTCCGAGGATATCACTCAAGCTGTGAAAGTGCTCGTGTACTGATTGTTCCGCACCGAGATCATGGAGACCGAATAGATCTTACCTGATTGGAATTGGAATGGCTGGCCGCTTAGCTGGCCCGCGAGCAGAATATTCACTGTCACAGTCGCGCCTGGCGCAAGAGTTGGCCAAGATAGCGTTGAATTGGTGTATGTATCGCCGCTCGGGTCTTTGACTATGTATTCGTAGAAGGCCGAATTTGCCGTACCGACATTGGTTAAGACGACAGTCACGTTTGTAGGAGAGTTAACGCGAAAGGACCCCAGGGTTAGACTCTCTTTGTTTGTGGTGGATGCGGGACAGCCTGCTCCACAGTAAATGTTCTGAGACTCCCAGTATAATATGCCCGCGATCGCAGACAGGGCTAGAACGAGTGTGACTATGGCATAAGGTGCCCAGCCGGGTTGGTAGTTCTTCACGATTCTAGTAGCATCTGTCGATGATAATTGCAGACTTCAACCCAGAACCGGGGAAATCGGTGACAGAAAGACCGCGCCTAAACGACGTTTATTAAGCGGACACAGTCTCCACGCGTCGAGAGATCCTATTGGCAAAGTTTCAGCTCATAGTCTCGGACCCGAAGAGCAAGACGTCGAAAGCTGCGTCGCTGGAAGGGACGAAGGCGCAGGCTCTTGTTGGGAAGAGTATTGGCGAGGAGGTTGACGGGAAACTTCTCGGGTTGGGGAATGTGAAGTTGCGTATTACTGGTGGGACGGATAAGGACGGAGTTCCTATGAGATTCGATATCCAAGGTGCTGCTCGGAAGCGGGCTATATTGTCGGGCGGTGTGGGGTTCAAGCCGGGTGATGATGGTGAGAGGCGGAGAAAGCTGCTCCGTGGACGGGTCGTGTCGGAGGAGACGTTGCAGATCAACAGCGTAATTGTTAGTGGTGCGGAAGCGCCAGCGGCGCCGGTGGAGGCTGCGAAGAATTGAGTTTCGAAGTAATAGAGGAACATACCAACAATCTGCTGGGACGTAGAGAGGCTAAGCTGGTTGTTCATCATGAGGGCGCGGGGACGCCGGACAGGTTGACGGTGCGGAAGCTCGCGTCTGAACACTTCAAAGCGCCGGTCGAACGGGTCTTTGTCAAGAGTATTGCGACCCGGACTGGCGGATCCAGCGCCACCTGCATGGTCGAGATCTATAGTGATGAGAAGGCGGCAGGTATTGTTCCCGCCTACCTGAAGAACCGTATGCTTCCCAAAGACCAACGAGTCGCAAAAGTCAAGAAGGAAGCAGAACCAAAGCCCGCAGCACCAGCACCAAAACCGGCAGCGAAGAAGGAAGAAGCAAAACCGTCCGAAAAGAAAGAAGAAGCCACCAAGCCAGCACCAGCGAAAGAGGCGAAGCCTGCGGGCAAAGAAGAGAAACCCGCCCCCGCGAAAGAAGCCAAACCAGCCAAACCCGAGAAGCCCAAAACATAAACAAGCCAATCACAGTAGCATAGAACCGGAAACAGAAACTCCCCCAGTTCCGCGTTACGAGACTCACCAGAATACCCTACTCTTACAGAGAGTCCTGTTAGCTGGACGTTTAGCACAGACCGCTCAAGCCGTCCGCATCATACTGTCTGCAACAAACGGGTCATAGAACCTCCCAAACACGTGGTTTGCGTCGCGAGGATCAACTACTTTTGGCATTTCCTGATGGTGCCAGATTTGGTAACGGTAAATGGTACCAGAGAACAAAGCAGGAACACTGAGAAGGTACCGTTTCGCCTAAAATGGTACCAGAATCCAAAAATGCCGGGTCAGCGGAGGGACCGACGCAATTCGTTGATTGCTATCATGAAAAAATGACTCGGGACTAGTAACAATCCAGCCTAATCCTCGAATCCACCCCTGTACGCACCGAGCGATGAGGATCTCGGATCTCTTCCTGCCGCCAATGGACAGCTACGACACTCAACTGGCACGCGAGGGAGAAGACATCTGCCGAGTGTTGGATCTGCCAAAGCATGTGAGACAGATAACCTGGATGGACCGGATCTTCTGGCACACCTTTGACTCCGATCGGTGCAGCTTCGGTCGTATAGTCGGATATTTTCCAGCGCAAATGAAAGGGAGACTCGAGCCCAAGGAGTGGAGACCGATTATGGCGTCGAGTCGTATCCTGAGACAGATACATGGCAATCCCCCGGTTCGAAGCATCTTCGGCTCGACCTTCGGCATGATCATTCTCTTGCTGGGGATTGCCGGAGCGTCAGTTGAGGGCTTTGGATGGCGTCTGGCGCTCCCCCTTGTTATGATTACAGCCGGCGCTCTGGTCTTGGTCAACAGTTACACGCAGGGTCAAAAGAACCTGAAGCTACAGGCAGACCTCCTCGCCGCACGAGTCGAGGGAAGACAAGCGTTCCTGACAGTACTAAGGAAGATCCAGACCTTCGGGCTCACCGACATCGTCAAAACTGAGAGGAGAGGGTTCAGACGCCACTTTTCAAGCAGACCCAGCCTATCCGAGAGAATACACAATCTAGAACTGTTCAACGAGGACTGAGACGGTACCGTTTTCGTCTGGAATGGTACCAGAAAGAGCCTACTGATGTTTTGAAGGATTCGTCGAGACTCCGTAAGCCAGTATTGCTCCACCCACTGAAGCAACGATGACCATTAGAAGTGCCGCTTCCGGAGCAAGAGGGTTGGGACCGTACTGCATGAACATGACAGGAATCGCGAGAATAGTTGCAATACCCAACACTAGCAGGAACGCGCCTGCCGTAACCAGCTCTGAATTCATCTATCGACTCTCCATGCCATCGTTCAAAATAAGCGTTCCTGGGCTAACATTACACAACATTTGTTGGTCAACTCTCCCATTCTAAAGCCAGAATGCACTACCGAGCATTGAGTTGGCTAAGTATCAGACAGGCATCAGAATAGACCGCATCCTTTTCAAACAATTCCAGGAAATCTGTAAGGTAGAGAAGCTACGACCAGGCGAAGCGGTCGAATCACTACTACGACTAGTCGTACAGGCAGGCAGCATAACAAGCGTCTCCATAGAAGCCGCTAAGCCTGGAAACTCGGTGCGAATCATCGACGACGCACTATTCAGATCCAACCTTACAAGACTCAAGAAAAGCCTAGAGCTGGAAGAAAAATACTGGAAAGAAACAGGCAAAGAGATCGACAGCGACCAGAAAGAATCCGAATACTTCCTCGAACAACTCACAACACTGGGACGACGAGCCGTAAGCGAAGAACTAGTCAAGGAATTCGAAGCATGCCTCACAGACGCCGACAAACGATACGAAGAGACCCAGAAGAGCCTCATCGAACACCAAATCAACAGACTCAAACAGTAGACGCAATGTATTGAGTAGGGTCTCAAATCCACGGGTCCCGACTCAAGAGGCACTCCAAAGGTCCAGAATCAGATTCTCTCCCTTCTCTCTAACGCAAATCCTTCATCGACAATACAAGACCAATGCACAGCACAGGCCCACAATCAGAGGCTCCACACCAGTGAGCAGACCCTGGGGACATGTGGCTAATGGACCTACGGGAACCTCCAAAGACGAACAGCCATAGACCCGTTTTCAATACTCAAAGCAAAAAGATATCCAAGAAACAGGCCGTCATCCGACCTACTCAAGACAAACCCAACAGAAGGCCGGCCCCACATCAGAGTCCACTAGAAGATTGCCCCAGATTCCCCCGAATAGAATCCGCCGATCAAAAGCTCGAACGGTGCACCTCGATTGACTCGGCCGCTCTCGTTATAGACTCATAGACTTGAACGATTAGAAGGCCAATCATGGGGGCGTGGCTCGCAGCATTACAGATAGGCGCATTCCTGACTGGCATTGTAACCCCCATCGTTTTTCGGAGGCTCAGAGGAGGACCCTTCAGATTCTTACGTCGAGGGTTTCTTGAGGAAACCATCGGATTTGTCGTTGCTATGATGGTCACGAACCCGATAGGACTACTCCTTGTCATTGCAGTATCTCCAATCATTCCACCTTCTGACACTGCAACTTACGCCATCCTTGCGATTCTTAACCTAGGGCTGGGAATAGTCGCGGGTTGGGTTTGGGTTGCCGTTTTTGTTCGACCGACCGGGACTTGAGTTCGCTCATTCCACATAGAAGGATTATCGGACTATGTCTGAAACTACAAGGTTCAGACTCAGAATAATTGCGATTGTATTATCTCTGCTCTCAAGATCCGAAAATCTTCGTGGAAAGTGGAAACTATTTGATCCGACCGGATAGCCAACACATTGCCCCGATTGTACCATTCTTTTTGATCGTGCCCTTGACAATAGCTGGGTCCACCACAACATCCAATTCGCCTCCGAGGGTGCGGACCCCTGCCCAGAAGAATGGCTTGCCAGTATCGGGATTTGTCAACTGAGAAGTGTCTCGAACCGTCCCGCGGAACATTATCTCAGGCTTGGGCGGATCAATCTTTCCCCCGCCGGGAAGAAAGAGTCCGCTTGGAATACACGACTCCGGGGCCATTTTGCTCATCCAGGTGTTACTTGACTGAACCTTATCCTGGTTCTCGAACGCTAGAAACTCGTGTGGGAATGCGGCCAACTGAACGGAAACCTCGCAGGGTAAGGTCAAGTTGTCGTGCATCCGATAATCTGGTGCGCTGAAGCAGAATGGATAGTCGCCGTCAGCATTAACGCCACCATGGGGATTGGCCCAGCCGTAAAACGCTCCTTCCAGGACCGTATTCTTAGCGTGAACAACCCGTTTTACCAGTCTGACTTTCATCCGGGCCTTTCCGCTAAAGTGAGGTTCCAATCCGAGAATCTCCATTTGCGGGTTAACATGGCCCCAGATTTCGACTCCAGCTCCCGGCGACCAAACGCGGTAGTGGCCAAGACCCGGTATCGTCAGCGTTTGGGTAGCCTGTGCAACAGCTCGTTTAGCCAGAGCTTTGATCTCGTCGATTGCTTGAATCGGGAACCCGATCGACGACATGTGATTTGCCATTTCTCCAACCACGCACTCTGGTGAAACTGTTAGATGTTGTTCTCTTTGAGTTCTGAAACACGAACGTCATAAAGAAACTCACGTAACTCGTTTTCATGTTCGGGATTCTCCGGAAGACGCGACTCTTTCAAAGCCAAGTCTAGCTCATCGATGAATTTTGGAATGTCTTTCGGCGAGGCTCCGCTAATCGGTTTATACTCGATGACACCTTCGCGAAGAAGCTTGGCACCCATGACGATGGTTCGAGCGATAGTGTTACAACGCTTTACACTGTCGTCCCGCTCACTGACAATGTACTTCTCGTAATTGTGCGTAGCAAGTCCTTTGATACTGTGATAGGCTCTCTTGCTATAGTTCATCTCGGTCAGGCGGCGTAGCTCCGCTAGGCGCGACCAGTCCTTGACCACAATCGGACTCATCACACCACTGAGATAGTTCCAGTTATTCCTCAACAACTGATCCACAATACGGCCCAGCTCATGATACTGCTGATCCAGGGGACCCGAGTACTCGACATGAGACTGATCGTTGAACTCTCCACGGAGAATAGACTTGGTCGGCGCTAGAACAGCAACGAAAAGGTCCACATCGGAACCTGGATGGTTCATCTGCCACATGTGCGAACCCACGTTTGTGACGAAAAGCTCCTTCATTTCTGCTGCGACAACAGGTAGACACATTAGGATATTTGAGAAGCTTACCTCTTGAGGGAGCAGTGTTCTCCGAGCCTAAACTTCCACCGACAGTTGTTCCTGAGGAGCTAAAATCGAGTTCAGAAGATAGAAAAAACGCCGAGGATGTTCATCAAAACATGTTGAAGGTTCTAGAGGAAATGAGTCGAAACTTGAAAGTGGACGCCAAGATGTACGATATTATCGCACGATTCGTTCGAACCGCAAACCAACTTATCGATAAGGCTGCTCGAGGTGACTGGCATGCTCTTGATGAAGCTCGAAGGCTGGTTCGCTGGATGGAGAGCAATTATCACCTGGTCCCACATGTGCTGAGACAGAAAATACCAAGAGTAATCGGAGCTGACGTGCCGAAAACTACCGAGGAATGGCTCATTCGAATGCAACCAAGTTCAAGCTGGAGCAAATACAGGGACGTCGCCATCACTGCAACTATTACCTGGACTATCACCGAGATTCTAACTTTGTCAGTCCTGCGTGTCGTGCATCTCATCTAGTCATTAGGATCGGCTTTGTTTCATGCGCTCGATGACAGCATCTGGATTCCGCGATGCAGCCCTCTCTATAATCACGAAATATCGGAACCTCTACAAGGGTTCGCTCGAAGAATACCTACGCTCCCTTCTAGTTTCGATCTCAAGACGCGAATCGAAAAGCCCATCGTACGGTATTTTCACGGAAATTCTTGGAGAGGCCTTCCAGGTCGATCCCCTACCTTTCAAGGAGGAATGGCTTGCATACGCTGAGCCTCCCCTGAATCGGTTGCAACAAGTCCTCTTGCTGAGAAAATCCAACGCGAACAATTTCCCCTCTCCGACCGCGAGATCACCCTCGAATTACTTGCCGGACTTTCAATGCTTGTATCAGACAGCTGTGTTTCAGATCGCGGATTTACAGCGATTCGCAAAGAAGAAGCCAGAAGAGTACGGAAAGTATGCACACTACGCTACGAAGTACAAACATTTTGGGCTCAAGTCACCGACTGGACACGATTGGTACAACTGGGACCCGTTCACATATCTTGAATGCGCGACGGCAGGACTAGTCGATCATGCTCAATCGGCACCACCACCTGAATTCGAGTACGGCAAGAGCTGGGCCGTTTTGGCATATCTTCTTGAATGGGGTCGAATGTATGAATAGTGCATGATCCGAATCTTTGTAGACAATCTAACGTTCCCAAAAGCAAATTGCGCTAGACTGCGGAAGCCACCGAGATAGACTTCGTTCTCAATCATCACGGGCAACCTAGCCCGGCTGCAGTCTTCTGATTCTCTTCGATAATGGTGGATGAGTGAAGGAGAACCCGTCGAAGTGAAGGGTCCTGAGCCGAGTCAACGCGCAGACAGCTACATCGGTCCCGAGGCGTTCTGCGGCGAATCGATCAGCGCGATACTCCATTCTCCAATTGAGTGGAATGCCCGACAGCAAGACTGCGCCAATTCCTGTCATGAGCGGTACTAACACGGATTCAACCCGACCCTGGTAGGGTCCTAGCAGAAGTCCCAAAGTGATGCCTAGTGCTAACGATGGAATGAGAGTCCAGAGCATCTTGACAATATTGTCTTTCTTGACGATGTGTCCGACTTCGTGGCCGATGATGCCTCTCAACTCATCGTCTGTGGACTGTTGGAGGAACATTTCGCCGACAAATATACGGTTCTTCCCATTGTAAGCGTTTGACGATCGTCTTAAAACCAGAAAACGAACTTTGAGATTGAGACCCATTCTCTGAAGGGTCTCCGGACCTATCTTCCCAAGCCTCTCCCTGACGTCGAGACTCACAATCCTCTTCCTGAACAATATCCTGACCGTAATTCTGATGATGAAACCGAAGAACCAGAGAACGCTATCAGGGCGAATAGAACTGCCGAAAATGTCTGCGCGGGAAATTGAACAAGTCCGAGAAGAACGCGGCTATCGAGAAGAAGAGCCGCAGCGTAGAGACTTCCGGTCACGACGACTACAGAGAGCAGGACCACCTGAGCCCAGATGAACAGTTTGATCAGACGGTGACGGAAGCTCATGGATGATCACCAGCTCTACTCACCCATCTCAATCTTTAGCGATACGATTCAAGCTTCCCATATGGAACAGAAATCAGCATTCAACATCACGATTTGTCTCTCGGTCACTTCGTTAGCGAATGAAGCGTGACCAACCAAGGCAACCAACCATTCTTATTAGTCCGAACGCTTCCATGGTACCCGTCGGCTTCCTCCATAGCTCGGTGATGCCAAATGATCAGATCACTTGAATCGGAGAGCTATCCTCGGTGAAGAGAGAAAACGCGATAAGATGGGGGCTGGTTGGCACCGTCATCTTCGGGGTCTTGGCATTTGTATGCTGGTACGATCATTATACAGCCTGCCGAGACACTGCCGGAAACCTGTATGCGCCTCAGTCCAATGGCATTTGCCCACTCTTCTCTGGAGCAGGAGTTTTGTTTCCCGTGGACGTCTTTCCAATCAGAATCTTTGGTGTAATCTTTGGGCTCATCGCCCTAGCCTCATTGGTCTATGCGGGTGTAGGAGGAAGGGAGCCAACGTACGTCCAGATCATTCAACCAGTCAATCAGTCCGCAACCGGAAAGTTCTGTGGTCAGTGCGGGACGCGAAATCCCCTATCCTCAAACTACTGTAACAGTTGCGGGCAGAAACTGCAATAGCTCCAGCCATCGTCTAGCTCCTCTCTCCCGAGATAATGAAGGGCACAGAGCCTTTCTCTTCAAATGTATCTGGGACAGCGACGACCCCAGTACAACAGGATAGTGTGTGAAGGATGAAGATCGAAAAAGGAAGAAAACCTTTGATTTTGAGAGGGCTGTTCGGGCAACAATCCCTGAAATTAGTCCACGTTCAGAATTCGCGGGTTGAGAATTAACGTTTCTTTTTCTTGTGCGCGGAAGAAGAGTCGTCACTATCCATCCACTTGAAGAGCTTGTTAGTCGCGCTTGCAAGACTTGCGACTCCGCTCTTTTCAACACGAGTTGTCACAAAGTTCTGCTGGCCTTTCGAAGCTTCTACAAGCGACTGGTGGGCCGGCAGGAGACGAACGTGCTGAATCATCTCTTGCTGTGTCATCTCACCCAGACCGAGGCAACCGCGGCATGTGTAGAGAGTCACGTTTACGCTATGAACCTCAGGGGTCTTCTCACTTCTGAATAATCCCATGGTCCTTCCTGCTGGTTTCTGTGATGGAGAAACTTATAGAATTTCTAACTTGCAGGGTCCAAGAAACGATCCTCCGTCGCCTAAGCGCCGAGAAACCGCAGGGGCGTAAACGCAGATTTCAATAAACTCCCATTCAATATTTGTCGGAATTATGCGAAAACGCGGTCGCAGATCTAATGAGGGTCAACGAGAAGCTAGACGGTTTCATTTGTGAGAATTGCGCATATGTAGATTTACACGCAGGCAGGATTAGTTAGGTAGCTAACCTCCCCCTTTCTCTCTCTACACTCGTTCACCGGAAAGTGTGATACGGCTCATCATGCAACTTCCTAGAAAAGATACTCAAGAATACTCCCGAAGCGCTATCCGCAGATACCAAGAGGTAGCGGATTTCACATGTTGGTGCTAATACTCCTACCGAATCGAATAAGTTTAAGAGTGCGGGGGCAGTGCGTAATGCTTTCGGTACTGGTTTGAAATTTCAACTTTTTCTCTTAATCGCGCTTATCTTCGTTGGATCGATTCTAGCTACTTCTCGTATGCCGACAGCTCGAGCGACCGGTTCCATGTCCACGTCACAACCTCAAACGGTCGTGATATCCGGGACGAAGGTGTTCATAGCGGAGTCGTTCGATATCTGCTCCGACATTCCATTCCTTGGCACGTGTCCCGTATCATTCTCTGTGTCTGAAAACTATACTCAGCCCATCACGGTTCAGTTCCAAGACTCTACATTTCTCCTTGCTAATTCACCCCAAACTACAGGAATAACCCTCACACCTGGCGCGCCCAACCTTGTTCTAATCCTACAATTTGCCTTAGGATCAAATTCGTACTCGTATCCCGTTCCACTACCGGCGTTGAAAGCACCGGGAACATTTACCGTAGATATTCCCCTGAGTCAAATTCTATCAAGCTTGACCGGTATCGGCCTACCTCTTTCACTCCTAAACAAAATCGCATCCTTTGATTTCGTAATCTCCTTCGTTTCATCGATCGAAGGTGACGTGTCCCTCTCTGGCTTCACCTCCACTCAAGGACCAATGTACTGGAACAGCCCAATTACGGAGTTTTACAACTCCACGCTCACGGGCAACCAATCCAATTCGTCAATTGGTCTAGGGAATCTGAAGTCCGAATTCTCCGTAGGAGCGGACCTAACCTTCAGCGTCCCCTTGCTGCCTCCGATTCATCTGATACCTCACGTAAACTACGACTTGATCTCCTTTGGCTCTTCTAGCCTGATTCCTATTGGGGATTGGTATCAAGTGGAGGTTTCTTCTCAGTACTCTGAACCGTCTGGGTCTGGCTGGTACATGTCAGGATCTGCAGCCACATTTTCTGTTCAAGACCAATCAGCTTCTGCCTCGGGAACGACGTACAATCTGATCGGGTGGACCGGAACAGGGGCTGGTAGTTACACTGGATCCGAAACCAATCCATCTATTACGGTCAACAATCCGGTTCAAGAGACTGCTAATTGGCAGGCTACGCCGGCCCAATCCTCACCTCTTTCAACCTCTGCGGCAATCATGATTGCAGGCGCAACGATATTGGGACTAGCAATCGCAGGTCTCGTGGCCTTTGTCCTGCTTAAGAGACGAGCAAAGTAAACCCTCAAGCAGTTCGGAAAGTCGAGAAGTTGCAGTCTGGACCGATGCATTAGGAATCTGCTCAGCAGATTGCCCCGGTTTCCCTCATTGTCGGCAGAACTTTTCCTTCATGCGTTATGCAATAGTCCCTGTAGAACTTGTTAGCGAGTTTATCCGCGTCGAGATTCTCCTCTCTAGGGACCCAAACTGCTTTCCACGAAAGTCCCTCTAGATAGGAAACGAGTTCGTTGTACAAAGGAAGCATTCTCGGCGACTTTACCTTGTAGATCTGGTTGAGTTGGTTGATTACGAGTTTTGAGTCGCCGTAGATGAGCAATTCTTTGGTTGGAAAATGTCCCTTGACCCATTTCACCGCCTTGACAGCAGCGGTGTATTCAGCTAGGTTGTGGGTCGCATCTTTGCTCCAAGGCTCTCCTGCGAGCCCCGCTTCCTGACCGAGGACCGTCCCTGAATCAGAATCGGAGACGATGAAGGCGTAGACCGGGATTCCTTCAGGATTCTTTGGCTCACAGAGCCCGTCAAAATGGATCTGAACCATTCTTTCCATTACTAGAATGTCTCCGTTGTCGCGTCGGAGACAGTCACTTGTGTCTGATACATCCCGGCACTTACTAGAGCGTCCATTCCGAGAATCAAGTAGTTTGAGCTTGCCTGACCGATAGCCTTCGGTACTGCGCTGTCGGTTGTCGTGAATGTAAGAGAGTAAATCAGGTAACCGTTTGGCTTGAAGGTCCCGCTCCCGCCTCGATCTCCGTTGACCAGATACGAGTCGACTAGGAGCGAGAATGTTGGCGAGGTTACACGAGTGTCCAATGATGTGGCATACGACCAGACGTGAGCCTCGATATAGTAAGTTACCGAGTCGATGGAGTTGGAGAAGAAACTGTGAGATACGCTCCGCCGTACCGAACTGATCTGTATGGTGGAGCCGTTGACTGACTTGAAGCTCATGGCGTAGTACACGGTCAGCGGGACAGCGACGACGAGGATTAGTCCCGTAGCGACAATGATGAGCCTCTTGTGGACGTAGGGCCAACGTCTTGGAAGTCTGTCCCCTGGCAGAACCGTTTCGATGTCCCCGAGCTTGCTACTTCAGGACCCTCACTTAAGGAGACCTCCCGTTCTTCTCGCCAAATGTATCTGGCACAGCGACCTGCCCAGTACAACATACAGAAGAGTCCGGCGCAGTTTCCTCCAGCATAGTCCAAGAGGGGACCTGATAACTTGGCAAGTAGCGCGTTTGCTAGTTTTCCAAAGGTCAACCTCGTTTCAATCCTCGCTGGAACTCTAATCCTCATCAGCGTCTTCCTACCCTGGTGGGGAGTAGATGGGACCGCCCTCGGATTCTCGGGGTCCATCGTTAGTTGGAGCCTATGGAGCCAACCGTACAACGGCGACACAGGTTTCACAGGGAGTGCCCAGACGTTTCAGATGATGGGACTGTTCAGCGTGCTAGTCCTAGGGCTGGCCCTGATAACCGCAGCAATTGCGTTTCTCGGAAGCTTCGCGCCTAACGAGCAATACTTGGACATCGGGTTCACCGGAGGGGTCTTGGCGATCATTGTGTATGTTGCCGCAGTGAGTGTAACACTTTCCAATCTATGTCGCGGTTCTGGTTCCCCCTCTTGTACATCCACACCAGTCGGATCAGCGTTTGCAAGTGGCGTGTCCGTGAGCTGGGGATTCCAGACAGGATTCTACCTATGCCTCGTAGGAGGCATTTCGATACTGATGGCGATCATCTTTCATCAGACATTTCTTCGACGTCCAACGGCCGAGACTCGATCCCTAACTTCCGGCGACCTCAGATTCTGTTCTGGATGCGGGCATCAGCTTCAGGCAGACGCAAAGTTCTGCTCGCACTGCGCCCGTCCGACCCTACGAGCTGAAGCCAAGTCTCGTTAAGGTCTCAACGCTTAGGATGCGGCAACAGAACCCAAGACACTAGCTCCTTACAGGTGCCTCCAAGACTTCCTTGTATGGCCAATCTCTTTCCTTATCCGGGTAGGTGTCGTCACGACCCATTCTCACAATGAACGAGTCCAAGTATTCCACCGACCATGACATCGTCATGGACCCCTGGCCGCTTCCAAGGCGATTCCTGGGCAATATCAGGTCGATAACTCATACCATCTGCGATCAAGGGACACAGAACCGAGACGTCCTAGCCCCCTTCAGATCTTCCCAAACAGAGGGTTTGCGCCACGAGACTCAACTGCAATTGACAATTCTCGAATGGTAACGAGTGTGGTAGCTGTAAATGGTAACAGACGATCACTTGCGTCATGGAACGATCTAGGCAGGTCCTCCGAGGAAATAATACCAGATGGCGATCCGTGCTACACCGTGGAGGGCATTGTATGCCTCTTTGTCGGAAAGCTGTCTCCCGCCACGGTGAACGGCAGCCACCCTTGAATCGTTGCAGCCCTTGATTGCATCTTCAATATCTGCCGGAAACGCCTTGCGATTCGCGCTGCCAAACTTGTCTCTGATTTGTCCGTAGAGATTACCAAGAGGTTGGTCAGGGGCGACCTCACGAAATTCTGTCTCGAACATCTCAGCTAGTAAACTCTCCAAAGCGATTGCTGAGAGTACAATCGACGTTCTCCATTCTGAGGTGTCAAGGTAAGTATGTGCTCCGCCGATGTATGTCAGAATGAACTGGGGCACTCTCTCTATGGTCGGAACCGACCTGGCCCACGCTCTTGTAGCGACAGGAACGAGATCGGAGGACAGCCGAGAAGAAAACTGATGTCCCTTTCTGATGATTTTGACGTCCTTTCCCACATCAGGGATCGACTTGGTAAAGGACACAAAGGATTCGACTGTCTTCTCCTGAAGAGCCGTTGCCTCTAGGAGAGTAAGATCCTCCTGATATCCCTCCGTAACATGCAACGCATCACTGACTTCATCCAAAGGTATGCTGGGCCCCGCGATGTTCTCAGGTATTCCTCTTACAGCAATTCTGGCACGGATCACGTTTGAGGAGATGGTGGTGGTTCGGTTGGCGTACTTCTCGGGCGGAGCCCCATTGTCTCGTACGAACTGAGACCAATCTAGGATTGGTTTCAACAACGCCAGATTTTCATCAGTAAATTGCTCACGCTCTAATAGAGACGACTTCAGTCCCGTAAGGAAGGTCTTGAGGCTCAGACCTCGTCTTGCTCGCTCAAGAGTGCGATTGATGGGATCTGTCTTGCTCGGGCGTTCTCCCACCATTCTTATGAACAAACGCCCCAAGTCACGGGTCGGGACTGAAATTCTTGCGTATTCAACTCCGCGGGAATAAGGTTCGTACACAAATGAAGTTAGAGAATCGAGCGATTTCGACAAGACGGGTTCCTTTCCCTCATCCTCAGTCTTAAGCAATTTGGCATCTCCGCGGAGCGACCTGGGTCCACCCTTCGTTTACGCAGTGTCAGTAACGTCTCGTTCAAATTCGAAAAAACAGCGCTCGTCGTTGAAAGTTGGTTCGGACATGCCAACCCGAAAACTGACCGAGGAGGAACTTAGAACCGTAAACTCGTTGTTGACTGAAGTGCGACGTTCGATAGAACGACTATCTGGAGATGACCTCAACCTCCGCTTCGCTATTCGGAGAAAAATCGCCAAAGAATTGAGCTATGACGAGCGCGGAAAACCGACCCAACGAAAGAAACTGAAACTCCGGTTATACAAGGATCAGAATGGGGTTTGTGCCGTCTGTCGTGAATCCCTCCCACTCCTGGCGCTTGGGGCTGTGCTGGACCGACAGGACCCGATGGCAGGATATACAGCAAAGAACGTAAAGCTCATTTGTCGTGCCTGTGACGACAAGATTCAGGAGTCGCGAAGATTCGCAGGATAGAGAGTGAGGCTCGTGAAGCGAAGAGTAGTGAAGCTAAAGCCGCGATATTCAATCTCGATGAAACCAGAACTGTACACTAGGCCGGATTTTATAACAATCTAGACTCACAGATTCCAGAACTAGAGCCGGTGAAATCTTGAGTTTGTTACAAATCAATCTGAGTGGAGTTGCTGGGCTCGCAGTAGGTCTGTTGGCTGTCGCAGTCGCTGCCGAAGGGTATGCGCATAACGACTTTCTTGCAGCCGTCTGCACGGCACTTGGTGTAGGTACTTGGCTAGCTTACATTGGAATGGCCCTGGACAGGTATGACAGGGCCCGGAGAGGTTACTAGGACCCTTTCGGTAATGGTGCATGGCCCGTGGCTGAATTCACAGCTCGCTTCTGCGAAACCTAAATTTGAGCCTTTGACCGAAGCCCCATAAGAATGCCACGCCCTCACAGCAGACTCAAGCGTTCACTCTTCTTTCTTTTCTGATTAGTTCTAGCAGAGAAAGTCTCGTTTTGTGGATCCGGGTGAAGTAGGGACTGAACTCTCGATACTCTTCATTCACTTCAGCGAGTGCTTTCTGCCAAGCCAAAATGTTCTCGTCCAAGGCACGGATACGTTGCCGAAGGCTCTGAATCTCTTTCTCCAAAATCTCATTTCTTTCTTCGAGGCTCCTGGGTTCAGCCGCAGCGAGTTTCTCCTTCCAGTTGCGATCTCCCTTTGACCATATTTTCACGGCACGTGACGGTTTCCATCCCCATCGAGAATAAATTGCGTCGATGCTCGGGCCATAGACTATCTCGACGTTCTGCGAGTTTGATTTCAATCTACGATCCAATTCTTGATCCGGAGAGGGCTCCCCTCTTGCGATCTGATTCCATTGCTCAGTAGTAAGCTCGCCATGTACCATAATCAGGTCAAGGTCCTCGGGCTCATCTTTCCCGAGAACAAAGCTTCCAAAGACGTAAACCTCTCTGACGTCAAGGGGAAAGTCTCTTCCTGTTTCTAATTTGGTGATCACCGTTTCAAGCTCAGCAAGGAGGAACTCACGTTTCAACTCGGATCCCATGCGAAAGCCCACTGCCAGATTCTTTTATCCTCGCGGAGGTTCTCCGAACTTCTCGGAGAATCTTCATCGTCACATGGAAGAAGTCTCGGTGTAACCCTGCCGCCGGACCACGATCTGCGTCTTAAGCCGTAGCCTACATTCAATGCGTCCTCGACGTAAGCTAGAGCACTCATCGAATTGATTCGTCAATTCGCTCCTCAGCGAGGCATTGTGACTCGTATCCTACTACAAACGTGCCTTCCCGCAAGCCTACTCCCGTAGGGATCGACAAATCTGAAGAATCCTGGCCGAATGTAGCAGCCTTTTCAGGAAGCGTCTCCAAGTGAGCGCAACGATTCCCCAAGCGACCAAAACCGCATAGACAGTCCAATTGGATGAGTCGCGTAGGCTCTGCGGACTCGTAAAGACAAACCGCCAGACGCTGAATGATGCTCCAAAGGGCAGTTTCACAACGGCAGCTATTAGAACAAAAATCGGATTCCAAAAACCGAGAGCCTCTATGAAGAGAATTGGCATGTTCTGTGGATACCCGACAAGGAAGAACCATGATGTTGGCAAGTACGGCCATAGCAACCTGGTACGATAGCGATAGAGGAACCCGATGAATGCTAAGTTCAACACGAACAAGCCCTGGGTGAAGCTGACATATCCTCCCAACCCTACTCCGATCATGAACCAGTACCATACCAGAGAATAGGGTCCACCAATATGATTCCAAGACGTCCCAAAACAACCCGCGATCACCCCATTGGATTCATGACACCATGTCGCCCACGGATAGAGGAGGTCTGTGTGCGATGACCTGAAGCTTGGAAGGTCAGGTTCTTGCGCCTTCGCCCATATTCCTTCGACGGCAAACGCAGTCCAAAGCACGAGCCATAGGATTTGATTGAATGTCAGTTTTCCATACCTGTGGGACCCTTCTGAAACGGTCTCCTTCTCGCAGAGCATTAGCCCGGGACCCCCTTGTGCAACAAATCGCAGAAGCCTTGACATACTTAGCGAGAATGGCTTCGACCGGTTTCGTATTTTCTCCAGTTTTCATACATATTATCGGGCTCTGTTGAAGATCTGGACGTCACAAATCCGAAAAGACCCTCCAAGTAGTCCTTGTCCATCTTGAATGGCATCTTCTTACGCAATCCGAGGAACGCGATAATTTCGCCATCCTCCCTATCGTCGTTGAATCTCATTCTTCTCGTTATCTGGATGATTTCGCGTTGGGAATATTTCGATTCCTTGTAGAGGTCAACCACACCTTGCACTACACAGCCCTGACCAGCGTGCATTATGACGTTACACATCTGACATATCACGCTGAGATTCTCCACGGAGTTATTCTCTGGGTCTTCGTCCATGTGATGGGCAATCTGGTATTTCTCGGCTCGATGTCCACAGTATTGACAGGTGAAGTCCTCGCGTTCCATCACTTTCTGTCTTAGGGCCCTCCATTCTTCACCGATCGGCTTCACTCGTGAGCTAGGAGGTCTCCACTTGGTGGGATTTGCGTACGTAGGGAAAATCGGCAGGAGGTTCTTCAAAGGTTCTGGTTCTCCCATTCGTCGTAGAGTCTCCTAGTTTCTTCTCTCGAGATGTAGCTCGGTGGCTCAAACACCTGTCTCACGCCGTGACCAATAATCTCGTATACTGGTTTACCGAGAGCCAGAGCGTGTCCTACTTCCTGACCAACACCGGAAGTAACCATGCCAAGTATCCGAGAAAACACTAAGGCGTCACACGATTCTACCAGATTCATACAGTAGTCCATCCCAACCTAGTAGCTTGTCTTCGTTCTCCTCGTACAATCCAGGGTCCACAATTTCATGCTCTGGGAAAATCTGTCGGATGATAGCCTGCTCTTGTCTCTCAATGAGCCTTCCGTAAGTGCATATTGCATGGGCGTGATAGATACGAGCCTTCAAGCCATCACCTTCTGTAACTGTGGTTTGAGTTGAGGGATTTCCCACTTCAAACTCTGATAGAGCCGAATGAATTGGTAGGCTTCGTGTTCTATGTATGCGACGATTTGTGTATGCCGGTGTCTCCGGACTCGTACCATGCCTTTATGGGGTTACGCTCTCGTTTTCCAAAGATATCTCCGCATCCTTTGAAGCTCCCTTTCTCGACCATAACCAGGGTGGGTTTGATATCGAGCACAGGCTTGTCGTACAGCCAAGCTAGATCGTGATTTGTCCCGAAATGACGGTCGTACCTCGACAGTAGAGAAGGCAGGTCGAACCCGTAGAGGTTGAAACCGACCGGAACAAATTCCCACACGTTCTCTGTCAAGAAGACCTTAGCGAATGCCTCGAGCAGAGCTTTCTCCGACCCATAATCCCACTCGGTGAGAATCTGGAGATCTCCGCGAGGGTTCCCTTCAAAGGGCGAAAGCTCCTGATACTGAATGGCGATTATCTTGTCTTCGGCTACATTGGGCTTTTCTCCGAGCGAATAGGTCTCGATGTCGAAGTAGTATTCGACCATCAGATTTCCTCCTCGAAGTGCGGACAGTAGGCTGGAAGAATGGTTGACAATTTGGTATTCCACAACATGGCCACCTGTTTCTTCCACAGGAGGCTCGCTAACGGAAGCTGGGCCAAGCGACTGTCTTAAGAACTTTCTGACTAATTATCCAGAGTTACTACTTCAATAGAAAATTTTCTTGTAACATAACATTCGCCACCAAAGAAGCGCTTGTTTTTTCCTGAAAGATCCCTGGCAACGGCGTATCGCGAACAAGGCGAAGGCTGAGAGTCGTCGCGAAGCCATCCATAAGTCGACGATGGAATTTGCGGATATCGACACTACTCTTAACAGAACGTAAATGCCCCTGTGTGTTGCCGGGGTCTTTGCAGCATAGAATTGTCAGACCCGCCCAGAGCGAGCCCGCCATGATGCCTGTCGGGACAAGAGGGGATCTGATCGCTCGAAGCACACTGTCCAAGAAGCCGTATTCGTCGGAAACCAAATAGATAGCCCTGGCACGTAGCGAAATTCGTTGGGCAGAGAAACCGTTTCAGCCAGCTTGGAAGGGGTTAGGAGGATTGCGGTCGCCAAGCAGCACCTTGCTGGGAGGCTCCCGAAGGCGGCAGGCAAGGAAGTTCTCTTGGATCTCATCCGCGACCTCGTCTATGTCCAGTGGGACCCAGTCCCCATCGTAGCGCCGTCCCACATCCTCACGTTATGGAGCAGGGTCGGGGATTTCAGGCTCGCAGACCTGGACAAGTTGCTCTGGGAAGAAAAGAAGCTCCTGCTTCACTGGAACCCCCACGCCTGCATAGGCCTCACCGAAGACTATCCGATCTATCGCTCTCTCATGGAAAGATATCCGGAGTCGCTTCTGAAGGGTTGGGGCAACCACATCCCCAGAGCGAAAAAGTTCCTGGCTGACAAGGAACTGAGGAAAAGAGTCCTGACCGAGCTCCGAGACGGGCCGCTGACCCCCACCGAGTTCAAGAGCTACCGGGCCAAGAAGAGCCCCGACGGGTGGAGCTCTGGGAGCGACGTGTCGAACATGCTCTACCACTTGCACATGAGGGGAGAGGTGATGGTTGTGGGGCGCCAGGGAAACAAGAACCTCTATGGCCTCACTGAAGAGTTCTTCCCGGACCTGGCGAAGATTGAGGGGCTGTCAGAGGAAGAATGCGAGCAGAGGGCCGCGGAAAGGGCGTTGAGGGCCCTCGGCACCGCCAAAGAGCGCGAAATCTACCTCTACTTCCCGCGGGGGCGGTATCAGCATCTCGGACAGGCGCTGGAGAGCCTGGCGGAAGAAGGCAGGATACTCCCAGTCAAGGCCGAGGGACTCGCGGATAAGGGCCAGCGATACGTCCATGAGTCTGATGCGAAGATGCTCGAATCGATCGGGACCGACGAATGGGAGCCGCGCGTTTCACTCGTTCCCCCCTTCGACAACATCCTCCATGGCGGGAGGCTGAAGAGCTTGTTCGGGTTCGAATACGTCCTGGAGCAGTTCCTGCCTAAAGAGAAGCGGAAGTTCGGCACCTACGTGCTGCCGATTATCTGGGGGGACAGGTTCGTCGGAAGAATCGACGCTGCAATCGACAAGAAGAAGGAGATGCTGATCATGCATTCGATCTACGCGGAACCCGGCGCTCCAAAAACGAAGGAGGTCGCTTCGGAGATAGGGGAGACCGCCGAGAGGCTGGCGCGCTTCCTCGGCGCGAAGGAGGTCAAGTACTCAGGACGAGTCCCCGGCCCGTGGAAGAATGCTCTCCGTTAGTCGTCGGCTATCAGTAGAACAGATGGTCTGCTCAAGGGGCGTTTGAAAAAGAAGTTCCTAGCGAGAGGACTCGCGAGGTAGACTAGTATCACTAGAGTTACAATCAGCCCAGGTATACCAAAGAAATCGTAAAAGGACAAGGTGACGGCTTGAAGAATGCTCGACGCCACTCCGAAAAATGCCAGCGTTGCGCTGAGGGTCCATGCCCATCGGCGTCCCGAAAGGAGACCGATCCCTGCAGCAAGGTATAGCATTGCGAGAATTGCGAGAATGACGATTATGGGGATGCCGATGGGGCGCAACAGCGCGGGTACGAACTGCCCGAAGCCGAAGTAGCCGAAACACAGCATGATCCAGACCCCGAACAGCCCCGGGCCATTATCCCACCCATCAGGATAGGGTAAGGTGAACGTTATTGCTGCGACCAGGAGCACGATTCCTGCGAGAAGGGCTATTCCACCTAGGAACGTGATTCCATCGGGTCGAGGTGTGGTCGGCTTTGAGACTACAGGCTTCGCCAACACCGGAAGGCTCTTGGAAAACTTGTGCGAACTGAAATTTGGGTTTTGCCCCCGCGCGACAAGACACATGATTTACTCATTCTGATTCTGGAGGAAGTCGAACCTGAACACGGCCTATCCAACCCGGCGTGAATTTCCAATACGATCTTTCGGGTGACAAAGATTAATTGGATAAAACTCTCCGATTTGGAAATCGAGAGCCTAAACGTCATCCACTGTTCCGTTCGACAGAGTAGCGCAAGCGTACGACCCGACTAGGGGCCTACCGCCAGAGGTCATGACTCCGATCATCAATTGCATGCAAGACATGCTTGTCGGTTGCGCCACAATGCTCGATGTTGGCGTCGGAACCGGACGGTTCGCCTTTCCCCTAGGCGAAAGAGGGCTGCAGATAGTCGGAGTGGACATCTCAGTGCCAATGATGCGACAAGCAAGACGCAAGGGACTGAGGGGCTTGGTTAGAGCCGACGGCCGCAGGCTGCCTTTTCGAGACCACACATTCGACGCCGTATTGATAGTGCATCTCCTGCATCTCGTAAATGACTGGATTGAGGTCGTTCACGAAATTGGAAGAGTCTCGAGCAGACTTGTGATGGCTGTGATAAGTACGCCATGGGGGTCGCCTGTCCTACAGGACTATCTCAAGTTCCGAGAGGAGATGGGCTACCCGTTGAGACGGGGTCTCAATCACGCCGAAACAGATCTGTCTCTGCTGGTGGCTCCAAGCGGGAGACGACACGCTGTCGACCACACTTCGACTAGAAACGCCGAGACCGCGATCTCAGCACTCGAGCGAGGAGACTATGCGATATCATGGGACCTTCCCAAGGAACTTCATTCACAAATCATCGAAAGGCTGCGATCAAAGTATGGTCAGAACGATTATAGTAGAAAATACGTATGCGAAGTGGCGACATGGACCCCTGAACAACTTCGCAGCCTACGAGAATGGAAAACCCGTCGGCTGGTGTAACGCTGCTTCCCGCGGCAGCTATCCTGGGATCCAGTGGCTGATGAGTCCGGGTCCCGATAAGGGAGAGCGAGTCGGGTCAATAGTCTGCTTCATAGTAGCCTCTACGCATCGCAAGAAGGGAGTCGCGTCCCAGATTGTGCTTTTAGGTCCCACTGAGCCTATCGCGGCTTGATTTCGTCTGGCGATGGCTTCTTTTGTTCGATCCTAGCCAATCTGGGACCACTAGGGCTCTCAGGAGTTCTTGCACTGTTATGCCTCTCTCCTCAGCCATGGTTTTGAGTTGCTTGTAGACACCCGTATCGAGGGTCTGCATGAACTTGGTTTTCAGCTTCTATCGCTCGCCGGAGAATATCCGACAGACACTAGCATGTTCGCTCCTGACAATTGGTGTTGGTTCATAGCCTGAATTCAGAAGCATCAGCTTCAGCTAGTCCTTGAGGAGTTCAAAGGCCATTGTGACCTTGCCCTTCTCTCTCTGTCTCTGCCAGTCATCGAGAAGGCCCTGAACCAACGGTAGGACTTTCCGTGTGGCTTGGTCTGGCAGCTGATAGTAAGTCTCGTTGCCGTCCAGGCTGACGATGACTCCATTCTTAATGTGGCGTAGTTCTATTTTCGTTTGAGTCTTCTTCCTTCGTATATGTTCTGGCTGGGCAGAGCGTCCATGGCTCGTCGATGGGAGGTGTTAAATTCGGTGGACTACTAAAATCGGTTACGCCCTATAGAGAGTCTAGCTAAATGCTGTCCACCGCCACTCTCGTCCAGCGGAGGGCGGGACGACGGCGTGCTCTGCCTCGAAAACCTAAACGGACGATTATGGAGATTTACCACGATATTCTGCTGGGCCTAGAACTGGAATCTAGGACTAGTAACCCGGTTATGAGAACCAGGGTGCAGCGTCACAGTAATCTGTCGTATGACAAGTTCTCCCGTCATTTGAACGACATGGCCGCGAGAGGACTTGTCGTTCTGAGACCATTGTCGATTACCGAGAAGGGTCGAAAGTTTGTCCGTGAATATGGGAGAATTCGCGCGTTCATGCGGGAGGTAGGTTCCAGGTTCTTTGAGACCGAGCCACCGTTGCGGCGTGTCGCACTGGACTTGGTCGCAAGTCTTCCCTCATTCCACCACTCAGTCCTCCTCTACGAGGATCGACAGTACGCAGATCTTCTGGCTGCCGCATTCCTATCCGAGGGTTTAGCGAAGGGTGAATCTTGCGTGTACCTGACGCTTGAAGACCCAAAGAGCGTGGAGAGGAGGCTGATCAGCCTTGTGGGCGACTTTAAGGCAAGCATCCGAGAGAATCAACTTCGAATCTATTCAGAGACGCAGAAGAACCGAAGAAGGGTCACCTCTATGGAGGAGGCAAAGGAACTGGTAGATGACTCGACAAAGGGAATGAGGCCCCCCTTCCGGATCTTCGGCGATTATGTTCATCTATTCCCTCAACCTAATGGAGTCGAAGCGCAACTCTCCGTGGAGAAGCTATTTCATAAGAGGTTTGACAGGCTGGGAATTACTTTGATGTGCTGGTATGATCTAGGGAAGATACCTCGAACACTACGCCGCGAGTTTGTCGATTCTATCGTAGAACAGCATAACCACGTCATCTTCGGATCAGATCCATCCAAGGCGTTCGCGTTCGATTCCTCACTACTGAGGACCGAAGATTAGCCGCAAGGTAAGTTCAGCAATTCCCAAGTAAACCCTACTAATCATCGTGCTACTCGATGACGTGTCACGACATAACCTGAATCTGTCGCTGCTTACAATTTTCCGGGTCCGTTGCCGATGTATCTCCAGAATGGTTTCACACAATACCGCGATAATGACTGGTATCTGGTGTTAAGAAAATGGGTCGATAAAATGGTCCGTCCCTCGTGAAATTCGAAGATTGCGAACATGACCTCAGAGAACCTGACTATGATCGATTCGTATGCGCAGTCGACACTTTCCTGACGGACCTTGACCGCCATGCCCGCGGAAGCATCGAATCCAAGGTCGATCCCAATCCGACAAATAAGTAATCCCTCAGTGCCATGGGTTGCTCCACCTGTTGGCGAAGCTTACCTCTGATAGCTTTGGGAATGTTACTTCTACTTCCTCCTTTGGATAGCCCATTATCCCGAAGTGTACAAGCTCGTAGTCGTCGGGTATTCCGAGTGCAGTCCTCACACCTCCACTTACTTCCGGCATGAGTAGGCCCATTATCGGCCCATGAAGTCCTATGCCGTGTTCGAGAGCTTTGAGCTCGATGCTCCGAACCGCAGATCCTATTTCATGGATCTCGCCGATTCTAGCGTATTCTCCAGGGACCCACTGAAACGGCTTGAACTCTTTGGGTTGACAGAACACAATGAACAGAGGAGCGACTTTCCATCTCTCAATCCAATCGACATCTTTTAGTCGCCCTATCCTCCTCAGGGCTTCTTGCCACGCCGTCACCACTTTTACCCTCTGGTTTTTGTCAGTGATGATCAACAGCCTCCATCTACCAAGCCACGTACAGGAAGTAGCGGCTTTCAGAATCTCTTCCTGAATAGCTGGCGGGATTTCCTGTTCTTTGAAGGACATCGGACCAGTTTTGTAAAAGATGAGGCTATCGAGTGGTCTTTGAGTTTCTTGCATGTTGAAGCAGGCACCTCAAGCCCTTGGCTGTAGAAAAGACCTCGTCACTTCGTTCCGATTCCCGCCTAATGGTAGACTCAATGTTGCGCCCACAAGTTCTACGAGAAAGGATTCGAATATGCCGAGGCTTATCCGGTCAAGAAGCCCGGTCAGCGGCTTACGATTTTCTGGGTCCGCTCTCAATGTATCTCTAGAAGGCTCTGTCAAGTCTTGGGTTGTTCGGACCCGCTTTCAGAAGGGGGCTGGAGCGTTGAAGGACGGCTTGTTAGTTTTGTTCGTCCCAGAAAGAGAAAGACAACCGACAGGGTCATCGAGGCAAATCCAACTATGGAATAAATGATAAAATTCTGCACTAGATACTGGTGCCAAATCGCGTCGCACGCAGACTGAACTAGTAGGCAAGAAAAGGGCTGAGGGTTAACGGAAAGAATGAGAGAGATACTTCCGACGATGAGTGTAATTAGTGCGATTGCCAAATTTGGTGTTTTCACTGCTTCACGGCCTGAACTTGGGTACTACGCTGTAAGTCAGAAGATTAACGGGTTTGTTGACGTGCTGTAACCTCAGAACTTAGCCCTGAGTTCTCATCGACAATTTTTCGGTCAACCTCAGGCATAACCGACCACTTGACAGCACCCTCTAGAATGGTTTCACACAATACCGCGATAATGACTGGAATCTTGTAGTAAGAAAAAGGCTCAAACCGCAAGGCTGAACGGTATTAGATGACCAAAACAGACATACTCAAAAGTTAAACCCAACAACTGGCTAGGAAAAGGACTGGTCTCGTAGACAATGTCCGCTGTAACATGTCCTAGATGCGGTGCAAGCAACAGCGCAGCTGCGCGTTTCTGCAGTACCTGCGGCACATCACTAGTAAACATCCCAGCTCCAACTCCCACGCTCCCCCCGATGGGTTACGCTCCGCCCCCCGCCCAGCCATACTATCCGTACCAGTATCCCGCGAACTACTGGGAGGTCGCGCGGACGAACAAGATCAACAATACTATGATGGGTCTGCTCTTGCTCGTCATCGGGGTCTTGATCGCTTGGATTCCCTTCGCCGGGTTCATCGGTGGAATAATCGGCTTCATCGGCGGAATACTAGTCCTAGTCGGACGCGAACCTTTCGGGGTAGACCACGTCCGCAACGCGACACTCGCTCTCATATTCTTCGTAGTTGGGATCGCAATCACGATATTCGGATTCTTCTACGCCCTAGCCTACGGTGCCGCGTCTGGGCTCGGAACCTCAACCGTGGGTCTGTTCGGCATCGTATTCGTAATCGGCGGAGCAATCTTCGGACTCTCAGAAGTACTACTCACATACTCCCTGCAGAGAAGCAACGGTCACACGCTGCTCTGGACAGCCTTCGGAATTTCCATCTTCCTCGGTTTGATCAACTTGTTCCTCCTCCCGTTCGGTAGTGGTGGATTCTGGACAATATACTTCGGAACCGGAGTATTCCTCTTCACCGGATTCCTCGCCGCCATACCAGCCGCACTCTACGGCACAGCGTTCTACATGGCACGTGAAAGAATCGTCCGCCACGAAATACCGCCACCAATGAAGCAAGAGCCCGGAAAACCACCCTGGTAGAACGAGAGCGTAGCCGAAACCCTAGGACCCTCGTCGGTTTCAACGACGACGGGTTGCCGGACCTTTCACGGCTGTATGAAGCCCGACCCAGATCGTTGCTGTTGCTTCTGTAACTGTAGGGGAGAGAGGTGAAGGGACTGTGTACTTGAGGTGTCACCACCTGGGCGCGGTTAGCTAGAAAGAGACTTTACTAACGATCCAACGTACATGAGAACTGAGGAAAGGCAGAATCGTCATCAGAAGAACCTTCATCGAGTTCGACGACTGCTGACTCTGCTCAAGCGTCCGACACCACCTCAACCGTGGTGGTTGAAGAATTGAAGAAAGAGTTTGAGCAGTACAATCAGCACAATGTACCAAGAGACAAGAAGAAAGCGGAGGAACATATCCCACGTCGAACCAAGACACCCAACAAGAAAGCTTACCAGCGTAGTCGCGGAAGGAACAAACGGTGACACAACGAAGGACCTTGTGCTAGTCGCGGCGATACCTCGGCAAGGGCGTCGCTTCCCAGCTTCTCAACACTGCCTGCACCAAGTTCTCTGAGCACGGATTAGAGTATACTGGAGCCTACCCGGTCAAGAAGCCACCGTCAGCTGCCTGCAACTTTCCGGGTCCATTGTCGTTGTATCTCAAGAATGGTTTCACAAAATATCGGGACAATGACCGGATCCTTTGTTGATTAGATCTTAACTCAGACCCGCTCAACCAGCGCATCTCACACTTTGCTGGGGGCCTCTTGCTGGCCTGAATTCCTGGTCCGTAATCGATACCACTGTTCGGCACGGTACTGATATTTTTCCTGCAACGAGAGTCCCTTGGGCAGAGAATAGAACGTTTGTCCTTCCCAGTGAATCTCCTTCTCATTTCTAGCCTCCGACATTCGGAACCCTGCTGCTATTCCAAAGTAGAGTGCTGGTATGCCGACATACAACGAGTAGAATTCCAATAGAGTATTCAGTGAAATGGCCGCGGAAAAGATCAGATAGAATAGCAATGCTCCAAAAGCTAACCCGAGACCCACGACAATCAGGGTCCGTTTCCGACTTGCACGATATTCGCCGCCATTCTTCTCTATCCGTTCGGCTGTACCACGAGCAGAGACTACTCCCGCTACAAACCCCCCAAAACCAGCAACCAACGCGAGGCCGACGTTAAACGAGTGAAGCCCAGCTTGGACTGTCGCAGTGAACGACCAAACTATGCCGAAAATAAGATTCCCCCGATAGGCTCGCAAGACCTGATAACCGGACGACGCCTGTTCGAAAAATAGTTTTCGGGTTAGAGGACCGAAAGGCACGCGCGGCGGTCAGCATCTTTGGGAGCCAGATACCACTATTCTCAACAAAGAATATTTGGGAGAGAACACTGTTCGTCTCTCCATGTTGAGCGAAATCGTCGTCAAGGAACTGACACCCTCTCTGAAAGACGATTTCCTATTGTTCTTTGATCATGTTGCGTTTGCGGACAATCCGGACTGGTCTGACTGTTACTGCTCAGCCTACCATTTCACAAACAACAAGGGAAAAGATGAGAGTCGTCGCCAGGCCTCAAGACTCGTCGAGGATGATAGGATGCACGGATTCCTAGCCTACGACAACCTAAAACCAGTCGGCTGGTGTAACGCTGCTTCCCGCGGCAGCTATCCTGGGATCCAGTGGCTGATGAGTCCGGGTCCCGATAAGGGAGAGCGAGTCGGGTCAATAGTCTGCTTCATAGTAGCCTCTACGCATCGTGGTAAGGGAGTCGCCTCCCGCTTGCTCAACGCGGCGTGCAACAAGTTCTCCGAGAAGGGATTAGAGTATGCTGAAGCCTACCCCGTCAAGAAGCCGCCCTCAGCAGCTTACGACTTTCCCGGTCCACTCTCAATGTATCTCAAGAATGGCTTCACGCAGTATCGAGATAATGACTGGTACATTGTAGTAAGAAGGCGACTTGGAACGATCGCCTGATCTGTGCTCGTGTAGAACGTCTTTTACCTCTCTTGCAGGGTCGAGGTTACAGTAGAAGCTTGACCTGCTTCTTCGTTCCGCGTTGAAGCTTTGAAGCGGCTCGGTCTAGCGCTCGGCTTGATAATTGTGGTTGTTTCTCTGGCCATTGGAGCAGTCTTGTTATCGAATGCTCCTCCTCAAACCTCGAACAACGTCAACGCGCTAAACTTCACGTATACTGTCAGCAACAATACGTTCACGTTCCATGCGGCGGACGGCTTCTCAAACTACTCTTGGGACTTTGGAGACTCTTCAACCGGTGCCGGATCGGTCGTCTCTCACACCTATCAGACAAATGGAAACTACCAGGTTACTCTGAATGCTGATCCATTGACCGGTCCATCGGGGACCCTGTCGGCAGTCCAGCAAGTACTCGTTACAACAGTTACCACATTAATTCACCACTATTTCGAAAACTTGAACGTGACCATGGGAAACAGTGCTACCTGACCTCTGAACTCGCTCGCATGTCCTCATAGCAAGGGGATTCCGTGAGAACTCCGCCTCGGAAGGGATTGAGACGATCCCTCGACTCTAGCAAACATTAACCAGAATTAAGAATGACCAGAGTCTTCAACAGATTGACTGAACAGTAACACTCATTAATTATTCAACCATTGAAGCGCGCTCGAGCTAAGGCGTGTGGCATGAGGTCTAGAGCTTCCTTAGCTCGAATGCCTGTCTTCCTCCTAATCGGAATCATCCTGTCGAGCACTCCACTTGTCTCTAACATGCCTCCTTCGTTCCAATTCTCAGCCGCAGCCAGCCTGATGAATCCTCCCACATTGAACACCGCGGCGATCAACGCTTCGATGAGGCAGGTTCTCAGTTGGGCCGAGTCGAGAGTTCTCCCTAATGGCACCGCGACGCTCCAGGGCACCTCGAACAATCTCTGGGCAACATCGTTAGTGGGAAGAACTATGACCTATCTGCAGCTAGAGATCGGCAACACAACGACCCAGACAATTATCCAGAACATGACTAAAGCAGAACATATTCTGCTTCAGAACCCCTCATTCATCAGCTACGGCATATGGTCCCCTGTAAACCTCAATTCGGAATTCCAGTTACACTTGGACGCACAGAAGTTCCTGTCTAGAAGCTATGGGCTGACCCTCGACCCGACGGCAAGATCGGACATGATTAATGTCACACAAAACATGCATCTCAACCTGCCTTCGAGAAGCGACTATTTTGACACGGTCGCCTGGACCCTCGCGAATGCTGTCTGGTTCGCATACTACAGCGGATCCACGCTTCCCCCGACTTCGGACTATACGGCAGCAGTCCAGGACCTGAACACTAACTACAACCAGACGGGAGCCACATCTGCAGCCAGAGACCCGCTCATCGACTTTGACAAGCTGCTCCGCTTCCTCAAGCCGATCACCTACACCGACAGCTACTTCAGGCTCCAAGGCAACAGTCTCAGCCAGACCTATCAGACCCTAGAGACGGGTCTCGCAGGCCAGCTCGTCACGAGACAAGGCTCGGACGGTAACATCGTCTCCGCCGAACCCTACAAATCCTACCTTGTAGAGGACTTTGCCAGAGACCTCGACTCGAGCGTATACCTCCACAACAATCTGACCTACGCATACTCCGCATACCGAGCCGAGACCTACCTAACTAACCTGTATCTCCAGTCCAACGGGAACTTCTCCCTCCCGGATAATGGAGAAGGGCTCTACCCGACGGGCGCCTATCACATGATCTCGATAGCAAACGATCTCAGATCCTGCTCAAGCAACGCGTGGTACAACATCCTCGTATCTTCCTCAAAACTCCTCAACTACACTCTAACAATACAGAACCCGGATGGGACCTTCAGATTCTTCCTCAACACAACCAACCCCGGCAACGCACTAACAACCGTCAACACGGTAAGCGGCCTCGTCGACTCATACCTGGTAATTCACGACACCAGCGTACTCTCCCCCGAGACCCCGGTCAACCTTGCCAGCTGCCAGACCATATCCTCTCCCTCCCCACTCCAGAACCTCTCCTGGCTCTACATCGTCATACCCCTCGCCCTCGTCATCGCGGTCGCTGTAGTGTACGAGAGAAGACACCGGGCCAAGTATCGTGGACTGGTGGAAAAGTGAATTGCAGAGACTCTCCCTCCGGAGGCTCGGCGAGACTGCGTTTCTCGTCGCGTTCGTTCTAATCTGGCTGCCCCGAGCCATCCCGCTCCAATCAATAATCGCGTTCCTCTGGCCCATCTACCACTGGTATGGAGTAGACTTCTACTTTCCGCTAATCAAGGCCCCCGGCATACTCATCGGCTCAATCCTAGCCTGTTTCGTCGCAGCTTTCGCAAAGGAATACGTGGCAGACTCCAAAGCTATCGCCAAAATCCCGACGAGGATTCACGTGACCGGAATAAGGGGAAAGACAACCACTACGAGACTCATCGGAGCAGCTCTCAGACATCACGGCTTGCGAGTGGTAACCAAGACCACGGGAAAGGCTGCAAGACTAATCGACTCTCAAGGGACAGAGCGTGGAATCCGCAGCGAACATGAACAACCCAACCTCAGAGAACAGCCAAGAATAATTGAGAGTCTAGCCGAGGCAGGCGGCGCAGACGCCATCGTCTTCGAATGCATGTCCATCAGGCCAAAGAACATAATGGCAGAAAGCAGATTCGTAAGGCCAACCATCTCAGTGATCACAAACGTCCGCGCTGATCATCTGGACGTCATGGGACCGACGCTAGAAGATGTTGCCTGGAACCTCTCCGGAATAATTCCAACCAACGGGGTCGTGGTTACCGGGGAGAAGAAATACATGCCGATCATCAGAAAGAGAGCAGAAGAGAAGAATGCGAAGGTTGTAGAGGTTGACCTTGATACAGTTCCGGATGAGGATCTCTCGAAATTCTCTTACATGATCTTCAAGGAAAACATCGCCGTAGCACTCAAAGTCTGCGAACTACTCCGAATACCACCCGACGAAGCGCTGAAGGGAATGTTGGACGCCAGACCGGACCCGGGTCTAACACGGATCCTCAACGGCGTCATCGCCAACCACGCCGTAAGGCTCATCGCGGCCTTCGGCGTGAACGACATCGACTCGACGAGACTCGTATTCCAAGAACTCAGCCGCCGAGGAGACATAGGGGAAAAGAGAATGCTTGTCGGAATGTTCCACGCTAGAGAGGACAGGGTTACGAGAACTTTAGAATTTGCTCAACTCATGGCGCGAATGCCGTTCGAGAAGATACTGGTTGTGGGAGAAATGACGAACCTGTTCGTAATCCAAGCAACCCGAGCAGGATACCCTAAGGAGAAGATCGTGAATCTAGGGAGAGTCGACCCTCCGGCAATCATGGATTTCCTCTCGAAGATGCCTCTCGAACCAGATCAAGGCCTAACCCTATTCGGCTGTGGGAATATGATCGGAATCGAGGATTTCATCGACGCGTTCGACAAACTGTCTGAGAAGCAAGACTCACACCCCATGGAGTCTCGGAACTAGATGGTAGTCTACGGAGTCACCCTCGACACTGCCGAGGTCGCTATCGCGCTGGGAATCGCGGTCAGCATGCTGTTCTATGAAAAACAGAACCTCGTCCCTGGAGGAGTCATCGTCCCAGGCTACGTAGCCCTAACCCTCGACAGACCCTACCTACTACTCTCAACGTTTGCGGTTGCAATCGTCACAATGTTCGCTCTCAAAAAAGTCGCAGAATACATTGTCCTCTTTGGGAGAAGAAAATTCTCGTTCATGATGCTGATGAGTTTCGTAATAGCCTGGGGAATACAGTCCCTCGTGGCACTCATACTCACCTACGGGCAGGTAGCAAGCGTCGGACCGACCGGAATCTTCCAGGTAATCGGATTCATCATACCAGGGCTAGTCGCGAACAGCATGGAGAGACAGGGAATCACCAAAACGATCTACGCCCTGACAATCGTCTCCGTAATCACGTACGTAATACTCTACGCCCTCACAGGAAAGTAATCAGGCTCCATGTCCGCCATAACGAAGAGGAGATCTAGAAGAAACGTGCCCATAGTCTCCGGAATACTTCTTCTCGCAATACTCACTCTTTCCTTCCCAGCTCACCACGCGTCAGCCAGTACCATGCAGCTCCCGCCGATAGGAGTCATGTGGGTTACAGAGTCACTGCAGCAGGTCTACAATCTAATACAGAGCAGATTCATCGGGCTCATCCCTGGGAACTACACTGAGCCATCCTCTTCGGACTATTCCACGATGAGCACAATTTTCGGACTCATCGGCACCGGGATATCTCAAGACGACGCCGCCCCAATCCTCAGTGCATCGAACCTGGCAATCCAACTGAACTACCAGCTGATACCATTGAACGATTCGCAAACCGGCAACAAATACTACGTCCTAATGGAGAACCCAACCATAAACAGGGGATGGGGTTCATACCTATTCCCGGCAGAAAGGAGTCCATCGACAACCCAGGTCGTTATAGAAGCCCCACATCCGGTCACAGACTTCAATAGCCAACAGATAGCCTACACGATCTTCACCAGCACCTATCCACACATTATCGCTCTCCTAGTATCAGGCGTAGAGAGAACTTTCGGTCCCAACGGTCAGACCGACATGGCTCACAGAACACAGAGCATCTTCGAGACCGCCCATGAAGCCTTCACCAAAATCGGCTCCGTAGCTATACAGATCCACGGCTTTAACGCGCTTAACCACCCTACAGAACCCATGGTGGTTCTGAGCGATGGAGACGGGGGTATTAATGGAGCCCTACAATCGATCGCATCCAACCTCGAAGGTGCTAACCTTTCCGTCGGAATCTTCGACGGTTTTACCCATGAAAAACTAGGCGCCCAGAAGAACGTTCAAGGTCGCTATGCAAGAGCCTTCGGGACAGGCTTCGTACACTCCGAGATATCATCCCTCGTAGTCTTCAATGCAACTCTGCTCACGCAATACGAGAACGCTCTCACCCAGTCAGTCGTGAGCAATTTTAGTTTTCCAGCCTACCAGATCGATCTAAAGATTCCAATCATAGCGTTCGGAATCATGATCCTATTCTTCGCCGCAAGCTACAGATTCTCAAAAACCAAACGCTGACTAGCCAGCGGATTTCTTGCACGAACCTCTACGGAAAAGAGTTGACCGAGATATCTCGGTGCTTTTGCTGATCAAGCGAAGTTCAAGACGACGAGGGCGAGGTTCGGCTTCAGGGAGATTATTGTCTGGGAGGCGGGACGACGCGTATGATCTTGAAGGTCGAGAGTATTGAGCCCTTTGAGGGAGCGACTCCACCAGCCCTCGTCGGTCCTTCCTGGTTCGTCTTAAAATCGAAGGTTGAGAGATATTTACCAATATCCATCCGGGCAGCCATCGCGTCCGCTTCAGTCTCCCAGAGTGTAAACGGGATGATTATTCCCTTATCCTCAACTTCACCGACGAAGAGTTGGACGAACCCCCTGTGCTTACTCTGCACCTCTGCGAACTTCTTCATCTCCTCCATCATGACTCCTTCCTCTCTTGCTCCTTTAGGGAAGTGCACGGCCATTGCCACGTACAAAGTCAACCACTCTGTCAGATTCTATCTTAGTATCCTATTTTTCAGTTATGCCTCTGCGCTTTTGTGAAGCCTCTGGTTCGACGCGGTCATTCTAACAGTAAGAACAAGACTCGAAACTCCAGTCTCTGATGATCTCTCGACTAACAGAGAATTCATTTCTACGAGGTATCCTTAGGGTTCTTGAAGGTAGCTACATGATCGCGGGACAGGACCAGTTGAGCATGTTGGATAATCCGGTGTGGAACGCTCTATCGACAACGCACGCTTCTTTCGCGGAGGGGGATAGTCTGGCCAAGCGCTACCCTGTTGACGTCGCTCCTTTTGGAGCGACACGCGATCAATCTCCAGAATCTTATCATTCACTCGCCCGGCTGCTAGGGCCTCAGGGAACAGCTGCAATCCCTCTAGCTGCAATGCCTGTTCTTCCCGCCGGTTGGACTGTTGTTCGCAGGGTAGATTCCGCCCAGATGGTCTGGGACACTCAGACGACCCAGTCTGCTGAACAAGGCTTTGAAGAATTGACCATTTCAAACGTTGATGAGATGCTCGCGCTGGTCGAGTTGACCAAGCCTGGCCCATTTGCCAAAAGGACCCCTGAACTTGGATCATATCTCGGAATCCGTGAAGCTGGCAGACTTGTGGCCATGGCTGGGGAACGACTCAAACCGTACGGGTATACCGAGATTAGTGCCGTCTGCACCCATCCCGACTACCGGGGCAGCGGATACGCCAGCTCACTAGTCTCCATTCTAATCCAGAGAATCACAAAACGGAACGAGATTCCTTTCCTCCACGTCCGTACAGAGAATGTAAGCGCAATACGCGTTTACGAGAAACTCGGCTTCAGGACCAGACGCCGCATAAACATCGTAGTCGTGAAAAACGATCATCTAGCACAACTCTCGTGAGCCCTAGCTTCACCCTCCCAGGCAGGTTTGCTGCTACCTGGGGTATGGTTCCTTCTAAGGGAAAGCAGACGGGGGCATCAGACGGCGTTGCGCCATGTCCATGCGTACCAGATGATCGTCAGCGTAGTCGCTATTTCTATGACTGCAAAGAACAGGTAGTAGGGAGCTGGCGTTGCAACCAGAAGTGACGCGAGTACGGCGACGGTGTTTATTGCACCTACGATGATGTTTGCCCAGCGATTTGCTTTGTACTTCAACACCCGCGACAGCGGAACCATAGCAATCGCAGTCTCCACTAGTACCGCAGCTCCTAACAGGGTCGTTTGGCTGAGGCTGATGGACAGGGACTTGTCGAAGAGAGTAACAACGTCCGCGTAAACGTAGTTGAGTGTCGCAAATATCCAAAGGGTGAAAAGCATCATCCTTCTATCCCCCGTTTCCTTCTCAACTTTCATATCTTTCACGGTATGTTCGGCACGTCAGAACGTGTCGTAATTAGCCTTGTTCTCTCTAATTGCCCTAGACGAACTGTGGGTCTTCAATCGGGTAAGATGAGTGCGAACTCGTTCTTGCTTCCTGACCGGTATCTGATGGTGAGATAACGGCTCTAGGTTTCATCGAATCCCCTAAGCGTTAGCCTCTTAAGAGGAATCCCCGAATATTACAGGCTGAATGAGCTTGTACGCAGAACAAAACAGAGCGAGAATAGAGGAACTCAATGTAGAGATCGACAGACTGCAGCACGAGATCAAACAGAAGCAGGCAGAAGGAAAACCGACAGATGCCCTTGAAAAGAGACTTGAAGAGCTGGAAAGTCAGAAGCATGAACTCGTCGAGCGAATCGAGGCACTATGGAGTGCCTGAGGTAGCGAGCTTCGGACAGGACCATCAATCGGGAGTCCCCAGTGAACAATTGTACACAAAAACCCTATTAATTTAGCCCCTACGCGAGAATCTATGTCCCAAGCCAAGATTGAGACCGGAAGCCACCAGGGCCACACCCACTACGAATGCGACAACTGCAATCAATGGTTCGAGACAGAAAAGGAATTGCGGGAACACGGCATGAAGGTCCATCCGCAGAAAGTACCCGCGATGTAGAGCGCTCCGCTACTCATCAAAGCGAAAGTCGAGAAGAGGCTCATTTACCTGAACTAGGCTCAGACTGGAGAGTCTGACTCTCATGACCCTCGAAGCCCAAGCCGGTTCGCTCTGCCTGCGTCGATTGCTCGCTCAGCCAGACTCTCTAAACGTGATTGGGGGTTCGGCGAGCTTCGCTAGCTCTCTTTTGAGTCTTCCAGAAATCTGGACTGATAATCTAGTCCTGTAATCGTAGGCTACTTGCGTTGTCCTGCCGACAGCGTATTCTATTCGTCTGGGTCCATGGATGGAATAGTCGAGGTCCCATGACCGATCCCCTATACGGCTGACCCATACCGAGACAGTTACTCGTCGTTCGTCTCTGATTGGTTTCTTGAACTCGCAGCGCGCCGATGCGACAATGAAGCCACCACGGAATCCTTCTCTCACCTGTCCGAGCTTTCTTGCGAGCTCGACACGCCCGGTCTCCATGTACTGGAAATAAGTCGCGTTGTTCACATGGCCCATTACATCAATGTCCCGGAACTGGACAGGCAGTTCAATGCTAAACTTCAAGGGCAATCCTCACCTTTTATCCGAGGGAGAAATGTTTTCCTCTCTGCCTTGGAAAATAAGTTCAAGCATCCAGTTCACCACTTCCAGATCCAAGTCTCGAACATTCGGAAATCCGCGACATTCTACGGCGAGCTACTGAGCCGACTCGGCTTTACCAAGGTATTCGAGACTGAGGGGATGGTTGAATGGCAGAGGGAGGGGACGAGAATAATCGTTGCTCAGTCTCCCAAGAGGTTCCTCGACCATGGATATCACCGGAAGCGGGTCGGTCTAAACCACGTTGCCTTCCGAGCGCCAAGCCGCGTAGCGGTTGACGAACTCTATCGCGACTTCCTTCTACCCAACAAGATTCCGGTCCTCTACGATGGGCCTAAGGAGTGGGAAGGTTATGATCCGGGCTACTACGCGGTCTATTTCGAGGATCCTGACCGGATAAAGCTCGAACTAGTCTACGTTCCAGGCGATTTGTAAGACAGGATCGTGGTTGGTTTCAGTTTTAGGCGTAGCGGACTGTTGAGCTTCTCTATTTATTAGAACGAGCCCAGTTCTCCATTGCCCCTGAATGGCTATCCTTAGCCAGCCAGAAATGGAGGTGATTGATTGAGCACGCTTAGAATAATCGTACTGACTCTCCTAACTCTGTTCTCGATTTCCCCACTGGTAATGGCTAGCGGCCCGCACAAAGCAGTATTGACGACTCAATTGTTTAGTCAGCCAGTTCAATTCTCAAGGGCATGGAACATTACAAACACGTGTGGAGGGATCATTCCGCTTTTCAACTTTACAGTAACTCTCTCCGGGAAGGACCCGGGCTCCTTGTGGATAGATTTCAGACCTTTTCCCCTAACCTTTCAGGGTTCAACTCACCCACAGAATGTTGCTAACGTTTACAATTCAACGAACTTTCCCGACTTTTGTGGGAATGACGCAAATGTAATTTCAGCTTCTGTATTCTTCGGAAACGGCGGCGATAGTTATTGGCATGTACTGCAATCAGGAAACTATTCAGCCCTAACTGGGTTTTCAAATCCCGCACCAACGGCTATCGAGTCTTGGACCGTCACAACAATTTCGTAGCAGCCTATAGGCTGAACCTATCCCTCCTTTTTCTTCCCCAGATTCTTGAAGGAGACAGCCAAGACTTCTTTTTTGAGTATCGTGTATAGCTACAGCAGATAGGATTCCAGATTGGATTTACGAGAATGTTCTCCGGCACCCATAAGCGCAGCGTGAGTCGCAATTGGCGGTAGAGGGTTCTCTGCTTATCTGTGGGCGTAATAGACTGTTACGCGGCCATCGTGGATGGAGTCGACTCTGCCGAATCCGAAACGCACCATCTGGATAATGCTGCCCACCTTCTCCTGACGAATATTCGTCTCAACCGGACCCATCGTTCTTGACGCGTCAGGCATCACAACCTCGCCGACCATGTTGCTATCGCTAGGCAGCCAGTTGACCAGCGGTGCCTTGACCTCTCTTGCCTTCATGTAGTCCTGACTGTGGAACGCCGCGTCGATCGAGTTGTTCTCGACGCTCTTTATCTCGACGTTGAACAATTCCATCAACCGGACCACCTTGCTCTTTCTGAGAAGATCCAGATCCTGTGAAGAGACTAGAAGGTTAGCTGAACCGTTCTTTGGAACGACCCTGAAAATCCGTTCTGGAAGATCCTTCCTTTCCGGGTGCAGTGGAAGATGTGCCTCGAAGGTTCGATCGACCCCAGAGACTGTTATTGTGATCGGGTTTGCGATGAAGCTATACCTGTGCGCTATCTTATCGATCTCCTTCCGGTTCGTCGCGTTAACGTTGTCCCAGCTGAGAGTCGCATCCACGGGCCTAGGACCCATCTCGTAGACAATCTTCCTCAACGCGCTCGGAACATACCCTCTCCTACGAAGAGCGGCGAGCGTCGGAAGTCTCGGGTCCGAGTAGCCGTCTACGAGACCCTCCTCGATTTCCTTGACCATCAGCGATTTGCTGAGCTTGATGTCGGTCGTCTTCAACCGGCCATAATGCACGTACTCCTGAATCTCCCAGCCCAACGCTTTGTACAGATACTCAGTTCGTGGAGCGTTTGTCAGATGCTCCTTTCCACGGATAACATGACTGACTCCAAGCAGATGATCATCGATGGCAGCTGCAAAATTGAACAATGGCCAGACCCGATACTTCGAGCCAACCCGAGGATGAGGATACTTTACGGGATCGATGATCCGTAGCGCGGGCCAGTCCCTGACCGCCGGATTCGGATGAGCCAGATCCGTTTTTATCCGTAGAACCGCCTCCCCTTCCTGAAACCCTCCGTTCAACATCTTCTGCCAGTCCGTCAGGTTCCTGTCCGGGCTCTTGGAACGATCGGGACAGGCTTTACCAGCGTTGATCTTGACACGAAAATCTTCTGGAGTGCACGTGCAGACATAAGCGTCTCCTGATTTCAGAACCTTCTCAGCATGCTCGTAATAGATCGGTATCCTGTCACTGGCAATGTACTCAGCGTTCCATTGGCATTCCAGCCATCGAACATCTTCCCTGATCAGATCATAATACTCAAGCGCCGACTTTTTCAGCCGCGGATCAGTATCGTCGAAGCGCAGCAGAAATTGTCCTTTGTACATCTGCGCATAATCATGGGAGAGTATGATGGCGCGGATTGAACCCAGGTGAAGGACGAAGTCCGGGTTCGGCGCAAACCTCGTCACGATCAAAGAATACTTGTCCGCATTCGGCAGTGGAGGCAGAGTCTTGATTGGAGGCTGCTCCTGTGAGGACAACGCCTTGGCGGACATAGTTTGGAGGCTGCTCAACTAGATTCTATCTCTTTTGTCGCCAATTATGACGGCATTTTCGTTATCTTTCCAAACCAACGCTTGTTCATTGCCAGAAGGAACTCCTTCGTCAAAGAGTATCCAGATGCTGATCCCAGCACCGAATCGATGCTACAATGTGGACACATTACTGTCCCATCAGCAAGCCATTCTGTGATCTCGGATGAGGAGAATGTTCTCTGGCAAGAGAAACATCCACAGATGGAGCTCTTCCGAATCTCGTCTAGGTTTTTGGAACTAAGATGATGAGCTTTGACAAGATCTTCTTCAGAGTAGTGGGAAGTCACGGGGTTCTTTAGCCCCGTTAAGTCGGCGATATTACTCCCTTGCGGACACTTATCGGACGCTATCGAACTAGATTCTATCTTATGTGCCCTGAATTAGGGTTGAGCTTTCGAATTGCTTGACGGTTCCTATTGTTCAGAGGCTAGGCTAATCGTCAAGGGTAGAAGTACCGTTCCATAAAGGAACGGGATATCGGAAGTTTACTCTGCCTTGAAGCGGAGTTTGGCCGCGATCTCGCGGTGTAGTCTCTGCACTTCTGTCCCGTCGATCGGCTGAGATAGGAGGGGTCTTGTGGTCACGATATCGGTATCGGTATTGCCGAACCGGGCCAGGCTTAGGTTCATGTCTTTCAGAACTTTTTCTACGTTTAACATGACTCACCTAGCCCTACCGTCGCTTAAGAAGGTATCAGTCCGAAAGATACTGTCGCGACGCTCCTTTCTTTATCAGGAACTTGGCGTGAAAGCGGAGAACGCGGAACAGCCATGGTGAAATCTAGAGAGCGTCGCACAGGAAAGGCCGAGGGTGCTCACGCGGGCGGCGTCGAGTCTAAACGTCTCAAGAGAGAAAAGAGGAGATACTCAAGGACCCAGCGGTAGGAAGATCCAGAGAACGCGTACAGAACTCGCAGCGCGTAGAGCGGATGGAGAAACCGTGCGGAGTTGAAACAGCGAGCTTCCTCACGGATCGTTAGACGAAATAGCTGAGCCGGGACCGGGGCATCTAGGGAGTTGGCTTGAGAAGGTCTCTAAACTGCCTCTGGAGCCTCTGATACTCTTCGAACTCTGCATTGCTCATCAAGAGGAGCTGTGCGTAGTCGGTCGTGTGCAGTTTTAGAGCTAAGGCTGCGTCTTCTAGCTTCTCTAGCTTCCGGGCCAAGTCATCTCCAAAGATGATCGAGCGGGAGCGTTCGAGGATCTTGAATGCCTTGGAGAGAATCTTGTCATCTGCAGTTTTCACTAGCCCCGCTTCGGAGACCGATTTCAGGAAGGCTTTGACCTCTGCCTCGTTCAGTTCTTCTTCACCTCTGCCGTGCGTGACCTCGAAGATCTCCGCGGTGGCACGGTAGTACCGCTCTGAGAAGTTCTCGATCCGCTCCTCCCGCGTAACCTCTACGAGCCCGCCGTCCACCAGTTTCCGTATGTGGTGGTAGGTGTTCTGAGGGGTCTTGCCGAGCGCCTCTGAAATCTGGCTGACAGTTAGTTCTCTAGCCTTGAGAAGGTTGATCATGCGGCGCCGAGTTGGATCTGCCATTAGCTCGAACGCCTTGGGGTCCGTTAGAACTTTGACGGCTCTCATCGCACGATGAAACACTACACCCCATCCTAATATGCGCATTGTACCGTTAAAACGGCAAGTTTAATAGCCCGACCCAAATAGTGATTTGACCGTGAAAATATCGATTTGAATCAGTCGACATCCAAAGTCGTACCGCAACAGAGCCTCTGGCGGCACGCCAACTTTCTCAGACTCTGGTCGTCCGAGACCATCTCCAGCTTCGGAGCACAGTTCAGCGAACTGGCAATACCCCTCACTGCGGTCCTCCTGCTCCAAGGCACCGCCCTCCAACTCGGGATTCTGAACGCCGCCATTACCGCTCCCTTCCTCCTCTTCAGCCTAATAGCTGGGGTCTGGATCGACAGACACCGACGCAGGTCAGTGTTGATCGCCAGCAACATCGGACGGGCAATCCTTCTCGCGACAATTCCCCTCGCCGCAGCAACGGGACACCTGAGCATCATCCTACTGCTCGGTGTCGCGTTTCTTGTCGGTACGTTGAGAGTCTTCTTCGACATCGCCTATCAATCCATTCTGCCTGGGATCGTGGAGCGAGAGCAGCTGGTCGATGCGAACAGCCGGCTAGAAGCGAGCCGAGCAGTATCTTCAGCAGCGGGTCCGAGCGTCGCGGGAGGAGTCATCCAAGTCTTAACAGCACCCTTCGCGATCGCATTCGACGCGGTTTCGTTCATCTTCTCAACGCTCTTCTTGAGCAAGATCGACTATCATGAGCCAGAACCGGATCGCTCGGACCGGCAATCGGTGATGGCGGAGATGCGTCAGGGCCTCAGAATCGTCGTGAGAGACCCTAGGCTGCGCTCACTTGCAGGCGCAGGATCCACAGCGAACTTTTTCGAATTCGCAATCATGGCCCTCTTCCTCCTATACGCCGTCAACCTGCTAAACCTCAAGCCGGCGATGATAGGAATAATCCTCGGTGCGGGAGCCACAGGGGCTATAGCTGGGGCACTACTAGCTGGGAAACTCGCAAGCAGAATCGGAACAGGCCCCACAATCCTCACATCACTCGTCCTCGGGGTCACGGTCTGGGGCCCGCTAATCTACCTGGCAACCCCAACAACGGCAATACCTCTACTCATAGTCGCGTGGTTCTTTGGCGAAGTCGCCTTTGTCGCCTGGAGCATTAACCAGAGCAGCTTCCGCCAAGCTATCTGTCCCGCAGACCTACAGGGCCGAGTCAATGCAACAATGCGCTTCCTGACCGCCGGTGTTGTTCCTCTCGGCAGTATTGCTGGTGGCATACTAGGCGACATACTCGGACTTCGCCTAGCAATTGGCGTAGCTGCCGTCGGCCTCTTACTCGCCCCGCTCTGGCTTGTCTTCTCCCCAGTCCTCGCTGTGAAGAAGCTAGGAGAGGCCGAGACAATCGGGTTCCTTGACTAGCTCTGCCCGAGAGCTATCCCTGAGATTCCAACCGAAAGGAGGAATGAACAGAGCTTAACAATACGAACGCACAACGATTCTCTTATAGAATTGAAATCCGGCAAGTCCTACTTCTCTCCTGAATTCTTCAAGTTTCTCAAGGCATTAGCGCGTAACAATAACCGCGAATGGTTTCTGAAAAATAAGCTCCGTTACGAAAAATTCGTTCTCGGACCAAGCGTTCAATTCATCAAAGACGCGAAGACCACATTGAAGTCGGTCAGCCCATACCTTGTTGCTGACCCTCGACCCTTTGGTGGTTCACTCTTCCGGATCTACCGCGACATACGCTTCTCCAAGGATAAGAGTCCGTACAAGACCCATGTGGCGATGGAGTTCTGGCATCGTCGAGGAGGAAAGAAATCCTACACTGGACTATACCTTCACCTATCATCCAGCGAGAGTTTTCTTGGCGCAGGCATCTGGCATCCGGATCCTCCGACGCTCAACAAGGTTCGGAGAGCAATCGTGTCCCGGCCTGAGGCCTGGAGACGGGTCAAGGAGACCGGGTTGAAGATAGAGGGCGAATCTCTCAAGAGACCCCCCTCTGGGTTTGATCCTAACCTTCCTTTCATCGAGGATCTGAAACTTAAGGACGTCACAGCGGGAGTCGGATTCACCAAGGCCCAAGTTACGGGTCCTCGATTCATGGACGATTTCATCCAAGCGAGCAAGAGACTGGACCCACTCAATCGGTTCCTCGCAGAGGCACTAGGCCTCCCCTGGTGAAACGTAACAGGGCGAAATGTGTTCTAAGGCGATACGGTCTTCCGCATCAGGACCCATGTTGTTCCGAGCGGTCCAACCTGTTTGAATCCTTCTCTCTCGAACATTCCTGGCGTTCCGAACCAGCGCCATTCTGGTACCGCGGCCATCTTCTTGGAGACAACAGGGTAAGACTCGACGATTCCTCCGCCCTGATTCTTGATCGATTCGAGGGCAGCCTTCAACGCGAATTTCGACACTCCTCTACCGCGAAAAGCTCGGTCGACGAAAAAACAGGTAATCCGCCACAGCTTACTCTCGCCGTATTGTGGGTTGAGCTTTTTGTAGCCTCTGCCTGCATCTATCCGCGGAAGCTCTTCGTTTGGCCCGTACTGACACCAGCCCACGGGTGTTTTACCGGAATAGACTAGTATTGCGTGAGACCTGCCTTTCCTGACGAGAGCCTTCTTGTCTCTCTTGTTGATCTTCTTCCATTCCTCGCCTCGCACGCCTCGAACAGGCTTTTCGCGCTGATAGTGCATGCACCAACAACCTCCCTGTTTCAGGGCTAATTGTTCAAAATCCGGATACGTGTCGGCACCTAGCTCGCGTACAGTGTACGCCGTCATTGCTTCATTCTATGCGGGGCGGGAAGATAAGGTTGGACGACACGAATCCTTCCCGAGAAGAACCCATAGGCCACGATAGTCTTAAACAAGGAGAGCGTTTGAGGATCTTCCATGTCACAAGTTGTTGAGAATCTGGCGAACTTGATGCAGACTCTGGACGACGCTTGGAACGCTGGACCCAAGAGTCCTCTATGGGAGACCTTCAGAACGCGTCATACTGAGGACGTCGCCGTCTACTGGCCCGGTCAGCCTGAGCCAACTAGAGGGCGCAATAATCATGACCTCGAAGCTGTAGAATTCTTCAAGACCTTTCCCGATAACCATTTGATCAATCGACCCTACAAGATTCTAATTCAACAAGGAAATCACACGTGCTCAATAGCCGACTTCTATGGGACCATGAAAGGATCGATGAAAACAGCCGACGGTAAAACAATTCAGCCCACGGGAAAGGGCTTCCATGTAGAGTTCTGCACCGTCGCCACCTGGAACAGCAAGGGACAGATCACAGAAGAACGGCTCTTCTACGACCAGGTCGGACTCATGAAGCAGATTGGACTGATGTAAGAATAATTATTTCCCGAGAATTTCAGTCGCCTCTGTCGAGTTCTTCTCATCCTTCAGCAGAGCTGCTATGAAGTTTGCGTTGATTGCCACGGACTTTTTGTCAAAGCCTGCAGCCTTTGCAAGGTCCATTTCTGAAATTTGCAGATTTAGATCTCTAGCCGCGTTGAGCATCACGCCCGCGGCTCTCCCCCGATAACTCATCTTAGGGGCCGTTCCCCTTGCAACCATCTCGTCAAGATATTCGTAGGAACGCTTGACTAACTCCTCTTTTTCGGCACTGGTTACTAGTTGGCGCTCGGAAAAGCTCTCCGCCATGATTTCTATCTGCCTTCTTGTGAGCTGAAAAACAATCTTAGGAAGAGGTATGATGCTGTCCCCTACCCCGAATGACTTGATTATTCGCTCCTCCGCATCGACAAGCTTCTCCCGGCTCACAAACATTCGAGTCTCAAATTCCTGATCGGTTCGCAGATCTCCAATCACTTTTGCGGCAAGCGATATTGAAGCGATTAGGAAGATGTCCAGATTCTTGTGATCCGAGTTGTATTCGCCGATCGGCCTTCTCTTGAAGTCGAGGTAAAGCGCAACTGCGGCCTGCTTCACCTCATTTGACAGTCCGAGTCTGTGCATTGCGTCGAAGAAAAGCCCGTGCTCCTCCTTGCTCAGCGACTCAATGCCTCTGCTTGGACTATGGAATCTTTCCGACGCCTTCACGATAGCCCAGTCCTGATTGTCCGGTCGGGCTCGAAGAACGGTTCCACGCCTCGCCGAAGAGCAAACACAGTTAGAACGCGGCCAAGGCGAACGGATTAGGGTTCACGCTATTAAGATAGCTACGGGAATAACCGTGTACCTAGGCAGACATCCTAGATCCGGTCCTCGGGATCGCAGCCAAGGCGAGTCGGCAACGCTTAACTGGCAAACTTCGGCACGTTCAGCGGCATGTCAGTCACGACATCTCATCAGATTCAAGGTCTAAACTTGTTGAAGGGAAAGGTAGCGGTAATCTATGGAGCGGCTGGAGGAGTGGGAACAGCCGTCGCGAAAGCATTTGCCAGGGAGGGCGCTACAGTCTTTCTTGCGGGCCGATCAGAAGGCTCCCTGAAAGCTGTTGCCCAGGAGATCGCGAGCTCTGGTGGAAACGCAAATGTGTCAAAGGTCGACGCGCTTAGCTCAGAGTCTGTCGAGACTCACCTAGGCGAGATAGTCGACAAAGCAGGGAAACTCGACGTTTCCTTCAACCTCATCGGGACAAGGGTCGAAATCGGCTCCAAGCTAACTGATCTCACAGATCAGAGATTTGCGGATGCTGCCTTCAAAAAAGTCAGATCATACTTCATCACAATGACCGCCGCGGCCAGGATAATGGAGAAGCAAGGCAGCGGTGTTATTCTCGGGCTCACGGCCCCCAACGCGAGACTCCCAAGACCGAACATGGGAGGATTCGCAGTGGGAGGAGCAGCGATCGAAGCTCTCTGCAGGCAGCTAGCCTTCGAGGTCGGCCCTAGGGGAGTCCGAGTTGTCTGTTTGAGAACAGGCGGCACACCGGATAATCCAGTTCTACACGAAGTCTTCACCCATCTTGCGAAGCTCAGAGGGACCACGTTTCAGGCGATCGCCGACTCAGAAGCTCAAGTCACGGCGCTAAAGCGGGCCCCGATGTTGCAAGATGTAGCCAGCGCAGCAGTTCTGATCGCGTCAGACTACGCGAGCGCAATCACAGCCACAACGGTAAATGCGAGCTGCGGAGAACTCGTCGACTGATATCTCCGACTCTAGCGACGTGACTGGTTTCTCGATGCAAATAGTCAATAACTACCCTCAGTCGAGATAACAATAGTCGACAAACATGAGCGATTGGAACGCTGGAGTCATTCAGGAATTCCGCAAGAACCGTGGAAAAGTAGGAGGCAATTTCGAGGGAGCACCCTTACTACTCATCAATCACACTGGTGCCCGCACCAAGAAGGTCCGGATCAACCCAGTCATGTACCTCAAGGACGGCCACCGGTACCTAGTCTTCGCCTCGAAGGGAGGAGCGGACACGCATCCTGACTGGTACCACAACCTCAAGGCTCACCCCGACGCGAAAATCGAAGTGGGACACGAAACGATCGACGTACATGCTGAAGAAATCAAGGGTCCCGAACGCGACAGACTCTACGCGAAACAAGCCTCACTCTACCCCCAGTTCGCCGAGTATCAGAAGAAGACCAAGAGAATCATACCAATAATAGCGTTCATGCCCAAAACCGGACGATAACAAGCAGAACTCTAGAATCCTACGGGCTGCATCCGCAGCGACCTTCAGACGGAGTGTTGCTCGTCGCCGACCATTTCCCTGTCCAGTCAGCTGCAGGATGACACTGTTCTCGTTACAAAAGCGTCATAGGTGCAGCAGGAACCCGAGAATCGAATAACAGAACTTGACGATTAGCAAGATTCTCGAGACGAGACCAAAGATTCTCCCAACGACTATCACGAAGAACGGAGTCTTGAAGCTGAAAGGCTTGCCAATTAGTCTGAACATGTATGGAGCCGCTGAAGTATTGACGAACAAGCATTTCCAAGGATTCAACATGCCTGACTTTGAGAAGATCTATCTTTCCGAAAGCATGGCTCCCCTCATGGACGGCCCGTCGCTCGGGACGAAGGAATTTCTGGTTGATGAGAATAGAGGAGCCGTCTCCAACGAACCTTCCCTTACTCTGGACGGTACGGAGTGCTATCTTTCAGTCAAAGGCATAGGATCAACAACCAATCCATTCTCACATCAAATATTCGGGCCATCAGAAATGTCTAACCTCTTAACAGATTCCGCTTTGAAAGCGAAGCTCGAGAATACTGATTGGACGGCCCCGCGATACATAACTGGAGAATTATGCTTGAGAGGTTCCCCATACGGCGGGCAGGGCCTACAGCACGCAACTGTTTCAATGGAAGTCTCAGAGATGGCTGATCTAACCTCGATTCACGGATTCAGAATCGCACCCCTCGTGAAGATCGTATTCCTTCCCGAGGATGTTGAGGATAGTATCAAGCAGTTCTACTGGTACCGGAGATTCCGGGGAAGAATTGTCCAAGAGACAAGACTGGTCCCATCGAATATCAGGATTTACTTCCACTCTGGGAGCACTATAGGTGGAAACATCGGTTCGATCTTTGACCTCTTCGGAATAGACACCGATGAGAAGGCTCTAGGTTTTCTGGAGAATTTTGTGAAGAGCGGTATTGCGTATCTTACCCTGTTCGTTAGATCAATAGCAAGGAACCCAGATGGGACCTACAGCGGACTAGATTTCTACGATGTCTGGTTGGACAAGGACGCCGTTCTAGCTCCTGACGGTACGATCTATTTTGTCGATCTTGAAGGCCTCGAATGGATCACCATTCCGAAAAACCGTGTCCAAGAAAAAGTCCACGATCAGATATACCGATCGCTATACGAGTTCATGTATGCCTATGAACAGATAGAAGGTGAACGGTCGAAACGTTTCGGAAATACCCCTGACAGGAAAATACAGTTCGAGTATCTTCTTAAACAGGCACTCGCGGACGACGAAGCCGTCCAGCTTAAACGTGAAGGAGAGAGTCTAGAACTGGTCATCGGAAACATTCTGGATGATGAAAGTATCATTGAAAAATTTCCTATTATTGACTGGTGATGAACGTTACGGTGTAATGATGCCCGGACATTCTTCAGCCAGATAGCAGGCAAGTCGATCTCGACCCAGATTGCACCGGCAGACTTGAACTATCTTTCCTCCAATGGATACGTCACCGTGATGCCGAAGAGCGACTATGACCAGGCTCAGGCCGATGTTGCAACTTTAGCACAGATGAATCAGAATTTGCAGAACGAGATAGTGGCGGATAGAGCTGCCCGTGATGCGCTACGTCAAGACGAGCAGAAGACGCATTCGATACTGTTTCATTTCAAGTCTGGCGAAGAAAGGCAAGCCGAACTCCAGAAGGTCCAGCAAGATTCGCAAGAAGTACTCAAAGACGATACTGAAATCACCGCAACAGATTCTCGAATAAAACAGCTGATCCTTCAAAGATCAACAATCGATCGCATGGTACCATATGATGGTCAATATGTATCATTGACCGGCCCCGGAGTCATCGCACTCAGTGACCTGAATATCCGAAATTATCGGGTCATGGACAATGAGTTCCCGGATTTTATCACCGAGATGAAGAACACGACAAATGAATTACGGTCGATAGCCGACCAGGCAAGTTCGTATGAGACTGGTCTCAAGAAGAGTATTTTTCAGAAGGTTCCGCAGGCCGACTTTACACAGCTCTGGAATGTGTCCATCGGATTGGCGAAGCTCAAGGGAGATCCCAATCAGATAGCTCAACGGTTCCTGACAGCCCTCGGCATTGTCCATCACTTCAAGAGTACCGGTGACAACAAGATTGTTGCAGCCGAAATCATGACGTCGCTCAGACCCATGAACATGTCGGCTAGCAACGATAATTCTGACCTACTGAACCTTTCACAGTCCTTGAAGGGATTGGATAATCAGTTGAGACATCATGCCCACGTCCCGAAACAGTTGGCGGCAGGCGTTGCTGCCACCATAATGTACGGGAGAAGATTCGACGGGAGCTTTCCAACCGACAGGTTTATCGAATTCACGAAGATGACCAAGTCGTACGAGTCCGCTGCAATCTTGTCCGTGATGAACGCTCCCACTGACCAGCTATCCGCCAGATTCCAATCCTACAGGAACATGTTCAACACGTGGGGCTTTAGACAATCAGAAGACACCGAACTCGCAAGCGCATATCTCTCATTATCCGGCCTCGGCCCGGACGATGTACGGACGAAACTATCGATCATCGTTGATGGAATGAGAAGTTATCTCGAATATCCCCTAGTCGCAGCTGCCATACTAACATCGATCCAAACCTTGGAAGCTAATGAGCTTCTCGACTTGACAGAGCGAGCCTATTCTCTACTTGCAACTGTTGCACCCGGCCTAGAGCGTTCTGAACTCCTATCGCTCTCAGTACGAATGATTCACGGCGTCAAGAATGAATTGGTAAAACAACTGGATCCCACGGCCAACCTGGCTAATACTCCAATACAGTTTACACATGCACCAATCGCTCCATTCTTTCTATGGTATGCACCTCTAATCATTGTACATGGGTCATACTATAGCACGTTCAGCGGGATCGGGGGTGTTCATCCGGCGCATGTTCACGGATACGGTGGCGGAGGTTTCGGCGGCTAAGATGAGGCCCAAGTTATTCGCGCTGCTAATCGTCATAACTTCACTGTCCCTACTCGTCTCGGCAATCCCTGCCCATGCAAACTATGTTCCGAAACAAGGAGACTATTTCGCGTATCATGAAACCGCCGATGTAGACAATGGTCAGGGCAGCATTTACACTGGCTACACTGATCATACCGTTATCGACGGCACAGAGAAAATGAATACCGTTTACGGAAACGGGACGGTTGCATCCCATTACAATTATGCTTGGACTTGGAATGATAATCAGGGCTCCCCAACACAGACTGAAAGCTCAGCTGGCAATTTCACCTGGTCATCCAAAACTTTCTACTATGTGCAGGGAAATGACAATCAGACCGGATATGGGAGTCCCCTTCATGTCTGGTATTACATGAACAGCAGTCAACCCATAGGTGCAACATTCTATTTCTTGAATACCCAGATGAGTATCCTCGACAAGAATTACAGCTACCAACTGCCCTCGCAGAACAGGTACGTACAATCAATCTATGCTCAGGGAAAATCAAGTTATTACCGAAATGATACCTATGGAAAATTTACTGCGAGCTATACGTGGAGCACATATTCTGATCCTTCCACCGGATATGTTATCGGATACACGTGGGTAGAACAGGACAGTGACTCTTCCGGGAACGGTTTCACATATACTGAAAACCTGTATGTGACAGCAACCAGTTACTCATTGGCCACCGCTGCAGCACCACCGGGTCCGGGTCTATCGTCGCTATTGTACCCTATTATCGTATTCGCGGTGATACTCTTCATAATCATCATCATAATCATAGCTGCTGTAATCGCTAGGCGAAGAAGAGGGCTACCGCAACATGCGTATGACTATTCTCGCCAGCCTACGCCCTACGCCCCACCCGCGCCACAGACTATCAATCTAGAACCAAAGCAACCACCAGCACAACAGGTCGTGATCAAGGAAGTGGCGAAGGTCAAATGCAAGTATTGCGGAGCACTAGTCGACACTACTGCACTGGTCTGTCCCGTGTGCGGTGGCCCGACAACCTGACGAAAGCATTCGGTCAAGTCTGAATTCGAAAACTATGCCGTCTGGTCCGGTGGTCTGGCTGTTTCAGCTTTGAAGTATTGGTAGACTTGTCCTGACATTCTCATTCCTCCTCTCGTTGAGATTTTCGATGATTGACGATTGTCTGCAGATATTTCGCTAAAGGCCATGCGAGCATGTTTTGACCTCAGCCAGAAGAGTCGTGCGAACAGAATATCTAGGCCCAGTCCGAGCTTTCTGAATCTAGGTTTAACGAAGAGAGAGTGTAGTCTTCCAACCCTATTTACCAACGACAACCATCCTACTCCGGCAATCTCTTCTCCAAGTCGAACAGTTACGCATTTGTCTCCATTCCTCAGGGCAACATCGATCCATCTCGGGTTTGTCCCTGGATGTGTCGACAACATGAATTGACGTATCTCTTCGACCTGATCTCTGTCAGCGACCGAGACCGCGTGACTGAACGTATGATCTAACGAACTCCGTTCAAGATCTATCGTGTGAATGTCGTAGATTTCTTTCGGATGTTCAGTTTGTAGTTCTGCGTAGATCGATTTGAACGGTTTTAGTCTGTAAAAATAGTCGAACGCTTCTCTTGACTGTGTGAAAATTGATCCAGCTTTTTCATAGGCGTCGTACAGGAACAAGCCCGTACTATTCCCCGCGGTCTCTGACACGTAGGCCTCACCACAAATTTCGAGAGTTTCTTTGGCCCAATATTCGAGATAGGGTTGAAAGAACGAGAAGCCAGTCGGAAATACAAAATGGGCGTCAAAAGGATTCCGTACTTGGGAGATCTTGACCTGCTCTGATTGGTTCATTGCAATGTGACTCGAGTGGAGTGCAAGGGGAAGATCGACCACTCTGTCCTCTAGAACAGGTCGCCCGGTATGATCTCGGCAGGGCCGCCTGGATCAGACGATAGGACAGTGTCAGATAGTTCTCTGATTCTGCGCAGAACCTTCGAGGCTGCCTTTGTTGTGGTGTTGATGAAGACTGAGGGTCCTGTGTCGAGAGAATACCAGACCGGGACCATCTCCTCCTCTCGGAGCTTCCGAACCTCCTCCAAGATTCTTACAGACAAAGGGCTGACGAGAATCGTCCCAAGCCTCCCCGTCATAGTGATCGCGTGCAGGTTTAGGGTGTCCACCTCGGCCAGTCTGCAGATTTCTGCGACATCCTTTCGCGCTATCGCACGCCTCATCCTCTGCAGAACCCCCTTCACATACGCCAGCCTGGGCTTGAAGAACGGAGAAGTCAAAACGTCCGCATGAGCTCTGTCAGTCTTGATCGAGGATGGAATAGGAACGATAATTGTCCTCATGCTGATGGAACTCGCAAACGCGAGCTGCTCAGCATACGACCGTCCGTTCCGGTTCGCGTACCATATCGAGAACCCGCCCACAAGGCTACGCGCAGCAGACCCTGCTCCCAGCCTAACAACCTCGGACAATTCCTTGGGCTCGAGCTTGAGCCCTAGAGCCTTCGACGTTGCAAGGCCGAGAGCCGCGAAACCAGATGCGGAAAAGCCGAGACCCTTCCCCTTGACGTTCGCGTTCTTCGACTCGACCCTAACACGGGTCTTGACTCTTGCCAGCTCTCTGAGCTTGTCGATGACGATGCGAGCCCTCGCCTCTTCCCCAGAGGTCGGAATAACTCCGTTAATCCGGACATTATCCCTCCGGAGACTGTCCGCCGCCTCCACAGTCGTGACGGTGTCTAGTGATTTCATGCAGACCGAGATGCTGTCGTGATAGGGTATTCGGAGTCTCGCGTTCTTCAAGCCATGATATTTGATCAGGCCTTGTATCGCGTAGGCTCGGGCAGTACACTTCAACGCGGACTATCCTATTACTCCAGTCGCGCGAGCAACCTTCTCGGCGGCCGCCTCGTTTATCCCCTTGTCGCCAAGTATCGTGTACCTCTCCGGCCTCAGACTGTGAGCCATGGTCAACGCCTTGACAACCTGTTCCGGGGAGACCTTCAACTCGTTAGCCGTCGACGGCGCACCGATCTCTATCAGGAATTCCCTTATCGATTCCCAGTTAGACCCGTGAAGATACGCGCACATTATCGCCCCCACACCCGTCCTCCCACCGTGCAGGCTAGTCTCACCGGCCACAATATCCAATGCGTGGCTGAACAGATGCTCTGCACCGCTACAGGGCCGCGAGCTTCCAGCAATACTCATCGCAACGCCGCAGCTGATCAAAGCTTCAACCACCGTACGGACTCCTTCCTTGCTCCGTCCAACAATCTCCTTTACATTCCGAGTAACCAGCTCAGCACTCATCAGAGCCAGCTCCGCCGCATAATCACCATAGTACTCGTTCTTCAGCTTGTGAGCAAGCTGCCAATCCTTCACCGCACTAAACTTCGCCACAATGTCCCCACAACCCGCAGCCAACAAGTCGTAGGGCGAATCGCCTATCACACCAATATCGCCTATGATCGCGATTGGCGCCTGCGCCCGGATCGAATAGGGCTTGGGACCACCCTTGATGGAGGCGTAGGGACTGGCGATGCCATCGTGGCTCGCGGCCGTTGGAATACTCATGAAAGGAACAGAGGCTTTCGCGGACGCCAGCTTGCCCAGATCGATATCTTTTCCTCCTCCAACAGCCAGCACAATCGACGGTCTGGTCTTCTTTATCGCCTCAATGATCTGGTTCAGAACAGCATCAGTCGATTCCTTGACAATGATATGGTCAACTCGTAGCCCAGCTTTCGCAGCCGACTTGGCGACTCCGACCCCTGCCAGAGGATAGGTTACAGGTCCCGAGACGACCAAGGCCGTGCCGTGAAACCCTTGCTTGGTGCAGATCTCTCCCACCCTGTCGAGAATGTTGACCCCGACGATGACCTCTCTCGGAAGCTGCATGTAGTGTATCGATTCTTCAGATTCCAGTTCTCGATCACACCACGAATACGATTATGAGGGCGATGAAGAACGTTGCAATCTCTAGCCAGTAGAATGATCTCCCTATCTGCCGCGCGATTCGACCAATGAATCCGGTTATCGACTGGAAAGTCTCCGAACCCAGCACTTGAAGTTTCAGCGAGAACTTCGAAAAACCGGCAGATGACTCTTCTAGATTACTCATAGCCTTCCGGACTGTCTGAGTGATCTGCGCTAGAAAAGTAGCGGTCGGCAGAGCCGCTCCCACTGGGTAGTATCCTAGAGGCGATCTAACAAGACCAGTGACAAGGTGAGTGTCAGTAGTCATTACCTCAGCGTCGCCAACTCCCGTCTCCCGGATCGACCGCAGGATTTGGTCTCGAAGACCCTGCTGCATATTGTTCCCATCGATCGTGAGGTAAGATGCGATGTCGTTCTCGGTCTTCACAACCATAACTGCTAGACCTCCCGGGCCGATCCCGTCTTTGAGGGTGTAAGTGTTCAGCGCGTCAAATGATGATCCGACGCTGAAGGGTCCTTGTGAGGAAGCGCTCAACTTGGCAAGCACTCTGGTTGCGGCCGCGACGATTCGCTCAGCCTGTTGGGGTGTTATAGAAGTTTGACCTACGATGCTGTTGTGGGCGTCGATAATGAGCACCTCGAAGCCTAGTCTCGAAGCCTCCCTCTCTATTTCCGCAGATACTTCGGTCGGCAGGTCCTCCATCTCCATCGGAGCAAGGGTAACTGTAAGAAGCGCGATATTCCCAAAGGCTTGGCCTGAAACCGTGGCCTCTCCTTCCTTCTCTCGAATCATCGAAGAAGCTTTGAGAATCGGATGATCCAACGGGTAGTTCTTCTTGGCCGCCGAGAGAAGTCTCTCGATGTCGCGGTGGGAGACGATGTTCAGTTTGTGGTTAGAAACGCCGTGGGGAACTTGGACAATTCCATGTTGTGATTCTTCAAGGGACTGTTTTAGTTCGGAAGGGAGACCCCCGCTTCCCATGTCCCTGTAGGGTCCCGGATGGAAATTTGACACGACCAGTGAAGCTTTGGGACGCGAATCACTACCTGAGAAGCTGAGAATCTTCGTCTCAATCGAACCCTCGGTCGAGAGAGAGAGGAGTCTCTCCTCGAGAGCGGTCGGGGTCTTCCGCAGCCAGTGATGAAGAAACGACCTGAATAGCCCCATAGGAGAAGAACCGATCTCTGATCTTCCCGACACCTCAACGCTACGGATGATCAGTGAGACACCCAGGCCTGAGACGATGGAGCACGTGACGACGAGAATCAGAACCTTGGGGAGCATCGTTTCGAGAGAGGAGCCTGGAGACAGAAAGTAGCTCAGTGCAAGAAATGAAGTCGTGATGAGAATCGGTGTTGTTAGAGCTGCTGAGAGTTTCCTCCAAGCAGCCAGAGCCGACATCGCGTCCGTTGTCAGGAACCGGATCGGTAGGGAGACTGCCAATCCAACCAAGAAGCCGTACAGCCACGGAGTCTCCAGCCCGATGAGAAGCCCGACCCAGGAGAACAAGGGAAGGAGCACCGCCATTGGTAGTAGGGAGATGATCTCGAGTCCCAATAGCCTTCTAAAATCCAAGATCTTTTCCTTAGGAAGGATGAGGGTCGCGTTCAGAAATTCGGCGACAACGGCCGGCCATACCAACACGGCTCCTACGAACACCAGCGTCTGAGCCAGGCTTTCACCAGAGGGGAGTAGTGAGATCGATCCTGAGAGAAGGGCGATTCCCGCAAAGATCACGATCACCCTCTGGGTCGACGGGAAGCCTACGCGTCTGATGAAGTTGAAGGCGTCGACTGTCCCTGACACACCGCCCTTGCGCTCTTGCGGCATTTGTCAGGCACGTTTCAAGGCTGCTAATATCTGCTTGACTCGTCCAGGCCCTTCTTGCTCTAACACTGTCCCCGTAACAATCGCGGAGGCCCCCGCCTTCGCCAGGCGCTCTGCCTGGATTGGGGTCCGTATTCCACCCCCAACGATCAATGGGACGTTGATCCTCTCGCTAACCCTGCTCACCATCTTAGGATCCACCATGTGCTCGGCTCCGCTTCCCGCTTCAAGATAGACAAATCTCATTCCCAGATACTGTGCTGCAAGGGCGTAGTCGGTAGCTAGATCTATCTTGGAGAAGGGGATGGGTTTCGCCCTCCCGACCGTGCTGACCGCTGTCTCCGACTGGCCTACGATCATGTAGCCTAGCGGGATTGGTTCGAGGTTGAATCGCCTTACAACCGAGGCCCCAATCACTTGTGATTCAATCACGTATCGAGTGGTTGTAGAGTTTAGGAGTGACATGAAGAATATTGCGTGGGCGAATCTGCTAATTCCGACAGGTCCGTTGGGGAATAGTATCGTGGGTAGTGAACATGACTCGCGAATTGTCTTCACTGTCTTGTCGAGTTGGGCAGAGGACTTCAAGGTCGATCCCCCGATCATTATGGCAGAAGTACCGTGATCCTCCAGGTCCGTTACAATTTGTGGTAAGTTGTTCGAGAATTTCTCGGGATCAATGAGCGCAAGGTGTATGCAGCCTCTCTCCCTTATCCGATCCAGTAACGCGGTTTCTACTGATCCGATCATTGATGATTGCCTAGCTGCTCATTAGCTGGTGAGCGACTTTCACGGCGAGGATGGGATGACGAAGCATCAGCCCCACTGCTTTTGCAGGGCTGAATCCGTGCGCCATGTCGATCAGATCCTGACCGTCTAGAAAGTCGGTTATTATGTTGAGCTCGTCATCCGAGAAGCGTTCGAACGACTCGAGAGCTCTGAGACTGTTCGAGATTCTCCTTCCCCACATAGCATCGAATTCTTCCTTGTACACTGTGAGCCGTTCTGAACTCACATCTCCCTCTAACGCCGCCTTCCCTGCGACCTCGCCGGCAATCTTCCCGGCCACCACGCTGGTATGAATCCCCGCCCCGGTCAGAGGAATTACTTGTCCCGCCGCATCCCCGCAGAGCATCATGTTGTCCGCAACATAGTTCTCGACCTCGCCTCCCACTGGAACGGGGGCCGCCTGCGACCTCTCGATCTTCGCGTTTCCGAAGACGGTCGGATGTTCTTGAATGAACTTGTCAAGGAGCGACTTGGCCCCGGACCCCTTCAGTCCAATTCCCACGTTCGCGGTACCGTTCCCTTTTGGGAAGATCCAGAGGTATCCAGCGGGCGCCTTCTTGTGACCTATGAATATCTCAAGGGTCGATTCATCTTCTATCTTGCAGTCTACCATGTCGTATTGAAACGCGGCTATGACAGAGTAGTTCCTTCTGGGAAAGAATTGTCGGGCGAGAATTGATCCTGTACCGTCGCATCCTACTACAACCTTGGCTTTCAAAGAGAATGGTTGCGAATTCCTACTACCTTCAACAGCAACGACTCCGTCGTCTCTTGATACTCTGTCCACCCGCGCTCCGTAAGCAAGTTCAGCCCCCGCCCCACCCGCCCTAGCGGCTAGACTCGACAAGAAAGCCGGCTTGTCCAGAATATACCCATCACCTCCAACCCTAACTCTCTTCTTCTCGTCTGGAGGATAGAGAAACGCGCCCGTAATTCTGTGAGCCGCAAACTCCCGTTCAGGTGAGACCTGGGCGTCGTCGAGGGCCTCCGAAAGCACCCCTTCGGCGCACGGCTTTCTCCCCGCAGAGGTCTCTCGTTCCAATAGAATCGTGCGAGCTCCTTGCTTGGCCGCAGTCCAAGCAGCCATGACGCCTGCGGGCCCTGCGCCTATGACTGCGACATCGTAGCTATCCAATTCGCCGCACTATTTTGGCTGAGGTGCCTCTGGGGGATCTTGGATGTTCGTAGTTGCGACAGAGGAGTATGCTCGGGTCATAGGAGACGTTCTCATCGTCTCCGAATCATAAAGGTCCTGTCGCGAAGAAGCCACGGGTCGAGTCAGCCCCCGTCTCTCTATCTCCTTGTCTACCCTATACAGGTACCAGAGTGAATAGACTGACAAGCTAAACACGAGGACAACGACTTTTGTCACGAAGACCAAGTTGAGAGGTTTCGGCAGTGAAGGCCACCTGCTCGAGATCACATCAGGACTGCATGGAGATGGGCTGCAACTCTGGGTCAGAACTTCTAGCGCTGACCAGATCATGAAATTGTAGAAGATTTCGTAAAAGGCTCCAAAGGCGACGAGGGCAGTGACGATGAATAGAAAGCGTCGAGTTCTGTCCGAAAAATTGAGGAAGTGGATCCTTTGCGCCTCAAGTCCCGCTGACCAGTAGAGGAATGCCGCGTAGATGAACCAAGTAATCGGTTTGCCGTAAAACCAAGGCGATATTGAAGGAGGAGGAAACTCGGCATTCACAAACTGCGCGCCGACGTCAGCTGGAGGGTTCCCAATCGATAGAATCCCATAGTAGCCAATGAAGGCTAGGGCGATGATCCCCGCACCCCATGACAAGATCGACCAAGGGCGTCTCTGAACAAGATCCCGGACCTCAATGGCGCTGAACCAGTTCGGCTTCTGTACCTTCAAAGCGACTCAGAATCACAAACAGACTTGGCTATCGTTCCGGCATCTTTCATAAGCCTTCGCCCCACAATGACGCACGCTCGTAAACACGTCTACCTTCGCCGGAAACTCTGTATTGCGCGGTTTTCAGCTTATCCCAGCAGGGAGACAATGAGGGTCAGAGTCGCGTTCACCAGAACTAAGGATGATGAATCCTTCGTAACTCGAGTAGAAGAAAAGGGGGCTGAGGGAGGAGAAAAAATCCCTCGTTAGGTCTATTGGACGACTTCGCCGGATGCGAAGCGGTTTGAGACCCGGGTAATCTTGATCTTAATATGGTCCCCGGGCTTTGTGTTCGGTACAAAGACAACAAGACCCTCAACACGGGCGATACCTTCGCCGCGTCTGCTGATCTCTTTGATGTCGACGTCGTACTCCTTGCCTTCCTCGACTGGCTTGGGGCCGAACCTATTAGCGCCGCCTCCATAACCTCTCCTTTCATAACCCATAGGCATGTTCCACCTCCGCTTTTCGTCTGTTCACTCTTCGGTTGCTACGGGAGAAAGCAGCAGTCGTTATCTTCACGGACAGCATACGTTCCTCGGCGAGCGAACCTACAACATGAAACCGTCGGGTTTTCCGATATAAAGTTGCCTTACAACCCTCCTTCAATAGTTCGGAACAATCGTCCCGCCACTAGCTTGAATACCACAACGATGTGCGTTTTTTTCCGAAATGTCAGGCGCACTTACAATTACACCACTGAATCAGCTGCCGCTCTTGAGAAAGGGTGACGATCTTGCCGGCATGATTGTGTCTAGAGCCAAGCAACTAGGATTTGGAATCAGGAATAGAGATCTGGTGGTCATTGGGCAGAAAGCAGTCTCCAAAGCAGAGGGCAGAATCATCGACACCAGCGATGTGAAACCATCGACGAAGGCGGCAAAGATCGCTAAGAAGACGGGAAAGAGCCCGCAGTTCATCGAGATTGTTCTGAGAGAATCCTCGAAAGTGCTCAGAGCCGACAAAGACGCATTTATCGTAAGGACGAAGCGAGGAGCAACTTGCCTAAACGCTGGCGTCGACAAATCCAACGTTAAGGGCGACACCACGTACGCGCTGCTGCCACAAGACCCAGACGCGTCGGCCAGGAGACTGAGGAAGAGGATCGAACAACTTACCGGGAAACAGGTAGGAGTCGTCATCTGCGACACTCGGAGTCGCCCGTTCCGTAAAGGTCAGGTGGAGGAGAGTATTGGCGTAGCGGGCTTGAATCCTCTCATTGATTATCGGGGTCAGAAGGACTTGTTCGGTTACACGTTACGATTCAAGAATGTCTGCCTAGCCGATGAACTGGCTAGTGCCGCAGAGCTTGTTATGGGACAGGGAAGGGAGAGGAGTCCCGTGGCGATCGTGAGAGGATTGAAGAGAGTCAGATTTCAAGAGCGCGCAACGAGCAGAGCCCTCGTGGTAAGGACCGAAGAAGATCTGTTCAAAGGAACATTATAGTCTCTGTTTTTCGAGAAGTTCTCCAATTTGAAAGGGCCCGGATTCTGCCTGCCAGGGTATAATTGAAAGGGTAATATGAAAGCCACTCTGGTCCGCTCGCAACTTCGCTTTAAGTGAGAAGCACTTTGAGTTCTTTCTTGGACCCCTACATTCCGCTTCTCGAATATCTGGGAGTATGGGTCGTGATCGTCGCCATAGGCCTGTTGGTGAAGGCCGACAAGCATGGAATTATTGTCAAACCCTACTATCTCATGCTGAGAACTAGCGCTTTCAACCGTCTGATGGAGAGGATAGGAGGGAAGTTCCGCAGAGCCTGGCTGACCTATTTCGATATTGGAGCCGCGATGGGTCTCGGGCTTCTAGCCTTCATCATCTTCAGCCTAGTCGCGAACGCCGTAAACCTGTTCAACCGCTCATCCCAAGCCGGACCTACACTCCTAATCATCCCCGTTCCAGGCGTGACGATAAGCTGGGAAATCTTCCCCTACATACTGATCGCTATCGCGGCACTGCTCATCCCCCACGAGGCTGCCCACGGAATCGCCAGCGTATTGGACAAGGTTCCAATCAAGTCGTCTGGAGTGTTTCTAGCAATACTTCTTCCAGGTGGATTCGTTGAGATCGATGAAGAGAATCTTTCGAAGAGAAAGGCCCGGACGAAGCTTCGCGTCTTCGCCGGCGGTTCCTTCACAAATGTTGTCAGCTGGTTCCTGGTCGTACTCTTGCTTGCGAATTTTGCCATAGCAATCAGTCCCCTCTACCAGTCAAACTCATCAGGGGTCCTCATCACGGGCTTGGTTAGCGGCGGTGCTGCACAAGCGAACAACATTCCTCAATGGTCCGTGCTGACTCAAGTAAATTCGACCGCGGTACCATCCATGGACGCACTCAGGAGTTATCTCTCCCCCCTGAGTCCAGGCCATCATCTACTGCTAACAATAAACAACGGACGCAACTATACGATCATTACGCAACCTGCTACAGACAACGCAAGTCGAGCAACTATCGGCATCTTCACGTTCAACTACTACGCGCCGCGCGCCTCGTTTCTACCCGTCACGTTCCCCTTCCAATTCTTTAACACCTTATACTGGATGTCGCTGATACTTCTGGGAGTAGCCCTAGTCAACATGTTGCCAATGTTTCCATTTGACGGTGACAGGTACTTCGACACAATACTCACCAGCCTAGGGATGAAGAACACCAAGAACGTGAGGACAGTCGCTAGCATTGCTTCGTTGGCACTACTAGGCTTGAATCTGATTCTCTCTCTCGTAATCTACGGTACAGTATTTCCCAAGTAGGTAGGGACGTTGCAAGGGCTATCTTGCAGTACTTGCCAGCGGCACACATCATACTACAGGCGTGAGAACGAAGGCACGAACCTCTGCAAGGGATGCTTCAAAGACTCGGTCGAGAGAAAGGTTCGGAGAACAATCAGCCACTGGAAAATGTTCTCTCCCGCGGATCACATCGCTGTCGCTGTCTCTGGTGGAAAGGATAGCCTTACAATGTTGATGATTCTCAAGAAATTATCAGCCAAGTTCCAGCAGACAAAGATCACAGCAGTCACAGTAGACGAGGGAATTGCTGGATACAGAGAGGAGGCGGTAGATTTGGCAAAGGAATACTGTAACAGGCTCGAAGTGGATCACGAGATCGTTTCCTTCAAGGAACTATACGGCGATGGTCTGGACGACTTTCTCCGAGGCAAGCAAGAACGGATGACCGCGTGTTCCTACTGCGGAGTGTTTAGGAGAAAGGCAATCAACATAGGAGCCAAGAGGGTCGGAGCCACGAAGATCGCAACGGCTCACAACTTGGACGATGTTGTGCAGACGTATCTGTTGAACTTGTTTCAGGGCGATGTTGAGAGATTTGCCAGGTTCAACCCGGTCCTGAGGGACCCTCGAGGGGGGTTCCTCCCACGGGTCAAGCCCTTGTGCGAGGTGCCAGAGAAAGAGGTCGCCCTGTACGGATATGCAGAGGGCCTGACCTTCCAGTCAGCGTCATGCCCATACATGACCGAGGCTTTGAGAAATGAACTGCGGACCATGCTCAACAGGCTTGAACTCGCACATCCAGGAGTATTGTACTCGTCATACCGCGCGATGACAAAGCTTCGGGCTCTCGCAGAGCCGGGCGTTCCTGATTCAGTGATGCGATCGTGTCGATCTTGCGGTGAACCCACTCCGCTAGAGATTTGCGAGGCCTGCAAGATGGTCGGAGTGACAATGGAAAAACTTGAGGTCGCCGCATAAGTGACGGGTTCTTCAAAAGTCATAAGAAGAGAAGCGGTAACGACTGCCACCCTCGAAGACGCCTGGAAAGCTTGGACTACGTCTCAAGGATTGATCAGCTTCTTCGTACCGAAGGCCATCATAGAGCCAGTCGTCGGGGGCCAATACGAACTATTCTCCAGTCTAAAGGCACCCAAGGGATTCCAAGGGACCGAAGGATGCAAAATCTCGGCTCTCGAGCCACAGAAACATCTCGCGTTCGAGTTCATCGCGCCTCCCCAGTTTCCTAACGTGCGGAGGTTGCGCACGAGGGTCGACCTATCGTTTGGCCAGGTTGCGAAAGGCGGGGTTGTAAAGTTGGACCTTGTTCACTCCGGATTTCTGGAAGGCGAGGAGTGGGACGAGTTCTTTGAATTCTCGAATTGGAACTGGGACCTCGTGCTTGGACGTTTCCAATACAGGTTCTCCGTCGGACCAATGGACTGGAACAATCCATACATTCCCCACGGGATCAGCGGTCGTCCGGAGCGCAAGTTGAGAGACCACGTCTCAGCTTAGACCGACCTAGGACGACGACTCATGTCATGCTCGACGCTACCTTTATAGCAACACAGAAAGGGTCCCGACATTTGGCGCGAGTAATGAGTGACGAAGGTTTCCAGCCAGGAGCAACAACAGTAGGGCTCGTCTGCAAAGACGGTGCAATTCTAGCGTCTGAGCGCAGATATTCTTACGGGACCTTCGTAATGAGCAAGGTAGCAAAGAAAGTCTTCAAGATCACAGACAATATCGGGGTAGGATGCGCAGGAATAATCGGCGACATGCAAGTCCTAGCTCGAGAAGCTAACGCCTACATGAGCATCTACCGGTACGAGCGGGGAAGAGCCGGCACCGTCAAGAACACCGCGAAACTGTTCGCTTCAATCCTTTCCAGCAGACGCCTCTATCCTTATCTCGCGCAGACAATCATCGCGGGAGTCGACGACGGAGTCCCCGAACTCTTCGTCTTGGACCCCATCGGATCGGTTCTCGGCGACAAATTTGCCGCCGTGGGAACAGGAGCGGAAGTCGCCATGGGAGTCTTGGAGTCGGAGTACCGGGAAGGCTTGTCCGTTGAAGAGGCTAGGCCTCTAGTTCTCAGAGCGATAAAGTCAGCGGTGGCACGCGACATCTCGAGCGGTGATGGAGTAGACCTGCTGATCATTACACACAACGGGATCAAGGAAGAATCCCAAAAGTTCGCCTAACACGATACTCGCAGGCAAATTCTGTTATAGGGTCAGCTGTTCAAGGGGACCATAGGCTAGACTCGTATGTTGAACAAGAAGGACCTCTCTTCGATCCAGAAGCAGCTCGTTCATTACGACGATGCCCGCGAAGCAGTATTGAGCCTATCGAGGTCCGCGACAAGGCTTGCAGGATCGTCCATTCTGGACATTCATCGAGGAGACATAGACTCCGCATCAGATACACTCCGCACGGTCGAGCAGACCCTGAGCAAGATAGAGACTCTCTCAAACGACTTCTCCGAATTCAAGAACTCAGCAGGGGTGGTCGTCGCATTCCAAGAATATGTCGAGGCCATGACCCTCCGGTCCTTCGCCCAAAAGGAGCGCATCCCAACAATTTCCGAACTGAAGACGGACAACAGGAGCTACGTTCTGGGATTACTCGACGCTGTCGGCGAATTCCGCCGGATGGCCTTGAACAGCCTCCGCAAAGGCGAAGTCAAGAAAGCGGAGAAGCTGTTGGGAGCGATGGAAGGAATATACGACGATCTCCAGACTCTCGAGCACACCTCGATCATTCCCACATTCAGAGTCAAGATGGATGCCGACCGACGCATAATTGAATCCACTCGAGGGGACGTGGTGACCGAAGTCAGACGCTTCGCACTTGAACAGTCGCTGGACAGATTAGAGAGGCGGCTAAGTGCCTCTTCGAAGAATTGACATCAGAAGAATTCTTCCATTTTGTAGACACAGATCACGCCGCGTCGATACAGAGGAAACTGTCAGCACGAATCAAGAGCACAGACGACTCTGACTTCGAGCCTCGATACCTGTGCGGAATGGACGCAGCCTACGACCGTGACACTGCCTTTGTGGCCGCCGCGATCTGGGACAAAACGAGTAAGAGAATCGTCGAAACTACGTCCGCTGTAGACAAGGTCTCGACAAGATATGTTCCCGGTTTCCTCGGTTTCCGAGAAGGTCCCTTACTAGTTAGAATAGCGGAAAAGCTGAGAACGAGGCCTGACGTCCTCCTAATCGACGGACAAGGATACGCTCATCCCCGAAGGTTCGGACTGGCATGCCATGTGGGACTGGTGATGGACAAGCCCACCATCGGAGTTGCCAAGTCCCGGCTGTATGGAAAGCCCGAAATGGCGACATAGTCGATCCTAAAGGCGAGGTGGTCGGAAGAATCCTTGGAGCGGGGCATAGAAAATTCTACGTGAGCGTTGGCCACAGAATCTCACTGAAGACTGCCTCTGACTTAGTTCAGGAGTGCATTGTGAACGGTCATCCATCTCCACTCAGAGAGGCTCATCTCGAATCTATCTGCACAAAACAGGGTGTTTCCAACTGAAGCCCTCCCATTTATTGGCGCTCTACCGCCTTGCTGAAATGGGAGCCTATCAGCGGAACGTCCCCTACAGCACGAGTATAGTTGCAAAGAGCATTGGCGTCTCTCAGCAGACTGCCTCGCGTAGAATGATAGAGATGGAAAGAATGGGTCTTCTCACCAGATCGACCGACGGAAGAAAACAGACAGTTAAGATAACAAAGGAAGGACTCGATAGTCTGACCCAAATGTATCGAGTATTGAGATTAGTATTCGAGGCTCCCAAAGCTGAAGTGGAGATAAACGCGGTCGTCTTCTCTGGCCTCTCCGAAGGCGCCTATTACATGGGCATGGAAGGGTACAGGAAACAGTTTCGATCCAAACTCGGATTCGACCCATTCCCCGGAACACTGAATCTCAGGGTGAGAAAAGAGGACCTTGCTGCCAGACGAGAACTCGACAATAGTCCTTTCATCGAAATAGAGGGATTCGCGAACAAGACACGCACATACGGAGCAGTCAAAGGTTATCGAGCCATCATCAACGGCCAAGCTCAAGGCGCAGTAATAGTTCCTGTCAGAGCCCACTATGGAGAAGACGTCATTGAAATCATCTCCGCAGAGAAACTGAGAGCCCGCTTCAACCTGAAGGATGGTGACACAGTCAGCATCAAAGTGCTCTTCGGAGCTTAGCCTGATCTGGCCAGCGTTTCGCCACCCTCGTCTTGATCCCCGTACTGCTGTTCAGCCCATGAGCCCCGAACTTCGGAATCTGTACGATTCGGATGTTGAGACGCTCTTTCTTGAGGAGTTTACGGACTGAAGCCTTGATCTGCTTTTGGTCATAGCCGAGAGAGATGATATCGGGCCTCACTTCTGTCAAGATGCCCAACAGATCAAGATGAGTATGGCCGAGGATGGCCTTGTCGACAGCTCGGAGCGAACCTACAAGTTCTCTTCTTTGACTTTCAGGCAAGATCGGCAGTTGTCCCTTCCGATCCAGGACCGTCTTATCTCGGGCAACCACCACGACTAGCTTGGCTCCTCGACCTCCTCTTCTCTTCGACGCTTCCAAGAATCTGACATGGCCGAGGTGAAGAAGGTCGAATGCTCCAGTAGCCAGAACTATTTTTCCGCGAGACAACCTAATTCATCTCCGTATTTTGAGTGGTCGACTATTGTTGAAAGAACGATTCTAGAGTCTGCCTTCCCGAGTCCTTTGTCATACCAATCTTTGCTCGCGCCACTGCCGTCCTTACTCTCTCCTCATTGAAATCTCTCTCTCCGCAAAGAAATCTGACGAGTTCCTCCATTCGAGGCTCCCTCCAGTGTAGAGTGTAATTCGATGTGATCTCTGGTTTGAGGAAGATTTGTCGGATCCGACTAAGATTCGGTGGCGGCTTGAAATCCGGATTCTTCCCGGCTATGCCTTCAATACTTTCGTTCTCTCGTAAGAGCTTAAGCGCGGTTTTCGGACCGATTCCCTTGAAACCGTCGGGATTGAAATCGGTACCTATCAGGATTCCAAGATCTATCAATTGATCTCGTGTTAGCCCGAGGGATTCCAAAGTGGCAGAGAGCTCGATAATCTCGGGATCAACCTGAACGTAGGCCTCTCTCATAGGCAGCTTCCTCTTGCCACTGATGGCAAGATTCCTGACTAGCTTAGTTGCACCAAACAATAGCGAGTCATAGTCTTGGCTAACTGCCGCCCACACATCACCGCAAGCTGCCATGTGAGCCGCTTGTGCTTCTCCTTCGGAAGGCGCCTGCACGTATGGAACTCCGAGGTATTCGAGAAGCCGATGAGCGTCCTCAACCATCATATCCTTCAGACTCACAGTTGCCTGAGCGTATCGCTTCGCCTCTTCAACCTCGCCTCGAGAGATTGCCTTTTCGTACTTGACGATGGCTTCTTCCTTTACGGCTCGTCGTCGTTTGATCTCGACTTCCTTGAGGGTCGGAGGGATGCCATCGAAGACATAGACTAGACGTATTCCACGCTCCGCAAGATTCGTTGTCCGGTAGAGAAGGCCACTCAGGTGGCTCGTTACTCTGCCCTGCCTGTCCATCAAGGGAGCGCCGGTCGGCCCTCGTATTATCGCTAGGAATTGGTAGAGCGCATTGTAAGCGTCCACTGCAAAGGTCTTGCCTGACAACTCGTCAAGCATAATCTTCCGATGTGAGACGAGATCTCCGAGATCGACCCCCAACTTAGCCTAGCCTCACGATCGTCCTCTGCGATATCTCGCGGTTCTATTGGCGATTAGCGCACCGATGGATCCTGCCCCGACTCCACTATCGATGTTCACCACAGCTATTCCCAAGGAACAAGACTGCAGCATCGCGGCTAGCGCTGCAATGCCTTTGTCACCAAACCCATAACTCCTAGAGGTAGGAACTCCAATGACCGGGACGTCAACCAGTCCGGCTACCACGGTCGGCAGCGCACCCTCTCTTCCTGCGACAACGAGAATGACGTCAGAGTCCCACTTGAGCAATTCCGAGAGCGGTTTGAAGAGCCTGTGCAGTCCAGCGACACCCACATCGTAGTGTACTCGCGTCTTGCAACCCATTTCTTCAACGATCACCTTGGCCTCTTCGGCGACCGGAATGTCCGATGTCCCGGCCGTAAGCAACCCGACTCTACCCCCCGTCTGCTTAACATGATAGGACCTTAGTTTCACGAGGATAATCCCTGACTTTTCGAAGAATTGAATGTTCGATCTTGGGATTCTCCTAGACCGGACGAATCGCAAATATTTCTTAGAAGCTCGGCTCACAATGGCCCTGCCAGTCTTTGTCACCATCGCCTCGACGATTTCTGCCACGTCTTGAGGAGATTTTCCTTCGGCGAGAATTACTTCCGGCAGTCCTTTCCTCATCTCGCGTCCCACATCCAAGTGGGCGATACGGGCCACTCTCCTTATGGCGAGCAGACTTCTCTCGTTTCTCAATCTCCCCAACCCGGCGTCGAATCTCGCCAAGTCGCCCCGCGTGGCCATAGAGAAAGTTTCAGATGGACAGTTTAAAGTACAATTGTCCCGTAGTCTTCATCCGAACTTGGAAGAATCACTTCCGCAAGACCTTCGACTGAAATTCGAAGCAGCCATTTCACAGATTCGAGTTACCAAGGGAGTGGTTGTGGCGTTATCAGCGGGTGTTGACAGCTCGCTAGTCGCCCTTCTTGCATACAAAGCGCTCGGCGACAATGCTGTCGCGGTCACCGGAGTCTCCGAATCGCTTTCTCCTTCCGAACTTGAGGTTGCCAAAGAAACGGCGAAGGCGATCGGAATCAAACACTTCGTTGTCCAGACGGACGAGCTTCAGAATCCAGAGTACACGTCAAACCGCGCCGACCGATGTTACTACTGTAAGGATACTCTCTATCGTGAGCTCCGAACGCTCGCGGACAGTCTAGGACTTGAATCGATCCTCGATGGGACTCAGGTCGACGACTTGGGTGATGATCGTCCGGGGTTCCGAGCAGCCCAAGAAGCGGGTGTCAAGAGCCCATTGCTGGAAGCATCTTTCTCTAAGACGGACGTTAGAGAGACAGCCCGACTCATGGGACTATCAGTCTGGGATAAGCCGGCAATGCCCTGCTTGTCCTCCCGAATCACCCACGGCGAAGAGGTAACGACGGACAAGCTCGGAATGGTCGGGCAGGCCGAGCTCTACATCAAGGAATTGACTGGTGTAAGGAATCTACGCGTCCGATACAGCAATTCTTCTGCAAGAATCGAGGTCGCCCCTGAGGAGAGGAGGCTCTTCTACGACGAGGCTGTAATGGACCAGATCGATCGAGCTCTCAAACAGTTGGGCTTCACGAATGTGACGTTAGACCTGAAAGGGTACGCTAGGAAGGAAAGAACAGCCAGAATGGATCAGTTGGTTCTCCCGATGGCTAGTCTTTCTCAGTAATTATCCCAGAACGTCAGGAACCGCCAGTAGTTCGCTAAGGACTCTGTATGTGAACCCCCAGACAATTCGTCCATCTACGAGAAACGATTCGACCTCTCTTCGCATTCCCCTGATCTCGACCTCTGATAACTCTCTGACGGAGGGAAGTTTGAATAGCGAGACCCAGAATGCTTCTTGAACTTCAGGCCCAACATTTACCTCAGGTCGGCGACGCAGCCCATAGACGAATGGCTGGACCCTCATCTCGATATTTCTCATAGGATGACTCACCGTAAGAGCACCGAGCGGTTCCCCATCGATGCCCAAGTCTATACCTACTTCTTCGCGGACCTCTCTCTCCAAAGCGTCTTGTGTAGACCCGTCGAACTTCTCAACTCTCCCTCCCGGTAGGCCAATCTGACCGGACCAAGGATCATTATTTCGCTCCACGCGTTGAATCAGGAGAGTACTGAGTTCGTTGGCGGCCTCCTGGCGTAGAAGAACGCCTACAACTGCCTCTACCTTCTCATTCGTGCCTGATCGAGGGTTGGACGAGAGCGTCTCTCTCAACCTAATCAATCTCTCACTCAATGCAGACAAGCGGGCCGTCTCTGTCCTGCTTTCCCCATTTTTCTTGGCGGAATAAAAACGCGGAATCCGGCAGGCGTGTCCTATCAATCGAATCCTTCCTTACCGATCAATGGGACGAAGGCAACCCCTCCTAGAGATGACCGGTCGACCCGTCCCTTCTCATCTTTTCTCACTCTGAGGAGTTCCTGGGGAAATAGGCGACCACCGACAGGAATTATCATTATTCCTCCTAACCTAAGCTGCGATAGCAGAGTCTGTGGAACCTTCGGTGCCGCAGCGGTAACGAGAATTCTGTCGTACGGTGCACGATCCGGGTAGCCCAACGAGCCGTCGCCCTGAACCAGAGTCACACGGTCAGAGTAGCCAGCTCTCTCCAAGTTCGATCGCGCGACTCTGACCAGTTCAGGAACCAATTCGATCGTGTAGACGCGACCTTGGGGTCCGATTTGTTCTGCAACTGTGGCTGCATGGTAGCCGCTGCCGGCACCCACCTCTAGCACCTTGTTGCCCGTGCTCAACTCCAGCGCCTCGTTCATTATAGCCACCATGTATCGCCCGGCTTCCCTTGCCGTGTGGCGCACTGATGGTCTGACCCCGATCAGTAGGCAGAGGAGAATCGTTGTAGGCGTACGGACGAAGCTCTTCTGAAACAAACAGTTCCCGCGGAACATTCCTTAACGCCGCGATCACTTCCGGAGAGTGAAGCAGTCCCTCGCTAATGAGTCTCTGAACCATCCTAGCTCTTTCGCTGGCAAAATCGACTGACCTAGCCTTCGCCTCCGGTAACTTTCTAGCTCTGAAGCATATTTAGCATGAAACTCACGCGCGCTTCAAGGGGACTGTCACACGATCTTTCACGCGTATGGTCATCCTGCCATCCTGGCGACGCACCCCACTACGCTGGAGATAACGACGAGCCTTGAACTGACCCATAGTGGAGACTGCGTTGTGGCCGTGAGTTCGTCGGGTGCGGTTCAAAGCCTTCCAGAAGATTTGAAGCGAGTCCTCTCGAGTTCGGGTGGGAGGGGCCGACTTGCTCTGCGGGTTGGATCTTTAGAATTCGTAGTTGTGGGTAGGGGCGATCCTCGACTAACCTTCTCCCACGAGACTGACTTGGTCGTTAGGAAGAGCGGGTTCATTTCTGATCGGACTCTAATGATTTTCGCTGACAAATCTTCGGTGGACATTCCTCGAGATATGGTCCGTTTGCTACAGGACCCTGCCAATGGGGTGACGGTCGAAATTTCTGCTACCGACGAGGGTGTACTCTGAGATCAACCGCGACTTGCCATTTCATAGGAGCGACCTCGCGAACTTTGCGAATACCTAAGACTCGTTCTGTAACGTAATCGGATGTTTCGACACCGTCTTCTACCTCACTTCGAGAATCTGCCTCCCAGTTCTCGCCGGTAAACGTGTAGTAGTGGATGATGCCGCCCGAAGGTTGGAGCGCTTTACATGCCTCTTTGATGAAGTCTTTCGAGGCTGATGGATGGTTCATTATTATCCGACTCGCACAGTGTGAAAGAGAATCTCGGATGATGTCTCGCGCATCTCCAAGATGGGCATATACTCTCGATTCAACTTTGTTAGCTCGAACATTTGCTCGGATCAGCTCGATGGCTTGTGGATTAGCGTCAATCGCCTCCACCCGGACATCATCAAGCCTCTTCGCGATCAAGATTGAAAATGGTCCCACTCCAGCAAACATGTCAACAACCCGTTCACCCTTGTCAACCATCTCAGCAATCCTCTGATGTTCAGTGGAGAGTCGAGGCGAGAAGAAGACTTTCGAAAGATCTACCTTGAAACTAGACCCGTGCTCCTTGTGAAGTGTAAGAGTTCGATTCTCTCCTGCGATGTGGCGGAGAGGCCTTATTCTCTCAGCCCCAGAGACCTCTCCACTCTTGGCAAAGACTGCGCGAACATTCGGATGAACCTGCATTATGGCCTCAGCTATGCTGATCTCGTAAGCGGCTAGTTCAGAATCTGGTTCGAGAACGGTGATATCTCCCACAATGTCGAAAGACCGAGGGAGCTTGGACAATAGGCTCGGAGGCATTCTGTCTGCAAGAGCCTCTTCAAGGGTGCGCGGGTGGCTCGTCCGACGCTCGAAATCGTCAGTTCCTGAAGTCGCATTCGGAACAAGCTTCTGAAGATCCTCAATCTCAGCCTCAGTGAGTTTGCGTGAGAGTGGTAGAATGACAGTTCGATCGTTCGTCTTCACGGAGAAGTATCGATCAAGAATGCCAGTCTTCACCAAACTCTGAATGGCCAATTCGGCCGCAGACCGAGGAACGGTGAAGCTGGGTCTCTCAACCTGACGCTTTGCGTTTGTTGTCTCCCGAGAAGTCAACTAGCCGGTCTCGGCCATCGTTTGAATCTCGGTCCTGCTTCTGAGTCTCTTTAGGAAATCTAGATCAGCCAATGCGACTTCCGCCGATAGTCTCACATCCTCGTCAACATCTTCTAACGCTGACATCAAACCTTGCCTAGCTCTCTCGTCGCCAATAGAGCCTAACGCAACAGCCGACTCGTGCCTAACGAGCACGCTCTCATCCTTCGCCATCGCCTCTAACAGTGAAGGTACGGCAGACTTGAATTCTAATTGTCCCATGGCGAATGCGGCCTCATGTCGGACCAGGGGACTAGAATCTTCGCGAAGCGATCGAGCCAAAGCCGGAATCGCATCCTCTCTTTTCATATCAGCGAGCATGCAGACTCCATGAATCCGAAGGACTATGCTGGGTCGGCTCTCAAGGACCTTACTGATGTAACCTACGTCTCCTTTGGAAAAGGCCCATTCCATCTTCTCCAACGTATCAAAATCGCGAGAATAGTCTGTAGGTCGGGTAGTCATGGATGTCTACTCTTCAATTCATTCCTATTTGTAATTCTTCTCTCCCGCAAGAATCCTGACAGGAAGCTTGTTCTCAGCAGGAGGTATTGGACAAGTATACTCTTCACTATATGCGCAGTACGGGTTGTAGGCCAAGTTAAAGTCCAGTTCATAATTATCCCCACCCTGTTGTTCAAGGTCCAGATATCTTCCAGCCGCGTATGTCTCACGACCAGAGGTCCCGTCGGAGAAGGGAACGAATAAGGAACGAGCGTACGGGTCTTCCGCGGACTTGTAGACTACCAGTTTGAGGGTGCTTTCTCCAATCTTGAAAGTGAGGGCCCCATACTTCATGTAAGCTTGGCTTGTCCCTGAGCTCGTAGCGATCATGATAGGTTTGACAGAATCGAACCGTTCTAGCCTCGAAGCAACACGGTAAGTTTGGTCCGGTGGAAAATAGTTCAATCCTTTGAAGTTCGGACGATCGTTTGGTGGAATCGGAGAATCAATGTCATTCTTGAGGAATGAATCTTTGTCCGCGCGGAGCGACATAACCTCCTGTGCAAATTGGTCCTTCATCTCTCGACCCTTTTTCTATTGAGAAGATTGCTCCTTCAATACTAGTCGGACTGCAACTCCTCATCAATAAGCGAAGCCTCGTCGGACCCCATCGCTTTCTGATAGCATTCGGGACAATACGGACCAGAGTAAACGCCATGCTTTGTACAAGAGCGCTGGATGACCTTCGCATCCTTGTGATTACCTTTCATATGCTTTAGACGAGCTACTACGGAACTACTTCGCTGTCCTATCAAATTAATCCGTGCGTGTTGAAGTCTCTGGATTCATCTGTGGCGGGCCCGGAGGGATTTGAACCCTCGACCGTTCCCCGAACGAGACTCGTAGGCTCGTTCTTCAGGTTAAGAGCTTCAGCCTTCGTGAGCCTGCTGCTCTACCTGGCTGAGCCGCCCGGCCAGACCCTTATGATCTGGCTTACGGGCCCAGAAGACCCGCCAAATGCGCCGCAACTCTCGGATTTCTAATAAAGATTGTCGGAGTTTTCGCGTTGAACGGCACTCTTGCGATTTGAGAAGTAAAAACCCGTCACTGTCTGATCTGGGGTGTTCCTATGCTAATTCTCTCGCGGTAACACAACCCTTCCGCGGCACGCTTCCAGACCCACCCTTGGAGAAATACCATCGGCCGTCGAAACTAGATGCTGACCAGACTACGCGCCGCAATCCCCCTAGCAGCCCTAGCTCTGACCCTTTTCCTAGCCGCCAGTCCAATCGTCGAGGGAGTGCCTCCATATACTCTTACCATCAGCCCAACGGTCCCGGTCAGTCTGGGCAGCACCATTACGTTGACCCTGACCATATCGGGCGGAACTAGGAATACGGCATATGCGGTGACCTTCGACGTGGTAAAACCGAACGGTACAGGGAGCGCGACCGCTAACAAGATCATAAACACCGACAATCGAGGAAATGGCGCGGTGTCCCAGTTCTACCCAGACCCCTCATTCACCGCTGTCAACGGAACCGTTGCTACTGATGTAGGAGGCGTCTACAATGTATACATCAACCAAACCTCCCCCACCAGCATCGCCAATGTGGCTACCGGGCAGTTCACTGTCAGCTCGAAGTTGAACGTCGTAGTAACCCAGCCGGGTCAGGGAAATGTGCTGCAGAGAGGTCAGACTGCGACCATCAGCGCAACGGTGTCAGCTCTGAGCGGTCCCGATAATGCCGCAAGCGTTTATGCAAACACCCCATCAAGTGGAAGGCTACTCCTCCCACAGACAAGCCCGGGGGTATACACGGTCAACTATCTGGTCTCAAGCTCGGACCCCACCGGGCCATGGACAATAGTTGTGCAAGCAAACGATAGCATTGGAAACTCAGGCATGAGTTCACCAGTTACGGTCACAATTGCCAAGAATGATCTGATTATCGACTCTCTGGTAGCCTACAACTCGAAGGGAGATCCAGCGACGAGCTTCTCGACGGGAGACTCGATCCACGCGTTCTTCCGAATACGATACTCCTTGGGAACCTCCTATCTAACCTCCGGGCAATACGCTGTTGCTCTCCGAAACCCCTCGGGAACATTGATCGCAAATCTCACTGCCGCATATGACACCTCACGATTTGGATTTTACACGTCCACAGGCTATCCAGTGTCTGCGTTCGATCCTGGCGGAACATGGACTCTGATCATCGAGCCTTACAGTGTAAACGACGGTTTCGGAAACACCGGACCAGACCTCGCAACGTCAGTTCCCTTGCAAATTGTAACGTCGCCTTTGAGCTATTGGCCTTTCGTGGTCGCAGGGATGGTAGCCGTCCTCGGCGGGATTGTAACCATGAAACGATTTGACACCTCCCTTGAGGGATTCCAGCACTTAGACCAGATGATGGGAGGACCCCTGCCCAGGGGTGCGAGCATACTTCTTCTCGGGGACGCTGGCAGCGGCAAGACGATACTCTCCTATCAACTGCTTCATGACGAGCTGGAGTCGGGCCGATTGTGTGCCCTTCTATCGTATGACGCGTTCCCAGAGGACGTGCAAGCCAGAATGACAGATTTCGGTTGGGACATTATTTCTCACCTGAGGAAAGGCCGTTTGAAGATCATCGACTGCTATTCCAGCTTGGCTGGTCAAGGAGAGGGTGCCATTAAGGACCCCTCTGACCTTACGGAACTGAATATTCAGATCACGGCGTTCATCGCAAAGGCGAAAGGAAGCCCGGTTACCGTGGTTCTGGACTCATTGACGCCGATATTCAACGGTGTCGATGAGAAGCAGGCAATCAACTTCATTCAGACTATAGGTGCCAAGGTGAAGAAGACTGGAGGGTTGTTCATTGAGACTGCTTCGAAAGGGGCGATCCCTGATGACGCTGCGGCGAAGCTCAAGACCATGGCGGATGGAGTGATTGAACTGGGTATTGTCAGGTCGAGGGGAAAGTCGCATCGCTTCCTTTCGGTTCCGAAGATGGAGAGACGAAGGATCTCCTCGGATTCTGTTTCGTTCCAGATCGACAGGACCCGGGGATTTGTCTTCAGGGTCTCGCGTTTTAGGCTGTTGAAGAAACGGTTCTTCGAATTTTTGACCCAACATAAGATACTGCGGACTAGCGAGCCAAGTGAAAGTAAGCCTAAGCCTGAACCAATCAAGGGAGCTCCGCCGCGCCTCCGCTAGTCATGCTTCGGCTGGGCGGCGGGCCATGTTATCGAGCGGTTTGTAGCGCTCCCGGCTGGTTTTGCACTAAGCAACGAAAATGAACGAGGTGCGGTTCCGGAAAAGGAGTGTAAGCGCTTTCTTAGAAGGCTACTGGACGCTGTTCTTCTTGTTTGCCTAAGGCTTCTTGGTTGATCATTTCGTATTTTGCCTTGACGAGCTCCATGAAGGGAACGAGGTCCTTGGAGGATCTGAGGCTGAATGCTGCCCATGTGTGCTTGCTGACCTGGTCTCTAGCCCTCCAGTCGATCGACTGGTCTTCGACTATCTTGGTCCGGGCTTTCTGGTCCGAATGGATGGTTGCGCTGATCTCTTCTCCTCTTGCGTGGACGTGGAAGAGTTGTCTGCTGCCGTAGTAAAACGAGGGTATCGGTTCTCTCGAGTGTTTCTCGTACTGGACCTTCATGGTTACGCCTCGTAGTTGTCTCATTCTGGTTCTTAGGACTTGGAATAGGGTCCAAGTCTGGGGTTGGACCCTGTCGGCTATGAAGGAGAGGTCCGTGGTTTCAATATGTGGCATTTCTCGTGACGGGGATGTGACGGTAATCTAGTAAAAAAGGTATATTGTTGCCCTGAACCCCTCCGACGTATCATTCGGCATGAAGGACAATGGCAACTCCCACCACATGGTGATGCAACTCAGGGCAGAAAAGGGCAGGAAAGACCCCTCCCCGAAATATTCACGCTAACAAGCTAGTCCGACCCAGCTAATCTCGAAGACCAATCCTCAGCGCTACCATTCACGGTTACCAAACCCGTTACCAACCGCGAAATCTAAATGGAAAATGACCCTGGCTACACAGAACGTGAAGCCTGTACGAGCTCTTTACAATCTGTCCCTTTTTGCTATCTTTCTTTTTCAACTAACTGATTTTTCTTGTTATCTTTTCTTTTCCGTTAACTAAAATGCGACGCCCCCGGGGTATGTCAGAACAAAAAAACTCCTTCACACTTTGCACAGGTTGCCCGAAGGAGCAGGATCCCCGTGAAGGAAGGCTATACTTTGAGTCCTTTCTTCAGATTCTCTTTCGGCTCATACTCAAGCATCATGACGGTCGCCTGCGAATCCGTTGATTCTCCCTTCCTTCGGGAAGTTATCGCAACCGGTGTGAATCCGCTCGAGATAGCATAGCTTGTCGAATCCTCGCCCTTCTCCGTACAATGCAGTAGAAGCTTGAACAGCGGCTGTCTGTGCGTGAACACCATTTTTGTCGACTCGACACCTACGACTATGGCGTGAGAACCGCAGGCTGTACAAGTCAGACCCTCATGCCGCGCAATCTTCAGACCACAATCAGGACACCAAATATCCTCATCTCTACGAGCGATAAAGATAGACTGCCAGACTCCCAGGTGCTTCTTCGGACTACAAGCCTCCCAATCAGAAACAATCAACCTGACCGGTCTGAATGCCCAGGCCGCTTCTTCCCTCCATCTGGAGAGGTATTCGGCTTTCTCCTCGCAACCTTTGTGAAAATAGCTCCTCTTCCCCTCTTGACTGAAGGCGGCTGACACGGGTTCGTCGCGGTGAATAATGCCGGAGCAGCCGCTGCAGTTGACCATTATCTATTCTCTATGAAAATGGCGTAAGCCGCGGATATCAGAGCAGTGTTACTCTAGACTTAGCTAGAACTCAGCAAGTTCCAAAAACTTCAAGGCGTCCAACAATCCCTCAGCATAAGCAATGCAGGCTAAGGAAGTGACAGGCTTTCGCTTCTCTGCATAGTGTCGCGCATCTTTCACGTAGCCTCGCACGAGTTCGAGAACATAGTCAAACTGAGACTGTGCCACCGAGGCCGGAAGCTTCCTTGTTCTCAATCGCTTGAGAGAGGCAGAGGTTGCCTCAACATACTTGGCCGTTCTATCTGACGCGCTCTCTCTCAACTAAGATCACGCAGGTCCTGCTTGCTAGCCCCACAAAGTACCTCGAGCGCCTCGGCCTCCATGAAGTGCAGTCTACCTACCACGACTATAGAATGCGGACCATTACCGAAATCTTCTTTGATCAGAGTTCTTACGCTTGACGCTTTGACCTTTTCATCTTGCGAGCCGAGCCTTGCAACTCCCACGGCCAGACGAGTTTCGAAGTGAGGATCAGAAACAGTCATCATTTCAAGAGCGTCACGAATGGTCATCTGAGAAGTCTTACCTGCTTGAACATCCAGTAGAACCAACGTGTGTAATCCGCGATCACCGTTGTCTGAAATAGTCTCAATCACCGATTTTGGAAGTGATTGATCGCGGGGTACTGTGATAGACTTGCCGAACTTGTAGCTTTGCAATCCCGTTGCGCCGCAGACCGCGGAAATAATAGACGGCGCATGAATTACTCGGGATGTGATACCCATTCTTGCGGCGGAGATTCTCAGTGTTATGTGGGTGGTTGCGATCAATGGGTCTCCAGGTACAAGGAAAACAACATTCTCCTTCCCGGCGGCTCTCAACAACTTCTGGCCTCCTTCGTCCTCAAGTTGGGCTCTGTTGAGCAATTCGACCTTCTTTCCGATCCCCTTCTCGAGACGTTTGAGGTCCAGGTTCGGCATGATGTTCGTGTAGAATTCTCCGTATGCGGAGTCGGCGCGACGCGCTTCTTCGAGTCCTTCTAGAGTCATGCCTTTTTCATCGTTCAATCCCAAGCCTATGAAGGTCAACGACATGGGACCATGGGGCGATGACTTGGCTAAATTGACTTCCCAGGATCAGAAAAAACCGGACATCCTCACCGGTTTACCTAGTCTGCGGCATGGGTTCTCTGGAAGGGCCATCGTAGATGCGTGAGCACCCTCTACGATCAATTCTCTCAAGAGCGCTTCGAGGTCCGGGCGACTCATCCCAGGTTGAGCTGGCCTACGTTCATCGAGGAGCTGCCGAAGACCTAGTTCGAATCCGAGTCTCAACGATATCCCACCTCGGCAAAGGATATTTCATTCTAAGTGACGGAGAGACACAGATTCCTTTCCACCGAATACTTTACGTGATGGATCTGCGATCGAAGACTATTCTCTGGGAAAAACGGAAACCTCTTCACGCCTCAAACCCAGACCCTTAACCCGCAGTCTCCCCGGCATCTCACTCTGAGAAAAAGGATCAAAGTGGACACCAGCCACAAGCTCAGCAACCCTCACATTAGTCAACGTATGAAGCGTAACCTGAGAGAGAGACACATCAGAAACGCCTTCCGCCAGTGCCGCGTAAGGCACAATCATATCCCCCATGTGCCTATCTAGAAAGGCGCCTGACTTCATCTCCTCCACAAGCTTTCCTCCTGCATCTTCCCCGACAACTTCCGCGGGTCGACCCCTCTCGCCCAGACTGTCGCCGCCCAACAGCGCCCCGTTATTGGTGAGGGCGCGCAGCACGATTCCACTTCCTGGACCAGGACCATCCTGCGAATGCTCAACGCGGATTTGTGGACGCGGAAGCGTCTTCTGCTCAATGACTTGCGCCGCAGCCGCGGCTTGTCTCTCCGCAACCGTGACCGGAAGATTCGTTGAGTGACTAACCCCTTCGACAGCGTTTACCGATCCGCTCACCGTACCAAGAATATTCTTCAGTACCGAAGAGGGAGTCGAAGACAGTCGCACAATTCCGCCTCCCTTGGGAAAGTGTCCTCTGCGAGAGACTAGAACCGATACGTGAACATTCATCCTCTCTAGCAAGGGAAGCGTTACCAGTCGAAGGTAGTCGATTGGAGGACTCCACCTGACGTCCGTACCCCCGGTAATCTCAAGGTCTAGTGGTCCGGGAGCAAAGGGAAGCAACGGCATGAGCGTCTGGAGCACCAGGGCTATGCTACCCGCGGTTCCGACATCGAAACGGAAGAAACCAGTCTTTATTCTTCCGGGGCTGAAGACGAATTCCGTCGAGCCGATTTGAAGCCCCTTGGAAATTGCGCTGCTGACCTGCGTGATTGCCGTTGCACTAGTAAGATGTTGAGCCTTCAATCCGGGCTCTGGTCTCCCGGCTCTAATGTTGAAGATACGAACTTCGCGTCCTAGTACCGCGGCGAGTGCTAAGGAAGTCCGAAGAACCTGGCCTCCACCCTCGCCAATGCTGCCATCTATCTCGATCATTTTTCATGCCGGACATGACCCCATTCTTTAAAGAGAGTGCGCGTTCATCATGGCTCAGTCATGGATAGCCTTCGACTGTCGCTCGAAAGGTCTGAGGACTTGACCTTCGGCTCCTTGGTCGACGAACAGGACCGTCTAGTGGCTTCCTCCTTCGGTTCCAAGCCGAAGACTCTGGAGAAGCATCTGGTGGAGTATTCAACTAAGTTGATAGGAAGATCCCCGACGATTAGCAATCACTGGATTACGCAAGAAATGATCCGGCGATTCGATGGAGCGAGGAACATGAAAGGTGTGAGACTCAACAGAAGCTTCGTTTCTCCCCATCAGGGCAAAGTCTGTGCAGTGCTCGAGAAGATTCCATTGGGCAAAGTTACAACCTATGGTCTGATTTCGAAACATATTGGCTCCGGGCCAAGAGCAGTGGGCGGAGCAGTCGGATCGAATCCATGGTCCATATTCGTCCCATGCCACCGGGTCGTAACCGGCAGCCTGACCATCGGCAACTACTCAATGTGCGGAACTCTTGGCGAAGAGGGAGGCAATACGAAACGTGACTTGTTGGTTCGAGAAGCTGTGCCGATCAGCGGGGACATGATCAATTCGGAAGCCCTCTGGAAGCCATCCGAAGGCGACTGATTGACCACCGGCCTCTACGTCGGTCGATTTCAGCCCTTTCACCTGGGCCATCTAGAAGCCGTCAAGTACATTCTCGAAAAGGTCGACGAGCTGATAATAGTCGTGGGCAGCGCCCAACATAGTCACACTCTCGACAACCCGTTCACAGCCGGCGAGAGAATAACCATGATCAGACTAGCTATCAAAGAGGCCGGAATCCACGCGGACCGTTTCACCGTTATCCCCCTTCCAGACGACGAGTTCCACAAGGTCTGGGTCGCCCATTTGTTATCCCAGACCCCTAGCTTCGACATCGTCTTTACCAACGAACCTCTAACGTTTCGATTACTCAAAGAAGCAGGTCTCAGAGTCGAACGCATCCCAATGTTCAACCGAAAAAAGTTCACTTCCACCGAGGTGAGGAGAAGATTGCTGACCAATGGGCCATGGCGAGAACTCCTTCCAAAAACAGTTGCCAGCTACCTAAAGAAGATAGGTGGCGACGAACGCCTGCGCGACATCTCAAAAAGCGACAAAGCTATCTGAGACTAATCTCGATCCGATCTAGTGCTCGAATTCCAAGCTTAACAGCAGCATTGCCTTCCTTCATCGCAATTTCTAGGAAACCTTGACTTCCACGGAGAACCCCAAGCTGTCCACGCGGAATATCCGAATAGGTTCCGACAAGAGGTCCAGAAGAGCTACGTCGTTTAGCTTTGATCGAAAATTTACCTCTCTCCTGTAGATTTGATCGTCGAATGTCCTCCTCGTCAAGATTCAGGATAGCATTTCCAAAAGAGTCGACGTATAGCACAGTGCAAACGACTCGATCATGAGAAATGCTCACAGCGGGAATATCCAGCTCCACGGGCCTCTCTACCTTGTCGCCCGCGTCGCTGGGCTTCATTCCATTTGTGAGGCTCGCGGCAGTTCTTGCAAATATGTCTCTTCCATGGAATGTTGACGAGATCCGTTCTTTTTTGAATCGCTCCAGGTCTATCCGATAGGCGGCCTTGAAACGAAGTCTTCGGGCAGCCCTCACGAGAAGACCGTTGTCTGGACCTACGAGGATTCCCAATTCTGACTGCACCAGCAATGGCAGTCTTTCAGTTCCAACGCCGGGATCAACTACACCTACATGTACTGACCCATCTGGAAAGAAGGGCAAAGCCGTTTCAAGGACGAAAGAACCCATGGCAAGGTTGTGGCGTTCAATTCCGTGAGAAACGTCTACGATCGTCACATCAGGATTCTCGCTCAGAATTACTCCCTTCATTTCGGCAACGTACGGATCGGTTAGACCGAAGTCCGACAGTAGAGTTACCGTGGCCATTGAATCTTGTCTTATCGAGAGCTAATCCTTAAAAGAACCAGGCCTCGGGCTCGCGTTTCATCACATAGTTGGGCTACACTGTGAGTGAGACCCAGAAACTGATCATGCTGCCGGGTCCCACCAACGTCCCTCCAAGAGTCATGAGAGCGATGATCAAACCTCTCATGGGACACAGAGGCCCCGACTTCAAGGAAGTACTCTCACAAGCGATCAGCAAGACAAAGAAAGTGTTTGAGACCAAGAAAGACCTGTTCATTCTGACGACATCAGGAACCGGCGCTACAGAATGCGCTCTCCAAAACCTGATAGAAGATGGCGACAAGATCGTCGTCAACGTTAACGGATTCTTCAGCGAGAGACTAGCCGAAGCAATCAAAGCGTATGGAGGTCAACCGCTAGTCGTCAGCTCTGAATGGGGAAAGGCACCGCGAACAGAGGACTTTAGGAAGATGATCGAGGCGAACCCAGACGCGAAGGCGGTAGCCGTAGTCTATAATGAGACGTCCACGGGCGTAACGGTTCGGAGCCTCCAAGAGATCGGCAAACTTTGCGAGGAGGAGGACATACTACTCATTGTTGATGCGATATCAATCCTCGGAGGGGACAAGCTACCCGTTGACGATTGGAATGTCGACATGTGCGTCACGGCTAGCCAAAAGTGCTTGATGTGCCCGCCCGGATTATCCTTTGTTAGTGTGAGTCCGAAGGCCTGGGAGAAGATCAACAGCAAGAAGCAACATCGGTCTTTCTATCTCGACCTTCCGATGTACAAGAAGTACATGATAGACGGATTCACACCCTTCACACCCGCAGTATCACTATTCTATGCCCTCAACGAGGCTTGCGACATGATCCTTGAAGAGGGCTTGCAAACCAGATATGAAAGGCATAGAATATGCGCGGAAGCCGTGTACAACTCAATGGAGGCTCTTGGACTAGGCCTCCTCGCAGAACCCGAATCGAGATCTCATACGGTAGCCGCCGTCGCCTGTCCCAGCGGTATTGAAGACAGCAAATTGAGGGAGCTCATCAGAACTAAGTATGGGATAGATCTGGGTGGTAGCCTGGAAAAGTGGAAGGGAAAGATGTTCAGGATCGGAATAATGGGCAGTATTGGATCCCCCGAGATAATGTCAACAGTAAGTGCGATCGCGTCCGCAACAGCAGATCTAGGGTTCAGAGGAAAAATGTCAGAGTCCCTAGAGGCCGCCCGGAAAACACTGGCTAAACTGCCCGCGAGGATGAACTAGCGGAATGGCAGTAAAGCCCGGCGACTTCTTACTCGTCAACTTCACACTCAAGGTGAAGGAGAGTGGAGAGACTGTCGATACGACGTACGACGCAGTTGCTAAGGATGCTCATCTGCACCAACATGATGCGACTTATGGTCCACGTTTCATAATACTCGGCGAAGGATGGCTTCCAAAGGGACTGGAAGACTCCCTAGTGGGAGCGGACATCGGGAAACAGACGACAGTTGAGCTTCCACCAGAGAAGGGATACGGAGCGCGAGACCCTGCGAAAATGCGGCTCGTCCCCCTCAGGCGCTTCCGCGAACAAGGCGTACCAAATCCGGGCGCACAAATCGAACTCGACGGCAGACCAGCAATAGTACGAGCAGTGGGAGCCGGTCGCGTCCAAGTTGATTACAATCATCCTCTCGCAGGCCGAACCCTGATCTATGATGTCTCAATCGAAAAGGTAGTTGAAGACGACAACGAGAAAGTTCTGAACATAATCTCCAAACGGATTCCCGAGGTCGACAAGACAAAATTCAACATAGAGAAGAGCGGGACTGAACTGACAGTCGAGGTTCCAGAGGAGGCCTTCTACCTAAGCGGTCTACAGATAGCTAAAAGATCCGTAACTTCTGACATTCAAAAATACTTCCCAGACGTAGAAACAATATCCTTCAGAGAAGTGTTCAAGAAACGAACCCCCGGCTCTGAAGTCCAGGAGACGCCGACCCCAGCAGCGCCTGAGAGTGAATCAGTCGAAACATCCGAGAAGAAGGATGCAAGGAATGCCACGGAAGAAGGCGCAAAGCCTCAGGCTCAACCCCCTCGGAAGAGAAAAACCCCGGCAGCGAAAAGACCCGCCGCAAAGGGCCCAACAAAGAGAGCAATGATGGGATCAGAGAGCCAAAGATAGGAACTAACTGATTCGACAAATGTTTTTAAGCGCTGGAAAACGGAAGGCTGTTCGATCTTTCCGTTTCTCGGAAAGTGGTCTTTAATATCAGGTAATTAAGAGACACGTCAAGTTGGAGTTTCAGAGAGCAGGAAAACCATGACTACTACGATCGGAGTTGTCTGCCATGACGGAGTTGTTCTGGGAACGGACACTAGAGCTACAATGGGCTCATTTGTTGCGCATAAACACGCCAAGAAAGTCTATCGGATCGACCACCACATTGCAATGACCATTGCCGGAGTGGTAGGGGACGCGCAGGCTATCGTCGAGATGCTCCGAGCGAATTCAGCCCTCTACAAACTAGACCTCGCGAGACCGATACCAATCAGCTCCGCGGCCCGACTTGTATCGAACGTTCTCTTTCAATCACGGTACTATCCACTGGGCGTCCAGGCCTTAATTGGGGGAATGGATGACTCTGGCGGTCACATCTTCATGCTAGACCCTCTTGGAAGCACGATGGAGGAAAAATTCGTCTCCACCGGCTCAGGATCCCCAGTCGCATACGGGGTCCTAGAATCCGAATGGAAGGACACTATGACCGTTAAGGAGTCGGTCCCTGTTGTGGTCAGAGCGATAGACTCTGCCATGAAGCGGGACTCGGCTAGCGGCGATAGCTTCGATGTTGCCCTGATATCCAAGGACGGATATAGGGAACTCTCCGAGGACGAGAAGAAGCACATTCTCCACGCCTAACTTCGTTCACCGCCTCCCTTCAACGTATCATACACAAGGAGTAGCATAGAGGAATGACTAGAACCTACAATGACGTATCTGCGAAGATACGCGAGACCATAGTAGAACATATGCCGAAAGACGCTGAAATAACAAGGATCGAATTCGAAGGACCACGCCTTGCAATCTATGTGAAGAACGTCAACCTTCTCTCTGAACAAAGCTACGTGGTGACAGAAATTGTGAACCTACTCCACAAACGGATCGTAATACGTTCGGACCAATCCATTCGACTCCCTGAAAGAGAAGCGGAAGGGTACATCCGGAAACTCATACCAGTAGAAGCTGAAGTAACAGGAATCAATTTTGACCCAAGCCTCGGCGAAGTAGTTGTAGAAGCGAAAAAGCCCGGCGTCGCAATCGGAAAAGAAGCAGCTGTCCTTCAACAAGTTGTGAAAGAGACTAGATGGCGCCCGAGGATTCTCCGAGCACCGCCCTTACACTCCAAGATTATCGCTAGTACTCGACACATCCTGCACACCGAGAGCGAAGAGCGCAGTCGAATACTGCGAGACGTTGGAGAAAGAATCTTTCGCCCTACATTTACCAAAGCTGGCTACGTTCGTCTCGTAACCCTCGGAGCGTTCCATGAAGTCGGACGAGCGGCTATGCTAATCCAGGCAGGCGCCAGTACGGTCCTGCTAGATTGTGGAATAAATCCCGGCGCACAGGACCCTCTACAGGCTTACCCCCGATTTGACACAGACGAGTTTGATTTGGAAAAACTCGACGCAGTAGTAATTTCTCATGCGCATCTTGATCACTGTGGAATCTTGCCTTTCCTCTACAAGTATGGCTACGACGGGCCAATCTACTGTTCAGAACCAACACAAGTGCTGATGACCCTGCACCAGCTCGACTATCTTGATGTTCACAGCAGGGAGGGAGAACACTCTCCCTTCGACCAGAAGGACGTGCGCGAGGTCGTGACCCACACGATCCCGTTAAGATACAATGTCGTAACCGACGTCGCCCCTGACATCAAACTGACGCTTCACAACGCGGGGCACATACTCGGCAGCTCCATTGTCCACCTGCACATTGGAGAAGGGCTCCACAACATCGTCTACAGCGCCGACTTCAAGTTCGGACGAACGATGATGCTGGACCCTGCAATGGCTCAATTTCCGAGGGCCGAGACGCTGATCATCGAAAGCACCTACGGGGGACCAGACGACATTATGCCAGACCGGGAAGGAGTCGAGGGGCGTCTCGTCAGCATAGTCAACGACACTGTCGAGAAGAATGGGAAGGTCCTGATCCCAGTCCCAGCCGTTGGGCGTGCCCAGGAAATAATGCTGGTTCTGGACGCCTACATGAAGAACGGTGCCCTACGGGAACTTCCAGTCTACATTGAAGGAATGGTTAACGAAGCGACCGCAATACACACGGCATTTCCCGAATACCTCGTTAGAGACATCAAGGAGCAGATTCTCCATCAGGACCTGAACCCGTTCCAGTCCGAATACTTCCACCCAGTCACTCATCCCGGCGACCGAGACGAGATAGTCGCAGGCGGACCGTGCGTCATAATCGCGACATCGGGAATGCTTGAGGGTGGACCTGCCATAGACTACTTCAGGCGATTAGCCCCCGACGCGAGGAACACTCTAGCTTACGTGAGCTACCAAGTCGAGGGAACTCTAGGCAACAGAATCAAGAACGGGTTGAAGGAAGTGTCGCTCTTTGGCCCTGACGGCAAGATCGAGATGGTAAAGTGCAACATGAGGGTCGAATCTATCGAAGGATTCTCAGGTCATTCGGATCGCAACCAGCTATTGGGGTTCATAAAGCGGATGATGCCCAAGCCCACGAGAATTATTGTAAATCATGGGGAGCGGAGGAAGTCCGACTTGTTCGCTCAGAACGTCAATCGTATCTTCGGCATTAAGACAGTTGTGCCAGACGTGCTTGAGTCACTCAGACTCCGCTAGCTACTTCCTGGCAGCGTCTCTTTCTGTAATTGAACGGCAGGAATCGCAGTCTCAGAGCCGGCGGTTTCCCTGCGCCAGATCTTTACGCCGGGTGGGGTAATCACAATACGCTCCTCCCCAAGCCGAGCAATATCTCCGCCAATTGACTTTACGTGGTCCGTCAATTCGGTTATGGCGAGCTTAGTCTCATCAACACTCTTCCGGGCTAGTGGCGTGATTCGGACAATTAGGATATTTCCGGTGCGGATCTCCGTCTTGATGAGTTCCACATCATCCAGTTCCTGCAACGGAAGCGCTTTCACATAGAGAGGAGAGTGCGCCATATGGATACATCAAATTGCGATACGGGTGATATGTTTCTGAAATCGGCTGTCGGAGCGACTTTAAACTTTGCCTGACCAAATTCGAGACAATTAATCAACTCCCTGAATGCGGGGACGCTTGGGACTTTATCGTCTCCCAGATTAGATCTCCAACGTAGTGAATGTTCACGATCACTTTACCCTTCTTTGTACCAGCCAATGCTTCTGAGGTCAATAGTGACCTTCCGACCGATAGGAACTTCCCGTGTTTCTCGTCGACGATGACGACAAGATCCTTTTCCTGAAAATTGCCCTCTACCTTCCTGATTCCCGGTGCCATGATGTCCGCCCCTCCTGCAACATGGGGGACCGCACCCATGTCTACGGTGACTCGAGGCATCTTTTCCAAAGCAGAAGTATTCGTTAACACTGGAACAAACTGTTCTTCTCTTCTGAACGCGACAGGCACCCCATCGACAAAAATGACATCTGAGCTCTTCACCATCTCCGACTCGACACGAGATTTCCTGGAGAGTTGTTCTAACCCTGGAATCTTATTCAATTCTTCAATCAGAGGTTTCGCGTCGCGATCTTTCAGAATCGTTCTATTTGTCAAATCATTCGATTTCGTGTACGACAATCTTTAAAAGTGTACTAGGGCCGGGACACTCACTTCCCCCCAGTTGAATCTCGAATGTCTGATGTTGCTGCGAAGATTTTCGAAGAAAGCCTAAACAAGGTAGTACTTGTGCAACTGAAGGGCGGCCGGAGCGTCAGAGGAAGGCTATACAGCTTCGACCAACACATGAACCTGGTGCTTGAGGAGGCAGAGGACGTTACCAACTCCGATTCTACTAAGAAACTTGGCACGATCATTGTTCGTGGAGACAATGTTGTCTTAGTGTCGCCTCCTCCCAAACGCTGACCTACTTGTCGAGATTTACGGGAAGCTCGAACAGAGCTTGCCCAATTGCAGGCTAGAGAAAGAGTAGGCATCTATCCTTCTTACAAAGGTTAATTAGAATCTGCCCGGACGAGCCGTCAAATTAGCCACGTGAAGCTTGTTGATTCGCTGTTGGGCAGTCATGATACTTATCCTGAGTTCTGCACTCGTGGCGATTCCACCAGTCTCGTCTGGCTATTCCACTGCGCTACCATTTCAGTCGAATAATCTCGTCACATCGGCCCAGGATCCAAACGGTGCGCTTACAGCTTTCAACTATACATACTCACAAGCGAACTTGTACACAAACGCTTCAGCTAAACCCTTGCAAGAGTTTCCTTCGTCCAACTTCACTGGGACGTCACTAACCTGGTTGAGCACAGTAAACAAGACTCTTAACAACTCTCCGATTCAAAATACTGGATTCAGGTTCAGCCTTACCAAGGAGAACCTAACGCAAGGAAGAGCGGTAGCCAATTGGACACTTACCGTTCCCCAATTCAACTGCGGCGGATGCACAGGCGTTAGCGTAGATTTCAACTTCTTTGGAAACCTCACAAAGGGAACAAACGCTACCTACGCGATCTATCCGCGATCACCTCCAAATAGCACCGTCATAGGCTCTCACTCATACACGACTCCGGGCACATTCCCAAACGGCGTAACCCTAGGTTGCCCTCAGAATGTCTGTGTAGACGTAACGAAATACAGAGGGTACAACGTCACGCTCTCGTTCAGCTTTGGTTGGACCTTTTCAAACCAAAGCCTTGGTATGTTCGCGGAGGCAGGAGAAATTGTCGTAGCCTCGATTGGAAACTTCATTCCGTCAACCAGCAACGTTATGCAGCAGGACCCGTCGAATTCGAGCTCAGTAATTCACACGACATCCCTGTCGGGGATCAAATACAACAACACCCTTACGACCTATGTGCAGCCTGGAAACGTGAGTACCCCACGACTATGGTGGCAAATTGAAGCGATAAGTGTCTACTATCCAGTAGGATACACGATCAAGCAAGTTAGTCTAAACGGAACAAAGATCTTTCCTAGCCCACCTGAGGTCCCATTCGAGACTGACCACTGCGTGCCTGGCACAGGCTGTTCTCAATCCCTCATTGCGCTCAACATAACGGACTTCTCTAGGACGTTGACCAACTCGAACATCACGATCATTTCAAACACGCCGAACTCGATAATTCAGCTAAAGACCCTGTCGGGCGGTGTACCGACCCAATTCTTCACATCCGGCGACACCATTGGTATCAAGGTCGTGAACAAACCCTCAATTGTGAACGCTTCAACAACGCTACAAACCGGCACGTTGACCATAACTTTCCCCCCGGCACTCTCAATCCAGACGACTTCAATATCAACATCGGCTGGAGGAATCTTCAACTTCACTCTGCCTTCCACGTGCGGATCATCTAGTCAGCTGTGCGCAACTAGCTGGAGCTTCTCCGCGGTCTTCACGAGTCCATACGACCTAGGCAACGCGACAAGCTCGTTCAGAATCGACCTTCTACAAGTAAAATCGTTCACCAGTACGGGAGGTAACAACGCGCTCAGCGTTCAGGGCACTCTCGAGTACGGGAATGGTACTGCTGCCCAAGGTGTCAATGCCACACTGTTCGCAATCGACCGTGGCACGCCAATCAATACTCCAATCTCCAACTTCGCCGGCACCCACTCAACACGCCTCTACATCTCGAACGTAACTCTAGTTAACGGGGTCTTCACTGAGGGTCAATCTCTCATCATGCTGTTCACTATTGTGAACCCGAACGCGACCCAAGGGTATAACGCAACGGTTACGATCGAACATGAGTGGCCCGGTCCGCAGAGGCACAATATGACCGTCCCAGTCTTTCTCGGTCTCGGAGACAACTTAGGCGATTTCGCCTTCACCAATGCAACTGCTCGAACCTACGAGGTTCAAATTACCTTTACAGGGATGGGTGTGCGAGCAGTGGTGACGAGCGTTTTCACCAACAACCATACGAACGCGCTTCTCATGACCCAAGGCATCAGCCCCGTAGTCCCGAATCGAACACACGCGGGCCTCTTCAATATCACCATAACGAGCATGATTAACAACAAGATACAAGCCTCGCCGAACTCGATACTATCGCCGACCTACGCGTACGTCACCTCTTCACTGGCCCCAAGCAGATACTTGTATGGGTCACCAGCTTTCCAGACAAAATCAGATGGAAGCTTTTCGGCCACTATTAGCTCGGATTCGCTCCTCGGCGCGACGAATCTAACCGTGTTCGTCCTTGCTAGAGATGCTTCTGGAATAGTAGTCGTGAACAATCTGCCGAGCTCAGGATTCGTAGACTCAACAACTCTACTATCGAACGCCGACCCTCTCGGGGCAGTTGCGAAAGGCGAGATGGCTACCGCCACCCTCCATCTCAAAAGCAACGCTAATCAGCCGAATGGAGTCATTGAGGTCATTACAGTAAATCTCATCATTGAAGGCAACGGACTATCAGCCCAAAAAGTCGGAATGCAGACAGGAGTTACTATTGCCCCTGGGGCAACACAAACCGTGACAATCTCGTTTACGGCACCGTCAAGTACGGGGCTATACACGCTCACGTTCTCTTCGCCCGAATACGGCGGAGCGTTGGCAAGCCAAACGCTTCAAGTAACAATACTCCAGAGTAATCTGCAAATCCTCATCCCAGCAGCAATCGGCATCGTGGCCGCAATAATCATCCTGGGAATATACATGATCAAGAAACAGCCAGAGGCAGTAGAAGTCGGGGAAAAGACAAAACCTGCCGGTTCCAAACCCAAGGCTTCAGGTTCAGGGAACCCACCCTCCAAATCCTTAACTTGAACCCGGCACATTTGTTAAGTTGAAGATAAATGGAAACGGGTCCTGAGGAAGTAACCCCGGAAGCTCCTTTGCAGGAACCCCCTGCTCGCGAGCGAAATCCCGGCGGGTTGTTCTACGAGTGCATCAATTGCGGATCAAGACTTACGGCCGACCAACTGGCCATGACCCCTGAGATCAAATGTCCCTTCTGCGGATACAGGATTCTCAGAAAAGTCAGACCGCCCATCGTCAAGCACGTAAAGGCTAGATAGACAGCGGTTCAGTGGTTTAGGCTCTATCTATCCCCGTTCGCGTAAAGCATTATACGGATTCCTGAACAGTTCACCCTCGAACAGAAGTTTGGACCCCGCAGCTACTCAATTGAGGGACAAGCATAGACTACTCGCTGAACTCGCAAGGCGTAGAGGCTTCTTCTGGGGGTCCTTCGAAATATACGGAGGCGTAAGCGGGTTCATCGACCTTGGCCCTTTAGGGACGGGTCTGAAACGGGAAATTGAGGATACTTGGAGAGAGTTCTTCCTTAGACGTCACGGCTTTGTTGAGATATCGACCCCGATCATAACACCTGAACGAGTCCTCACCGCGTCGGGGCACGTTCAGAACTTCAAAGATCCGATGACCGAGTGCACTAACTGTCATCGACGATTCAGGGCCGACCAATTGATCAAAGAAGCTACGGGGACCGAGACTGAGGGTCTAGACCTAAACCAGCTGTCAGTACTCCTCAAGCAGGTAAAATGTCCGGAGTGCGGAGGAATCCTCGGAGCACCCCAATATTTCGTTACTATGTTCAAGACAAACATCGGCCCTTATGGTGAAGATCCAGCATACACTCGACCCGAAGCTGCCCAGGGAATTTTCGTAGACTTCCACCGGGTACTTGAAGTGATGAGGGAAAAATTCCCTCTTGGCATTGCTCAAGTCGGCACGGTGTTGCGGAATGAGATTTCCCCCCGACAAGGACCGATACGACTGCGCGAATTCACTATAATGGACTTTGAAATTTTCTTCGATCCTGAAAAGCCAGAGTGCCCGTATCTCGATGAAGTGAAAGAAGACAGATTATTCATTGTAACTGAAGACACGCGAAAAGAAGGAAAGTCGGAGGTCACCAAAATCACGACGGGTGAAGCTGTCGAAAAACGAATTGTCAGATCCCCTTGGATGGCGTATTTCATGGCTCAATCAACCCGGTTCTTGGCGAAGCTAGGCATTGACCACCTTAACCAAAGATTCTTTGAGAAACTATCAACAGAGAGAGCTCATTACTCCGCCCAGACTTTCGATCACGAAGTGAAGCTCGACAGATGGGATTGGGTTGAAGTTGCGGGGTTCGCCTACCGAACCGACTACGACCTTCGCAGTCACATGCAGGCTACAGGAATCGACCTGCGAGTCTTCAAAGCCTACGACTCACCCGTGGAAAAGAAAGTCCGTACTATTAGACCGAACCATGAAAAGATCCGAAAACAATTTGGAAAAGACGCAGGAAGAATCATCAGTCTTCTAGGCAAGGAGGATTTGGTTCGAATCCTTCAAGAAAAGAAGCCGGGCGACAAGATCAAAATTGAGTCGCATGAAATTCCGATAGAATTCTTTGAAACAAAGGAGGAGACCATTAAGGAAGCAGGGACAAGATTCCTTCCTCACGTCATCGAACCTAGCTTTGGAGTTGAGAGACTGGTCTATTCAACTTTAGAGCATAACCTCCGAATGAAGGAGGAGAGATTAATTCTCAGCTTACCCTTCGCGATCGCCCCGACACAAGCGGCCGTCTATCCCCTCGTCAACAAAGATGGACTTGTCGAGAAGGCCCAGAGTGTCCATAGAATCCTACTTCAAAGCGGGATTCGGATCGAGTATGATGACGCTGGGTCAATAGGACGAAGATATGCCCGCGCTGACGAAACTGGCATACCGCTCGGAATCACTATCGACTATGACACCCTGAAGGATGGCTCAGTCACTCTCAGGGACCGGGACTCGTGGAAGCAGATACGGGTTCAGATCAACGACCTTAAGCCAACAATCGACTCGATTGTCAGCGGCGGATTCCCTGCGAAATCCGGCTAAACCCCACTGCAACTAGTTTTTATGGGAATGTCGCCTCTTCCTCTCAGTATACCCCCACGGTGTCTTTGTTGACCTTTCCAGTTGAAACCGAAGCCAGCATTAGACGTAGAATCCTCGATATCTGTAGAGATCAGACGAGAAACGTCGTCGAAATAACACGCGAGCTCGCTCTCATGACTGACAGCGTCGGCGATGGCAAGAGCAAGGACGCGAAAGACCACTATCAGAACATGGTCAAGATTCTGGATGATTTCGAAGGCACTAAGAGGAAGTTGCTCGAAGAAGTTGCATCATTCGGGGCTCTGCTGAGCAATCGGGAGGACTTCATACGACTAATCTTCCGTGTAGGAGAAGTAGCCGACTATGCTCAAGGGATTGGATATCGGCTGACTGCTGTGGTCGACCGGAGCTGGAAGGTGGACAAGAGATACACGAAACGTCTCTCTGAACTTATCGGACTCGTTCTGGAAGAAATGTCCAAGATTCGCGAGACCATGATGTCGTTGGGATTCAACCCTACGAAGGCGATGGAGCTGTCGAAAGGCGTTGAGGAGTCAGAAAGAAAGGTAGACTCTGCCTACCGCCTACTTGACCTAGAAGTGCTCGATGAAAAGATTCCACTCCGAACACTTCTCCTGATCAGGGATCTCAGCGCCCACATGGAGAATATGGCGGATCTCGGAGTCGACGTTGTCGACCTCATCCGAGTTATCGCCCTGACCGCCTAGTCAGGCCATGAAGACTCCCTCGGCCCAAGATCAGGCCGAACTCATCGGGACGAGACTCATAGTCTGGGACTACAAGTCAGGTCTCGGAATATACAGATCAGGATTCTTCGGAAAACCGGTCGGAATCCCCAAGCCAAAACCTGACCAGGACTTTGAAGTCCCACTTCTGCTAGACTTGATGGAAGGACTCTACCTACTCGAAAACAAACGAATCAGCGTTATCGACGGGCGCACCAAGAAACCTGTCGGTAAGAGTGTTCTTCTCAAAGCCGCCCGAGAAACCTACCGAGGCTTCAGCGCCGCATACCAAGTCTACAAGGACCTGAGAGAGAAAGGCTACGTCGTGACTCCGGGAATAAAGTTCGGAGCCGACTTCGCAGTCTACGAACACGGCCCAGGAATAGATCACGCCCCATTCATCGTCTCAGTCGAGACCCCGGAGTCCGTGATGGGACCATTCGAGGTAGTCAGAGCCGGGAGACTCGCCACTACCGTGAGGAAACACTTCATAATCGCAATTCCGGACACGAAGTCCGGAAAGATCAGGTATCTAGTGTTTCAATGGTTCAAAGCATGACAGGCAGAGCATCGGTTCTAGATCGTAAGCTCCTCCAAATCGCGTGGGTAGTGGGTTATGAAATCCATCCCGCTCTTGGTGATCAGAACAGTGTCGGAATGTCGAAATCCTGCGTAGCCAGGAAAGTATAGTCCGGGTTCGCAAGAGAAGACCATTCCTTCTCGTATGACTGTCCGGTCGCCGGGATCAAGCCATGGTGGTTCATGGCCGTCCAACCCTATTCCGTGCCCGGTGTGATGCCTTAGACCTTCCTGGAGACCAGAATCTTCGACAGACTTGTTTGCTACCTCGTCTACTCTGCTGCATCTTATTCCCGGGCGGAATTCTTTGAGAGCCGTGCTCTGTGCCTTCAGCATCACGTCAAAGCAACGCTTTGCCCTGGAACTCGGCTTTCCAACAATTACTGTCCGTTCAAGTTCGCTCGTATAACCCCCGACTTCCACTCCAGCTTCTGTAACAAGAACGTCTCCTCGTCGGATCTTGTTTCTGGTGTAGACTGCGTGAGGAATTGCCGAGTTGACTCCGACCTGTCCCCTGAACCCGACGACTACTGGAGACAGGGCAATTTTCAATTGGACATACGATTCCCCTAGTTTCTTCAGCATTTTGGCGAGCGCATCATAGCTGGACCTTACTGCGACCAGAGTATCGTGAAGACCAGCTCGAGTATTCCCGAGCAGCAAGTTGTGCGCTACTTCTGACCATTTCGCGCTTTCTCGGAGCAGTCGAATTTCTTGTTTTGACTTTACGAGCCGCAAATTGTCGACGATGTCCCGTCCCTCGACGAACTTTGCCCCGCTCATTATTTCCTGTAATGCGGGTCCGCTATACCCGTAACCTCCGGCCGCTCCCGCCGTGGAGTCGGTGGCGATCCTTGAGGATCCTAGTCCCTTCTGGAACATGAACTTCGCAAAGATCCTCATTGGATGTACTCTCCAAGGATAGTCTGGATAGGTCAGAACGTCGCCGGCTAAGGAGCATTCTTCTCGAATGTGGTCATACTCTAGGTAGGGGGCGATGAAGAACGGGGGCCCTTCGCCGGGAATAACCGCTGCGAGTGGACGTTCGGTGGAAATATGCGCGAAGCCCGTAGTGTAGAGGATTCTGGTAGAGTTTGTCAGGTAGAGCGCATCTATTCGTCGTCTTCGAAGCTGCCTCTGAATCTTCTCGATCCGGCTCTTGTGTTCGGCGGTGCTTATCTTCAATTCGGCGGGGACCATGAGTTAACGCTTGAAGCTTCAACCTGTTAATAACAAATAATCGTGTCGGATTCCGACCAAAAAGAAAAAGGGAGGCTGGGGAAAAAACCAGCCTAGTCGATCTTTATCTGTTTGGGTTTGCTCCCGGGGCTCTTGCGTGTCAGGACCAGTTCCAGAACTCCGTTCTTGTAGCTCGCCTTCGAAGTGTCAGGGTCTACTTCAACAGGTAGCTCTAGAGACTTGTAGAATCGCCGCTTGTCATTGTCCACCTTCAGGACTAGGTTTCGTCCGTCGCACTCGAGTGCGATGTCCGATTTTTCTACTCCTGGTAGCTCGGCGACAACTTTGACTGTGTCTGATTGAACCATGGCATCCACGAGGGGCTCGCGTTCCTCTTTGACGTCGAGGCTTGGCTGTGCTGATCCGAAGGGTCCTCCTTTGAGCGATGGTTTCACGTTGCCGAACTCTCTGACCACGGGTTTGCCGTCTGGTCCCATGCTGAAGGAGTAGCCGTAGACGAAGGGTCCCATCTCTCTAACGGTTCCTCCGTCGGGCAGCTTTCTCTCTCTGACCAGGTCCTTGGGTAGTTCGAGCCCGCGGAACATTTCTTCGAAGTTCTTGTCGAAATCGTCGAACCAGCTAGTCATTGGGGATCGGAATCGTCGCTTGAACCATTCCGGGAAGAATTCATTGTCTTCCAATCGATTTCACCTCCTTGTTTCGATAATCGTCGAGGGTCTTGCGCGTCTTCTCGAGAAACGCGATGAACTCAGGTAGTACGGTCTTGCCGAGCTGACTTAGCTCGTAGGTTCCTTCCACCGGTTCATCGACAATTCCCGCCTCGGATAGCGCCGTGAGATTATGGTAGACGAGTTTCGGGTTGATTCTGGCTCGAAAGTCCCGCTTGAGAGCGGACTTTTGGAGCAGGGGCGCTAGCATTCTCATCCGGGTCTCATTCGCCAGGAGCTCGATTGTCCGAAGAGTCTGCTGCAGAGTCCGTTCTAGTGTATCTTCAAACCATCCAAGAGTCTCGACTTGTATCTTCCCCTTTTCTAGGGAGCCTGGCGCTTCTTCTTCAAGGAGCTCTGTAGCGATCTCCTCGGGAGAGAGAATGAGCGATCGGGCATTCTCGGACTCGCTTATCAGCCGGACGCTGTTCCATACCGATTCGTCGGGAAGACTCGCGGAGCAGAATGCGATCACGATCTCGTCTTTCTTGATTCCGCAGACGTCCGCTTCGATCGTCTCATTTGTATCGTCTCCTTTTAGCCGTGGGTTGAGGTACGTGTCGAATCCTTTGCTGAGCAATATTCTAGATGCGATGTATTTCTGGAAGATTTCGAGTTCTTTATCGCTGCCTGGGTCGCTAAACCGGTCGCTGAACGTCCCGTAGTCGAGAGCGGTACGTGGTTCTACCCTTCGTGCCCTGTCTTCGTTGGAAAGTGCTAGGTTCGTCGCGCTTAACCCTCCTCTGTTACCTAAGGTAACAGAAGGGGCACATAAATGTTACCTGAAGTAACTCAACGGATCCGGGTAACGCTAGTAGACGGATACTCTAGTCACTCCCTGAATCTTTAGAAGTCTAGGGACTATTTCGCCAGGAACCGGCCTGTCGCCGATTAAGACGAGTTTGGGCTCTGGCGCCAGTTCCGGATCATCGACGAGAGCCTGTCGAATGCTGACTCCGAACTCTGAAAAGAGCTGAGATGCTCCGGCTAAGATTCCCGATTTATGAGGATCCTCGACCACGATTTCCACTACTCCTAGACCCAACTCTTTCGCAACTCCTTTCAACGACGGCCCTGCTGATCGCAGATTTGAAAACAGCGATTTGAGCTCCCGACTGCTCTCGACCATTCCTATTGTCTCGTCAACGGTTCGCCTATCGACGCGGGCCGACTTTGCTATCCTTACAACTGGGATCTCGATGTCGTTCAGATAGATCCCGTAATTTCTTAGACCGAGTCCGTTCTCTAGGAGAGTCCGAACTACTCTCAACCGCTCGGGATGCCCTTCCATAAGAGTCTCAACCTTACGCCACATTGATGCCCAGATCTTATGTACAGAAATGTACTGACAAGCTTAAGATGTTACTTACACCCCCAAGTGGCGACATCGCTCTGGCGGGTTCTCACGAGCCTGGGTCCTACGAACGTCAACCTCTCTGAGGACGAAAACATAAGCAGTTGTGGACAGGGCGCTTCGACATGAAACCGTACGAAGACTTTCAAGGAGGAAGACTCGTAGACTACGAGCCTGCCAGTATCCAAGCCTAATCCTATGCTGGATGAGAGACAGTTTCAGGTTAGGGTGGTTCGATTGATCTCGATTGATAAGCGCCCAGAGGATGCGCTTGAACTACTTTCCGATCATTATCGGGTCGAAATGCCGGCCCTCAAGATGGGACTTCCGAGGGGTGAGAGGAAGGCGCTAGGATGTTACGTCCATCGTGAGAAGACGATCTACATATCGAGCCAGGAATACCTGTATGACCCGTATGTGCTGATTCACGAGTTCTATCATCACTTGAGAAATGTTGGCGGCAAACACCGTGGCACTGAGAGACACGCTAAGGAGTTTGCTCTAGCCTTTCTCAGGACTACCTAACGCTTTGGGCAATAGAGATGTGGCGGTTTCCGTAGGGCTGAGTTTTTCAGATGTCAAGTCCACAGAGTGTTAGGCATCGTCTTCTCTGGAATGTGCACGATGTGTTTGGCCGCGTAGACTTCGCCGCAATGTGGACAGCGTAGGCTGCGCCTCCACATTCTGTAAACAAGCCTCAGCGCGATGTAGCTCATGAGAAAGACGATGACTCCGAAAACTGCTGCGTCGGCGTTGATGATGAAAATGAAATAGTGAAAGTCGACCATAGGTTAGGCGTCCCCCGGGCCTGCGTGAGATTGCTGTGGATAGCCATGTGGATTGTGTCTGGAATCCATAGGCTATATTGGCCGTTAGGTGGTATAAACCTACCTCGAACGGAAAGTACGCGATTCTTCTATCGTTACTGGAAACATTTCCGAAAAAAACGCAGAGAAAGTTAGGGCTGGTTGCTCGGTGTCGCTGCTTGTTGAGGCTGAAGAATCTCGTCCGCGTGGGTGATCTTTACAAGACCCTTCAGCAACAGTCTATTCGTCATCTTCGCGCAAATATCGCAGTCCTTGCCGGGGCAGTAGCCCTTGAGGAAATTCTCGCACTTCCATCGATAATTTTCGATCTCTACTGTGGACATATAATGGAGCCTTTCTCCGCACTGTCCCTTCCTCCAAATCGACTAAAGTCTCGCGTAACTAGTCGACAAAATTCCTAGTAACAATCATGATGACCGGCCTCTCGCTTTAAAGATCTCGCGCTGAATTAGGAATCGCATGATCTCGCTTGTTCCCCCGCCAATCATCATGAATCTCGCATCGCGGAAATAGCGCTCGATCGGCAAATCCTTGGTATACCCTATTCCTCCATGAACCTGGAGTGCTTGGTGTGTTATTTCGAAGGCGGATTCAGTTGCAAAGAGCTTCGCTATGGCACCCTCGAGTCGGGCTGGCTTGCCGTCATCAAGCAATCGAGCAGCCTTGATGATGAGTAGACGGGCTGCTTCGAGCTTGACGAGCATGTCCGACAGCTTGAAACTTACTCCTTCGAACTCCTTGATCGGCCTGCCGAACTGGATTCTCTTCGACGCATAGTCAACAGCTGACTCGAAAGCCGAGCGAGCGATCCCGAGCATTCCCGCCGCTACGGCTGGGCGTTCTCGATCAAGTTCGTCGAGCAGTATCGGGAAGCCTCGGTGAAGCCCTCCAACCACATTCGCTTCTGGAACTCTTACGTTACGAAATCTAAGGTGGGCGACGTTTGCCCCACGCATCCCAAGCAAACCGTACGTCTTCACTATCTGCACTCCGTCGGAGCCTCTTGGAACAACCAAGGCGCTTACTCTAGACCTAGGGGGCTTGCGAGGATCGGTTACCGCGAATACGAACAGAAAGTCGGCCAATCCGCCATTTGTAATGAAACGCTTCTCACCGTTAAGGATTAGATCGTGCCCTCGGCGTTCTGCGCGCGTCTTGATTGACCCCGCGTCAGACCCGGCTGCAGGTTCGGTAAGTGCAAGCGCTCCGACCTTCTCGCCCGCGAGCACCGGACGAAGAAACCTCTGTTTCTGTACTATAGTCGCAAAGTAGGCGAGAGGAGCGGCGTACAGGGCCCCGGAAGCCAAACGGGCCATTTCTGTGGCGGCACTGACTGCAGAGATCTCCTCCGCAACAATCGCTTCAAAGCTCCAACCTAGACCTACCCCTCCATCGGACTTCGAGAAAGCAACTCCGAGAAGCTTCTGCTCTCCCAGTTTCCGGAGAATGTCTCGGGGAAACCATCCCTCTTCGACTTTCTCAGCTACGGGAGCGACATACTGCTTTGCGAAGCGCTGGACCTTCTCTCTGAATTTGGCTTCGGGAATTGAGTCGAAAAGGTTCATGCTGCGCTACCTATGGTCTGACTGAGGATGATGGAAGCGACCTTGCGGCCTCGTAGCTCGTTAGGCGTACTGGGTGGGCGCGATTGCTAGAGGCTTTGGCTTTGCGATCAGCGCCATGGTTTCTTGGAAGATGGGCCGATAGGCAATCCCGTACATGATCAGTCCATCCTTTCCCTCATAGTCGAGTCTACGCAATACACCCTCAAGCTTGACTCCAGGCTTAAGGTCCTGAAGCTTTGCGTCGACAAACAATACCTTGTTCTGGTCCAAGAGCTCGAAGTTTGACGTGAATCTCTTCTTCAGAGGAAGCTTGGAAACGCTCTTCAGGCGGGCGATGAGCGGGTATCGCTTGACGTCCATCTGCCCATTGCACTCTGAGTCAAGGCACTTTTCTCTGGCGGGGTAGTAGATTCGTTCGCATCCGTGGCAGAGACTGAGAGTGAAGGATTTGCCGTTTACAGGTTCTACGTCCCCGACCAGTCTTGGGATCTCAAGTCTCTGCTTTATCCTGTGCAGACGAGCCCTGATTAGGTCCTGGTAAGTTTCTATCTTTATCGTCGTTTTCCTCTTGACGTATTCCTCGACTGTGGGTGTCCTTCCCCTCTTCTCTTCTATCCCATCTTGGACTTCGAACCAAGTCGCGTTTGAGTACGCTCCCGAGCCGTACGACACGGCTAGAACCTGGTCTCCAGGCTTGGCATTGTCGAAAACAGATGCGAGAGATATCAACGTTGAAGCCGCGTAAGTATTTCCGGTGTCTAAGACCTTAAGCCAAGGCTTTACTTTCTTCTCGATATCCTGCTCGGTAAGCCTCATTCTCTCGGCTATGGATTCATCCTCCACGTAGGGTATCTTATCCTCGGTCAGAGCGGTGCATGTCTTCATAGGCAGGTATCCGGAGGGCTGATGGAAGGTTATTGCATCAAAGTCTGAGAGGGAGAGATCAGGATGCTTGCGGAAGAGATTGGCAATGGCTCCAATAACGTGCGACTTGTAAGCTTCGACGGTGGTGCGGCCGAAATGCGAAGGTACCGCTGCCTGGTCGCGTCTCCAAAAGTCCATAAACAGACTTGAAAACGGCGCGATGTCTTCGATGGTTGCGATGAGATCCGTCCGGCCCAGTACGTAGGCTCCGGCCCCCGCCCCGCAAGAATATTCCAATGGGTCACCTCGCTCGGCTTGGGCGACGTCCGCACCGATTGCCAGGCCGTACTTTATGCGACCGCTACGAATCTCTGAATCTATGAAACTGACTCCCTGCATGCCTGAATTGCATGCACCCTCGAGATCGGCGACGAAAACGTTCGGTCCGATTCCTATGAACGAGGCGACGTGACGCGCAATGGTTCCGACTGCGTAGGGTTTTGATTCGGAGCCCGCGGTTACGCTTCCAATCTCGTCAGGAGATATACCCGCCATTCTAACCGCGTTCTCAGCGGCTTCCGTTGCAATTGTGATCGTGTCTTCGGTGTGACCTGCGAGAGCTTTCTCTCTTAGGAGTAGCCCATGTCTAACTTTCTCGAGGACCTTTTCTAGTTCCTTACCTCGCTTTCTCTCTCGCTCTCTTACAATCTTCTCTGTCTCGATACGTTCCCATGGGATATAGACGCCGTATCCGACAATCCCTACACCTCTATGACTCATCTGAAATCCCAGAGAACGATCTTTCTATGAACGGCGATTCTCGCCCGACGACGATATTTAAGGCTAGCCGGACTCGGGTCCCAATGCCACTCTGTCAACCGATTGTCGTCTCGACCATTGTCACGGGAGGGCGTGCGATAAGAACGATTCCGCCTCTTGCAGTGGAACTTTGCTCCAATTGAACCAGTTACAGACGACTTTTGCGCTCCAAAAAGGAGCAAGAAACGGAAATCGTTCCAGGACGGTAGATGCCTTTTCGCGTCAGCTTTCTTATAGTTCCAATCTTAATAATCGCCATTCTCGTTTCTCAAATGGGGCCGGTCCAACTTCACAGCTCTACCTCTATCGTTGGCAAAGTCTCCAGCTTGCCTCTCAAGCCCTTGAGCGGCGCTCAGCCGACCCTTGTGGTTCTCATAGTATTCTCTGACAAGGCTAACACTACGTCCCCGACCAAAATCGCTAACACACTGTCCGACATGAACACGTACTACGCCGAAGATTCTTATGGAATCGTCTCGTTCGCCACCACCCTCACGCCCCCGCCGAGCTCTCCATGGTACTCGTTGCAGCAGACTATGGAATACTACAGTTCCAATACAGCATCTATTGACAATCAACTAGTCACAGACTCCCTTCAATCCGCGTACAAAGCAGGGGTGAACTTTCACGACTACAAGTTTGCAATCATAGTCCACGCGGGAAACGATGAGGCGATGACCCATGCGTCTACTGACATCCACTCGTTCACTATCCCTGGGTACGTCTTCAATCCCTCTCCTCTCGACTCGTTCCAGATCTCAACATCGGTCGTATCAGAGTCGGACCCTGTTGGGGTATATAGTCACGAAGCCGGCCATCTACAGAGCCTACCAGACCTTTACGATCTGACCCAGCAAATAGATCCCACGAACAACTTTGTGGGCTACTGGGAAATAATGGCGCTTGGAGAATGGAACCCAAATAACGGGAATCCTTTGCAGCCATCACCTGGAACCTTCCCCTCGCAGCACTCGTCATGGTCAAAGATCAGGTTAGGATGGATTTCCAACTCAAGCATACGAACGGTCTATCCCGGAAACCTATCAACGATATCCGTCCAAGATCTAGAACTGCCCACCACTGGAATACAGGCGGTCAAGATTCCAATCAGCGTCAACTCCGATGGATCACTCTCATACTACCTCGTTGAGATGAGAGCGAAACTCGGGACCTATGATCAATATCTCCCATTCCCATCTGACTATCCCGGCGCTGGGCTGCTAATCTACAAGGTAAATGATAGCATTGCAGGAGGGCATGGGAATCTTAGACTCATCGATGCACACCCGGGCGGAGACCTTAGTGACGCAGCCTTTGGACCATGTTCCTCGCCCTGCGCTAGCAACAACACGTTCTCGGACCCTACTAACTTTGTCAAGATAATCGTGACCACGGCAAACACTACCGCCTACACGATAATCGTCGACCGGACAAGTTCACCGCTCCTCTTACTTCAAGTAAACACTCCCCAACCCGGAATGCTAGTCTCGGTTGACGGAGCGAATCTTACCTCAGACGGGTCAAACGAACTTCGACTACCAGTACACTACGGGCCTCACGAGGTCTACATTCAATCCCAGGTACCCCTCTCCCTAGGACCATCCTCGATCCAAGTTGGACTGACCAACTCTTTCGCCGCTTGGAATGACGGGAGTACAGCGAATCCGAGATGGGTCTCCGTGATCACTGACACAGTCATAACCGCGACTTATCGTGTAACCGTGGAACCATCATTTGCGACAGCTGCAACGGCCGCGATCCTCTTGGGAGCCGCCATTACAGGAATAACGCTGAATCGGAGAAGGAGCCGAAACAAGGCTCAGGGGACGACCCAAGCAGCGGCTCCCGGATCTCCTAGCTCACCAACCGTCATCGTAAAATCCGAATCACTCCCAAGGGATGACAGTCTTGGCAAAGACACCGTAAAGAGCCACCAAGAGACCGATCAGACTCATCCCTAACCCAGCAAAATTGAATCCCCCATCTCTCGCAACTATCGTGTTGACAGAACTCCCCACCAGACTCGCCGACAGCATAACCTGCTTGGGGCTGCTGGAGCCGCTATTGTCAAAACCGAAATAGTAAGTCGTCGACGCGTTCAAGGGGATCCTCAGACTAGCGTTCGAGACCGCCTGGTTCACGAGGCACCCCCTTGGTTGTGAGCTCAGCATACAGCTCTGAAACGCGCCTTCGGGAAACAATTTGAATTGGACCGAAGATGGAGAACCCATTTGGGTGGAGACTGTGAGGTTAACGAGCAGATCGTTCTCCTTTCCAGGAAAGAGGGTTACGTTTTGCGGAGTCTCTGACAGGGAGGCCGAGCTGACCGCGATCGGTTTGAGATTCACGATCGTCTGAGCCGACTGGAGCGGGACCATGTGAAAGTTGGGAATCATCGAGTAGGCTAGTAGCCCGGTGATCAAGAGTAATGCGCCCCCGACGACTAGGCCGAACTTCATACGAACTCAGCCTTCCTCCATGTCTCTGAGTTTCTTGAACTCCTTCAGCCCGCTCAGTCTGTGGCGCATGATGCTATTCTCCAGTTCTCCTTTGAGTAGCGCGAAAATGTCGCGATGAATACTGACAAACTCCGAGTCAGTCTGAATCCTCGGGCGTTCCATTTCCACACCTACTATGCTCTTGACCTTGGCTGGACGTGACGAGAGGACGAGGATTCGATCGGCTAGCTCGATTGCCTCGGGAAGATTATGCGTGACCAGTAGGAACGTCTTCTTGGTCTCGTTGTGTATTTCGGCAACTTCAGCGCGGAGAGCCTCCGCAGTGAACTCGTCGATCGCGCTGAACGCCTCATCCATCAGTACCACTTCCGGATCTATCGCGAGGGCTCGGGCGATTCCGACCCGCTGTTTCATCCCTCCCGAGAGTTGTTTTGGAAAGAGGTTCTCCGATCCCTTGAGACCTACCATCTCCAAGAGATCCATCGCAACCTCCGCTCTCTCCTTTTTCGGACGCCCCTGGACCTCAAGCCCGAATTCTACATTCTGAATCACGGTTCGCCAAGGCAGTAGGGCGAAACTCTGGAAGACCATGCTGATCTTCGAGTGAGGTGCGGTAAGGAGATCACCCCTGAAGCGAATCTGCCCTGATGATGGGCGATCGAGCCCGGCTATCATCCTCAAGAGCGTCGATTTGCCGCATCCGCTCGGTCCCACAATGCATAGGAACTCTCCCTCATTGACGTGGAACGAGATATCTTTCAGCGCAGTTACGATCTGAGGAGGATCTTCGTAAACCTTCGTCACGTTAGAGAGCTCGACGTGCAAGCTCTAGCGCCACCTTCTGATACGATTCTCAAACCTCTCAAAGACAGCCCTATCCATTGCGATGGTGATCATGCCAACTGTCATGATGGCCGCCAGTCCGTAGGTTAGCGAGTGAACTGAGCCACCTATGCTGGTGGAGATGAAGGTCCCAATTCCGGCGACGCTCGCAATGACCTCAACTGCAAGTAGCACGTTCCAGCTAAACTCGAAAGACAACCGAAGACCTGTAACTAGATTCGGAAAGATCGAAGGAAGAATCATTTTCGTAAATGTCTGAGCCCTTCCAGCTTTGAATACGGAAGCGACATGGAAGTAGTCGGCCGGAATTTCTTTCACGCCTTGCCGGATCGTGAAGTAGACTGGGAAGAAAGCGCTGAACGCTGAGATCGTTACTGCCGCGACATTTCCTCGGCCGATTACACTTACCAAGACCGTCAGAATTGCAAGATCAGGAAGAGCTCCCACCAGCATAATGATCGGGGTGATCGCTTGGTCAAGTTGACTCCTCATTCCCACAAGTAGTGCCAGAGGAAATACTAAGAGAAGAGCTAACGACACGCCTGTAGTGACATTCGCAAAACTCTGGCCTACGTGGGCCAAGAAGAACGGCGTTGCAGCAAGCTGTATCAGAGCTAGAATCACATCATGGAGCGCTGGAAGTTCGTTACTTGACACAAGGCCTGTCAGCGAAATCGACTCCCAGATTGCGAAGATGGCCACCAGCATCGTTACCCAGGCCGGCGGACGGAATTTTCTTGGACTCCTCTGTCGTACTCGATGAAAAGACTTAGACCCAAACAGGCGAGACCGCACCCCATAACCACCGGGGCGTCGAGAGTCGGGCGTCAGAACTAATTAGCTTTAGACGAAATTTAGGTAAAATGCTACGCTGAGGCAACCCTCGAATCCCCAGAGGTGGGTGAAAGTGTTACCGGTTACGAAGAAAGATCAGGGACATATGCCTCTGCGATTTGACTCGGTTGAGTCCAAACTTTGGTATCGTCAGCTCGGGACCTGGCTGTGCAGGACTGTGCGTGTGGGTGTGCGGCAAGCTCAGATCCGCCATGATCTTGCGTACTTCCGCTGCGTCGCGGTTAGAGAGTCGATCCTTTTTCCAAATGCCTCGAGACGCCAGCTGGCAATCTGCAAGTCCAACTCTTCTGGAACGCGAATCATTTTCGACTCAAGTTTGGACCCGTGTAGAAGAAGATATTCAGCTGACAAAGCCTGACCAGCGAAGCTCATGTCCATGACCTCCGCAGGATGTCCATCAGCCGCGGCGAGGTTCACTAGTCTTCCGTCAGAGAGGAGATAGAGGCGTTTCCCAGACTTCAGTCTGTACTCGGTGACCTCCGGTCTTACTTTTTTCCGCCCAACGGCTATCTTCTCGAGGTCCTTGACTTTCACTTCGACGTCGTAGTGGCCGACATTACAGAGAATGGCCTTGTCCTTCATGAGGCCCATGTGGGCAGCGGTGATTACATCGGTATTCCCAGTTGCCGTGATGAACAGATCCCCCACTTTCGTGGCTTCCACCATAGGCATCACGTCAAATCCCTCCATCAAAGCCTCCAAGGCTCGCACTGGGTCCACTTCCGTCACGATTACCCGTGACCCCATTCCCTTTGCTCGCATTGCAACACCACGTCCCACCCAGCCAAATCCTGCCACAACTACGCTCCTTCCTGCCAGGAGAAGGTTCGTCGCGCGCATTATTCCCTCAAGCGCCGACTGTCCCGTCCCGTATCTGCTGTCAAAGAGATACTTGGTGAGAGCGTCGTTAACTGCAATGACTGGAAACTTCAGTCGACTTTCCTTCTCCATGGCTCTCAAACGAGTGACTCCGGTCGTAGTTTCTTCACAAGCCCCAATTATCTTCTCGACAAACCGTTTACCCTTCAAATGCGAGGCAATTACCAGTTCCGCACCGTCATCTATCAGAATGTCAGGCCTCAACTCAAGAACTCGATCCAGGTTGGCCTTGTGTTCTCTCTCAGTGACACCCCTCCAGGCATAAACATGGACTCCCGTTTCAGATAGTGCTGCGGCCACATCGTCCTGAGTCGTGAGAGGATTACTTCCGGTAATTGCGACTTCGGCACCTGCCTTCAGGAAGACCTCGCTAAGAACAGCGGTCTTTGCCTCCAGATGAAGACACATTCCTACCCGGTGCCCCTTGAAAACCTTGGTCGCGACGAATCTTCGAGAAATTCTCGCGAGTACCGGCATGTTTTCCCTTGCCCAGGTCATTTTGACGCGGCCAGTCGGCGCGAGGGCAGAATCCTTGACTAGACTCAAGACTTCTCAAGATCGAGAACGCGATATTCCAATTATATATGGTCTAGCGCACAGATATTCCAATCAGAATGCCGCTGCCCGAAAGTTCCAACTCAGAAACAAGTAACGAAAAACAGTTTCAAGCAACAGATCGAGAGATGGGTGACCGAGCCTCAACCGCCGCCATGTATAATAAGGAAAGAGAACATGCTATGGTGAAACTCACCGGGAGTTTCGAGAATAGGTGTCTGAACAGGGATTCAGGGCGAAGTTCAAGAACTCTGATGTCGCTGTCACGTTCCGCGATCTAATTCTTCTCCCCGGATGGACCGAAGTCGAACCGAGCCAAGTTGAGCTGTCCACTCAAGTTTCTCTGAAGCATAGGATCAATGTCCCACTAGTTTCTAGTCCGATGGACACTGTTACAGAGAGCGAGATGGCCATAGGCTTAGCCAGACTCGGCGGACTGGGAGTCATTCACCGAAATTGTACCCCTGAAGAGGAATTGGAGATGGCGAAGAAGGTGAAGAGGGCAGAGTCCCTAGTTATCAAGGAAGTGATCACGATTAGTCCCGACGCGACCGTAAAGTATGCGACGGAACTGATGCAGAAACACAACATTTCAGGACTGCCCGTCGTTCAAGGAGAGCATCTCGTCGGCATTCTAACAGGACGAGACGTCCGTTTTGCAGATTCGAATCTTCTCACTAGCGATGTAATGACAAAGAAGGTCATCACGGCTCCCGCCGACACCAATATCGAGGGAGCGAAGGAGATTCTTCACAAGCATCGTGTCGAAAAGCTTCCCCTCATCGACAAAGAAGGCCGACTGAAGGGACTCATGACGATAAAGGACATTCTCCAGCGTGGGCGGTTTCCCAACGCCGCCCGGGATGAAAATAGCCAGCTCCTCTGCGGAGCAGCAGTATCACCATTCGATCTCAAGAGGGCTAAGAAACTCAGCGAGGTCGCTGACATCTTGGTTACAGATGTTGCCCACTTCCACAACGCGAATGTGTTCAGTTCGATGAAGAAGATGCTGGAAGAAGTCAACACTGACGTTATCGTTGGGAGTATCGGAACTTATCAGGCTGCAGAGGACATTCTAACCAAACTCGATGGAGTGGCAGGGTTTAGAGTCGGAATCGGATCAGGATCCATTTGTACAACGATGGAGGCGACGAAGGCGGGGTCCCCAACAGTGTTTGCCACTGCACAAGTCGCAGACGCTCTGCGAACCTATGGCTCAAAGCTACCAATAATCGCAGACGGAGGCATTAGAGGCCCCGGCGACGCTGCAATTGCACTGTCCCTCGGGGCCTCCGCTGTTATGATGGGCAACATTTTCGCTCGCTCAAAGGAAGCGCCGGGGACGCTGATCACTATCGGAGGTAGATACTACAAGCAATACCGAGGAATGGGCAGCCCATCCGCCATGGCAAAGAGATTCTCCTCTGACCGGTATGCCCAACCATCGAAGGGGTTGCCCGAAGGCGTCGAGGGATGGGTCCCATACAAAGGCGAAGTTAGTGTAGTTGTGCAGGAGATGGTTGCAGGGCTACAGGCATCAATGGGCTACGCCGGCGCCAAAACAATACCGGAACTTTGGGAAAAGTCCAAACTCGCGGGCATTACCAACTCTGGTGCCGAGGAAGCCAGACCACACGACGTGTTGCTGCCATCCGACTCTCCAGAGAGAGTCTAAGAGATCACTTTTCCTTCAATTATGGTTGTTACCACGCGTATTTTCCGCAAGGCTTCAAGACTAGACTCGCGCGGATCTCTGTCTAAGACGACTATGTCTGCCGCCTTCCCAGGAGATAGAGTGCCCCTGAAGTTTTCGGAGAATGACGCGTACGATGGGTTCTTCGTGTAAGCTGCGAGAGCGTCGCTCACGGTCAGTCTTTCCGCCTGGCTGAAACCGGGCCTAGCAATCGCCGACCAGACCCCTTCGAAGGGGTTTGGATCTTCGACTGGGCAATCAGACCCCGCTGTGAGTAGGATTCCTGCCTTACGCATTGACCTGAAGGGGTAGAGCTGAGGCAGCCTTCTAGCTCCTAGCCGTTCTTCGGCCCATTGGTCAGAATAGACGAATCTTGGCTGTATCGAGGCTATGATTCCTAATCTACGCATTTTCATCATCGACTCTTCATTAACTATTGATGCGTGTTCTATTCGGTGTCGGAGCCGTTTGCACTCGTTTGTCCCGAATGTTTGTCCGAGGATTTGGACTGCGAGGTCGACGGCTCTGTCTCCGATGGCATGTATGCAAAGCTGGAATTTCGAGTCTCTTGCTTTCGACACTATTGTCCTCAGTTCTTTGGCGCTCAATGTGATCATGCCGCTTGAAGTCGGATCGTCGCGGTAAGGCTGGTTTAGGGCGGCGGTTCGTGCTCCTAGGGAACCATCAAGGTACAGCTTTATTCCTCCAATCCGAAAGTGGTCTACGCTCTCTTCTTCCGAGTGGCGGAGGGATTCGAGACGATCTGTGAGGCTCGCTGGGAGGATCGCGTAAATCGACTGTGGAACCCGCTGTTCACGTTTCAGCTCCCGCAGAGCATTCAGTTCTGTTAAACTGCTGATGATGCAGTGCAACGATGTCAGGCCGAGCTTCGCGAGTTTCCTGGAGGCTTGGGTCAGGGCGGTTTTTGTCTCGTCCATCGACTCTGGGACGACCTTTTCAACCAGTTCTATCGCGGTCTCCTTCAGGACTCCGTTGAGTCTTCCACGAGAGTCTCTGAGAATTTGACCCCCGTTCGGGGCGACGACCCTATTGTCAATTCTCGCTAGGGACAGGGCAGCCGAGTTAGCAACTCCTACGTGGCCACAGATTCGTTTGAGGAAAACTGGGCTTGAACTGACAAGGTCCAAGTCTTCTCTTGTCGGATAGCGGTGCTCTCGAAGCTTCTCATCGTCCCATCCTCTGCCCAAAACCCAAGTATTGTGGGGTGCCGCAGAGGTCCGCCGCTTGACTTGCCTCTTGATTTCATCAATGGATCGAGCATGTGAAAGGTCGAGAGTCCGAAGAAGCATTCCATAATTCAGGAGGTGAATGTGCGAGTCGTGGAAGCCCGGTATTACAGAACGTCCGTGAAGATTGATTATCTCGGTAGTTTTCGATTTTAGTGCAAGGATTCGCTTGTTAGTTCCAATATTTGCAACTCTGCCTTGCCGGATCGCGATCGCTTCGAAACGTCTGAGAGATGCCGCCTCCGGATAGATCTTGCCAGAATGTAGGATAAGATCTGGATTAAGCAAGAATCGGCCCTTTACAGAGATCCTCGGCTCGAGTCATGCTAATGGACAGGCCTAATACGCGAGTTCCGATTTCTAAGTAAGGAGATGCCTGGGCGGGCAACTAGTGGGCAAGCAGAGAGGAAAGGGCGGGTTCTATGACGCTAGGGTTAGTGATGGGAGGACCGCAGGTTTTGCCTGCGCATAGATAGGCTACTGGAGCTTTCGCTCTGTCGAACCCCAGACGATCTATCTGGTCCGAGTCCTTCGTAGGATCGAGGTACCTGACGTATCTTCTGCCTGAGTATAGTTTCAAAGTTCCAGCTTTGAAAGCGCCAGATTCTTTCGACTTGAGTGATGCAATGATAGTGATTCCTATCGGGCCGTTAACGTAAGAATCGAGTGCCAGTGCGTAGCTCGCGCCCGCGACTCCGTATCTCTCATAGTCCCCGTTGAACAGACTCAATGCTTTACCGGCGACCGATGCGTAGTCAGTTCTCTCCAGGAGCCATGAGAGCCTTAGGAGCGCGCTTGCCATCACACTGTTTTCGTCGATTGGTTTGTCCCGCGTCTTGAGTTCTCCCAGAGTCGAAGCGTCTAGTGGGATGTCGTAGAAGCCTCCCGAGGTTTTGTCGCTCAGTTTCTCAATCGAATCGTCCGCCAAACCGGTAGCCTTCTCCAGATAGACTGATTTGCCCGAATATTCGTAAGCGTCGAGAAGTGAATGGATTAGCGACGCATAATCAACTAAGAGGCCCTTCAGCCTCACACCCTCATCCTCTTTCCAGTAGTGAAAGGGCAGTAGTCGATCAGCGGGTAGAGCTAGGATGCGATAAAGACTCTTGATAGCAAACTTTCCGAGCTCTGGCAGATCAAGTACTATACTGCATAGAAGGAATGATGATATGAATAGGGAATTGTAATTTGTATACAGTGTCCTATCCACCTCCGGACTCTTCCGAGTCTTTCGTTCAGAGAGTCCGAGCTTGTAGTACTCCTCGTCTGCGTCCTGACTGCCGAAGAAGCCTCCGTGTTCAGAGTCGGAAAGATTAGTCCTTACGTACTGCACGATTCCTTCAGCCACACTTCTGTATGACGCCTTTCCCGTCAGCTGGAAGGCGTGAAGGTATACGGCCAGCAGTTTCGCATTGTCTTCCGCCATTTTCTCGAAATGTGGAATAGACCAGTCTCGAGTAGTGCTGTACCTGAAGAATCCTTGTTCCACATGGTCATAGATTCCTCCGCTGGCCATTTTGTCGAGGGTCTTGGTGACAACGGTCAGCATTTCCTTTTCTCCTTGATACCTATAGCGTAGCAGAGCGAACTCTAAGGCTTCAGTATGCGGGAACTTTGGCTCAAAGCCAAACCCTCCATAGTCCATGTCAAAGTTGACCGCGACAGTTGTTGCGATGTCCTTCGTGATCTTCTCCGACAAGGGTTGGTCATTTGCTGGACCAATTCGGGTCGATGGAAGCTTGCTTCCAATCTTACCCTTGTTGCTTCCGTAGAAGTCGAGAACTGAGCGGAGAACCTCCCTCAATTGTTGAGGAGGAATATACGTTCCTCCAGTGATTATCTTCCCTTCATTATCCAAGAACGCGGTGGTAGGCCAACCTCCCATGTTGTAACGCCGGTTGACATCTGGCCTCCTGTCAGTGTCCACCCTCACTGGAATGAAATTCTTGTTCACCAAGTCAATCACTGCTGGATCGGAGTAAGACGTGTTATCCATAACGTGACACCAGTGGCACCAAGAACCCGTTATGTCCAAGAGAATGGGTCTGCCTAGAGATTGCGCTTTCTCGAAGCTCTCCTTTCCCCATTCGAGCCACTGGATCTTGTTCAAGAGAATCCGACTGCCATATGATTGTCGAGAACGCTATAAGAACCCTAGAATGAAGTGATGGAAGAATGCCAGAGTCGGCGGTACAAATGGGACTGGCCCAGATTATTCTAGAATTCTCGCCGACTTGAACAGCGTTCTTTCAAAGGAGCTTTGACTAAGGCATTGACCACCTCAGTTCGACCAAGACGACCGAGAGATTCTTGAAAATGCTGCGTCGCTCCTGACCCAACATCTTGAGGTTCAGCCCTTCAAGCATCCTTAGCCTTCTATCTTGCGATTTGCGGCCATCGATACAATCTCTCGAACTGACCTGTATCCCCTTCGTTCGAGAAACTTGCCTAAGCCCATGGTGACTTCTCGGAACACATCGAGGCCCTTGGTTGTAATGGCGCTTCCTATCTGGACTGCAGATGCTCCTGCCATCATCATTTCTACAGCTCCCTTCCAGTCTTCGATTCCACCAACTCCAATGATGGGAATGCTAACTGCCTGTCTTATTTGGTAGACAGCTCTAAGCGCGATGGGGTGTATGGCTGGCCCAGAGAGTCCCCCGAGGACCCCTCCAAGAATCGGGAAGCCTGAATCTACGTCCACAGCGGTTCCCAAAACCGTGTTGATTGCTGTGATTCCATCGGCGCCTGCGCTTTCAGCGGCCTTCGCTATCTCGGTTATGTCTGTCACGTTCGGGCTTAGCTTCACGAAGACCGGGACCCGGACTCGGCTCTTTACGGCGCGAGTAACGTCAGCGACGACCCTGGGTCGCTGACCAATCTCAACCCCAACCTCCTTGACATGCGGGCATGAAACGTTCAGTTCGATAGCGATGGCACCACCTTTCTCTCCCATCGCTGCGGCCTCCGCAAATTCCTCCGCGTCAAACCCGAACACGCTTGCAATGACTCGTATTCCTTGCTTAGAGGCAGTCTCAACCTCCTCTCGCATCTCCTCCATTCCGGGATTTGGTATGCCTAGGGCGTTGAGAAAGCCACCCTGGACTTCTATGAAGGACGGATTTCGGTATCCCTCCCTACCCATTCTATTGAATGATTTGGAGACCACACCGCCTGCACCTGCCCTTGATACGCGGATCAATATCTCACCAGAGACTCCTAGAATCCCCGAGGCCAAGATTGTGGGATTGGGGAGTTTAATACCCGCAAACTCTACCGATAAGTCCGGTTCCAAGTGGGTCTGAACATGAACACAATCGCCGTGCTAATTATCTTCGCACGAATCTCACACCTTTACCACGTATTCTTTCCCGCGTCAGGAGTAAAGTGTTGAAAGCGTACTTAATCGACTCCCCTGCAGGACTCTTCCTACTCGAAAAGACAGGTAAGCTCTCTGAGAAAGCCCTCTTCGCCCATAACGCGACAGATGCAGCTGCCCAGCTGAAACAAGCCCTCAATGGCGAAGTCCCAACAGGAGTCCAAGATTTCGGCCAGCGGCTCTCACGCCTCGAACTCGACCTCGTTACGGTCGACAGCGAACCTCTTGCAAGACTAGCCCGATTAATCATCGAATCAGAAGTTGCTCTGGACCAGAATGACCCTACCATTTCAAAGCTTAGGAACAGGCTACCATCAATTCTTGTTCGTCTGAGGATTATCGAATCGAAAGACGACTATGAACAATTCGTCAGAGACGTTTCGCTCGAACTCGCCAAAGGCGCGATATCCGAGGCGACTACAAAGCGAGACCTCTACGCGATTCAAACGGTCCGCAGTATCGAAGACCTCGATAAAATCCTCAATCTCCTAGCTGGCAGGGTCCGGGAGTGGTATGGACTCCATTTCCCCGAGTTGGACCGGTTGGTGGAAAAGCATGACTCCTACATTAGACTCGTTCACAGTCTCGGCACCAGAGACTCGTTCACATACGATGCACTGGAAAAATTGGGCATCCCGCAGGATAAAGCAACCCAAATTGCTGCGTCCGCCGAAAAATCGTCCGGGGCTGAAATGTCCGGCACAGACATGGATTGGTTACGCCAAGTCTGCGGATCAGTGCTGGAACTGTACGGTCTGCGAGAAGCTGCCGAGAAATACACTGACAAGATCATGGAAGAGGTAGCTCCGAACATGACCTCTGTTCTCGGCGCAGTTCTGTCTGCAAAACTCATCTCGATGGCAGGTGGACTCGAAAACATTGCAAAAATGCCTTCAAGCACTCTCCAAGTTCTTGGAGCGGAGAAGGCTCTCTTCAGGACCCTAAAGACCGGAGCAAGACCACCAAAGCACGGAATCATCTTCCAATACGCACCGATCCATCAATCACCCAAATGGCTCAGAGGAAAGATTGCAAGAGCGGTTGCAGGCAAACTCGCCATAGCGGCCCGAATGGACGCTTATGGAGGAGGTGATACGGGGGAACGGTTCAAGGACGCACTCGATAAGAAGATCATCGACCTGAAAGGTCGATATCAGAGCCCTCCCCACAAGAGAGAGCATGGACAGACCTGGCGCCCACCCTCACAAGACTTTCGAAGGAATATACTGGGTGGTCCGAGAAGGCAAGGAGAGACTGGCCACAGTCAGCCAAGACCCCGGGAGCACCGTCTACGGGGAAGACACGATAAGGATCGCAGATAGAGAGTACCGAGTCTGGGACCCATACAGGAGCAAGCTTGCCGCAGCCATACTCAAAGGGCTCTCTGAAATTCCAATCAAACCTGGGAACAGCGTCCTCTACCTGGGAGCGGCGAGCGGAACGACTGCAAGTCACGTAAGCGACATCGTGGGAGAGAGGGGAAGAGTGTACTGCGTAGAATTCGCCCAGAGATCATTCAGGGATTTGGCCACCAATGCAAGTAAGAACAGGAGAAACATGACTCCTATCTTCGCGGACGCGCGGTTCCCGGAAAAGTACCGGAGCATCGTTCAAGGCGTCGACACCATCTACGCCGACATTGCGCAGCCTGACCAAGCCAGAATCCTGTCGGAAAACATCTCACATTATCTCAGCGACGAAGGAGACTTCTTGTTTGCGGTGAAAGCCAGAAGCATCGACGTTTCGAAAGAGCCATCAGCAATTTTTCGACAAGAGAAAAACCTACTAGAGGAGAACGGGTACAGAGTGAAGGAGATGATACGCCTCGATCCCTTCGAAAAAGACCATTCTATGATCCGCGGCAGCAAATAGTGAGCTTCCACATTGGAGCCTCGAGATCGATTCGTGGATGCATTGCTTCGCGACGACTTCAGAAAACTCAACGCCCATCTTCCAAAGGAGCGCAGGACACTCAAAGAACTCCTGAGCGACCCTACTCCGAGAGTCCAAGCCGCGTCCGGAGACTTCATTCGGATGAAAAGAAATGAGCTTGAAGAATTGTCCCGTTCTCTCCCTCCCGAGGCGAGTGCACGCATCAAGCTCCCAATTGTGCTCCTCAGAAGACGCGATCTCGGACTTGGCGCCTTCACCGTCATGGGAGACAGTTATGAGGAATATGCAATGTTACTTCTCGCAGACTCGATCCATGGAAGCTTCGAAGAGTACAAGGAACAAAGACCCGAGTCGGCTCTACTATTCAAGCCGCAGGTTAGTTCCTTAATGAGAAAGTTTCACTCACTACTAGTACTCGGATTTGGCAGTTCAGGAATTCGCGGTTAGAGAGAAGAATCACTGCCAGCCCAAGCTACAGGCATCGGAGATCCTGTTCCTCAGGAACGAAACCACGCTACCACAGTAAATGCGCCAAGACGTCCCGTACGAATCGAATGCTGAATGATTCGTAATGGTTCCTTTGAGAATACCTAAGAATCGATCGACGAGGTCCACTTGCTAGTGGGGATTCGAGGGATCGCTCCAACTGGTACAACGATTGCGTTGAGCTTCTTGCGTTTCATCGTCCTTTTCAACGAGTATTTCCTCTGCTGGATGAGGCACGATACGAAATATAACGCTTTCCGATGCCGAGTTGAAGCTGATGAATAGTAAGTCGGGTTCTAAGGATAGAAAAATCAATCATAAATTGTCCGGGTTGAAGATGAGAAGATCTCCTCACATAGTAATGTATTTTCAGCGAGGGCGTCTGATTGCAGAGAATTACCTAACGCGGCGAACCTTCCGAATCAACACCGACTCCCTAATTCTCCTGAACTTTTTTTCGACTTGGAAAGCCGCCTCAGATGCTTCGCGTAACTTTAGGGATTATACCAGAGAATCGATCTTTGACTCAATTCAAAACCTAAGAGACTCCGGGCTGCTTGTGACACGAGACTCTGAACGAGGTGCAACAGAGCATGCATTCGGAGCGGAGTGGCTCTGGCCAACAGCCTCGCGGTACTACCATTTTTCGACAAAGATCGATGAGCCCCACAATACGCCCGCCGAAATCAAACAGTACTACGAGAGATATCTGAAAGGAAGAAAACAGCCGTCCATTTACAAAACCTATCCTCGACGGCCCAAGGTCCGCTTGCTCAGAGGATCAATCAAAGAGGTCCCATTCTTCAGCACGCTACGTAAGAGACGGACTACGAGAGAACTCTCTGGAAGACCGATAAGCTTCAAGGAATTGTCCAGACTCGTCTATTATACTTGGGGAAGAATTTCATCCTACAAAACTCGCGAGTTTGGTGAATTACTGCATAGGACAAGCCCCTCTGCCGGAGCTCGTCATCCGATCGAAACATACGCTATCATCAATGGCGTTAGCAGTATGGAAAATGGGATCTACCACTACTCGGTGAGAGACCACTCGCTCGAACTGCTGAGAGCGGGAGATTTCAAAGAAAGATGCGTCGCGCTGACCGCTGGGCACGCATGGACTAGAAATGCGAGCGCCATATTCATAATGACAGCTGTCGTTGCCCGAACCGCTTGGAAATACAGAGTGGCGAGAGCCTATAGGGCATTCCTGCTAGATGCGGGGCATCTCTCCCAGTCGTTTCTTCTAACCGCGACCGCTCTCGGGCTAGCAGCTTTCTGTATTGGAGTAGTCTCTGACGACTTGATTGAACAAGAGTTGAATATTGATGGTGTTTCAGAGACTGTAATCTTCGTCGTCGGTGTTGGGCATCATTTCGGGCCTTAGTACGCAAAACCATCCTCTCTTCAAAAGCTACTCGTAGCCACGCCCAAGAACCGCTGACCATGTAAGGTGATCTAAAGAAGCCTAGAGTAGTGGCTAGTTTTGGGTCGGATACGCTGTAATCGGACCTTCAAGCGGCATGGCGAGCTATCCGGACCGACTCGGAATCTCCGCCTGATCATCAGACCCTTGTAGGATCTAGTGCCTAGGTTCCACTCTACGCTTTTGAACGCTTATCTAGCCGACAAATCCTCATATCAATTGGTCTTTGCTTGCCGGATGATTCCGTAGCAAAACGAGTCGTCCAATCTTCTCTCAGAATCCACGAAGACGACATGGTTGTCATCGACACCTGGCAACACACAATCGACTTAGCAAGCGACATAGCACTCGAATGCCTCCGAACCGGGGCAAAACCTCTCATTACGTTGATGACCGACCGATTGTGGTGGAAGGCCCTAGAGGAAATACCGGAACAATATTTCCGCAAAACCCCACGCCACATTCTTAGCGCTATGGAGAGCGCCACCGTCTGGATCGGGATCGGTGGCCCGGAAGACCCAACAAAATTCAGAGAAGTTCCATCTTCCCGTCTGGAGCCGTTTTTCGAAGGAGACAAACCACTAGTCGACAAGACTATCGAGCGAAAGATTCGCGTCCTGCAGGTTCTCCTCGGCGACGTCACTCCCCAACGCGCCAAGGCCTACGGCTTCGACTATGCCAGATGGCTCAAGAACACAGAAGATGCGATTAAGGTGGACTATCCGAAAATGACTGAACTAGGCAAGAGGATCGCGGGCCGTCTGGAACGAGCATCCAAGGTCCACATCACATCGAAGCTCGGTACAGACCTAAGGTTTGACATCGCGAAGAGGCCTGTCCACATAGAGGACGGGATCGTCGATCAGGAAGATATGGAACGAGGCCTTGTCTCGACTCAATTGCCTTCGGGGAAGGTCGAGGTTCCGCCGATCGAGACTAGCGCCCGAGGAACTGTTGTGCTTGATACTCCCCGAGCTTTGAAGGGCCGTCTGATAACTGACCTACAGTTTGTGTTCGAAAAAGGAAGGGTTAAGGAATTCCATGCCAAGAAGTACGAGGATGTGTTCAGGGAAGTTTTCGAAGCAACCCAAGGAGACAAAGACAGGATTGGCCAATTTGCGCTTGGATTGAATCCGAAAATCGAACTTATCGGATATCGCACCGACGAACTTGCCCTAGGAACAGCAACTATCGGGATAGGAGCCAACAAGGGAATTGGGGGACAGAACGATAGCAGCCTACAATTCTCCGGAACGCTAACAAAACCGACAATCGACATTGACGGATTGCCAATCATGGTAGACGGAAAACTCGTTATCTGACCTAACTCGTGATCGTCAAAAGCCTGCCAGACGGGAAAAGGGAAATTACGGACGAAACGCCGAATAGACCTTCTAATACTCGACTCGAAAGAGACAGTCACACTAGAAGACCGCACAGAGGAGGACCTAGGCGTCGTCGATGACGGCGGAGTTGCCATTCATGGGGGAAGAATCCTCGAAGCGGCATCATCTCAGCTTCTGCTACGAAAGTACACTGCCTCCAAACAAATACTCGCAACTGATGGAATAGTCCTCCCTGGCTTTGTCGATCCTCACACCCACCTTGTCTTTGCAGGATCCAGAGAAGAGGAATTTCAACAAAGACTGAGCGGCGCCTCCTACCTCGACATACTCCGCAAAGGAGGAGGCATCATGGAAACCGTCAACAAGACGCGTCAGACTACCGAAGCTGAACTCTTCTCGATCTCACAAAGCCGTCTCGACGCGATGATAGAGTGCGGAACAACGACGCTGGAGATCAAAAGCGGATATGGGCTAACAATCGAAGATGAACTCAAAATTCTCAGAGTCATCCGCCGGCTAAAGAGACAAAACCCGTGCAAGATAGTCGCAACATTTCTTGGGGCACATGCAATCCCCAACGGAACGACTCCAGAGACGTACGCGAAGATGGTTACGCAGGAAATGATTCCTGCCGTTCATCGTGCGAGACTCGCGGAGTTCTGCGATGTCTTCTGCGAAAAAGGAGTCTTCAACCCAGAGCTGTCGAAGCAAATACTAAGGGCAGCATCCCGAAACGGTCTAAAGCCGAAGATACACGCCGACCAGTTCAGCGATAGCCAAGGAGCAAGAACGGCAAACGAGGCGGGAGCCATATCAGCGGACCACCTAGTCCACCCGGAATCCGACGAGCTAGCGAGGATGGCCGAGACCTCCGTCGTCCCAGTTCTGCTCCCAGCCTCTTCCCACAGCCTGTTGAGCACGGACTATGCTCCAGCGAGGGATATGCTGGCGGAAAAACTTCCTGTAGCATTGGGGACTGATTTCAGTCCGTCCAACTGGATCATTGGACAACTAACAGTGGCCGGAGTGGCAGCTAGAGGCCTTCGAATGAAGGCTGCCGAGATCATAAGGGCAATTACGATTAATGCGGCGCGCGCATTGGGCGTTGAACATAATGTGGGAAGCATCATGAAGGGCAAGCGAGCGGACATCGTGATTTTGAAAATCCCAAGTTACAAATGGGTCGGTTACACCTACGGCGAAAAAATGATGGACAAGGTCCTTATCGAAGGAAAGGAAGTCGTAAGAGAGGGCAAAAGAGTCCGATGACTCGACAGAGTCAACCCCAGCCTGTCACCGCTCAGCACCACCGAGAGAGGTTGCCTCTGATCACTGGGCAGCGGCTGAACTGCGAGAACTGGCAGATTGAAGGAGCCCTTAGAATGCTCCATAACGTTCTACAGCCAGACGTTGCGAAAAACCCAGATGAGCTAATTGTCTACGGCGGGACGGGAAGAGCCGCCCGATCATGGGAAGCACTTGACACTATCGAGACGTCTCTCAAGAACTTGGGAGAGGATGACACCCTCCTCATTCAGAGTGGGAAGCCTGTCGCGATCTTCAAGACTCACAAGATGGCACCGCGAGTCTTGATCGTCAACAGCATGCTTGTGCCCAAGTGGGCGACATGGGACTATTTCTACGAACTAGAGCAGAAAGGCCTGATAATGTTTGGACAGATGACAGCCGGTTCTTGGGCATACATTGGAACCCAAGGCATTCTTCAAGGGACCTACGAGACGCTCGCGGCTGCTGCTAGGGAATATTTTGGAGGCAGCCTGAAAAGAAGGATAGTTCTGACCGCGGGCCTCGGAGAGATGGGTGGAGCCCAACCGCTGGCGGTAACAATGAACGACGGTGTCGCCCTCGCGGTCGAGATCGATAAGCGAGCAATTGAGAGGAGGCTGAAACTTGGCCAAGTTGAAGAGTCGACCGATGATCTTGACGAAGCGATCGATATTGTGATCGAGGCTAAGCGGGAAGGGACTCCTAGAAGTGTGGCTCTCCTGGGAAACGCCGCAGAGGTTCACCCGGAACTTGTCAGAAGATCAATCATCCCAGACATCGTTACAGACCAGACTTCAGCGCACGATCCCCTAAACGGATACTATCCCTCTGGACTCTCAAAAGAGGAAGCTGACAAGCTTAGAGGAGCGGATCCGGCAAAATATCTCGATCTGGCTGGAAGAAGCATTGTCACCCACGTCCGGGCCATGATAGACATGCGTCGTAAAGGAGCGACTGTCTTCGAATACGGCAACAACATCAGACAAAAAGCGTTCGACGCCGGGCTGAAGGAAGCGTTCGAAATCCCTGGGTTTGTTCAGCAATACATCAGACCAATGTTCTGTGAGGGCAGAGGCCCCTTCAGATGGACCTCCCTCGTAGGAGACCCAGAAGACATCCAGAAAATAGACAGACTTGTCATTGACACTTTCCCAGAAGATGCAGGTCTTCGAAGATGGATAGAGAAAGCCCAGCAACACGTCAGGTTCCAAGGGCTACCAGCACGCGTCTGTTGGCTAGGCTATGGCGAGAGAGCGAAGTTCGGGGGACTCATCAACAAGATGGTGGGAGCTGGAAAATTATCCGGTCCCATATGGATCGGAAGAGACCACCTCGACTGCGGGAGCGTAGCCTCCCCCCGAAGAGAGACGGAAGGAATGATGGATGGGAGCGATGCGATAGCAGACTGGCCTATCCTTAACGCACTGCTCAACACGGCTGCGGGCGCAACCTGGGTGAGCGTCCATCAAGGGGGCGGTGTAGGCATGGGCTATAGCATTCATGCGGGCATGTGCCTGGTGGCGGACGGGACTGCCGAAGCGGGAGAGAGACTGGAACGGGTCCTGACCGTGGACCCTGGGATCGGAATCGTCCGACATGCCGACGCTGGATACTCGAAGGCGAAGGAGATAGCAAAGAAGAAGGGGCTGCGAATGCCGATGCTCAAATAACCGCCAATACTTATCTCTCGAATATCCTCCTCCAACGGTTCGTCGAACATTGGCGCAGGTCACGATAGACGGATCACATCTCACCCTTGACGAAGTCCTTCAGGTTGCGAGGAGTGGAGCCCAGACTGTCATCTCTGAGAAGGCTATCATGCGCACAAGAAACGGGCGCAGAGCCCTAGAACGACTGTTACAAGAAAAAGACGCGATCTACGGGGTCAACACCGGATTCGGAGCTCTTTCGAACTTCAGAATTCCAGTAGAAGATCTGAGACAGTTACAGACGAACCTCATCCGGAGCCATTCTACGAGCGTAGGACAGCCACTCTCTTCAGAAATAGTTAGAGCGATGATGCTCCTTCGCGCCAACACGCTTCTCAAAGGGAACTCGGGAATCAGACCAGAGGTTGTAACAACGATTGTCAAGCTTCTGAACAAACAAGTCCATCCATACATACCGGAGAAGGGTTCGGTCGGTGCGAGTGGAGACCTTTCTCCTCTGTCGCACATGGCCCTCGTTCTCCTTGGCGAGGGGAGCGCCGAATCACATGGACGCTGGATTTCTGGAGAGAAAGCCCTACAGATCTCCGGCGCTGCCTCCCTCAAGCTTGAGGCAAAGGAAGGGCTCGCCTTGAACAATGGGACACAGCAGATGGTCGCGATGGGCTGCCTCTGCCTGCACGACGCCTACCAACTATTAGCAACTACAGAGGCTGCCCTCGCCTTGTCACTCGAGGCATTGAGAGGATGGGTCGATGCGTTCGATGCTAGGATACACAAGCTTCGACCCCACCCGGGACAACAGATCGTAGCCGAACATGTTAGACGGCTAGTGAAAGGAAGCAGAATGGTCAGAGCGATTCATAAAAACAACCACTCTGAGGGTCGTCCTCAAGACCCTTACTCCTTCCGCTGTGCTCCCCAAGTGATGGGAGCATCAAAAGACGCTCTAGATTTCACAAAGCAAATCCTTGAAGTGGAAATGAATTCAGCTACAGACAATCCGCTCATATTTCCCGAAGACGAAGTGTGTATCTCGGGTGGCAACTTTCACGGACAACCTGTGGCAATGGGACTCGACATCATGGCTCTCGGAATCTCGTACCTCGCCAACATGTCAGAGAGAAGAATATCCGCGTTGCTAGACCCTTCGCTGAACAATGGGCTCCCTCCATTCTTGGTGGGAGAGGGGTCGAAGCCAGGTCTCTCAAGCGGGCTGATGGCGATCCAGTATACTGCGACGTCGCTCGTTGCTGAGAGTAAACTGCTGACGCATCCCGCGAGCAGCGACTCGATCCCGACCTCCAGCAACTTCGAAGACTTTGTCAGCATGGGACCCGGAGCTGCACACAAAGCAAGAACGATTCTAGAAAACTCCCAGTACGTTGCAAGCATAGAACTACTCGTCGCAGCCCAAGGAGTAGACTTGCGAGGATCAACGGGATTAGGCATGGGGACTAGACGCATCTTCCAAGCGATTAGACGAAAAGTTCGACCGTTGTTAGAGGATCGCACTTCCCACGATGATATTGAGAAGATTCGCGTGATGGTTCGAGACGGGGAAATTTCGAAGATCGTCTCTCAGGTTACCGGGTCCTGGATCAAACCGTGATAGTCTATCGCATTCGATCCGATCTATTCGGACCGGGAGAAACGGTTCCCGAACTGCTCTTCAATGCTCTGGCAAAGAATCGCGTACGACTAAGGACTCGAGACATCGTAGCAGTCTCGAGCAAGATTGTAGGAATAGCCGAAAAGCGGATTCGATATCTCAACGACATCAAACCCGGGTCGAAGGCTCGAAGGCTCGCTCGGAAGCATTCCCTGACTCCAGCGTTTGCTCAAGCCGTCCTAGACGAAGCCGACACAGTGGTCGGTGGCGTAAAGGGAGCTCTTCTAACTGTGAAGAACGGCGACGCGGTTGCAAACGCGGGAGTCGACCGGAAGAACGCTCCGGAAGGCACGGTCGTGCTGTGGCCTCGTAATCCAGATCTCTCTGCAAGCAACATCAGACGCTCGATTCAGCGAAGGTCCGGAAAGAATGTGGGCGTTATTATTGTCGACAGCCGAGTCAGCCCGCTGAGGCTCGGGACGACGGGCTTCGCCATTGGCTCTGCCGGATTCGACCCGGTTGAGGACCTGAGAGGAACCGTCGATCTATTCGGCAGAAGGATCGAGATCACATTCCGAGCAATTGCCGATGGAATAGCAGCATCAGCCCAGCTTGTGATGGGCGAGGCCTCGGACCGGATCCCTTTTGCGATAATCCGAGACGCGCCCCTCAAATTCGGTGGCGGGCATAGTATTCGCTCAGCGAAGCTAGCGTGGAATCAATGCCTCTACATGAGCCAGATCCCGCGCAACTAGCCGGTTTGTATCGCGAGGAGCAACTGCTTTTGAGATTTTCGGGAGGAGGTCCCGCCAGCTGAGGCTATTCTAGGCGAATTTCGCGTTTTAGGGCTGAGAATTGAACAGTCGGCCGTTTTTCCAAACGCAAAATATAGGCATGATTCAACGTGAGAATCTGGGCAGATACAGAACCGCCTGCACGGAATTCGAGTTGGCGCTTATTCTTCCCGGTTTCACCCGAGGTCTACGAATTCCCGAAGAGGATTGTCTTCTGTCACCTCATGTGGCACAGATGGTTCAGACGGGTTTCTGGCACCTATCGCAATACCAGCGCATCTGGGCCGGGTCCCACCTTAATGGCTGCTGACAAGTGGGACACCGATTGTACTGGAGTCCTGCCGCAGGCTTCCTCCTCTTGAATATCAAGTAGCCAACCGGGATGCCGACAACCGCGCCTATTGCAACTCCGATTAGACCGAAGACTATTGCCGGTGAAATTGTAGCGGCAGACTGCTCGGCCGCACTCGCCGCTTCCGCTGCAGCCAACGAATAGCTTACCGCTCCTGCATAATCCATCGCGTTGTACAGGTTTTCTGCTTGCGTGATGTCCTGGTTGGCTGTGGATATGTCTCCAGAGTTGGCGAGCGTGTTCGGGGTTGTTGAGAGAGCCTGGAGCGCGAAGGAGAGCAACTCATCATTCACTCCGCGCAGAATCGAGTCCCGGTCGAACTGGCTGAAATTCAGACTGTAAGCATAGTAACCCATTACAGTGTTTGTGAAATCCTCGGTCAGATCATAGATGAACGGATGGTTCAATCCCATCATATGCCCGAGCTCGTGGGTCGCAGCATGCGTGAAGCCAGCTCCCTTGTTCGGCTGGCCGTAGGTAGAGTTGTTGCCAAGAGTGAAGTCTGTCTGGGACAAGCCTATCAAGACCATATCTCCCAAAGCCTCTCCGCCGAAAGTCCCGGAAGGACTGGTAGACCCGATGTCCTCTTTGAATGGGACCCCGAACGTGTAGTTTCCCTTGAAGGCGAAGAGAAATCCAGGAATATCGATTTTCGTGATTGTCCTTGTTACATTGATGAAATTGGCGATATGTCCCAAACCGCTAGTCGTCAACCAGCGGTAGACCAGATCCCCGTCAACAACCCGCCTTCCCGACAAGGGATCTTTGAGACTCGTAGTAGCGTTTGCGACGATCGCGGCGAGCCCAGGAAAGGCGGATACGTTGTAGTAATTGACGTTGATGCTTATCGTGGCGAACGGGACCAGACTCGCTATGTTCTGCTTAACCCTCGTCTGGTTGATCGTCGCCTGCAATTTGGGACCCAGGGCCTGTTCGGCGGAAGTCCGGTTGTCAATGACGAAAAGCTGGACGTTGTAATTCGAGGAGTAGTTGACAGGATAAAGCTGATCCGGCGCGAACAAGTTGTTGACGGCACCGTTGACGTAGGCGCCGATGAACTTGCTCATCCAGAGCTTCCCATAGTATGTGTTAGTGCTGATTCCTCTGAGCTGAGATGCAACTTGCACCGGAAGCTCGTTCGTCCAGTAGCTGGGTCCCCCTGAGAGATCCAAGTAGTAGAATCGGCCGCTCCCTCCCCAGCCGGTCATGAAGTGACGAGTCATATTCAGGCTCAAGTCCGGGTCTGTGACTGTTCTGTTGTAATAGTGTGCGTCTACAGCGGACGGCGGAGGACAGATCGAGCAACGGAGGTTGTAGGCTTGGTATTCAGAATACGTGAATGAAGGAATGCTCAGGCCGCTGAGATCCGCCATGAAAAGAGTGTATCCTGAAGCAGGAGCACCTCCGAAAAGAGTCATGTTCGACCCAAGCCAAGATTCGACTTTGTCGGCATCATAGAAGTAATCGTGCGCTACAGACAGTGTCGTCGAATTCGTAAAGTAAGGATTGATCAGTCCGGACGGACTGCTAAGCATCGAAGTTGTGTCCTGTCGTTTTTGGATTGACAAGAGATACTGGGCGAACTTGGCCACCGTAGAGTTGTCGGCGAATGTCAGCTGATAGTTGAAGTTGAAAATCACGCCAGTATTCAAGGGGCCAGCGAGAATCGCCTGGTACTTCAGAGGTTGAAGGGAGACACTGCTCTTCAAGTACGTAGAATTCAACTCTGACGGACTTATTCCGAGAAGGACAATATTGATCGTGAGTGAAGCAGATCTGTTAAGCCCAAAGCCTTGCTCATTGATCAGTTGTGGTGCCTGAGAATTGACCGAGGGAAACTGTAGGACGGCGAGAAGAATGATCATTGCGACAGGAACTATTAGTCGAGCATGCATTTTGAGTATCATACAGATCTTTTGCCAGATTTCTATTAAGTGTCGTCTATGATTCCATAATCGGGAGGGTGAAGTCTCCTCTCGGAACAATCAGTATCTTCGACTCCTTGCCTTCAACCCGTATTGCTTTCTGCACTGCTTCCGTTGCAGTCTGCGATGGCTTCAACCCGAAGGTGTCTCGGGCAAATAGTTCAGGAAGAATGGACACTAACTGTATCCTGCACTTCTCTAGTGCTTCTTGGAGGAATAGGTTGACGTGGCCGCCCAACTTGAACCGGTATCGCAGTTCGGTCGACAACTCTTTCCGCTCCGGGAATCTCCGTGCATAGTCTAGGAAGTTAGAATCCCCAATTCCTTTAGCGCATTCGGCCACCAGGATTATAGTGCCCTCTCTCTTCACAGCGCCCAGAACATTGGAGACTACTCTTATCGCATGGTACAGGTCCGCTCCCAAGATGCTGCCTGCAGATACGATGACGATGTCCAGCTTGCGCTCAATCTTCGGACTGTGGACCTGATGGTAGCGCGAGACTGCTTCCCTGAATACCGATTCGAGTTCTCCTGCGATTGCCGAGGTGACTCCTCCCACGGCGTCAGGCAGGAGGCAAAGACTGTAGACTGGTCCGGCCAGTTTGACCGCTTCTAGAGAATCAGCCAGAACTTGGTTATCTTGTACCGACGAAGAAGCTGGGAAACCTTTCGTCAGGAGTGACCGGTTCTTGGTTATCGAATGGATTGAGGATGAGCCTGGCAGTACTGCTTCAGGTCCTCCAGTAAAGCCGCTCGCGAAATGCGGCATGACCATCCCTACATTGATTTTAACTTCGCACGAGGAGAGATCTGGATCGAGTTCGACGCTAGTTCCCGTAGAGGTCTTTCCGAGCTCGGCAAACGAGGCTTGGGCAGGGTCAATTATCTTGAGGTCTTCACCGGCAGTTGAAACGTTTGACATCCGCTTTCGCATGAAGACCCGCACATTGTCAATGTCGAGCGAGGCGAGGCGCATTCTCAAAACCTTGACAGCCTCACTCCTAACATCAACCGGAACTATTGGATCGACGACTATTCCGACTGTGCTCCCCGGCTTGACAGCGTCCTTGAGAAACAGGTCTCCAAGCGGCTTGTCGAGAGCCTCTTCTATTATTGCGGAAGGGCTTTTCGCTCCGGCCTGTTTGGCGGGCTCCAGTATTCGGTAGAAATTGTCGTCTGGTACCTTGACAGGAATCTCGGTCTCGCCGTAAGGTATCCAGAGCTCCAACTTGGTCAACTCGAATGTTGGGTAGGGCTTGCCTTTAAATCGCTATACCAACCGGCAGACTTCACGCATTCCAAGACAATTCGTCAAGGGATGCTCAGAAGTTCGAGGACAATACCAATGCCCAGGCTGGTTGAAGAAGAACTGCCAAGAATTCTGATTCATAGTGGCGCCCTCAAATTCGGCATGTTCACTCTCTCCGGGGGAAAGCTCAGTCCATATTATCTCGACTTGCGAATCCTCCCAAGCTTTCCCGATGCTTTTCATGCTTCTATCGAATTGTTGGGAAGAACCGCGAAAGCAGTTGAGGGCATCGCGAAAATAGCAGGGATTCCGACCGGCGGACTACCGTGGGCCTCAGTCTTGGCTTACAATCTCTCGAAACCGCTCGTGTACGTCAGGAAGGAAGTCAAGAGTCATGGCAGGGAGAAGATGGTTGAAGGTCTACTGGCCCCCGGCGACAAGGTCTTACTCGTTGACGATGTGATCACCTCAGGGAAGAATATCCTTGACGCATCACAGACTCTTAGGGCCGAGGGAGGAGTTGTAGAAGACGCCTTGGTCTTGGTCGACCGAGAAGAAGGAGGACGCGAACATCTACTCAAAGCAGGTATGAAGCTTCACTCGGTGACTCGCATTTCTGAACTCGCGAAGCGATTGCTAGACATGGATGCAATCACGGATGCGCAGTACGAGGAGCTAACCACTCAGCCTCAAGATGAACACTGAAAACTAAGGATCTGATTCCAAATTGGCTCAATCAGTCTCTCTCTTCAAAGACCTCCAAGTAAGCCGTCATGTCCTAGACAACGGTCTCAAAGTCCTAATCAGAGAAATACCAAACGCCCCGGTGTCCGGCTGCTGGGCCATATACAGGGTCGGATCCCGAAACGAAAGGCCGGGCGTCACGGGCATCTCCCATTGGGTGGAGCACATGCTCTTCAAAGGAGGAGGCAAACTCCACAAAGGAGACATTGGACGAATAGTCAGCAGTGTCGGTGGCGAGTACAATGGGTTCACTTCTAAGGACTTCACAGCATATTTCGAGGTTCTGCCCGCTGACCAGATCGAGAAAGGTCTCCTTATCGAATCTGAACGGATGATGAACGCTGCCTTTGATCCTAGAGAGGTCGAGTCGGAGAGGACCGTCGTCGTCTCTGAGCGAGAGGGCAATGAGAACGATCCCGAGTTCTTAGCCCAAGAGGAACTGTTCCTCTCGGCCTTCAGATTCCACCCGTATAGATGGTCCGAGGGAGGACTCAAAGCGGACCTCCTGAAAATAACGAGGGACGATCTCTTTGAACACTACCGACGCTACTATGTTCCAGGAAATGCTCTGCTCGTTGTCGTAGGTCCCTTCTCCCCCAAGAAGATTCTCCCCAAGATCGAAGATTTCTTCGGTCCACTCGCCAAAAATGATAGGCCTGCAGATCCCACGATCGCCGAACCTCAGCAGTCCGGTGAGAGAAGGGTCGAAGTGCAGATCCCGTCTGAGGCCGACTACATCAAAGTCGCATACCACACGCCTGGCTTTGGGAGCGATGATGTCTACGGGCTCATGATGCTTGACGCGATCCTTAGCGGAGTACGCCTCTTCGCATTCGGCCCCGGCCAATCTTCAGGAAGAAGCGCAAGACTCCACAAGGCACTTGTGGAGCGAAAGTTTGCGACTGAAGCCAGTTCGGAATTTTGGCCGACCATCGATCCATCTGTATTTGCATTGGACGTGACGGTCTGGGAGGGCGTCTCAGTCGACAAAGCTGAGAAAGTGTTGATGCAGGAAATTGAGAAGATTCAGAAGACTCCACCCAGCAAGCATGAGCTTGAAAGAGCTATCGCTCAGATCAAGGCTCAATACGCCTACACACTAGATGGCGTTGCGCGGCAAGGCTTCGTGATAGGAATTTTCGAAATGATCACATCCTTCGAGACCATGGCCAGGCTCGTTGAGAAGTTAGAGAGAATCTCGCCCGCCAAGGTCTCCGAGATAGCATCGAAATACTTGACGGCGCAGAACCGCACCGTATGCAGATGCATTGGCGTTAGGAACAACCATGGGTCTTGAATCGGAGCTAGCCAAGCTAATCGAAGAGCAACCTGCCGGTCCCGGGGTCAAGTGCCTCCTGTACAAGAGCGCGAATAACCCTACGGTCGCGGTCCACGGCAGTATTCTAGCCGGAACCTCATCAGAACCCTCAGCGAAATCAGGGCTCGCTGAACTTACCACACGACTTCTCATCAGAGGAACCCGAAAACTCGGAGCGGTCAAAATCGCTGACCTCCTGGAATCTGTTGGAGCCGCTGTCTCTTTCCGAAATTCTCAAGACAGCATCATTTTCCAAGCCCGGATGACAAGCCCCTGGACCAAACGAGTCCTCGGCATTGTCGCAGACTGCTTAACCAGACCTGCACTCTCACCACGAGACATTGAGCGAGAGCGAGAAGGACTCTTGACCGACATCCGACTCAGAGACGATGACACTACTCGACGCGGTATGAGAGAACTTCAGAAACTTGTCTATCCTCCCAGCCATCCCTACAGGAAGGACAGGTTTGGAACCGCAGAAACAGTGAAGGATCTTGAACGATCTGATGTGAAGAACTATTTCGACAACGTGATCAGCACGGCCCCGGCACTAATCTCGTTCGCAGGGCAGTTCAAGAAAGACAAAGTCGTCGGCTGGGCTGCCCGAACTTTTGGGACAAGAAGCGAGAAAAAGACCAGCTCGAAAAAGAACGCTGGAGAGAATCCAGCTTCGAAGGGTACGAAGCGAGAGATCGTAATGCCGCACAAGACGCAAGGGGACATTCTCATCGGTGGAGCAGCGTGCTCCAGAACTGATCCCGACTACGAACCGTTGAACTTGATGAACGTAATATTAGGCGAGCTGGGCTTCATGGGCCGCCTAGGACAACGCGTCCGGGACAAGGAAGGATTAGCGTATTCTTGCACCTCTTTCCTCAACGCTGGAATGCTCGGCGGCAGCTGGACAGCCCTTGCCGGAGTCAACCCGCGAAATATTTCCAAAGCGTTGGTCCTCATGAAGGAGGAGATTGAAAGAGTCCGGCAAGAGCTGGTGGAGGAGCAGGAACTGGCTGATGCTAAACAGAACCAGTTGGGATCCGCCTTGATGGAGTTGGAATCGACGGAGGGAATAGCGAGAACTAGTCATAACTTGGCCCACTTTGGTCTAGGACTCGACTATTTCGTCAAGAGACGTCAGCTCTTCGCCAAGGTAACGCGGGAAGACTTGATGGAAATGGCTAAGAAATATCTTGACAGTTCTCGGTTGTCAACAGTGATCGTGGGCCCTCGCTTGAAGAACTAGTCTCCAAGTCTTAAATCGCGATCATCGCTTGCCAGTTGGACATGGACGATCCGGCTGAGATAGTTACGATTGACGAGTTCAAACGGCTTGAAATGAGAGTGGGGACTGTGGTCGAAGTGTCCCGTGTTCCGCGAACTAACAAACTGTACAAGGTCGTCGTCGACCTTGGGACTCATGGAAGAAAGCAGACTGCGACAAGCCTGGTTGATTATTACAAGGCGGAGGAGCTTCTTCACAAGCGCGTGATCTTCTTGTCAAACTTGAAGGCGACCACGTTTGCTGGGCAGAAGTCTGAAGGAATGCTTCTCGCCGCTTCGGAAGGACAGAAGCTCTCTCTGCTGGGTATTGAGAGGGATGTTCCAGATGGGTCGCGCGTTAGCTAGAAGCCGCACATTGTCATGACAGGAACCTGGCTGGCCAAGAGAAGGAAGGACCAGTATTATCGGCTCGCAAGGATTCGAGGCTACAGAAGCCGGTCTGCCTACAAGCTACAGCAGACAATCCGGACCTACGGCATTGTAAAAGAAGGCCAGAAGGTGGTGGACCTTGGAGCTCAGCCTGGAGGATGGCTCCAGGTCGCCCGTGAAACGGTTGGGCCTCAAGGGATAGTGCTGGGCATTGACCTCAAAGACATTCAGCCGGTTTCACCTAACGTCAAGCTGCTGAAGATGGACGTCTATGCGGAAGATGTTCCAGATCGAATCATCGCCGAACTCGGTGGACCCGCAAACGCGGTTTTGTCCGACCTCGCTCCAGGGATCATCGGCGCTTGGGACGTAGACCATGCGCGACAAGTCGATCTCGCGCGAAGGGCCTTAGAGATTGCTGAGAAGGTATTGGACCACAAGGGGAACGTGCTAATCAAGCTCTTTGAAGGTCCCGAGCGAAAGAAGCTCCAAGACGACGCGGCACTCTTCTTCGAAAGTAGCAGATTGTTGAAGCCGAAAGCGAGCAGACCCGAAGCTTCCGAAATCTATTTCCTAGGACTCGGCTTCAAAGGCCGATGGCTTCAAGCGCGAAAGGAGTGACAGTTGAGGGTCATACTGCTCACAGGTCGTCCGGGTGTCGGAAAAACCACGCTCGTCAATCGAGTCTACGAGCATTGTTCCAAGCATGGTTTCAAAATTGGAGGATTGACGACGCGGGAGGTCCGTGAGGGAGGCGCAAGAACGGGCTTCATGATAACAGACCTTTCGTCAGGCCAAGAGGGATGGTTAGCGAAGAAAGACCCCGGAAGGGGACCAAGAGTGGGATCCTATGTTGTGGTTTCTGATGATCTAGAGAAGATCGGAGTCGCAGCGCTAGAGCGTTCTATCAACGGCGCAGCGGACCTGGTTATCGTGGACGAGATTGGACCGATGGAAATGACGAGCACTTCTTTTAGAAACAGTATCTCCAAGGTCTTGAACGGAAGAAAGACCGTGCTCGCTACTGTAAAATTCGGATCGCGCTATCCAGAGATCGAGAACACGAGGAGAAGAAGTCTGCAATGGGAGATTACGAAAGAGAATCGCGAATCCATCTATCGAAGAACACTTCGCCAAGTTGACGACTGGATCAGGGAAACGAGAGGCAGAGCATAATGAGAATCTGCGGCGTCGACGACGCAGGAAGGGGTCCAGTAATCGGACCTCTCGTAATTGCCGGCGTGATAATTGAGGAAGAGAAGCTTGACCGGTTGAAGATGCTTGGAGTCAAGGATTCGAAACAGCTTCTCCCATCCGCGAGAACTAGACTCTCAAAGGAGATTCCAGGTATCGTGGACGACTATCATGTCCTGGAGATAGGATCCCAAGAGTTGGACAGAATCGTGAACCGGGCACCGAAATTCCAGAGACTCAACCTGCTCGAAGCAAAGGTGATGGCTCGGGTCATCGAGAAGCTGAGACCTGACACTGCGTACGTTGACTCGTCAGACACTCGAACAGAGCGCTTCAGGAATAATATCCTCGACTGTCTCTCATTCACTCCGCGAATCGTCTCAGAGCACAAGGCCGATGTCAACTATCCAGTCGTGTCTGCAGCAAGCATAATGGCGAAGGTTCAACGGGATAGCAGAATCGAAGAGATCAAGAAAGAGTACGGAGAGATTGGATCCGGATACGCTCACGATGCTTTGACTGTGAAGTTCTTGCGAGGGTATTACTCCGAGCATGGAGATTTTCCACCTATCGTCCGACGATCGTGGAAGACGCTAGGAAATATTGTCTCGGACTTGACGCAGTCAACTCTGGGTTAGACCAGGTAACGGATTCGACGGCTCAGGCAAATGCCTTCTCGCTCATTGGTAGTCCGAGTAACTTTGACCAATCATCGCCGTCTGCTAGAGCATAGCCCATCGGGAGATATAACCAATTACCACGAACCTAATCCGGCAACATAGGCGAATTGAAGGCACCAGTCTTCTCGTATAACTGGGCCATTTTCACGTAAGCCTTGTACGATTCTCTAACGGTGCGAACATCTTCCAGAGTTGCTTTTCGGATGATCTTAGCCGGAGCACCAACGGCAACTGACCTCGCAGGAATCTTTCTGCCTTCCAGAAGGATACACCCTACCCCGAGGATCGAGTGTCGACCTACGCTTGCGCCATCGAAGATTATCGCTCCTGCACCGATCAGGCACTCATCCCCTATCCGGCAAGCATGAACGATAGCGCCATGAGCAACGGTCACTCCCTTCCCAACAATTGCAGGATTCTCGCCGGAACAGTGTACCACTGCGTTGTCCTGAATGCTGCAATCGGATCCTATCCTGATATAGCCATAGTCGCCTCGAAGGACCGCGCCGGGCCAGATGCTGGTCCGGGGTCCGATAACAACATCGCCGATTATCGTACAGTTCGGTGCGAGAATTGCTGACCGATCAATTCTCGGCTTCTTGGAACCTAACGCGTACGCGGGCATTATCACGTCTGACCAGGCTATTTTTCGTCCTCGTCTTCCTTGTCAGGCTTTTCCTTCAACTGTTTCGCCTTCGCCTGATCCACCTTTAGCTGTTCCTTCTCCAACTCCTTCTCTGGAAGAGGCGGCAGCCGCGGTTTTTCGGTTCCCTCGTATGTGATCAGGTTCTTCGCTTCGAGTGTCTGTTGTAGCTTGTTGACTGCGATTCCGACCTGAATCTCTCTCTTCGCACCTGTACAGACAAGTTTGCCACTTGCGAAGAGGAGGATAACCACCTTGGGCTCGTCCATCCGATAGATGAGACCTGGAAATTGCTCTGGCTCATACATAGTCTTCTTCAAACCGTAGGTCGCCTTCTCGAGGTCGATGTAGCCCCCAAGACCCGCCGAAGCGACAATATTCTGAATTGTAATTTCGGGTTTGCCTAGAATGACTATGCCGTCGCGCTTCAATTCATCGACAACTTTCAGGACGGCTTTCCGTGCTTGCCGCTCTGACTTGGCGCCAGTGCAAACCATCTTGCCTGAACTGAAGATCAAAGTAGCTGTCTTCGGTTTCTTCAGACGATAAACGAGTCCGGGAAATTGTTCGGGACGATACTCGACGCCGGGAAAGACTCTGACGATAGCATTGAGGTCGATCTGCTGCTTGAGCGTCGCAGACGCTACAACGTTCTCTATGTTGATGAAGGCCCTACCTTTGTCTGACAATGACACAAGACCATCCTCGTGGCGAGAGGGAAGAGTTGAGAATTTCCAAAATAATTCGAGAAAGCAGGATTCTCGCCAGCGTTCACCACGCTGGAATCGTTGCTCTTTATATAGAATATTTAAGCTAGCCCGGTCTCGACGAGAAAAATCAGGATCCGACCGTCGAGTTAGGTCTTAAGGTCAGTACTGAAGCTAGAGAGTTGGTTGCAGTTTAGGAGTCAGTTTTTTCTCTGCAACTGTAGACGACTTCTTCTTTCCGGGTTCTGCAACTTCGAATGCGAATAGAGCAAGGATGAGCGCAATGATAACGAGAATTCCTTGGAGTTTGGGCTGACCGGTAGAATCGTCGTACATGAAACCACGGATGCTAAGGATTGCAGTTCCGAGGTACGGGATAGGAATGGTAGATTGGTAAACCCCTACTAGGGTTGATGCCGGGTTAGGTCCCTCATTGAACCCGGGAGGATTCGCATCACCGTGAGTTACAAAGGCATACTGGCCGGGATATGCGGGGTCATTGCTGGGCGTATACAGGATGATGATTCTGTGAATGATCAGATAGTTGGGATCGCTCGGATTGCCCCTAAACACGATGATGTCCCCGATTTTGAGCGCGCTGGGGTCCTCGCCCCGGATTACGACAAGAGCTCCAACAGGCAAGACGCAGTTGTTGGGCGGGCACATGCTTCCGGAAGACACCACGAGAATCGGGTATTCCGTGTTGAGAGCTAGGCGTATTCCGCCCCACACCGCAATTGCTCCCAAGATCACAATTCCGACTAAGAACAGGCCGCGAGCAGTCTCATTCTTTCTTAGATACGATCTGAATTTTCTGATGTAACTACTCATGTTAGCGTATTCGTGCTGAGGAAGTTTGGCTGAGAAGACCTATGCAATTGTCAGAAGGGCTGGAGGCTTCGTCTGATCCGGAACATTCGAGGGTGGCGTCTTCTTACCGGGCTCAGCCACCTCAAACGCAAAGAGAGCTACGATTAGTGCTACGATTACTAGTATACCTTGAGTCTTGGGCTGGCCCGTTGCGTCATCGTACATGAAACTACGAATATCAAGAATTGCGGCTCCCAAGTAGGGTATCGGAATAGTTGCCTGATAGACACCAACGACTTGGCTTCCGGGTATTCCACCGTTGGGTTGATCCCATCCATCTTGGACTCCGTTCGCATCTCCCTCAGTCCAGAAGGTGTACTGGTTGTAGGTGCTATTACTAGGCTGATAGACCTTGATCACCCGGTGTACGACGAGATAGTCCGGCGTTGCAGGATAGGGTCTGAAGATGATTATCGTCCCGTTAGATATTGTCGCCGGGTCCTGACCGCGGATGACGATTAGGGCTCCAATCTCGAGTGTGCAAGCGTTACTGTGGAGCACTGGGTTCAGCCGTTGGCACATGCTACCCGAGGAGACAACGAGAATTGGATACTCTGTGTTGAGCGCGAGGCGGATGCCACCCCAAACGGCTATGGCGCCGAGTATTACTAGCCCTACTAGAAACAAGCCCCGAGCGGTTTCATTCTTTCTAAGATAAGAGCGGAACTTTCTGATGTAACTACTCAATTTAGCGTCGCTGGCCTAAGCATGTTTAGCCTGGAAAGGACCTATCTCGGCCTCGTACTGTATCCGCTTCAAAAACTCTTCCGCGGCCCGAGCTCCCGCGGTCAGAAATTCTTCGCCTCTGGCTGTAATCTGGTAGACTTTTCTTCCTCGTCCTCCTTCCGCCTCCCAGACCGCTTGAAGGTAGCCCTTCTCCTCCATCGCGTGAAGCAATGGATAGAGTGTTCCGGCGCTGAGGTAGACTTTGAACCGGTCTCTGATCTCCAGGTTGATCTCGTATCCCCACCGGGGCTTGGCTTTGAGGAGGCGCAGTATGATGAGGTCAAGGTGGTTCTTGACTAATCGTTCCCGCCACGCCTTGTCGAGGTCCTTGTTCAACAGCGCACTGGTGCCCTTCTTTGTGGAGGATAATGGAAGAACGCCTCTAAATGCTTTCCACTAGTTCGAGAACGCCATCATTCTTCCTCTATCCGGTCGGTTGAGCGAAACTAAAGCTCCGATTATTTTCTATGTTTTTATCGAACAGAGCCATGCCTAACAGTGCTGCTTGTCGTCCAACGTCTTCGACCTACTACCGAAACCCCTAGCGGAAGCTGTCAAAGAACGAGGGTTCGTCAAACCCACAGAAGCACAAGAGAAAGCCATCCCGCCAATACTCGAAGGCAAGAATGTCCTACTGATCTCTCCGACAGCGAGCGGAAAGACTGAGACTGCCATTCTCCCAGTATTCACCCGTTTCTTGAACGAACCTGATCGTGGACCGGGAGTCAAGATCATCTACATCACGCCACTTCGAGCACTCAACCGGGACCTCCTCGATCGACTGCGATGGTGGGGTGGAAAGATTGACCTCAAGGTCGGAGTCCGACATGGCGATACAGAGATCAAAGAGAGAGCCAGCCAGTCCCGAAGCCCACCAGACCTGCTGATTACAACTCCAGAGACTCTCCAGGCAATCCTTCCAGGTCGCATACTTCGTAGACACTTGCGGGACATCCGTTTCGTGATCATCGATGAAGTTCACGAGTTGGCCGAGGATAAGCGAGGAAGCCAGCTCGCGATAGCATTGGAGCGTCTGCGTTGGGTTGCTCAGAGAGAGTTTCAGATGGTCGGACTCTCGGCTACCATCGGATCCCCTGATGTGGTCGGAAAATTCCTGGTGGGAGAAGGAAGACCCGTCGAAATCGTCCACATTCCGGTTGCTCGGAGGATGAAACTTGAGATCGTCTCGCCAGAGCCGACAGGCGAGGACGTCCGGCTTGCCGGGAAGCTCTTCACTCATCCTGAGGTCGCGGCCCGGCTACGCATTATGAAGGGAATGATTAATGATCACAAGTCAGTTCTCCTTTTCACCAATACCCGATCAATCGCTGAGACACTAGCTAGCAGGTTCAAGGTCTGGGATATCGACTTTCCAGTCTCCATACATCACGGCAGCCTTGCGAAACTATCTCGAATCACCGCTGAGAAGGCGCTGAAAGAGGGCGAGATCAAAGGACTGGTCGCGACCTCTAGCCTCGAGCTGGGAATCGACGTTGGAAGGATCGACTACGTCATCCAGTACATGAGCCCGCACCAAGTCACCAGACTCATCCAACGAGTCGGAAGATCCGGTCACAGCGTTGGCAAAATGGCTGACGGCATCATCATCACCATGGACTCCGACGACACACTGGAAGCGATGGTAGTCGCTCGAAGGGCTAGAGACGAGAATCTTGAGGACGTGACCGTTCCAGAGAAACCGCTCGACGCGCTCTGCCACCAGATAGCTGGGCTCTTGATCCAGAACCGGAAATGGTACTATACTGAACTGCTGGACATTCTGAAGAAAGCGTACCCTTACAGAAACCTGACGGAAGAAGACATTGCGTCAGTAACCAACTACATGCACTCGCGATTTCCTCGTCTGGGCTGGGTCTCAGAACAGGACAAGATGGTCATGAGACCCTCACGGGTAAAGGACCTCTACAGATACTACTTCAACAAACTATCAATGATCCCGGACGAAAAACAATACCTCGTCGTGGAGCAGGAAAGTGAAGCCGCGGTCGGCGTTCTTGACGAGGCCTTCGTCGCGGAGTACGGCCAGCCGGGGACGAAGTTCATCGTTCGCGGGACCCCCTGGATGATGCAGAGTATCAGAGGAGACAAGATCTTCGTCCGAGGAATTTCTGATCCAACAGGCGCAATACCCAGTTGGATCGGTGAAGAGATACCTGTACCGTTTCAGGTCGCCTCGGAGGTTGGAGAGCTGCGACGTATCACAGAGGAGGAGTATCGGAAGGGGAAGAGTCTCAAGGAGATTAGCCAGAGGCTTACAGAGACGTATCATGCTGATGAGAAGACGATTCGCCGAGCACTCACTGAGACCTACGATCAGTGCGAAGAGGGATTGCCCGTCCCGAGCGACAGACTCCTCACTATCGAGGAGTGGGATGATTTCATTATCATCAACTCGCATCTTGGGACTCTCGTCAACAGAACACTGGCGCGTCTTGTCGGCCACTTGTTATCAGACGAATCAGGAGTCAGCATTGGAATCCAGCAGGACCCGTACAGAATAGTTCTCCAGACAATGGGACAAGTAGACGCCGAAGACGTTCAGAAGATTCTGCAGAGACTCGCTGGCAACGATGTGACGGAGCTGGCGATAACCGCTTCGAAGAGAACTGGACTGTTCAAGAGAAGACTTGTGCACGTGGCCAGAAGGTTTGGAGCCATTTCAAAATGGACCGACTTTAGCAGCATCACGCTGCGTCAGCTTGCGAAGAGTTTCGAAGGCACCGTAATCATGGACGAAGCAATCAGAGAGACCCAGGAGAAAGACATGGACGTTCCGCATACACGGGAAGTCCTGAAGAGAATTGCTGCAAAAGAGATAGCGGTGAACACTGTCAAGGCTAGCGGCGAAGCGACCCCCATCGCTAGAATCGGGCTCGAGAGAATCAGTAGGAAGACTGACATCATCCCGACCGAGAAACTGAACCAGATTCTGGTAGGGTCGGCGAAAGCGAGGATTCTGAACGAAATCAAGACCCTGGTGTGCACTAACTGCTGGAAGTATGTCGAGATGCGAAGGGTAAAGGAGATTCCCCCAATCGTAAAGTGTCCCGAATGCGGCTCGACGCTGGTCGCGGCGCTGGGCATTGCGGATGAGGACATGAGGAAGTTAATCATGAAGAACGGAACGAGACTCTCTGAGAGAGAGAAGAGTCTAGTTTCGAAGGCCGAGGACACGGCCAAGCTCGTCGACCGATACGGTAGACTTGCAGTGTATGCTCTCGCCGGTCGAAGAGTGCAGCCCGAGGCGGCGGGAGACATCCTTCGGAAGCATCACAAGCCCACCAACGACTTCTTCGAAGCGATAATGGACGCGGAACGGGAAGCGTTGAAAGAACGCTTCTGGTAGGATCCGATCGAATCTATTGACTTCTAACGTATCTGTGAGGATCCGGTCGACGCCAGAACAGGGCTAGCTTTGCTATTATCATGGAGTTTCCCTCGCAATACCTGTACCGTGGACAAGTCAGCAGCCACTAGGCCCGATAAGATGAGCAAGTAGGAAAAGAAGATCTGCGGCAGGACATGAAGAGAGGTCGAAACGTAACTACCCACCGGTTGTGATGCTGGGACAGGTGTGAATTGACCGTTAAGGGTCAGGATGAGGATTTGAAGCTCGGAGGCTGCATAATACACAGTCCCTGTGAAGAGAATGCATGCTAGGACGACCCATCCAGCGGTGTGTCTGACCAAAGAATAGACATTTGTTGCCAAACCTCAGACCTTAGCTCAGTTGGATGGCACTCAAACTTACGTCTTGCGGAGGAATAGCACCCGGTAAAGTCAGAACGCGCGTCCTAAAGCTGTAACATCTTCAGCGTGGACCCAAAAGCATCATTGGTCCTGCCCGCCTTGTAGAGTCTGAGATACTTGACAAGTTCCTCCCGGTCTATGGGTCCCAGAATTCTCAGGACTTTCCTTGAAAACCGGCCTGAGAGGAGGATGTATTGGGCGAGTGATGTGAAGTTGTTGACTCGTCGCATCAGGCTAGCACTTTCATAATCCAAGATCCAAGGATCATCTCCTTCCGTTACGAGCACGTTCTTGTGTGCCCTGCTGAGTTCTCCGTGGTCCAACCCATAGGCATCCAGCTTAACGCACTGTTCTAGCAGAGCTTTGACCGTCGACTTGACTCGCGCCTTCCGTCCACGACCCTTCAAGCTTGAAATCCACAGCGGAAGTCGCTGGCCTTCCAAAAACTGCATCTCAAGAACGTCCTCAGACGAGCCTAGGCACTCTGGTCCAATCCCAGCTCTGTTGGCGGCCCTCATCATCGATGCTTCATGAATCATGCCTCTTCTTCGAGAGTCTGTTCTCCGAATCTTCACCGCAACTCGTCTGTTGTCCGCAATGCCTCGAAAAACTAGACCGACGACTCCTTTGCCCAAGACGGATAGCTTTCCCATTCTCAATGGGCCGTCAAACTCAAGACCCTCTAATCCGAGATTCTTCAGCTGTCGAATTCTGGATTCAACCGATTCATCGCTGGGATTAGGATATGCGACAAGGTCTCTGTACGGTTTCTTCGCAAGATTTTCGAGCGGAACTAGGACTGACCCGTCTTCAACCATGAAGGCTTCGCCTCCAAGAACTCCCAGAGAGACCTGTCAAACCCCTTCCTCCCGAGCATCGAGAGAATCTCACGGTTCTGTAGAACTTTAACGCTCCTACGGAACGACTCGGCCATCTGTTTCGGGATAGCCATCCCATAGGCCTCCTCCCGTGATGCTGTTCTGACTAGGTCTATGATGGATAGGATTCCGCGTCTCCTCTCGACTATCCATCTGTCTCCCTCAATCCTGGGTCCGCGAACAGTATCCCTTGCCCTCAAGTGCTTCTCAAGGAACGACAAGCTATCCTCACTCTTCGAGACCGGAGGGCCTCTCTGGACCCTGACCTCTGGAAGCATGATTCGATCAATCTCGACTAGGATGATACTCTCTCTCGTCTCGTCAGTCCAGACCGCTGATCTGTAGGGATTGAATTCTTCTCGGGCCATTATGTCCAGAAGGCTCCGTTCGAGCTTCATGAGTTGCCCCCAGAGAACATCGGGGACCAGGACTGGATGTTTGAAAACGATCGCAATCAGCTCATGACCAATACTGTCAATCCGCTTTGCAAGTTGTTCCCGTGTCCTTCGCTTGAACTCTGGTGGGAAGAAGTACCACAATCCGGGGTTTCGAAGAAATTGACGTCCGGCCCCAACAAAATTCCACAACCTGTCAGGTCTTACAGCCGCGGCGAGGTTACGGTTGGGGTCCACAGGGTCAATTACGATAAGGTCTACGTTGGGATCCTTCTCTTTCGGTGAGACCACTGATTCGGGCTTCCCGATCTCGAGAAGCGTGCCCTTTTTCCAGGATGAGGCGTGTCTGAGCGTCTCCATGAAGGACTGATAGTACAAGACCAGAGTGTCAATGAGCATGCCGCTGAATCCTCCAATCTTGATCTCCGCGCCGTAGGTCCCGATTCCTTTTGCGAATTTCTTCAATAAACGAGCTTCTCGCCGAAGTTCAGGCGTGAGGTGTGTCTGCATGAATTCTGTGTGATAGGGGGTTCTGTCAGTCGCACTCTTCCACTCGCCCTTGGTCACATCATAGGAGGGAACGATGTTCACGCGGATTCCGTCGACATGAAACTCCAGAAAGGGATGTTCAGCGTAACGTTCTATCACTCGATAACGCGAGAAATAGTTGCGCATGGCGGGGAGAACCCTCTCCTCCCACTCTTTCCTTTCCGTAGTAGGAGGGAAGCGAGCGAAGATGTCCAGGTCGGCTTCGTGGCTAATCCAGGTGTCTCTCGCGAAAGATCCCTGTGGACTGACTTTGGCTTGGATCCCAGTACCTGCAAGGACATTCTCAACCTCGCGTTGAATAGCCTCCGCTAGCCCATCCATCTTCTCTCGTTCATGATGGGTTGGAGTGATCTTCCTAGCGACTTGTTGCAGAACGGCCTCTGGCTTTTGGGGCAAGCTGGTCTGTCTCGTTTATTTTCGTGCAGGAACTTCGTAGAGGGTTGAATATTTTGGTCCTGAGGGAGAGAGAACGCTCTGTTTCAGCCTAACGCCTTCTACCGAGAAAGTTCCGAAGCTCTCATCGGTCAGATGACCTAAGAATGCGGCAATTTCGTCCCGCTTTCGCCCTGACTTGACCCGGGCGACAGTGATGTGGGGACTGAAAGGTCGGGTTTCGCGACTAAAACCGAGCTGGTGAAGAAGCTTCTCAGTCTGCTCAAAGATGAGTTCAACCTGACTCCATCCTTCACCAACTCCTACCCAGATGACATTCATCCGCTTGAGAGTTGGAAACGCTCCAGCACCCTTGATCTCAAGCGAGAACGGTGGGAACGTCACTTGTGCAAGGGCTGACCTGATCTCGTCAAGTCTAGTGGCGCTTACGTCCCCTAGGAACTTTAGTGTCAGGTGGATATTTTCTCGTTCGACAGGTTTCAGATCTCCGCCTAGTGATAAGAGCGATGACATGATGGATTCGACCTGAGAAAGAACTTTTTCGTCATCAAGATCTATTGAGACGAAGCTTCGAATCTGGCCGCCTGACAATGCTTCAACCTTGAACCAGCTTCACGCTTAAGAGGCTTCTACATGAGAAGGCGGTGTCTACTTGAGATATCTAGATTAGGCACGTAGATAGGAAACATTAGCGTGAATTCCAAGACGAGGATTGTCTCGGTAGGCTTCGTCTGGGGCTGGCTTCAAGCCAGTATACTATTCCTAGCGATCCTCTTTTTCGCCGGCCAATCTCGAAGGCTTCTCGACTTCGGATTGAGCTGGGAGATTGGACTCTTATCGGCCGTGCTAACTTCTTTTGTTGCCGGCACAATCCTTTCCGACATCGAGAGCACTTTCAAGGCTCTTCTATTGTCGATTTTTGTCGCGTTTGGGTATTCGATGTTGATCGTGAGTGTGATCGCAGTTCCCATTTCGGTTTCTCCGCAGCAGGGCTATGCGGAAGCGATTTTCTTTGGGTTTCTTGCACCAGTCCAATTCTTCGTTGGAATAGTGGCGGGAATAACCGGTGCTGTGTTTGGCGGATGGTTTATTCCCAGAATACGAAGACTCCCGACATAGTTACTTCGATTCTACAAGTTCCTTCCTTTGTTGCGGCTTGAGAACCGACCGGAGCAAGCGGGCACCCCTCGTCCGAGTTGTGCGACACTACTCAACAACGCCTGCTAATTTGGTTAAGAGCTATAACTGTCGCGTTTGTCAACCGCCCGAGAAACGTCATTGCGATCGACGAGACCAAGGAAGAGAATAATGGTTATCGTTGGAATGCCAGGGGCTGGCAAGAGCCTCGCGTCAAGTGTGATGAAAGCGAGGGGAGTTCCAGTATTCGTTTCGGGCGATATCATTAGGGCAGAGGCTCGGAAGCGGAAATTGAAGCTCACTCGCAAGAATCTGGGGGAGCTGATGCTGAAGATTCGGAAGGAGGAAGGCATGGGGGCTGTCGCCAAGAGATTGGTTCCATTGGTTGAGAAGGAGGGTGGGAAGTTTGTTGTCTATGAGGGTGCGAGGAGCGTTGAGGAGGTCGACGAGCTTCGCCGGAAGTATGGTGTCGTTGTGATCGCTATCAACGCATCTCCTCAGTCACGGTTTCAGAGGCTTCAGCGGAGGGCAAGATCTGACAAGCCAAGAGGATGGGCCGACTTTGAAGAACGGGACAATCGAGAACTGGGCGTCGGAATTGCGAAGCTTATTGCGTTGGCCGATCGGACCGTTGAGAATGAAGATAGCAAGGATGACCTCAAGAGGAGAATTAGACGAGTACTCCAAGTAGTCCTGAAACAGAAAAAATCCTCGTAGTCGCCGAGGCTGAGATCAAGCCGACCGAGAATCCTGAGAAAGTCAAGAAAGCTATCGCGAGCCTGTTCTCGGGGGACATAGTGACTGAAGGCGAAGAGAACGACTACGGCCTGGCTAGACTGCAGGGAACTAGCCGCGCTTCGCTTGAGAAATTCAGGATGATCATTCAACGGGATAGAATACGCGCTGCTGCGCGATCTCAGTTGTTCAAGGGTAGAGAGGAGAGCAGAATTATCGTATTTCTCAACAAGCAAGTCGCATACGTCGGACACGTGTCATTCTCAGCTCCAGAAGGAGAATCACCATTGGGACCCATTCGATTGGAAATACAGACGCCGGACCCTGTCGCGATTATCGACTGGCTGACTGGGGGACCAATGCGACGAAAAGAAGATTGAAGCGCACTATCGCCAATGACAGGCTTGACGAATCGAGAATTAGTTCCGATCCATTCAAGCAGTTAGCGCGATGGTTGCAAGAAGCCGCGGGTAGGCACGCAGTTCTGCCCGTGACTATGACGCTAGCAACCGCGACAAGATCAGGACGACCGTCAGCGCGGACCCTCTTGCTCAGAGCATTTGACAATTCTGGATTGGTGTTCTACACCAACTACTCCGGGAGGAAAGGTAAGGAATTGGCCGAGAACCCTCAGGCAGCGCTAGTTTTCTACTGGCCTCGGCTGGGCCGACAGATTCGGGTAGAAGGAAGAGTGTCGAAGATTTCTGCGAGAGAATCGGACAATTACTTCGGTAGTCGTCCGCGGGACAGTCAGCTGTCGGCATGGGCTTCTCAACAGAGCCGGGTTGTGCATGATCGAGAGTTTCTGGAGGACAGAGTGTTGCGGTATGAGCGGAAATATCCTGGTCGAGTCCCGCGCCCACCAAACTGGGGCGGATATCGGCTTCGAGCGAGCGTCTTCGAGTTTTGGAAGGAACGGCATGGTAGATTACACGATCGATTGCGTTACAGACGGTTGAAGGGACGATGGGTTGTAGAGCGACTGGCACCATAGCCAAAGCTAGCTTGCAAATGCAAATGCCTTGAGGTTCTACTTTGTCTGTTTCAAGGATAGTGTCTGGAAATCCTTCGGCACTATAGTCTGTTTGAAGATCTTCCGAGCCTCCTTCAGTAGTACCGAATCGTCTCTTGTCACAGCGCTGATGTGAACGACCGCTAGACGTTTCGCCTTTGCTGCCTTTGCCAGCTGCGCGGCTTCGCGAGCAGTTGAGTGGTAGTATTCTTGGGCTTTGGGGCGTCTGTCTTCTGCAAAGCCGCCGTCGTGCATTAGCAGGTCAGCCCCTTTCGCCAGCCGCTTCACCGACTCTGCGGGTCGCGTATCTATCGCGTAGACAATCTTAAGCCCGGGCCTGGCCGATTCGACAACGTCGCTTGGGAGAATTTCCTTCCCGTCTACCCTGACCGCATTTCCGTGCTGCAGCTCTCCCCATAGTGGACCCTCCGGCACTCCTAGTCGTTTTGCCTTTTCTGGGTGGAAGCGTCCGGGACGTTCTTTCTCTTGGATAGAATAGGCGATGCAGGGAATGTCGTGTTTCGCGAGGGTTGTCCGGATTAGATACTCGCCCCTGTCAACTTCGTCTCCAGGGCTTAGTTCCTTCGGTCTGACTTTGAAGTTGGCCGGGTACCCTAGTGGTTTGTAGATCAGGTTCAGAAATTTCATCAAACCTTTGGGTCCGTATAGGTCCAATGGTTTGTCTCTTGCAAGAGAGGACATTGTCTGAAGAAGCCCGGGCAGTCCGAGAATATGGTCGCCGTGTAGATGCGAAATCAGGATTAGCGTGGGTCTGTTGAATCCCAGCCGCGCATGCATCATCTGCCGTTGAGTACCTTCGCCACAATCGAGTAGAATGAGCTCTCCGTCTCTTCGTAGCGCCACGCTCGGCAATCCTCTCTCTTTGGTGGGAAGGCTCCCGCCTGTCCCCAGGAAAACGACGTCGATTCCTCCTGACATCAGTTGGCCTCCAGCACCAGTATTTCGCGAGTTAGACTTCGGTGCACATAGACCTCGTGACGATCTACGACTTTGAACCCAGCGGATTCGGCAACCTCGGGGGTTTTCGTACCGACGGGCGACGCGACCACTGTCCTGCATCCTCTGGACAGAATGGAGTGTGCGTCAGGCAGAAAGTCCTTGAGAATATTCCGTGTCGTTGACTTCAGCGTAGACGCTCCAGTACCGTATGGAGGGTCCGTTGCAATGGCGTCGACTTTTCTGATTGGAAGATGGCGGGCATCCCCTCTAACCAATCCTAGCGGGTCCATTCTAAAGTGCTTGAGGTTTCTCCTGGACCCTCTGGTCATTCTTCTGAGAGCATCAACCCCCACGACGTGACATCCCAAGAGACTTGCCTCCAGAAGAATTCCGCCTACACCGCAGAACGGGTCCAAGAAAGTTGACCCGGGCACTGCGTGGGACATGTTCACCATTGAGCGGGCGAGCTTAGGGACCATTGTGCTGGGATGGAAAGACGGTCTCATCCTAGGCCTACGATCAGCCACAAACACATCAGGACGCCGATGCGCAATCAGGCCTAGATGAAAAAAGGGTCCGGCGAGAAGACCGCGGAACTGGCGCTGAGGATTCTCCAGGTCCACCTTTGCATTGGTGACCTTGTTCATCAGCCATCCCAAGTGTCCCTCCAGCTTGACCCTCGGCATTTCCTTTGAGACTCCTCCGAAACGAAGAACTCGAACGCTGAAACTCTCGTCAGCTTGAAGAAAACGCTCGAGGTTGGACGACTTCACAGCATCGTCAATTTCTTCTAGCGATGGGCCTGAATGAACAATTTCTTCACCGACCTCGTCCATGAAGGCTCCTCGATCTGCGATCGTTTTCACGGCATGAATGTCAGCGTCAATTTCGACAAGCTTGAAGAATGATCCTGCGATCTTGAATGGGATCCGGTTCGCGTCAAGGATCGCGCTCATCTCTGCGAGCGGGAGGGTTGGATGTTCGCCCGACAAAATTACAAAGACTCTTGTCGGGTCGCTCATGTCGATTGACGAGAGTGAACAAGTATATACGGAACCGCTTAGCCGGATTCCATTTCTAGCCAGGGAAGAGCAGGATGAAGCGGTCCAAAGGAATTCGAAACAGGAACAGGACCCTTCTTCGCAGAAAGCCCCGAGACAAGGGAAAGAATCCTCTGGGAAGACTTCTCATCCCATACACTCCCGGACAGATGGTCACGATCTCAATCAACCCCTCAATACAGAAGGGTATGCCCCACCGGAGATATCACGGCCGCGTAGGCACGATAGCAGAAAAACGAGGAAGAGCATACGTCATCGAAGTCGCTTCAGGCAAATTCCCTCGACTCATAATCGCAAGACCTGAACATATCCTTCCAATGAAGGAGACACAGTAATGGCGAGAAAGATAGTCGAAGAGAAGCTCATCTCCAACTCCGAAGCAAAAGCCGTCTTAGAGAAGGTGAAGGAGGAAGAGCTTGGAGAGTTTCAGCGTCGGACCCTCGACTTTACCCGCAGGTTCACCAAATTGCCCGCCGAGAGAGCCTCAAAACTGGTCGAAGAGCTATCGTCCAAGCTTCAACTCGAAAGAAATGACGCGATTCAGATAGTAAACACTCTCCCCCAGAGCGTCGAGGAACTTAGAGCCGTTCTTACCGTGAAGGGTCGTTTCGTCAGTACCGAACAGTTGAACGGTATTCTTGAGATAATGAAGCGGTACACCTAACCGGATACCGAAATCAAATTAAGCAGATACCGTGTCATTTTGAATGACTAGAGTTGGCTCTCCGCTCCCCCCGACGCCACACGTATGGAATCGAGAGACTAGTTTGTAGAATCTTCTAACAAAGGAGCCAGGAGAAGAGCCATTCTTGGCAATACACGAAGACGAGTACATACAGAGAAGGCATGTCTACGAAGAGTATGCCTACGTCCTGGATTATCTCCCATATGGAAGATCCTCTGACAAATCGCGACACTTGGTCGTCCCGACTGTCCAGATAATGGGCGAACAATTCTTCACACTGCTAGAAGCAGAACTCAAAGTCGGAGCAACCGTAGCGGTTGAGGAGCGAATCTACATCGGGAGAGATCGAAGGGAGAAGGTTGACAGGATCATCAGCAGAGTAAACTATGATCAGCTAACTGCCAACGCAAAGGCGGAGGTATCCCCGCTCATCGACGGGCTGGTAAAGAAGCAGGAGAAGCGCTTTGTCGATTTCTTCAACAACTCCCAACCAGTAACTCCGAGAATGCACTCGTTGGAATCGCTGCCAGGGATCGGAAAAAAGTCGATGTGGACCATAATCAACGCGCGAGAGAAGAAACCCTTCACTGGCTACAAGGAGATCCAAGACCGAACAGGTTTAACGGACGTGCAGAAGATAATAACGAAACGCATCCTCGAAGAGCTAAGCACTGAAACCAAGTATCGTCTCTTCACAAGGACAGTATGATATTGTGGCCCCGCACTATCCCCACAGACCCTCGAAGAGACTAGGGCAGAATTTCCTCCTCGACCAAAGCATAGCATCTGACATCATCTCGAGCATCAATCCAACAGAGTCAGACACAATTCTAGAACCCGGACCAGGGCACGGCACACTAACTCGACTGCTCCAGAAGAAAGCTGGAAAGGTGATAGCCGTCGAGAAGGATCCCGTTCTGGCACTGGAACTAGCCGAGACTTTCCGAGACTATCCCAATATCGTCGTAGTTGAAGGAGACATTCTGAAGACCAACCCACTGCCTGATTTCAACAAGGTAGTCAGCACTCCACCCTACTACTTGTCGTCAAAGCTCGCCATCTTCCTTTCCAAGACAGAGTTCGACATGGCGGGGGTTGTCTTCCAGAAAGAATTCGGCGAGAGACTGCTAGCAGAACCCGGAACCCGGGAATATGGAAGGCTAACCGTCTCAGTTCGTAGAAGATTGAAGATCGAGAAGATCAGAGAAATCTCGCGTACAGCATTTCGGCCCAGACCGAAGGTCGATTCAATTCTTCTGCGAATGATTCCCCTGCAACACCCTAGACAACTGGATGAGCAGTCATTTGAAGAAGTCGTGAGAGGGGTCTTTACTCAACGTCGAAGGCTGACCCGCAGTGCACTGGCCCATTTCCTGACGAAGAAGCTAGGACGAGAAAATGCAAGGAAGATAATGGGCGAAATCGCGCTCCCTAATGAGAGGGTCTTTCAGCTTTCCATAGCTCAGTTTGAAGACCTCAGCGAGCAGCTTGCGCCAAGATTACGCGGCAGAATTACCTCGGAAACGCAGGTCGACGATTAGGTCAACGGCAATCATATATGACAGCGAGAACGAACGGCTGGTAAGTGGTATCGTATGCCCATTACCGACGCAATGAAGAAACAGCTGGCTCAGAAGCACAGGCTGTTCTTCAAGATCTGTCGGACATGTGGGTCCAGGAATTCTCCCAATGCTTACAGATGTAGACGATGCCGGGGAGACAATCTCCGCTGGAAGAAACGAGAACTCGGCGCCAAGTAGACCGAGGACTATCACTTTCTCCGGTGTCAGTAACTCTTATGTCAATCATACCTGAAGCTTGAATCATGCAATCCATTTCTGAAGTTAAAACGGTCCCCGAAGGATATCACTCCGTTAACTCGTTCCTCATCGTTGAAGGAGCAGAAAAACTGATCCAATTCTTGAAACAGGCTTTCAACGGTAAGGTTGAGGAATCGGTCAAAGGACCTGATGGTCGTATTGCACACGCCGAACTCACAATTGGCGATTCCATCATAATGATGGCTGACGCGACTCCAAAATACGGTTCAACCTCATTTCACCTGTACGTTTATCTCGAAAATGTGGATCTGACGTTCAAGTGTGCCATAGACGCGGGCGCCAGCTCGGTTCAAGAGCCTGCTGACCAGTTCTATGGAGATCGTCCGGCGGGTATCAAGGACCCAACCGGAAACTATTGGTGGATAGCCCAGCACGTGGAAGACGTGTCGCCGGAAGAATTGGGACGACGCATGAGAGCGCGCTCCCAGTCAACGACTGTTTAGATCTCGTTGGCCTAATGCTGAACTACCGCGGTCCTTTGCTGCTGCAGCAGTCTCGGCAATTCGGACGGCACTTCCGCCACAAGAACTCCTACTTCTCTGAAACGCTTCATCTTCGCATCAGCAGTACCCTCAGTGCCAGTTATGATCGCACCGGCGTGTCCCATTCTCTTTCCCGGAGGAGCAGCTCTCCCAGCCACGTACGCGGCAACAGGCTTGGGATAATGTGTCTCAGCAATGTAGCTAGCAGCATCCTCTTCCGCCGATCCTCCAATCTCCCCAATGAGGACGACAGCATTTGTGGACTTGTCGTCCCGGAACATCTTTAGAACGTCGACAAAGTTCAAACCTGTGACCGGGTCCCCTCCGATTCCTAAACAGGTCGACTGTCCGATGCCTGCGTGAGTCAGGTATGATGCGATTTCATAGGTCAGCGTTCCGCTCCTTGAGGCAAGCCCTATGCCGCCGGGCGCGAACACGTCGCCGGGCATAATCCCCAGCTTTGCTTCGCCGGGGGTTATTACGCCGGGCGTGTTAGGTCCGACGATTGTCGCTCCGTGCTCCCTCGCGTAGGCCATCAGCACCATGCTATCGCGAGCAGGAATCATCTCGGTAATTATCACGACCGGGTTCAGACCTGCGTCAATTGCCTCCATTCCCGCTTCCTTGGCGAAAGGAGCTGGGACAAAGATGATGGACGCGTTTGCATCGGTCTTTTCCAGAGCAGATGCGACTGTGTCGAACACTGGAACTCCTTGAGAGACCGTCCCGCCTTTCCCAGGAGTTACTCCTGCGACGATTTGTGTTCCATAATCTATCATGAGTCGCGTATGAAAAGCGCCCTGGTTACCAGTGATGCCTTGGACGATTGCTCGAGTGTGTTTTCCAACGAGGAGGGTCATTTTCTCACGCCACCTTCGAGCCGACAACTAGCTGTGCAGCCTCGTCCATCTTTTCGAGTGTAGTTATTCCGATAGAGTTCAGGATCTTCTTTCCCTCCTCAAAATTCGTGCCCTGCATCCTCACGACCAGGGGTTTCTTCAGTCCCACGACCTTCTTCACGTCGACGATTCCCTTGGCTACTTCATCACATCTGGTGATTCCAGCGAGGATATTGACGAATATTCTGTTTACCTTCGGGTCTCCCTGGATTATCTGTAATGCAGTCGCGACATGTTCAGCATTCGCTCCGCCACCTACATCACAAAAGTTGGCAGGTTTTCCTCCGTAATGATTCACCATGTCGAGAGTCGCCATCACAAGGCCTGCACCGTTTCCCATTATTCCGATGTCACCATCAAGCTCGACAAAGGCCAATCCGTTCTCACGAGCCTTCGCCTCCAGAGGCGTCACCTCGCTGCTAACTTCTTTCGCCCGCTCCTGAAATTCCGGGTGACGAAAGAGACTGTTATCGTCTACAATGAGGCGAAGGTCCGCGGTGACAAATTTCCCCTCATTGGTCTCTACCAGAGGATTGCTCTCCACTAGCTCGGCATCATAGATGACTGAAAGCCGGTACAGGTTTGAGAGTAGATCCGTGAGAGAGTTCAAGCGTTGACCAGTGTAGCCAAGCTTCAGACCAACCTGTCTCGCATCATATCCCCGCATGCCGAAAACGGGGTCAATGCGATGATGCAGAATCTTTTCCGGACTCTGCTTCGCCACGTCTTCAATGTCGATTCCACCTTGATCAGATGCGAGAACCGTCTGGCATTTGTTCGCACGATCTAGAACGATGCTGCCGAACAGTTCTTTCTTGATGTTCAGCTTCTGTTCGATCAGGACCTTCTTCACCTTCTCCCCTTTGATGGTCATGCTGAGAATCTCGCTCGCCCGGTCACGCGTCTCCTCGGGCTTGCTGCCGAACTTGATGCCTCCAGCTTTTCCTCGTCCGGCGACCAGAACCTGGGCTTTGATGACAACCTCCCCACCAATGCGCTTGTGAATATCTCTGGCTTCATCAGGCGTCGAGGCCAGCCCTCCTCTAGGAGTGTTGATCCCAAGGTTTTGAGCGAGGGACTTTGATTCGTACTCGAATAATTTCATGAGTTTCCCGGATGATTTGCAACCCGGACTGGCAGAGTATTTGGCTATTACCCCAGAGTTACCGTAACCCATTTATTATCCGGGAAGCACATGAGGCCAAGCTGTCGGGTCGGCCGACAGGATCAGAATCGTTTGGATAGTAACACAGTTTCGAGAAAGCGACAAACCAGCAGACTGCAGTCTCTGCCGACGCTCGCGAGGACGGGGCTGAGGAAGCCTTGGTGAAAACTATCCTTGACAACTTTTGCGTGAAGAGCGGCATTTTCTGTTCAAGATGCGAAGAGAAACTCAAGAAAGGCCAGATCACAGACCTCGACGTTAAGGTAATCCGAACAATAACCGAGCTGGAGAAGGAGAACCCGACCCTCCAGGACGTCACCTTCCACAAGGCCGTGGAAGCCGGCGACATCATGGCCCTCATGGTTGACCGTAGAGGAATGGACACTTTCCTCTCCTCAGGAGCCAAACTCGCCAAGTCCCTCGGCGACCGTGTCGGAAAGAGGGTAAGAGTCCTCAACTTCGGAGGAGACGAACGCGGATTCCTTGAAGACCTGTTCAACCCCTTCTCGATCCTAACAATCAACACCATCTGGCTCCCTGATGGAAGCAGAGAGACCAAGGTCATACTGAACGGGCGCAGACCCCGGCGAAACCCTCTCGATTTTGAGGTGGTCAAGAAGCTCGCCCATGAACTCAAGGGTCTTACGCTACGAATAGAGTTCGAAGACTACTGACAGCTCCTTGGAACATCACACTCGCGACAGTCAAGTTATCGTAGTTGGAGCAGGCGTAGCTGGCTGCCAAGCCGCCTATGAAGCATCAAAGAACGATGCGAAGGTAGTTCTTCTAGAGGAACATCCACAAGTCGGCGTCCCCAGCCACTGCTCGGGAGTCGTCAGCCTAAACGGACTATCACTATTGGGACTAGAGTCGAACTCGATCTTCACACAGCGCTTGATACAGGGAGCCGTCTTCAACCCGCCGAAAGGAGAGCCTTTCGAAGTCCGGACAAAGAACCCAGTTGCAGTCATCATCAACCGAATGCGATTCGACCAGTATCTGGCCAAGAGAGCTGTCGCCGCCGGAGTATCTCTCCACACGAAGACTAGAGTCTCCAAGCTCGAACCCTACCCCGGTGGGGGTGTCGGGCTGCAGGTCCAAGACGGGCCACGGTTCAAAGGAGAAGTCGTCGTCGACGCCAGTGGGGCAGGCAGCCGACTCCCGGAACAAGCGGGATTGCGGACCCCCGACTGGAACCAACTACTCCCGGGATTACAATACGAGATCAATGAGACGAAACAACAGGGAGATATGGTGGAGCTCTTTTTCGGAAATCATCGCGCTCCAGGATTCTTCGCATGGAGCATTCCAACTGGCGACCACAGCGCCCGTGTAGGCCTTGCCTGCCGAAAGGGTAACGTCAAGAAGCTGCTCGACGATCTCGTCAAGGATTACTGGCCAAAATCCACGGTTGAGGCGACAAAATCCGGATCTGTCCTCGTATCTGGACCCGTCGACAAGTGCTGGTCGGAAAACTTCCTCGTCACGGGAGACGCGGCTGGACAGGTCAAGCAAACTACCGGTGGAGGTATTGTCATCGGCGGGTATTCTGGCATGCTGGCTGGGAAAGCTGCGGCAGACGCGGCCAAGTTGCCCCAAGATCAGCGCTGGAAGATTCTCATGCAGTACGACCAGGACTGGAGGGACAAGTTCGCGTCGGATCTGAAACGAATGGGAATTGCTCATCGAATCTTCGCTGGGTTATCGGATGAGACACTGAGCCGACTCTTCGAGGCGGTTAGAGACTACCTCCCGGAGATACAGGAGTTCGCTGACATGGACTTTCAAGGCAAGATCATATCGCACATGCTACGCAAGAGAAAGTTCGCGGCCCTTCTTCCTCGGGTCGCATTCGACAGTGTGAAATCAATTTTCTCCTAGTCAAGAGACTCGCGTCAAATTCGCAATTAGTTTAAGGAGCGCGCAATAAGCCAGCGCGCTGACAAAGATTGAAGGTTCTCGTTGTAGGGTCTGGGAAAGTCGGGTCAGAAATCGCCAAGGACCTAGCTCGATCTTCAGAGGTTGATTCTGTAGTCGTCGCAGATGCTCAGCCAAAAAATCTGAAGAACGTTCGAGGATACGAAAAGATCAAGACCCGTCGCCTTGACATTTCTCAACGAAAGCCTCTCCTTGATACGATGCGTCAAGTTGACCTGATTTGTGGAGCCCTTCCGGGAAGGCTGGGCTTCCAACTAATGACCTATGCAGTAGAAGCTCATCGAGATCTCGTCGACATTTCATACACTCCCGAAAACCCGTTCAAGCTTCACAGCAAAGCCAGGGACCAAGAGAACATCGTGGTTCCGCAGTGTGGAGTTGCTCCCGGATTCACCAACATGTGTGTTGGCGATGCTTCCCGTAGACTCGGGATCATAACGAAGGTTCGGGTCTTTGTGGGTGGACTGCCGCAAAAGCCGACTCCACCACTGAATTATAGAATCGTATTCTCGCTCGAAGACGTGATCAACGAATACTCGCGGCCGGCAAGAATCATAGAAAATGGCAAGGAGAAGATGGTCGACGCGTTGTCTGGACGAGGGTTCCTCAATTTTCCGGGAGTCGGTAGACTAGAGTATTTCATCACTGACGGTCTGGGGTCTCTTCCTAGAAGCTTTCCGAAAGTCCGCGAGATGTTCGAATACACTCTGAGGTATCCAGGCCACGCGGAAATGATGAACACTCTCCGAGTTCTAGGATTCTTCGACCGAAAGGAGGTTCCCGTCAACGGCTCCAGTGTCGCCCCCCGCAACCTCTCCATCGCTCTGTTGAGGGGTGCGATGTCCTTGGGTCGACCCGAGGATCTGCTGGCGTTGAGGGTCGAAGTTGAAGGATCCGGTGGAAAGAAATCCTTGCTCAGTTATCGGATCCTAGACTACTACAGCTCGAAAAGCAAGGTCTCCGCGATGGCGAGAACCACAGCTTACCCATGCACTTCCATAGCACTACTGGTTGGCCAGAAAAAGTTGAGCAGTGTCGGGGTCGTCCCGCCTGAGAAGATTGCGAAAGACCCTTCCCACTTCGGGTTCGTCTTGTCCAGACTGAGGTCTACTGGTGTCAAGGTCGCTATGCCTTCCACATGAGGCACTCTTGGGTCGCTAAGCCGCCAACGACCACCAGCTCCTATTGACACTCTCTACTTACAATATCCTGTCAATTTCATGCGACTGCCCCACGCTGGATTGATTGGATACCCCGTGTTCAGGGTCAGAAAAGCAATCGCGACAGCCGATACCATATCAGTGGTAATGCCGCTAGCATTCATATAGTAACAGGCTGCTGTTGCTGGTTTCTCCTCCTGAGAACTGTTATTTTCGTGCTAATCGAGCGTCCCAGCGCTCTCGCATTATCAGTTTCCTGTGAAACATTCTCTTAGTAATCAAGCCGAACCAATCAGGGATACCTTTGATCGTAAGCGTTCTGAACAACAAAGGCGGAACTGGAAAGACTACCACAGCCGTCAATGTCGCAGCCGGGCTCGCGGCTGAGAACAAGAAAGTCCTCCTCATAGACCTAGACCCTCAAGGAAACGCAACCACAGGAGTAGGCTTCGAAAAAGCAACCCTAGCTAGCACCGTGTACAACCTCCTCGCACAGACCAAGAAGGCTAACGAAACGATCCTGTCCACAAAATTCCAGAACCTATTCCTCCTACCAAGCAACCTAGACTTAGCCAGCGCAGAGGTCGAACTGTCAAGCACCCCAGGACGAGAATACATCCTCCGCGAGGCTCTTGCACCAATCAAAGACCAGTTCGAAACGATCGTAATCGATTGCCCACCGAACATCGGCCTACTCACACTCAACGCACTAGTAACCTCGGACCTAGTCCTCATCCCAGTACAATGCGAGTTCTTCCCGATGGAAGGACTACCGACACTCATCAAAGTCATGGACCTTGTCAAGTCAAGACTCCGGGCATCATTCGACTTTCGAGTCGTACTGACAATGTTCGACGGGAGAACAGCACTATCGCGAAGGGTCCAATCGCAAGTCTGGAACAACTTTGGCGAGCGAGCTCTAAAAACAGTGATCCCGCGATCGGTCAGAATGGCAGAAGCTCCAAGCAAGGGATTGCCGGGAATACTCTATCGTCCGAAGAACCCTGCATCAGAGCAGTACAGAGCACTGACCAAAGAGCTACTTCGGATTCAAGTGCCTGTAGAGGCCTAGCGTCGCATTAGACAATGCAACCCTGATCCTATGGGGTCAGGCTTCTTTCTCTTTTTCCCTTCCCTACGTCGTCTACGTTTAGAAAACTCCGAGCAAATTTCGGATAGCTTGGGCGTTGCGAGCTAGGATGCGAGCCTAGCGACGACCGTATCTGCGAGAGTACTCTCCATCATGTCTTTCGCCAATCTCTGATACTCTTGGGACGCTTTGTTCCTCGGACTGTAGATGATTCCCGGGACTCCTTTACTCGGTGCTTCCGCCATCCTGATGGACCTAGGAATCACGGCTTTGACGACATTGTCCCCAAACTTCTCTCTCAATTCCCTCTGAACCTTTTTCGCGAGACCCGTTCTTCCATCATACATTGTCAGCAGGACCTGGAAGTCGAAATCGGTCTTCGTCCGCGATTTCACCATTCTGATGAATCCAAGCAGAGTTGGAAAGCCGTCCATCGAATAGTACTCGCACTGAACTGGCACCATCAATAGGTCGCAAGCAACAATCGCGTTGACTGTCAAGATTCCGATGTTTGGTGGGCAGTCGACCAAGACGACATCGAACTTTCGCTTGACAGCAGCAAGAGCCTCCCGTAGGACGAATTCTCGACCTTGAACAGAGGAAAGCTCGACCTCCGCACCAGCGAGGTCTAGATTGCTAGGCACTACAGTGAGGTTTCTGAATTTTGTCTCAAGCATGACTAACTCGATTCTTCTAGATGAAGTTAGGACGTCATAGATCGTATAGAGGAGCTTCGACTTCTCGAAGCCGAAACTGATCGTCGCGCTCCCCTGAGGGTCCATGTCTATCAGAAGGACCCGTTTGCCAGCTGCAGCGAGCGCGGTTCCAAGGTTGACGGCGGTGGTGGTCTTTCCCGTCCCGCCCTTGTTGTTGGCGATGCTGATGATCAAGGTCGAACACTAGTCGCCTCTCGTCTGCGACTTTCACACTCATTGCGGAAATGAGTGACAACAAGTGAAGAATTCTAGTCGATCTTGGCAGGAAACTGGTAGCTATCCTCAGGTTTCGTCGCCAGAGCTCATTCGCTATATTAGCGAGAGACCATCATGCGTGCTTCGCGTTATTGAAGGTCCGGAAGGCAATCATCTGTCTGCTGCGACGGGCTAAACATGGAGAAGTCAATATAAGACGGTGTTGGAATCGCAAATGTACACTTTTGGAACTAATCTAGCGGACCCAGAGAACGGAGACCGCTACGGCTCGACTCCTATTTTACGGCGAACTCTCTCAGCCGCTCTTCGAAAATTGTTCGAGCCGGAAAACCCATGGAGCATGCGTAGGTGTTGAAGTCGACGAGGTTCTTCCCATTCCGCTTGGCCTTGTTCTGAATCTCCCGAATACTCTCACCAACTATAGCATAGGTCGACGCGTATCCGGGTCCATTCCCCTGATGAGCTGGAAACAGTTGATGGTACACGGTGCTCTTCGGCAGACCCGTCCGTTTGTGAGCCCACTCGATGAAATCCTCCAAGGATTGTTTCCCTGAGTTGATCCGCGCGTCGCCGATGACTCTTAGGAATCGTACTATTCTCCACATCCAAGTGTAGAACTCGTATTCTTCAGCCCAGACCTCCAGTCCGCCTCGTTTTTCGAAGAACTGGGCAAGGGCCTTCTCGTCTTTGCTGAGCTTCTTTCCTTCCTTCAGCTTGTCCATGACCTCTTGGAATTCGATCTCCCGTTGGAACGATATTCCTTCGGACAGAGCTCCTGCTAACGGAGTGAACAAGATCTCAGTCAGGGTCGGTTTTGCAGCGTAGGCCGTTGCGGTGTTGGAGGCGTGGACACAGTGGCCGTATTCTTCATGGATTAGCCCGTTGAGCAGCTCTCCTGGCACGGTGCTTGGGTCTCTTCTGGGGTCGGTTGTGATCATGAAGATCTCCTTGGGATTGTTTGTGAAGCTGTCGTAGAAGAACGCGCCCGCGCTTGGAAATATCGCGGACAAGAACAACGGTGTCTCGATAACTTTGGTCTCGTACTTCGGATTTATTCCGACAATGTCCTTGTTCACGACCCGTTGTGTTCGCTTCCGGAGCTCTCCCAAGAAGGGAAGAATCTCGGTCTGCTTAACTGACCTCTTCGCGGTTATCGCTTTGGAGACATCTTCTGCCTTCGCCGTGACACCGTACTTTTTTGCGAGCCTCTCAGTAATTCGTTTGAATCTTGGAAACTCCCTCTCCAAGAACTTGAGACCCTTTGCCTCCACCTCGTCCGGCGATTCTGGATAGTCCCAGAGGCGTCGCAGAGCCTGGGCGTAGATCTTTTCTCGACCCAGATCCGCGCCTTCTTTTCTGATTATCTTGTAGACTTCATCAAACCCTTGGTTCTTGAATCCCTTAACTCTAAAGATGGACGCATACTTTCTCGTAGCCTCCGCAAGATCATCCAAGAGCTCTTTCAGCTGCTTGTCGGTCGTCTCCTTCTTGATTGTCTTGATAATCTCGAGAATACCATCGCAACGAATCAACGTCAACAATCGAAGCCCGGTGGGCCATTTCTTCTGGGAAGTCTCTTGCGTTGCCGCTTGAAGTGCTCTGACCGCGTTTCTTGTGAGTGGTTTCAGATGGCTTGGGACGATTCCTTCCTTGATCAGATAGCCGAAGAACGCAGACAGGACCCCATCGGGGTAGGTCTGAGGCTCCTGAAGGGCGAACCCAGCCGAAAGGGAATCGAGGACTTTCAGTTGCAAATCGTTCTGGGCTTTGAGCCGGAGCTCTTCGATTCTCTTTGCGACCCTTTCCAGATTCTTTCTGGACGGAATGAAAAGCTTGCCAACATACTCGTTCACGCCTTGAAGATACGTGGTGGCTGGCTCGGATTCCTTGGCGAACTCGAAAATCTCAGCTTCAATATCCGACGCGGGTTTAGGTACTGGCAACTATCACGCAATCCTCGTATATGTTTAGCAATCTCAACTGAACAGTCGACTACTTAATACTAGCCGAAAAATCGGTCTGATTCCCATCTTAAATACACAACTGAACAATTGCGATTACACACCTTGCCTAAGACCTCCCGTTCAACCGCTGCACGAAATTCTAAGAAGAAGCTTTCGAAACGGGACCTACAGAATAACAATCAGCGAGTGTCTTCTGAGGATGCGATCAAAGCTGGTGAACAGATCGCTATGGCAGCCTTTGCCTCCAGCCTAAAACTGGCGGCGGCTTTCGGAACCGCGGCTGCGAAAACTGCGAGCCTTGCGTTGGCTTCCTTGGCGTCAGGAGCAGACAAGTTCTCGACACTTGTGAAGGAGGAAGCTCTAAGATCCAATAGTGGACGGTCCAGGCTCGCAGCCGAATCCGATTCAAACACCCATCAAGCTAAGCGACGTAACGCTCGAAGGATCCGCTAGGCCGGCTTGTTCGGACCTGTAGCACTACGAATTGGATCGGACATCCATTTCCTTGTGGTTTTGAGTGATCCTTCGATTACAGCGGGTCGGAGAAGGCTCAACAAGGTTGCCCCGATCAGTGTGGCCCCAATTACGAGAATAGTCCTCTCGATCGGATAGATCGGAAAGATCACTGGCCAGAACTTTAATGCCCCTTTGCCTACAACTGTTGCGAAGAGGATGCCACCGGTCAAATGTTCAATCATTGTTCCTGTGAACGCGAGGACCGCGACGGGCCTGATCAAGCTGGCGTAGTGATGAGAAGTCAGCTTGGTCGAGAGATCTTTCGTCAAGGGTGAGACTAGAACGACTAGAGCTGCGAGGTGCATCCATAGGTATGGGATGGGAGGACTGAATAGTGAGCTTCCTACGAAGATGCTTGTGTAGGGGTTGATGATGAAGAGCGCGATCGTGATCAGAAACATCAGCGTGGCCTCTGTCCTCCTACCACGTACCGCCAGGCTGACCAATGCTACATTGAGGGCGCCGGGGAGAAAGTCCAGCCCCGCGAACTTGATCGGATTCCATGGAAAGAGCGATGCGACCAGCGTCCCCGTGAAGACGGCGACGATACCGTAGGCTGGTTCCAGTAGGATCCCGATTATGGGGGCAATCATTCCGGCTGCGGTTATGGTTCCATTGATCCCGATCAACTGATCGATTGGAATAGCACGAAACACCACGTAGACCGCTGCGAGAGTCGCCGTCAGAGTGAGCTTTCGCGTGTCGGTATTGTAGCGCAAAGATTTCAGTTTAGTCGCCCTTCTCGAGTGATTTAAGCAACGGCTTCGCAAGCCGCTGTATTTCAAGGATACTTATTCCAGTCTTGTCCGAGATTCTTCGAAGGTCTTCGTATTCCACCTTGATCCCAAGGACACGTCCTTCTCTATCCTCAGATATCTTGACCCCCAAGGGATGGGTCTTCCCTCTGATCCTCAGCTGAATAGTTCTGGTTGTTCTGGGTGTGATATGACGAACGATGGGAAGCTCTCTGACCCCGAGGGTCCCGGTCTCCATGATTAGAACTTGGGCAAGATCTTCCGCATCGTTCTTCTTCGCGATTACAGTGACAACATGCCCTGGCCGATTTTTCTTCATGTAGACGGGAGTTACTGTCACATCTCTCGCGCCCTCAGACATGAGTCTCTCAACCGCTCGCCCCAGGACCTCCCCGGTAACGTCGTCGATGTTTGTTTCGAGAATCACCATCTCATCGTGGGAGTGTGGGGCCTCGAGGCTCGGTCCCGACATGATTCGCAGAATGTTCGCTACTCCGTCAATGTCCTTCGAACCTGCCCCATACCCGATCGCATATGGCCGGACTGCTTGGTGAGCCTGAGAGTATCTCCCGACCAGATTGACGGTTATCGCAGCCCCTGTCGGAGTGCTTAGCTCTTGGTCTCCAAGACCACGCACCATTGGAAACTTGTGGGCTCTGAGAATCTCGGCTACGGCCGGTGGTGGATTGGGATACGAACGGCCCGAAAAGTGAGAGGTGCCTCCGCCAACTGCGACGGGCGTTGACCACCACGCCGCCTTGGCAAGTCCTAGTTCCTCTGATAATCGGGCGACTCCGAGGACATCGACGAGCGTGTCTGCCGATCCCACTTCTTCAAGCTCCACATTTCTTGGTGAATGGCCATGCACCTTAGATTCCGCATGGAGCAATGTTTCGATTGTTGAAAGTGAGAAGTTGGATCCCCAATCAGACAATCCTAGTTTTCTCGCACACTTCTCCGCAGAGCTCAGGATCACGCTTCCCTTGCGTCTCGGACGTTTCTCCTGTGATCTGGTCGTGACAAGGTGTCCGCCAATACCGCCTCGCTCCACCCTTCGAGCGTCAACTTCCACACCGCCTGCTCCGGGGAGATATTCTGCAACTACTTTCGCAACTTTTCTCAGACTTTCGACTCTTCCTCCCATGTTGACTAGCGAGCCTAGATACTTGTCCCCTGAGACTCCGGAGGAGTTCGCGTCGATGAGAGCAAGCATCTGGTCGGAAGATTTCATCTAACGAGAGCCTAGAGTCGGTTGAGCCACGGAGAAGTATTAATCAACCTATTCAGACGATTCGTTTGTTCAACTTTGGAGACTTCTGGCGACAACTCCTGCGTCTACGGTCTGGGCGAGTGTCCTGTAATGGTCATTATGGGCGACAAGATGAAGCAGATGGAGCAGCGCGGCAAAGTTCTCCCCCAAGACCCAGGAGCAGCGGCTATGAGCCAGATGATCCAGCCACTCCTACAGATGAACGCCAACATTTACGCAATGCTCCCCAGTTTCTGCCCAACCTGTCCGAAAAGAATAGTTGCAGTGGAAAAGGAACTAGCCCAAATCCGAAGGAACTCAAAGTAAACGACGTTCTGCGGAACGGGATGCTAGCGGCCGGGTCCTGGCATGAACTCCGGATGGGGTATTGGTGAGGGGCCCGTTTTCTGTTAGACTTTTTCCCATTGGCAGAAGTCGCTTGGGGTTTCGAGTTTCCTGTTGATTCCGACTTCTGCGATGGACACCGAATCTCGGGCCATCTGGCCTACATCCCATATGATTGCTCGCAGTCCCACTGCGAGGTTGACTTCCTTGACGCTCTTCATCAGATCCGCCGTTAGTGATCGTTCTAGGGTCTCGCATGCTTCAACCCTCTCAATACACTCGTTCGACTTTTTCAGATCACCCTTCATCAAGGCATTGAACGAGTCCTCTATCAGCGAGCGGACCTTGTCGCTCAACTGTAGCAATCCTTTTGTTATTTTCGGGTCCACGTTCTTGGCCTCGCCCTTCAGCTTCTGAGCCTCCAACGCGACATGGGCTGCTGAATCGGCCATCTGCTCGAGACTCTTTGCAATGACCCGGTTTCCGACCACGTGCATCGGACCCTCAATGCCGACTTCTTTCGCGACCCGCCTGTCCAGGACAGCTAGCAGTAGTTGGCGTATGATCATCCAGTAGATCCGGTCAGCCTCTTCCTCCATGTGCAGTACTTCATCTGCCATGGCGACTCGTCCCTCGACGACTGACTTCACTGCCTGTTCAAGCATTGAGCTGAGAATAATCTGGAGCCTGCGCATCAGGCCGTAGATCGGGAACTTGGTGGGATCGACGAAGCTCTGCAGGGTTACTGACTTTAAGGTCTGTTCTACAATTCCTAGACCGGTCAATCGTCTGCTAACAGCACGTACTTCCTCTAGATGGCGTGAGGAGAGTTCTTTCTTTGATGTAATCTGGATAGTGTCGTGTCCCGTAAGATAGTTGGCGGTGATAATTCTTGTCAGGAGATTCGGGCCGTCACATAGGTCTGCGTCTATGATGTATCTGTGGTTCTCCCGCTCCCTTGTGAGCCCGGGATAAACCGTGATGCCGCCGTCGGATTCTCGTCTGAAACTGACAATGTCGCCTTGTTTGAGACTGACTTCTTCGACCCAGTCCTTCGGAAGAGAGACGATAAGGGTTGAGTATCCGACTTTCTGGACCTTTCGAGCTTCCATCATGAGGGACATGATGCATATCCTCTATACGAACCGTACGAAGAACGGCGAATATATACTTGAGCTTCAACGTAAGCAATGTCTATACCTGGGGACGCGTGCTAGGAGGCGCTTCTTCTCTGCTCACCCTTGCCAGAAGGTTCTCGGCAAAATCCGGGTCCGAAAACTAGAGTGTTACAGAAAACAAAAATTCCTTTTCGAAAAATCTTATCCAGCAGGCCTCGCGCGCTACGGAGACCCCGAGCGTCAAACTGCTGTCTCTACATGTACTTTTTCAATACGTCTTCAATCCGCGCTTTCGGCACCGCCCCGACAATCTGGTCAACCGGCTTCCCGTTCTTGAACACGAGCAAGGTGGGAATAGCCATAATATCGAAGCGGCCTGACGTCCCAGGGTTCTCGTCAGTGTTCAACTTTCCAAACGCCACCTTTCCCCTGTACTCCTTCGCGAGGGCATCAATAACCGGCCCGACCAGGCGGCAGGGCCCACACCATGGAGCCCAGCAGTCAACGAGGATCAAGGGATACTTGGAGACGAACTGGTCGAAGCTGGAGTCGTCAACCTTTACTGGCGCATCAGGCGAATCAGTCATGTAAGATTCAAGACTCCGGTCTGCCCGCTCCGATATATGCCTGACATTATCCGGACATGTGCAATAAGCGATGATTGTCTCAGTCGCCGGGTAGACTGGAATCCGCCGCGCCACCCTTGCCAGAGCCGTGGCAGTGCGGACAGTACACGCTCTCCGGCTTGCCCGGGAAGATTTCCTTGGCCCAGCGGCCCGTTCCAGCACAATACGAGCACTTCGGGTCTGTTGACGGGGTTGCAGGCTTCGCGGTTGGGACTGTTGACATTTGTCTAGTCGATAGCCGGTTTGCCCGTTAGTTCGACCTGTCGCTTTCCTTTCATCAGCCGTGAGACCCAGAGAACGCCCGCCATCTCCAGCTTCATCAAATCAGTGTTCAGCTCTCTAAAGCTGACCTCCCCAAAGTTCGACTTTAGCTCCTTGTGCAACTCCAAGTCAGTCATCGCTCCCTTCTTCTCCAGAATCTCCACTATCGACAACTGCATGGGTCTGGGACTCCAAACCTTGCTCAATGCCAGAGTCACCAGGAACGTTTAGCCTCGAAGCAGCTAGGTTATCGGGACCGGAGCTCGCTCTTTCTTGAACCGTTTCGTAAAGCCCTGATACCAGTTCTCCATGTCAGGCGTAACCGACGGCCGGACCCTTTCCAAGGCGTCACGGAAATCTTCTATCGTAACGCTCTTCGTATCGATATCTCGTCGGAGCGATATCAGTCCTGCTTCTCGGGAGACTGCTTCAAGGTCCGCGCCAGAATAACCGGCGGCCTGTTGGGCGATGTGCTCCAAGTCAACATCTCCCGCAAGAGGCATGTTTCTCGTATGAATCTTGAGAATGTTCAGCCTGGTCGTGTAGTCCGGTGCTGGAACGTAGATGAGACGGTCGAATCTTCCAGGGCGCAAGACTGCTTGGTCGATAATATCGGGCCGGTTTGTAGCGCCGATGATCACGACATTGACGAGTGACTCGATCCCATCCATCTCTGTCAACAGCTGGCTGATGACTCGCTCTGAGACTCCGCTGTCCCCATAGCCCATTCCTCTCCTAGGCACCACTGAGTCAAGCTCGTCAAAGAACACTATCGATGGAGCAGCTGTTCGGCCTTTCCTGAAGACTTCGCGTATCGCCTTTTCCGATTCGCCTACCCACTTACTGAAGAGCTCAGGTCCTTTGATCGAGATGAAGTTGGCCTCGCTCTCCGTCGCTACTGCCTTAGCAAGCATCGTCTTGCCACAGCCTGGGGGTCCGAAGAGGAGAATGCCCTTCGGCGGTCTTATTCCAACTCTCTTGAAAACCTCAGGCTTCTTGATCGGCCACTCAACAGCCTCCTGAAGCTCCTGTTTGACCTCGGTCAGCCCGCCTACATCTGCCCAGTTGACATTGGGTACCTCGATGTAGACTTCACGCATCGCGGTCGGTGTGATCTCTCTGTAAGCGTTCGTAAAGTCCTCGATGTTTACCTCCATCTTTTCCAGTATTCCCGTCGGTATCCTTTCCTCTTCGAGATTGATCTCTGGGAGGTATCGTCGTAGCGCCTTCATTGCGCCCTCTCTGCAGAGAGCAGATATGTCGGCACCGGTATAACCGTGACACATGTCCGAGAGACGATGCAGGTCAACGTCAGACGCGAGCGGCATTGTTCTGGTGTGTATCTGGAGAATCTCGTACCGTCCCATCTTGTCCGGGACGCCGATCTCAATCTCACGGTCGAATCGTCCGGGACGTCTCAGAGCAGGATCTATCGCATTCGGTCTGTTTGTGGCACCAATGACGATAATGTTTCCACGTGCACCCATCCCGTCCATCAGTGATAGTAGCTGTGCGACGACTCGTCTCTCGACTTCTCCGGTGACTTCCTCTCGCTTGGGAGCGATCGCGTCCATCTCGTCGATGAATATGATACTAGGAGCAGTCTCCTGCGCCTTCTGGAAGATCTCGCGGAGCCTAGCCTCAGACTCACCGTAGAACTTCGACATTATTTCGGGACCCGAGATGACGTAGAAGTTCGCGTCCGACTCGTTAGCGACAGCCTTCGCCAGCAGTGTCTTTCCACATCCCGGCGGACCGTACAAGAAAACTCCCTTAGGCGGTTCAATGCCGAGCCGCTGGAAGAGCTCTGGATGACGCAGAGGAAGCTCGACCATCTCCCGAATCCTCTGGATCTCACTGTGAAGCCCTCCAATGTCCTCGTAGGTGACAATCGGTATACCCTTCTTCTCCGGGGTCGGCTCACTCATCACCTGGACGACAGTCGACTCTGTGATCTTGACCGGTCCGTGCGGACGCGTCCTAGTCGCGATCAGTGGCACTGCACTGCCGAAGATACTGAGAAGAGTCATGTCCCCCTCGACAAAGGGCATGTCCATGAATCGGCGTTTGACGAATCCGACAAACTCCTCGTCGACGCTCAGTCGAACATCGGTTGGCGCGAAGACTATTGTCTGTGAATCTTTGACTTCGGCCTTTTTGATCGTGATATACTCGTTGAGGGCTACTCCCGCGTTTCTCCGCAGCAGCCCGTCCATTCTGACAATCTCCTGGCCCTGATCTTCCGCATAAGCCGGCCAGGCGATCGCAACGGTCGTACGCTTACCATGCACATCGATGAAGTCGCCGGCTGTTATCGCGAGCTTCTGCATAGTCTCATTATCGATCCGGACCTTCCCGTGGCCAACATCTCGCTGTTTCGCGTCAGCGACTCTCAACTGAACCTCTTTTGGCACAGTCATCGTATCAACTCCATGAGGCTAATATTCGAGAGAGGCTTGAGCAGACGCTTAGAGTCCGTAGACCGTAAATCGCTCTTAACCTTCAGTTTCAATTGGTTATTGCCCCTCAAAAGACTTATCGTCACCAATAATGGAATTAGTCTCTCTGAGTAGCCTCCGGGTGGCTAAAGACAACAAAAGAAAGCTGCCTAGCCCGAGCGGCGAGAGACTGTAACCCTTACTTCCCTTGACGATTAGCTCCCTGCGTGATGATTTGCTGACAAGGTCCGAAATGTACTTCGGATTCACGGCTACCTTGAGAAGATCTGTGAAGGACGCTGAATTGTTACAGTCCTTTACAAGATGGTTGAGCATCTGCACTCGCCGTTTGTTAGAGAAAAAGTCGCAGATCTCGCATAAGCTGTCAATATCAGCCTCTGACTCTCCCAACTCCTTCATAACAAGCTCTTTCACCCTCGGCTTCCAATCGCTCTCCGAAAGAGGAAGATCGAGTAAGACTCCCTCCTCGTTCTGAAGTGTAAATCTGAGACCCATGGTCACCTTACGAAGAGAATTTTTTCCTATTTAAGATTCCTGTTACTTAATTACCAGAAAGTAAGTATTACGCTATTCGACGTGAAACCATTACCTGAACTTCGCTCACGCCGTCCGTCTGTTTCAGCAAGTCTTCAACTTCGTCCATTCGCCCTGCAACCTCTTCCGGGACAAGGACATGAGCAATCAGCGCAACCAGGCCGAAAGCCACAGGCTCCTCTTCGTACTTGTAAATCGACGCCTTGCCATCCAGAGTCTTCCGGACTCTATCTTTGAGGACGTTCATGTCGGTCGTTGTGTCGGAGGGAAAGATCTTGATCGAGACGAGTACTTTGGTCAACTGGATCTTCTCTACGGTCCCGTGAAACCGCATTTTGGACATTTGTAGGGTCGGCCGAAACCACGGCATTTTTCGCATCGCCAGATGATTACTTCCCCGCATTGTGGACACGGAAAGTGGACTGCTCCTTCGCGGGGGAGTATCATGCGTCCGCACCAGTTGCATGAGGGCATGCGAACTGTGTGGACTTCTGTCGCCGTCATAGCCGCTTTCCGCGACGTTGGCTTAACGGGATAATATGTCTTCGTCCAAAACGCAGTCCTCTGGCTTCTTGTCGGTACGTAATCTGTTGAACCTCGGGAATCGTAGCTTCCTGTCAGTTGTGATGTTGGCGTAGATTATTTCGCACACGATGCTAGGCTTCACCCATGTTATTGGAGAAGGGGCTTCTACGGGGCCAGGGATGATGGGTTTCTTGACGACGAGTCTTTCGAGCCTCGGTTTCAACGCGTCGAGGGTCTTATCGTCGAATCCTCCACCGACATTGCCGACATGTACCAGCTTTCCATGATCATCATACATTGCCATGACCAGTGAACCGAACGTCGCCTTCCTGATTCCCTCCCCCTGAATGTAGCCGACCACAATGGCATCGAGTGTTCGTGATCCCTTGCTCTTGACCCAGAAGCTGCTTCGCGTCCCTAGCAGGTAAGGGGAGTGTTTCTCTTTTCCTACTGTTCCTTCAAATCCTAGCTTGAGCGCTTCCGAATAATACTGCACTCCCTGGTTTTCGACATGGTCTCCGTAGAGCAGATGCGGGCCTTCCTCGATCAGATTGTGGAGCGCGTTCTTTCTGATCTCCAGTTGGTCCTTGATGACATCTTTTCCGTTTAGATGAAGAAGGTCGAAGGCAACATATGTGACGGGGTTCGCGCCTCGAGCGGTCTCGACTCGCTTGGGATCTTCGACGCCAAACCGGTTCTGTAGCCTGCCAAAGTCGGGAATGCCCTTATTGTTGAGAACCACTACCTCTCCATCGATGATCGCTTTCTTTGCTCTGATTTTCTTCGCGACGGTTTGTATTTCTGGATATGAACGGGTCACGTCGCGGAGGTTTCGGTTTTGAAGCTCGAGTCTTCCGTTCTGTAGAAACATCAGTGCTCTTAGCCCGTCCCACTTTACTTCGAAGAAGTGGTTGTCTGAGTCGAACGGGTCTCCCGTCTTCGCCATCATTGGTCTGATGGGACGCTCGTGCCAGAGCGTCATCGTCTTTCTTGTGCTTTGATACTCGCTTTGAGTGCTTCCATCAGGTTCTTTGTCGGTTTGATCTCGGGGACTCGTAGCTCGATGACTTCTTCCTTGCCCTTCATCTTCGCCTCGACCAGCTTCATCAATGATTCCTGGTATCTGTCGCGGTATTCTTTGAAGTTGAAGGGTTTCTTCATTATCTTGATCAGTTGGCCAGCAAGCTCTAGTTCGTCTTTCTCAACCTCTAGTGGTTTCTTGAGTTCCGGAAAGTCTCTCGGAGTCCGCACCTCGTCCGCATAGTGGAGCGTCGTCATGAGTATGGCTCCTTCATAGGAGCGAAGAGCGATCAAGTGTTCCTTCTCGTGCATTACGACGCGGCCGACGGCGACCTTGTTGTTCTGCTCCAGCGCTTCTCGCATTAGATAGTAGGGTTTCTCGCCATGCTCGTCGGGGATCAGGTAGTAACTGTTGTCGAAGTATACCGCGTCGAGCTTGTCCGCATCTACGAACTGGAAGACTTCGACGAGGCGACCTGATTGTAGTTCTAGGGCTTCGAGTTCTTTGGGTGTGATGATTATGTATTTTCCTTTCTGAACCTCGTATCCCCGGACCACCTCGTCCCATTGTATCTCACGGTTCTCCTTGGGGCAGATGCGTCTGAATGAGAGCGGGACCTTGTCTTTGGGACACATTAGGCGGAGGCCTGTCTTGTGTTCTGAGATGGCTCCGTAGGTCTTGACTGGGATGCTGACTAGGCCGAAGCTGATGGCGCCTTTCCATATTGGTCTGGGAGGCAACTTGTCATCTACCGAATGGTCGCGGAGAACAGGACTTTTCTAGTCTACTCGGATAAGAGCATTGCTAAGGGCCTGGCGAGACTAGAGGGTTTCTTTGAAGAAGGTGGAGGAGATTGTCGAGGTTGATGGCCGGAAGATTACTCTCTCGAATCTCGACAAGCTGATGTGGAAGAAGGAGAGGATTACGAAGGCTGACGTTATCCAGTATTATTTGGGCGTAGCCGAGAAGATGGTTCCTCTCATCAAGAACCGGCCCTTGATGTTGAACCGTTTTCCACACGGCGTTCCTGGAAAGTCATTCGTCCAGAAAGACTGGCCTAATCATCCCGGCTGGGTAGAGATCGTAAAGGTCCGCTCAGAGAGTCTCAACAAGTCTGTCCGGCACGTCGTCTGTAATGACAAGGCGACGTTGATCTGGCTGGCGGACATGGCGTGTTTGGAGATCAACCAGTTTCTCTCGTCGGCTCCGAAGACTGATTGGCATGATCTGGTGTTGGTTGATCTTGATCCGTATCCGCCTGCGGAGTTTGAAGATGCCGTGGAGATAGCTCGCGCGGTTCATTCGGCGCTGGTCGAGATGAAGCTGCGTCACATGATCAAGACTTCAGGGGCTGACGGCTTCCACTTCCTGATTCCGGTGGTTCCGAGGTATTCTATCGAGACAATTCGAAGGTTTGTACTCTTGCTAGGAATATTGCTGGAGGATCTTGCGCCGAAGAAGGTGTCGACGTCTCGGAATCGTGCTCAGAGGATTGGGAAGGTCTATGTGGACTTTTTCCAGAATGGACTCCAGAAGACTGTGGCGGCTCCGTTTACTCTCAGGCCCGAGCCTGGTGCGCCGGTTTCGTTTCCGCTGGATCCGTCGCGGCTGAATACTCGGTTTCAACCTTCCGACTTTAACATCCGGACGGTTCCGGGGTTGTTGAGGCGTGGAGGTGTTCCCGCGTTTGATCCTTCGCCCAATCAACTGCTGGAGTCGGCGTTTGCCGACATGGGTGTGAAGCTGTAGGGTGGGTTTGGTGGTGGGCCCGGAGAGATTTGAACTCTGTCGACTGGACTTCGTCCGGGTTCACGACCCCACGATTATCAGTCGTGTGCTCCTTGGCGTTGCCTGCTGCAACATAACCGTGCTGAGCTACGGGCCCACTGGATTTTCGGGCTGGGTCTCAGACGGGTATTAACATTTCCGGGATTCACTGTTGCTCGGCTAAAGTCTTAAGATATGTTTACCGAATGGGCGTTTTTGGGGCCGGTAGTTCAGCCTGGTATACTGACGCTCGTCAGACCGAAGAACGTTCGGTTCGCATAGGCGCTCTGCCTAGGATGACCGAAAGGCCGCGGGTTCAAATCCCGCCCGGTCCACCAACGTCCGGCTGGAAAGTGTGAAGGAGTTTTTTTGTTCGGCCATACCCCGGGGGGGGTCGAGAAAAGATAACAAGAAAAAATAGTTAGCAGAAAAATAAAGATAACATCTCAAGACCGATATTTCGGAGCTCGATAAGAAGCAAGGCACAAGGATTTGGAGGAGGGACGGGGGGGAGTTTGCGTCGCGAGGCTCGCGAGCACACCCATTTTTTTCTGATCACTTGATTCGTAGCTGGACATTGCCCAGATTTTCATCAAGGATCCTGCTCGCGGCGATCTATCGTCTCGCAGATTTTGCCATAGAGGGACACTCTTTGCCGTTTTCAAGGCGTTTTCCTTGGGACTCTCAGGGGTGTTAACGCTGGGCTGCTTGCTCAGAAGGACTTGAACCCGGCTAGAAACTGTTTCTTGAGAGCAGTTGCAACTGGTCCTCGCCAGGCTCAGGCTTGACCGTCTGAAGAAAGTCTCGGGTCCGCTTGTTGGCCTCTCGGAGCCTCGAACATGGTTACGTCAGTTATTGTACGTGGAATAGCCATCTTGCGTTTCCTACACCTTCCAAGCGATCCAGAACTGATGACCGAGATGAGCAACGAACGAGTCCAGCTCTCAAAGACCGGGCAGGTACAATTCTCACATCCCGCCGGGACCCACGACGACACTCTGGGCGGTCGCACCGGCAGTCTACGCAGCAAGAAACGAAATCACCCCATACCATCCAGTAGCCCTAAGCAAGAATCCGAACTACATCGGACCCACATTCGACTCACGACGCCATAGACCGAGCCCGGGACCATTCAACACGTCAAGGCCAGGAGACCCCCCCCATGGACTATTGTGAACAACCAACCATGGACCATGCGACGATAGAATCAAGGAAAGATTCAATCCTGGCAAGACATAGACTGGTCGACAACCTTTGAATCACCTACACTCTCTCTGTGTTCCCCTTACATTTTTTCATATCATTTACCATTTGCCGGAGTCCGATTTGACCGGAGAAATCAATATGAATTAGGTAGGCGAGAACTGAGCTCTAGATGAGGGCATTATTACCCGTCTTACCAGCAGGAATTACGCATGCGTAAACCGCCTAAATGTAGACGAACATTAAGCATACCAAAGAAATCGTCTCAACAATTTGTTGGACAGGTCGGTTCCTCAATTTCTTAAATCATCTATCCTTACACATTCGTCAGCAAATCGTGAGTGACTGGGCTCAGTGCAGGAGTAAAGAAGCGCTCCCTGACTCTCTCGATAATGTTCTAGCACTTTTGCCACCATTTTCGAAGTGTCAGGGTCGAGGTTGCTGAATGGTTCGTCGGCGATGATCAATGAAGGACTCTTCAAGACGGCTCTTGCTAAGTCCACCCTTTTTTTCTCGCCGACGCTGAGTTTCCGAGGCAAGTGCTCAAGTCTCTTTGACAACCCAAGTTTGGAAAGAAGCTCAGCCGCCTCTTGTTGTAGCCCCTTCGACCCTCGCCCACGGACTGGGGAAACCACGAGAAACAAGTTCTGGAGAGCGTTCAAGTATGGAAGAAGAAGGGGTTCCTGAAAAGAGAATCCGAGTCTTCTTTTCAATCCAGCTATCTCCCTTTCAGAAGATTTTGAAGTGTCGACTCCTTCAATCATGACATTTCCATTGTCTGGCTTCAGAATGAGAGAGAGTATCTTGAGTAGTGTTGTCTTTCCACAACCGCTTCGGCCTTGAATGCAGAGGGACTGCCCTCTTTCCACCCGAATGCTGATCCCGTCAACGGCCTTTATGGCTCCGTAGGATTTGTACAGTCTTTCGGCAATCAGAAGACTAGAACTCACGCAATGCACCTTCTATCCCTGCTCGTTTGACTCTCAGAACGTCGAGTAAACTAGCAGAGATTGAGACCGCGTAGGCGGCGGGAATCGAAGCCAAGATGTACGTGATCGATGGCGTGAACGATCCGACCACATTGGATCCATAGGCATCATACGGGAACGAGATCAACGATGACAGGGCGAATGCGATTCCTATGGCCATAAGAACGGCGACAGATGAAATCGTGGCATGGTATGTGACGAGGAATCTCAAGACAGAACGTCTGGTCCAGCCTTGGCTAATCAGTAGGGCTGGTTCCCAGCTTCTCCTTCCCATGGAAAGATACGATGCCATAAACGTGACTGAGGCTGCGAGGAGTGGAGCCGCCCAACCAATGAGACCGTAAAGGGGAGCACTTTGATGTTCAAAAATATCTAGGTTTGCTATGAGTGCCTCGTCATATGTTGCTACATATCCAGGATATTCTCTCAAAAGGAGGTTGATACTGCTCACAACAGGACGAACATCGTCTATGCGATTTACTTTCACGACGGCATAGTTTGCGCCAGGAGAATCAAATGTCTTCGAGAACCGATCCGGTCCTAGCTTCTGTCTCAGGAAGGCTTGATTCCAGAGCAAGCAAACCCCGTTGGTTAATGGAGGTGCTGCGTTCCTGCCTGTCATAGTAGCGTTAAATTTGATGCCATCTACACTGACCTCCAAGACGTCACCTACCATCATCGCTGACCTAGTACCAAGATTCTGAACTCCGCAGTTGGCCACGAAACCCGGCTCAGAATCACCAGGTAATCTTCCATTGATCACATTGATTAGTGAAGGGGGGAAATACCCCAGACCGATGGGAGCACTCTTGACCGTCATAGTAAAATTCTTGAACGTAATCTCCCTAACAGTGCCGTTCACTTGAGCGGTCACAGTTACGTTATGATATTCGACTGCTGTATCGTTGATATTGAAAGGGTAAACAGCTTGTACACCTTGAATCCCCCCTATGCTTGCCGTTGCGTTCTGAGGAAGCCCGACAACAGGGCCGCCTAGATTGTTGGAAACGACGACGTATGTAGATTCTCTACCCGCATATGCCAGTAATTGTTGTTGCAGTTGCTCGCCTATTGAGGGAAGAACAATCCAAGTTGTAAGACCTATTGCTAGAATGCCTAAAAGGAGAATGGCAAATTTTGGTTCACGCCTCATTCTCCAGAACGCAAGCTGGCTCAACCATTGTCAACTATCAAAGTCATAAAGGAGGAAAAAAAGGTTAGGGGTAGATTGCGATTGACTAGTTGTAGTAGAAGGTTACTTGTCCTGATGTCGAGATGGTGACCGTATCGACATTGATCCACATGTCATAGCAGTAGATATTTGTCGCGGCACCCTGTCCGCTACCAGATAGCACAGTGCATCCGTTATGGTTGATATTATTTGCGTCGGCCCAACCTACACATACAAGTCGGCCTGATGGGCTGGTACTGAACAGGTAGGGATACATTCCTAAGCAACCGTTGCACTCGGGGCCAACAAGCACGGCTTGGTTTGGTTGCACGTTCGAGAAATTGCGGGGCGAAGTTGCTCTAATTAGGGCGAACACTGGAGCTGCACTCGGAATGGCCACGAGTGTGCTCAATAGCAAAGCCAACGCAATAGTTCTTCGACCAAGCGGCAAGTGAGTCAATTTTCTCCGATCTGCTGTTTCCTCTGTGCCCTCTTAAGCTGGCCAGGAACAATATTCTAGAACAATGTTACAGCTCTTGGGAGGAGTCTAGAATGATCTCACCGCTCGGTTTTTTTAGGGCTACTCGAGCGCACACTAGAAGAAAAGCGGTAAGCAAAACAGAAGATTCGAAACCCCTTACTAGAAGGGCTTGAACCCGCTCTGGTCTAAACCCCGACCGCCCCTAAATTTCTGCGCGGCCTCTCCAGAAAACGATACTTTTCTTCTATTACAGGGCAAGCACAGAGAAAACGTAAGAGCCATAAGCGCTAATCGTCGTCTTGTCTTTCGTAATGGTCAGCAAATACACCAAGGAGCATCCCGCCGATGTTTTTCCATGGGACAACGCTCGGGGGCAGGTTTCGAAATGCTGCTTCTGCAAAGCTGACTGCACATGGGTCATGTGTTCCAAATGTGCCGACCTGATCTCGAAGGGTCTCCCACCCCAGAAACCGACCTATCGCCCGCGCAAGCAAGGATTGTATCGTCGTCACACGTTTGGCGGAGAAGTACGTTAAGGCGGTTGCGAAGGCGCGAATGCAAGCAGAAGAGGCTTGATTCAGGCAGGCCTTCTGAGTAATTCGTCAAGCTAAGTTTCGTAACCGATTTATCAGCGAGGAACGATCGCAAAAATCGCAAGATCGTGTCGTCCCAGAAGCGGCGGAGGCTGGCCGCGATCATGTTCACCGATATAGTCGGTTTCACCCTGCTGGGACAGAAGGACGAATCACTCTCCCTGTCTCTTCTGGAAGAGCAGAGGGGACTGGTTAGAGAAATTCTGACTCGTCACAATGGAAGAGAGGTCAAAACCATTGGTGATGGGTTCCTCATCGAGTTCCCAAGCGCCCTTGACGCTGTCAGGTGCGCGTATGATATCCAAGGAAAGACTAGAGAACACAACGTCTCACTTCCTGAAGAAAAAAAGGTCCATCTGAGGATAGGAATCCACCTAGGCGACGTTGTCGAGTCCGAAGGTGATATTTCCGGCGACGCCGTAAACGTCGCGTCAAGGATTGGACCATTTGCTGAGAATGGAGGCATTAGCCTTAGCAGACAGGTCTACGACCAGGTCCAGAATAAGTTCGAACTACCACTCGAAACTCTCGGCGCGAAGACCCTCAAGAATGTCTCAACGCCAGTCGAACTGTACAAGGTCACACTCCCCTGGCAACAAGAGAGGCCCCCTTCATCAACTCACCTCGATAAGAAGCGCATAGCGGTCCTCCCATTCGCAAACATCAGTCCCAATCCTAGCAACGAGTATTTCTCCGACGGGATGACCGAAGAACTAATCGCGACACTCTCGAGAATCAAGAGCCTGGGCGTTATCGCACGAACGTCCATAATTAGATACAAGGGCCTGACTAAGCCTGTCGTTGAGATCGGTCGAGAGCTCAACGTCGGAACGGTGTTGGAAGGCAGCGTGCGAGTCGCAGGCAAGAAACTCCGAATAACAGCGCAGCTCATCGACGCCGGGACGGAAGAACACCTCTGGTCAGAAACATACGACCGTGACCTCGAAGACGCCTTAACGATCCAGAGCGAGATCGCCAAGCGAATCGCGAGAGCACTAAGAGTCCGCGTTCTTCAGACCGAAACGCTTCGTCTTGAGAAAAAGGCGACTGGCATACCTGAGGCTTACCAGCTCTATTTGAAAGGCCGACACTCGGTAAACACGAGAACAGAGAAAGGGCTGAAAGCCGCCATCGAACACTTCGAAAGTTCGATAAAACACGATCCAAAGTTCGCACTCGCCTACACTGGATTGGCAGATGCCTACTCGATCCTCGCTTCCTACTCCCTAGAATACGTTCCACCAAAGGAAGGTTTCCCAAAAGCCAAGACAGCGGCCGAAAAAGCACTCTCATTGGACGATCACCTCGCCGAAGCTCACGCATCCCTCGGACTAGTCAAGTTCTACTACGAATGGGACTGGAACGGCGCCGAAGCAGAATTCAAGAAAGCTCTAGAACTGAACCCAGGCTACGCCCAAGCCCACCAGTACTACGCGGACTTTGTTAAGTCATTCGGAAGATTCGACGAAGCCCTAGAGGAGATGAGGAAAGCGCTGGTTCTAGACCCGTTATCTTACTCGATCAATACTGGAATAGGTCACGTACTATACCTGTCCAGACAGTACGACTTGGCCATAGACCAGTACCGAAGAGTTGTCGAGTCGGACCCCTCCTTCGTCCCAGCTAGGCTCTGGTTTGGGAGACCCTACCTGCAGAAAGGCATGTTCAGGGAAGCCATCGAACAGGTCGAAGAGGCAGTCAAGCTATCACACGAGACTACCGTCTCGCTTGCAACGCTCGCGCAGGCACTTGCCGCGGCCGGTCGAATAGGTGACGCGAAGAAGCTGCTCAACAAGCTCTTGATGAAAGGTACTGAGCAGTATGTGCCATCTTACTGGATCGCGCTTGTATACACAAGCATGGGAAACAAAGACGAGGCAATGAAGTATCTGGAGAGAGCATTCCTTGAGAGATCAAGCTGGCTTGTCTGGGCAAACGTCGAGCCGAGATTCGACTCACTACGATCCGATGCACGATTTGCCTCTCTTCTAGCCCGCATCGGGTTCAAGCGTGCTGAGAGCGTAGGCTAGCATGAAGTCAAGGACGAGTCCAACCCCGAAAGGCAAGTCTCCTTCTCAAGAGATAGACGCTATTATCAAGGGTCATGATGATTGGCGGGGCGAGAAATTATCACTCCTGCGTGCTTTGATCAGGAAAACCGACCCCGGCTTGGTCGAAGAAGTGAAGTGGAAGAAACCAAGCAAACCGGAGGGAGTCCCGGTCTGGTCCCACGATGGAATAATCTGTATAGGAGAGGCGCTCAAGAATGCTGTTAGGCTGACGTTTCCCGAAGGCGCTCAGTTGAGAGATCCAAAAAAGCTCTTCAACACGCGCTTAGATAGCAACTCAGTTCGTGCCATTGACATCCACGAGGATGAGAGCATCAATGATGTCGCACTGAAGAATCTCGTCCGAGAAGCCGTGTCGCTGAACCGGACGAGGACGAAATCTCCCTAGGAATCCTTACGGGCAGATTCGAACCCACCAAACCTCTGTTCGAGACCAGGGAAACCATCCCTAGCTAGCCGGAACGAGAGTACTGAAACTCTCTTTAGTCAATTCATAAGGCGAGCAATAACGAGCTATCATGATGGCAGGAGCAAGATGCCCGCGATGTGGCGCAGGAATCGGAACCGGATCATCGTTCTGCCCCTATTGCGGCGCACAACTGGGCCAAGCAATGGGCCAACCCGCGGGACCGATGGGACAACCGATGGCACAGACTACTGGGCCCACTTATGGCACAGCGTATGCTCAAGGAAGGCTCGTCCCGCAGTTTAGTGGAAACTCGTACATCATCGACCAGAAGATTCTGGCAATAAGAGACACGTTCGGCATAAAGGACCGTAACGGAAGCCTGCTCGCGTACGTGAAACAGCAACTAGTTAGTTTCGGTCCAAAATTCTGGTACGAGGACACGAACGGTCAGAAACTCGGCGAGATCCACGGCAAAGTTCTCACCATCCGCCCGACCTACGAGATCTACGACGCGCAGGGACAGATGGTCGCCCAAGTGAAGAAGAAGCTGGTCTCGATGCTCGGCGAGAAATGGTGGATGGAAAACTCGTCCGGGCAGGAGATTGCGAAGATGAAGGGAAACATCTGGGAACACGATTACAACATCCAAGACATGTCAGGTCAGCCAATTGCTCAGATCCACAAGAAATGGGTCTCAGTCAGAGACTCTTACTGCATCGAGATACTCAACCCGTCCATAGACCCGTACATGATAATTTCCTACGCGATTAGCCTAGACCACACGGAGAAGAAAGAGAAGCACTAGACAGCGCGAGGACCCTTTACTCATTTTTTCAGTTTGGAATCATTGTTTTCCGCCGTCGAATGGTTCAGGTCCGATTATTGCAAGTGTTCGTCCGCTGACGCGATCTAATGATTCGCACTCAAATCTCTGATGCACTGGAGCCTTTGCACAACGAATCTGAACCAGTAGTCACAGTTCAGCATCTTGTCAAAAGATACGGACAATTCGTTGCTGTCAACGATCTTTCATTCTCAATAAAGGAAGGAGAGATCTTTGGAATCATCGGACCTAACGGTGCTGGCAAGACCACCGCCGTCGAGTGCATCTCCGGGCTTAGAGTGCCAGAATCCGGTTCAATCAGTATCCACGGGCTCTCGCCGCTGAAGGACAGGAACGCCATCCGAGGATTTCTCGGCGTTCAGCTCCAAGAGAGCACGATGCCTCCCCGCCTCAAAGTGGGGGAAGCGTTGAGGCTCTTCGCCTCTTTCTATCCGAACCCAGCAGACCCGGATGGCCTGCTCGAGAGCCTTGGGATTGGCCACGTCAAGAATTCCACTTACAAGAAATTGTCTGGTGGTCAGAAGCAGAGACTGTCGATAGCGCTCGCCCTGGTGGGAAACCCCAAGATGGCCATTCTGGATGAACTGACCACCGGGCTCGATCCGGAGGCGAGGCGCGAGACGTGGGCACTCATCGAGAGCATCAGGGACCGCGGTGCAACAGTGATACTCGTGACTCACTTCATGGACGAAGCTGAGAGATTGTGCGACCGCCTCGCCCTCATCAACCTTGGCAAGCTCATAGTGCTGGACACGCCCGAAGCCATCGCGGCGCAGGCGGGAGGAAAGAGGGTGCGCTTTGTTCCGTCCAAGCCCGTCGACGACAAGACATTGTATGCAATACCTGGGGTGAAGGAGATAGAGAGGAAGGAAGCCTACGTGACTGTCATCGGTGCCGGCGACCTCGCAGCCTCCGTCATCGACTCTCTCACGAGGATCGGAGTGCACGTCTCTGACATTGAGGCGAGAGGAGGAAATCTTGACGACGCGTTCGTGAAGCTGACAAGGGACGACACTTCTAAGGTTCAGGAGAGACCTCAATCATGACTTCGACACTAGGCGACCCGAAGGACGGCCGATTCCAAGGCCACTTTGCGGAACTCCTCAAGGTCGAGGGAAAGCTCTCCCTGCGAGAACCCTCAGGGTTGGCGATGGGCATCGGTTTTCCTATCATCCTGCTCGTGATGTTCGGCATCATCGGAATAGCAGTCCCAGGGAACGTCGCTGGCACAGGCCACACAGTCTTGGACATTTACGTTCCAGTAATCATGGTTGTGGGATTTATTTCCCTTGGAATCAGCTCTCTCCCTGTCACCCTTGTCAGGTATCGGGAGATGGGGTGGCTCCGAAGAGTTTCAACGACTCCAACGCCTCCTTCAAGACTTCTCGCAGCTCAATTGACTCTCAACCTCGTGCTTGCCTTGGCGACAATCTTGATTGTCATCTTTGGAAGCGAACTAGTCTTCGGGGCGACTCTTGACGTAGGTGTTCCGTATTTTGTTCTCTCAATCGTTCTCTCGATTTCGGTGATGTTTTCTCTTGGCATGGTTGTTGCGGCCCTGGCTCCATCACAGACCATTGCAAGCGCCTTGTCTGGAGGGTTATTCTTTCTCTCGCTTCTCCTTTCGGGTCTCTGGATTCAGCCTGCCACGGTGGGTGGGCCATTGGCGACGATCATGTACTATTCTCCGTCTGGCGCGGCCGCTCAGGCCGTACTCTACTCGGTCTTCAATGCCGCTCCGCCGGTTACCGCTGTAGTCACGATGGTCGTTTACACTGGCTTCTTCGCATTCATCGCTACGCGCTACTTTCGCTGGGAGTAACGCGTTTTCGTGCATGAGCTGACCCGGCTCGGATGCGCTCGGTCCCCCACGCCAGCACGGATCTTGGAGGCAAGACTTGTAGTTCACCAAGATGAACTGAACAAACTGACTCAGGTCGTCAAGAGCTCGGAACGCAGCTAACGAAAAATGTCGTCTCGGACTCCACCAGTTTGAATCAATGGTCTTGCGTCTCTCTTCTTCCGGCCCTCTGTCCGAAACGGGGGCAATAGCGAACCCGTGAACACTTCATCGCCGAAGTACTTGTAAAGCGCCTTCTTTCTTTTTTGATATTCAGGTTTAGACGCGTCGAATGGAGACTCAGAGATTAGCGTCAAGAACCCACCGTCCGGGAGCTCTTCAATTTTGGTCCAAGGAGCTGAAAGAAGCCTGTCTCTTCCGAACATAGTAACATATTCTGGGCCGAAGAAATTAATCCAGAAAAGACCCTTGAGGAGCCACCTTTCTTTCGGAGGCATATAACCGATAAGATTGCCGTACTCGTCAGTGAGCTCTCCGACCAGGCGTTCACTTTGCCAATTCTGAATGTAACCATTGTTCGCGTGAATAATCCCGTAAAGACCCTTTGCAACGGAGACAAAACGACGAAGCTGTTCTGGACTAGTAAACCATGCGGAGTCAACACTCATTCCGATATGATCAAACATCAGAGAATCCGACGCAGAGATAACGATCGAAACCTCCACCGGATTATGTCTCTGGGCAAGGATCCCGAGAGAATGTGGATCGTCAACCCACACATTTAATGGAAGGGTGAGGTTTTTTGGATCGAACTTCACTTTGCTGCCGTTTGTGAGCTTTCCTCCGTCAAAGAATTCAGGGATGAAAATGTCTCCGGTTTGAGCCAGAAAGCTTAGAATTCTGTCTCCCATTTCTCGCGTACCCAAGAACAAGTTAGTTCTCAGTTCGAGATGGATGCCCGCATCTCCCACAGCCCCTGCACGTTTCGGGATGGCAACCTCGTGCTTCACAGTTGTGTCACTTTGATCGGGTTCGAAACGACATGGCTCGAAACTAGTATTCATCATTTTCTCGAACTAGAGAGAGGCGATTTACGGCAAGATCTCTCAATCATGTCGGGGACCCGCGCTAGCGATCTACAACTTCTCAGTCCCGAAGAGGATAAAATCCCTATTCAGCTAAGGTGCCAGACCCAGAGTCTACCATAAACCCGTTAAACAAGCGCGATCCCGGCGGTGGTACGGCGACGACTCATCCTGAAGGCTAGAGTGCTCGTTGAATACAGTGCCCTCGTTCTTTGGACAATAGCGGCTATCGCGGTCGTTTACCTCGCACCAAGTTTCGTCTATGTGGTAGCCGTCTTCACTTTTGGGGCTATCATAGCAGCCTCATTGTTGATCGCCTGGGCCGCGGAAGCCTCTGAAGCCTCGATCAGCAGAGGATTGGCACTGGCGATCGTTGCGATAGTCCAGACTATACCAGAATACTTCGTAGAAGGCACCATCGCTTGGAAAGCTGGAAAGGAGCCCGCCATATGGCTTCACAACGTAATCGCCAACTTTACAGGCGCCAATCGACTCCTCACCGGCTTCGGATGGCCCCTCATCCTTCTCACACTAATCATTCAGCGAAGGCGAAATCATCACCTTGGACCATCGACGATAGCTCTGCGTAGAGAACAGAGCGTAGAGGTCGTGTTCATGCTCGGGGCCTCACTCTACTACATTTGGGTTCTGATCCAGCAAGAACTGACGTTACTCGACGCCGTTGTCTGGGTGGGAGTATTCGTTGCTTACATGTGGATGCTCGCGAGACTCCCCCGCGGGAAAGAGGGTCCGGAAGAGCCTCTTCTGGGTCCGAGCCTCGAAATAGTCCAGATCAAGTCTACGCGAAAGAGGACGGGAACCATCATCGGTCTCTTCCTCTTCTGTGGCTTGACGTTCGTTCTGATAACCGATAGTTTTGTCACTTCGATCCAGGACCTTGCGCAGATGTTCCTAGTCGGCCTCTTGGGTTCTGGAGCAGTATTCTTCACGATTCAATGGATCGCTCCAGTACTCTCCGAGTTTCCGGAGAAAGTGACCGCGTTCAACTGGGCCCGACAAGTTACGACAGCTCCGTTAGCTCTCTTGAACTTCATTTCATCCTCAGTAAACGAGCTGACTGCCCTCGTAGCACTGATTCCCATCGTGTACCTCGTTAGCAGCGGAGGCCTAGGATCGATTCCGCTCGGTCAGCTTCAGTGGATAGAGATTTTCCTGACCATGAGTCAGTCGATCTACGCGTGCGCGAGTCTCTTAGATCTGAAATACGATATTCAGAACGCGCTTGTCTTGCTGGTTCTCTGGATCGTTTCTACGGCCATTATCGAAACCCGCCTAGCGGTTGGAATCCTCTTTCTCGTTCTCGCTGCCTGGGAAACCGTGCGCAGCCGTGGACATATCGTTGTCTTCAGCGCGTTCCGAGAGACCGTTAGGAAGGGGGTGCTCCGGAGATGTTGAGCTCCGTCAAGCGAGCTTGTTGAGAGTCTTCTCTACTTCGGCCTCAGCGTTGTCTGCTTTGATGAAAATCGGCACATTCTCCATTCCTGTCGCGATGAAACTTGAGAGGAGCCACTCGCCTGGGGCAAACTCTAGGGTCTTCTCAAGGATCTGCTTGTCGATCGTGAACGTATCGCTGACCACAGTCCTGTCGTAGGGGCGTGGAAGGGTCCCCACGAAGTACGTATGTAACTGCTGAAGTGCATTTGTATTCAGATAGGCTATTCTCTGAGTAGCAAGACATCCGCCCAGACCATACTTTCGGCCTTGTCTGAGGAGAGTCTCGACAACCTTCGAACAGTCCTTGTCTATGCCGGATGAGCCTCCAAGGTCTGGGACGAATTCCTGGGCTTCATCGAAGACGAAGAGGACGTACGGTTTGACTTTGAACGCCCGTTTGCGTCTGTAGAGAAACTCTTGAGCTAGGTCGACTACAAGCTCCTTGATAACGTACGGGTCCGATATCGAGATACAAGTGAGGCGAGTCTCTTTCTCAACAAGCTCTCGTATACCTTCAATATCCAAGCCTCCAGTCGTTCGCTTTTCCTTCTCAGCGCGCTTGAGATTGTCGATGAGAGTAAGTCGACTGGTCGCCCAAGCGTAGACTCCACTTCTGTCCGAGATCTTGTACTCGTCAACAGCCGCTCGTCCCCATTCGTCGAGTTGTTTGATGAACTCCTCGTCGATGGGCTTAGAGTCGGTCATACCGTGCTCGGATTTGTAATCGACCACATCCTGGCGGATCCTGTCTAAGGCGTTGACATAGTGGGGCTTGTCTAGGCTCTCGTTTCGCTGCCTGTTCAACTCCTCAACAATGTCCCCGTACGTCGGAACCTTTGATTCCGGTTTGAGATAGTAGGTGATCTTCTTCTGGCCGAAGATTCGGGCGAAGACTTTCCGTGCCCTATCATCGTCTTCGTACTCGCGAGGCTTCACTACGCTGGCGTAGAACTGTTCTGCGTTTGTGACGGGATTCTCAAGGATTATCTTCGACGGGATCTTGTCGTCTGCGAAGAGGTCCATCAGGAGGAATGGATACTCGCTAGAAATATCGAATACGATCACTTTCACTTCGGGCTGATGAATGAGCAGTCGGCGAAGTATGTTCGAAAGAAGATTCGACTTCCCGGCACCGGTGAAGGCGAATATTCCGAAGTGGTATCGGACCATGGCTTCGAAGTCTAGATAGATTGGGATCTTTTCATCCATTGATTCGAACATCTGGATGGTCCCAATTCTGGGATCCTTGTAGGCATCGCTTGTCGTTGTCTTCGCGTTGAATCCGAGCTTTGCCAGTATTCTCTGATTGTACATGTGGCTGATCATGTCTCTGCTGAGAATCTCAGCCTCCGCGGCGATGACCGGGTAGGTGAAGCCCTTCTCGTACTTGGGCTCATTATCTCCGTTCAGAACAAGGTCGTAGTTTATGGGCAGCGCGCTGATCTGGACCATCATTGTTGACTTGTCGCTTGTGTCCCAGTCGTTGACGGACTGCTGTATGATCTCGAACTGCATCGGATAGTAGCTGTGCTCCGAGAGACCCTTCAGCCCATAGTGTTCGGGCCAGACCCGAGATATGACCATGAGCGAAAAGCGTTGGTCTTTGGGGTTTGACTTGAAGTTCCTGGCGGCTACGAGCATTCCTTCCTCGATGAGGCCCATGATGTCCTTGTGGTACTCTACCTTGATCCGGCATTCGTACCTTGAGGAGATACCTGTGAGTTCATGGGTCGCGGCCGGCATGAAGGCGGGAGTTACGGCGGCGAGACGAGCTTTGAATCGGCCGGTGAAGTCTGTGAAATATTTACTAGCTGTCTCTTCGAGCACTCTCAGTCTCGCTCCTTCTCTCCCGGAACGTGCTCATGTAGAATACGAAATGCCGTAACTTGGGACTGTTCATTAACCATTTGCCAGTCGTGTCAATGATCCGACGCATCTCTTCGTTATGCCATTTGGCAACCTTGTCAGCGATGAACAACGGCTTGTTGTGGCCGAATAGTTCAGGGACGCTGTTACTCGTCATTGACGCGAGAGTCAATAGGACAAGCTCCTGTATTGGATTGGCCATCTTGTTTGTTTGGAAGATGATCGGCTTTACAGGTTCGTCCGCGCTTCCGTACGAGTGTGTGAACCCTATTTGGGAGTCTGGTCGCAAGTCGAAGTCGGGATAAGCTAGCCTGTCGAGAAGGAGGACGTTGCTTCTGAGCTGAGGATCATAAGCGGTCTGCGAGAGCTGAATGTAGCTCTTCAGAAACAAGCGCTCAGGGATAATCTTGTTGCGTATCGCTCCCGCGACGTACCCTTTCCTCTTCTGAAAGTCAGGCACGATCATCAGGAAGGCCGAATCGTATTCGACCAACGACCACGGAACTGCGATCGCGTCGTGATTGAACACGCTAAGAGTCTGAAGAAGCATACGATCAGTGTTCGGTATGCGTGACAGCTGTTCCTGGGTCAGGTCTGACTTCCAAAGATCGTTCGACACCATGACAGGCAGGACATGGTTCTTGAGGTCTCGAGCCGCAGTATCCTTCGTCAATCCTAGGAGCAGTATCCGTTTCTTCCAGCATTCCTCAACCAGGAGGTTCAATGTGAAGAGAGTGAGAAACGCCAGGTCCTGAGTTGTGAGCCAATGAAGATCCCCTTTCTTCATAACTCGCAGGGGGTTCTGTTTTGGTTGCTCTTCGAACATCCTACGACCGAGAATCTCTACAAGTTTGCGTATTCGAGGCCAAGTCTTCCTATACCGATCTCTCAGAGAGAAAGTTCCGACCGTCTCTTCTAGGAATCCTTCTTTGACAGATTTCTGTAGGAAGCGCTCGACGCGTTTCTGTCGATCACTCTCTTTGATTCCCAGTTTCGGACAGAGAGCCGCCAAGGTCAACGGGCCGCTCTTTTCAATCTCGAGAAGGCATCGATATCGGAGGTAGTCGCCTCTGGGAGGCGGTAAGTCTAGCAAAGAATTGTCCAAGTGATGCCTAGCATACGCCAGATCGTTGACGTCTAGTGGAACGCCGTCAACGTCAAGCCCGAAGAGTGCTCCGTTGGTAGTCCAGAGTTTTCTCCTGGAAGTGTCGTAGATTAGACTAGCCAGCATAGTTGCGAGGCTTCTGTCGAGCAGGAGGATTCTTGGTCCGTTCTCTTCGCACGCGAGTCGATACGCCAGGTAGAATTCGGAGAAGGTCATTATCCAGTTGGCGACTGTGGAGTTGTTTGCAATCGCCTCGTCAGTGAGAGGTCTTGTAAGTGAAATTTCCGAGACCTCGCCAGGCTGTATGAAGCTCTGGTCTATTTCCGGGACCTCGTTAACATAAACGGGTACGCAACTGGACAGCGCTCGGCCGCTCTTGAGAAAGTGATCTTCGTATTCGACACTTGGCGGACCGTTATCGGCATATCTTATCGTACCGCGTGCCGCGTAGGACCCGCCAAAGAACACAACGAGGTCAAAGAGGGGACGGGCGTAGTCTGTGCCGTCAACTGCGGCAAAAGGAACTCTGTCGGTTCCGAAAAACTTCTTAGCGGTTTCATGAGCGGATTTTGGATCAAAATCTGACTTGATGAGATTCGCAAAGACACGCTCGTACATTCCTTCAAGAGTCTCGAACCGTGCGCGGTAACCTTCGATCTGATCCATCGCACCGTTCTGCAGAAGGGTCCCGGCCCTTTCGATAGCCGAGCTAAGAGACGATGACGAAGTTACTGTTTTCTCTACAGTAGACAAGATGTAATCGGGCTCGGCCAGGGGCCTATAAAGATGGGACTCCTAACCGTAAGTCAATCACTGAAATTGTCATGAACCTATTATACGAATGATCTTCCTCGGCCCCAGTGATCCTCTGGGAGGAAGCGTGACCTGAAGCGCGGGTACATCGTAATCTACGCGCAGTTCGGACTCATCTTCTTGTTCATCTACGGTCTCTCTGCGGAGTACAGGTCTAATGCGTATCAGCAGGATTGGGTTTCGAATAATGCTCCGTGGCTACAATATTTTCTGAACGGATATCTGGCGGCTATGCTTCTCGGAATATTCATTGGCGGAGGAGTCCTGTTGGCCGCGGACTATTGGCGGACAAAGGACAAGAAGAGTTCGTTAAGAACTGTAGGTTAGCGAGACGCGAGAGCGATACGCTCTATCTCGTCGCGCTTCTTCACTGACGCACTCTTCGGGTCACGTGCCGCGGCGAGGATCAGCTCGTCGGCAAGGCATTCATCAACCGTCTTCGGGTTATTGTGAGATGCTTGACGAGACAAGTTCGTAATGTATCTCAGCGCAATGTCAACCCTCCTCTGCGGCGCAATGTCGACTGAGATCGGGTATACGATTCCACCGTAGGCAATTCTTGTAACATCTTCGGCTGGCGCTGCGTTCTCGATTGCTCTGACGAGTATCTCGATCGGGTTCTTCTTAGTCCGGATAGCGATGATGTCCATGGCGTTCTTGACGATGTTAGTGGCTCGAGCTTTGGCGCCGCCTGCAACTCCCGGCCTCATCATATCGTCAATTAGACGTTCGACAATGTTGATGGTCGACTTACGGAACCGTCCGTGTTCATGGCGGCCACTAGTGTGAGGTAGAAGGATGGGTCTTGTTGAGATGTATCGCTTGAGTCCAGGGTCGTTAGCCTCTATTCCAGCTGACTGCCATTTGCCGAATACTTTGACATCTGGCAGTTTTTTCGGTTCTTTGCTCAAGCGGACCCAGCGTTGTCCAGACGAACGGGTTCCAGCATTTTAAACATTCCCGGCTGAAATAGCGCTTCAGAGTCGAAAAGATTGATAGGCGGGACCCATCTCGACTTCTTCTGGTCCAACCCTTGACCGTTACCGAGATGCTTGAGAAACCCATTCCGAAAAAGTCGCAGTTTCCAATCGAGTCTCTTCTTTCAGCCCGGTTATTGCTTGAACCTCAAATCGTGGGCGACCGGATCTATTTTCTCTCAGACATAAGCGGCACCCTCAGCCTCTACTCTATGGCCAGCAACGGAAGCATGCCAGAGCCTCTACTCCCTGGCGGTCTGGCTCTGGTGAATCCTCACATCATGCCTGGCGACAACTTCCACGTTTCTCCCCAAACTCGCAAGGTCCTAGTTATGATCGACAAGTTAGGGGACGAAAATTATCAGCCGAACCTGATCCCTCTTACTGGTGGCATACCTGAACCGCTGTTCGGCGACAGATATCAGGACGAACAAATTGCATGCGTCCACTGCGACAAAGATCGGAATATTGCCTACTTCTTCCGAGACAATCGCAAGAATCCCGACATCGAATGTCTCAGAGCCAATCTAGACACCGGTCAGGTCAAGTCACTCGGGACAAGCATCTACGGCAACGCAGCCAACGGCGTGAGTTCCGACCACTCCACAGTGATACTGGCAGACGGCTATACTGCTGGAGACGTCGTCCTCTACTATTGGAAAGAGGGCATGGATGCAAGGAAGCTACTCTACGGGGTTCCGTTGGACCAGCGTGACGGAAAGCAAGTTCCCTTCACCGGAATCGGATGGTGCAACTTTGTCAACAACGATAAGGGACTATTGTTTGAATCAACCATCTTCCACGACGACGGCGGTCTAACCTATCTCTCGCTAGATGACCCTTCGAAGCCGATCGACGTCCCAATCAAAGGACTAACACACACAGGCCAGGGCGAAATGGTCGGACTAAGAAAAGTGAAAGGCGACACGTTTGTCCTGGAATACAACATCGACGGCGCCTCATGGGTCTACGAAGGACGATTCCATAGCGGGACACCACCTTCCTTCGAAACCGAGCGGGTCCTCATTGGGAATCCACCCCTATCTGGTGGCGTAGCTCTGGGAATTGAATGGCAAATCAAGAATGAGAAACCGTTGCAAACGGAGTACGTCTTCTCGTTCACAAAGGCCAACAGTCCATCCCAAATCTACCGTATCACCACAGGAGAAAAATCCGAGGCAAAGCGTCTTTCCAGTGAAAAGGTTCTGGGCATTCCAGACGAGTATCTTTCCCCTGGAGAAGATGTTAGTTACACATCATTTGATGGGCTAAGAGTCTCCGCTCGGCTCTATCTCCCATCCGCAAAGCTCGGATACAAGGGCCCCAGACCCCTGGTCGAGTATGTTCACGGAGGTCCTCAGGGACAGGAGAGGCCAGATTTCACCTGGTTCTCGATGCCGCTTATCCAGAACCTGACTCTCAACGGATTCGCAGTTTTTGTCCCGAACGTTAGAGGAAGCACGGGATACGGCATGCGCTACATGAAGTGGGTCGACAAGGATTGGGGAGGAAAAGACGTTCTTGACCACGTCGAGGGTCTCAAACGACTCGAGAAAGACCCGAGAATCGACTCCAGCCGAAGAGGTGTCGTCGGAAGGTCCTACGGAGGATACATGACCCTAACGCTGGCGTCAAGACATCCCGAGCTGTGGAAAGCAGCCGTTGACATGTTCGGTCCCTACGATCTGCCAACATGGGTATCGCGGATCCCACCAACATGGCAGACCTTCTTCCGACTCACTTTAGGCGATCCCGTCAAGGACAAAGACTTCCTCGTTGAACGGTCGCCAAAAACATACATGAATCAACTATCAGCTCCCTTGATGATACTACAAGGGAAACACGATCCGAGGGTTCCAGAGCCCGAATCAGCGCAACTCGTGAAGGACCTACGCGAGGGAGGGGTGAACGTGGACTACGTCGTCTACGAAGATGAGGGTCACGATGTGCTGCGTTTCAAGAACAGAGTTCACTGCTACAATACGATAACAGAATTCTTCCGCAAGAATTTGGGGAACTAGGCTTAGGACAGAGAAATTAGTATGGAGCGCGCTGCATCTCGATTCGGACTCATAGTGTCTTTCTTACTGCTGTGAAATTTTCGAGTTTCATATGGACTCGAAAACCTGACCGCTCGAACATATTGAACGAGCCACGAAAACTCAGATTATCTTGAGGAATCTTGTATGGGTTTTCCCAACTCATTTCCGGGTTCCTTGGGTACCCTTCAGCAATTGGAAGCTTCCACTTTTTGATCAACTCACACGCGGACTGCAGTAACTTCCAAGCCACACCTGACTTTCGATGCCGTGAAGAAACGACGAAGCAGGTTATCGACCCTACCCTTTCGTTGGGATCAAGCATCGCCTGCTTCAGGTACCGAGGGTTGGCATAGCTCCCTCTCGGAGCAACGTTGCACCAGCCAACGACCTTGCCTCCCGCATAAGCTAGTAGACCAGAGGCCTTGCCGGTCTCGATAGTCTTCTCACGGACGACCCGATTCTCAGATCTTTTGTCAGGTGAGGCGTTGATTTCGTCCTCTGTACGAGGGTCGTCGTAGAAGCTGCAATAGCACCCTCCCCACCAACGATTGTCTCTAAACCTGAGAAATGGATCATTGTCGTAGATATCGTCGAAGAAACGCAGATAATCGGCCACGAGATTGGGTTTCAGTTCTCGAACGAGAATCTCACGATCCGCCATACATGGACATCTAGGAAAGACTCGGGCTGTCTTTAGAAGAATCTTGCGGAAAATCTCTGCTTAGCAAGTTTTGTGTCGGACAGACTTAGGGTTGGCAAGTTACCTCGTCGGGCGACTCTTCCTTGCGAGCCCTGCGTGAACTGATGTGCCGCGGCTGAGAATCTGATGTAGCTTCGAATCTGCTACATTCCGCCCATCATGCCGGGCGGCATGCCGCCCATTCCGCCGCCCATGCCTGGAGGCATTCCTCCCGGAGGACCGCCGGCGCCAGAGCCGCCTCCCTTTGAGGCGATGACGTCGTCTACTCTGAGGAGCATTGTTACGGCTTCCACTGCCGATCTAATGACTTGTTTCTTGACACGTAATGGCTCGACGACGTTTAGTTTCCACATGTCAGCGGTCTTGCCTGTGTAGACGTTGACTCCGAACCATTTGTTGGCGGGCGTATTGTGTTTGGCTCTGAGGTCGACCATTATGTCGATCGGATCGATCCCGGCGTTTTGAGCAATAGCGACTGGTATAGCCTCAAGAGCGTCTGCGAAGGCGGCTATCGCGAGTTGTTCTCTGCCGCCTGCTTTTGTGGCGTAGTCTTTGAGTCGTTTGGAGAGTTCAGCTTCCGGAGCCCCACCGCCTGCAACAATCTTTCCGTCTTCTATGGCGTTCCTCACGACGCATAGCGCATCGTGGAGGGACCTTTCGGCCTCGTCTACCACGTGTTCAGATCCTCCGCGTATCACGATTGTTACTGCCTTCGGGTTCTTTGCTTCTCGAACATACACTAGCTTGTCGTCACCCATCTTCACTTCCTCAACGATCTTGGCTTGACCGAGGTTCGTTTTTGACAAGTCTTTGAGGGTGCCTACGACTGTTCCGCCCGTTGCCTTTGCAAGCTTCTCCATGTCTCCGCTACTGACGTTCTTGACGGTGAGGATTCCTTTCTTTGACAGGATCGACAGGGCCTCATCGTCAGCTCCCTTCTCAGTGAACAGAACATTCGCGCCCGACTGAACGACTTGATCAGCCATGGCCTTGAGAAGATTCTCCTCCTCTTGCAAGAAGAGTTCCATTTCCTCGGGTCTGTTAATGTTGATCTTTGCGTCCATCTCTGTCTTCTCAATTTCCAACTTTGCATTCAATAGGGCGATCTTGGCGTTGCTTACACTCCTCGGCATTTGAGAATGAGCGATTTCCTTGTCGATGACAATACCGCTAACCAATTCCGTGTCGGACAGGCTCTTCCCATGTTTCTTCATCACCTTGATGAAGTCGATATCAGCAGTGATCTTGGTCCCACTCTTCTCCATCACATCCTTCACGGCCTCAACGGCCAAGTCCGCGAAGTGTTCCTGCGAGCCGAAGATTCCTTTCGTGTTTAGCGATGTAAGGGCGACGCGTTTGAGTTCCTCATCATCGTCCGGCTTGATGCTGACACCTAGATCGTCAAGAATAGTCTGAGCTTTTTCTGCGGCAGCCCTGTAGCCATCGATAATTACGTTGGGATGAACTTCACGATCCAAAAGTCCCTCAGCCCCGGACAGTAGTTCGCCGGCGAGTACGACCGCTGTCGTGGTCCCGTCTCCTACTTCTTGGTCCTGGGTCTTAGCGACCTCAACCAGCATTTTGGCTGCGGGGTTCTGAACGTCCATCTCTTTCATGATGGTTGCACCATCGTTTGTTATGACAATGTCTCCGATGCTGCCGACCATCATCTTGTCCATTCCGCGGGGACCGATGGTTGACCGGACTGTTTCGGCCAAAACTTTAGCGGCCATTATGTTGCTTCTCTGAGCGTCTCTGCCTCTAGATCTCTGGGTTCCTTCCTTCAGGATTATGATAGGTATCTCTTGCGACATTTCAGATCAAATTCCGAGTGGGAAGAGGGCTATTTCATTCCGAGATAAACCATACGCCGGCCTAGTTCAGGGCGGAACCATAGGTGCGGGCGCGTTGGTGACCCAGGTGACCCTTGACGGCTAGAATCTGTCAGTATCACGTAAGACGTTGCAGTATCCTGAGACGAACCTGCCGATCTCGCCCGTTACTGGGTCGTAGCTATGGCGCTCGGTATTTCCGATATCCCGTCCATAGATGTGGACGCTCGTGGTGGGTTTGAGGGAGATATTGTCGACTCGGTGTATGCCGGTGTGACCGAGAACTGTCACGTGTCCTTTCTTGTTGACTCTCTCGCTGACCTGCTGAATCCTTGCTAGTTTGGGGTTGGAGCCGTCGTCTGTTCTACGGAACAGCGCCTCCCGTTCTTCGCCGTCGTAAACTCCGATCAATGCCCAGGTGAGGTGGTCGTGTATTGGGGTAGTTTGGCCCGGGTGCCAGACTCCGCCAATAATGGAGTAGGATTCGTCCTCTGGCATTTGGAGAAGATTCATCGCAAACCTGTCTTTACGCGGAGTGAACGCTTCGGTCGGGACAGAACCTGGCGAGCTTACCAGTTTCTCTAGGGCTGGTTTGAGGTGTACAAGGATTTCAGACTCTGAGGAGTACCGTCTGACTATTCGATCTACATCTTGAATGAAGTCTTGAAGAGAGTAGCCTTCCAGTTGCACAGTCTACAGTGTTGGCATCGAAGAATAATAGATTGCTGGGTCGGATTCCGGGCTGGGCAATACCTCTAAAATGAGTGTAGACGATAGCAACTCGATGCGAAGAATCAGCGGTTCGCGTTGGTTTCGGATTGGGAAGATTCCGCCCGACTCCATGGTCAGAGCCGTCTATTCCCACGGTGGCAAACGAAATCGAAGGTTAGTTCTTGGACCAGGAATAGGCAAAGACACTGCCGTTGTTAGACTTGCAAAGAAGCTCGTTGTTCTGACTGCCGATCCAGTCACTGGGACGACCAAAGACATCGGCCAACATTCGGTTCACATTAACGCGAACGACATAGCCGCGACTGGAGCCAAGCCTGTATGGTATCTTTGCACGCTGCTTCTCCCTCCCGGCACTAGCGAGAAGAGTCTCGCCAAGATAATGAGCGGAATCGACCACGCGTCGCGAATCCTCGGAATAACAGTTGCCGGCGGGCACACCGAGGTCACACGTGGGCTCAAGAGGCCCCTCATCGCAGGATTCATGATAGGTGAGATTGGAGGCAGGGTCCTCACATCGGCCAACATGCGCATCGGCGACTGGATTCTGATGACGAAGACTGCCGGGATTGAGGGGACCGCGATTCTCGCGACTGATTACGTGGGACAGCTAAATAAGGTCGATCGCAAAACGATTCGGAACGCTCAGAGTTTCGCGAAACATATCAGCATAGTCAAAGAAGCATTGAGCATCTCCAAGATAGCGGGAGTTCACGCGATGCACGACCCGACCGAAGGCGGAGTCTTGAACGGCTTGTGGGAGATGGCTGAGGCTTCGCGTCTAGGGATCGAGGTCTGGGCTGACCGGATTCCCGTGGCTAGGGAGACTTCGAAGATTTGCTCAACACTACGCTTGGATCCCTTGAAGCTGATGAGTTCTGGATGCCTTCTTGCATCAGTCGCGCCAAGAAGTGTAGGGCTAGTCGTGAAGGTTCTGAGAAATCGAGGAGTAATGGTCTCAGAGGTTGGCCGAGTCAGACCTCGCGACAAAGGCCGTTTCGTCGTGAAGTACGACAACAGAGTAGATCTCGCCGCCGTACCGCAAGATGAACTATACAGGCTAGCTTGACGCGTCCGAGGCTGCCTTGAACGGCTCCCTTATTCCTAGAACCAGTAACATCATTGCTAGTGCGAATCCTCCCATGAAAAACCAGCCTGCAGTATAGTTCCCTCCGTAGCTGTTTACGAGAAATGTGAAGATTATCGGGATTGGAAACGCACCCAGTATCTGGACAGAGTTGATGATGCTTATTCCGAGAGGCGCATACTCGTGGCCCACGTCCGGGTATTGACTTGCGCTTGCGTACATCGTGGAAAAGACGATAGCATCTAGGAATCCGACTAGTGGTATAAGGAACCAGAGCTCTAATGGTTGGGAGACCCCAAACAGGATTATTCCTATTGATCCGAGCATTCCCGGGATTAGGATGAAGATCTTTCGCCTTCTAAGACGATCGGACAAAAAGCCTCCCGAGGGTCCGCCGAAGATGCTCGCGAACATGATCAATGAAGCCATGAGGCCTGATACGTACGGAGAAATGTGGTAGACGTCTTTCGTGTAGGCTTCAAGAAAACTCGACGAAGAAAAGATCGCTCCCCAGAAACCCAGGACTCCGAAGGCGATGAGCCAGATGTTTCGATTTCTGAAAACGGGTCTCATTGACCGCCTCTGGGTTCGCGGGATCACCCTGTCGCGGGGAATAACAATCTGTCCAATCAGAACCGAGAGGACGCCGATCAAACCGCCCAATACCAGGCCGCCTCGCCAGCCGAGAAAGTCAGCAACCAAAACCCAGCCGAACAGCCCTATCGCACCGCCAATATTGAAGCAACTGTTGTAAAGACCCAAAACCAGTCCTTCCTCTTCCGGACGGAACAGGGGCGTCAGAATTCCGATCGCAGGAGAGAAGAAGAGCGCAGCTCCCAATCCAAGCAAGAATCTTGATATCAGAAGTACTGGAAAGCTTGGGGAGAGTCCTTCCCCGACTCCGGAGAGTGAAAGGATCAACATTCCTAGTTGAGACGTGTTCTTGGGACCCCATCTGGCAGAGACGATTCCCGCTGGAATCTGGAATATCCCCGCCCCTAGCAGAAACGAGGACGTCAGAAGTCCCTGGGATGGAAGATCGATGTTCAGCCCGACAGCGAGGAGTCCTGTTGCGCCGAGCAGTGGCGCGATGTTGAACCAATTGATTGTGTAGATGACACGGGAGGTTAGAACTGAGCCGAGAACTAGCCACCGTTTGCTTGAGGCGGCCTGTAGAGTCTCAGCTTCTTGCTTCATTGTCCCGATGGTCTCACGGTCATGTCGCGCTGTTCTTGTAGTTCTTGATTTTCGATGGGTCCTCTCTCATTCTTGCCCGTGGCTAGGGGTCTCAAGATCCACTTCATCCAGTCCAATGGGACGTGTCCGCTGGGCCAGAGAAGTCATCGGACCCAAGCTGGGGCTGGTGAATGAAAGAATAAAACCGTTCGGTCAGCTCAATCTCTAACATCTTCTTCGTACCGAATAGCGGAGAACTAGCCCGGGAGCTTTCTGAAACCGAAGAACTAGGAGGTCATGATCATTCAGCGAGTTTTTGCATTCGGACAGCTATCTCTCTAAGCTTTCCCTTTACCTCTGCATTATAGCCGCTCTTCGCCACGTGCAATGCAAGACTGTTCAGCTCGGCTCGTATTGCTGAGAGCGGATCTTTCTTGTCTACTCGGATCATTCCTCCGAAACATGTCTGACAGACCCAGGCGTGGAAGTACGGATCGTACTCGTGATAAGTTGACTCTTCACAATAGTGGCAGTATGGATGGTTTGGATCTGAAGGTCTCTGCGACAATTCGAAGACTAACTCTCATCGAGCCTTCAGGCATATTGGGATAATAGCTGAATTCAACCGAGCCACGCCATACTCGGTGACAAATTCACATCCTTGAAAGTAGGGGTAGTGCGATTAATCTACACATTATGAAACTGGAGAGTCTGGGAGGACACTCAGTCGGCTCCGATTACAGTTACGCCCTTGGCATTCGAGAGCCTAGGCGTGCGCTCAATGTGCACTCTAGTTCGGACCCGGGACGTGACAGTGTTACTGGATGCAGGGGTAGCTCTGGGTCCCAGGTTCCGATTGATGCCTCATCCCCGAGAGTTCAGAGCCAGGGACGAAGCTCGTCAGAGAATCAATGATGCAGCGGCTAAAGCCAAGGTCATAACGATTTCCCATTATCACAACGATCACCATACCCCGAACTATCTCGACCCGGTATGGCTTGGGAGCACGCCCGAATTGTCAGAAAAAACGTACTCTGGTAAGATTGTGCTTGCCAAAGACTTTCGAAGCAAAATCAACACAGCCCAACGGCGTCGAGGCTGGATGTTCAAGCAGGCCGCGGAAAAATGGGCTGAGAAAATAGAGACCGCGGACAACCGAACCTTCGAGTTTGGAAAAACGACAATCCGTTTCCCTCCCCCACAGCCACACGGTGAAGACGAATCAGGCCTAGGATGGGTCTTGCCTTGCATGATCGAAAAATCGGGAGAAAGGATCGTCTTCGCCCCTGACGTTCAAGGACCAATCTCAAAAGACACAGTCAAAGTCATACTTGACGAGAAGCCGAGCTTGGTAATCTTGGGAGGACCACCGACCTATCTTCAGGGATTCCGAATAGGCGAAGAATTCTTCCGAACCGCCCTCCACCACATGGAAATGATCGCGAAAGAAGTAGAAACAGTGGTCATTGACCATCACCTGCTTAGGGACGAAGGCTGGTACAAGTTCCTCGAACCGGTGAGAAAGTCTGCGGAAGAGAGGGGGCATCGAGTTATCACAGCCGCGGAACTTGCCCAGAAGGAGCCGAATCCTCTGGAGTGTCGTCGAAAGGAACTCTATGAAGAGGAGAGGCCCAGCGTCGAGTTTCTCAAGTGGGCCAAGCTTCCTAAAGAGAAGTTGAGTGAGACTGCTCCGCCGCTCTAGACAGAGACCTTGCTCTTCTTCGAATAGAACTCTTTCAGTACTTTTTGCATTACGTCGTCTTCGTATTCTTCTATTATGATCCTGAGTCCTTCCTCTGCTTGATCCTCAACCAACTCCTTCTTCGCGTAAACCTCGCAGATGTAGCTGTCTTCCTCTAGCAGACCCAGTCCTTGTTGTCCTTTCCCTAAGACGTCGAAAATTATCTTCATCAGATTATCCAGGTCCTTCACAGCACGAGTGTTCGTGGTCTTTGTCGAGCCTTTCCAGAGAAAGAAGCCTAAGGTTATCGTTACAAGATGACCTTTCAGCGCCTCCTTCAACTTCGCAAGCTCAGCCTGAGTGACTCGTTCAAGAATCGCGGTTCGAAGCTTGCCTTGCTTCTCTCCGATGTCATGACCGCTTCCCGTGGTAGGCGGCTCGAAAGGAATTACCGGAATGTCCACGAGGGTCCTGGTCGACGCGACTCGTTCAGGCGTCTCGGCCGCGGCCTCTCCGATCTCTGACTCTTCCTCATCCACCTCTGCTTCTTCATCTTCCATGGTTCTTGGTTCAGAAAAGCATCCACGTAAAAGGACTAGCATTAGCTAGTCAGTAGGCCGCCGGTAGTTCGGTTTTTTTTGGCTGATATTCTTATATCGACTGTTTTGGCGGGCTCTGTTTGGGCGGTGGTGGGGGACTGGGAAGCTGGTCGTTTCCTGTTACCCGAAATCGACCTATGCGGGAGTCCGCTAACGCTGGTGAGCGGTAGCCTCGACCAGGCAGAAGACCCGGCTGTCAACTATGAAACTCTGCCCTAACAGGTCGGCGGCGGAGGAGCGCTCTCTGAAGAGAGGGTCGCTACCTTCTCACGGTCGAATCCGGCGAGGCCCGGAAGGGAGCAGTCGTAAGGTCGACGTTCGACGCAGTTGGGATCCCAGGGTCGAGACGACGACCGGGACACCCTGCCTGGAAGAGATGCCCATCACCACGGACGCCACCACCGTCCATCTCAATTCCTATCTTAGAGTCCCAGGTTAGAAACTTGATGCGCGGGAAAAACCAGGATGCTCACGGTCGCCTCATCTACGACTACTTCGTAGGACGTCCGTTGGGCGTCGAGATTGTCGAGAGAGATGATGGCTTCATCAACTCAGGTGCGGGCGGGGCGTACCTGTCTCCGTTCGAGGACTGGCCAGCTCGAGAGAAGTCGGCAATCCGTTTTGCGAAAGGGAGAGTGCTAGACATTGGCTGCGGCGCAGGAAGACATTCCCTATTCCTGCAAGCTAAAGGACTGGAGGCAACTGGAGTAGACATTTCTCCACTAGCGATTCGAGTTTGTAGGGCGAGGGGACTAAGAGACGCCCGGCTCATGTCGATCGACGATGTTGGCCCATCCCTAGGCAAGTTCGACACGATCCTCATGCTGGGTAACAACTTCGGACTCTTCAGCAACAAGACCAAGGCCCGCGTTTTGCTAGGAAGATTCCTGAAGATGACGAATCGTAAAGCGAGAATAATCGCGGAAAGCCTTGAAATCTATAGACCGCCAGTGGACCCGGCTCACAGACGATATCATCTGACGAACAGAAGGCGAGGCAGAATGCCAGGGCAGGTCAAGATCAGGATACGTTACAGGAGCCTTGCAACGCCCTGGTTCGACTACTTGCTCGCTTCAAAGAAGGAGATGAAAGAGATATTGAAGGGGACCGGATGGAGGGCGAAGCGATTCTTCTCCTCTAAAGGTCCATCCTACATCGCTATAATAGAACGAGACTAGGTGTGCAAAGCATGTCTAAGCGTTCGACCGGATCTGAAAGACAAGAACTCTTTAGAATGATATCGGGATACAAGTCTACTCAAGCTCTGTTTGTTGCGGCCAAACTCGGCATCGCTGATTGCCTTGCACGTGGACCGAAGAACGCTTCCGAGCTCGCTCGAGAGGTTGGAGCCAATCCCAAAGCACTTCTTCGACTCATGAGATATTTGGCCGCGTTAGGCATTTTCATCCTAGACGAATCGAAAAGATTCGGGCTCACACCGCTGGGCGAGTTGCTCCGCAATGACATTCCTGAATCAATGAGATACAATGCAATCTTTGCCGGCGAAGAAAACTACAGGGCATTCGGAGCCATGTTACATGCAGTTCGCACCGGTGAAACGGCGTTCAACCATCTATACGGCAAAGGCCACTTTGACTGGTTGGCTGAGCACCCTGATGAGAGTTCGACCTTCAACAAGGCTATGGCTCAATCGCTACGGCGATTAGAGAATCCTCTCGAATCCTACGACTACTCAGGCAAGAGTCTGATAGTGGACATCGGCGGTGGACGAGGAGATCTAATCACCTCTATCATGCTGGCCAATCCATCACTGAAGGGAATTCTGTTCGACCTACCACAAGGAATGGGAGAGGCCAAAGAGCAACTCAAAACAAAGGGAGTAGCAGACCGGTGCCAAATTATCCCAGGGTCATTCTTCGATTCTGTCCCCAAAGGCGGCGATGTCTATGTCCTCTCGCGAATTCTCCATGACTGGCCGGATGACAAAGTAGCAACCATTCTGGCCAACTGTCGCAGGGCAATCAAAGAAGATGGCACCCTTCTAATTAGAGACAGCGTGCTGTCGGACCATGACGAACTCGCATCCATGCAGGACGTGACAATGATGATCATGACTGGCGGCGAAGAGAGAACCGAGTCAGAATGGAAGAACCTTCTTCAGTCCGCGGGATTCCGCTTAAACAAAGTGTACAAGAAAGAAGGTCAGCTAGACCTAATCGAAGCCAAACCAAACAAACGGCTTTGAGAAGCAACGCAATCAGTTGCAGGGAACCTGGAGGAACCTCTCGAACCGAACGGTAGGTTCTTCCTCGCAAAACCGGATAAAGGAGCGTTCTGAACTGTGATCGGTTTCGGATGTTGCAGAACAATCGTCTCTTTGAAATCGGTGTGATAATTCTAGTAGTCGGGGCTGTGATCGCCTTGCTCGGAGGTTATGGCGAAGTAGGCTACATCCAGTGCATTGCCTCGTCGGGAGCTGCCTGTACCGCGTCTACGAGCACCCAATACATCACAGTTTTCTTGGCAAATTCAGAAATGTTGTCAGTGGGATTGAGCATTGTTTTAGTAGGAGCAGTCATCCTGATTGGTGGCAGCATAACGAGTTATCTCGCCAGATTGGCTGATGCGCTGAAAGGAAGCGGTTCCCCAACGCGGCTGTGTCCGAAGTGTGGGGCCCAGGTCATTGGAACCTCAAAGTTCTGCCAGAATTGTGGGACCAAGCTGGGAGAGTAGGAAATATTCACAGATCGACCTCACCATTTCGCTGAACAACGATCAAAATCATTTGGTCACACGTTCTCGTCCAGCGACCCGTCTTGGCTAGTTCTTCGAACAGGATTCTGTACGTGGTCTCTCTGAACCACGCTACCAACGATGGTTCAGTCTATCTCTTGTCTAGCCTTTTCCCGATCGTCTTGGCGCTGTTCAACATCTCCGTTTTCCAAGTAGGAATAATCGTCGCCCTCGGTTACTTGGTCAATATCCTATTCCAGCCGGTAGTTGGTCATTACAGCGAAGGGAGAGATCCCGCGAGACTCCTCGCAATAGGAATTTCAGTCATTACCGTCTCCGTCGTCTCTTTCGTCTTCGCGACCGGCTTCCTGAGTCTACTAGCCTCAGTGATTCTTCTACGATTAGGATCCAGCTTCTTCCATCCCGTTGGAATATCCACTATTTCGAAATCGTACGGCGGTCCGAGACTGCAGAAGTCCATGGGATTCCAGAGCGCATTTGGCAACTTTGGAGTCCTTCTCGTGTTCTTGACGTCAGCGCCTCTCTATCTAGCACTGGGCTGGCGCGCGACATTCGTCGTATTTGCAGTCTGGACCCTTGCGGACATTGTACTAACACTAACTATTCTAAGCCGGCGACGTTCCGTGGTCCCAAACAGACCTCAAGCTCCATCAAACTCACAGCCAAAGACAAAGAAGACGATCCCTCTCTTCTTCGTAGTCGCAGCTTTCATCTCTGGTGGGACTTATGCGGTCATTTTGAACTTCGCAAATATTTTCCTCGGAACTCGCGCGCACTTGGACGTTTCACAAGCGAACCTCATTGTCTCCGCCTTTATTGCGTTCGCTTCACTGGGCGCGATTGCTACTGGGGGCTGGACCCGTTTCGTGCCAACGAATGTTCTCTTAGCCATCTCCTATCTCATTGCATCCCTTTCCGTTGCCGCCTTCACAGTGCTCTCCGCAAACGCGATTCTTGCTACCATGACTCTGCTCGTCACCGGGTTCTCAATTTCTGCCACATATCCTTTGACGTATACGGAGTTGTCGCGGTACCTGGGTTCTGTGGGTCAACAATCTGGACGATCTTTCGGAGTCCTATCCTCAGGTCAGACGATTGGCGCGTCGGTTCTGGGATTGGCTAGTGGATACGTCTCTCAATTCTTGGGATTGGAGGTGTCGTTCGGCTCTGTAGCCCTGCTTGCCTTACTTGGAGGCGTTTCGGCCGCTTATTGGATCAAGAGTAGCCGAGCGAAGGACTTATTAGCCGATATCGGATAAACGATATCGAACCAGCAAAATGTGGGGGCATAGGCATTGGGGCGGAATGAGGCGTGGGTGGCTCAGACCTTGGGTCATTTCCATGATAGGACGCTCACCCAAGAATGGTGCAGAGATTATCGACGAGATCGAGAAGATGAGCTGGGGAGGCTGGCGTCCATCACCAGGCTCAATCTATCCTCTACTAGACCAGATGGTCCAAGAAGGCGCAATCAAGAAGAAAGACGACGGTCGCTACGAGCTAACCGACAAAGGCAAAGATGAGGGCGCATTTCCGTTCGGCTTCCCATTCTCGCAACGACCAAACTCCGTCGATTCCATGGTTAGTGAAATGAGAGATTTCGTATCCTACTTCGAGGACCTCGCAAGGTCCAATGCTTCAAAGATTTCCGAGTACAGAGACAAATTGAAGGAGGTTGCTGACAGGCTGACGCGCCTGTTCGAGCAACGCTAGTCTAGCATCTTCGACAAAATCATTTTCAGGTCGACAATTCTTTCTTCTCTAGCGTAACGACTCGCACCTTTCAGCAGCATTTTCCCGTGCTAGCGGTTCCGGAAAACGTTCGCTAGTTGGCCCTAGCAACATAAGTTCATCCAATTGTCCCAGTGTCAACTGGATTCACTCCCAGGTGAGCGTGGGTGGTTCGAATGGAATTTGAGACGGGGGAAGAGGTGATTTGGAAGGGCAGATCTGCCTACCACATTCTATATCCTATTCTGGTCGTTCTATTCTTCTTCGGCAATTTGCTCATTGGCCTAGGGCCGATCGGACTCGTAATCGGAACAACTTCGTTCGTCCTTTGGATCCTATTTCTCATCGTGAGCCTTGTGACTCTTGTCGCTGACAAAGGAAAGGAATACTATCTAACCAACCGTCGCGTAATCTCTCACAGATCATCTCTCCTTGTCACGGACCTATCAAATGTTCGCATGGAACAGTCAAGACTTGGACGATTGCGCGGCGTTGGAAATGTCTATTTCGATTCGAAAGATGGCCGCTGGATTGTCTTCAAGCATGTAAAGGACCCAGGGCAGATAGTTCAGAGTGGATTGGGCCTAAGTGGCACTACAAGCCACCTAATTGGGATGCTCATCTGCAATTATTGCGGGACTCGAGTGCCAGCAGGTGTTGTGAAATGTCCGACCTGTGGCGCCGATATGTGATACGATAGAAGAATTCCTCCACACTCAGCTAGGCATTTTATACGCGGCCGACCTGATCTGCTGATGGAGGAAGAGTTCGAGTAAGTACCGATCTCGATCTCGCTTGAGCTTTGAAGGCTGTAGTCTTGGCTGGAGGGGAGGGAACGCGTCTTCGTCCTCTCACGTTTACCCGGCCCAAGCCAATGCTCCCTCTGGGTCCAAACCCAATAATCCATTACGTGTTGTCCCATCTTTCCAGGAACGGGTTCAAGGATGTCATCATAATCCCAGGATACCTGAAGGATCAGGTGATGGGGTACGTCGGCGATGGGTCCCATTTCGGGGTCCGAGTGACCTACGTCGTCGAGCCAGAAGGAGTGACGTTCGGAACAGCAGGAAGTCTGAAGCTAGCCGCCCACTTACTAGACGATACTTTTCTCGTCGTCCAGGCTGATGTGGTCAGCGAAATCTCGCTGAGGGATATGGCGAAGTTCCATTCGGACAAACAGGGCGAAGTCTCGATCGCGCTCACCAACGTAGAGGATCCATCTGCCTACGGAGTCGCCATCGTAGACGACGAGAATAAGATCACCAGGTTTGTCGAGAAACCCTCACCGGGCACCGTTCCAAGCAATCTAGTCAGCACAGGATTCTACATCCTCGAACCGGAAGTCTTGGACTATGTCGAGAATGAAAAATGGGATTTCGCGAAGGACCTATTCCCGTATTTGATGAGAGTGGGAGAGCAGCTCTTCGGCTACACGTTCGACGCATTCTGGGTAGACGTTGGGGAACTGAATGGATACCTCAAGGGGGTAAACTGGGTCCTTCGAAAGCTCACTACAGACCCGCAGAAGGATGCAAGGCTGATCGGAAGCCCGAGTGAGCCGGTGTTTGCCAGGGGAGACGTCAAGATTGGGCGAGGCTCCGAGATGCGTGGCCCGGCTTGGATCGATGATGGGGCTTCGCTCGATGAGAACGTCCAGATCAAGCCTGGAACAATTCTTAAAGAAAATTCTCATCTGATGTCAGGGACTAGCTTCGAGATGGGAGTCGCCTTCGAGAACACTGTCTTCGGACGCAATTGTATTATCAAATCTACAATAATCGGTGAACGGGCGATTGTCGGAAACAATGTATCGATGGATAGAGCGATGATCGGGCAGGGCTGCAATATCGGTAACGATGCTAAGATTCTTCCGGGAAGCAAGCTCTGGCCTAACACGCGAGTCGAAGATGGCAGCACGGTAGACGGTATCATTGCGGTCCCCCGAGACAAGTCGTTCTACTTTGACACAGGTCTCGGACAATACTCCGGAATACTCGCAACCTCGATCCAAGAATTTCTTGACGCTCTCAAGATAGTTCCTCTTGAGTCGCTAGAGTATCACATTGGACGCAGGGATTTCGAAAAATGGACGAAGGATGTGCTCGGTTCGATACAGCTCGCTGACAACATCCGGACGGTTAGAAGATCCCAACTAATGGGTGAAGACTTGAGGCTGCAACTGGTCGACGTTGTCAAAGAATGGGCCGACAGAGTCTCATCGCCAGAACCCCAGTCACAGAACCAGAAACAGGCCGACCCGCCATTAACGACCGTCTAGAATGACTTGAACCGCGGAAAGATACTGGATTTTTTCTTACTTCGTCTACTGGGGTTGAGATTTTGGAGCCAGTCGATCTTTGCCCACGGCTAGAATGAAGACTACGATTCCAATGGCGAAGGCTTGTAGACTTATCGCCATCATCACCACCGGACTGAATCCAAACTTCCAACCCTCATAGTTGATATATGCTGGGAGAATCATCAGCGCCGCAGCCAGAACAACCGCAACTCCACGGAGGATCTTGGCGAGATCTGATTCTCCGAGACGAGCAGCGTTCATGTCGACTAGACCTCTGATTAAAGGTTCACGCGCCTTTCCCATATATGAACGCTTATTCTTTCAGCAGGACCTTTCGAGCGATAGTAACGTAAGCTGTGTGCCCTATCATCCGCGACTCAGGTCGGACCTTTCCCGATTCGGTCTTAAACTCGCGCATTATGAGCTCAACCGCTTCAAGGACAAGAAATCCGCCTTTCCTCAAAGCCTCCGCGAGCTTCTCCAGCTGATTCACTGTTGGAGTGAAGCCTGCCAGCATCCCACCTCCGGCCAGAGCATCCCAAGCGGGCCCCACCATCTTCCAAGGATCGCCCAGATCAATGACCGCTGCATCCGCGTTCAACTCCAGGAATCCCTGGGATGGGTCGATATTTCGGAAAGTCACTTGATTTGATAGGCCAGTCTTCTCCACATTCTTTTTCGCTGATCTTTGAAATTCCTCCCGGTTCTCGTAAGTATACACGCGGCCGCTGGGTGCGACCGCCTGAGCCAACGCACCCGTAAGCGCACCACTACCTGTTCCCACCTCAATGGCGGTGTCTCCATCCTTCAACCCAAGTTGATAGATCGCGTATCCGATATCCTTCGGATACATTATCTGGGTGGGTCTGTTGAACGAATTGACCAGTTCCAGGAGTCGAGGTTTGAAGACTGCGAGGGACTGTCCGAGGCTGGTCTTTACGAAGACGCCATACTCTAATCCGACGAGATCCTTGAGATCAAGATACCCTCGATGAGTGTGGAATCGTCCCTCTCCCGCTTTCGCAATCCAGCTACGGTGAGCATCTTGGTAGAGGAAAACTAGATCTCCTTCTCGAATGGAACTCGTCAAAGTTCGGATTCTCAGTACAGGTGCGAGGTTAAGGGTTGTAGAAGATGTTGTTGCCTGGTCTATCCTTTGAGGGCCTTGAAAACCGCTTCAGCCTTCGAAGTACTGACTAGCTTCACTGTGATCGGGTTCTGAGAGTCATCTACCCGAATTCGAAGAACAGCAATCCCGACTCTCCACCAAGCCACTATCAGTGAGCCGACAAATACGACGAGTCCGGCTAACATTGCAACGTCGTATGGGAATACGGGCAGGGGCAACATTCTCGTTCCTGGAAACCACCAGATCAGGAAACTAGCAATGGCGCCGAGAACTGCAAAGGTCAGAGGTGGAAGAAGACTTTTCGTAATCAATTCTAGAGTGTTGATGCTTGCGGTTGGGACGTTCATGAACTTCTCACCAGTCGCAAACCTCTTCCCGACTAGAAGACGAGTATCGGTGACGTATACCTGATAGTTGACCCCTGCGCAGTGAGCAAGAACATTCTCGGGGCCAACCAAGCGTTGGAGGTTGGACAAGTCTTCCGGAGAAGAATCCACAATTTTGCGTTTTACCATGATGTAACCCGAGCCTCGAAACTAATCGACGTGTCCCGAATTCCGACTGATCCAACACATGTGTTGTCTAGATGGGAGAGTCCACGCGAGTCGTTCTACTTTTTCAGACGCCTCTCTAACACCCTGCCGTTCGGCTTCTCCTCTGCAAAAACTTGGCCCTGAAACCGTGAGACATGTACGTCTCCGGTAAGCCAGGCGTCTGGAGGAAGATCGGCTTTCAAACAACACTGAGACAGGAACTCTTCACTATCAAACCCTTCGTCAACAGCCACCTGGGGCAAAAGCAGTCCATGACTGCCCAAGCCCTCAACCATCAAGCCGTCTCTTCCAACCAAGATATTCTCTCTCAAATCGAGAGGATTCTTTACCCAGATGGGTTCCATAACGGAGAGGACGGTTGCTTCCAACACAATCCTCTTCTGCAGCTCTTCGAGAGTCACTGGTTCAAACCTGAAGTCGCTAGTTGCTGCTTCTACTGCTGCAACTCTGACCTGCTCGAGCAACGACCGGGTTGGAAAAGGGATTCCAATGCATCCGCGCAGATTACCGCCATTGACGTGGTCGAGGAGAGTTACGAAGACTCCTCTCTCCGTTTTCAACCCAGGACTCGCATCAAGCCCGTCCGGCAATTCCTTTCTTGAAAGATGATTTTCGACGGCGGCTCGGGCGGCCTTCACCAATACTGCGCCTTCCTCCAGTGTTAGCATTTCATCTCCTTGTCTTCTGACGCGATCTTTCGGGCTCCTTCCAACGTGTGACGTATCTGTTTCCAGTGGCTTCCCACCCAATACGTCTTCCCACAGTTACTGTTGGTGCATCTCCAGAATCTGTCGTAGAGGTCAAGACTCTTTGCCGGAACGGCATTGGCTGCGTCGGTCTTCGAAATCTCGTGAAGTTCGGAGCCGCACTCTGGGCACCTAGTCGATGCCATGTCTATCTCGAGTGAAATACCAAGCGTTTTCGCCAACAATCCGAGTCTAGCTTCCTCCGTACTACCGAGAATCAAGACCGAGCGAATCCTCTTGCCAAGCGCCCGATTGTACAGCTCTTCATCACGAGTTAACAGAACGGTCTCAGGTTTCTCGGAGCTTCGCAAAAGATCATTGTCGTCAGCATTTGACTCGTACTCTGCAACGTATCCTAGCATTCTGAGCCAACGAGCCAAACTTCCCAGCATCCCATCAACTACAAACCTCACGCAGAACCACTTCGCAAGACAGAGCCAGAGCCTTCTCTAGCTAGGATCTTTCCGTCTCCGTAGACGAGTCTACCGCCGACAATGGTGGAATGAACTGCTCCTTTTGTCTTGAATCCGTCAAAAGGGGAAAACTTTGCCTTCGAAAAGAACCTGCCTGAATCCACTTTAGACTCCTTTTTCAGATCAATTAGAACTACGTCGCCATCGGCTCCCTTTCGAATCTTGGCCTTAGACTTGAAACCGAAAATTCTTGCCGGATTCTCACTGAACAGATTCACGAGCAGCGAGAGACTCATCTGTTGTCTGCTGACCAAGGTCAACATCAATCGCAGAGTCGTCTCCAATCCTGGGACCCCTGGTGGACTCTTGCCGGCCGATTGATCCTTCTCCTTGATCGTGTGGGGAGCGTGATCGCTAGCAATGACGCTTGCGAGACCGGAGATTGTCGATCTGAGCAAGCTTCGCCTTGTCTCTTCAGATCTTAGCGGCGGAACCATCCACGCTTTCCAACCGAGACTGGACAATGCTCTCCCGGAGAGAAGAAGATGGTGAGGCGTGACCTCACTAGTCGATTTCGCGGAGGAGTTGATCTTCATGAGACTAGAGCGAAGAGTCAGATGACAATAATGGACATGGCAACGAGCCTTCTTTTGAATTCTGATGAGTCTGTCGACAGCTTGAGTTTCAAGGATTGGCGACCGGGCCTTGGCTAGTTCTTCGAAGTCATCTATCTGACTCGTATTCGTTGCTGTCGATAGATCTTCTGCGTGAACCGTCACAGGGATCCCAACTTGTCCGGCGGCACGCATCATTTTCTCAATCGCATCATCGTTTTCGACGTCGAAGGGCGAGATGGGCTTTGGTAAGTAGAGCTTGAGCGAGAATGCTCCTGCGCCTGCCAATGATTTTACTTCACGTGAATCGGATACTGCGGCAGCATGAAAACCGACGTTGGTGTAGGTCTTCTGAGCTGCCACATTCTGCTTCTCAATCAGCCGGCCAGCGGAATCAGTTGGTGGAATGGTGTTCGGCATGTCCAGTACAGTAGTGAATCCTCCTGCTGCCGCTGCAGCGGTGCCGGTGGCGAAATCTTCCTTGTACGCGAGTTCCATGTCCCGTAGGTGAACGTGAACGTCGATTAGTCCAGGTAGAGCCTTAAGCCCGGAAGCATCGATCGTCTTCATTCCATCGTTCGATATTCTCCGTCCGATTTGTTTGATTCGACCCTCTTCGATTAGGATGGAGCCTCTCGTGAAGTCGGTTCCATTCCAGATGTCTGCGTCTTTGACCAGAAGATTCCGGTCTTCTAGGTCTGCTGTGTCAGTTCTCTTCTTCGGCAGGGCCAAGTTCTTTTGAGCAGTCCTGACACAGGAAGACTCCATCCTTCTGCACTAGTGCTTCTGACCATGTCTCGCACTCATCACAGTAGCCGGATAGGCCGCGGGAGGTGCTGGTTCGAGGAGCCCTTCCAAGTCCAGCTTGACTCTTCTCAGAGGCTAGATCGATAATTGCTGGAGTGACCTCCAGAATATCCTTCATCGTCAAGATCCCCAGAAGTTTCCCGTTTTCCATGACGGCGAGCCTTCTGATTTTTCGCTGGTTCATCAACTTCGCGGCGTCAGTGATATTGGCTCCTGACTTGATCGTCACAACTGGCTTTGACATGGTTTCGCCCACAGTGACCTTCGAAGGCACGAGATTCTTCGCTGCGATTCTCTGAACAATATCTCGCTCTGTGATTATCCCGATCGTTTCTCCTTTCTTGCCGGAGACTAGTACGCATCCGATGTTATGCTTGGCCATAAGTTTAGCAACATCAGCTGCAGTGTCCGACTCTTTCGCGGTGATGACAGGCCTTGTCATGATATCTCGTACGATTACGGATTCCGGTTCGGTCTCGTGCACCGACAAGGCAGGACGACTAGTGGTCTTAGCGTCTATAAAATCTTCATCCGAAAAACACCGCGTTTTTCGGCAAAACGTTATCAGCACGATGGAAGCCGGTCTCCTCGAGCTTTGACCAGCAGTACAGGTTCGAACATCGCTGTTCAAACGGCAAAGGAAGTGCACATTGGCCGTCTACCCCCAGCGTCGCTAGTCTACTGGTTGCGGCTCGGCTTTGGCGTCCTCGCTGGAGTTATCTACAACCTGGCAGGATTCGGCTCACTAGGAGTGGGCCTTGGCACGCTTAGCATGATAACAGTAGGGATAGGCGTCTACTCTGTCTCCATATTTCTCGTCAAGAATCTTCTCGGCTATGGTCCTGAAATATTGAAGGGTCCGAACAAGCACGTGACGATAGGAATGGGGTCTTACGTCATCTGGATGATCTTTACGACGATTCTGCTGTATACTGTTCTAAATCCGCATCCTTCCTAGTCTTAGCCGGTTCCTACTTCTCCTCCGGTGCCGGAGGCGGTGCAGGGCTAACAGCGGAGGGAGTTTTCAGCGAAGACAGAAGTGTGACATAGTCCTCTAGCGCTTTGAAGTATCCTCGATCGTATTCTCCGTGAATCTCATTAGCGGCAAATTCTCCGAACTCTTTTCGGAGCTGGTTGATCGACTCTTCGCCGCGGGTCCCAAGCATCTTCGGGAGATAGATGTACTTGTCATCGTTTGTCCGGTAGGTCAGCAGCAAGCCCTCTAGGGCTTTGACGTATCCCTTGTACCAGAGAGCATTCTCTGCTTTCTGTCGGATCCCATCAAGCTCCTTCTCCGCATCCGTCCAAGCTCGTGCTTCTACGTTTTGAAAGAACCTATTGACAGACTCAGCTGGAATGGAGCTCTTTGGTTTTACCGACGACGTTTGACCTCATCCTCCTCTGATACGTCGAGAATGCCTGTCTCGGTCACCTTGAATATTCTTTCACCCTCAGGAAGGTAGGGGCTTGAGACGAGACGTGCTATTCTGATTGGACCGCTGGCCGCGCGGCGCAGAAAGACCCGCGTATGGCTTGTGTGAGCTACTATGTGTCCGCCGACCGCGTCTACAGAGTTAGCAAAGAACTGGTCGGGTTTGGACATGACCTGGTTCGTTACAACTGCCACGGCGTTGAAGCCTCTGGCGAGTCGTATTAATCGGTGCATGTGATTGTTCAAACGTTGCTGCCTCTCGGCCAACATTTCCCGTCCGAGGTACTCGCTCCTAAAATGGGACGTTAGCGAGTCGATTATTATCACTCGAATGTTATTGTCCTTGATAATCTGATCAGCCTTCTCCAACAGAAGGACTTGATGATCGGAATTGTAAGCCTCGGAGTAGATTATTCTCTGGGCAACATCGGTCGCTTCAAGCCCTGCCGACTTTGCCATCCGGACAATCCACTCGGGACGAAAAGTCTGCTCCGTGTCCAGATACAACGCGCCGCCGTCGAGACCACCCTTGTCAACCGGCAGCTGGACGTTGACCGCTAGTTGGTGGCAGAGGATCGACTTTCCAACTCCATACTCGCCATAGACTTCTGTTATCGTCTGGGTTTCAAGTCCGCCTCCGATGAGCTCGTCAAACGATTTGCTTCCTGTTGTGAGCCGTAGAACGTTGGCCTTCATCCTCATCAGCTCGTCGGCTCTGATGAATGATAGTGAGATGCTGTCTCGGGCTACACCTATGATCTTGGCCGCCTGCTTTTCGCCGATACCCGCAGGCACAAGTTCTCTTACGGTAGCTGTTGCGAGGCTTTCGACTGTGTGGAAGCCTAGTTCTTTCAGCTTGTCAGCTGTTGATGGACCAACGCCCGGTAGGTCTTCTACAACTTCGTATTTTCGGGCGGTTTCTTGAGTCACCATGGCTCACTTGAGAGCTGAACAGTTTTCGCTCTGTGCCGTATTTTAATGTGCGAAGGATGACGCGTCCCGCGATTTAGCTCGTAGATCCGTGCGAAGATAATCTTGCCACGGCCCAATGTACCGCGTTTCAGGTTTCACCGGTTACAGCACGCTTATGGTGATTGCGGAGATGGGCGTCTTGCGTTGAGGATTATTGGGGGTTGAGGACGAGGCCCAACCCAAGAAGAGTGGAAGTAGAAGGTACATCGAAACTTTGTTGGGCTGGCATGGCGAAGAGTCCGCGGGAGGCAACCTATACCAGACCACACTCCTCACATCCATAATCGAGTATGGAATCATACTATTCTTCGGAATCTGGATAGTCAGCGAGTATTTCGCGAACATCTACGAGCAGCAATACTTCGGATCCTTCGACCCAGTATTCCTAGTAATCGTCTTGATGATCGCCTCAGCCTACGGTTTCACCCGGCTTATCTCAACTCTACGAACCGTCCTGAAACCAGCGAAGAAAACTAGCAGATCTGAGGATGACTACTAAATGGTCAAGATACGACTAGGAACCACCATTTCACTCCTAGTCAACCTGTTCCTCACTTTCTGGCTTGTAAACCAGTATCTGAACGACGTCTACTTCCAGAACTACGTCAACGCCTCCATCGGACCCTATTCACCCTTCATAGTTCTCACGATTGGCCTCGGAGGCGGATCCGGCTTCGGCTACATGCTCCTCAAGAGACGGCACGGTGACCAAGGCCTCATCGGAAAAATCCAGAAAGCAAAATCGTTCAAACCAGGATCACTACTCTCGACCGGTGCGCCGACTGCATCTCCCTCGCGCCAAGTCCTTCCGACCGGCGCGCCACCATCCACCGGATCAAAGCATACAGTCTACGCCGTTCCACCGCTACCTAAGAGCCCAAGCCCGAGTAGTTCAAGAACGACTCCCAGCCTCTCTTGGTCAACAGGCGCCAAGTCTTCTGCCGATACTTTCCAGCCCCAGAAACAGGACTCTGTCGGAAAGAGCGCCTCGGCAGTTCTACAATCACTGAGAGCGGAAGCGTCGAAACCAACCTCCTCGCCCTTCCAACCCTCGCCTCAGATGCAACCCGCCCCTACAATGCGCCAACAACCCGAGCCCCCAATGCGACAAACACCGAGCCCGACCTGGAATCCTCCTCCATCAACAATGAATGAGGGAAGATCAGAACCCGGACCGATCTTCCAGAAACCAGGCCTCGATACATCAGCTAGACAGGGCGCTCCTTTCCCATCTACCCCGTCCCAACCCCAGAGTTCGCAGTCCTCTCCTGTTCCATCGAAATGGGGTCCTCCGGACCGGCCGAGTACGGGGCAGTCCGATACTGGTGGAGTGAGATCGATCCCGCCGCTACCCACTAAGTGGACTCCGCCTTCCGGATCTACTAATCCCTCTAGCTCCCCGCCGCCTCAGGGAATGCCTAGGCCCGGCCCTATGCCCATGAGACCCCCGGTTCCCCCAACGCAGGGCGGTCCGCGCCCATTTGTCATACAGGGTCCCGGAAGGCCAGGGGAGCAACGGCCGATGGCGCCGCCAAGACCTTTCGGTGCAGGCCCTCCTCGACCCCCGCCTGGACCGCCACCTGGAATGGGATCACAGCCCGGGTCTCCTCAGTCCGCGCAACGACCATCTTCTCCTATCGGCGGACCAATGCCAATGCCCCAGCCTTGGAAACCACCTACTCAGACTCCAGACAAGGAATCAGCAGACTCCTCAGAGAGAGCGGAATCATTCGGTGATCTATCCTCCAGCAGACCTGGAACAGAGTCGAAGAACCCTGCTCCAGGAGCGACCGGTGGCGGAGGAGAGATGGACTGGGATACGGCATTGGATACGATACTGAAGACTCTTCGGAAAGACCGGGGAGTTGGAGAAGCGAAGTAAGGACTTTGATACATTCAAGCCAGTTACAGCAAGTCTTAGGCTCCTGCGAAGCCGAGGCCTGTTTGCCGATGATCGAAAGGAGGGCGGGATAGTTTGAGGAGACTCCTGATCAAGCTGGTCGCGATAGAGACAGCCCTAGTGGGCTGGCTCTCATACTGGCTGTTCCTCGTATACGCCAACAACCCCTCTGTCGCCGATCAACTGTCTAGCAGCCTGCAGAGATTCCCACAGCTATCCTTTAGCACAATCGACATCGCAGTCATGGTAATAATCGCGACACTTGCCATCACTCTAGCCTTCAAATTCCAGAGAGGCCTACGGCCCGGGATTAGGCTCGAAAGAGCCTTGCAGATGCTGGAGAACCTGATGAAACGAAACCTCGTGCTAGAGGCGCAAGTCGCCGAACTGAAAATAGAAAAAGTTCACCCGAGCCCAGTGATCACATCGACACCGACCCCTCCAGTCGCCACCGTCTCTAGTGAGCCTCGGCCTGGATCGTGGGAGAAAGCGTTTCGAACACCCCTCGAAGCTGGGCCGCCGATCAGCACAAGGTCGACAGGAGCAAACCGCGAAGACATTCCCTTTGGCCGAGAGACAGGTGTTCCTCCGCCAAGAATCGAACCCGTCCCACCGACAAGCACACCAACATTTCCAAAGCAGACAATCATGATAACCGAGAACCTCGCTGAAAAACCAAAGCCGCAGACCGTTATTTCTGAAAGAAGCTTCGACAGACCGACGATGACTCCACCACCAGTCCAGAGCGCTTCGAGTTGGGAGGATAGTCCCAAATTCGTAGGAGAGTCAAGGGGAATCCTTACGCCTTCATCCCCCACCAGAAGAGCACCATCCGTGTCTGACTCCAGTGGACTGAGAACGCCCTACATCCCTGCACCGGCACCCAAGCTTCCTCCTCCAAGCGTTATCGTCGGACCAATGACCGGTCCTACGCAACCCAAAATCATTCCTCGCCCCCCTCGCCCAAGCCCTTCGCAAAAGAATCCGGTGCCCACCGCCAGTCCCACTCCACGAACCAGCTCCGAGGCCACCAAGCCACGAGCTGATCCTTCAACGATCAATCCAAGTCCAGCCACACCACCAGCCAGTGAAGATATCTCGACAGCTTCGGAGAAATCGGAGAAGACTCAATCGGACGATAAAGGCACGGACTACATATCCGCGAAGGATAGCGGAAAGCCTTCCGATGCGAGCAAGAAGAAATTTCCCTACGACCAAGACTGAAGGATTCTAGACAAAACTCTTCGGGAGAGCATTTCCGAGACTAGTCTCAGGTTTCCGATAATTCTCCAAGCCAGCCCTTCAACGCCTTCTGGTCAGACCGGGAATGCTTCTGGAGGGTCTCCAAGCTTTTCTGCAGCGTCAGCGGCTTGAACTCGATCTTCATCTTCTCGACCATCGGAAGAACGCCCTTGGCCAGGGAAGGCGCAACTATGATTGGTCGAAGCTTCTTGCCCTCGGCCGGTGGAAGGTACTTCAGATACTCAACGAGTTGCTTTACCGCAGCCGCTCCAGCCGGGTCTTTCTTGATCTCAATGACCACGGTGTTTCCCCAGAGTCAATCCCGTAAACATCGACAAACCCTGGAGCAACCTTCTTCTCGAAGTCTATCACTCGCAACCCCTGCTCGATCAGACCCGGCTCCGCCAGTATCGCCTTCTGCATCTCCTCCTCGCTCGGATGAAGAACAAACTCGGCCTCGTCCCTCAGACGAAACGCGGCGAGAAACTCAACTCTGTCCATCTCAATCGTCAGCGTCTCCAACGGACTCGGACGGACAGCCTTCACGATCAGAACCCCCTTCTCGATCCGAGTCTGAAACACGCACCCTGATGGCTGCCAGTTAACCGGCTGGTAGTCCTTGCCACGATGAACAAGCACACACCCATCACCCTTCAAGACAACAAGCCTTTCACCTTCACCCATGTCACTACCAGTCCTGCCAGAATACGTGACAGTGCAATTCGCAACCATCGCTACCATCATCCGAGACTCCAGAGCCTTCGCTAGCTCCGTACGAGCCCGGTCGAGTTCAGGAGAGACAAAGACCGGCACGGGATCTGCGCCTAGAAAGATTCAACTCTCCATCCGCATTATATCAGCATGATTTGGAAAAAGACGAGAGACAAGTCGCAGAATGGTACAACACACTCTCCGGTTCGTACGACGAACTCTATGGACGGGAACAATCGTCCAAACACAAAACCATACTAGAATTCCTCGGAAACAGACGTTTCCGAGTTCTCCTGGACATTGGTTGCGGAACGGGCTCATTCCTGGAAAGGGCCAACGAGATATGCGACCAATCGGTAGGGATTGACCTGTCGGCCAGTATGCTGAGGATCGCGAAAAAAAGAGGGATTCCAAATGCTGACTTTATTCTGGCGAGCTCATCTTCGCTACCGTTCAAAGACGAGTCATCGGACTGTACGGTCTCCATCTCGACTGTGAAAGCCGAGCCGAATCTTCCAGGGTTCATTGCGGATGTTGAAAGAGTCGCGCGCGGTGAATATTTGTTGGCGATGACCCTCTTCCAGCAGCCCGGGACCATAGATGCAGTATCTATGCCCGACGTTGTGCTATCAACAAAGATATCTGGACGAGAAACCCTCTATTTTCTCCGGCCAGCCCACCGTCCTGGAATGGCTAATGATTCAGCATTGAGCCTTCGTGGACTTTAAGAACTAGACCCGACCCTCTAGCACTGACAAGAATGCCCGGATGCTCGCACCAATGGCGCGGAAGAGGACAGATGGCCCGATGCATAAGATGCGGAAAACTGAAGACTGATTTCAGGAAAGAACAGCACAACCAGAAGATGCTGGCCAGAGAAGACACAGAAAGCTAAGCCGACTACAAGTCCCCAAATCTGACCGCCGTGGTTTGACAAAGAGTTTTTATGGTCTCAGCCGAACACGCGCGACAAGGCAGCCTATTGGAACCCTCAAGAAAGCCGCTCAACCTTCTCATCCGTAAGATGAACGGCGACGTAGCAGTGAAGCTCAAGAATGATACTGAATATCGGGGCAAGATGATTGATTGCGACAGCCACATGAACATAATCCTCGACGGAGCCAGAGAGTATCGCGGTGGTGAAGCAGCCACGAACTATGGAAGCTTGATCGTTAGAGGAAGCAATGTCCTCTACATCTGCGTAGCCCAGCCCAGCGGATCCTAGCTACTTCTTCTCAGCCGGACTCCCCGCAACGGGACCGATCATTCTGGAGAAATAGGGAGTTGTGCGGAATGCATACTTTAGCCCAATAGAGACCGGTATCCCAACGATTCCGCCCCCGACAACTTGTAGAATGTTGAAAGGAACTTCTGCCGATGCTGCAACAATCCCGGTGAAGTCCGAAGAGCCGAAGACAAGCGCGATGAAGAATGACTCGGCGAGGAAATACCCGAGAACCATGATTACGCTACCAGCCACCCACGCGATTATGGCCCATGCGATCATTTGCGTCCGACTCCGAACGTTACGCCTTGAGATCAGCCCAGCAACGTAACCCTCCAGTCCTTTTATGACTAGAGTGAAAGGAGCAAAAGTTCCGAATCCCCCAACAAAATCTGACAAGAACGAGCCTACCCCACCAGCGAATCCACCCACTGTTGGTCCGAACGTCAGCGCAGTTATGAAAATCATAATGTCTCCGAGGTTGAAGTATCCCTGAGTCGCGGGAATCGGAATCTGGAACAAATAGGTCGAGAGAAAAACAAGGGCTGTAAAAACGGCAGTCACGGTAATAGTGAGAACGGGAGTACGGTGCCCGGTGACAAGCACCCGCCCTCCGTCCCTCTTTGGTTCCATAAATCGTCCCCGGAGACTATTGTCTCGTAATTACCTGTTTGGGCTCAAGCTTCAGATTCTTAGCAAGAGACGCTTTCACCAGTCCAAGGTACGGAGGCGAAGGTCGTCCCGGTCGGGACTTGAACTCTGCATGGAACTGTGTTGCAAAATGGAAGGTGCTACTGGGCAGTTCCAGAATCTCCATTCTCCGATTGGCGTCGCTCTTCCCGGAAAATCTCAAACCCTTTGAAGTGAGTTGTGGAATGTACTCGGGGTTCACCTCGTACCGATGCCTGTGCCTTTCCCAAGCCTTCGACTTTTGATAGAGCGAATATGCAATGCTTCCCGTATCAATGGAGATTTCGTGAGCTCCGAGTCTCATGGTTCCTCCCTTCTCAAGCACACTATTCTGCTCCGGCATAAGGTCTATGACGTAGTTCTTCGAATCCGTACTCAGTTCAGAGCTAGCCGCATCCATCAAACCCAAGCTCCGCGCGTATTCAACAACTGCCAGTTGAAATCCAAAACAGATCCCTAAAAATGGAATGTTGTGAGTTCGGGCATATTCTATCGCTCTGATTTTTCCCTCGGATCCCCTGGAACCGAAGCCTCCAGGCACTAGAAGTCCATCAAAACCGGACAATACTCGGACTCTTGACGGGTCCTTCTCGAAATCATCAGTCTCGATAAACTCAAGATCGACCTTAGCATTTAGAACAGCGCCCGCATCGCGAAGGGCATCGTTTACGCTTACGTAACAGTCAGCGAGTTCTGCATATTTTCCGCAAACAGCGATCGTGACTTGGTTCTCTGGACCAAGATGTGTGTTGATCATCTTCTCCCAAGAACTCCATTCGGCCTCTTTGCTTGACAACCGGAGCCGGCTCACCAAGTACGCACCAAATCCCTGTTCGTCTAGGAGGGTGGGTGATTCGTAGATGCTTGCGATGTCTTGAGAGGTGAAGACTGCGGATTCTTCGACGTTGCAGAAGAGAGCGATCTTCTTTCGAGGCTCGGGTCTTAGAGGCACCTTACTACGCGCCACAATGACGTCAGGTTGGACCCCTATTCGTCTAAGCTCCTGCACGCTATGCTGCGTCGGCTTGGTCTTCTGTTCACCTACAACATCAAGCATTGGGACGAGTGTGACATGCACGTTGATGACGTTTCCGACTCCCTCGTCGAACCGGAACTGGCGCGCGGCCTCGAGGTACGGCAGTGATTCAATGTCGCCGACTGTCCCTCCAATTTCAACAATGACAACGTCGGCTCTCTCTTGTGCAATGTTACGAAGACGATCCTTGATCTCGTCAGTAATGTGCGGAATTATCTGAACACATTTTCCCAGAAAGTCACCTCGTCTCTCTCGTTCAATGACTGAAGAGTAGATCTGGCCGGTCGTAATGTTGTGGCTCTTGGGGACGTTTATGTCCAAGAATCGCTCGTAGGTTCCGATGTCCATGTCCGTCTCGCCCCCGTCTTCGGTGACGAAGACTTCGCCGTGGATGTACGGGTTCATCGTTCCCGCATCATAGTTGAGGTACGGGTCGACCTTAGCCGCGGTGACATTTAGTCCTCGGACCTGTAGAATCTTACCGATAGAAGCTGCGATGACTCCCTTTCCTATACCGGACATCACTCCGCCGGTGACGAATATGTACTTCGCCAAAGGGTAACAGAGAGAGGAACAATCACCTATTCAAAAGACTGACGGCGAAGACGTAGACGTGGATTGGAAGCACGGCCTGAAGGTCAAAGCCGTCAACGAGATAGGCTGGGAGTAATATTCAAGCCCTGACTAGGGGCTTAGCCTTTGGAGGAGAGGGCCTTCCTTCGGGAAGCTTGAGTCCTGCCTTCTGCCAGTCGTCCAAGAATCGCTTCAGCCCAACATCGGTCAATGGATGCTTTACCATTTTGTCCAACACATCGGGGGGCATTGTAGCCACATGAGCACCCAGCTTCGCGGCTTCAACAACATGCACGGGATGACGGATGCTGGCGACCAAGACTTGAGTGTCAATACTGTAGTTCCGGTAGATCTGGAGAATCTCCTCGATTATCTTCATCCCTTCGTGACCTGCATCATCAAGGCGTCCTATGAAGGGACTGGCATAGTCGGCACCAGCCTTAGCCGCTAAGAGAGCCTGGTTCGGGGAGAAGACCAGCGTAACGTTTGTCTTGATACCATCTTTGTGAAGCCTCCTGACTGCCTTGAGCCCTTCCCCGGTCATGGGGCATTTCACAACGACATTGGGTCCTAGAGCGGCAAGATCGTGCCCTTCTCGCACCATTCCCTCTGAGTCCTGACTTACCACCTCAAGGTTTACGGGACCCTGAACGAGTCTAAGAATGTCCGTTGCGAGTTCGACGAATTCTCTGTTCTCTTTGGCCATCAGTGTTGGGTTCGTGGTTATCCCGTCGAGGACCCCCATGTCAACGAAGGTCTTGATGGAAGGAATGTTAGCGGTGTCGAGAAAGATCTTCAACCAATAATCACCTAGCCTCAACTAGCTTCTTTGCAGCCTTTACAATATCCTTGGAGGTGAGACCGTACTTCGCCATCAGTTCCTTGTACTCTCCGGATTCTCCAAAAGTATCTCTGACGCCGATCATCGAGATCGGCACTGGATATGAGCCTGATACAACTTCAGCGACCGCGCTTCCAAGTCCGCCGATAATGTTCTGCTCTTCAGCCGTGACAATACCTCCAGTCTTTCTTGCAACAGTTGTGATCGTTTCTGCGTCTAGAGGCTTCACAGTGTGAGAGTCTATGATTTCGGCTGAGATCCTTTCTTTAGCCAGAGCCTCTCCAGCTTCCAACGCCTCGTTAACCATTACGCCGCAGGCGACGATTGCCAAGTCCGTTCCCTCTTTCAATACTTTGGCATGTCCAATCTTCAGGTGGGGTCGGGAAGAGTAGATTTCCGGAACGCTGGGTCTGGTTAGGCGGATGTAGAAGGGTCCAGAGGTCTTCCAGGATTCTTCGATCAGCGCTTTCGTCGAGGGGGCGTCCGCGGGAATTACAACTCGCATGTGTGGGATTGCCCGCATCGCAGCCACGTCCTCGACGGTCTGATGGGAGGCACCGTCCGGGCCCACGCTAACCCCACCATGTGATGAGACAATCTTGACGTCCAAGTTGGGATACGCGATAGCGTTCCGAATCTGGTCCAGGCATTTTCCAGGGACGAACGCGGAGTAAGTGCTTACGTATGGCATCTTCCCTGCCAGGGCTAGTCCCGCGGCTATTCCGATCATATTGGCCTCGGCAATCCCGACGTTGAAGAACCGGTCAGGGTACCGGTCGGCAAAAAGACTGGTCTTTATCGAGACTGAAGTGTCGGCTCCTAAGACGACTATTCTCGGGTCCTTTGCTCCTAGTTCGAGGAGGGCCTCGGCGAGGGCGTCACGCATCGCGCTCATTTGAACGAGCATTATTCGAAGCATCCCTTGTTTATCATGGATTCCTCATAGACTCTACAAGCTTCTTCACAGTGTCCTTGTCTGGCGCTTTCCCATGGTAAGCCGGGTCCCATTCCATGAAAGAAACCCCCTTACCCTTGACAGTGTGAGCGATGATCACGGTAGGTCTGTTGCGCATGTTCTCTGCTTTCTCTAACGCCTCGATTATCTGACGAAGATCGAAACCGTCGACCTCAAGGACATGCCAGTTGAAAGCCTTCCACTTGTAGGCGAGAGGCTCCATGGGCATTATCTGCTCAGTTAGACCATCCTGCTGTATCCCATTCCGATCAATGATAGCGGTAAGATTGCCCAGTTTGAATTTCGGAGCTGCCATGGCCGCTTCCCATGTCTCGCCCTCGTCCAATTCCCCATCTCCCAACAGCGCGTAAACACGATAGTCCTTCTTGTCGATCTTGCCGGCAAGTGCCATGCCAATCGCCGCCGACAAACCAATTCCCAAAGAGCCGCCTGGAAATTCGACTCCCGGTACCCGATTATCGGGATGCCCCTGCAATCTGCTGTTCAGTTTTCGCAGCGTCTTTAGCTCGCTGACCGGAATGTAACCGGCTTCTGCTAGTGTAGAGAATAGGACAGGAGCAGCGTGACCTTTGGAAAGAACAAACCTGTCTCTGTCAGGCCAGTCCGGCTGTTTGGGATCGTGCCTCATCTTGTAGAAGTAGAGCGATACAAGAATTTCGACGGCTGAGAGGCTTCCTCCAGGATGACCCGACTTAGCCTCTGCGAGCATCTCCAGAATGTGGGTCCTGATATTCACAGCTTTCTGCAGGAGCATGCCAATAGGAATCTGGGCTTGTTCCATCACTAGTGAACCGGAACCTGAACTACGTGCTCTGCAAGCTCAAGAGTTGTGCTAGCTTGAGATCGAAGATCGTTCAGATCCACTACTACGGTGCCGATCTTGTCCGCCTGTTGGGCCGCGGCCAGTCCTGCGAGGAGGACGGCTTCGCGGACGGAAGCCCCCGTAGCCATTGACATTGCGAGAACCGCGGTCTGACAGTCGCGTACTCCCACCGCATTGAATCCCGGTTTCGGGCCTTTGAATGCTGGGAAACTGGTGATGTTCTTCTTCTCGAAAAGGATCATTCCATGCTCACTCCTAGTCAAGAGAAGACTCTCACATTCGAGCCGGGTCATGAGATTGTGCCCCATGTTCCGGAGCGAAGTATCATTCACCATTGACACTCCAGTGGCTACGCTCCCCTCACGCGCGTTGGACTTAACCATCGTGACACCGATGTAGTCGAGATAGTGGCGTACCTTCGGCTGGGCCAAGACCTTCTTGCTCTGCACCCGACACTCCTCTACTACGTTGCTTATCAGCTCGGGCGTTATGACTCCCTTGTCATAGTCGGAAAACACGACACAGTCAGCCCCGTTGACCATATTCTTCAGGGGTTGCAGAAACTGTCTCGTAATGTGAGGCTCAACGTCCGATCGATACTCTTTGTCGATTCGAAGGTACTGCCTATGGTTTAGGATAAATCGGGTCTTTAGGCTCGTGGGCCTGTCGTTCACCACGACACCCGAGACGTCTACTCCTTTACGGCGAAGCTCTTCTTCAATCCAGCGTCCCGCCTCGTCCTTTCCTACGACCCCGAGCACCTTGACCTTAGCGCCCAGGGCGACCAGATTGTTGGTTAGGTTGGCGGCGCCTCCAAGGAGGAGCTCCTCGGAGAGGAAGTCGGCCACGGGCACAGGGGCCTCACGGGAGAGCTTTCGGCCCTGAGAGTGAACGTACCGGTCGACAATAAGGTCCCCGATGACGAGAATCGACTTGTTTCGAAAGCCGTCTACGACCTCGGTTGGATCGGAGACGTCCAGTGTCAACTGGGGTGCCAGAATGGATCGAGTGCTTTGAGGTTATTTAAGATTGTCAGAACAATGAGGACGAAATCGGAGGAGAGAAGTTTGAAATTTCTACTTTACGTCTTCGGCCCGTTTTACGAGCCTTACGCGGCACATGACATGGTCTCCATCTTTGACGCCGAAGATTTTCCTGATTTCTTCCGGTATAGTGATTCGTCCGCCTGCTATTACTTCAGCGAAGAAGGGAATGTCTTCTTCCTCAACTTGGATAGGCAACTATTGGCCTCGGGCAAATGGCTAAGAACCCGATGATATAACTTTTCCAGAAAACGTGAGGCCTGAAACTCTAGTTAGAGAGGAATTTTTCGTATGAAGACTGTTGTTGATTCTGGTTTCGCAGATCTTTCACATATGAATTTCGATGTATCCGATGAACAAAGATTCGTACTCGACGAAGTCGACAGGGCTTGCAGAGAACTTCGACCACTGGAGGACGAAGCGTACCTGGCTGGAAGGTTCAACGATCGTCTATCTCCATTATTCAGGAAAGCGCAGCTTCTGGGACTACCAATCTCGAGGCGATACGGCGAGGGTCAAGGAGCAGACGTCCTAACATATGCACTGGCTCTAGAAAGGATTGGTCAAGAAGGAACGGGAGTCCGAACGTTCCTCTCCGGGCACGTTTCTCTAGGACAGGTGACGATTCAGAAATGGGCCAACGAGGAGCAGAAGCAACGCTACCTTCCGCCTGCCACGCGAGGCGAGAAGGTGATGTGCTTCGGACTCACGGAACCGACTGCGGGAAGCGACCCCACGTCCCTTCGCACCACCTTTGAGGAGAAGGGGAATTATTTCATTCTGAATGGAAGTAAGGCCTGGATTTCGAACGGTAGCATAGCAGACGTCGCCGTCATCTTTGCCTACCCGAAGGGTAGGAAAGAGGGAATGTGCTCATTCATCGTCGAGAGGGATTTTGAAGGATACTCTAGCCAGCAACAGAAGCACAAGCTTGGCATGCCCACCTCTGATACGGGTTCAATTTTCCTTGACAATTGCAAGGTCCCGAAAGAGAACCTCATGGGACCCGCTGGAAAGGGCCTGAGCATCGCCTATTCGGGACTGATGAGTGGGAGGCTCAGTGTTGCCGCAGGATGCCTCGGAGTCATCGAGGACTGCATCAACGAAGCAGTGGCGTTCTCGAAACAACGCATCCAGCATGGAAAACCGATTGCCAAACACCAGCTCGTACAGAGGCATATCGGGGAAATGTCGACCAATCTTGAAGCCGCGAAGAACTTAGTGTACAAGTCGGCACTTTTGAAGCAGAAAAGCGACTCTGATCCGGAGGACAAAGACTTGCGAGACTACGCAGACGTGATGATCGCAAAGGCGAAGTACTTCGCGTCAAACGTCTCATTTGACGCAGCAGACCGGACGGTGCAGATTCTTGGTTCCAGCGGCTACAGCTTTGAGACCAGGGCTCCCAGGCACCTAGTCGATACTAGGGTCTGCAGAATTTACGAAGGCACGGATGAGATAATGGTCCAGAAGATAGCCGTGAGCCTGCTGGGCACTGAATACGAAGCTTACCACTAGCCGCCCGCCAAACAGGGACCAGTCAAAGAATCGCTCTCGACGAATAAGAGGTCGCTGTCCACAACGACTCTCAAGTGGAAACTACATTTTTCAGGTAGCCTTATTTTTGAGAACTAGCGAAATATCCCTAGGTATCGTGGTCCATTATCCCGAGGCAAGCCAAAATGAGATCAGCAAAACTACCCGCAGTTCTCGGCTCTAAATACGGTCCTTTATTGGTAATACAGTCAGTTGCTAACCTACTGCTTGCTTTTTGGCTATATCTGGAGTATACCCATAACCCGTTCATGCAGGCATACGTGTCAAACGTCTGGGCCTCTATTTGGCCAGAAATAGCCGCGGGTATATCGACTATAATCGCGGGGATAGTTGTCTTCGCATTCTACAGGACGAGGCAGGCCAACTCTTTAGCTGGAAGCGTCCGTTCCAAGTTGGAGGACTTAGAGGGAGCAAGCAACTTGGCTAAGCTTGACGTGTGTCCCTTCTGCGAGATTTCCCTCAAGCCCATCTCAGAGGGCAGGCTACAGTGTCGAAAATGCCGAAGATACTTCAAGAGCAGCCTGCCTAAAATGGCCGCGTGACGTGTTCAGTCCTAACCGAGCACCTTCGCCTTAGCCAAATCTAAAGACTAGTTCAACTTATTATTCATCTGAGCTTGTCATCATCGTTCGAGGAGCGGTAGCGGTGAACGGCGTAGATACAGAAGCATTGCCGTACCTCGAAGAAGCTTGCTACTACCTAAGGAAGAAGGGACTGTCCTTTCAGCAAGTCTCCAAGGCTCTGGAGATTCCTGAGACTCAAGCGAACCTACTATTCGAAGCCTACAAGTCAAGAGTGGAGAACGGGACAGTTGTCGAGAGTGAGGTGGATCGGAACCTCTGGGAGGACGTTTACAATGACTCAGTTGGAAACGAAAAAATTACTTTCGCTCGAGAGAATGGCTTCTACCATTGCCGTCGTTCCGATTTGGAAGCAATGGATAGCCCGGCGTTGATGAACATTTTCGAGACAAGCAAGAAGTTTCTCGACTTCGACATGTATCGACGATATCTTGACACTAAGCCTCCTGTCGGATATGATCCGATGGCTATGCAGAGACAGATCAAACGCGCTGTGGAACTGATTCAGGAGATTCTAAAGCAGAGATGGGAGAAGGAAGTGGATCAATAGAGTACGGGTATTCATTAAATCGATTCCCGTCTTACTAACCATCACATACTCGTACAATTAGTAACGAAGTCAATGCTGAAAAGCATAGACTCAAACTGAAATAACCATCCGTCGAGTCCCCGAAAGAACAACCTTGTCACTCGAAGGCTTTGAGGTCGCCATAGTCGGAGCGGGCCCGGCTGGCAGCGCAGCAGCACTTACCCTTGCCCGCGAGAGAGTTCAGGTTCTGCTGGTAGAGCGAGGGACTTTTCCCGGATCGAAAAACGTCTTTGGCGGAAGAATATACTCGTACGCTCTCAAGAAACTTCTCGGAGATTCATGGAAGGAAGCTCCCATCGAGCGGTTCGTCCGAAAGGAGGGAATCACATTCATGACTTCCGACAATGCGTTCTCCGTCGAATTCGAATCTAAGGATCCAGAAGGCAGTTTCACAGCAAAGCGCGCAAAGTTCGACAAATGGCTGGCCGAACAAGCAGAGAAGTCTGGAGCCTCTCTCATTACCGACAGTAGAGTCGATGATCTGATTATCGACCATGGCCGAGTAAAAGGAATCGTCGCTGGTCAAGACAAGATTCCGACCGATGCCGTCATCGCTTGCGATGGAACGACTACAGGCCTGGCGCGTAGAGCAGGCCTCACAACAATGCTAGAGCCCAGTCAGATCTCAATTGGAGTCAAGGACGTCATCGAGCTGCCGAGCGAGAAGATCGAGGAAAGATTAGGACTCGACCCTGGTCAGGGAGCCGCACACGTCTTCCTCGGCGCGTGCTCTGGAGGACTCCGCGGCGGAGGGTTCCTCTACACAAATCAAGACAGCCTTGCCCTCGGCATGGTCGTAGGAGGAGACGATGTCTCCACACAAAAGGCTCAATCATACGGCTTCATTGACAAACTTCGAGAACACCCAAAAGTGCAGCGCTTCATCAAGGGAGGAAAAACGATCGAATACGACGCGCACATGATCCCAGAGGCAGGACCAAAAATGCTCAGCCGCCCATATACTGATGGGATGGTTGTTGCGGGAGATGCGGCAGGTCACCTCCTGAACAACGGCTACACCTTCCGAGGAGTAGACATGGCCATTCAGGCAGGAGTCGCGGCGGCCCAAACCGTTCTGGAAGCCCGAAAGAAGAAAGACTATTCGGCGAACTCGCTGAAAGCATTCGAAAGAAAATTGCATGAGGACCTGGCACTCAAAGACATGTACACTTTTCACCGAGTCCCAGCCTACCTCAGGAACCGACGGCTATACACCACTTATCCTGAACTTGTATGCGCAGCCGCTGAGGCAATATACCGAGTCGATGGTTCTGGAAAGAAAAAGATCTCCAAGGAATTGAGACTCCAAACCAAGGGACGGGTTTCGATCTTCACTTTAATACGCGACCTAATCGGCGGGGCAAGGACATTCTAACAATGCCAGCGGAGGAAACACTGACACTTGACAAGAGGCTCGCGCTCGTAAGCTTCTCGAAGGACGCCGAACCATTCATCGTGGTCGATACCGAAAAGTGCAATCAATGTGAAACGAAACCATGCCTATACATCTGCCCTGCCGAAGTCTACACGTGGAAGGAGCAGCTCAACTACAATACTGAGGGATGTATGGAGACGGGTGCCTGTCTCATAGTGTGCCACAAGATAGGTGCGGGCGCAATCAACTGGAAGTATCCATCAGGCGGGAAGGGAATCACCTTCAAGCTTGGCTAAGTATCCCAAATCCTCTTAACCAACAAATAGGGCCACTCGCAGACCCCGGACCGTGAAGTTGAATCGTCAATGGTCGAAATAGCTCATGAACCCCTGAAACGAGTCGTTGTCCGCGAACTCGTAAAATACGACAACGCGCAACAGCTAGTAAACTCGCTTGCCATTATCATGAAAATGGGGCAACCCATTCTCCTCAACTGGTGCGAGGGAGTCGTCTTCGTCTCTCAACCAATCCCTCCCCCGGAAATGCCTGAAGAATATGCCAAAGGGGAGCTTTACATTGCATCCATCAGCTTCGCACCAATGGCTGACTTTAGTCACAACGTGAAAGCTGGCAATATCGAGATGCCAGTCATAGATGTGTCCAGGAGCCCGTTAAGCCAAGAAATAGGCCAGTTTCTCAAGGCCCACATGGAATGAGAACGCGAAGTCTCAAGTCTTTCCATAGAACGCTTTCATTTCTCGCGTAAGCGCTGGAACAACCTCAAACACGTCTCCCACTATGCCGTAGTCCGCAAAACCGAAGATAGGCGCATCAGGATCTTTATTGATCGCGACGATCACTTTCGAATTGATCATTCCGACACGGTGCTGAATCGCGCCTGATATCCCACATGCAATGTAAAGAGTCGGAGAAACCGTTCTTCCCGTCTGTCCGACCTGGTCAGAATGAGGCCTCCAACCAGCGTCTACCGAAGCTCTCGATGCCCCGACTACTCCTCCCATGACATTTGCAAGTTCTTCGAGAATATTGTAATTCTGTGGTCCACCCATCCCACGACCACCTGAAATGATGACGCTCGCTTCTGTTAGATCTAGTTTCTTGGCTCCTTGAGTTACGAACTCCTTCACAGCCATCCGTGAGTCCGGTCGCTTGAACTCGATTCGCTCGATTACAGGGTTCCTAGAAGGAGTAACTTCTTTGGCTGTGAAAACATTTGGTCGTAGAGTAGCGATACTGGGCGAGCTGTTGATTCTTGCCTTGAGCAATACCTTGCCGGCGTATGCAGGTCGAGTTGCTACTATTTTACCAGCTTCCAGGTCTAACTGAACGCACTCGCTCGCAACGGCGGTATCTAGGTGAATTGCCAGCCGTGGCGCTAGGTCCTTTCCTGTGGAGGTTGCTGCGGCCAGAATGATGCTCGGGTTAACTCGCTTGACGGCTTCCAGAGCTACTTGTCGATAGTAGTCGGGTTGATACAGAGCCAAGGAAGGGCCCTCGGCCAAAACGACATTGTCGGCTCCGTACTTTCCTAGCTCTCCAACGCGATCGTTCAGACTAATTCCGATTGCCAGCACGTGCTCTCTCACGTTGAGAAGATCCGCTAGCGTTCTCCCTGCGGTGACCGCTTCGAAGCTAGACTTGCGGAACGTTACTCCTGATGATTCCGCTAGAACTAGAACCTCTCCTGTCAAGGTTAGATCACCTTGGCTTCTTCATGCAAGAGCTTAACGAGTGATGGGACAGCGTCGACTCCCCTTCCAACAATCTTTCCTGGAGGGTGAGGCGGAGGATACTGAACAGAGACAATTTCAAGTCGTGAGGGAAGTAGTTGGACGTCTTTCACGACTATCGGTTTCTTTCTTGCAGCTACAAGTTCCCGAAGCGATGCATATCGCGGGACAGTCAGATCCTTTTCTGCAGTGAAAGCTGCTGGGAGCGTCGTTTCGACAATTATCGAGCCTCCTTCCACTTCTCTATGTGCAACTGCCCTTCCGTCTGATATCTCTAGCTTGACGATCTGGGTTACGCAGGGAACATCTAGCAATTCTGCGATCATCGGGCCGACCTGTTGGTTGTCGTCATCGACTCCTTTCTTTCCGAAAAGGAGGACATCAAATTCCAGCGCTTTCAGCTCGTCGGCCAGAGCCTTCGCGGCTGAGCCGGGATCGTCTGGGATTCTGTCACATTTGAGATGAACTGCCTTGTCAGCACCGAGAGCGAGTGCCTTCATTATTACCTGGGTTGTCTTTTCAGGACCCAGCGTGACGACGGTGACTTCGCCGCCGTGCTTCTCCTTGAGCTGGACGGCCTCCTCGAGGGCGTATTCTTCGTAAGGGTTGATTACGAACTCCGCGTCAGAGGTCTCAATCGACTTTCCATCAGCTGCTATCCTGATGCGAGCTGCCGTGTCCGGAACGCGACGTAGACAGACAGTAACCTTCAGCAGTCGACAACCTTCCCATCCAGAAAATCTGGGCGACGCATAAGGTTTCGGGGGGCTCTCTCGAGCATTTGGTAATGATTATGGTAAACAGTTAAAACTGGGAACCAGTTCCGCATTAACAAGGAAATCATATGGCACTCGGTGATCCCTTTCAGATCCTCCTGATCTTAGGCGTGCTTGCAGTCATTCTAATCTGGGGACCGCAGAAGATTCCAGAACTGGCGAGATCAATCGGCAAAGCTCGAAAGGAGTTCGATGACGCATCAAAAGGGCTGGTACAGCCAACATCTACTCCGTCGTCAGGTACTTCAACTCCGGACTCACTCATCGATACGGCACAGAAACTAGGAATCAGCACTCAAGGAAAGACTCGCCAAGAAATCTCCGATGAAATCGTGAGATTGGCACAAAAGTAAAATTCCCCAGAACGGAAAGCCCCGCAACTCGACTTACGCCCAGAGTTCTACCGGTGGGAATGTTTCTGCCAATGGCACTAGACAGGATTCATCAGCGGCCAGATGATAGGACCGAGGTAAGGGTCCGGGAGACGAAGAGCTGATACTTGTCTGAAAGTGCTGAGCCGGACAAAGTTCTTCCTTTATGGGACCACATCAACGAGCTTTCGCGGCGAATCAAGGTTTGGATATACGCGTTTGTCATTTCGACACTCTTCTATCTGATTTTCCCGGCTGACCCGATATCCTTCGTCCAGAACCCGCTTCAAATCTATCGTCCGCTGATTACAGAGGTGATCAAGGGAATCAGAGAAAGGCTCCTCCCTCCGCATTACACGTTGATTGGAGGTACCGTTACTTCTCCTCTGGAAATAATCGTCGTGGGTGCAGCGGTCTTTGGCTTTGCGACAAGCGTCCCAGTCTTAGCCTACGAAATTTACAAATTCGTCGACCCAGCGATAAAGCCCACCGAGCGACAATCTCTCTATCCATTTGTAGCCGCCTTTTCGATACTCTTCGTCTCAGGGGCACTGTTCGCATTTTTCGTCTTGTTGCCCTTCGTTTTCCTTTTCTCACTCCCGTTCTTCAGCGCAGTCGGATTTTCTACATTCATCTATGCGGATGACTTCTTCAACCTGATTTTTTTCGTTCTTGTTGCTTCGGGATTCGCGTTTACCGTTCCTGCAATCTTTGTCCTATTAGTGAAGCTTCACGTGATGGGGACTAGCGCTTTGAGGAAGAATCGAAAATACGTTTATGCTGTAACTCTCATTGCCACCGCGCTCGCTTCTCCTGATGGAGGACCGTTAGCTGATATCGCGCTGTTCGTGCCGATGATCATATTGATCGAGGGAGCTATGTGGTTCGCCAAGCGCTACGAGACGGATGATATCGCGGGAGTTCGTTCTGAAATCAGCGAGACGAGATGCTCCTACTGTGGAGGCCAAATGGATCCCGGTGGAGTATTTTGTGGGTTATGTGGGAAGGCCAGAGTCTGAGCCGTACTCGTTCTTGGGCGTGAGCCCTTTGTCCACACAGGTTAAATCCGAGAACGTTGCGGCTCATGACGAATGATGAATTTCCGCTGAAATATGCCTGAGCGTTCTCAGCCAACGCTATGACGAACGATAGGGCGGGCTGACCTCAGTTTAGCACGAGCCCGCCCAAAACGAGTCCCAGCTACAGCCATATCGAAGAATTGCATCGGCTACCGGTTTCACAGACGAGCTGGGAATCATTATAACAACGCAAATTAGAAGGAATTCTACAAGATTCCCAGCAAGCTCCCGAGAATCACATCTATGATACGAATTCCACAGTTGACCCTAAGACGGTCGGGAGTCTTGCAGAGAAGCCTGCATCTAATGGCGAACGTTGGAAACGCTCGTTCCAGCTCGCCGTATGAGGAGAAACATCTCAGGCGGTTGCTCTGGTATCTACTCGGTGGCACTCGCGGAGGACCCAACAGGGCTGAAATAATCAAAACTCTCCAGAACCGTCCATGCAATGCAAATCAGCTGGCAGAGATTCTTAGAGTGGACTACAAAACAGTCCAGCATCACATTAGGATTCTAGAGGAGAATGGTCTAGTTTCTCCTACGAACAAAGGAAGCTACGGTGCTGTTCTGTTCCTGACAGCGAAGATGGAAGGGGCCCTTCCGATCCTTGATGAGATTTGGAGTAGAATTGGAACAAGGAAGATAAGCGCATCGGCCAAGGAGTAAAATCGAGAGAATTGTCCTTTGCACTCTGGGCTAGCGCCCTCGTCGCATTTGCAAACATTGCTATGACGCTGGCCTTACTCGCCATCTACATCGGAACATATAGAAGGATAAGATCCTCCTTTACGCTGGGACTGGTCCTTTTCGGAAGTTTCTTCGTCATCCTAAACCTGTCGATACTGGTCTTCTGGCTGTTTCTCTTTCAAAACGTCAACGTCAGCTCCGCGACCAGTTTAGTGGATCAAGCGTCGGTCTACATGTTACTAGTCAACATTGGAGAAGCCCTAGCCCTCTCGAACCTCCTTCGAATCACTTGGAAATAGGAGCCCTTCTACTGGTTTCTCGTAGCCAACATCTGTCTCCAGATAGAATCTGGAAAGAATCGGGCAAGATCTGGAAAAACCGTTAAGTGCTGTTCCATAGTAGAACCGCCCAGAAATCAATTTGACATCAGAAGAAAGAGTACAGAACGAATCTAAGAATAGCTCGAACAAGAAGGTTTCACGAAGAGAATTCCTGAAGTACGGGGTGGGGGTCGCGGCCGTTGCGGCAGGAGCCACGGCACTAATGGGCAAGATTCCCCTGATTGAAGACCAACCCGCGAAAAAGACTCCTGCTTCCAATGACAGTTCTGAGCCCATCGTCGCCACGGTTACGGGCGACCAAGTCACTGTCATGAATGGCCAGACCGTCGTCAAGACGAAGGACTCTGGGCTCGCGGCACTCATCGCCGAAAAGATGAGCGTGCAGGAATAGAATCATGACATCTCACCGCGAAGCGCCAAAAATCTCCAAAGATCCAGTCGCAGACAATACCGACCTCTACGCATTCGTCAGCCCAGACAAGCCAGACACGGTCACTATCCTAGCCAACTACATTCCATTGGAGGAGCCAGCGGGCGGACCTAACTTCAATACGTTCGGAGACGACGTACTTTACGAGATAATAATCGACAACAATGGGGACGGAATCGAAGATGTCACGTATCAGTTCAGATTCAAGACGAAAATCGGGAACCCTGAAACATTCCTCTATAACACTGGACCCATCAGTTCCTTAACCGACTCTTCATGGAATGTCAAACAGTTCTATTCAGTCACTAAGGTCCTGGGATCTAGACGAGGCGGCACTTCGACGGTGTTGGGCACTAACCTATCAACACCCCCGGTCAACATCGGCCCAAGATCGACCCCTAACTATATCAGTCTAGCAAACGCAGCAATCAACACTTTGAGCGACGGCTCAACGGTCTTCGCCGGACAACGCGACGAAGCATTCTACGTCGACTTGGGGTCAATCTTTGACCTTGCAACGCTGAGACCTTTCCAGAACCTTCATCTGATTCCGACTCCGGCTGCTCCTGGTGTAGACACGACCAAAGGGTTCAGCGTTCATACAATTGCGATCCAGGTCTCCAAGAAACAGTTGACCGCTGACGGCTCCAACCCCACGGACCCCTTGAACAAGAATTCGGTCGTAGGAATCTGGGCCTCGGCAAGCCGTAGGAAAGCCACAATCCTAGCCGGCGATGGAGACGATGATGACAACGGCCAGTTTGACGAAGACACATCGCCAGGCATCCAGACGGGACCTTTCACGCAGGTATCTCGGCTCGGAATGCCGTTAATCAACGAGGTCATCATACCTCTCGGCAAGAAGGACGTTTGGAACACGGTGAATCCACGGTTCGACTCTCAATTCCTCCAATACTATCAATCTCCGGAGCTCCAGAAGCTCCTGCCCATCCTCTATCCCGGAGTCTTCCCTAACTTGGCAGGATACAGTAAGCCAAGGGCAGATCTGATTGCGATCCTCCTGACCGGCATACCATCAGGAATCGTGCCGGGCTTCCAAAACTTCACGGGAAGTGTCCAGGCGGATTATCTGCGACTCAACATGGCAATACCACCCAACACTGGTAGCCCGAACCGGCTCGGACTCATAGGCGGAGATGCTGCGGGATTCCCCAACGGACGCCGGGTAGGAGACGACGTGATCGACATCGAAATTCGAGCAATCGCGGGAGTAACGCTTCCACTAGTCGACCCTAGCTTTACACCTGATGGCGCAGCAGCTCTAGTAGGGGACGGCGTGGACTCAAACCCAATACAACCGCCCAACACTGCTCCCTTCCTGTCAGCCTTCCCGTACTTGCCCCATCCGGCCCCAGGCTACGAACACTCCCACGATCCGTAAGCCGAGCTAGAAGCCTGTCGGCGGTTTTCTTTCTTCTAACCGCCGAATCATTGACAGCCAGTCTTTAGTCTCTTGGTCTCCTATTCGAGAAAAAAATCATTTCCAAAGTCTTATTCAGCCACAGTCTTATCGACCTCAGAAATCCAATTGCCCTGCACTGTAATCGTTGGGGGTTTCTTCGGGGATGAAGGGAAAGACGAAGCAAATCGTCCCCTAGAGGCAAGATAGCCGCCTACCTAGCCCTGAAGGACAAACCCGACATATGCGTCAGAGGAGGAAACGGACCTAACGCCGGCCACACCGTCTTCAATGATGGGCGAGAGTATCATCTCAGACTCATACCAAGCGGGTTTGTAAACCGCTCCACCCGTCTGATGATCGGCCCCGGCGTGCCCATAGAGACTGCGATTCTGCTCAAAGAGATCAAAGAGACTAACTCCGAGAATCGAACAAGTGTCGACTATCAATGTGCAATGCTCGAAGAGAGACACAAGACTCAGGAGTGCGAATCCGAACACCTCTCTAACAAGATAGGCTCTACCAAGAGCGGGGTAGGAGCGTGCAATGCAGAACGTGCATTGCGATTGGTGAAACTGGCTAGACAGGAGACAAGCTTGAGGCCGTACATCGCAGACACAGTGGCAGAGATTCACCATGCATTATCGAAGGGTCGCAATGTTATGGTTGAAGGGACGCAAGGAACATTCCTGAGCCTGTACCATGGAACTTACCCCTACGTTACGTCCAAGGATGTGACAGCGTCCCAGGCATGTGCAGATGTTGGGATCGGTCCGACTGACGTTGACGATGTGATGATAATCTTCAAGGCCTATGTCACCCGAGTAGGCGAAGGACCCCTCGAAGGACAACTGGACAGGGAAGAGGTCCTGAGGCGTGGCTGGATGGAACACGGTACAGTTACGGGGCGCGAAAGAAGAGCGGCACCGTTCGACTTCAAACTCGCCAAGCGAGCCGTACAACTCAACGGCGCCACCCAAATCGCTCTGACAAAACTGGACGTATTGTATACGAAGGCAAAAGGAGTACGGGAATATGGGGCTCTACCGAAGGAAGCACGGGACTTTTTATCCGCTATTGAAAAAGAGACGAATATCCCGGTCACTTTGATAGGGACCGGGCCGGACGAAAAGGACATCATAGACAAGAGACCCTCCCGTAATGCGCCGAGACTCAATGCAAAGCTGGTTTCTCAAAGAAGATAGTTCAAACCTACTTAAAAGAAGCGCTATTCTAGATTCGACCCATCAGCTGTCTACTGGAAAGTTTGACCGGGCACGAGTCTTCCGAGAAAAGCTCGAAACCCTGCATTGCCGACAAGGGCCACGGTCAGAAAGGCGATGATTGTCATTTCCGTCCATCCTTTCACTAGCACTGTCAAGGCTAGGCCTGGGGCCCAGAAACTGCCTCCTTGAACGAATAGAGGGACCAGGTTCACGAAGTAGAACCAAGTGAGTATGGCTTCTGGAATGAAGCCGATCCAGACTGCGGCTAATATGAACGGCGTTCGAACCTTCCTGTTCGATCCCATCAACTGCGCAATAATCCCGACGAACAATCCAGTGAGTGCCTTGCCGATCGGCAGGAGGACTGTGATGGGACCGGTGCTGCCGTAAACGTATCCAAACATTACCATGGGTCCTATGCCTGAGATGAGACCTGTTAGTGCTCCGAGTCTCGGGCCAGTGAAGATTGCGACAATGACGATTGCAACGCTGGAAAAATCAAGCGCGACTTGTGCAACTCCTCCGGCAGGGATTCGTCCAAGGAAGATTGCGACTACTCCTAGAACGTTCCCAAGGGCCCCCATAGAGGCAACGAGGGTCAAAGAGCTCACGGATTGGGTTCTATTCAAGCCGGTCAGCGCGCGAGCTTCTCCTACTCATAAAAGAGTTTCTACCCAATAGTGAGTAGATGGTTGTCTATGAGAGTGGGTATATAGATTCTCTAACCTCGTTGGGAAACTGTCCGAGCTCGCTAACAACTTTCCCAGAAACCGTCTTTCCGTGAGGATCTCGGTGTCTCAACTCTATCAGATCAGACGCCGTGTCGATGTCAAACGAGAGTCGTGGATTCGACAAGGAATAAGCGCTTATTCCACTAACTTGCGCCCGACGGAGATGTTTGGAGTAGCTCCACCTACCATAACCGGGGGAAACGACGCCGGGAGGTGAGGTCAGCATTACGTTCGTTCCTCCTTTCATTGATGGAGCCATGACGACCCTTCGACTTGGAGAGCCAAGGCTGACGAGTTCTCTGAAATCTCCGGGCTCGACGAGAGGAATGTCAGCCAGTATGGTGGTGATGGATCTAGCATGCCCCAGTGATGCCAGTCTATTGGCTTGTTCTACCGCGCGATTCAAGCCGATGCCTGTTTGCTTAAGGAATGAGACTTCTGGGGGTCCTATTCTTCTCCCAACGTTTGCGTCGGGAGAAATTACCATGATTGTTCCATAGGCTTTTGATCGAGCTATGGACGATAGAACATCATCCAGCAACCCCTCTACGAGAGTCCTCCGCTTGTCTCCCTGAAGATATGCTGAAAGTCGTGTCTTACTTTCTGTAAGGCCCTTTACAGGGATTACCGCCCAATCGTCGGTCATGAGATCGTCTCTGCGAACTTCAACGTGTTCTCTGCTAACCTGGACTTCGCTTCTTCGGAATCCATTACCGTCTTTGTAGCGATAACTCTCATCCCGAGACTCGTGATCTTCGGGATAATCACTCGATCCACATCGTCAATAACATATCCTCTCATCAGCCCTCTGTAGAGCTGAGCGACCCCAAAAGGAGACACTTCCAATCCCAGGCTCGCCATCATCTGGTCCAGCGGTCCCTTGATGGCTTTTCCTCCAACGATCGGGCTGATCCCCACTATCTTCGCTCGGGTCTTGGCGATGGTGTTCCGTATCTCGGGGATTGCCAGAATTGGCCCTATGCTCAAGATCGGGTTGCTGGGACATAGAATGATAAGGTCCGTCTTCTCTATCGCTGGAATGACACCAGGCGCGGGTGTGGCGTGCGCTGCTCCTTCGTATGTTACATCTTCAACCTTGTCTTGGAATCTTCTCTTTACGAAATATTCTTGGAATTCCAATATGCCGTGAGGGGTCTTGATCTTGGTCGCGACCATATGATCTGTCATTGGTAGGATTTTCACTTTGACTCCGAGAAAGTTTCTGATCTTCTCGGATACCTCGGATAGGTTGAAGCCTTGCTGGAGATATGCCGTCCGTAGAAGATGGGTTGCAAAATCTCTGTCGCCGATCCTGAACCATGTCTCCGCCGAATACTTGCCTAACTGGTCCATGCAGCCGAACGTGTCTCCCTCGATTCCCCACCCCTTCGCCCTGTCCACGATTCCCGCGAGAGTGTAGGTTACAATGTCGAGATCGGGGCTGACGTGGCACCCTAGGTATTGGAGATCATCCCCTGTGTTTACGATAACGGTTATTTTTTCGGCAGGAAATATTTTCGCAAGGCCGTCTAGAAAGCGAGCGGCCCCTACGCCGCCTGCGAGACAAGTGATCGAGCGAAACACGCAGAGACCCTGCGAGAGCTTTTCGCCGGGACTAAGGGGCTAGTTAAACGCTATCCTTTTTCTTTGTAGATTTCTTGATTTGGTCCAGGTGAGCGGTCTTGAGATAGTCTGCGGCTGTTCTAAGGTTGACGTAGGCATCCGTGGCCGACTTGTGTCGTCCTTCACGCGTTCGCTTCAGGAGATCAATTGAGTCCTTGATGAGAACTAGGGTCGCCTCGTGTTTTCGAGCCTTGACAGCGGGTTTCAGGTCTTCTAAGCCGTATGCGAGATTGAAGAGAAAACTGCTGTACTCGAGAGCTTCTGCAGCTAGCCAGACTTCCATGGCGAAGCTGGCGGAAGGCTTGGGCGCGTTGTCGAGGGCGATATTGACTTTAGACCAGGCTTCGTCTAGGGCCTTTTCGAGTTTGGATTCCAGTAGTTTCTGTTCGACAGGAGACCTGCTGGACAACGAGGGTTGTCCTATTCGACGGTTACGCTCTTGGCTAGGTTGCGAGGATAGTCGGGATCGTGCCCCTTGAGCACCGATAGGTAGTATGCCAACAGTTGCAATGGTACGACATACACGAGTGGGGTTACGAGTGATGGCAGAGACTCTGAGATTTCAATGACCCGATCCGAGAGGTTTCGGACCTCCTCGTCTCCTTCCTCAATTATCGAGATAATCCGTGCACCGCGAGCTTTCATTTCCATTATGTTTCCGACGATGCGCTTGTGGGTATCGTCATTCGGTGCCACGAAGATTACTGGAAAGCCTTCTTCGATTAGCGCTATGAAACCATGTTTGCTCTCGCCCGCCGGATATGCGATTGCCGGAATGTAGCTGAGTTCCAGAAGTTTGAGGCGGCCCTCGAGCGCGGTTGGGACGTTGATCCCTCGTCCCAAGAAGCAAATACTCGTCGCGCTGTCGCATTCTCCGGCAATCTTCTTGACTTCTTCGATCCTCGTGTTCAGTATGTTCTGGATGAGTGTGGGGGTTCTGTGGAGGGCTTGCTCCAGTTCGCTGATCTCTTTTGCAGAGACTTCGCCTTTCTTCCGTCCAATCGTTGCCGCAAGTCTAAGGAGTACCGCGATCTGGCTGGTGAATGCCTTTGTTGAAGCGACACCGACCTCTGGCCCGGCGTTCTGGTCAATGTAGACTGTAGATAGCCGCATCAAGGTAGAGCCCAAGACATTCAGCACGCTCAGGACGGTCGCGCCTTTCGCTTTCGCGTCTCTGACAGCGTTGAGCGTGTCCATCGTTTCACCGGATTGGCTGATGGCGAGGATGACTGTCTTCGAAGTTACCAGATCCAGGGCTTCTTCGGAGAATTCGCTTGCGATAACTGCTCGTGCGTTGATCCCGGCTATCTTGGCGAGAGCTATGCTTCCGACGAGTCCGGCGTGATAAGATGTACCGCAAGCTACGATGAAGACCTTATCGGCCTCGAGGATCTTACGTGAGAATTGGTCGTAGTATACCTGCTCGGTTCGAAGAGCATCACGCAGGGCCTGCGCTTGTTCATGTATTTCTTTCAGCATGAAATGCCGGAAGCCTTGCTTCTTTGCTGACTCTGGGTCCCAGGTAATTGTGATCGGTTCACGTTTCACTGTGGCGGCATTTTTCAGCTTGAGAATCTTCACCCCTTTGGGATCAAGGATAGCCATTTCGCCCTCGTCGAGGAGTACGGCCTTCCGAGTCAGCGGTAGAAATGCTGCGAAGTCCGATGCGCAGTAGTATTCACCCTCTCCAATACCCAGTACGAGAGGGCTCTCTTGGCGGGCACATAGGATTGTCTTGGGCTGCTCGACACTGGTGAGAACGATCGCGTAAGCTCCCTCAAGACGGTTCACCGTCTTCCGGAACGCATCTTCCAGGCTCATCCCGTGCGAGATGTAGTCTTCCACCAAGTGCGGGACCACTTCGGTGTCGGTTCTCGATTGGAACCTGTGGCCTTTAGCTTCGAGTTCCTTCTTGATTTCCAGATAATTTTCGATGATTCCGTTGTGAACTACTGCGATTCTTGAATTGCAGTCTACGAGGGGGTGGGAGTTTTCGTAGACGGGTCTTCCATGAGTCGCCCATCGAGTATGTCCAACGCCAACCCGTCCAGGAAGATCGTCAAGGTTGTATTTTGCGTGAACCTCCTCCAAGCGTCCACTATCCTTCTTCACAGTCAGCTGGTCACTGTCAATGGTGACTTCGCCGACTGAGTCGTAACCCCTGTATTCTAGGCGCTTGAGCGCGGCATGGATGATTGGGGCTGCGTGAGAACCCTCGTGAAGGACGCACCCGAATATGCCACACAAACGCCTAACACTCTTCCAGGAGACACTGTCAGGATAAGATAGGGCAGGGCATTAAGAATTGCTTCACCCTCCATTGGCGCCACATGAGCGAAAATTTCCAAAAACCTGCTAGCAAGAGACGACCGTCTCTGATGCTGGATCTCGTGTGAGCCTGTTTCTCTGGAGTCAGATTCTGACTCTTATGTCGGACTTCGCTTCGAGGACCCGTCTTGCCTGCAACCCCTTTACTCTTTCAACAACTATCGTTCCGAAGAATGCGCCCGCTGCGCCGACCAGAGTATCACCGATCAGAGCAATTGCCCATATCACTGCGGGTGAGGCTATGCCTACTGCCTGGAGCACGAGTAATCCCGTAGGAGCCATTGCCAAGTTTCCCAGTGTACCGGCTAGAACTAGATGTTTTCGTGATGGGTCCAGAAGGCTATTTCCTGAGTGCTGCAAGTAGAGATCGAAGACGAGACCGTTCACGATTACCGAGGCAGCAATGTGAGGTGAGAAGTTGCTTCCGGCGCTTGGGGTCGGAAGGAAGATGAGTCCGATAATCGTGGCGAGTACGGTTCCGCCCCATTTCTTGCCCGTGAGGGACACGAGAATAGCGAAGAAAGCAGGTAGTAGGAAGAATAGATCGAGCGACCTGGTTAGAGACCGGAGCTCAACGCTTGAGACATAACCGTAGGCTGTGAAGAGAGCGGTCAGCACTGCGACCAGGGCTACGTATCGACTCGCGGTCGCCCCTCTCACGGCTCGAAGGTTACCGCCACCAGTCCATGGCTGGCTCATAGGACTACAATGCGCTCGCGAGTATTTGGGATTTGATGCTTGACAGTACGAGCAGTCTTGGACGTTGTGAAAGTTGCCGTTGGCGAGTGGATAGAAATTTCAGTCTATCTCTTCTTGAGAGCTGCGGACTCGAGTTTTCCGTGAACTCTCATTGTCCCAACCTTTAGTGTGGGAGTTGCGAGTTCAAGGGTGACGTCAAAGTTCAGAGCATAGCCCTTCTCAGACATCTTGCCTAGGATTTCAGCCAATGAGGACTGGGTGAGTTCTTCTGATCGTTGAGGCATAGAATCTCGTTCTGAGAGAACGTTCCCAGCCTATAAAGCTCTAAGCGGAGCTAAGGACTGTCCAGGGTGGTTTCGAAAACGATACTGACATATTCGAGATGGGGGCATAGGAGGTTTGTCTAGTGCTCGCTTGGCTCGAAGAATTGGAGGCTAAGCTGGGGGCTTAGGAGGAGAACCAGATGTTGACGAAAAAGAAAGCTGTGGTCCTTGGGGCTACCGGGATGATGGGTCAGAAGTTCGTACAGTTGCTGTCGAATCATCCTTGGCTAGAAGTGTCTGCGGTTGCCGCTAGTGATAGAAGTGTTGGAAAGTTGTACGCTGCGTCAGCCGGGCAAATGGCAAGACACCTACCAGACGGATTAGGGAAGTTACAAGTTGTCGAAGCGGCTCCTCGAGCGGTTGCCGACCCGGATATCGTCTTCTCTGCACTTCCAACGGAGGTCGCAGGACCGATCGAGGAAGATTTCGCTAAGGCAGGGTTTCCAGTCTTTTCTAACGCGTCATCGCACAGGATGGACCATGATGTACCGTTGCTCAATCCGGAGGTAAATGCTGATCACGCGTCACTCGTAGAAGATCAGAAACGTAGGACGAAATGGGACGGCTTCATAGTGGCGAATCCAAACTGCACAACGGCCATTCTGAGCCTTTCGTTGAAACCGCTCTACGACCGCTTCGGCCTCGAAACAGTCATAGTCTCGACCATGCAGGCAATCTCCGGAGCAGGCTATCCAGGAGTAGCATCGCTCGATATTCTCGAAAACGTCATCCCGTTCATCAGAAACGAAGAGGAGAAGGTGGAACGCGAAACAAACAAGATTCTCGGCACCGCCGCCAAACCAGCAACCGTTACCGTGTCGGCAAGCTGCCAGAGGGTGCCAACTATCCACGGACACATTGAAGCTGTCTTCGCCAAGACGACATCTCCTGCTTCTCCGGAAGAAGCTGCGAAGTCGATGTCAGAGTTCCAATCAACGCCGCAAGAGATGAAACTTCCAAGCGCACCCATTCACCCCGTGATAGTTCGGAGAGAGGAGGATCGGCCTCAGACAAGACTTGACGTGGATGAGGGCAATGGTATGACAGTGAGTGTTGGAAGGCTACGAAGGGATTCTGCTCTTAATGGAATAAAGTACATCGTCTTGGGACACAACCTCGTCCGTGGAGGAGCGGGATGCTCGATCCTAAACGCAGAACTCTTGATGGCTCAGAAGTACATACAGTGAATGTGGTATCAGACAATCACTGGTCTATAGCAGTCTGAAATCCTCTTTCACAGTAGTCAACACGATGTGGGTATTCGTCCGTTCCACGAAAGGCATCGCCAACAACGCCTTCGTGAATTTGCTGAGCTCTTCACGACTCTTGAACTTGGCGATCACCATCGCATCAGTGAGACCCGTCACGTCATAGACTGCTAAAACTTGGGGCATCTTAGCCACCTCCTTCTCAAGCTCTAGCAACTTGCCCTTTGCCACTGACACTTCGGTGAGGGCTGTCAATTGGAATCCCACTTTTTCGTGATCAAAAACGGCTGAGTATCCCCGAATAATACCGGACTTTTCCAGTTTGATGGTTCTGGATTGGATGGTCGTCGTTGATACTCCCAGCTTGTGCGCTAATTGCCTGTAGGACAGTCGAGCGTCCATTAGATACGCTTGGAGGATCTTGCGATCAAGTTCGTCCAATTCGTCAATCTTTAATTTTTCAAAACCCTCGCGGACCAAGAGTTGTCACTCTCTGAATTTTTCTAGTCGCGTCCGCAAGAGTTCGGTTACTCTTTTCGCGTCAGCTCTACCCCGAACCTCGCCCATCACCAAGTTCATCATTTTTCCCAGCGCTTTAGTCCCGTTCTCATTGACAAGTGAGCGATTTGATTCAAGTGCTTTGGAAATGATTCCACCTAGCTCATCGTTCGTTAGCATTCCAAGTTTCAATACCCTAAGAGCTTCCTCAGCGCTGGCGGCAGGATTCGAAGATAGCCACTTGAGAATCTCCAGAACCGATTCTTTGGCAGTTTTTCCCTCGGCCACTAGTACGAAGACTTCTTTCAGATGAGAGTCTCCAACATTCTCGACGGGGACTCGCTCTCTTGCAAGACTACGCAACGACTCTGTGAGCACGGTTGCAACGAAACTTGGCGCTACTCCCTTTGCGCTAGCAATGATCTCCTCGAAAGTTCGGAGGTAGTCCGAGTTTACCAGCTGGTTGGCGAGTTTTGGACTGATATCATATCTTGAACCGAGCTCCTTCGCCAGCTCGTCAGGCATTCGTGGCAAGTTATCGGCGATACGTCTGATTCTTTCGGGGCTGATCTGTACTGGTGGGACATCGGTCTCCGGATACATCCTAGCCGCGCCTGGCCTGGGCCTCATGTATTGGGTCGTTCCATCAGGATTTGCTGTACGGGTCTCTTCTGGAACACCCGTCAGAGCCTCTCTGGCTCTTTCGACGACTGCAGTCAGTCCATCGAGCGAATTCTCTTTGGAGTCAGCGATTAGGGCAAATGCGTCAGAGGGTCCGCATTCAAGACTTTTGTTGAGCGCTTCGACTTCGCTTTCGGTTATTCCGTAGCCTGGAAGCTCGTCGGAGTGGAAGATTCCTCCTACTCGTCCCCAGAAGACTGCTCGCTTCGCTAACTCAGTTCCGAGTCTGACCTCGGGCATTAGTTCTCGTTTGAGTAGACCCTTGAGACCTGCGAGACGTGTGCCGAGGACTACGCCTCCGTTTTTCATGGCCGACTGGATTACCTTGGACTGGGACGATGAGAGTTGCTCTGTCAGATCAACAAAGTTGTCGGAAAAGTCAGTAGGCTTGAGATTTCGCGCTCGGAGCTCGTCTCGGATCTGCAACAGAATTGTTTGGCGTTGTACTTCGAGCTCAATGACCTTGGCGACGAGCTCGAGTTCCTGAACCCCTTTGATTTCTATTAGTGCACCATTCTTGATGGATACGTTGAGATCTTGCCTTATGCTTCCAAGACCCCGTTTGACACTTTTTGTGGCGCGGAGCAACTTCCCGATTGCGAAGGCGACTTTGCTCGCTTCCTCAGGATTATTGATATCGGCGCCGGTTGAGATCTCGATTAGAGGGACTCCGAGGCGATCGAGTCGGAACGTTACTGAATTCTTGCTCTCCCCTGTCTTTCGACCGGAGTCCTCTTCCAGCGTTATTTGCTGGATTGGAATTTCCTTTTCGTCGACCTTGAGTTTTCCATTGAGCGAGATTATTGCGGTCCGTTGGAATCCTGTCGTGTTAGACCCGTCAATGACGACTTTCCGCATTACGTGAATCTCGTCCATCGGACGAGCATTGAACAGGGCAGTAATTGTTAGGGCGATATCGATCGCCTCCTCGTTGAGACGGTGTGGAGGTTCTTCGTCTAGCTCGACTAGGTCCGTGGTTTCTGGATCTGCCTCGTATTTGATCGTACGGCCCTTATGGAATTCGAAGAGTACTGCTGGGTCTATCTGGCCAAGTTCGCTTTGGGTAGGTCTAAGCCTACGCTCAACCACCAGAGTTGGCGGCTGGGTAGAGAGAACAGTTGGGCAATCACAAAACAGCTTGTGGCTGGTGTCTAGCTGCCTGTGGACCTCAAGCCCGACCCGGAGTCCCAGAGCAGCGTAGTCGAATGACGACTATGCGGCCTCCATCATTGGGGACCTCACAGTAATCTCACCCGCGATTGTATGCAACATGAGTTCTCGAATCTTGTCTGGAGACCGTGTTTGACCCAACACCCACATGAGTTTGACGAGGGCGGTCTCTGAGATCATGTCCTCCAGGGGAGTGACGCCGATGTTGAGGAGGTCGCGGCCGGTGACGTATACCTTCATGTCTACTCGGCCCCAGATCGTCTGAGAGGTCATGAAAATTGGCACCTCTTGTTTCAGTGCTTTCTTGATTGCGTCGTAGCAGTATTTCGAGACGTGTCCGAGGCCTGTTCCTTCGAGAACTATTCCGTGCGCACCGTTTGAAACGGCGGAGGAGATCATTTCAGGATTGAAGCCTGGATGGAATTTTAGGAGGGAGGCGTGCTGGTCGAAGTGTGGCTTGACGACAAGTTTCGATCCCGTTCCTCGTCTTGGAGCTTGATCGAATAGTTCGATCTGACTTGTCTGAAGATCGTATCTCGCCAAAGAGCTTGAGCCAATGGATTTGAAAGCGTCTCGCCGGCTCGTGTGACATTTTCGCACCCTTGTGCCTTTATGCGCGATGATGTACCGGTCTGACATGTCCTGATGCATCGCCACTCCCACCGCTGCCAGATCGGCCTGGGCGGCAAGAGCGACCGCGCCAGTCAAGTTAGAGGCCGCGTCGGAGCTTGGACGATCTGAAGATCTCTGCGCTCCCACCAACATTACGGGAACTGGAAGATTTTGGAGGGCGAAGCTCAATGCGGCCGAGGTGTAATGCATTGTGTCGGTTCCTTGACTCACAACAACGCCGTCAACCTTGTCCCCGATCCTCTTGGCAACATCCTCTGCCAGTGATGTCCATTGAGTGGGAGTAACATTCTCGCTCAGCTCGCTGAACAGAATGTGGGCTTCAACTTCGGCGATTGACGCAAGCTCGGGGACAACGCTGGCGAGGTCCGCCGCAGTTAACGCGGGTTGGACGGCTCCTGTTCGGTAGTCGACTCGGCTTGCTATCGTGCCTCCCGTGCTGATGATCGCAACTCTGGGCAATCCGGAACGCTTTGGTGGAGAAGGTGGCTTTGTGAAGTGAGGTTTTGGGCCCTCCCCGATGACTTCAATTTTCTCGGTTTTGTCGTAATGGATTCCTATGTTGTATCCGTTCTTGAGCTTGATAATAATGTGGTTCGGATCGGTGTATTCTGATCTTGGGAATAGCGTTCCTTCGAAAACTTCACCCGATTTTGTGGTGATTCTGATGATGCTGCCAATCTCAGCATTCGCGTTCTTGAGTCGTCGTAAGATTTCTCCGTGATATCCTTCGAGCCCCGACGTGGACATTGCTTCTCTTCTAGTTCAATGACTTTGACATGTAGGGCCCGTCGTGCTGATAGTTGAACCGTGAGTAGTAGTTCTTGGTCCCTAGGGCGCTTATGACCACCATTTTGGTCCTGTCGTATTGGTCGGTTGCTACTCGCTCGGCTTCGGCGACGAGCTTGGCTCCGTAGCCCTTGTGCTGGAAGGCCGATTCTGACCTTTCGCCGACAGGAACGGTCTGACCGAAAACGTGCAGTTCTCGAATGATGGCTGCGTTCTTGCCCTCGATTTCGGGACGATGAGATTCACTGCCCGGGATCCGTAGCCGAACATATCCAACGAGTAGACTCTGGGCTGGGTCTTCAAACGAGAGAAAGACTTCGGTGCCCCCTGACGCTTCGTACGTGACCTGTTGAATGCTGACATCATCGATTCGAGGGTTCGAACCGTTTCTCATTATGTGCTGTCCAACTTCCCGGCACCTTATGCAATGACAACTTATGCCTTGACGACCAAGTTCTTCCTGAACTAGCTGGCGGAGATTTCCGTTCTTCACTCCATCAGCAATGCCATCAATCGGAATCTCTCGCTGGATTCGCATGACCCTCACCCATGGCGGAATGAATCGTTTGATCTCCGCGATTAGGCGAGCGGCTTGTGCCGTCGAGTAGGGCTTGTACTCTCCCGTCTGCCATTGTTCATACAGCTTGGTTCCGGGTGTAACTAGGCATGGATAGATCTTCAGCATGTCAGGCTTGAAATCTGAGTCCTCGAAAATTCTTCTGAAGGCCTCTAGATCTCGTGTCTCGTCGCAGCCTGGAAGCCCAAGCATCATATGGTATCCTACCTTGAGGCCCGACTCTTTCAGAGTGTGCGTGGCTTCGATGACGTCTGTTACTGAATGATCGCGATGGATTCTTTCGTACACATCATCGTAGAGGGTCTGAACACCTATCTCGACTCGGGTGACGCCCATTGACAGCATGTGGTCTACTTGGTTTCTCCTAGACCAGTCGGGCCGGGTCTCAACGGTGACTCCGACATTTCTCACCTGAGCCTTCTCAGCAATTTGCTTGGCTTCATCAAGCGACCCTGATTCCCGGTTGTTGAGAGCGTCCAGGCATCTCTTGACGAATTCCTCTTGATACGAGCGAGGCATGAACGGAAAGGTGCCTCCTATCAAGATCAGCTCGACCTTGTCGACCAAGTGCCCCATATGCCGCAGCTGCGATAGTCGACTGCTGACTTGCTGGAAAGGGTCGTACTTTGATTCGAGAGCCCTCATGACTGCGGGCTCTTTTCCAGTGTAAGCGCGGGGGACGCCGACATCGGGGCCTCCAGGGCAATAGGTGCACTTCCCGTGAGGACACCCATATGGCTTAGGCATTACTGCCACCGTGGTTACGCCGCTGATGGTGCGAACCTGTTTGTCAGTTAGAATGGGTCGGAGCTTCGGTCGAAGATCGTCGGATAAGAGCTCGAGGATGCTTGAGTTGGCTGGAACGAAGGGTGACTTGTATTTTCTGCAGACTTCGATCTTGACCTTGTTGACATCATCTTTTGATGGGTTTTCGAGAGCTAGGAGCCGTTCGAGAATCTCGGTTGAGATTTGTTCGACAACCTGGCTCATGTGGGACGCCTTGGAATCTGCGTGTTAGACTGGGCTGGGCTCTAACTGTCTTTCTATCGGTTTGCCATATACCCGTCCTTTCCACGAGAACCCGTATCCAAGAGACCCTCGGACCGTGGAGTCGATCCCGATGAGGATGTAGACAAGGATGGCAAGTGGGAACATGAGGGCGTAGAGAGGGCTGACTTCAATGGAATTGTCAAGCATGACTATGCCTAGCCACAGGAGTCCTGACATGAAGAGTCCAGCGATCAGGTAGGCGTTGAGAGGAGTAGCAGTCGCGAGGACTAGACCGTAGCCGAAGATAGCGAAGGGGAGCACGAGGAACGTGAACATTAGGAAGATTCGAGTGAGCGCCCTTGTTAGCATGTGCGTCTCGGATACCGTATAGAAATTCTTCCTCCAGCCCCGCCAGATCTCACCCAGGCTAGCGTACATTCTGACTCCTAAGGCGTCTGGGGCGGTTACGAATCGCAGCCGCATACCTGCTTTCTTCAGCAATCTGCCTAGGGAATAGTCCTCGATAATCTTGTCGCGAACGGCATAGTGTCCCCCAATCTTGTCGTAAGCGTCTCGACGAAAGAGCATGTACTGTCCATTTCCAATCGCGTTTTGCCTATGATCATCATTGACCAGTTTTCCGCCCACGAGAATCATGATGAGAAGGAAGATGGGCGGTTGCAGGAGTCTCTCCCAAAAGCTCCTCAGGATAGTTCCAGGCGCAAGCGTAACCAGATCCGCATTCTGAGCTTGAAGATAGTTCACGGATCTCGCCAAGCTGTCTGTTGCGTGTACAGAATCACCATCAGTGAATAGGAGTAGCTCGCCTCGCGATTTCTTGTATCCGAGATGGCATGCCCAGTTTTTTCCCACCCATCCTGCTGGCAGAGGTTCCTCGTCAACTAGAGTGATCTCATTAGCGAATTTCTGAACGAGCTCCCGGGTACCGTCTGTCGAACCACCGTCTACGACGATGATCTCTTTGTTGGGGTACTCAAGACCCACTAGGGAGTTGACGCAGTCACTTACAGTGTGGGCCTGGTTTCTGACAGGCAAGATTATGGAAACCAGAGGGAGGTTACTGCCGGTCCCGGTCTCGTTCGGAAGAGCTGGGAAGTGCATTAGAGTACGGTACTCGTACCCGGCGAACAAGAAGATGAAGAGTGATTGGATACCAAGCAAAACGTCGATTGTCAGCGACAACGATACCTAGACCAACCAGCGAGTTCACTGATTCTAGGGCGTCAGTTCAAATCTAGTCTATTAAGTTGGCCAGAGTCTGAGCAAGATCGTCGTCCAGACCTGAAGCGGTCTTGCAAGCAGATAAGGGGCTACACGATTTCTTTGTCGATGCTGTTAGCATTGCCGATGTTCGCATCGGATTGGAAAATCTGAGGGTCTGATGCTTAGACTCTGATGTAGTTCTGGCCGGGTTTTCTGCCTAGAACAAATCTCTTCTGCGCGTTCCGACGGACTCGTTCACGCGGTGAGTGACTAGGCTTGTCAAGAGCCACGATCTTTGGGGTCTGCTGTCTGACTTTGCCTGCTTTGGTGAGTGAGCCGTGAGTTGGCGTAGTTTGTATCTCCTTACTAAACGAGGAAATCGGGTGTCGTTCTAATTAACGCTTCGTTTACTCGAAGGCTGTGATCGTCCCTTGGCATTGCCCCGACCATCGTTGCATGTAATTATGAGGCGAACTATTTCGATCGGGCCTTAGTGCGGAAGTGTTGTTTCAATGGTTCCCAATAGGACTCGTACCAGCCCTTGTCGTACTGGTCGACCTGTGAGGCTGGGACCCTTGTTTGAATCATCGTCAACTTGGTCCCTTCACCTTCCTTCTTCAAGGAAATCTTCAGAATCGATGGCTCGTAGCCCTCGGGCCACTCGGATGTCTTCCACTCTTGAACTATCTGCCGGTCCTTGACTAGTTCGGTGTTCTTGCCCGAGATGTACTTGTCCCAGGCCGTGAACTTTCCTCCAACTCTTGCACTGCACTTGGCCTCGGACCCTGTGAACTCGGTGTGCATCTTTGATGAGAGAAGGGCTCGATAGACCGCCTCAGGATTGGATAGAGGGATCAGCACGTTGTGTCGAATTGTTCCAGTCGGATGAGTCTTGGGCATTGGATACTCAGCTTTCAACAAGAACGAATTTAGACGGGCAAAGTCTGAATCAGTGACCTGGGCCTAGCGGAACCTTCTTGCCTGAAAGGTCCCGTCTCATGTGTCCGAATTCTGGCATTCCACTGAGTTCTGCCTCCGAGAACACGGGTCCGTCATGGCAGACCAGGTAGGGTCCGATCACACACGCGGCGCAGATTCCAACTCCACACTTGAAGACGCGTTCGAGGCTAACCTGGATATGACAACGCCGCTCCATGGCGAGATCATAGATCTTCTTCATCATCGGCTCAGGACCGCAAGTGTAGATCGCGTCAAAATTCCCGGTCTTGAGAGCGGTCTCGGCGACCTTCGGGACCTGGTTCTTCTCTCCATAAGTCCCGTCGTCGGTTGCGAAAATGAGTTTGAAACCGTGTTCCTTGCTGTCAGCTATCAGCCAGTCTTTGAAGAGGAGCTCGCTCGCCGTACGGGCCCCTGTGATGAGTGTGACATCGCGGCCACGAAAGTGAACTAGGAGAGATAGCAAAGGGACGAGGCCCGTCCCACCGCCAACAACCAAAAGCTTCTGATGGTGTCCAACGCTGTAGGGATGCCCATAGGGTCCACGGACCCAGAACAAGTCGCCGGGCTTCTTCTCCCAGAGAGCGGTACTCACGGGGCCACCTTTCTTGATGACAACACCCGCTTCGTTCTTTCCGTGGATTGCCAAGACGCTCATCGGCACCTCGTCGACACCTGGGACCCAGACCATGGAGAACTGGCCAGGATGAGCCTTGTGCAGACTTACATCACTAAACCAGAAAGAGCGAATGGAAGGAGTCTCGTCGACAATACGCTCGAGTCTCACCGAGCGTGGGGTATGGAGCTGCGCTGTCGCCTGTTCCAAGGTTTAGAATCAGACCATAGCAGGATTACTAATGAGTTATGAGCGGCGGCTAGCGGGCGCCGAGGATCTGGTAGAGAATAGCGGCGACGAAGAGAACTGAGAGTCCAACCACAATGATGAAAAGGACTGGATTAACCATCCAACCGGGGTCCTTGGCCACTTCGGTCAACGGCCTTCTCGGCCACGATGCCGAGAGCAACTATTATTTTAATCAGGTTATTCGCGTGACAGGGACGTAACCTTCCTTCTCAGGAAGTCTGCTCACCAGCTTCATCATCTCAGCATAGTGGTGGTTGATTATGTCGGCTCCTTTGGGTCCCATCATCTTCTCAGCGTTACTCTTGCACTGGTTGATGGCTGTCAAGATACCGGTCTTGGTTGGTTCGGTGTAGCTGACGCCGCAGCTCTGGAATACTCCTTCGACGAACTGTTTGACCTGTGTCTTTAGCATCTCGTCAGTTACGGGCTGGTTTAGGAGGGTGAAGAACTCCTTGTTAGCGCTCTCAAAACATCTCAACAGCTCGTCTCTAACTAGTTCTCCAGTTAACCGGCTGGTGGGGACGTCTGGCGCCTTGTAAGTCCCGGACATAGGGACACAATATGACATACGTTATATAAAGCCCTGTCCCTAACGCTATAGGCAAATCATTGCAGCAGAGTTCCTTCTCACCTCAAATCGATAAAGATCTCCTTGGAAAATTCGACGCGGAGATCCTGAGTAGGACCCCCCACGTCGCTGGAGGAGACGAATCTGGAGTAATCGCGAACGCGACTCCCCTTGTTGACCTAACCGACGCCCTATCCGAATGCGCAAAGGCACAGTACGGAATCAGGATAGACCTGAAGACGGTCAGAGTCTTTGGCAAGATGGATTCCCAAATCTTCGGCGGCTCCGTAAAGGTCCGGCCCGCTGTAGAGATAATCAGAGACGCAATAGCGACCGGTAGACTTCGATCGGGCCAGAAGGTCTTCGAAGCGACCTCCGGAAACTTCGGCCTTGCTCTTGGGATGCTGCTAAACTTGGGGCTTGACGTGATCGTTCTCGTCTCAAGAAAGCTCCAGGGAGGTGTCCTGGACGAACTAAAGAATGAGGGAGTTAGATCCGTGAACCTAGATGTTGACATATGCCCTGCACCAGGACTGAAGATAGACCAGAACCTCGTCGTTGCGAAGGCCGCAGCGGCGAGTGTCCGAGATCAGCTCTCACAACTCGGCCTTGATACCATAGTCTTTGACAAGAATCGGGGCGATGTTGAGGCGCTGCTCGCGAAGCAGGACGTGATCAACCTTGCTAAACTGCTCGCTAAGATCTATGATGGATTCTGTCCGGAACAGTATGATAACGAACTGAACGTTCGGTCCCATGAGACGACTACCGCACCTGAGATCGACCAGCAGCTCAAGGCTCACGGCTTCTCTCTCGGAGACTTTAGCATAATCACCGCGTTTGGAACTGGAGGAACCTCAGCCGGGCTAGCAAAATATGCGCAAGCCAAGTATCAGCAAAAGTCCGTGCACGTAGTCTTCCCATTGTCCAACCAGGATGTCGCGGGGATTAGGACGAGGGACAGGGCGTTAGGTCTGAGATTCTACCAGCCTGAACAATACGGTGGCGTGCACGAGGTCGACTTCGAGGCGGCTAGAAGACTCTTGAGGTTCTTTGCTGGACGGGGCTATGGCATCGGCGAGAGCGGCGCACTAGCCCTCTACTCGGCCTTGCAGATGATCAACTACGGTGCGGGCAACAATTTCGTAGTCATGATTGCTGATGGACTCCAAAAATATCTGGCCGATCTTGAGGTGCCCGCTGACACCTCAGACCCGCTCGAGGTCAACGTGGAAGAAGCGAACTCCAATCAGCCGATCTATGGCGAGGTTCTCTGGACCCACGCGATGTTTGTCCCAAGGGATGAAGGGATCAAGCTGGTCGCAGACTCGTTGGGCTGTGACAAGGACAAGGTGAAGGTTGCAACCGCTCGAGACGTTCAGGCGCTCATAACAACCGAAAAGATCCCAGCTGGAATTAGTGCTCTCTTACCGAAGGACAAGTCGAAGACACTCCTAGTCTGCATGGCTGGAGGAACATCTCTGCGCGTAGCTGAAGTGTTGACGAAGAACGGGTTTGGAGCCCAGAGCTTGACGGGGGGAATCATGAACCTGTCTCAGACTAACAATCGACAACCGGACGACCTGGTTCAAGTCGCGGCAGAGTAGACTCGCAGAGAACCTTTCCACAGAGATTTTTCCTAGGAGTTTCAGACGCCCTCGGTTTTTCGCAGTCAAAGTCCACCGATTACGTAGAGGTATGTGGGTGAATAGACTCCTGGGACGACAACCGTGCCGAAGGGGAGGTCGCACCTGATTCCTCCGCCGCTTCCCGGCTCCGGCTTTTGGCAACTCATCGGCGTTGACAGCGTCAGAATGTATCTTCCGGGAGGTAGGTCGATGTGGAATCTCGCGGTGTTCATGCAATCTGGGCGGTAGTTCCAGTTAAGCGGATACTGCACCGTACTTCCGTAAGCGGAAGTAACGTTGAGGCTAGGTCCTCCGTCGGCCGTAGTTGAGTAACAATAATTGGTCCCCCAGAACCAGATTGTTGCGTTACCCTCAATTCCCTGGTGGGCCAGTCCCAACAGAGACGCCGCACCGAGCACGACTTTCGCGATGCTGCCCTGAGCAGAGAACGCGTATCCGACCAACCCCAACACTATGATGGCGAGGACGACGATCGCGAGGACTCTCATAAACGGCTTTAGAGACGCCGCTGGCGAAGATTAAGCCTTGCGAGAAACACGGTTTTTCCCGGGACCTATACCTCCATTTCTAGCCAATTGTTGCATTATGTAGGCCGCTGCGTCTGCGATTCCTTCTTCAGCACCGGGCTCGATGTTGTAGATGTGGAGAAGGATTAACGGGCGTATTCCTGTTTCTCTTCCTCTGGGATGAGACTTGAAGTACAGTTTTGGATAGTTCTTGCGCACTCGATCTAGAATCGGTGCTAGGGATGACTCTATGATTCCTGTAATCTTGACCTGCATCTCTCTGGGTCGGACTGCGTGGAAGGACTTCATGTACGGAGCGAGGCTGCCTCGGAATATCGCCTTCATCTCGGACGGTACGCCCGGCAAAGAGAAGATGGTTGTGCCTGACTCTTTCATCTTTACCCCCGGAGCTGTACCAATAGGGTTCGATAGTGGTAGGGACCCTTGTGGAAGGGTTGCCATCTTGGTCCGATATTTTGTGAGTATGGGTCTGCTTTCGAGTCTTCGATAATGATCCTTCACTAGTTGCAACGCTTCCTTGTTCAATCTGAGCGGTTTGTTGAGGGCCCGCGATATTCCGGCCAGCGTCATGTCGTCATGTGTCGGACCCAAGCCGCCAATTGTGATCAGGACCCTAGGGTTTCTCTTGAGAGATCCTCTCACTCCTGACTTGATTGAATCCAACGAGTCGCGTAGTTGTGTGACTCTTTCGAGGGTCCACCCCAACTTGGTAAGTTGTTTCGCAATCCAGTGGGAGTTAGTGTCAAGCGTATGTCCAATGAGAAGTTCGTTGCCTATCGAAATGATCTCAGCAGTAGACTTCATAGACAACTTCTGCTCTCCTGCCAGGGGCGATCCTCCTAGGCCTTCTGTAGAGAGAGGACGGCCGCGAGTGCACCTGCAAGGGCTCGTCCTGGATCCTTTCCGAAGCCGATGATGATGAGGTCCTTGTCCTCGGGTTTCAACTCGCTCCAAAGCATGGCGTTGTCCTTCGGAGCTAGTTCCGCTATGCTCTTGTTGTCAGGAGGAATCGCAAGTTTCTTCCCCAGGACTGCAACCGTGATCGAACCGTCCGCTCCAGCTTTGATAGCCTCATCCCTCTGAACGATTCCCGTCATCCCGGGTCTGTACGCTTTGCTAACGTGGACTCCCATGGCAGAGTGTGCCTGGACCAGGTCAGATTGTTCTAGGGAGATAGTCTTCTTGATGGACAACTGACGAAGAAGTTTCCTAAGATTCTCTTTTCCGAGCTTGGAGAGTTGAACGCCTGTTTCTGTCACAGTGACCATTCTGCTTTCTGCCAGCCTTTCCAGCAGACCCCGAATTACTCCGTCGTTGAGCTGAAGGGCGCTCGCTAAGGCTCTCCGTCCGAGTGGTCCGTCCCGATCAATGAGTAGAAGCGCGTTGAGGAGCTGGAGGGGAGTAAGCTGGGGCAGAGGCCCTCGGGAACCACGCCTCCATTTCTCAAGAATGTCCTCGAGGATATTCTCGCGCTTCGTGATAGTCAGGATTTGTCCGGATGAGCCGTAATCTGAGTTTGGGAATAAAGCCTCTGCTTCGATTCAATACTTGAATTGGGCAAGAATCTCGCGAGTTTAGTGGCTAGGTAGAGACCGGTGAAAGTTGCTCTGGGAAGAATCGTCTACTTTGTCTTCTTGTCTGAGCTGAGCCACCATTTGAGATAGTCTTTCTGGCGGCGTTTCTTCTCCTCTTCACCCGTCTCCTGGCTCTGGAGCATCTTCTCCCGTCCTTGTAAAAGGTCCTGCTGGGTGAAGGTTAGGCCGCAACTCTTGCACGCGTATTGCTTGATTGCGGAATCGTAGCTTAGGTTTCCGCCGCATTCCAAGCAATAATTGGGCATTCTCTGGGTTGCGCCTCGAATTTACAAGTGAGGAGCCTCCGCGGTCAAATAAAGATTCGGTTACCCGTAACGGAAAATCGTGAAAAAACGGTTTAGAGAATAGCTTTCGGGGAACGGTTAATATGCCGAGCCCTGAAACTTCGTCACTCGTCATCCAATGCCGCAGACTCATGGTAGTCAGTACAAGAGAAAACCCACTGGGGGAACCAAACGAGCCTGGCGCGGAAAGAGAGTTTTCGAAGCAGGCGCCGAGCCAACCGAGACAACCCTTGGTCCAGTCAAACAGAGATGGGTGGGGACGCGAGGCGGCGGAACAAAAGTACGGATCGCAGTAGCCGACTGGGCCGTCGTGACTGACAAAGCCTCTGGTAAGAGTTCAAAATCAAAACTTCTACGGGTCGTCAGAAACCCTGCGAACGTTGACTATCAACGTAGAGGCGTCATTACTAAGGGAGCGATTGTGGAGACTGAGCTGGGACAGGCACGGGTCACGTCCAGACCAGGCCAGCACGGCGTCATCAACGCGATCCTTCTAGAAAAGTCCCAGAAGAACTAGAGTCGAGCGGGTGGGCGATTGAAGCGCCCCGGATTCTTGATTGTATGGCCGGCACACTTGGACAGTGCCAAGACTCGGGGGCAAGGACGCAGACTCCCAGTATCCCGTGCAGTTAAACAGCCTAGCCTGAAGGAGGTCTGGCAGGCAGCCATGTCCCTGGGATATTCCCCCGAAACGAAGGAAAAGGCTGCTCTCTCGGGTTCGCCCTGGGAGAAGACCGGCTATGTCACGATTAAGAAAGCTGGGCAACGATCAGTTGTACTGAAGGGATTAGCTAGCGAGATAGTGAAGACCAGGCAGAAGGAAGCTCAAGCGGCTGAGCCGAAGAAACGATAGCACCAAGAAAGATCCGTTGGACCCAGTTCTAGCTGGGCGGTTTCCGATTCGGATACATGACGATTTTTCCGGAGCGGCCCGACTTCATTAGCGCGAAGGCCTTGGCGAACTCTTCGAGAGCGAACCTATGAGTAATCACCTTCGACAGATCGACCTCTCCCGACTTCAAGACTTCCGCAGTCTTGTACCAAGTGCTCCACAATCGTCGCCCGAAGACCCCTCGGACGTGGGCGTCTTTGAAGACAATCCAGTTAGCCACGTCGAACTCTACGTTCTTTGAGGGTAGTCCGAATAGTACAGCAGTTCCTCCTGGACGAAGAACCTTGAAGCCCTCTTCAAAGGAAGGCGGGGCGCCTGACATTTCGAAGAAGACGTCAACGCCTCGGCCATCCGTCATCTTCATGATCGTGTCAACCACCTTTTCCTTGGACCCATCGATGAGAACATCTCCACCCATCTTCTTCGCCAAGCTCAATCTGTAATCGACAATGTCGACCCCGAAGATCTTGCTGGCACCAAACGATTTGCAGAGTCCAATCAGACATGCGCCGATTGGACCGCAACCGAAAACCGCGACGGTGTGTGCAGGTATATCTGCCGCGGATGCGGCGTGGACGGCGTTGCCGAGCGGTTCTTGAGCGCTTGCCGTCTCGATTGGAATTCTCTTGTCGTTGAGCCACGCACTACTCTCGTGAAGAGTATGATACTCAGCAAAGCACCCGTCGGTGTCGACTCCCCGCAGGAGCATTCGTTCGCAGATATGCCCGTTCCCAGTGCGACACTGGAAGCATCTTCCACAGTTGATGTGAGTCTCGCCTGAGACAATATCGCCCTCTCTGAGGTCCGAGACCTCCTTCCCCACTTCTACAACTTTTCCCGCGAATTCGTGACCCATGACGAGAGGAGGCTTGACGCGCTTGGCCATCAATTCATGCCAATCATAGATCTGCATGTCCGTTCCACAGATCGAAGTGGCCTCAACTCGAACCTGAATGTCCTTCAGACCAGGTTTGGGAGCGAAGGACCACGGCTCGTAAACGGCACCCGGACCCGGAACAGTCTTGACGACAGCGTGCATTTGTTCTTTCAAATGGTTCCCTTGAAACTGTTCTTCTCGGCGTTTGTATGGAGTGTAAAACGTTATTGTCAGTCCAAACTACATGAGAAATGGGACTTTTCGTCTAAAGCATTTTACGCAAGTGTGGATCACGCGGATTCGAAATGTCCCAGCAATCCGACCTGCAAAGAGAGCCTCTGCTTGATAGTCTGCGGAAAGAGTTGGACGGCCTCGACCATGATGATCTCCTCTGGCGCGTCCGGACTTTTCAGAGTCCATCAGCCTCACACGCTAAGGTTGACGGGAAGAATGTCGTAGTCCTATGTTCCAATAATTATCTTGGATTGGCTAATCATCCGAAGCTGAAACAGGCAGCGATTGCTGCCACACGAAAGTATGGCGCAGGGTCCGGGTCTGTACGAGTCATCGCAGGCACTATGGACATTCACCTGAAGCTGGAGAAGATTCTCGCTGACTATCGACGGGCTGAATCCGCGATCACGTTTCAATCAGGCTATGCCACGAACTCGGGCACGATCCTTGCGCTGGTTGATGAGAGAGATCTGATCATCAGTGACGAGCTCAATCACGGAAGCATCATCGACGGCTGTCGAATGACCAAGGCCGAGAGGCGAGTCTACAAACACAAAGACATGAGCGATCTAGAAAAACAGTTACAGAATACTGAACGTTTCCGCAGAGTCCTCATCATTACTGATGGGGTCTTCAGCATGGATGGTGACATTGCTCCGCTGAAAGATATTGTAGATTTGGCGGGGAAGTATCAAGCCATAACCTATGTTGATGATGCTCATGGCGATGGTGTCTTAGGCGAGAACGGACGGGGAATCACGAACCACTTCCACCTTGAAGGAAAGGTCGATGTCGACATGGGGACATTCTCCAAAGCCTTTGGTTGTGTCGGTGGCTACGTTGTCGGCTCGAAAGATCTGTGCACCTATCTCCAGAACAAGGTCCGCAGCTATCTCCTCTCCGGTTCTCAGCCTCCGGCTATTCCTGGCGCTTGTATTGCGGCTATTCAATTGGTGAAGAAGAATCCGTCGCTTGTGAAGAAACTCTGGGACAATACACGCTATTTCAAGAAAGCATTGAAGGACCTCGGCTTCGACACGGGGCAGAGCGAAACACCAATCACACCAGTTATGGTCGGCGAGAGCGGGAAGGCGCACAAACTCGCTGATGAGATGTTCAAGCTTGGAGTATTCGTTCTACCAATAGTCTTCCCAATGGTCGGCAAGGACAAAGCGAGAATCCGAACAATCGTGACCAGCGCGCATTCTAAGAAGGATCTCGACCAAGCTACCGATGCCTTTGAGAAAGCGGGAAAGAAACTATCGCTGATCTGATCCTACTGAGTGCAGATAGACAGTCTGTGTTTCCGCCAGTCCTGCGCATTGGCGTTCGGTCTATCTGAGTGCTCGTTCTTTCCAAATCTCGCTGCCATGAAATTCAAGGATCGAAAATGGAAGAAAATTTGAGAGGGAACTGTGCCGATTTGATTGGTCGATTTCGCGGGCTAGTTGGAGATTACTTGTAGGGTGTAGGTTCCACCGCTCCCTGAGGTGACGGTGAAGGTTCCTTCTCCGTGAAGGTTTGCGAGCCCGCCTGTTCCGCTTAGGATTGTGAAGTGGCCGTGGAAGGTTCCGCCTGCGGTGTTGGCTGTCGACGCGAACAGGAGGGTTCCCGAAGCTCCTTCTGCGGTGCCCGTGAAGGCCAATCGTGTCTGCCCGACGTCGACTGTTAGACCCTGGGCTGTGATCAATGCTGTTGATGTTTGCTCTATGGTGCCGCTAAGACCCCCGAACAAGGCGAGGGTGATCGTCGACGTGACTAGGGTGTTGGGCCCTGCTGTTTTAGTGGTTATGAGTTGGTTGCTAGTGAAGGTGAATGTTCCGGCTATAGAGGTGGGTATCGTCGCTGATGCGGTGGGAAGGAGCAAGATTATGGGGATTGCTAGTAGTATGATGATTTTTCTCATATGTTTGATTCATCTCCTTTCTTGTTTGGCTGTGTCTCTTACCTTAGTTTCCGCTCTTCATCCAAGGCAGTAGAGACATACTACTTAGTGGCGAAAGACAAGTTAATAACTTCCTGCTGGCTGGAGTGCTACTGGTGGCTCGTATGCCAGTTGTTACTAGACACCGACGGAAAACTCAAAGCCAGCGGGCAGCCATAATGCGCGAGCGGAATGACCAGACGGCTTGTCCCGCGGTTAAATCAATTACGAAAGTTGGAAACCAGCTGCGACTGGTAGTAGTAAGATACTTGATTGACCGACCATTGAGATTCAATGAATTACTTGAAGCCGCGACGGGCGTAGATCCGAGAAGCCTTTCGCGGGTATTGAAGTTCCTAGCTTCTGAAGGCATCGTGCGGAGAGACGTTCTGAGCACACAGCCTTTCACCGTTCAGTATTCCCTTACAGAAAAAGGCAGGCAGTTGCAGCCCGTGGTTGAAGCATTAAGGGTGTGGGGAGAGAGATGGTTAATGCCTAAGGAAGTCTTACTGACTAACCCATCAACGCCCGTATACCAAACATGAGTAATTCTGGCGTCGGCCTGCGATGATCGGTTCGAACATACCTATCTTTCTGGTCTAGGCTTGTCTAATCCTTCTCATCGACTTCGGATTCGCCGGATGGAATAGAGCCGTCTGTCTGGATGACCACCGGTCCAGTGTAACCGCAGTCCGGACACCTGTACATCGCCCCAGTGTACCCGCCCATCCAGAGAATAATATTCTCAGAATGACACTTTGGGCAGAACCGCTTCGTAATACTGTGCATACTCGTACCCCGCTTAGAAGATCAGTTGGAAGAGGGTCATATTGGAGCAGCTCGGTTCTGGGTTCCAAATGCCTCATTCGAGATCCCCAGAAGTATTTTGACTTCCTCCGCTTCTCGCGGGGTCGCAAAAGGCAGGCTGTTGAAGTATTCTAGGAAACCAGTCTGAGAAAGACAGCCGAAGCAAAGGTCCCATTCGACAATCTCGACCCCGAAAACTATCTCGGCGACGCGGGTTTGAGAAGCCCCGCAACGCGATTCGCAATTCCCGTCACGGGTGTGCAAGGCGTAGAAGACGCTTTGAGAGGCGACCTTGACCATAGGCTCAAGCGGCGACACAGCACCTAGGGTGGCGGTTTTCAGGGCCTTCATGCATCTTACACTCCGAATGATGTTTCTGAGACTCTTTCGTCTCTGTCGAATGAAAAAGAGGAGTTGGTGGCTGGGGTTAGTATCGGAGTTTGTTGGAGAACGAGTGCACGACCGCTTCTTCCTCTCTCGTCCTCCGCTCGATGATCGGGTTTTGTCTCGGAACAGGCTCGTATTTCGCCTTGAACCAGTCGGGTATGACGACTGCTCGTAGGAGTTCTTGTATGGTTATTCCTCTGGCTCTGGCTTCTTCGCTAAGTAGAGTGTAGGTCTGTTCGCCGAAGGCCACCATGACCTTATACGACGTTTTTTCTTCAACCTCTCAAGTTTTCGAATATCCAGACGGACCTTTCGAAATACCTATACTGTACGTATGCAGGGGCAAGGCATATAAGAATAACTGAAAACCCGCCGCGAAATTCTCCTGAAATTGACCATGGAACACTGCAGACTACCAATTGCATTTTATTCGGGACGCTGAGCGATCAGTAGTATCTTGTCAAGGATTGCCCCGCGCTGCTCATGCCGTGGAGAGCTAGCCATAACCGGCGAGATACGAAGCTCGGACGGCTGGCGGACAGGATTCAACCTCCAATGCAAGCAATGCGGGAAGAAATGGACCTACTCTGGGGGCGTCTATAGGCAAGAAACAGCGGAGACGGCTCAGTAAAACATCTCCTTGTAGCTAGTTTGCCGGGTCGTGAAAGACATATTGAAGCACTTGCCAATCTGGTCGACAGGAATTGGCTGCTAGCAGTCCACGAGCTAGGAAGTACTTGTTTGCCTTCATATTGCTCAGATTCGTCGCCATAGGCCTTCTGGCACTTTCACTGGCTTTCTCTGTCATCAATCCAATCCTAGCTGTTGTTCTCATAATAGCCGTCTCCGTCGGGTCCAATGTTGCTTTACGACTAGTAGCGAGGCTAAACTGGCTGGACACGACTCTCTATGTGGGCTTCGTCGCAGCAATAATCGGAGTAGGAGCTTTATGGCTCTCTTCGATCATTACAACAGTTCAGGCTGCTGCGATCTTCATTCCATTAGCGATGGTCTCTTGGATCCTGTCTTGGATTAGAATTGGAAAATGATACTCCCACGCGTCGTACCGTACGAACCAATATTTGCTTCGCTAGGAGCGATGGAACAAGAAATCCATAACCAGGTCGAGGATCTCCCCTCCTTCGCGCGCGAACTCGCCAAGTATAGCGAATTTCGCCATCTTGACCCTTCCCGCATGATTTTCGCCGGCTCCGGAGACTCTCTCGCAAGCTCACTCTTCGCCCATTACCTGTCCGGAATGCAGGCGTTTGCCGCAGACCCGCTCGAGCTCCAGCTCTTTCCACAGGTGTCTAAGAACAAGACCGTCTTCATAACCTCAGTCAGCGGCAAAACCAGAACGAACATACAGCTCGCAAGGAAAATCAAAAGGATAGCAAAGAAGCGCGTCGCAATAACAGCAAACCCCGAGAGCCCTCTTGCGAGAGAATGCGATGATGTGATTCAGTTACGATATAGAAGCCGGGGAATCCTTACATCCGGAACCGCAAGTTTCTCAGCCTCCCTCCTTGCAGTAGCCTCACTAATCCGCCGAATACCAAAGCTTGATTCTGTCGCAATCATGGAAAGGAGAGTAGCTGACCGGGATCGACTCTTCCGGGTCCACCCTCGCGGAGAGTTCCTGTTTGTCGGATCCGGGACAGGCTACGCCCTCGCGATGTATGCAGCTTTCAAGATCCACGAGGTTCTAGGACTGCTCGCTCAATACCAGCATGCGGAGGAGCTTGGGCATTCCCAGCTTTTCTCCCTGAAAGAAAAACGAGACAATCTCTTCTTCTTGGCTCCAAACTCAGACGAGAAGACGAGTGAAGTGTTTGGAGTTCTTTCAAAGAATGGTTTCAACGCGCATCTGCTGAAGAGTAGTAGGCGCGATCCGATTCTCGCGGTACTAGAAATCATGTTCTCTCTGCAACACCTTGCCCTCAATCTCGGAAGGAAGATGGGGCTGCAAGAATGCGCGTTCCTGACAGACAAGAAGAGGCTCGCGCTGAGCAACCGGCTAATTTACTGACTTCGTGCTGGACATTTCCGACTGAATGTGTTTGTAAACGTCGAGTAGGTTGTCGGTCTCCATTTGATGGGAAGCTGCCTTTTTCACCTTCTCTAGGTTCGTGTTCAGTGCGATCGAATAGCCCACTACTCGAAAGATGGGAACATCGTTCAGTCCGTCCCCGACATGAACAGTCTTGCTCAGCGGAATACTCATCCACGCGCAGTATTTTCTGATGCCGAGCCTCTTGTCGGGTAGTGGCTCGATATCGTCTGTGATAATACCGTTCTTTACCGCCACTTTCGACGAGACGAACCCGCGGAATCCAAATTGTTCCACCAGATACTGGCAGAGAAAATCTGGATTGTCAGTGCATAGGATCACTGAGAGTCCGAGACCCAGGAGCTTGTCAACGGCCTCTCGGATGTTCCGCATCATTGGGACCTTGGAGACTTCAGCAAGAACATCTACGAGTTTCATCCCGACGAGAAGCTGAAACTGCTGCAAGAGACCCTGTCTCAGAGTTATTCGCTGTCGATGATACATCTGGTCAATCCCGTCCCACTTCTTGCCTATCCCTAAACCACGAGCGGCCTGTGTGAGCGCGGGCTGACGGTAGAGGGTCTTGTCTACATCGAACGATACCACTACGAAATTCGGAGTCTTCATTCCGCTGCGAAACGTAGAACCAGAGTATCTTAGATGATTATGCTATGCGTCTAGAGAGGCTCAACGTAGCCAAAGTTTTCCCGAATAATACTCCGGACCTGTTCCGCTCTCTCTTTCGTATTCTTGTCCAGGAAGATCTTAACGATGTGCCCCTTCTCCGTCTCGAACGTTAGTCCTTCTTTCCGGAATATTTCGAGTGCGTCGTTCAGTGTGAAATGGTTGCCGAACGTTGCGATTACTACTGCTTGACTCTTTTTCTTTCCGCCCAGCCGGACGGCTGTCTTTCTGAAACCTTCTGCTAGACCGTACGCCATACCTTGTCTGGCCTAAACACGGAGAGTTGACTTGCTATATGGCTATCTCTATCAAACTGCCTTTACCGCTCGGCTTCTTGCCGAGGACCCGTCCGAGCTGAATCTCGATTGCTTTCCGTTTTGAGCGTTCGCCGCCGTACCATCTTTCCACCTGGTCCTTTCCGTATTTTCGTCGGAAGAGTTCGAAAGTGTGTTCGAGTTTCTGCGGGACTAGTCTGCCAGTTCCTTCGAATAGAATCTCAGAGACTTCTACTTCCACCCGTGGAGTCTTCACGACGTTCTTCCACCAGTGAGAAGATTCGTGTGCAAGGAAGTACAGTTTTCCGTCTTCGAACGCGAACCAGAGTTCGACGTCGTGCTTGAGCCCTGTCTTCCTGCCTCTCGTCGTGAGGTTCAGGTATGGGGTCTCTTCCAGCATTATCTCGCTCGTCGCCACTTTCCTAGTTCTCCTCTGTCGCACCTACAGTTACTGCTTCCGTCTTTTCTGAAGACTTTGTTACCGGCCTTTCCGGAAGCAGGGAGTACTTCCCATCAGGGGTCCTATAGAGTGCTATTCGCGCGGTTGTCTCCCAGTTGTCGCCTGTTGGATGTCGAATCTGAACTGTAACGACTTCAGCTGAAGGCTCAGACTTCCCAGGCCATATGGTGATACCTAGAAAGTCTCCATTCGGCAGCTTTGTGGAGAAGCGAGCTTTAGGGGACTGCTTCTCAGACATCATACGTTGAAACAATGCATTGGATGCGTATAAACAGCTTCAGTCAGCGAGCGAATTTGATTCGTCCCTTTTCAGTCAATGGTTCCCTTTCTTCCTAACCCTATGAGAGCGGAACTTCTTTCAGGCTTGCTGGGCAGACAGAAATCCCCCTTTTCAAGCGGGCGTCCGGATCACTTCGACCATACCACTTTGAATGAAGCTAGCCCCGTATTTGGAGCGTTAGCATAGCCCGCGCAGTAGTCGAAACCTCCTGGCCCGGTTAGATCAAATAATTGGCCTGAAACAAGAATCGGACTATTGCTACAGTCGGTTACTCCGGGACCATGACTCACGATCCTCAGATCAGTATACCCCGTCGGCAATGCGAAGGAGGGCCGGAAGTGATCAGACTTCCCGACAGTAAGCGCAGGACCACCACCGCAAGAAAACAATATCAGTCCGGAACCGCCGGCAATCACTGAAGCCTGACTGGGTCGAAGGGCCAAGCAGTTGGGTACCAGTTTGGAACCGTTCTGCCCGCGGGATGTGGTAAGTGCGGCAGTGGCCCCGACCGGAATTGCGATCAGAAAGACCAATCCCGCAATTATGAGGGCTTGGGCCGCCTTGTTTCTCCTTTCGGGAACAGACAAAGTTACAAGAACACGTTTTCTGGTCATGTTAGACCACAACGTTACCGATTGTCTAGCATGCAAGTAACGCCGTCTTACCTTAGAAACAATTCGCGGCTTCTCCCCAATTCAGATTCTTCTGATAGGAGTCCTCCGGTACCAGTGGAGATGCGAATATGATCGTCTTTTGAAAAAAAAAGGGAAGTTCGACGCACCTTGAGGTATCGTCTAAGCCCACGCTACTGTGAAGCTGACGACTCCGGTTACTTCGGCCGAGGTCCCAGTCGCGCAGTAGTTGTAAGTGCCTGTTGGGATGCTGACAGCTGTGCTCTGAGCGAGAGCTATTCCCGCTGTTGGTGTGCATGTTACGCCGGGTGCGATTAGGCTAAGGGTTGTAGGCATACCGCTCGCGCCGATTGCGGGTGCTTCTGTTGGAATCTTGGTAATGGGACCATTTGTCACTGTAATTGCTGCGCCAGATGTGCAAGCATAGGTTATGTCAAAGGGCTGGCCTGCTACCACTGTGGCCGGCGTGAATGTCAATACGTCTCCAGGTGTAGCTGTTCCACAGTTCGGCACTAGGTTTGCTGTTGCTACTGCTGTTGGGACGGCTGGGAAGTATTGGGTGAAGGTTACGAAAGCCGCGACGCCCGCGACCGCAGCAATTGCGATTACGCCTAGAATGATCGTCCTTGTGCGATTGAATCTTGACTTCGACTTTTGTTTGTTTTCCAATTTTTCACTTCCTCTCCCGCACGTTGGGTGAGGGCGGTCTTGATGTCTAGTTTGGATAAAATCCGTTGCATACGATGTTTTGCAAACTAGAGAATTTAGCGAGAAACGCTGGCTGAATTGCGTTTACCTGCAACACGAGGCGAAGTTTGCAGGCCTCAGGATCAGGGAATAACAGGATATCCTGGGAGAGATGTGACGGGCATTATGTAACTTGAAAGGAAAAAGCTGACCGTCGTAGATAAGGAAATCGCAGAATAGTTTGCGCTCCCGGTGGCGGATAGCATCTAGAACCGTTGATGAGGAGGAATGCGGACTGCAAGACACGAACGGAGCCAGCTCATCTGAGCGCTTCCCTGATGTCGAGCCTTGTTCAGACTGTCTTCTTCTGCTGAAACGTTTGGGAGACTGTGTTGACGTTTAGTTTGTTAGGTGCAGGCTTGATTTCCTCGTTGCGCCAATTTTGTAGGGCGCTTCCAAAGCTGAAGGTCACAGAGTTGGGACTCATTGCTTCAAATTCGACCTTTGTCCCGAGCGTGGTCTGAAGCAGGGAAGACACGTACTCCTTCGTGAAGAAGGAAAAGTTCAGGTTGACATCATGTTTGATAGTGAAAAGGTGCCTTCCTCCCTGGTATTTGTGATCCCAAGCGTCAAAGTGGCTCGCCCAGAGATCAATGAACATGAGGATGGTCCCAGGCGTTATTTGCTGGAAGAGGAATAGGAGTTCTTCGTGAGCTTGGGACTCCCCGAGTGACCTCGCGATTCTTCCTATATCGTCCTTTGGAAGGGTCTCGAATACAAACCTCAGAAAGTCCTTGCTGACAGGGACGAAATTAAGTCGACCAACATATCGCCCCCAGCTTACATGCCGGCTGAATATCTGCGATACAAGGGCGTTGGGATTGATGCCTAGCCTCGCGGCCTCTTCTTCAAGAGATGATTTTAGTTCCGCCCGGATTCTGTATGATACTGTTTCCGTTTTCCGAGAAAGGTTAGGTGGAAGGTTCCCGCCCAAAGCTTCTCCCACTGTGTTGCAACAATGCATTCAATTTTTTGTTCTTAAATATTTTGTCTTGCATTGCAGTGTCTTGCAAGTTCGACACATGCAACGCAGAGGGCATAATCAATTTGCACGGACGGGCAGGCTGAGACGCCGTCTTGCAAGCGAATAAGAATGTGATCATGGACAGATAGGATATCATGGGGATGAAATGGACAGCCTTCCTTAGGCTAAGAGGAGAAACGTGGACTAAGAAAGGCGAGGAAATGAGGGACGAATTTGAGGGGCTCGTTCAAGTCCTCCGAGGAGTTGACGTCGACTACGACCTCATCGTTTTCGTTGAGGATCCAGGTTCGACGAGGCTCGGCGCGCAGAGCTCGGCACAAACCTCAGACACTTGGGTCCACCGTGCTGGGAGCAGTGCTTAGCTATGGCGAAATTCATAATGACTGTGGCAGACGAAACACTCCGAGTATTAACCACCGAAGCGGAAAAGAGAAACTTGAGAGTGCAGCAGCTGCTCAGAGCAGTCATTGTTCCCGAATGGATGAGGGACAAACTTGACATGAGCTCCTCGCAACCAACTCGCGGGGAATTCGCCCCCCGGCTTACGCGGCCCTCCGTGTACAATATGCAACGAGAACCAGTGCTTCGAGCTGGCATAGATCGAATTAGACGCCGACGAGCGAACTCCTTACGGGCGACGACCTACTAGCCGAACAAGAGTTGTGAAAAAATGTTATGAGCGAACGACTCAATCAGCTTGAAAGTATTACATGGAAAGCATAACGGACGAACACCCTCCGCCCACTGAGCCACTGTAGAGAATTCGATCCCGGCAGATCTTCCAGCGACACCACGGGACACTGTCCCGGCGAGAGCGCGTCCATACGCAAAACGGCCACGTTGGTTGATAGCAAACATTCTAGCTCACTCTTTAAAGTCGACTCAAGATCTAACTGAATTCTTTAGAAAACAATCCCTGTCCTCTCACGAGGATCGCCCGAGCATGTCGCGCAGATTGAGAAGCAAGACAACTATCGAAAACGTTTCATAAACGTCGTGTTGCATTGTTGAATATACAGAGCCGGACATAAACAGACGATTCTTGGCAATGTTTTGCAAGCGGTTAACTGGGTTCAGGCAGTAGCTACGCCGACAAAAGAGGTGTAAAGATTATGGAAAATGAAAGTATGGAAACGAGGAAACCAAGGATAGCAAAGAATTTCCGCAGACCATTACTCGCTCTACTGATGATATCCGCCATAGTGGGTGGCGTGGCGGGAGTTACATTCTTCGTAACTCAAAGCTTCTCTTACATAGCACCAACGACGGCCACGATTAAGTCACAAGCAGCATTAGACTTTGGACTTCTCTCTAGTATCGCTTCGAGCTCCAAGACGTTTACAAACGGACTAGTAGTCGGATCTGGAACTACAATCAACATAACTTTCGCTTTCGTCAGTCCGACGCTCACTTGGAACACTGTGTTCTCAGGAATTGCCATCGTAGTACAGACACAGGGCAACACTCCTGTCGGCCTGGTCTGCATATCATTGGGCTCAGGAACTTGTCCTGCAGGTCTAACGACAAAATTCATTCCCACATCATCCACATCCTATGACTACGTTGTAACCTACACGACAGCTCTTGTCATCCCAACTGGAGTCAACCTACAGGTAATATGGGCAATAACACCCGTCTCAATACCTCAGACAACAATACCTCTCGGATCAGCAGCCAATTTCGCAGTCCTAGCAGGTTCAACAGTCACCAGCACCGGTCTTACAGTAATTTCCGGTGACTTAGGACTAAGCCCGGGTACTGCGGTAACCGGATTTCCGCCAGGAATAGTGAACGGCGCGCTACACACGGGCGACCCTACAGCAGCTGTTGCAGAAGCTGACCTTACAAACGCAGTAAACGTTGCTAATGCACTAACACTACCGATTCTTCTCGCTGGAGATCTAGGTGGACGAACGCTTGTCCCGGGACTCTACAAATCAACCTCATCGCTTGCTGTAACAGGAGCTTTGACTCTGGACGCACAAGGAGATCCTAACGCTGTCTGGGTCTTCCAGATAGCCTCAACACTCACCACCCTAACCGGCAGCCAGATAATACTGACAGGCGGAGCCCAGGCGGCGAACGTGTTCTGGGTCGTCGGTAGCTCAGCAACTCTCGGCACAACTAGCGTCTTCAAAGGAACAATAATGGCGTACGCATCAATCACCATCACGACCGGCGCAACCCTCGACGGTAGAGCACTAGCACGGACCGGTGCGGTCACACTCGACAGCAACATCATCACAAAACCTCTCTAGGACAACCAAGAACGATACGATTCCTAAAAACCCCCAACTTTTTTGAATCCCCCCTATTGTTTAAGAGACGAACCGGAAACAGAGCCAAAAAAAGTCAGAGAAAAGATGGCAACAACTCAAAACGCCAAAGCCGATGATGATGAGAAAAGGACTCCTCGCTATCGTTCTCATCGCGATAGCGGTTATCGCAGCAGGATTGGCATACTATCTATATCAGCCCCAGTCGACATCAACAGCTCCCGTTGTTACCAGCACAGCCCCCGTCTACTCCGCCACCAACAGCCCCATCAACACCAAGATCCTAGTTACCTTCAGTACTGCTATGGACCCACGACGATCACCAAGACAACTTTTACCCTGAAACACGGGACAACTTCTGATACAGGAACCGTAAGCTACACAGGCGTTACCGCAATATTCATTCCCTCGGCGAATCTCGCGACAAACACCGCCTATACTGCCACCATTACGACCGGAGCCAAGGACTCCGCAGGGCACCCGCTAGCTGTCAACTTTGTCTGGAGCTTCACAACAGGTGAACTAGCAGATACGATCCCGCCTACCGTGACTGGTACAAGCCCTGTTCTCGCCGTGGCACTCGACAACAGCATTTCTGCAACCTTCAGCAAGGCCATGGACCCCTCAACGATCACGACCTCAACGTTCACCATGACTCAAGGAGCTACCTCCATCACAGGAACAGTAACCTACGCCGGCACTACAGCAATCTTCAAACCATCAACCAGCCTCGCGGCCAACACCACCTATACTGCAAAAATTACAACTGGAGTCAAGGACCTCTCAGGCAACGCACTGCAGACCAATTTCGTTTGGAGCTTAACGACAGCAACCTCAACATCATCCTGCACTCAGACCGCAATTTCCCTAGGAACAGCAGCCAATTTCGAGGTCCTAGCAGGCTCCGGAGTCACCAACACCGGAAAGACGAATGTAACCGGAAACCTTGGGGTTAGCCCAGGAACCGCCGTAACTGGATTCGGGCCAGGAACAGTGAGCGGGACGATCCACGCAGGCGACGCAACTGCAGCAACGGCTCAAGGCGACTTGACAACCGCCTACAATAACGCTCAAGGACTAACACTCTGCCCCATTGCCGTATCAGGGGATCTAGGCGGACTAACACTTGCACCCGGACTCTACAAGTCCACATCCTCGCTTGCAATCACGGGAACCTTGACTCTAGATGCACAGGGCGACGCCAATGCTGTCTTCATCTTCCAGATAGCCTCGACGCTGCCCACATCATCTGGTTCGAATATTGTACTGGCCAACGGTGCGCAGTCACAGAATATCTTCTGGGCGGTTGGTAGCTCTGCAACTCTCGAAACAAGTAGCGTCTTTAAAGGAACAATAATGGCATACGCATCAATTACAATCACAACAGGCGCAACGTTGGACGGCAGAGCCCTAGCATGTGTTGCGGCGGTTACAATGGACACTGATACCGTCAAGCCGAGCTAAAGTCCGACCTTCAATCAGAGACAAAGCCAGATTCTCCCTACTATCCGTACCTGAGACCCTGGCATGCCGGTGGGGTCCAAGTTATCTGGGCTGAGGGGCGCCAATCGTTGGGAATGTCTCGCTGGATCTCTTGGTTGACGCGTCGTTTAGTCGCTTGCCACCTCCATTGCTCCAATCGCTCTGTGAGTCCGCGAAAGCGAAGGTGACCGAATTTGGAGTCATAGCCTCAAAAATGACATTCGTCCCGATCGAGCTTCGCAGGAGTGAAGACAAGTACTCTTTAGTGAAGTACGAATAGTTGAGATTGACATCATGCTTAACCGTGTAAACATGCTTACCGCCGTCGTACTGATAATCCGAAGCGTCAAAATGACTCGCCCAGAGTTTTAGGAACTGAAGAACCGTTGCTGGGCTTATGCGCGTAAATAGGAACAGGATTTCTTCATGGGCCGCGGTTTCGCCTAGCGATCTCGCGGTTTTCTCTATCTCTTCTCTTGAGAGGGAGTCAAATATGAGCCTGAGAAAGGCCTTGCTGACTGGGATAAAATTGAGTCGGCCCGTAAAGCGCCCCCAATCGATGTGACGGGTAAGTATCTGCGAAACCAAGGAGTTAGGGTTGATGCCCAGCCTTCTAGATTCCTCCTCAAGGGCCAACTTGAGGTCAGACCGTATCCTATAGGAGACTGTCTCGGTCTTCCTAGCTGCCCCAGACTTCATCATCCCTATTCTGCACTCTTACAAGCTTCACCAATCGATCGGGCGAGACTGAAAACAAGAGATTCTTGGCAAAGTTTCACTTCGAGTATTACTCTAATGGTGGACCGCAAGAGTGGAAGTCCCATATAGAGCACCAGATCGAGACCACCGTAAAACGAGGACGGACTCCCTGGTCTCAATGTCCTCATCACGAGGAATTGTCCTTTTTACGTTAAAACCCGTTACGCCCCTTGGGGAGCGTTTGCTTAAAGTGAAGAAGCCGTCGATCGCCAAAAAGGCAGACCCATAGCCATGAGCAACTCAGCCCAGCCACCAAAACCAAAGCGCACTAGAATGGAAATTTACAACGATATTCTCAAGGGGATAGAACAAGAATTGAAGAATGGTGGTGAAGTAAAGCCTACGCGAGTTCAGCAACGTTGTAATCTTGCCTACGACAAGTTTTCACGTTATCTCGGAGAAATGGCAGCGAAGGGACTGATTGTTCGAGAGCCAATTTCAATTACTGTAAAAGGCTTGGATTTTCTGCAAGACCACAGACGAATCAGCAGATTTGTGCACGAAATTGGCATGAAATACTTGGATTACAAGGAATCAAGGTCCTCTGAAAAAGAGGATTATCGACCAATAAAGTTCCTTGACGAGCTACCACCAAAGAGTCATTCGGTGCTTCTCTGTGACGACAAGAAATATGCGGAGTTGGTAACGTCTTACTACATATCGAAGGGACTCGAAAGGGGAGAGTCGTGTGTCTATCTCACGTTCGAGGATCCAGCAAGAATCGAGCGAAGATTATCTAAAAGTGGGATAGATGTAGAATCTTTCAGGCAAAAAAACCTTCTACGTGTACACACGATCAAGCGCTCTGACGTCAGTGAAGGCAACCCGCACGATAATCTCACGAAGGTGATCCGAGATTCTACCACCGGAATGAGACCTCCATACCGCTTCTATCGCAATTTTGTGCCAATCGAGAAGTCCGCTAAAGGCATGAAGCTAGAATTGCTCTACGAACAATTACTTCATGACAACTTCAAGAACCTTGATCTCTCGCTAATGTGCAGACATGATCTCAGTGAGATAGAAAAATCAACGCGCACAGATTTTGTTGAGACACTGTTGAAGAACCACCACCAGGTAATTTATGCCTCAGAACCTGAAAAGGCAATTGCGTTTGACCCCTCGCTACTTGAAGTGAGGAGTGACTCGATGGGTGACAGAGGAACCCTTCTGCCCGCCCGAGGTAGGGGGTTATGGCTAAGCCGATGAGTGGACTTTCGACCTAACCATCGAATGATTACGTTGGAAGACTACCAATTTTATTGGGCTACCCCTGTAACCGGAGGATCAAGATTCTCAGGTAGACCCTAAATGAAATACGGAATGAAATGCGGCTTCGCGTTCTATCGAACTCTTCCACCGTTACCTATTTAGACCCAAAACGAGACCTGCCTTAGCGACGAATCATGAGCCTGGAACTCAAAGCGCAGAAAGGGGACACCGTCTCAGTCCACTACATCGGAAAATTCCCCGGCGGAAAGGTCTTCGACACTTCAATGGAAAAAGAAGCCAAGAGCGCAGGACTCTACAATGCGGCTCGGGACTACCACCCGTTGATGGTGGTTCTCGGAACTGGTAAAGTGATTCAGGGTTTTGACGAGGCGTTGATGGGTATGAAGGTGAACGAGGAGAAGGAGGTCGTTATTCCACCTGAGAAGGCGTACGGGAGGAGCGGGAATCATCCTATGGCCGGTAAGACTCTGCAGTTCAAGCTTCGAGTTACAAACATCAGAAGACCATAATCATCTGGGTCTGCTTTTGTTTCGACAATAGTCCCGCTCGGTTCGGATAAATGACAGGTCCCGAACCGTTACTGGCCTCCCATCCTTGGCTTGATATTACGTAAGAGCTAGGTACGAGAACCTTGACGGATCTCCGGGCGAAAGAATTCTTCGTCGACCCCGACATTGGAAAGGCTGAGTCGTTGAATGCCTCGGCTTTTGTCGACCCTGAGTTTCAGGAACTGGAACTCGACAGAGTTTTCAGCAGAAGCTGGACAATTGTTCCGCCCCGTAGTGCTAGCAACCATGGGGGAGCAACGCCCGACCCGCTCAGCAAACCAGGTTCGCGCACTCCTTTCTCCTTGTTAGGAAAACCTCTCTTCTTACAACGAAACTCGTCGGGAGAGCTGAACTGTTTTCCGAACGTCTGCACTCACGCTTGGCATCCTCTCGTAGAGACGTCGAGCATTGGAGATTCGATAGTCTGCCCACAACATGGGCGCCGGTTTGACAACGACGGAAAATTCGTGTCGCACAAGGGCTTTGAGAACCTGAAGGACTTCCCTCGAGAATGTGACAGTCTAAGGAAGCTCAAGGTTGAGAATTGGGGACCGTTCAACTTTGTCTGCCTGGGAGACCCAATGGGTCCGTTCCGCGAATTTGTGGACAACGTTCAGAAATCGATTCCGGGAATAGATCTGGCGAAGTTAAGGTACCATACTGTCCCGGAGGAGATTCGGGAAGTTGATGGCAACTGGAAGCAGCACGCGTGGAACTACATGGACAATTATCACATACGGTTCGTACACAAGGGACCTGGGAGACTGGCTGTTGCTATCGACCTCAACAGCTATCGAACAGAGCTCTACAGGTTCAGTGCTCTCCAATGGGCCTATTCTCGAAAACCAGAGTACGGATTCAAGCCGGAACAAGTAGCAGCCCGCTTCCGAGACCCCGAACATCCAGAGAAGCGTGTGTTCGCTCTCTGGTGGTTCATCTATCCAAACCTCACCCTCAACTTCTATCCCTGGGGCCTATCAGTCAACCAGTACATGCCAGTACCCGGAAAGCCGGGCAAGACACAGTTCCACTGGTACCAGTATGGACTGGACGATGCGAAATTCAAGGATAGAAACAAGACATGGCTGAACCAGCAAGTCGACGCTGAAGATATCGAAGCGATCAGCCTAGTAAATACAGGAGCAAGATCGGGCTACGCGCCCCGGGGCCGTTTTGCGCCCAACGAAGAACGAGGGCCGCACTGGCTTCACAGACTTGTCTACACGACAATGTTTGAAGATCCGACCATTATCGAGAGACCCTAAGAGCAGCCTCGACGAGCAAGTTTGCGACTATCGACACAAGACCCACCCCGGGATGGCAAGCCTACTCATTGCTACGATAGTCAGAGAATCTACGAGCCGGCTGACGATTAGCTACTGAACCTCGCTCATCGAGCGGGGGAACCGAGTGCGTGAAAAGGTCACTGCCCCTCCCGGGACAATCCAGGGAAAGAACTCGTGCATGTATCTTCCCTCACGGACTCCAGGGTCCTGGTCGGCAAGCATCTTGACCTCCTCCGGCGAGCCTCTGAAAATGCTGAGCCCGCGCAGTCCCCTGTCAGCGGAACCAAGGATTGGGCCAGCAGCCAGTAGATGTCCATCCTCGTGAAGCTTGGCTAAGTAGCCCATGTGAGCATCTTGCAGTCTATTCTCGTCCTCCTCACTAATCTTCGGAGCGTCCGAGCGCAGAAGCAATAATGCAACAGTGAAGCTGTCGAACTTCATAGCAGAGAACAAACAAGTCTGACGTAATATAAACGCGTAATAGATCAAAAGTATGCTACGAGCAGCTCTCCTGGCTATTTTCGGATCGTAATGCGATTATCTCTTCTTCGGCTGATCCCGTTTTCGATTGTGTCTTTCTCGATCTCGTCGCGGAGTTTTGTCTGCTTCCGCGAGGAAAGTCTCGAACTCTTTGACGAGTTCTTCCCTCGCTGATATCTAGAAGATGAAGGGAATGAACCGCTTGACTCTTTTAGAGTACGATATGTATTGTTCGCCGAACTCTGCGATGAGAATTTTCTCCTCAACCGCTATCCGGTATCTAAGGACTATGACAGTCGTGACAAAGATTAGGACAACGGCGACCCATGACTGAGCCATCAGCCCCATCCCAGCAAACAGCAGAAGCCCACCGGTGTAGATGGGGTGCCGCACGAATTTGTATGGGCCCTGTTCCACCAGTTGATGGCCCTGGTAGATCACTGCCTCATGCGAGTAATACCGTCCTAGAGTCTGCTGGCCCCAGAACCAGATAAGAGTACTGAGGATTGAGAATAACAGTCCCAGATAATAGGCCCAGTCAGGAAGAAGCCCAATTCCAGCGTAACCAAACGAAGCAGCAATCAGAGGGCCCAGGATCAGTAGCAAGCCGTTGATGCGCGAAGAGAGCCTCTGAGCCTTACTGGGCTCAGTTTTCAAGGATGTTTTTCCACGACGAACCGAACCGAGAGCTCCTGCTGCAAAGAATAGGAAGTAGTTAGCAACATAGAAGACTATCTGGCCAAGCGGTGACAAGAATATCGACATGAAGGTATCGCGTTAGACAGCGACGATTCTAAAGGTTTGGGGATCCGAACCCGACAAATCTAAGATTCATCGAAGGGCATGTAGATATCTCCGGGCTCTTCCGTGGAGGCGCGCGGGAGCCGGGCCCACATGGTTCTGTTAACGCTGAGATGGCGAATCGTCCTAGCGTTCATCTCCATCTATGCGATCTGGGGCTCCACCTATCTTGCGATTCGATTTGCAATCCAGACCTTGCCACCATTTCTAATGGCTGCGACCCGGTTCCTCGGTGCGGGAGGAGCGCTATACAGTTGGACCCGTCTCAGGGGTGCTTCCCGTCCATCACGTGCAAACTGGAAGGCTGCGACAATCGCGGGGGGGTTGTTTTTTCTCGTAAACCACGGGGCGGTTGTTAACGCTGAACAGGTAGTCACCTCGGGTCTCACAGCCGTCATAATTACGACCGTTCCACTCTGGATCGCGCTGATTGAACTAGCCCAGAAAGAGCGAGTGGTTCCTGCTACACGGACCGTTCTCGGCATTCTGCTTGGCTTCAGCGGAGTCGCAGTGCTCGTGGGGCCGGGTAATCTTCTGAGTAGCGGTGGTGTCAACATTTTCTGGGCTGGGATCCTCGTGATCGGGGCATTCTCTTGGGCTCTCGGTTCCGTCTATTCTCGCAAGGCCTCCTTGCCGAAGGAGCCGCTTCTGGGTAGCGGAATGGAGATGCTGGCCGGTGGAGCGCTTCTACTCATCGCATCAATTGGGTCTCAAGAATGGACGAGTTTCAGCCTGGGTAACGTATCGACCCTATCTCTAGTCTCACTGCTGTACCTCATTATTTTTGGAAGCCTGATTGCATTTTCATCATACGTTTGGTTGCTGACAAAAACCACAACTGCGAAGGCAACGACCTACGCGTATGTGAACCCAGTCGTAGCGGTCCTTATCGGCTATTTCTTGGGAGGAGAGCCTCTGACCCTTCGAACTCTTGTCGCTCTTTCCATGATTGTTTTCGCGGTTGTGGTAATCAATACTCACAAGGACAATGCAGGATTGAAGAAGTTGAATGGTCAATCAGATGTACCGGCTCGTCCCTCTCCCAGCCTTCCCTAGATGGGGAGCATTGTCGAATGTTACCGAAGGGCGTTGAGGAACGCTAGAGATTACTCGAATAGGAGTCGCATTTTTTATCCCTAGCGGCTCCACGGAGGACCAGTCCCGGCTTTGTCTCGGTCAGTGATGATCATCGGTCTGGTTGGTGGCTCTCTCTTCCTTTTGGCCGGGTTCCTAGAGCTTCTTCCGTGGCCGGTGAGCGGCTCGATCGGTGGCGTTTTGCTTGGGGGCTGGTTTGGAGGAGAGATCAAGAAGCGACTCGACAAAGTGAATGAGAAGGGGAAGGAGACTAAGGTCATCAGGTTCAGAAAGAAAGCCCTGCTAGAGGATAATGTATCGGAGATGAGAAGTGCGGGGTGGGAGCCGAGATGGGAATCGTACCACGAGACCCAGACAGGCCTTTTAGTCCGACGGATCGAATACTCGGTCGTAATGGAGAGGACACGGCGGAAACTAGAACTCAGTGGGCTCAAACGGCTCTCGAAATTCCTGTTCCCAAGCAAGTAGCACTCTTGGCACCGCTTTCTCGATTAGCAGGATTTGGCTACTCTGTTTGCTACGGCGTAGGCTTTCCGGGAGCAATGTGGCTCGGACCATTAGAAACTGTGCGTAACTTCGTGCCAAGGGGAGAGAAGAATCGACTAACAGTTTTTTCAAACCATGATGTCTTTGGCACTTTGCGAGCGCCAATATTGTATTCTGACTGATCTTCATGAGCTTCGCTAGGTTGAGAAATAGAAAAAGGAGGAGGAGCATGCTGGAATCGCGGGTCTTAGGCTTATGTTATCGTTATCGACACGCTCGCAGACCGTACAGGCAATCCGCTGTAAGGGCTAGCGTCCGTGACAACTGTGTAGGAGCCTGGAGTCCCGCTGCAGGATAGGGTAGAGGAGATTGAGGTGACGGTCGCGGTCAGCGTAACGGGGTCTGGTTGCAGGTTACAAGATATGCCTGTCGTAGTGGCGGAGGGAGTGTTAGTTGTGTAGTATATTGTTCCGGTGAAACCGTTCACACTACTCACCGTGATCGTGGACTGGGCGGTCTGGCCAGCTGGGACGGTTACGCTTGTGGGGCTTGCCGCGACTAGGAAATCGTCGGTGGTCAGGAGAACATTCTCCGAGCGGCTCGCGCAGCAGTGTGTCACGTCACTCGCGGTGACCGTAATTGTCCATGTCGTCAACAGTGTGGCGTTTGTTGCAGTAGCTGTGAAGGAGCCTCCGCCTGATCCGATCACGTGATAGGTGCTCTGTTGAAGCACAGGTCCATCCGTCGTGCAGACTCCCTTCTTGTCACACTTTACGGTGGGCGTGGGCGATGTGACAGCTGGTCCCCAAGCAATGTGGTCTGTGCCGCAGGAGCTCTTGATCGATATATTGAACGCTACAGTCGCCCCTCTCGCAACACTCGTGCTGGTTGGAGAGACTGTGAGTTGGATGCCGCAGCCCGCTACGGCCATAGGATAGGAGGTAGCCGCTTCAGCAGTGGAGAGAAAGAATACAGCTCCCATGAGGAGCACTAAGCTAATGTCGCGTTGAGATATTTTCATTCCAATCACTCACCTCCATAAACGTCAGATGCTGCTACAACCATAGTAGCTATATATTGTTCTCTGACTCACAGCCATCGCTGGACGATCTTCTCAATCCGAGAACTGCTACAGCGTAGCCTTCTTCGAACGTTGTGGCTCCGACTAAGAGGCTCGGGAGGGGAGCGGGTGCGTTCAGTTTATCACCGAGCAGATGGAGCGGTGACCGTCGCTTCGTAGATGTATAATCCGCGATGGTTCAAGGAGGAGAGGGTTGAGGTTCTTCAGCGGGCCATAGAGACAATCGGCTTCGGCACGTTCGTGACCTCGGGTAAGACAGGCTTGCTCGCGAGCCACATCCCTATGATGGTAGATAGATCCAAGGGAAAGTTCGGGACGGTTCAAGGCCACATAGCTCGCGGGAACAACCAGTGGAGAGACACAAATCCCGGAAGCCAAGCCCTAGCTATGTTTCTGGGGCCGAATGCGTACATCTCGCCTTCATGGTACCAAGCCCACCGAGATGACGGTAAGGTCGTTCCCACTTGGAACTATATCTCGGTCCACGCGAGCGGACGCCCAGTATTCTTCGACGACGTCGATCGATTGTTGAGATTCGTTACGAAGCTGACAGTCCATTTTGAAGACGCGTCTTCGACCGGATGGAGGGTTGCAGATTCGCCTAAGGATTACATCGCCTCTGAGCTGAAGGCAATCATAGGTTTCGAGATGCCGATAGAGTCTCTTGAGGGGAAATGGAAGTTAGGCCAGAACCGCTCGGAGGCCGACCGGAAGGGAGCAATGGAAGGGCTGAGACGCCGCGCCATGGGAAGGGATCTCGAAGTTTCAGACGAAATGGATGCAGCACTGCAAGGAAAATAGTGCTCGCCATTCGCCATAGCAGCCTGAGCGATGCGCTATTTGACCGCAAATTCCTCGTCTTCGGCTAGTAGCGATCTGTTGTATGTGGAGGGCCGAACGGGCCTGTCGGGTTCTCGCCCCGGCCTCCGTTCTCTCTTCGATCCCTGCGTTTGTCTAGTCGTCCCGTGAGCCTACCTAGACGATTCCTGATCTTGCCTAGGCGTTTCCTGCCACGATATCCGAGAATGATGGTCGCTGCCGCGACGGCGGAACCGGCTAGGATGAGAAAGATGTACTGCGGTGTGATCGTAAATAGAGCCGCGGTATCTTGTGCGAACGCTGCAACGTGTATGCCGTCGTCGGAGACCTTAGCCGCGGTGACCAAGACCCCATAGTTGCTCGGCCCGTCGTAAGACTTGCACAGCTGGTTTCCGGACCTGTCAAATACGAATACGGCTCTTTGCTCGGAGCCAACCGCGATTATTGTTCCATTCTGCGACATGCTAACGCTGTCCGGCGTTTCTGAGACAGTCGAACTGCCGACCTGAATCTGATCTATGCCAGATTTCGTGAAGAGTTCTGCCCCGCTCGCGCGGTCCCACACTTTGAGTGTCCCGCCGTCGATTATCCCTATTGTTGAGCCGTCATTCGAGAATGAGAAGGATTGGTCGGGAAGAGCGAAACCTCCCCAAGTTCGATCCAGTGTGAATGTTCTTTCGATCGCTCCGGTCGTAGCGGAATAGACGGTAATGTCCGAGTTCCCGATTATCGCTACATAATTACCGCCCTGGTTCATAAACAAGTATTGTGGATTGTCCAGTACCTTGCTCCATAATGTCTGATTACTCCTCGCTGAGAAAACGAAGACGCTCCTCCCTACAAGAGCGCCAATCCTAGCGCCATCGTGCGATACGGCGACAGGCTGAATGCTTGTGATATTTCCTGCATAGGGTGCGAAGCGGTACGACCAGGTTATGTTGCCATATGCTGCACTGAGAAGATAGAGAGTGTTCACGGTACCGTTTCTGACTAGTGTGGGCACAAATCTTCCGTCCCCCGAGACTCCGAGGGTGTTGTACTCCTGAGTTCCGGGAAATTTCCACTCAAACTCAAACTGCTGAGTGACTGGACTGAAAAGTTGAACGCCACCTTCTTTCATTGGGGCGGCGATTACGTATCCAGTTGCGGACATCCATATCCTCCAAGGGCCGAAGGGTGCGGGGCTGATGGGCGCGAAGAGTATCTGCGGTACGGGCTGCGGGGTGATGTAGATCAGATTGTTTGTCCCGTTTGGGTATGAGGGTCCGAATAGCAGAGAACCCTGCTCGAGCTCTCCGATGGCCATGTGGGCTCCGTCGCCGGAGAATGCGAATGAGGCCTCTAGTGAAGCGTTCGGGACCTGTGATAGCCAAGTCAGATCGCACGAATAAGAGACTAGCTGAACGGACGAGACTGTAGATGAAGCGAGCGTTAGAGAGAGGAGGAGAATTGTGGCAATTCCCATATCGTCCAATAGGAATGGCTACCTGATTTGAGCCTGCCTATCCTTAGGATTACCGCCGAACCAAAGAGTCCCTCAGTTTGACTTACTGAAGACCCGGTTAACTATCTGTTCCATCTTGGTAATGTTTAGTATTCGCCTTGAAATGGTCGGTTCCATTGTTGTCAACTTACTAATTCTCCCTAAGGGAGGGATCGACATCCTCTGGATATTCTTGAGAACAGTGAGTAGGTCTTGTTGGGTTCCAAACTGCTCGAATGCTATTCGATCAGCTTTGAGTCTTAGCCGTCTGAAATACGGTGCTGGTATGGCCATCAGTAGAAAGAAGACTGCAAAAAAGAATAGGATCGTTAGCCCAGCTAAACCTCTGCCTATACCAGTGTTGCCTGGGACAGCTGGCGGCGGCGGAACGTAACGGAGAATGAGAATGAAAGAGACTATTGTGATGAGGATTGAAATTAGGAATGAGGATACGTAGTAGGCCCTCAGAAGGCGTTCCCTCCCGCGGAATCTTGTTTCAAAGACTAGAGATGAAGCGAGAAGAGTCCGCCACTCAGCGGAGGAGAGTTTTCCCCTTAATTGCGGCCATAGCGCTAATTCTCCGTGAATCGTGAAGGCGGGCCAATCGAGAGCGTTTCCCATAATCACAGTCCAAACGATGCCCCGCGGAGGTTCTCGGGTGACACCAAGGATTGCGGAAAGATCCTTGAGAGTCTCCAAGATGACACTGTCAGCTTCCTTCAACTGATCGGCGTCCTGCGGCTCCAATCGGCGACCTCGCGGCCAATAGGTTAGAGCCGAATTAAAGAAGTGTGGACATGGAGCGAATTGGGAGAGTCTATGTTTGAAGTCGGACCGTGCCAAATGTCGTGGAACGTAGACGACGCGTCACAAACCACCAAAACTGGAATCGCCCCGGATCAGTGAATGTGGTGGTGCGGCCGCCGGGATTTGAATTCCCGGACCATCTTTCGACGGTCTCCCGGGTCGTTGGGTTGGAAGCCCACTGGACGCCTCCCCGGCTATGTCCTAGACCAGGCTAGACTACGGCCGCACGAGCCCCCGCGTCTACTTGTGGGTTCATCTATCTTACGATTCCGAACAAGGGTTTAGACGCGACGCGAAAGCCGCAAAATCCTAGTGTTGTCATCACATCCCCACTCGAGCCGGAGGGCACGCTGTCTGTCAGAGCTTCTTGGCACCTACCTTCTCGTGCTTATCGGACCAGGGACTGTCGCAGCCGTGTCTCTAGCTCAAGGCATCACAACTCTCGAGGCCCTAATCATCGTCGCATTCGCATTCGGAGCCACGGTTGCACTTGTCATCCTACTACTCGGCAGAATTTCCGGAGCCCACATCAACCCAGCAATAACACTCGCCCACACAATCGCTGGAAAAACGACCTTGGACATGTTTGTCCTGTACATTTCGTTCCAAGTTCTAGGCGGACTGCTGGCGGCGTTTACGGTGAAACTGATCTTTAGCCAATTCGGGTCCCCCGCAGACCTCGGCACCACGAAACTGGCTAGTGGCGTGAACCCTCTTTTTGGGACGGTGCTTGAAACTGCAGGGACCTTCGTGCTGGCAATGTCAGGATTCCTAGCTTCATTACGAGTCCACAAGAAGCCTGGAGAAGCAGCTCTCATCGGGACGACTCTCTTCTTTATCATTCTCGGATTGGGTCCGCTGACCAACGCTTCGCTCAATCCCGCTCGAAGTCTAGGTCCCGCTCTAGCTTCAGGCTACTTGACTAATCTCTACGTCTACTGGATAGGACCACTGGCTGGAGGCTTAATTGCAGGACTTGTTTACAGGTTCTTCGAGAGGTTCGAAGTTGGATGGGGGTACCGTGCTGTTTGTTTGTGTCGAGAACGCGGGACGAAGCCAGATCGCCGAGGCTTTCGCTAAGAAACATGGGATGAACGCGCAGAGTGCGGGCACTATTCCCTCTACGCGAATCAATCCAACTGTTGTTGATGTGATGCGAGAATGCGGAATAGACATCTCATCCAATCATCCGAAGACTCTTACGCCCGAGTTGATCCGGGACGCAAGTCTCGTCGTGACAATGGGCTGCTCTATCGAGGAAGCGTGTCCCAAACCGATTATCGCTCAGATGCAGAAGAAGCTGGTCGAATGGCGTCTCGAAGACCCAAAGGGCAGGTCCTTGGAAGAAGTGAGAAGAATCAGGGACGAAATCGAGCGGAAGATCATGGAGCTACCTCCGCAGCTTCGAGCAGCTTGAGCTAACGGCACTAGAAGTGTAGCTTTCTTTCGAGCCTCTGGGTCGCAGTGTGGTTGACTAGAGGGCCGTTCATCAGATAGTTGTTGCTGATTACCGCAATATCTCCTTGCCCCGACTTCACCCAGGTAGCACGCAATCCAATCTTCACAACAACACCCTTTACTCCGCTATACTCGATGGAATCGCCAAGCCGGAGAACACCGTCAGAAAGCAATAGAACACCCGAGATAATGTTCGACAGGGTGTTCTGCAGCGCGAGGGACACTGCTAGCCCCACAATTCCGGAGATTGTGAGGAATGAGAATTCGGAAGCGACTCCGGTAAGGCTGAGAATCGCAACTGCTGCAAGTGTGACCCAGACGAGGGTAAACCCTTCGCGTATGCTACGGGCCAGTCCGGCGTGCGCCCCGGCTCTCTTTACGAGTCGGCTGAGACCTCTGATTAGAGCCTCAGTGAGCAGCGCGGAGCCTACGATGATTAGGACGATCTCGATGATGAGGATGATTATGGGATCGATCACGGGTCGCTCATTCGGGGCTGTTGGAACGTTACTATCAAAGGATTTCTGATTCTACTTTTCCTCCCGACCTGATTCGATAAACCCTAATTAGACCCGACGAGCGAAAGCGTTCCGGTATTGTCTTCGGAGAAGAAGCTGAGATTTAGAATCCGAAAAGGGGATTTTGAAATCGAGCTTGAAGGAGATCACGACTACGTCAGAGAACAGTTTGAAGATCTTGAGAAGACACTTGGACCCACAGCCAGCTTTACAGTCACACCGCAACTCTCTCCCAGTCCAACGGCTACTCTGGAGCAGTCTGTCGGGATAGCAGGAATCGTCGAGTTTACTTCTGAAGGAAAGCCCCACCTTACAGTACCAGTTGATACCCTCTCGGCCAAGGAGGCCATATCGCTAGTCATGTTCTCCATGCACCCCAAGCCGCTAGGTGACGATGACCTTAGCTCTCTGCTAAGTTCTTCTTGGAAGACGACTGGCGAGAGTATTGTAAGAGCCAGAATCAGCGAACTGCGACGAGAAGGCAAGGTCATAACAGAACGGGGGAACTACGTTCTTTCAGGCGCGGGGGTTCAGTGGATTCAGAACGACATTCTTCCGCGCCTTCAGAAGATCACTTAGCCTTCGACAACCAGATTCTCCGCGCGACCCCTTTCCTAGTCAGTCTATACTGGAATCTCCCGGACCTTCGCGTCCGAGAGAGGAGACCTTGTCTGAAGTATCGTAAGAGTGCCATCTCCACGGCCTTGTCGGATACCTCAATTTTGGCCCCCGCGAGATGTGTGCGTACATTCTCGCTATCGAGCTCGCCAGAAGGCTCGAATAGACTCAGGACCCGTATTTTCAGCTCGTTATAGTCCATGCTCAAGCGCTTGGAGCGATTCGTTGAGATAGAATAATGTTCGGTCCCGCAGTTGCAGGGAATCTTCGCGGATTGGATGTTTGGTGGAGAGTAACACCTTGTCGTTCAGCCCGCTATCTATTTCGAGCCGAAATACTTTCACTTTCATTCCCGACTTTGAAAGTAACACCTTGTGTGTTGGGGTTCGGGATAGAAAAGCGTTATATCTCAACTCTCTGCAGAGAACGGGCAAGAGGAAGAAATGTCAGGTTTAGAAGTCCTCGAACACAAGCCCAAGGCAGACACTCCGGCCGCCACCATAGAAGTGGTTCTCAAGCATTCAGGCGTCGAAAACCGGATAATCGGCAGCCCAGATACCGTAGTCAAAGAACTCCTCTCCTACTTCTCCAAAGTCTACCCGTCGATCGAGCTCGTCTCCAAACTCGTACTCTCAGTCGACAGCGTAGAATTCCTCCAGAGCTGCGCAGGAATACTGGCCGTTTCTCCAGAAGGCTTGGTCGTTCTGAAGGACCTGAGGGATCTCAAAGACAAGGAGCTCATGATGATCCACCTTGCGGGCTCGCGCCTACAGCATCAGATGGGTAGGAAGGAGAGCGATACTCTGTCCCTTGACGAGATAACCAAGACGACAGGACGCTCAACCGGGACAGTAGCCGGCCGATTGAGCGAGCTCTGCAACGAGCAACTGGTTGAGCGTGTCGGCAAGGGCTCCTACCGACTCACAACGATGGGTACCAGAGTCGTCATCAAGAACCTCATGCCTCGAGTCGCACAGTTACCGGAGAAGTAAGAGAAATGCCAGACCAACCCAAAATCAAAGTTCAGATCGAATGGGGAGACATCAAGCACACAGCCGAAGGAGACCTAGAGACTGTCGTCCGTGAAGTAATGCAGTTCGCTGCCAAGGTCCTACCGAACTACTCACTAGCTTCCAAACTGACGTTCTCACCAGACTATTCGTCCATGGTCGACGATCTTTCCAGCGCAGTGCAGCTGACCCCGGAAGGAGAAGCTGTCCTGTTGAAACCGGAAATGTCAGCTGAGAACTCCATCGCCATGGTGCTCCTCGCAGCCAGAGTCGCTCACGCAGTGGGCACACGACCAACTGTAGAGATGGACCCTGAGGGCATCAGCAGAGCAATCGGGAAAGCTGTCAAGACGGTCCGGAACACGCTGGCTATGATGACGAAAACAGGACTCATTGACAGAACGAGCGATGGGTCCTACAAGCTGAGCATGCAAGGGATACGGAAAGCCCACGAGATCGCGAAGGGCTTGACCGCAAGAGCCGCATCATCACCCAGAGAGCGAACGGTGACTGCTTCAGGATGATACGTAGACGGGTGCGGGGACAGACGGGAAAGGGGGGTTTCCCGTCTGAAACTGGGGGAATCTAACCTTGCTCCACCGCACCCAAGAGACTGAGGCTCTTCAGCAAATAAAAAGCATACCGGAGGTCATCGGACTCCCGTCGATTCCAGAGTCTCTAGTCGAGCTGTCGACTCGCTCGATGCAATCGCTCCAGGGTTCAAAGTTCAACCCTCGGCCAGTCTCGCTTGTGGAAATGGGGGTTGACGACGCTGACTCTGATGAGAGACTGGAAATTGGAGGCTCCATAACCTTATCAGGTCTCAAGCGCTGCGCAATCAATCCCACGAAAGAATTCGTCCCAGTAGTTGCCTGCGACGCATCGAGCGTCAAGATCGGCGAGACAGAGACCGGAATGATCTTCGCAATTCGTGCAGTCGGTGTCTGGAGGCAACAGAGCAAGATTCTCTACACTCGATGGGGTCCATTGCTCTTCCATGTCCCAAACTCTGAGGATGTGAGTCAGTATCGGGAAGATGAGTCCCGGGCCTTCGGCGGACTATCGCTAAAGACCCTCAGGGTTCTCACACGACTACGGAACCACGTTGAACGCTGGGTTCAAGAGGTCTTGTCAGAATCACTGCACGACGGAATCTTATTGATCGATGGATCCCTTACCGCGGGTACTCCAGATAACCCAGCGGCTCGCGTCAACAAGATTCTAGCGACAGCCCGCCAAAACCATTCCATTGTAATCGGCATATCCAAAGCAACTCAGCTGACAGTTGGTGGAAGAAACATTCTCGGACTCACAAACGACAAAGACACGCCACACCAGATCGACATCAGCTCACTAGTCGAAAGCGAATACCCACCATACCCCGTAAGATTTCTCGGCAGAGTCTATGTAGCCAAACTATCTAGTGACGGATTCCTATTCAGAACAGACATTGACCGTGAATCCACCAACGAACAAGCGCAACAGGCGCTCGAGCGATTGGCTGGGACCGATGTTATTTTCCACGGTTATCCGGAGACTCTCAGAATAGCCCACATATTCAGCACCTTCACAGCGAACGAGATTCTGGCAGTCCAACGATTCGTTGCATCCAATCATCACATCACTCTACAGTCACGCCCCAGTCTACGCCGATCACTCTTCGGACCCTTCGGCACAAGCAGGTACGTGGCCTAAGCCGTGCGAATCTACCGAAAGGAGGGGGATCAGGTCCAGCTGATCGCCTTTCCAGACGAGCATGTCCAGCGTGGAGACTATCTGCTAATCGAAGACCCGGGGCTGGCGAAGGGACTGCTTGTCCAAATAATCGATCTGCAGTACGCCAACGTGCCGGGGATTTTGGAGGACATCCTCCGAGATGTGATGACTGACGGCGAACTCTCGGGAGAGGATATGGACCCTCTCAACATTTCCAGCGAAGTAGACGCGCTAAAAGACACCAGACTGGCGGTCTGCAAGATCAGAGGAACAATCACTGGTGAGAAGGATCTTTCACCCACCACGTCATGGCTTCCGTCCCGAACCTCATCCCGGATACGCGCATATCCGATCAACCGTCTAATCATGAACGGTGGAAAGAGGCCGCTGACCGTCGGCCATAACGATGGCGACCTCGTACAAATCGACGCGGGGGGCCTTGACGGCGGCCTGAACATAATCACTGGCCGAAAGGGAACAGGCAAGTCCCACCTCGCGAAACTTCTGCTCCTATCCATGGCGGGACTCGGAGCACCATGCATCGTTCTAGACGTCAACGGTGAGTACGTCAATCTTCACAAGTCCAAAGACGGACGATTATCCACATCAAGACTCACAGTTATCGCACCACGAAGCGGGATCAACTTCGCTCTCGCCAAGCTCGGGTACCGGACAATGGCGGGAGTACTGAGCAATGCGCTGGACCTCCCAGCTACTTCCTCTAAGGTGTTCAGTACTATCTGGCGGGACCTAGAGTCGAAGGGCGATCTGACCCTGCCTAATCTGATTCAGGCTGTTCAGTCATGGAGCTGCCATGAGAGCGTCAGAGAAGCGCTCGTCTCGCGGCTCCAAGTTCTGTTGGAGTCTGGACTCTTCTACGACGAGACCAATCCTCTGACTGAAGAGAAAATCCTCCACGCCATCGACGGCGGAGGGATTCTCGTTGTCAACCTGAAGAACCAGAGCCATCTCGTCCGGCGGATAATTGTCGAGATCTTCCTTGGCGAGCTGACGAAGATCCTTTCGTCCAACTGGTTGCGAGCTGCCTTCCTCTTCGCCGAAGAAGCCCACCTCTACCTGAGAGATACGTACTGGGACGACATTATCACAAGGATGCGTCACATCGGGCTGTTCACGACCTTCATCACCAACCAGCCAGACACAGTCCAAGAAACCATCTACCGACAAGCCGACAACGTCTTCATCTTCAACTTCACTAACGAGCACGACATCGAAACTATCGGCAAAGTAGCAAAGTCGGATAGTGAAACTATTCGCTCGCTAATCAGAGGGACCCCTGCGAGACGATGCCTGCTTCTCGGAAGCGTTGTTCATGATCTGCCCTTGATGGTCGACGTCGAAGCTCTAGATGTGAGGACTATGGGCGAAACGCGATTATTCTTCTCCTAACCCCATAGCACATTGAACACTATACTCCACACTTTCAGTGACCTAGCTCCAAAAAATCGTAGGTAAAATTTCAAAATCGCGAAAAAAAAAACAAGCATTCTTTTTTCAAAAAATTACGAAAACCAGATCTCTCGCGCCATACAGATCCATCCAAACACAGCCTCCTTCAGCTCGTCGACACATTCCAAGTAACCCTGGTCGAATAGACTGGGCTGTTGGAGATTGGAGCCAGTGCCTTCGCAAGCGATTTCAAGTGTCCATACCCAACCACTGCAACCACTGGTCCCGCCGTGGAATACATAACGTCCCGGATCCTTGCAGCCATAAACTCCTCCCGAACATCCAGGAGGAGTCTACTCAGCTCAGGATAGCGGAGCCTGAACAGCCTAAGCTGCTCCTCCAAGTTCTCCGTCAGCTTCGACAAGTTGAAGCCGCTAAAAGGCAAGAGCGCGATACTGAGGAGAGAATCAACTCCTAGTCTTACCTTCTCGCGCAGAGGAAGCTTCCTTAGCGACCCGACTGTCATTCCGACAGGAAGATCGACAAACGCCACCCTCGCGCCCACCACCCTCGCAGCCTCAACCGCCCGAACCATCTCCTGTCCCGGTGGAGAATCCGTCATCTCCCCCGCGAACCTCTCCAACAGCATCATCGCCAGGAACGAGCCTCCCCCACTGCGACCCGACACCCTGTCGGGATTCTGAAGCGCCATCAGCCTCCCCTCATCCAGCTCGAGAGCCACCACTTCGGGCTTGATTCGCAGAATCGTCTCTCGGGTAAAGCTGGCGCTCTTGGGGTCCACGTGAATCGTCCCGATCAGACTGAGACGATCACCCACCTTCTCAATAGCTGACGAGTGCGCAACCGTCCTCGAGTTTTCTGCTTCAATCCCTATAAGGCGGTCAATCTACCTTTCCATACATCCCAGTCATCAGCCGGCTGCGAGGTCCCAACAAGTGAGCGAGATCGACAAGCTCGACGACGAACGACAGCAGTTGCGAATTGAACAATCAAAGAGCCTCGACCAGCTCAACGAGACAAAGATCAAGCTTCAGAAAGTTCGGAACGAATTACAGAATCTTCGCAAGACCCGCGACGGTCTGAACGATACAGTCCGAGCACTCAAGCAGACCCGAGACCGGCTCCGAGACACTTCACGCGAAAAACTAGCGACCCTCCGGGAGCTTCTCAAGAAGATCAGCGACCGACCACACGCATCAATCGCCGAGAAGGAACTAGCATCCCTCGAATGGGAGGTCCAGACGTCACCGCACGAGAAGGAGGAAGAGAAACGACTGATGACCAAGATCAGAGGCCTAGAGATCCGAGTTACCGGCTATCACAAGATCCTCAAGCTGAGAGACGACATCACGAAACAACGCGAAGAGGCAGACCAGATACACGCCAGAATCCAGGAGCTGGCCGCTGAAAGCCAGAAGCATCACGCGGACATCGTTCAACTCTCCGAAGCTTTTCAGGCACTTCGACTACGACGTGAGGAACAACAGAAGACCCTCGACGACCTCAAACGCAGATCAGCTGAGACGAATCAGAAATTTCTGCATCTCCGAAACACTTTGACAGATGATGAGAAGAGAATCCAGCATCAGAAGGGAGAAGCCCTCAAGGAAGCTCTAAAGGATACGGCTCAGAAGAAGCTCAGCAAAGGCGGGAAGCTAACGCTACAAGAACTCAGCGTACTTTACGAAGGCAAAGATGAAGAATGAAACATCCCATCGCCATTATCGGCGGCTCAGGAGTAAAATCAATCCTCAAAGGTAACTCGAAAATTCTTGGAACGCCCTACGGACCAACGCCAAACCTCACGATCGGAGAAATAGACTCGCGACCGGCCGTCTTCCTACCAAGGCATGGAGAGAACCATTCTAGCCCGCCTCACAAGGTGAACTATCGAGCAAACATCTGGGGACTGAAGAGCCTCGGAGTCGAACGCATCATCGCAACCAACGCCGTCGGCGGGATCGACCAACAACTCACGCCAGGCGAGATAGTTGTCCCATCTGACATAGTAGACGTAACAAAGTCCAGAGTCGGAACATTTTACGAAAGCTCTCCAGTCACACACATCGACGTCTCCCAACCCTACTGCCCCAAGATCCGAGAAATCTTGACAACCTCAACCCTCGCAACTGGCAGAAGCCGCCCCAAAGACGTCGTAATGGCATGCACCGAAGGACCCCGCTACGAAACCCCAGCAGAAATCAAGATGCTCCGGACGATGGGATGCCAAATAGTCGGTATGACTGGAGCCCCGGAAGCCTTTCTTGCGCGCGAACTCGAGATCTGTTATGCTTCGATAAGCTTCGTATCAAACATGGCCGCGGGACTTCAGAGAACATTATCTGCAAGGGAAGTCGAAGAGAAGGGTCACGAGACCAGCCAAGTGCTCAACAAGATTCTAACTGGAGCTATAGCAAAAATACCCGAGCCTAGGAAGGACTGTCCTTGCGGGACCGCGCTCGCACATGCTCAACTGAAAAAAGAGGAAATTCAGGAACTCGCTTAATGATAAACAGCCTCCTAAGAATCGCCGGCGTCTACAAAGCCTACGAAAAGTACCTGATCGAGCAGATCAAGTACGGTCCCATGCCCGCACACATTGGAATAATTCTAGACGGCAACCGAAGATGGGCAACAGAGAAAGCCCTCAACTCCACCGACGGACACTGGGCAGGGGCAAAGGTCGGCGAAGAGGTTCTCGACTGGTGCCTCGAATACGGCATCAAAACGCTCACACTCTACACGTTCTCCACTGAGAACTTCTCAAGACCCAGCGAAGAGGTAAACTCGATCCTCAAGATCGTCGAAGAAGAAACCCGTAAGCTGGGAAAGGATAGCAGACTTCACACTCAGAAAGTAAGAGTCAAAGCAATCGGCCGAACAGACCTATTACCTGAAACTCTCCAAGACATTTTCAAGCGTCTCGAAGACGAGACAGCTCAGTATGACCAGCACTTCCTGAATCTTGCGATCGCTTACACTGGAAGAGCTGAGATCGTTGACGCCACGAAAAAGATAGTAGAGGATGTACACCAGGGCAATCTCTCTCCGCAACAGATTGACGAGGATATTTTCCACAAGTATCTCTATACGGCGCATCTTCCGAACCCAAACCCTGATCTCGTCATACGTACCTCGGGGGAAGAGCGGCTGAGCGGATTCCTGTTGTGGCAATCAGCGTACAGCGAACTCGTGTTCGAAGACGTTTACTGGCCTGAGTTTCGGAAGATCGATTTCCTCCGGGCTATACGGCTCTATCAGCGGCGCCATCGAAGATTCGGCCGATAGTCCAACCATCTGCGCATCCGTCAATGATGATGCACGAACTTATCTAACAGAATTCGGACTATTCCAGAGCCCGGGCCTTGGTCTATATCAAGAGAATCGACATCCGAGGCTTCAAGACCTTCAACAAAAAGGTCTCAGTCAACCTCGACCGAGGCTTCACAGTCTTCACCGGCCCAAACGGCTCGGGAAAATCCAACATCCTAGACGCGCTAAAATTCTCACTAGGCGAACTCAGTCCCCGAGAACTCAGAGGAGGAAGCCTCTCAGACCTAGTCCACAAGTCTGGAACCGGAGACGCCAGATCCGCCTACGTAGCAGTCCAGTTCGACAACACAGACCGGAAGATTCCCGTAGACTCCGACCTCGTCACAGTCTCACGAGAGTTCTCCAAGGGAGGCGAGGGAATCTACCGAATGAACGGTCGACGCCTCTCAAGAAAACAAGTCCAAGACATTCTCAGCTCCGGCGATATACAAGTAACGGGATTCAACCTTATCGCTCAACACTCGATCACTCGTCTGGCAGAAATCAGCACCGAAGAACGCAGACGAATCCTAGAAGACCTCATCGGACTGGGAGTCTTCGAGACCAAGAAGGCCGAGGCCAAGGTCCAGCTGTCAGAAGCCGACCTCAACCTAAGGGTGGCAGCAGGCAAAGTCGAGGACGTAAGAACGAGAATAGAACGGCTTGAACGCGAACGCAACGACCTCCTCCGGTCAAAGTTAATTGAAAAGGAGATTGGAAAACAACAGGCAAGAATCTACTCCTCAGAGTTAGTCAGTTTAGAAAACAAGCGGAGCAGCACTTCCCTAGAACTAGCGAACGAGCAGAAGAACCTCGAGACATTACGCCAGCAGAGAGACGAGCTCACCAGCCAGAGATCGAAGGTAGAAGCCGAAAGACGCCACTTCGAAGAACTCACCGTCACTCAAGGCAATCAAGAACTATTCGACGTCGAGAGGCAGATCGCAGAAGCTAGTAATGGCGTGGTCAGAGCCAGAGCAGAAGCGGAAGCAGCCCGGAATATTCTGAACACTCGAACCAAGCAGATCGAGTCCCTACAAAATCAAGGAGAACAGATCCAGAACAACTTCAAAGAACTCCCGACCGCGATCAAAAACCTAACAGCCCAGAAGGCTGGGCTGGAGGAGAGATTTGAGGAAGCAAATGCGAAAGCCGAGAAGCTCAACACCGCACTTCAAAACGCCCGCGAAGCACTGTCAACTGACGCAAAGCAGCACGAGTCGCTCGATGCTGAGATCGCTGCGTTGGAAAAAGAACTCTCAACGTTCATCGCAACAAGCAAAGGAAGCTCGGCGAAACTGGACCTCACCGCGAGTCATTTGCAGACGCTTGAGGCTCGCCACCAAGAATTCTCCAACCTTGCACAGGAGTTGAAGAAAAGAATTCGAGAAATGGAGAAGCTCGGGAAGGAAGAAGAGAAGAGACTACAGGATATCGAGGAGAAGGCGAAAGAGTATACTGAACTCAAGGATCAGCGGCACAAGGAGATTGACGAGGCTCTCGACGTTGCAAAGAGAGCAAGGGTCACTGTAACCGAGTTCAACACACAGCGAAATATCGCCGATACTCTTCAGGCAGAAGAGAAGGCCCTCCAGAAGCTCGAAGAAATGTCGGAAGAAGGAGCCCTCAAAGGAGTCCTCGGACGACTGCAGGAGCTGATCAAGTATAGTGACGAGTACGGCAAGGCGATTGAGGCGGCCAGTGCAGGCTGGATGAGAGCACTCGTAGTAAAAGACCTTCCAACCGCGATCAAGTGCGTCGAGAGCCTAAAGAGGACAAAACTAGGCCGAGCCAAGATAATACCCCTCGATGACCTAGAAGTTCCACCCGGAAACGATCACTATGAGCAGACCCCGGGAATAGTTGGTCCTCTCTCAAGCGTCATCAAGTCCGAGAAAGGACTGGACAACGCAGTCGAGTTTGTCTTCGGCGACACGATGCTAGCCACGAACCAGCGAGCGGCCTTCCTGAGCGCGGCGAAGGGCCAGAGATGCGTCGTTACCAGCGGAGACCTCTACGAGCCTGGAGGAGGTCTCGAAAGCGGCTACTATCGAGCTCCCTTCGATGCTTCCACTCTTATCCCGAGGTCGAACGTCCTTGAGGGCCTAGAGCGAACAGTCAAGTCGTTAGAAACTATAGTTCAACGATCCCGATCGGAACTTGACCGGTTGGAGTCAGAGATTGTCAAACTCAGAGAAGACAGAGTCTCCACCAGCAAGACGCGCGAGGCGCTCGGCCGTGATGTTGAGATGGCTCAGAGAAGCCTCGAACGGACCCGATTGTCGCTCCAACAGACGAAGAAGAGAATCGACAGTCTTCAGAACTCGATGCAGCGCGAGCAGGAACTGCTTGAGGAGATCGCCCAGAAACAGGGCGAGTTGAAACGCCGACTCTCCCAGCGCGAAGAGGAACTTGCCAAGCTCAGGATCGACCAGAGAAGAAACGCGATCATGGGAATGGAGCGCGACAGAGATCAGGCGGTCGCTGAAGCCGAAGCCCTCCTACGCGAGAAGCTAGCACTGGACAGCAAAGTCGCTTCTACGCAGTCAACGTTGGACACTCTCAAACCTGGATACGACCAGTTGCGTATTCAGCTACGAGCTCTTGAGTCTGAGATCAGAAAAGAAGAGTCAAGGGTTGAGGCGGCCAACAAGAGATCAGAAGAACTTCAGCAAGAGATGAGCAAGCTCACCGAGGAAAAATCTCGACTAGTTGACAGTCTCGCCTCGGTTGGTCAGGAGAGGAGAAAGTACGAAGAGAAATTCTCTGAGATCGAAAAGTCTCTTTCCCAGCTGATCGATAGAATGGATCCGCTCAATGCCAACGTTTCGGAGTCGAAGGCTAGTCTCAGAGAACTAGACACGCAACTGACGATGCTGACTGCACAGTTGCGAAATCTCGGGTTCGAGAAGCCATTGCAAACGACGCCTGAGGCTATCGAAGACGCTACGAAGCTCAAGTCGGCTTTGCAGAAGGAGCATGAGGAGATAGGATTGGTCAACCAACTAGCTGTCAAAGATTACGAAGAGATCAAGGACGGATACAAGCACCTCTCTGTCCGGATAAGCGAGCTAGAAAGGGAGAAGCTGGCAATTCTAGACTTCATGAACGAATTGGAGAAGAGGAAACTCGACACTTTCATGACCGCGTTCACGAAGGTCAATGATACTTTCCACCAGATCTTCTCCGACATTACGAGCGGAGGAAACGGGAGAATGGCGCTGGATAGCCCCGACAATCCATTCGAGGGAGGACTGGACGTATTTCTCCAATTCCCGGGAAAGACCGAACTCACAATCGGAGCTGCAAGCGGCGGAGAGAAATCCGTCTCTACAGTCTGCTATCTGCTCGCATTACAGCAGATTCATCCAATGCCATTCTATATCATGGACGAGATTGATGCTCACCTGGATGTTCTGAACGCGAAGAGGCTGGCGACCCTAGTAAGATCGAAGAGCGGAGAATCTCAATTCATCGTAATCTCGTTGAAGGATACGACGATCTCCCGGGCGGACAGGGTCTTCGGAGTCTACATCGACCACGGACAAAGCGCCGTCATTTCCCTACCGAACAAGGGCGGAGTCAAAGATTGACCACTGAACCGGATAATTACTGGCTGAAGAGCCCCTATACTGTACTCTTTGACCTGCTCCACCTTCACCGTGTCAAGCCATGGGACGTCAACCTAGGGCAGTTGCTAAACGGCCTCATGAAGGAGATGAAGGGTCGAGGCTTCATCGACTTCTCAGTCTCAGGAACAGCACTACTCTCCTCCGCAGTCCTACTCAGGATGAAATCAGAACTCGTCTTGAAGATGGAGGAACCGCCGCGGCCTCCGCCCGAGAAACCGACTGACTTTGTTCCTCCCCCCTTAGCGTTCCCAATCAGATTCCAGTCGACAACGACCTCTCTAGATGAGGTTCTCAAAGGAATACTCGACGTTCTGAGAGCTGAGAGACTCTTGCCCTCAGAGACCGCCCAGCTGGTGTCCCGGACCCCGGCAGTGTTCGAACAAGTCGACGACTGGTTGGTGAAGATTGAAGACGAGATCAAAGCCTTCTACAGCCGATTACTAGACGAGACAGTTCCGGGCGAGAGCCTATCATTCCTCAAACTGCTAGGTAAGGGAGACATGGTGCAGGCCGTGCGCATGTTCATCATGCTACTCTTTCTCGCCATTGAAAAGAAAGTTGGACTAGCACAAGCGGAAGAGTTTGGAGACATACAGATCGAAGTGATGAACAATGGAAGCCCAGGCTCAGACTGAGCCCGCACCATCAAAGACATCGGCGCTGCTGCAACAGCAACTCTGTGAAGCAGCTCTCTACGTCTCGGGACGACCACTAGACTTCAAAACGATCGGATCAGTGATCGGTGCGAGGTCCGAGGAGAAGATACGATCAATAGCACGAGCCATAGCCGAACGCTACGCGAAGATCGACAGCCCGATCCAAGTCCTAGAGCTGCCAGACGGAAGATTCGTAATGCAGCTGAGACCCCAATTTGTCAAGAATGTGCGAAAGCTCTCGAACAGGCCTCTACTTACCCCCGGTCCGTTGAGAACCCTATCTTTCATAGCCTTACGACAGCCGATTTCCCAGTCACACGTCGTCCGTGTTAGAGGGAAGCTCGCCTACCAGCACGTTAAGCAACTGAAAGAAATGGATCTGATCAGCTATGATAAGGATAGGCTTGGACGATCACGGGTTCTCCGGACCACTATAACCTTCGCGGACTACTTCAACCTCAACCATGATCCCGTTCTAATGAAAAAGGAACTGAAGAACGTCCTTGACCTAACCAACCAGCCACAGGCCCAGTCGGCCGAAGGGACAAGTTCCGATGAACAGTCAGATTCTTGATCGGCGAATTTTCTATCTAGGGGTCCTAGCCCGAACAACTATCTGCTGTGCGGCGAATTCGTCAGGAAACTGCATCACTACAAATCGTCTTACCGGCCAGGGCAGCCTCTGCACGATTCTCTCAAAGACTAGAAACAGTGACCAAGCGAGACTGAACGGGATACCCAAAGCCCCGACCGGCTCTCAACTCTCGCCCGCATCACGCTGAGCACTGGCCTGCTCTTCCTTGTTATCAATTGGATGGGATTCGTGCGGGGCCGTAAATGCTTCCAACGGGACCCATCTCGATCTTTCAGCTCCCTTCACCCAGAGGCCGTCACCGTCGACCCATTCGACGACCCCTTCAATAGTTTCACGGTTCAATAGTGTAACCTTCACCGTGTCACCCTGTTTGGGCAGAGGCATGATGCCATCATGCAACTAGCTCGAATAATAACCTAGGGCAACGTGTAGAAACCCTGTCCGATTCTATTATTGATGCCAGAACGGTCGAACGGTAAGCTCAGAGTCACGCAAGAGAATACACGAACTTGCAAGGGATCAGAATTGAGTGAACAGAGGCCCGGAAACCGCTCATCAAGAATTCTTGGAATCGGGCGCAAAATGCACCCTGATCTGGAATCTGCGAGGATGATTCCATATGGTGCCCAGTTCACGCTTGCATTGATACACTTGGACGCTCGTTGAGAAACATCTGATTAGCCAGTTTTGCGGGTGAAACCGGAAAACTCGACCAAGAAACGCTTCAGACGGGAGAGGGATGCCCCGGGAATTTGCAAAACAATTCTTCCTGCGACACAAAAGCGCGACTCTCCTTTCCTCTCCCTGTTTGGGCACGGTTCTCTAGACCGAGCTCGCATATGTGGGCGATAACGCCCGCGATTAGTCTCGAGTTCACTTCGTAGAAAGGAATCAGGTGTAGAGTATCCGGTTGAACTGCCGACGTAATTTTGTTGCTTCTCTACGCACCTTCGCCGGATCATCGCGCTTGTAGACACGGACAATCAGCTCCGCCACTCTGTCCATGTCTTTTGGTTTCATGCCGCGCCGCGTCGCCTCACATGTCCCAATCCGGATTCCATGGTCCACGATGATATTCGCGTCCTCCAAGCGTTGCGCGAAATTCTCGATCTCTTTCGTATCCTGGATGTTCAAGAACACCTGGTGCGACTCTGTAAACCCGTAATCGGAACATTTCACCGGGACCCCGCCCTCATGCAATGACTTGCCTAACGCTTTGGAATTCGCTATGACCTGTGCCGCATACTTTCGTCCGACCCGGCGTGCCTCGTCCAGAGCCCAGATCAACCCTGCTACCCGGTTCCAATGAGCATTATCCACTAGGCCTGGAAACTGGCGGGCTTTCACATCAGCTTCAGCTCCGCTCTTTCCGACAATGATTCCACCCTGGGGACCGAACAGGCTCTTGTGAGTAGATCCCAGCAAGAGTTCCGCGCCTTCCTCTAGCGGCTTCTGAAACTCTCCTCCTGCAATCAGTCCTAGGACGTGTGCACCATCAAACGCAACTCTGGACCCCGCGGAGCTGCAAGCATCTGCCAGTTCCTTGACTGGATGTGGGAACAGAAAGTACGACTGGCCGAACACTACTAGCGATGGCTTCTCATCCTCGATCAAGCCTCGGGCCTTCTCCACGTCAATATTCATCCGTTCCGGGTCGAATGGAAAATATAGATTCTTGACATTGACAAAAGTGGGATAGCTGGTTGGATCACTCAACCCTGGATAGCCGCCATTCGCTGAATTAATAGTGAGAATTGAACCCCCAGGCTTCGTCAGCGTCGAGACCATAATCATGTCCGCAACATGACCTGACAATGGCCGAAGACTAGCCCAGTCTGCGCCGAAGACCTCGCACGCCAGCTTCTCTCCCATAGCCTCCAACTCATCCATGTACCGGGTCCCCTTGTAGAACCGATCATCAGCACGATACCGATGACCCATATCCCCAGACAATAATTGCCGGACAGTATGGCTCGTAATATTCTCAGACGCGATTAGGTTGAGACATTCCTCAGCCCGCCACTTCTGATGCTTGTCCACTAACTTCCGAATCTGGGAAGCGTAGGACGTAAAGGAAAACTCCAGAGAAGGCTAGACGCGGCGACCGCGCCGACCACCAGGCCGACGAGTACCGTCATGCGGAACAGGCGTAACATCCTCAATTCTTCCGATGCGGAATCCATGTCGAGCCAACATTCTGATTGCTGCTTGAGCACCTGGACCTGGCGTGCGTGCCCCGTGGCCTCCGGGGGCTCGAACACGAATATGGAGAGATGTGATTCCCTTGTCCTTCGCAACCTTCGCGGCAGCAGCGGCCGCCTGCATCGCTGCATATGGGGTCCCTTGCAATCGGTCAGCCTTGACATGCTGACCCCCTGCGCTGCGCGAGATCGTCTCAGCACCAGTCAGATCTGTAATGTGAACCATAGTATTGTTAAAGCTAGAATAGATGTGAGCAATTCCCCAGTGATCCGCTGGCTGCTTTGCCTTCTCCGCCATGATCTTGCCTATCCGAGAAGCCTGCGCGGCCGGCCCGCGAATTTAAACCCTTAGACAGAAAATAGGAAGCGGCATTATGCAACGGACCTTCTGGCTGCTTGACCTCAATCATGAGACCTACGAGGGAAAGGCTTCGATCTGGCTCTGGGGCATCACCCACGAAGGACAACGAATCCTAGTCGTCGACGACAACTACCGAGCATACTTCTACCTCCTACCTAGAAAAGACCAAGACCCCGAAGAACTGAGGAAAACCCTAGAAACGGAAAAGCCCCACCCCAGCATTGAAAACCCGACGATTGAGAAGAAGAGACTACTCGCCGAGGAACGTGTCGTTCTCAAGATATTCTGCAAGGACTCCCAGTTCTTGGAAAAGGCCGCGCGAGATACGTTGAGAAAGACCGGTGCTGAAGCTGTCTACGAAGAGAAACTCCGACTGGCGATCAAGTACCAGTACGATTATGGAATCAAGCCTTGCCAATGGTACGAGGTAGACACAACCGCCTCATCGATCGACCCAAGCGAGTTCAGCGTCCGAGAGACATTAACAGCCAAAGAACATCCTCGCCCCATAGCTAAGGAGGAACCACCTAGACTAGATCTCTTCTCGTTCTCACTTCTTGCGGTTAGCAAGACAGGTGCTCCGAGCCCGACACGAGACCCGATTCAGATCATTAGCTGGAGAACAAACAAGAATACAGACGAAACCCTTCTGACGCGCGCCGACGCGGATCAAGACACCATTCAAAGGTTCGGCGAAGACATCACCAAGATCAATCCGGACTTTGTCCTCAGCTTCGAAGGAAACAGCGTCCACTGGCCCTATCTAGTGAAGAGGTCCAACAAGCCAAAGACCCCTCTCAAAGTCGGCCGAGACGGAGGTCCGCCTCATCAGAGCCTCTACGGCCACTACTCGCTAATCGGACGAGCAAACGTCGACCTGCTAAACTTCGCCGAGGACATCTACGACGTTAAGATCAAGACTATAGAGAATGTTGCTAGATATCTAGGAATTCAAGTATCTGAGGAGAAGCCCATCGATCAGACTGCCTATTTCGACTACTGGTCGAAACCAGACGAGAGAAGGATCCTCGTCAAACAATTGGAACACCAAACCGAGGCCATCCTACAGATCGGAGAGGAAGCGATCGACTATGTCATCCAAATCTCAGCACTCTCTGGATTGCCTCCTGACCAAGTGATAGCCGCGGCCGTTGGATTCCGGGTCGACAATTATCTGATGATGGAGACCCATAATATCGGCCAGCTAATACCAGCAAGAACAGAACAACCCATCATCCCCTACAAAGGAGCGATTGTCCTCGAGCCAAAGGTTGGGCTTCACGACAACGTTGCTAGTCTCGACTTCTCGTCCATGTATCCTAGCCTCATGATCAAGTACAACATTTCTCCCGATACACTCGTAACCGGAAAGGAGAAAGCGAATGATGTTTTCGAGGTCCCCGAGGTCAAGCATCGTTTCATAAAGAGCCCTTCAGGGTTCTACAGAATAGTTCTGACGAAACTTATCGAAGCCCGCAAGACAACAAAAGCTGAGCTCAAACGAACAGCCCGAACCGATCCGAGACATCCTCTGCTCAAGGCTCGTGAAAAGGCGATCAAAGTCATGACCAACGCGGTCTACGGATACGCGGGTTGGGCTGGAGCACGATGGTACTCGAAGGAGGTTGCGGAGTCAGCCGCAGCCTTGGGAAGAGAAACCATCAATCAAGCGATATCTCTCGCAAAGAGCCTCCGACTCACCGTCTTCTACGGAGATACAGACAGCCTTTTTGTAAACTATGACGAAAAACTCGTTCAAAAGTTCCAAAGCGAGATCGATCGACAGCTCGGACTAGAAATCAACCTGTCCGAAGTCTACAAGAGAATCCTCTTCACGGAGGCCAAGAAAAAATATGCTGGGCTAAGAACCGATGGACAGATCGACATAGTGGGCCTCGAAGCGGTCAGAGGAGACTGGTCAAACCTGGCCCGGGAAGTACAAAACACGGTTCTAAGAATGGTCTTGGAAGACGCCAACCCGACGAGGGCGACGGCCTACGTGCAAGACTTGACAAAGAATCTGAAATCGAAAAACCTACCCCTTTCATCCTTGATAATTTGGAAAACACTGACGAAGCCCGTGGAAGGATACGAAGTAAACGCCCCCCACGTGGAAGCAGCCAAGAGGATGGCGAAGGACGGTTGGCCTGTAACTGCCGGCGACAAGGTCGGCTTCATCATAACCAAGAGGCCGGGAAAACTGTTCCAGAAAGCCGAGCCTCACTACAAGGTCACCATTGGCCAAGTAGACTATGACTACTATGTCCGGAATCAGATCGTACCTTCAGCAGCACGCATCCTCGAAATCCTTGGCGTGAAAGAAGATCAGTTACTCGAGGGTGCCGCGGCCCAAGCTAGCCTTTCAGTTGGGACCAAACGAGGATAAGTCGCTAAGGGTCAGCACGCTAACGTTCGCTGGCTTCTTTGCTCCGTCCGAGACTCGATCACCAATCACGTACTTTATGCCCTTTCCCGCAGCAATGTCCAGGAGTCTCTGTGTGACTACGCCGTCGAAGAGAACAAGGTGAGAGTTCTCCAGGCCAGGTATTTTTTCAGCAAGCTCGCTTACCGGCATCTTTGACAACTCCTTACCCGCTTCGTCGAACACGACTGCCTCCAAGGTTCCTCGGAGATCTTTAGCTGCATCGAAGACTGGGGGCGGCAAGTTCGGTTTCTCTGCAGGGGCTGATGCACGAGCGGTTATCTCAGGAGGCCCGTAGCCCTGTTCTCGTGACCCATAAGCTCGCTCGGTGTATGATTTCTCTTGGTAAGGACGTTCTGCTCTCTCGGGTCGGGCGAATTGCGGTCTCTCGATCGGTTTCGCCATGTTGAGAGGTACTCGTTCTCGTAGTGCTCTCATGACTTCTTTGGGTGTGAGCTCCTCAACCTCTTTTCCAAAGGGAGCGCGTGCAACGTAGTCTATCTCTGCTACCTGTGTGAGTTCCTTCAGGATTAGGTCGCCTGCTCTGTCTCCGTCAAGGAAAGCTGTGACTTCTCGGTCCTTCGTGAGCTTGATGACGGTTTCGGGAACCTTAGTGCCGTTCAGTGCGATTACGTTCTTGATACCTACCTTCATGAGGAGTATGACGTCTGCCCTTCCCTCTACCACTATGATGTCTCCTCTCTCAGCTTCGGGTCCCGCTGGGAGTTTTTCGGGTCCGTATTCTATGACATCGACTCCGCGGAGCGATCCAGCGACCTCCTTCACGACCTCCTCAGTGCTTGGTGAAGATTCTACGACCCATTTTCGGAGAATGTCTTTGGCCTTGGTGAGGATTGCCTTGCGCTTTTCTTCTCGGACGTCCTCTACTTTCTCGAGACTGATTTTTGCTTCGCAAGGACCGATCCGGTCGACGCTTTCGATCGCGGCGGCTATGATGGCGGTTGAGACTTTGTCGAGGCTTGAGGGGATTACTATTGAGCCGGCTGTCTTGTCGTGTTTTGAATCTAGATTGATCTCGATCCGGCCTATGCGTCCGGATTTTTGTAGTTCTCTAAGATCCAGATCTGGACCGAATAGTCCTTCGGTCTGGCCGAAAACGGCGCCAACTACGTCGGGCTTCTCTACGACGCCCTGGACATCGAATTTTGCTTTTACTATGTATTTTGTTGTCGAAGCGTACTGCGACGGTTCAACCATGAAAATTTAACCTCCATACTTCACTGACCTTCCTTAATTCCTCACTATACTTGTTAAGCTGAAAGCTTACCTCTTTAACTGGCGGACCAGTATTAAAGCCCGTCTCTGGAAACAGAATTCTACCCGTTAGGGCTAAAAGAGAGCCATATCAAGTTCTTTTACGAGAGAATCATCAAAATGCCCAAGACGGCTGCTCGAGTTGGAGTAAACGGATTCGGAGTCATCGGAAAACGCGTTGCTGACGCCGTTTCGAAACAGAACGACATGAAACTCGTCGGAGTCTCAGATGTTGTAGGAGACTACCGCGTTAAGCTTGGAGAAAAGAAAGGCTACCAGATCTACGCATCAGTCCCAGAAAAACTGCCCGACATGAAAAAGGCCGGAGTCGAAGTTGCAGGGACACTAGAAGAGCTGCTTAGAAAGATCGACATCATCGTCGATTGCACCCCGGCTGGCCTGGGGGCGAAGAACAAGACGATGTACGACAAGGCCGGAATCAAATCGATTTTCCAAGGTGGAGAGAAACACGACCTGACAGGATCATCATTTGTCGCACAGTGCAACTATGAAGACAATCTCAACAGGAATGCTACTCGAGTAGTAAGCTGTAACACAACAGGAATTTGCAGAACAGTTGGAACTCTTCAGAATACCATAGGCGTCAAGAAAGCTAGGGTTGTCCTCTTTAGAAGAGGCACCGACCCTTGGGAGAGCCATAAAGCCGGCCTCATCAACACAGTAGTTCCCGAGGCCCACATTCCTTCACATCAGGGTCCCGACGCACAGACAATCATTCCGAAACTGAATATTACAACCATGGCAGCTAGAGGACCATTCAACCTCGGCCACCTGCACTTTGCAATGGTCCAACTGAAAGGAGACCCGGAGAAGAAAGACGTTCTCAAGGCTTTGAAGAGCGCACCAAGGCTTGCACCAGTCAGGACCACGGACGGAATCGACAGCATGAACGCCGTTGCCGAGATGATGCGGGACCTGGGACGAGTGAGAGCTGACATGTGGGAAGTGGCCTTCTGGGAAGACATCCTCGACGTAACAGACGGCGAGGCGAACATGGTCTATCAGGTGCATAACGAGAGCGTCGTCGTGCCAGAGAACGTAGATGCCGTAAGAGCTCTGACTGGACTGGAGAGCGAAGGACGCAAGTCCATCGCAAAGACTAACGAGGCCATGGGCATCGGCAACAAATTCCTCTAGGTGCCGATTACCAATCGGTCAGGCCCGAGGCATGAGGATTCGATTGTTCGGCCACGCGAAGGGTGTAAGCCTAGACGAAAACTAGACCTTTGCCAGCATCGATCTCGAAGGTCTCAGCATCTATCTTTGCCGATTTTTGGTTGAGCCTCTGAATCTTCAGCTCCCGCTCGTTCGGGTCCGATGTGTCCTTGGAAAGGTCAGCAACGCAGTCCGCCATGTCATTCAACGAGCCGGCAAGATCCTTCGGGAGTTCAGACAAATCCACGGTGACAATTAGGGTCGCGCCGGAGTCTTTGAGTTTGCTGGCAAGTTCTGTGAAGCTCTTGACGAAGTCTTTCTGTGGGACCTTTGTTGCGAGCTTGTCGATGGAGTCGAAGATGACTCGTATCTTCTCGCCCATGAACACCTGACTGTTCCTGACTAGTGTCTCCTGAATGCTTTCAAAGTTGAAAGGTTGATCCAGGTAGCTTGCCTCCATGCTGAACGAATCCGACTGCGAGGCGTAACCGTCAACAATGATGAATCGATATTGAGACTCGTATTGTGACGGATCTGATCCGAGCTTCTTCATCTGTTCTCGGAGAGTAGAGGGAGCCTGATCATAACTCACGTAGAGACAGGGATCGCCCCTCTTCAGATAGTTCGCAGATAGACTTGAGCAGAGAGTTGTCTTCCCGGCTCCCGGCGGGCCATTGATAATGACGAAGCCCGGACTCTCCAAGTTTCCCTGAGTTAACTCAAAGATGTGATCGAAACTCTGCGGAGGCTTTGTCGACTTCTGAGGGGGGACCTCCTTTGCAGACTTGTCGACTTTCGTAGCCTTATCCTGAGACTTTTCAGCTGGTTGGTCTCGTTTTTGCTGAGTCGGTGGAGGTGTGGCTTGAGGAATTGGCGTAGGTGGAGTAATCGCCATTTTTCCTGTTGGAGGCGGGGGAGTAGGCGTAATAGTTGGCTTGATGACGGGAGTGCTTGGAATGCTGGGCGGCGATTGCTTGCCAATCGAGGTTTTACTTTGTTCCCCCCAATCACCTTCATCCTCTCCCTGGCCAATCACCATTGCTCTACTTGGAGGGGTAGCTCTGGGTGGGACGTACTCGGGAGTGCTATCTCGGAACAGGGATAAGGTGGAGCCGGTGTTGGTGGGGATGTCTTGCAGTAATGATTGTAAGATTCTCGATAGGGAAGTTTCCTCGGAGGGGAATGACGCGTCCAAGGGCAGCTGCCTCGGCGTCGGTGCTTGTGCTGATTGTCTCATTGAGGGGGCTGGAGAAGGTGAAAATGGTTGGCTCATTGGAGGATTTTGGGTCGATTGATTGACAGGTTGATTCCGAATGGGGACCTGGCTCGGAACTTGTGTCTGCATCGATTGAGGAGGTGCGGAGGGCGTTTGGGGAGAAGTTAGAGTCTCCTTCGCAGAGTCTATCGCTGAATTGAAGTCTTCCTCTTTCTTCTTCTTGCCGAATATTGTTAGCATATAATCAACCCGTTTCCCATTTGCAACCTATCCACTCACAAAGTGTCCTGGCTGGTAATCTTGAGCCGAAAGGAAGCAGAGCGCAATCTTGGATATGGATGCTGTTACTACCATGAACCCTCGGCAGAAACAATCCTGAATCACGAACCCACCAAGGGGTGGTGATCGTCGTGTTCGAAGTTAGTGATCTATTGCTTGACTTTCAGAATATCCGACTTCGTGAGTATCCCGATAGTGGTTTCTCCCTTGGTCACTAGAACTCCATAGTTTCCTTGCAAGAGACCCAGAACCATCTCCAATGGAGTATCATCGTTGACCATTGGTAGGGACGAGTCCATTATGTCTCTGACTCGGTCGTTCAGTACGGATTCTAGTGGTTCGCCTCGGGCGGCACGATCAAGAATCGTTTTTTCTGAGATACTCCCGACGCATCGGTTACCGTCCAACACCGGCAGTTGAGAGTAGCCCCGCTTTCGCATCAGATCCACGGCATCCCTGACGAGTTGGGTCTTGGAGACTGAAATCACAGGTTTGCTCATGATCTCACTCACTCTTGGCCTTGAGGTCTGGATGCTCTCTTTCTCCAACGCCTCGACGAGTCGTTTTGCAATTGAGTAAGACGGATCCACAGTGCCCGATTCGATCTTAGCGATTATTGACTGACTGACCCCCGCAAGTTCAGCGAGCCTGGACTGAGTCAGCCCTAGTGCTTTGCGCTTTTTAGGAATCTCGTCGAGCGGAGGCAGCATGTCTACCACTCCTGATAGTGACTATCTGATATTCCCTTCGGAATAGAATTCCGAACAAATGTGTAATTCCAATCGGAATATCAGTACAACAGAACTTATATAATCGGAATAATTGAAAAGTAGGGAGAACACGATATGTCGCCTAAAGCCCAGCTCGGCGGAATCTACCCCCGCTCCGAACAGCTCATAGAACTAACACGATCGTATGACAGAGCAAAAACTGACCTCGATACCGTAAGGAGACAGATCGAGCAGGACACAATAGCCCTAGTGCAGTTGCAGGAGGACTCGGGCTTCGAAACTTTCTCAGACGGAGCCTTCGCTTGGCAGGACCAGCTGAGACCCATCGTCGAATCCCTAGATGGAGTGACTACCGGAACCCGCTACGATCGATGGTTCGACACTAACACATTTTACAAAAAACCAACGATCGCAGGGAAAATAGGCGTCCACGCATTCGAGCCCAAGAATTTCATTCGAACCGACCTTCTCCCAAGAACCAAGAGTTGGAAAGTAACCCTCCCCGGACCTTACACTTTCTCCGAACTTTCCGAGAACCTCCACTACGCGACCCAGTCGGACCTTCTCACTGCCGTAGCAACAGCCCAACATGAAATCATCAAGCGGTTGAAAGATGCTGGTGTTTCACAATTCCAACTCTCAGAACCCTGTCTCGTCTATCGACCCTACAGAGAAAAACCGTCGGGCGGGCAAGAACTCGACAACGCATTGGCAGCTATCCAGAAAGCGGTCGATGGGATCCAGGCAAAGTTCTCCGTCCACACATACTTCGGCGACGCGACGACTATCATCCCGAATCTTCTCAAGCTCCCGGTCAACACAGTGGGGTTTGACCTGTTCGAAACGGACTATTCCCAGTTGAAATTTGAGACCACGAAGAAGCTTGCCCTTGGCATCATAGATGGACGCGAATCCAACGCTGAGAGCCCAAAATGGATCGCTGAAACGGCGACGCGCGTGTCAAAGCATCTCACGGGCGGAGACCTTGTGCTAGTTCCCAATTCTGACCTGAAATTCGTCCCGCGAAAAGTCGCGGATGTCAAAGCCCGAGCGCTTGCAGAGGCCACTAGACTGTTTGAGGAGGGACGTTAGATGTCAAAATTGTATCCTGTTCAGGAGATAGGGAGTTTGGCAAAGCCTCGATGGCGGACAAAGGGCCTGACCCAGCCACTTTCAAGCAAGGACTTAGTGGAAGCGGAGGATTGGGCACAGCGACTAGGCATTCCGGACTTTCAGGATCGTGCCAAGCTGCTTCTTGCAGCTCAAGAGCAAAGTGATCGTGTCAGAGAGCTTCTCGAACTCTCAACAATCTATGGGTTGAGACTGTTCGAGCAGACAGGTCTGGACAATGTTGGGGTTGGAGGTGAGCAGCAACGGGTAGAGATGTACGAGCACGTGATTAGGGGCGTCGAGGGAATGAAGGTCTTAGGTCATGTCCAGTCCTTCGATTACAAGTACTTCAACAAGGCTGTCGCGGAGTCTAAGATTCATCGCAAGCATCCGATCTATCTCCAAGAATTCCTCGACGTCAAGAAGAACACGAAAGGACAGTTGAAGGTTCCAATCACTGGACCCTACACGCTAATCGACTGGTCTTTCAGCGGGCACTACTCCGGCGGACGGACAGGCCTGAGTCTTAAGAAACAGAAGCAAGAAACAAAGAGAGAATTCCTACTCGACTTCGTCGAACAAGTCATCCGGCCAGAGATCCGCGACCTAGTTGATGCCGGCGCCGAATGGATTCAGATCGATGAGCCTGCCATCACAACCCACCCTGAACCCGCGGATATGGAGCTGTTTGTCGAGGGTTGGAATGAGACAGTTCGAGGATTCAACTGCAAATTCAGCGACCACACATGCTACCCGTCAGAGATTGGATACAAAGTACTTGCACAATACGCTCCGAAGCTAGACAAGTGCAGCCACCTCGCTCTAGAGTTTGCCAACAGAGATGGAACCAGTCTAGGCGTCGATGCGAAGCACCGTGAAGGATACAGGGACCTAGAGTATTTCATCCGGAATGGGTACGACGGCGAGTTCGGTGTTGGAGTCGTCCACGTCCATGACTTTTCCGGACAGGTCCCACCCGGCTCAGGGAAGGAAGTTGGACGCAACATTCTAGAGTCGCCCGAACTTGTACGCGACCGACTGCTCTATGCGGCCAAGGTCGTCGGAGATCCCGAAAAGATCTGGGCCAACCCAGACTGCGGATTGAGGACCAGGACTTGGGATGTAACGTTCGCCAAACTCATCAGCACCGTCAAGGGTGCAGAACTCGCTAGGGAGGCTTCCGTCTGAGACTCTCAGATGCGGCCAAGAAGCATCCCATTGTAACGGTCGAGCTAATCCCCGACCGGGTCATCCCAGCCCACCTGCCCATCCTTCAAGGCCGCATTGACGCAATCACTATTCCTGCTTTGAGAAATGGAGAGGACGATCCCAGCTATCCTGCAGGGTTCAGAGTCAGCCCTCAAACGAGGAGCCTCGCTTCAGCAATAATCGTTAGGAAGACAGGCGCTGAAGCTGTTCCTTCGCTGACGTGTAGAGACTTTCGTCGGTCCGACCTAGCCCTTGTTCCTTCACTGTTCAAGAAGGGTCTGGATAATTTCCTGGTAGTGTTTGGAGACCCCTATCCGGGCTATCAGATTGGAGATTACGATTTCAGGAAGACAGAGGATCTGATTCGAGGAGTTCTGTCATCCTTCGAAGGTCCACGGCCATGTATTGGGGCTGTGACGAATCAGTATGCTGAGGATCAGGAACGCGAAGCCTCTCGAACGCTACGCAAAGTAGACGCGGGAGCGGACTACGTTGTAACAAATTCCGCCTATGATGATGACGTTGTGCTGACCCACGTGGACAGGCTCCGATCCCAAGGACTGAAGGCACCAATCTTCGTGCAAGTATCTATTCCCTCAGGCCTGAAGAACCTGCAATTCGTTAACCGAAAGTTCGGCATTCCAGTTCCGGAAAAGGTCAGTCAGATTCTCTCTCGGAACCCGTTTGGGGGCGGAATTCAGGTCGCAGCCGATGCCTATGCTGCGCTTCGCAATGAAGTAAGCGGAATTCACTTCTCGTACCTCCATAGGAGTCACAACCCGATCCCAGCCTACACTCACTTGCTCGACGCGATTGAGACTGATGGACAGTTAACCATCTCGATCCAAACAGCCCTCAGACACTAAGAATTCCAGATTCTTTATTCAGGAGTCCCGTCAATGATCGCTTCGCCTTCAGGAACTACCTACCTCAAATGAGTGGTTGCCTGTCTGAGTCACTTTCCGGGCTTAACCAGCTTCAGGGGTCCTCCGCAGACTATGCAACTCATAGATTGGCGGTAAGTAAGCACGAGCTGTCCGCATTTGTCGCAGACCTTAGCCTGAATCTCAAGGCCTGCATTCTTTGTGGGTAGTCGCGTGAGACAGCCCTTCGACAGGAAAAATTTTGTGATCAGACGCACTTAGCCCTTAGAGGCTCGACGCGGGCAAATCGCGGTTACAGAAAACCTTGGCCGAACGGGAGGAATCCGCATATAGAATTCTATACATTCGGAAGAGGAAGCTCTCGTGAACGTGAACTGGATCATGCTTAGACGTTAAGATTGCCAGCCTATGCGGTCCTTGCCCAAAATTTTATTGCCCCAAGAGTTTTTCTGAGTTGACCTTGACTACGGACAAGATAGGGTTCGCACTCAGGCCCGGAGTGTTCGCCCCTCAAGAAATCACAGAGATTGCCCTCGCACTAGACCTTAGTGATAGGGTTTCTCGCATCTTTGTCCCCGATGGGCGGAGCGGATATGAATCCCTAGAAATTACCTCGTCAATTCTGGCTCTGACGAAACGGGTCCGGGCCGGAAGTGGTGTGATACGGTTGTTGGAGCATGATCCATTACTACTGACACGGAGGGTCCAGACTCTCCAAGCTCTCTCCTCGAACCGATTCATTTTTGGAGTTGGAACTGGGTCTCCAGGTGCAGAGCCAGGCAAGACAGTAAGCGCCATGCTGCAACGGTTGGATGAACTCAAGAAAGCGTGTCAGAATTTTTCCCCTGAAGCCAAGGCTCCCGAGATCTACGTTGCAGCTCTGAAAGTGGGAATCGCCAAACGCGCTGTAAGCAGAGTAGACGGTATCCTCATGAATTTCTGTTCTCCCAGACACGCTGCTGAGCTAATAGCGGGAGTTAGGGCTGCAAGAGACACTGAGATTGACTTTGCATGTTATCTGAAGATCTTCTATTCCTCACAGAGTGATGAAGCCGCCCAGAGATTGATGTTGCAGGAGTTCCTCAATTATGACTCTGCTCCCCAATACCACGAGATGTTCGTTCAAGATGGGAATGCGAAAGCGATTTCCTCACTCAAGGAGAATGAAGGATGGAAGAGTGGTCCCATCGAAGTGCCAAAAGAACTGCTCAGGGCTAGCCTCGCTAATCCTCGGAACGATGAGCTAGTTCATTACGTGAAGTCTTTCAGGCAAGCAGGGGTAACGCAACCAGTAGTCTACCCGTACTTTCCGAACGGTGAAGGTTCAGAGTTCAAAACTGAAACAGTGAAAGCAATAACCGAATCGTTGTGAAGCCTAGAATAGTCCTCACTGCTTCAGCGAATCAGAATTTCAAATCAAATATAGCTCAGAATCTGGACATTGAGTAACTGAGGTTTGGAGACTCTACTTTCTTGGTCGAGATTAGCCAGAACGAGGCCCGAGTTCTCAAGACTCTCATCGATTCTGGTGGAAGAACCAATTTCGAAGACTTGGCGAAGAAATCTGGTCTTGCTGATTCTGCGGCTGCGCGCGCTGTTCTCAATCTCTCCCAGAACCAGCTTGTCAAGGAGAAGGCCGACAAGAAGACTGAGCTGAGTCTAACTGACGAGGGACGGACCTTCGCCAGAGTGGGACTGCCCGAACGAATAATCCTCCTTGAAGTCAAAAACCGGGGCGGGCGCTTGAGCCTGAAGGAGGCTCTTCAGCACTCGAAGCTGGCCGAGAAATACGGATCGATAGCAACGGGATGGATTAGCCGGAAGAATTGGGGGACCGTCGAAAAGTCGGGATCGGATCTCATGATTGTCGCAAGGAGTGAGGCACCTGTAGATGATGACGAAGAGATCCTTGTCCGTTTGAAGAGCGATATTCTAATTCTCGAAGAACTTCCGCCCGTCTTGAAAGAAGCAGCTCAACGACTTATGAAGAGGAACCTTGTCGAGTCCAAAGTGAGGAATAATCGCGAGGTCGAGATTACGGAGACGGGACGGAGCTTAGGGACTAGCGCGCAGTCCATCTCTGAGGTGACTTCCCTCACAGGGAGCATGATTGTCTCGGGAGACTGGGAGAGAGTCAAGCTTCGAAGCTACAATGTCTCGTCTGCGGTTCCGCGCACCTACCCAGGCAAGTATCATCCTTACCTGCGGTTCTTGCGGATGGTGAAGAGGAAGCTCGTAGCGCTCGGATTCAGCGAAGCGGTGGGTCCTCTTGTAGAGACTGCCTTCATCAACTGCGACTGCCTATACATGCCGCAGGATCACCCAGCGCGAGAGATTCACGATCTTTACTATCTGAAAGACCCGTCACAGACCAGCATAGAAGAGTATGGCAGCCTAGTCGACAGAGTAGCGCAAACTCACGAGAACGGCTGGAAGACAGGATCGACTGGATGGCGATACAACTTCTCTCGCGATGAAGCGTCGAAACTGATCCTTCGGAGCCATGGGACGGCACTCAGCGTCCGAACTATGTTGTCGAAGGAGCTACGGATTCCGGGCAAATACTTCGCAATCGCTAGATGCTTTCGCCCTGACATGCTGGACAAAACACACCTTACGGAATTCAATCAAGCAGAAGGCATTGTTCTAGATCCGAGCCTCAATTTACGCAACCTTCTGGGCATCCTAGAAATGTTCGCCAAGGAAGTTGCGGGAGCGGACAAGGTTCGTTTCAAGCCGGACTACTTTCCATTCACAGAACCCAGCGTCGAACTACAGGCCTACCGCGAGGGATTTGGCTGGATGGAATTCGGCGGAAGCGGAATATTCCGGCCGGAAGTCACTGAACCGCTAGGCGTGAAAGTTCCTGTATTGGCATGGGGTCTCGGGATAGACCGGTTGTACATGATGAGCCGGAGGATCCAAGACATTCGCCAGCTCTTCGCATTAGACCTTGATTGGATTAGAGAACAGACGGTGGGCTAGACACGCCGGGCGTGCAGTTTTCACTTACTGACCTCGAAGAACTCCTAGGGAAGACACTGTCACGGGACAAGGAGGGGCTCAACGAGATCTTCGCATTTGTCAAGGGAGACGTTGAATCGCTCGAAGGGGACGCCGTATCGATCGAAGTCAAGGACAGCAACCGACCGGACATCTGGGCCGTCGAAGGAATTGCTAGAGCTCTCAAAGGCTACCTTGGGGCAGGTAGAGCCAGAGAGATCAAAGTTGCTGGAAGGTCGAATCTGAAAGTTGTCATCGACAAGCGCGTCAAGCCGATTCGTCCTTTCATCTCGACCGCGATAGTCAAGGCTCTACAGCCTACCGATGAGGCGTTAAAGAGCTGGATCAATCTTCAGGAGAAACTAGACCAGACCTATGGGAGAAAGAGGAAGAGAGCCTCAATAGGATTCTACCAAGCCGATATGATACAGTCCCCACTCTCCTACACCGTGGCTAACCCGGACATAATCACTTTCACACCATTGGGGTCCGAGAAGAAACAGACTCTCCGAGAGATTGTGGAAACACATCCGAAGGGATCAGAATACGGAGAGATAATTTCTCAGTTTGAAGCATGGCCCATACTAGTGGACGGAGCCGACAACGTTCTCTCTCTACCACCCGTGATTAATTCCAATGATCTCGGCAGGATTACTACGGAGACGAGAAACATACTTGTCGAAGCTACAGGAACCAACGCTGAAACTGTTCATAATACCCTGAAGATTGTGGTCTCAAGTCTTGCAGAGAGAGAGGGAAAGATCTACAGCTGCCTGGAAACATACCCTTACGGTTCTCCACGGAGACTCATCAGTCCGGACCTAAACCCCACAGCCGCAAACCTTCGTTTGTCAAGCATCAACAAGCTTCTAGGAACATCTCTGTCATCAAAAGACGCCTCTCAATATCTTGACAGTGCTGGATACCGGGTCCGAAGAACCACGGGCGATACTATTCATTTGGCGATCCCTTGCTATCGAACAGACATCATGCACTCAGTGGACATCATCGAAGACGTTGCCATTGCAATGGAACTAAACAAACTGAAACCGGAATGGCCGAGAATCTGGACTGTAGGCAACCTCGCAAGGGAAACAGACGAGACGGAGAAAGCAGTGGAGATCATGATTGGACTAGGCTTTCAGGAAGTCCTGACTTACGCATTGACATCACCAGTCATAGTCTCGGACAACATGCACTCGAACGAGGCCAATCTTGTAGAACTCTTGAATCCAAGGATGACGACTCACAATACCCTGAGAAGTTGGCTTCTGCCCAGCCTTCTCGAAGTTCTATCTCACAACACTCACGTTGACTATCCACAGAAGATTTTCGAAATCGGACCAACGATCCAACGCAGGGAAAACCATGCCAAACCAATCCAAGAAATCCGAAAGCTAGCAGCAGTGACCATTCATGCAAGCGCGGGATTCACTGAGATCCGGTCATCTCTCGATGCGTTATCGGAAAATGTTGGACGAACACTCCGGATCAAGAGTACAGAGCATCCTAGTTTCCTATCCGGAAGATGCGGATCAATAATCTCTGATGGAGGACAGGTGGGCCTCATCGGAGAAATCAGCCCACTAGTTCTCAAATCATGGGGACTAAACCTTCCAGCCTCAGCATTCGAACTGGAAATTCCCTCGACAGCCTAAGGCACCCATGGCTTGAGGAGAGAATGCGCAAATGGTCGAAAAGAAATTCGTCGTAACCCCTTGGGAGGTCACTGGTGAAGTCGATTATGAACGTCTCATCCGCGACTTTGGAACCCAACCTATTGCAGGACATCTCGCAAAGCGGCTCGAAGGAGTCCTAGGCGACGCAGCATACCTCGTCCGGCGTCAGATATTCTTCTCGCACAGAGACTTGAACATCGTTTTGGACGATTATGATAAGGGCAAGGAATTCTTCCTCTACACCGGCCGAGGACCGAGCGGTCCGATGCATATCGGCCACATTCTCAGCTTCTATTTCACAAAGTGGCTTCAGGACAAATTCCATGTCAACGCTTATATTCAGATCACCGATGATGAGAAGTTCCTAGAAGAGAAGCGGACCCTTACCTATGAGGAGACCCAGCGCTGGGCCCAGGACAACATCCTCGAGATCATTGCTGTCGGCTTCGACCCCGACAAGACCTTCATCTTTCAGGATACTGAATTTGTAGGGCACGCCTATCCATTAATCCTCAAAATAGCCCGACGAATAAACTACAGCACTGCCAAGTCAGTCTTCGGCTTTACAGGCGAGACGAACATCGGCTTCAGCTTCTACCCCGCGATACAGATTCTTCCAAGCCTCTTTGAGAAGAAACGCTGCCTCATACCCTCAGCTATCGACCAAGACCCCTACTGGAGGATACAGCGGGATATCGCAGAACCTCTAGGTTACCACAAAGCGGCGGCTGTCCACAGCAAATTCCTCCCCCCGCTTACGGGAATTCAAGACAAGATGAGCTCGTCAAAACCCGAAACCGCGATCTATCTCAACGACGACGACAAGACCGTTCGGAACAAGATGTATCGACACGCGTTCTCAGGAGGACAATCATCCAAGGAAGAACATCGCAAACTCGGTGGCAACCCAGACGTTGACGTTCCCTTCCAGTGGCTCTACATGTTCTTCGAACCTAACGACAAACGGATAGAAGAAATCCGAGCCGAATACAAGAGTGGACGAATGCTAACTGGAGACCTCAAAGACATCCTAGTCGAAAAGGTTACCAAGTTTCTTGGCCAGCATCGAGAGCGTAGAGAAGAGGCGAAGGCCCGCGTACATCTCTACAAGAAAGGCGGAGCATTGGCAAGAGAGATGTGGCAACACGATTTCAGCAAGTCATAGTTTAACTGTAACAGAAGGAACTAATGAGGCAAGTCTCGGACACCTAAACAACTGAGCATGATTGTTCGACTCCCAAGCCCTCGATTCGTTCAAGAAATCTGGCGAAATCGTAGCTAGGCTGCGAAAAGAAATCCCTGGCCTCGTCAAATACGGCAAGCCTGCCATCCAGATCTGTGATGGGCTAGAGCAGAGAATCAAGGACTATGGCGGCAAACCTGCCTTTCCGGTAAACGTCGGAATAAATGACGTTGCAGCCCACTACACCTCGCCTCCCGGCGATACCCTAACAATTCCGCCAGCTTCACTGGTGAAAGTGGACTTCGGAGTCCACGTCGACGGCTACGCCACTGACACTTCCGTCACAGTCTGCCTGGACCCGCGGTTCGAACCGTTAGCTCAAGCCGCCGACGAAGCTCTGCAGAATGCGATACGCGGCTTCAAACCCGGAGTCAAACTCTCCGAAATAGGACGAATAGTCCAAACCACTATCACCCGGTTCGGCCTACGACCCATAAGCAACCTGACCGGCCACAAGATCGAACGATACAACCTACACGCAGGCAAATCCGTCCCCAGCGTCTCAGCGATGGGAATGAACGGAGCAAAGATCGAAGAAGGCGAGGTCTTCGCCATAGAGCCCTTCGTAACTTTCTCAAAGGCCCAGGGTGCCGTTACTAACGGGTCGAGCGCCTACATCTACAGGTTCGTCAAACCGAAAGGCGCGATTACAGAGGACTCAAAGAAGGTCCTAGCCTTTGTCCAGGCAAATTTCTCAACTCTACCGTTCGCTTCTAGATGGTTGGAAAAGACTTTCTCGAGAAATGTCGGCAAGATGGCAATTCAAGATTTGGTCCGGAACAAGTGCATAAGCGCCTATCCAGTTCTTGTAGAAGCTACAGGGAATCCGGTAGCACAATCAGAGCATACTGTGATAGTCAATCACGATGGTTGCACAGTGCTTACCGGCGCTTAGCGTCGAGTTGGCCCGTCGTAGTAGATGCCAGTTATCGAGAGGTTCGCCACACCGCACTGGGTGCACATTCCCAGCCTCTTGAAAATATAGTCGCCGACCGCGAAGTTCTTGATCTGCTTGAAGCTGCACTGCGGACATTTCACTACGGACATGACTTTTAGCGGGGCAGGGTTAGCTAACGCGTAGCCGCGTCTGACCCTGAAGACTGAGAGGACGACGAACCCAAAAGACAGGACTGCAACGGTGAAGTATAGTGTTGCGAGCGTAACGTCGGTGCTGAATGTGGAGAGGGCGAGGTTGAGTGTGTAGAAGGCGATTATGATCAGGACTATGGAGATTAACATTACTCCTATTGATGGGCCGCTTCGGGGCCTCGGTTGCGACACTTTATCGGTCTACTGTCCTATGCCTATCGTGTTGCCTATTCCGGCGATTATAACCGTGTCGCCGGGTTTGCTACGTTCCACGATGAGGTTCTTAATCCTCTCGATAACCTTGTCTCCTGCTTCCAGTATCTCCTTCTTCATAGGAGTAATAGCCTCCAGAATGCTCTCCTTGACGATGACCGCATAGACCGGGATCTGCTGCTTGGAAGCTTCCTGTTCGATCTTGAAACGCTCGGTCCCGATCCCGCCAATCGCGGCACCGATGCCCTCACTAATCTCGCCCGTCGTTTCGCCCTCGAATTTTAGCGCTGCGTCGACCATTACGATCATAGAGATCTTACCACTGTTCTCTTGGAGAAGGGATTGTATGGCGTCCCCCGGTTTTCCAACATTCCCTCCCGGACCCTCAGCTTTCAGGGCGATTATGTTCCGATCCTCCATCGTTGTCTCGGCAACCATGATGTCTTTGTCAACCTTGCGTTGAGCCTTGTCCTTCATCAGCTTGGAGGCGACAAGCGGACCAAGCCCATCGCCTATTGGCTGTCCCTCAGCAAACGCCCGACCTGCCCCTAGATACGCTTCGGCCTCCTGCATTATCATCGGAAGTAGAGCTTGGAGCTGGATGATGATGAATATGCTGTTCGTCTTCTTACCGAGCAGATAGAAGTGGCGTATGATGCGGAAGATCGTGTTCAAGGCCCATGAGGCCTCGACGAGGTTTTCAAGGTTGTTGACCTGCGCAGAATCAGCGCTGGGCGCCATCTTCTGGACGTCAGCCTTGAACTTTACATCACGAACATCCAAGAGGTGGTCGAACTTGCTCACGATTCCGGAAGGGTCCATGTCTACCGGTGTAATCAGAAATGATTCCATTAGGACATTCAGCTGAGGCAACGGGTCGACAGTTGGCTTGCCGATCTCCTTAATCGTCTTCAACGTCAGATCCTTTGCCTGGGTCCGGATCAGGTCGAGCCGTCGTAATCCCCGGTCAATGTCCCACATGTACTGGCGCATCTGTAGCTTCTGGCCAAACCCGAAGAAGAGCAGGACGAAGAGAAGAGTGAATATCAGCTGAGTAACTGTGCCGAGGTTGTTGAAGATGCTGCTTAGAGGACTGAAAATATCAAGTGGTGCGACAGATTGCAGCAGATGTCCCCCGAGCGCTGAAGAGTAATTGTCCCCTGCGCGTTATAAAGATTGATTACGCATGATTTCCCAATCATAATTTTGAACATAGAAAATTTCGATGAAACAAACTTCGCAAGAATCTAGAATTTTTACAATGAGGTTGGCAGCGGTCTAGGCTTCGCGTGGGATCTCTCACCACACTACCACAGAGATCGCCTGGGAGATTCACTTCCGTGTTCGGAATGGGTACGGGTCCTAGCTCCCAGCTATGGCCGCCAACCCCATTAAACCTCCGGTTCGGAAAATCGCTTAGATAAGTCTTCTTGGAAAGACAAGCCCATCGAACTAGTATGTAAACGAAGGCTGGGGAGGTTGAGCCGTTCTTCGGGACCGAGAGTTGTCGCGACGAGTGACCGCAACTGCGATTAGAACGAAGAATATGAGAACCGCGACCGCGGCGAACAGGAAGAGCGGTAGGCCTGCAACCTTCACAGTGGTAAGATCCGGGATCCCAGTCACTGTCACAACGGCCTGACCCTGTCCCGGGGTAAACTGGGTCTTGTTAGCTGCTACTGTTACGACATCAGTGGAGCTCTGAAGAGGAGTTGTGTAGATCGCGGTATAGTTACCGTTTCCACTATCGGTCAAGCTCGAGAAGCTTCCGCCAGATGACGAAGCCATAGTGAGACTCGCGCCAGCTACCAGATCTGTTCCATTTGTTACTCTAATCATAAGGAGCACCTCGCCACCCGGAGTGGTCGTTCCCGGCTTTACAGCAACAGCGACGGTGAGCGGGGGATACGGATTCACTGTAATGGTCGTACTTGCCAAAGCATTGATGTAGCCAGACGCGCTCGCAACTACCTGAATCACGTCATTAATGCTCGAAGACACGGTTGGCGCGGTGAAGTTTGCGACGTAGGTTCCAGGAGTAGTCATCAACACCTGGCTGAAGGCCCCTCCTGCTGAGGACGTGAAGGTCAGATTGGCGCCCGAAACAGGGCCTGTACTGTTCCTAACAGTCACAGTTAGATTCGACGCTGTCGAAGACCTTAGAATCATTCGGCTTGCGGTTAACGTTGCGGTGAGCGGTGGAATCACGATTCCCAACGCGTAGACTTTGAAATCTTTAGCCCCGAAGAAGACCCGACCGTTTGCAACTGCAGGTGAAGAGGAGACCTGTCCCCCGGCTAAGTATCTCCACAGGAAAGCTCCGGTCATCATGTTTAGCGAGTAAAGGTAGTGATCATTGGAACCAAAAAACACGGTCTTAGATCCAAGAGCCAGCGCCGGAGATGAGGTCACCGCGCCTCCCGTCGGTGTTGTATACGCCCAGATCTGAAGACCCGTGGTGGCATTACGGGCGTAAACGATGCCTCTACCGGTTCCGAAATAAACGACCCCGTTGTTGACGGCAGGACTTGTGGCGTTAGAACCACCAGGAGTGTTGAACGACCATACTAAGCTTCCTGTGGACTGGCTCAGCGCCAGGAAGCGGGTACTATCAAGGCTCACATACACATTTCCGTAACCAGTAGCGGGCGCGGAGGTGATTGTAGTCGCGACCGCGGTGCTATAGCTCCAGGCCGACTTTCCGGTGGTTTCGTTCAGGGCCATGACAACGGCGTTACTGATAGCGCCCATTCCAAAGAATACTAGGCCGTTGCTCACCGCTGCTGACCCCTCGATGTAGTCGCCAATAGTCTGTCTCCAGAGGATCGTTCCATCTTGCGGATTTAGGGCGAGAAACTCAGCTCTGCCTGCGGATGGAGAATACAGTGTTCCGTAGAACAGCCTGCCGTCCGCTAGAACAGGCGAGGATACTACTGGCGCTACGTTTGATACTCGCCAGAGCATTGAACCAGTATTCTCATCAAGAGCATAGACAGTGAAATCCTTTGATGCTAGATAGACTATCCCGTTTCCCACTGCGGGAGTTGCGACGATATTCGATCCGGTCCCGAATGACCAGATAAGGGAACCAGTGTACTCGTCGAGCACGTACAGTCGGCCATCGTAAGACGGAACAAATACGAATCCATCGGCAATGACTGGCGAGGCGTAGACAACGCTTCCTGTGGTGTAGCCCCACATGAGACTTGCAGAGGTGGGACCGGAGGCCGGGGTAGCACCACTCCGCCCGGAATCATAGTGAAACATCGCCCAAGGGTAATCGGTAGTCCCGACAGGGCCGGCGTTGAGAAAGACGCGAGGAGCGTTACGGTTCGATGCTCCGTCAGTCGGCAGGAAGACGAGAAGGCTGAGCGAGAGGAATACTATGACAGATGCCTTCCGCAATAGAATCCCCTATACTCCTGGGCCCATCATCACTGAGGGCTAGTGGGCGAATCCTCTCACAAAAGAGGCATGTAACCCAACCACTCCTCTTTCTGGGTCCAACTTCCAAGGGGCGAAAACAAGATTAACCTAAACAGTCGATAGGCGCAAGCCAAGATGTGGTTTCTGTGATATTCGCATTCCTGATTTTCTACCGTGTTAGACCTCTAACCGAGGCTGACAAGAAGAAAGCAACCGCTGGCTGGGAACGATTCAAGAAGAACTTGTCCAAGGATGTCGAGATAGTCGCGGAATACGCCCACATCTGGGGCACAACATACAATGGAATGATCACAGTCGAATCACGCGACCTCTCCGCCTTCCACGACTTCTGGCACAGATTCAGAGAGACTACGAGATGGTACGTCCCCGAGACTAGAACTTACATCGCGCAGAAGGAACAGCCATAGATCCCAGCCTAGTCCCGTTTCGAAGCGGGTCGAACACGCAGAATCTGACTCAGCTAGCTTTATACTGATAGTTTCAGAGCCAGCGGCTCGGTGGGGCCTCGAGCCTTCGAAACGTTTCGAGGGGCCGTAGTCTAGCCAGACCCGTTCCGAGAGACGGGTCCTAGAAAGGAATGACGACGGGCTCCAGAATATACTACAACGGGTAAGCAGACCTCCGGTTGGCGGGATGACGAAATTCAGGAGCGCGTGAAGATACCCGTAGACGAAAGACTCGGCGGATGTCGTGGGTTCAAATCCCACCGGCCCCACCAAGACGCAACCTTCCGCGATATTCTAGCTATTCCATCGCTAATCTTAATACTTGACCTACTATCCAAGTAGAATCTAGACATCGGTTGATTAACGAGAAATCTAGTGCGGGTACTGCGAGCACTTCGACCCGTTCTTCGAGAAACCTGATCACTGTTGCTTTGGTGCTAGCCGCGGTCACTGCCGCGCTCCACCTGTACATCGGCATATTGGTTTACGGAATACCTCTTGGCATTCCATTGATCTTGATTGCCCTGGTGTACCTGGGAGGAATCGGTCTCATCAGGATGAACATCCGACGAGACCTTTGGCTGAGGATAGGCATTTACTGGGTCATAATTGTCATCGCTCTCTGGGCAGCATCAGCAGCCGTCAACGCCCCAAACACCAATATTCCTCTGGCTTATGTTAGCAAGGCTATAGAATTCATCCTGCTTGGTGTCTTGCTCCGGCTAAGAACAGCCAGCCGACCGTAACGAGTCAAGCTCACGAATCGGCAACTGCGGCCCTGCAAAATCTATCGTTAGTTCGAGCCTCTGACTAGTCTGCGTGACAAGGCTAAATTCTAATGACGACGGAATCATGAGAACATGAGACCCTCAAAACCAGTCAGCATTTCCAAATCCATACTGTCATCACAGATGCTACCTAGCGATGCTAACCCAATGGGATTCGTCCACGGAGGAACGATCCTCAAACTCGTTGACGAGGCAGCAGGCGTCACAGCCCTTAGGCATACTCGGAAGACAGTCGTCACCGCTAGCCTCGACCGCATGGACTTTTACAATCCGGTCTACGTCGGAAATCTTCTCACTCTCAAAGCCTCACTGAACTACGCGGGACACACATCTATGGAAGTAGGAGTAAGAATAGAAGCAGAGGACCTAAAGACTGGACAGGTCACTCACACAGGATCTTCATATCTCACCTACGTCGCAATGGATGAAAGCGGCAAGCCCACCGAAATCCCGGACGTCGTTCCTGAATCGCCTGAGGAGAAACGTCGGTGGAGGGAAGCGAAGAGAAGGCGAGAGGAACGACTGAGAATGGTCGCCTTGGTCAAGAAGGAACGCACCGCCGAGAGGCTCTCGAAATGAGGATTGTAGTCATTGGCTTTGGAATGATGGGACGCCAGATAGCACAAGTCTTCGCACAACACGGCTACAAAGTCACAGTGACCGACGAGAATCCAGCCGCGCTCAAATCAGGCATTGAAGAGATCGCCCATGGACCCTACGGCATCGAATCGGCGATAGCGAAGGCCAAGATAACTCGAGATGAAGGAACCAAAGCTCTCCGGGAGATCCGGACCGCCACAGACCTAGAGGACGCATGCAAGGACGCAGACCTTGTAATCGAAGCAGTCTACGAACACCTACCGCTCAAGCAGGAAGTATTTTCGAAACTGGAATCGGCAGCTCCAGAGAACTCCCTGCTAGCCTCAAACACATCCACTCTAACGGTTAGCAAGATAGGACGAGGAATCTCCAACAAAAACAGGCTTCTCGGCATGCACTTCTTCAATCCCGCACAAATCACCAAACTCGTCGAGATCGTCAAGACAAGTCAGACTTCGGACATAGCCGTTCAGCAAGCAACCAAGATCGTCGAAACTATTGGAAAGACGCCAATCATAGCCGACGATGAACCAGGTTTCATCGCCAATCGGCTCGGACTCACTCTATACATGGAGGCGTCCAAGCTCCTCGAGGAAGGAACCGCAAAGGTTCGCGACATCGACCAAGCAATGAGGCTAGGGTACAATCATCCAATGGGCCCCTTTGAACTCGCGGACTTCGTCGGGCTAGATACCCGACTCCGAAATCTCGAGGCTCTCTTCCAGGCGACGGGAGATGCAAAGTGGATACCGCCGAGGGCCCTCAGAGAGTTGGTAAATGGGGGGTACCTGGGCGATCCTTCACGGAGAAACGGTAGCAAGGGAGGCTACCGGGAATTCTTCGCTAGAGCTCCCTGAGAATTCCCAACGCTTTATACAACCAACAGCATCGGAAATCCTGATCAGGCTTGCCGTTCAGCCAGATTCTAGTCGAGACGGAACCACCTATCGGAATAATTCGCCTAAACAGACCCAAGGTTCTCAACGCGCTAAATTTCGAACTCCTCATAGAACTCGTCGAGGCACTAGAAGCCTTCGACAGGGATGATCGAGTCCGGGCAACTGTTCTAACAGGAAATGATGACGCATTCTCAGCTGGAGCGGACATCAAGGAACTATCCGAGGCAACCCCAGTCGATCTCATTCAGCGTAATCAATTCGCGCTCTGGGACAGGTTGAAGAAAACAGCCAAACCGATCATTGGAGCCATCAGCGGCTACGCGCTGGGCGGCGGATGCGAACTGGCAATGAACTGCGACATTATCATCGCCTCAGAAACGGCCAAGTTCGGACAGCCTGAAATTAACATCGGAATAATGCCTGGAGCCGGCGGGACCCAACGCCTGACCAGAACAATTGGCAAATTCCGAGCCATGGAAATGATTCTAACAGGTCAACCAATTACGGCTCGAGAGGCTGAGAAGCATGGACTGGTCAACAAGATTGTCCCAGTCGAGTCGTATTTCGAAGAGGCGAGGAAACTGGCCATGCAGATTGCACAGAAGGCTCCGGTTGCGACTAGACTGGCGAAGGAAGCGGTGCTAAAAGCGTTCGATACTCCTTTGGAGGAGGGACTACAATTTGAGAGAAGAAACTTCTACCTTCTCTTCTCAACTCAGGACACGAAGGAAGGAATGAAGGCCTTCAACGAGAAAAGACCGCCCCAGTTCAAAGGTCGTTGAGATGAGCTACGAAACCATACTGGTCGAGACGAAGAATCAAACAACCAGAATCACACTGAACCGTCCCGCTTCCCTCAACTCCTTCAACGACAAGATGGGAGAAGAATTCTACGCCTCGCTCAAAGCAGCGGAAAAGGACCCGGACACTCGCTGCCTCATAATTACTGGCGCAGGTCGGGCTTTCTCGGCCGGCGAAGACGTCTCCGGCCTAAAAGAGAGGTATGGCGGTGACACTCATCCTTCCCTCGGAGATCACTTGCGAAAGAAGTACCACCCCATGATCCTCCGGATCCGGAACATGGAGAAACCGGTTATCGCCCGAATCAATGGCATAGCCGCTGGCAGCGGCGCAAGTATCGCTCTCGCGTGTGATATCCGGATAGCCTCAGAAGATGCAGGCCTCAAACAAGCATTCATCGGCGTAGGACTAGTACCCGACTCTGGAAGCAGCTACTTCCTAACTCGCACGCTCGGCCCAAGCAGAGCTCTCGAACTAATCATGACAGGCAGAACTGTAGGAGCAAAAGAGGCAGAAGCCCTCGGGCTAGTAAACCAAACCGTCCCGGCCGCAGAGCTAGACAAGGTAGTGAATGGTGTTGCAGACAGACTTGCTAGTGGACCTACAAAGGCTCTTGGACTCTCAAAGAGAGTAGTGAACCAAGTCGGTAGACTCGAGCTGCCGGACGCCCTTGAATATGAAGCCCAGAACCAGGACATAGCAGGAAGAACCAGAGATCATCTAGAAGCAGTCAGAGCCTTCCTCGAGAAGCGTCAACCTAAATTCTCAGGAACTTGAAACGTCGAGCAAACTCAAGATTCACGTTTAAGTAACCTGCTCTGAAGATCGCCGAGACGAGCATAAGTTGCCAAAGGCCCAGAAAGACAAGCCGAAAGCGGATCTCAACATCTTCCCTGGCAACTGGACCATTAAGAATGAGATGATGTTCCGCGCATTCGACCTCTCCTTCGCTCAAAACTGGAATCCCTCGACGCTTCCTTGGGACGAACTCGACGGCAAGAACTTCGACCCCAAGGAACGAATAGCTCAAGCGTACTGGATGTCAAAACTGGCGCTCTTCGAGAAATCTGGTATCGGAGCATTTGGTTTTGGCGCTGTGAGGGCAGCTGAGTTGAACTTGGAGGACCCTACGAAAAAGATGCTCGCATCCATCACCTACGACGAATGCCGTCACGACGAAGTGTGCCGTAGAGCCTGCAACAAACTCTGTCCTAACTGGCCTTATGGATACAAGCCCCAATCAGATTTTGAACAGAGAGCCTTGAGGAACATCCAAGCTCTATACGATGAGGGACGAAGATACTGGAAGGGATTCATCGGAGCCTGGGAATACCTGTCACCCGAGCTACTTTTCGCAGGATTCTTCTTCGCGGAGATCGGCGCCGAAACCATATTCAACTCAATGCGTCAGACAAGCAAACTCGAAGTCTATCGACAATCGTTTCAGAACATAACAAGAGACGAGACACGGCACTTGATAGCAACAATGGCCCTTCTCCGTGCCATGTCCCAAGAGTTCACTGACGAGCAGAGAATGACAGTCACCCGTCAGATGAAACAGGGTTTCATCTTCTTGTCCCCACTATTATACGAACATAAATCGGAGTTCTGGCGGCTTCCATCCGATTTTGACAAGGTCGATCATGAGCTCGAACAGATCGCACGAGATTCAGGATTAGGATGTTTGACCATGGAGGAAAAAGTGAAGTTCTGGAAGGAGGCCATTGAGAAGAAGAGGGGTGAGATAGAAGAGATGGGCATTAAGGTCCCCGCGATTCCAGAGATAGAAGTTGAAGGCGTCGACGTCAAGCTTAGGAAAAACGAGACCATAGCAACGAGTTTCTAAAGGCTGATCGTTAATGGCAAAAATTATTGTCTTGTTCGGCAAGCCCACTGACCCGGACTTATTCGATAAGCAGTACTGGGAAGACCATGTCCCTATCGTCAGGCAAATGCCTGGACTGAAAAAATACACTGTTCACAGAGTTATTGGTACGCCACGAGGCGATCCCGCCTATTACCAAGTCGTGGAGTTGGAGTTTGAAAATATGGACTCGTTGAAGAACGCGATCAGTTCCCAAGCTGGAAGAGACTCGGGTCGACACGGTGTGAAGATCGCTACCGGAGGAATTACTTTCATGTACGCGGAGTCCAGAGACGCACTTCATCCTGCCACTAAGTAATCTTCTTTTACAGCACGACTCGGACTATTCTCGGAATCAAATTTCATGGGCAGAATAGCGATTGTAGGAGTCGGGCAGTCAAAATTTGGAAAACGAAGCGACGCCTCCCTCCGAGAGCTAGCCTTCGAAGCGTACAGCAGCGCTCTCGATGACGCAGATTTAGAATCCTCGGCAATCGATGGATCCGTTGTCTGCTCGGCTACACACTACGACAAACAGAGATCCCCGGCCGGCGTCGTATCCGAGTACCTCGGTCTCAGTCCGAAACCCACCTTCAACGTTGAAGCCGCGTGCGCTTCGAGTGCCGTGGGTCTGAGAATCGCCTGGTCGTTAGTATCATCACGCCTCAACGAAGTAGTAGCAGTCGTTGGGGTTCAGAAGATGACAGAGCTCTCCTCGGGAGAGATTCAAGAACTCATGGGAAGAGCGGGGGATGTCATGTGGGAATCCCCGTTCGGCACGAGCATGCCAGCATACTATGCAATGTATGCGAACGCCCACATGGCGAGGTACGGGACCACCGAAGAGGACATGGCGCGGGTCACCGTGAAGAACAGGAAATACGGCGCAAAGAATCCCCAAGCAATGTTTCAGAAGCCCGTCACTGTGGAAGAGGTACTGAAGTCACGTCCAGTCTCCAAGCCTCTCAAAATGTTCGATTGTTGCGCGAACGCCGATGGTGCCGCATGCCTGATCGTTACCAACTCAGAGAGAGCTAGGAAGATCATCGACAAACCAGTCTGGGTAGCCGGAGTTGGACTCGCCTCAAGCCCCATGTCACTGGCCGGGAGACAGGGACCCCTCACAAGCTTCGAGGTCACCAAGAATGCTGCGAAGTCAGCCTACGATATGGCTCGAATGGGACCGACCGATGTCGATGTTGCAGAAGTCCATGACTCGTTTTCAATCACTGAGATACTGAATTATGAAGACCTAGGATTTGCAAAACCGGGTAGGGGCGCGAGACTCCTAAAGGACAACGAGACAGAGCTAGGGGGAAAAATCCCGGTCAACGTCGATGGAGGATTGATCTCCAAGGGACATCCAGTCGGAGCGACTGGAGCCTCTCAGATCACGAGCCTAGTCCACCAGCTGAGGAGAGAAGCGGGCGACGTACAAGTCGACGGTGCAAAGATCGGACTCGCCCAGAACATCGGAGGAATAGGAATGTACTCCGCGGTCTCGATCTTGAGGTCGTAGCATTCTTGGGATTCGAGAAATTCGGACGCTTCGGCTACGTCTCCCAGACAAAGATCTCGCCACTAGTATCCTACCTTGAAAAGAACCAGATCATGGCAACGAAATGCAAGAAATGTGACACAGTCTATTTTCCGCCCCGAGCCGATTGTCCAAAATGCCGGGACAGCGAGATCACATGGGTTCCAATCGAGGGCAAAGGGAGACTCGTAACATTCACCGAAGTCTACTTCGCTCCCCCGGCCTTTCAAGACTCGACTCCCTACCTGCTCGGCTTGGCTGAGCTCAAGGACGGACTAAGAGTCTTCGCGCCAATCAACAACCAGATCGACCCCAAGAGTTTGAAACCTGGTCTAGAGCTTTTGTTAAGGCCCAAGCAGGCCGGCGAAGGCGTCTACTATCAGCTTGAACCTGAGAGTCCCAAGGAAAACGGCTAGAAAGTAGCCAAAGGCTCTATGACAGAAGCAAGAACGAGCAGAGGACACTAACGCACCAATAATGCACGACGAGCAGAACGTGTTAAGATCCAGCCACCGCCAAGCAGCATAGAAAAAAAGGATACGCAATAGTCCCGTGACGCAAGAATGCCCAAAAGGTTGGAAGCGAATGGGAGAAAAGAGACGATGCCCACAAGCATAGGGTCTAGACGGTATCAGTTGAGGTTTACAGACACATTCTTGGTCCGTGTATAGTACTCTAATGCTCCGATCCCGTTCTCGTGTCCAATCCCACTGTCCTTGTAGCCTCCAAACGGAGTCTGGGGAAAAGTGACCAGATACTCGTTGACCGCGACCCCGCCAACCTGGAGCCTCGACGCCACATCATGCGCCAACTTCAAGCTGTTCGTCCAAACTCCCCCGTACAGGCCGTAGTCTGTCTCGTTAGCCATCGCGACAACCTCGTCAGTGCTCTTGAACTTGGTCACACTCAACACGGGACCAAAAATCTCGTCACAACCAATCTTCATCTCCCCCGTCACATCCGCGAATATCGTAGGTTCTAGAAAGCTTCCATTCTCAAGCCTAGGATCGTTAGGCTTCTTCCCCCCAAACAATAACTTCGCGCCCTCCGCCACTCCATCCTTGATGTAACCCAGAACAGTCTCCTGCCGCGACCGTGACACCAATGGACCCATCTCCGTCGTCTCATCGCTTCCGGGTCCGACCCTTATCGAGGAGGTCTTCGCCACCAAGTCTTTGACGAAACCATCGTAGATGGACTCGTGGATGAACGCCCGAGACCCCGCCCAGCACATCTGTCCAGCATTTGTAAAGATGCCATCCTTCACCGCTTTGACGGCTCTCGGAACATCAGCATCAGCGAAGACAATGTGAGGATTCTTCCCCCCAAGCTCCATGACCACGTGCGTAACGTTCTTGGCCGCTGCCTCCATCACCTGACGACCCGTCTCTCCCGATCCTGTAAACACAATGCCATCGACATTCTTGTCCGAGACCAGTGCCGATCCAACCTCAGCACCTGACCCGGTGACCACGTTCACAACACCCTTCGGAGTTCCAGCTTTGACCGCAAGCTCCCCTAACTTAAGCGCTGTAAGAGGAGTGAGCTCTGAGGGCTTCATCACGACCGTATTCCCGGCTGCTAAGGCTGGTGCCAAGCTTCTCGACGCCAGGGCAATCGGATAATTCCAGGGCACGATATGGACAGTGACACCGAGTGGTTCCTTCAAAGTGTAATTCAGGCGTTTTGGAGGGACAGGAATCGTCTCGCCCTCAATCTTGTCAGCAAGCCCCGCAAAATACTCGAATGCCCGCGCAGCCCAAGCAACATCACCTTTCGACTCTCTGAGCGTCTTTCCCTCATTTGACGTCTCAAGCCTCGCAAGCTCGTCCGAGTTCTCCCGCACCAAACCCGCAAGCTTCGTGAGAATCCTCCCTCTCTTCGCGGAATCCATCTCGCGCCATTCCGGCGATCCGAAAGCATCCCTAGCCGCATCGACGGCAGCCTTGGCATCCTGTTTAGACGCCCTAGGGACCTCCGCAACAATTTCCCCGTTAGAAGGATCCAGAATAGAGGATCTGGCGCCGTTGGCGCTGTCCTTCCAGTCTCCGGCAACAAGCATCTTCATCTTCTGAAGCTGAACTGTCATAACGTTCTCAGAGCGTTCCCGATGGACGATATAAAACAGCGTCGCCAGAGAGAAGCCGAGAGCGAGAGGGTAGCGTGGAGAATAAGGTACTGCCTCTCAAAAGCTGAAAAGAGTCGGAACCCGGTTAAGCTCCGTGTTACCCCAGTCTCAACGCTGATGGTTCAAGAGCTTCTAAGCCTGCAACTCCGGTTTCTCGGCCAACATCGAGGCCAGGCTTACAGTGAAAGCGAGAGCCCCAGTAGTACTCTTCGCAATACTCGCCTCATTTCTGATTCCGATTCTCATAGGAAGCGCATACGCTACATCCGGTTGCACATCAGGCTGCCAGGTCCACGTCAGCTCGAATGTCTCCTCGAGCGACGGGACCATCTGGGTCCAGATAGACAACGGAACAGGAACCTACTGTAGCTCAAATCCGTGCACAGTATCCTTGCCCCAAAGCTCTCCCCCAACCTTCACATTCGCAAATAACACCATTCACACAATCACAGTGCTGAGCAGCAATACAACATTCACAGGACCATCAACAGGAGGCCACTACGTCTGGAAAGAATGGGTCAACTATTTTGGAACAGCAAACCAAGTTGTCTGGACAACCAACCCGACACTCAGAATCCCTCCAGCCGGAACAACCGGGGGGATTCTCTACAACTACACTGGAACCGCAGGCTTCACAGCCGTTTTTGACAAGCAATTCCCGTACACGCTCTCATTCAACGACGCCGGAGGGAACCCACTGAGTCCAGCTCCAACCTCAGTCACCTTGTCCGGACAAACGGGCGGAACAACAACGATTACCCAATATTCCGGATTCCTCTCCAACGACATCTATACGATAACAGGAGCGACCTGGGAAGGATGGACCGCTGGAACAGTACCAACAGGACAAACACTTGATCTAACTAGTGGCCCCGCCACAAAGACAGTCTCCCTCCAAGCCTATCCGGCAACAGTTCACGTAGTCGATAACAACAACAATCCAATCAGTGGAGCCAACGTCACCGTCACACTTGTAAATCAAACCAGCAGAAGCATCGTTACCAATAGCAATGGTGACGCAAAGATCGGGGTAATACCCCAAGGCTCCTACCAGCTAAGCGTAGCCTATCAAAATCAGAGAATCGGCCCCCTGTCTGAAAACGCCATCACCAGTCCAACAACCACCGTCCAGCTTAACGTGGGTAGCACAGCCGCCAGCACAACGACGTCAGCCATCGTTCTTCTTACAATATTCGGACTAGCATTCTTCCTGATACTTCTGGCGATTAAGGTACGGAAGCCGCCACCCCCGCCGACAATCTAGCGGATTACGCTACGTCTCTTTCTTCTTCTTCGGTTTCTTCGTCTGCCGAGCTTTGCCCATTTGGATCCTGAAAGCATATTGTCTTAGCATTGATAACACTTATAGTTGCTGAGAAAAGAGAGCCCTCATGCGACCAGACGAGAACGACCAGAGCTCAACAGACAAGGAAGACCTAGGCGATATCCGCATTCTCAAAAACTTGCTCGAGCTTCAATCTCGCCTGCGATCAAAGACTGATTCAATGGAAAATGAAACAGACTAACTTGGCGCTCCTCGAGAGGCGTCTTCCTCACAGTTCAAGGTTACAGGACTCGTCCATTAGTCTGAAGGTGAAGATTTGTTCTTTCGATTTCCCGTAAAGCTGCACCTGAGCACATCCGGCGTCACGACAATAGCGGTCTGAGTCTTCTGGACTCCGCTGATGCTCTGAATCTTCGCGAGAATTAGGTCCGATAGCGCGGTCAGATCAGGAACCTCAACAAAAGCTATCACATCGAACGGTCCTGTAACGGCATGAGCCATCTTCACTCCCTTAATCTTGGAAATGGCCCTGGCGGCGGTCTTGGTTTTGCCCGGTGCGAGCTGTATAAGGATATACGAAACTAGTTTCAACTTGGCAATCTCTGCTCTGAAGACGCGGCGTACGACGAATCACAGCTGATTAACTCTTCGGTTCCGATTCAGCGAGAAGTGTACTTCAACGAAGTTCAAGGTGGTTACAATCCCCATTCATACCCGCGGCCGCTGAGGTAAGCAAATAGCGACTTGTCCGAAGGACCGGTCTGCTAGCACGGGGTGCAAACCAGGACTGGAGAAAATAGCCACACCTTTCAAAGACTTCTACAACCTTCTTGGTGGCAGCCTTCCCGACGCCTCATCAATCCTGATAGCCGGAGACCCGGGCAGCGGGAAAACAACTCTTGCCCAACAGATACTCTACGACGAGCTGACTCGGTCAAGGTCATGCATCATTGTAACCTACGATACGTTCCCGTCGAACATATTGGAGAGGATGAACGAATTCGGCTGGGACCCGAGAAAATACCAGCTCATGAACAAGCTCGAAATAATGGATTGCTACTCGGCCACTGCGGGCATAACAGAAGGAGTCGTCCCACAACCCTACGACTTGACCAATGTCAGCATTTACCTAACAACGTTAATGGAGAAACTCGGCAACCGACAAGTCACAATACTTCTAGACTCTCTGATACCTATATTCAGCGAAACTGAGAGCAAACACGCGATCAGCTTCATCCAGAGCATCGCAGCAAAAGTCAAGAAAGCTGGAGGAAAACTAATCGTCACTCTCTCCACTGGGAGTGTCCACCCGGAACTGTTCAGAAAAGTGGAAAGCCTCGTCGACGGAGTCGTCGAACTGCGGATGGTTGAGGAGAATCAGATGCTCCACAGATACTTGCTGGTCAGGAAAATGGATAGACGCCAGATAATCCCTCGACTCGTACGTTTCGACATCATAGGCGGCCGAGGCATTCAGCTCAAACTCCCTAGACTCGGGTTTCTCCTGCGAAAACCGGGCGTGACACAGTAGAATTGAGTGGCTATCTGTCTACGCCAAGATTCCTTTGGATGCAATCATAAGGCGGAAGGCGTACACGAATCCCTTCCTTCCATTCTCTATTTTTCGAGAATCACCCTTAGCCCGACAAACTTCCGGTCCCTGGCATGTCCCATGCACCAAACACAGGACAAAGTGCAGACAGTGAGCTTGATTCTGATAGCCCATATCTATTTATCTCCGGTCGGACAATCAGTAGTCAGACCCTGGCATGGCCGAGCAAAACGCGCCAGAATATCCTCCAGCGCTCGAACTTGAGAAAGAGCTGACGCGAAAGGAACGCCAGATAGAATATCTCCAAACTGAACTACGCCGTTATCACAACCTGATGGAGGAACTCAAGCAGGGAATGCGACCCATCGGGACAATAGAGGAAGTAAAGGGAGACACTGCCCTCGTACGCCTGTCTGGTGGTCAAGCCTTCCAAGTCAGTATCCCACCTGAAGTAAGAGACAAGGTTAACACGGGCGTCGACGCAGTATTGTCCCCCACCAAGGGCGTAATCGTAGACGTCATCGAGCGAATGAGGGACCGCAGCCTCCTCGAGTACCAAGTAGAAAAAGCACCGAAAGTATTCTATGAGGACATCGTGGGCCTTGGTAAGGAACTGCTCAGCCTAAGACAAGCCATCGAATGGATACTAGACCCCGAGACGAGAACAAGAAGAGAGCAGATCATCCGAGATCCCCGGATGCTCGAAGAGGCCGGATCAGTCTTGCTATTCGGACCACCCGGAACCGGTAAAACCTACATGGCAAAAGCAGTAGCAGGAACGATCAGCAAACAAGGACAGAATACCAGCTTCCTAAAGATAGAGAGCTACGAGATAGTCTCAAAGTGGCTCGGAGAATCCGCGAAGAACGTAAAGGAAGTGTTCAAACTAGCTCGGGAATCCGCCCCGACAGTCTTGTTCATCGACGAAGCAGATGCCATTGGCCGGGCGAGAATGGAGGCGACAACTGACGCGGGACGAGACGTACAGGGCATGCTCAATCAAATCCTGACGGAACTAGGTGAAGGATTTCACGTAAACCGGAACGTCGCAGTAATCTTCGCTACCAACTATCCCAGCGTGATCGACCCAGCGCTCTTGGACCGGATGAAACGGATAATCTACGTTCCTCCGCCGAAGACCCGGGAAGAGGTCAAGAAAATCCTCGACTTCTATCTTTCCAAAGTGGAGGTTGATCCATCTATCTCGAAATATGATGGTGGACTTACCGAGGAATCCTTCGACGAGATATGGCGAATCATCCGCTCTCGACGCCAAGTCTACGAAGCATCAATTCCCGATCGAGGAATAATAGTCAAGGACCAGTACGTCGTCACCCCGCGAGACATGAAGAACATCGTGCAAGAGGCAGCAAGTGAAGCCTCCTTCCAGGGAGAGCCGTTCGTGACAATAGACAGAGTTACGACCCTCTTCCGAAATTTGGGTGCCGAAGAACGGGACAACCGCATCGTTAGCTAGACCATTCCGGTTTTATCCTCCCTCTAACCAGAGGGGCAACCATGCGCCAGAGAACAGGAGCTAATCCATTCTCAGTTGGAGATCCTGAAGAGACTATTGACAGAATTGTCAGATTTCTCAGAACCCATTCCGAAAGAATAGGCGCGAGAAATCTAGTAGTAGGCATGTCCGGCGGCCTCGACTCGAGCGTCACCGCAGTCCTCTGTTCGAAGGCTCTCGGGGGCGAAAGGACACTTGGGTATTGCCTTCCCGAGGCTGAAACGCGGGACCCGAGAAGCGTAAAGGACGCAGAAGAGGTCGCCCGGAAGTTTGGAATCAGCTTCAAGTCCCTCGATATCACAGAACTAGTACAACGCGCATCGAACCTGCTTCATTCTTCAAGAAAGAAGGGAAACGTCATTCCCTTTGGAAACCTGAAAGCTCGACTCCGAGCCATGATTCTATACTACTACGCCAATTCAAACAAAGGACTCGTCGTGGGTACGGGCGACAAGAGTGAGATGATGCTCGGATACTTCACAAAGTATGGCGATGGCGCCTGCGACATCCAGCCCCTAGCCGACATGTACAAGAGCGCAGTCAAGGATCTCGCCAGACATCTGGGACTTCCCCCGAGAATCTTCTCTAAACCTTCAAGCCCCGAACTCTGGCCCGGACAGATCGCCGAAGATGAGCTCGGACTACCGTACAGTAAACTAGACTCGATTCTGTGGAGGCTAGAGAGGTGGGTGCCTCCTCACGAGATTAGCGATGAGCTAAAGATTCCGGTTCACACAGTCGAAAGAATTCGAGATCGCGTGCTCCACTCGGAGCATAAACGGCGGCCACCCCTCTCGATCAAACTTGGGTTCAGGACTGCCGGACAGGATCTGCGAATCCCCTACAGTCTATGACTCTAGCTAGACCCGATTCAAGATCCAGGGTCCCGAGGAATGGGTTTTCGTCTATGATAGTTCTTCGAGCAGTGGAGAAATGTCTCGACTGTAAATATCGTGCTCGACGAACGGTTTCTCTTTGAGAGCTGGCATCCGATTGGCTAACTGGTCCTCGAAAGTTGCTACTTCCATCTTGAAAAAGACACCTATTGGTATCTTCTCGCCCCACTCGAACGACTTTAGCAGCGCGCCTCCTTTCTTCGAATTGACCTCATCTCTTATCGTCGGATCCGCGACCTTGCCGTCATACCCTGTCTCCTCAACTTTGTACAATCGGGGGGCTTTGGAGGGCAGGTCGTCACCTGCGTACCACTCCTTCGTGTTGATGTCGTTGTAGGTTGGACAAGTCTGCAGAACGTCCACAAAGGCGCTCCCACGGTGCTCGATGGCGGCGCGAAGAGTCGTCTTCAAATGTCTCACGTCCAGGGCGTAGCTTCTTGCGACGAACGTGTATCCGGACGCGATAGCCATGGCTATCGGGTTTATGCCCTCGACGATAGAAGGTGCGGGCATGGACTTTGTCTTCAAGCCCTTTGGAAGGGTTGGTGAAGCCTGCCCCTTGGTAAGTCCATAAACTCCGTTATCATGAAGAACGTACGTGAAGTCAAGATTTCTCCGTCCTGTGTTGACAAAGTGTCCTGCTCCTATTCCCAGCCCGTCACCATCCCCACCGACAGCAATAACGGTCAAACCAGGATTCGCCAGCTTCGCTCCAGTAGCGATAGGCAGGACTCTGCCATGCAGGGTGTGGAAGCCATACGCGTTTACAAAGTGTGGAGTCTTTCCTGAGCATCCGATGCCAGAGAATAGGGCTATTCGGTGGGGCTCAAGCTGCATCTCCAGAAGTGTCATCTGGATCGCGTTTACGATCCCAAAGTCCCCGCAGCCGGGGCACCAGTCATTGTGAACCTGTGTCCTATAGTTCTTCAGTTCAAGCATGGCTTAGCGTGACCTCCTTGGCACCATCCCTAACAACGTCCTTCACGCCCTCATAAACTTCGTTTTGCGAGAAGGGTCGACCATCGAACTTGACGACCTTGCTGCCTAGCGCAATCCCGGTTCTCTCTCTTATCAGTCCGGCCATCTGGCCCGAGTAATTGTTTTCAACCGCGACTGTTCGTCGGGAATTTGAGAGAACCTTCTGAACAAATTCGGTAGGGAACGGGTTCACGTATCGAATCTGGAGGAAGTTAGTCTCAATTCCATCAGCCCGGAGATCTTCCATCCCGTCGAGAATAGAGCCCTTGGTCGATCCCCATCCAACCAGGGTGATTGGTGCGGACGAGGGTCCGTGCAGCGTGGCTTTCTTCGAGTCAGGGATGACCTGACCAGCCAGCTCGATCTTGTTCATCCTCTTGGTCATCATTCGGATTCGGAGGTCTGCAGCCTCTGTAATATGTCCAGACTCATCATGCTCGTCTCCAGTCGTCCAGAATACGCCTCCTTTCAGACCTGGTCTGGCTCTGGGTGAGATTCCGAGATCTGTAAACTGGTACCTCTTGTAGTCCGGGATCTTAGCGAGGTCCGCTTCCTGGAGCAGGTCTCCTCTATCCACCTTCATCCCACTCGTGTCGAATACTGGAATGTCCTTGTAAGTGCTGGCTAGGAATTTGTCGGCTAGTATTATCACTGGAACCTGGTAATGTTCCGCGTAGTTGAACGCATCGAACGTGTCATAGAAACACTCAGTTACGTCTCCAGGGGCGATGATGATTCTGGGAAATTCTCCGTGAGCTGCATGGAGTGCGAATCGGAGATCAGCTTGTTCCGTCCTAGTTGGAAGTCCAGTTGCTGGTCCCGCTCGCTGCCAGAGAATGATTACTGGTCCTGGAGCTTCCGTTATTCCCGACCATCCAAGCCCTTCTGCCATCAGTGAGAATCCCGGGCCCGAGGTCGAGGTGGACGAGCGCAACCCAGCGTGTGCGGCGCCGGTCGCCATGTTTATGGCGGATATCTCATCCTCTGCCTGAACCACTATCATGTTGTAATCCGGCTGATGAGACTCAAGATACTCACTCTCGTCTGTGGCGGGGGTTATCGGATAGTATGTCTGAAATCCACATCCCGCCTTCAGCTTGCCAATCGCAATTGACTGAACTCCACGTATCATCATACGCTTGGCGCCCAAGGGCTGCTTTCGCAGCCGTATCGGGAAGGCATTCGCTCCAAACATTTTCTTCGCATAATCGTAGCCGTGACGCGCTGCGCTGATGTTCAAGTCTCCAAGAGCCGCCTTTCGTCCCGTGAAACCCTCCCTGATTGCCTCAGTTGCGAGATCAAAATCATAGTCCACAAGCCCGATCGACGCGCCCAGCGCGATGGTGTTGACCATGACCTGATACTTGCTTAGCTCCTTGTCCTTTCCGAATTCCTTCAACGCATCGATGAGCAGGTCCATGTAAGGTACAGGAAACAGTTTGATGTCGTCTCGACCAAACGACTCAGGCTGCAGCTTGAGGCTGGAATCGTAGATTATTCCGCCGCCTGGGCTGATCTCATGGCGATGACCTCGGTGAGTAGGATGTACCTTGCTTAGGTCGCCGAACATCGTTTCCCTATCTAGTGCGACCAGGAGGTCCACCCAGTCTACGTGGGATCGGAGTTCTCTTTGATCGACCCTTAACCGGTAGTAGCTATGCTCGCCTTTGATGTTGGAGTGATATTCGATGTTGGCAAAAACGTGAAGTCCTCCTCGGATGCACGCCTTTGCGAAATTCTCGGCGACGGAATTGATCCCGCTGCCCTGTGGACCCCCAATCATCCAGGTGAAACTGTTAATCATGCTCAACGATTATTCAACACTATTTATTGCTGAAACCATAGAAATAATCTTGCTTCTAGATGAACCAAGGCGCGGAGCCGTCTAATATCAGCTGATACGGAAGCTGGAATTTGACGCCTAAAAATAAGCACTATATAGGCTAAGTTCGGCGAATGAGGCTCTAATTTGAACGGAATAAGACGAGCCTCAGCAGCCGAAGCCTACGGAACATTCCTTCTGACCCTTGTCGGCCCTGCGACTATCACGGCGACGAGGCTAGCCGATGGGTTTGGATCGACAGCCGCCGCCCTGGGATTCATAGGACTAGCCCATGGGGTCGCGCTATTGGTTGCAGTGTACTCGATAGGACATATCTCGGGAGCGCACATCAATCCCGCGGTCACAGTCGCATCCTGGGCAACCAAGAGAATAGAGGCCAGAAGAGTCGCCCCGTACATAATAGCCCAACTACTCGGCGCGACGATCGCAGGATTAGTTCAGCTCGCACTCTGGTCATCATCGAGCGGGACGTATGATGTGGCAAAGGCAACATTTCTGGGCGACACGATTCCAGGCTCTGGATTCACGATCGGAGCTGCACTACTCGCCGAGGTTGTTGCAACCGCCATCTTGGTATTCACAATATTTGGCGCGACCGACAAGAAGGCCGATCAGTCCTGGGCGGGCGTCGCCATAGGACTGGTCCTAGCCGCGTCGATCTGGATGTTCGGACCCATATCCGGGGGGTCTCTGAATCCAGCTAGAACATGGGGTCCAACGCTTGCATCTGCAGCGTTCAGCCTTACACCATTCGGAACATTGTGGATATACATCGTCGGGCCAATCTTCGGGGGCCTGCTTGGCGGCTTCCTTTACGAAGTGGTCCGGCAAGACCCGCCCAAACTAATGAAATGAAAATCACTGCCCCTTAGACCTGAATCTCATAACTTTTCAATGACCCTGCTGGCGGAGGAACTCTCACTTCGATTTTCGATTCACAGCAGAGTCGGATCAGGGCCATTTCTGCTGATTGGTTGACTTCTTCGGATTGTTAGGGCGATGAGGGAGGAGGAGTGTAGTCGGGATTCACTCTCTGATTGATCTCGTTCGCCAAAGCGTGACCGTGCAGAATCACTGTTACCTTCTTCACACCATCCAATTTGGAAGTAAGCTGGCGAATATTCATCCCAATATCCTCTGCGAAAATCGGCGGACAGAATGGGGCGGTTAGATGGTATCTGATGAACAATATTCCGTCATCCTTAATGTCAATCTCGTCGACTAGGTGCATCTCAGTTATCGGAAGGCCAATCTCGGGATCCACAACTTTCTCGAGCTCCTTGGTCACTTCGTCTACGGTAACCATTTCATTTTTCCTACATTGAAGAGCCTGATGATTTCATTTATGCATTCGTGTCTCGCGAATCACCTTGGAGAAGCGAAGAGTGAATCCATCCACCACACAGTTACCTGAGACAGATAACAAGATCTAATCGAATCGAGTATGACGTAGGTCATGTTTAAATAGGCTACTCGTCCTTTTCACTTACCGTTTCTGATTGATAATTCCTTGCGAAGTCGCCTCGAAGTCGGTCATCCCAGCCCTGAGAGCGCTTGTCGCTAGGGAGCTCATAGAACATTACGGATTCAAGCAGGAGCAGGTTGCGAGCAAGCTAGGAGTGACTCAAGCCGCTGTGAGCAAGTATCAGCACCAGGTCCGTGGGGAAGCCGTCGAACTTGAAGCCGCCCCTGAAGTCAAGGCGATGAGCGAGGACATTGCATCGATGCTGTCCGAAAGCCCCAATCCTCTGGCGGTGTCACAGAGACTCTGTCAGGCATGTACGGATATCCGTGCGCTGGGTTTGATGTGCGAGACATGTCGCAAAGTGGATCCGACGTGGGACGTGGAACATTGTACTATCTGCTTTGGGAATCATAGCTGTTCAGAGCTAGTAACAATTGAACCGAGCAGCATCGGAAAGTATCGTCGTATCCCGGTATTATCTTGAAGAATTCCGTCTTATCTCGTCGTTGAGAGGCTCGCGGGGCTTCTCGAAAAAAACGACCGATCGCGCTTGCAAGGATTCGATATGTTTCTCTAGTTTTGAAATTACGATGGATTCTCTGAAGGCCGACGGGTTCAAGTCAGCCTAGTACTTGAGTATCCTGCCGCTTGAAGACTTTCGGTAGGGCCCTCTCTTTCGTTTTCGAGCTTTCTCCTTCAAATCTCGTCGTCTTTCCAGCTTGTCCTCGACGCTCATCTTAGCTTATCCCCCCAGCTAGAGTTGTTTGCCAATATCAACTTTCGAGAATGAACTCTTAAATGGGTTTGACCTGAGCGTGACGCCTGTCAAAGGAAAGAGATTGAGCAACCGATGCTAGGTTTGTTTGGCAAGAAGAAAGAACCATCTTCTGCTGAGGGAAATCAGGTAGGCCCAGAGCCGATGGTTCTTAGCAGGCTTCAGGAGATTACGGCAGGCGATGCGGACATGTATCGATCGCTCTCTAGACTTCTGTTCATTGACCCAAAGAAAATTACCACCTCACTGGAGGACGCGGTCAGCCAAGCAACTACCTTTGACTCAATAGGTAACAGGATTAGGGCTGAAGTATGGTACAGGATAGCGGGCGGGATTGCATTATACCGAGGCGATCCCGAAGGTGTCAGAAAATTCTTCGAGAAGGCCGCTTCAATTGCGGGAGACCGTCGACCAGAATATAAGACTATCGCAAGCAGACCTCAGGACGCGGTGAATCTGGCCCGAAAATTCTACGAAAGCGCATAGTACAATTCGTGCTCGTTACGACCAACGCCACATTTGGGAAGAATCGTTTTTTCTAAATATTCTTCCAGATGATGGTGCTCCGGGCGGGACTTTCAGCAGCTTTCTGCCGCGTTTGAACCCGCGATCAACGGCTCTGGGGCTTGTTTTCTCGTAAGCCTCCCCGATCTAGGGCTCGACTGGCCGCCTCGTTCAATTTTGAGGCAAAGGCCGCTATGCTAAACCGGGCTACACCACCGGAGCAGCCGAAGACCCTGAATGAGGTTTCTTTTACCTTTTGGTAAGGCTCAAACAAGAGGCTGTATTCTTCGTTTGGGCATTCCTTTGCACACTATCATTTCGTGATCCTGAATCCCCTGAAGTCTCCCGAATAATCTGACCATTCAACTTCCACCTTTCTAACGACTGCACCTCGGGGACCAACGCGGCAGAATCGAATCAGTTCGTCCAATCGTGCCTTATCCCCCTCAGCGAGGGCCTCCACCCTCCCGTCCGGAAGATTTCTCACCCAGCCAAGAATACCAAGTCGCCTTGCAAGATCAGTGATCTCCCTTCTGAAAAACACGCCTTGTACCAAGCCTGTTATCAGAATTCTCGCTCGGGCTTCCATCTACTGGTGATGGATGCCGGAGGCATTTCTCTCTTGCTTTAAAACTCGGGGAATAGAGGTTACGAAAATATCCAAAATACTAAGTTGTAGGGGGAGGGATGATCTGGCGTAGGGGCGCAGCAAGAGGGGGGAGGGGCATTTCCTTTGACGCAACGTCTAGCTCCTGGAGTAGCCCGGTTAAAACTAGGCCGTGAATTGCGGAAAACACGTTAAGTGTCATGTAGAGATAACCTGCTTCCTCGACATCGAACCTTAGCCCGTGTTTCATCAGCACGTCTCTCGTCCTCGGAAAAGCGACTATTAGATCCCCGATCGTTGTCTCAGCACGAATAGAGTCAATCTCGATGGTGAAGACCGAGGAATCATCGAAAGCTTGGGACGGGGAGGGTCGACTCGCCAACGTCGCGCTCGGAGTCTCGGTATTCTTGGGGATCGGTTTCGAAAGTGGTTTTGCAGGCGTTTTTTGTTTGGGACCACTTTTCGGCTTCGCGGTCTTCTTGGAGATTTTCTTTGATTTCGTCTTGCTGCTTCGGGTTGTCTTTTTGGCCATGATCCCATCAGTTTTCGGTCTCGCGGTTTGGATGCCCGCTCGACCATAGGTAATGGTCGTCCCGGACTATTAATACGCTCGGATGATGTTCAGGCTAGTTCTCTGAGGGTTGAAGGGACCATGCGATTGGGAGACCCTGCATGAGTTGTTCTGTGTGCTGTGACGCTCTCATTCGGAGCTCGTCTGTGAGAGGCTGAAGGACTGGCGCTGAATAATCTTCAATCTGGCCGCGGTCGGATAGTCGAGCAACGGCTGGGTCTATTGGGACTGATCCCAAGAAGGGTATGCCCAGCTGACTGGCTAGTTTCTCGCCTTGCGGTTCTCCGAAGACTTTGATGGCTTCACCGCAATGAGGGCATGTTAGACTGCTCATGTTTTCGATCAATCCAATGAGTGCCGTATTCATTTTCTTAGCCATGTTGACCGCCTTGGTGACGATGAGGGAGGCAAGCTCTTGGGGAGAAGATACGACGACGACTCCATCCAACGGTAAGGATTGTAGAACCGTCAGCGGGGCGTCGCTGGTCCCTGGCGGAAGATCTACCAACAAGTAGTGTAAGGATCCCCAGTCGACGTCCCAGTAAAGCTGTCTAATGACACTGTTCACTATGGGTCCTCTCCAGATGACCGGCATTTCTGGATCATCTAGAACCAAGTTTATCGACATCACTTTGATTCCAGTCCTTGTTAGGATGGGAGTTATGCGGCCGGTGGGACTCTTGGTAGGTCGATCCTTCAGCCCAAACACTTTCGCGATACTTGGCCCAGTCAGGTCTGCGTCTAGGACGCCCACTTCATATCCAAGTCTTCGGAGCTGGACTGCTAGCATGCTGGTGACGAAGGATTTTCCGACTCCACCTTTGCCTGATGCTATCGCAATTATGTTTCTCAAATTGCGTTTACCTAGCCGATCGATGCCTGGTCCTGGACCAGTCCCCTGTTCTGGCCGGGTCTGAGCTGCTCCGCTCTGAAGTCTCGTTCTGAGCTGGTTTAGCTCGGACTTGGACATTGCAGTCGTCTCAACGGTTACTGATTGTATCCGGCCGGTTTTTTTGAGGGCTTTCTCAACGTCCGCTTGGAGGGTCTTTGCGAGTGGACAGTGCGCGACTGTGAGTGCGATGGTGACTGTGACGTGGTTTTCCTTGATCGATACGTCTCGGACCATATTGAGGTCAACGATACTGATGCCGATCTCCGGATCGAGAACTTCGCGGAGACTATTGACGACGAAGGACTTGTCGATCAATGGTTGCATCATCCGAGACTGCTTCTATGATCTAGACTGGGCGAGAAGGTATTTACACTCTCTTTCCATTAGAATCGCTGGATTCATGAGGTAGGGGCGGACCGGACCATAATCGCGTATAAGACTGTAGTTCTTGCGTTTGACAAGTCTTGGATTCCCATCTCCTTTGAGATTGTCGACTGATCTGGTTAAGGTCGCGTTTCTAGAACGATGTCTGTTAGCGAGAAGACGCGTAGAGCGTTGAAGGAGTTTGGTCTGACGGAGTACGAGGCCAAGGTCTACGTTTCCCTAGTGGAGTCGGGGACTCAGACAGCGAGCGAGCTTAGCCGGACTGCTTCTATTCCCTATTCGAAGATTTACGAGATTCTTGGGAATCTTGAGCGGAAGGGATGGGTCGAGTCTGAGCAAGGTCGGCCTAGCAAGTACTACCCTAAGGCTCCCTCGACTGCTCTAGAATCATCGAAGGCCCGCGTGGAGACCACTCTGCGATCGAGCCAAGTTGTTGCGTTGGAGGAGCTGCAGCCCCTGTACGAGAAGAAGGGCGTGCGGGAGAGACCGGACATTTGGATCGTGAGAGGGCAGAGTAATATTCTCGACAAGATTAGAGAGACTCTCGGTCGAACGAGGAGGGAGCTGTTCGTTGCGATGCCAGTTGCTCCCGACGCGATCGTATCGATGGCGTTGCCTATTCTCGGGTTGATGAAGGAGAAAGGAGTGAACGTGTCGGTTATGGTTCCCCAGACTACGAGCCGGGAGACTCTCCGGCAACTGAAGCCGCTAGTCCAGGTCCGGACTAGAGAGCAGATGTTCGGAGGCGGAATAATTTCTGATGATGATCAGATCATAATTCTGCTGGGTGAGGATCCTCTGAAGGGGCTGACGCTGGCAATTTCCTCGGATCATATCGGGTTGGTGAAGTTTGGGAAGAGCTACTTCGGGTACCTCTGGGAGAGCTCAAAACCACTCGCCTGAGAAGAAAGAAGCAGAGAAAGGATCTAAGCGAGTAACTGTCCGTCAATTCTCTTCCAAGGACGACTCTTGTGTCGCGAGGAGCAACTACTTTTGAGAATTTTCAGAGAGGGGTCCGCAGACTGAAGCTTTTCTGCTTCGGTTTTCCCTTATAGGGTGGACATTCGAACAGTCGGCCAATTTAGTGGGCGCAAAATATCGGCATGATTCAGCGTGAGAAACCGGCAGACTCAAAATCGCCTGCCCAGATTCGAGATTGGAGCTTGTTCTGCGCATGTCGGGCTCGAGTCCGAAGAGTCTACCGGCTTACGATGGAGCGGAAAGGCTCCGAGAGTAGTCTTTATTCGCCATCAGCATTTGTCTGTTGTCGGCAAGAACTCTGACTTGCGGGGGTACCAGAGCCAGGTCTAATGGGCAGAAGGCATGACCATTGCCTGCCGTGGGCTTAGGACCCTGTGGCGAAGGCCTTCGTGGGTTCGAATCCCACCCCCCGCACCACTAACGGCCTCTCGCATCGTGCCTCCCCCTGCTGACCTGAGAAACATGGGCCATGTGTGAGGGGAGACCGGAAAAATCATTCTTATACGATGACTACCGCGCAACTGGTTAGGGAGAGAACGGTTGCACTGGAGATGGTTCATGATCATAATCGTCATCGCAATACTCCCGATCTACATGGTGCAACATGTCAACGGGGAGGCCGTTAGCCTAGTCGTACGCCCCGATTCCGTCTCGATGAACATGAATCTGGTTCTCCAGGAGAACCTGACAACGCTCCCTCGGATCAACGCCTATGTCGGTCCCGGAAACTCAACGAGCCTGGTTCAGCTCTATCTTCAACCCTTCAGAGACGCAATTCAGAGAGCCACCTCTGGAGCTGACGTCTCCAGCATCAGTCTAAGCATAACCACAACCAACAGTAGTAAGGCATGGACGCTAGACGAAAACTATTCGCTCACAATAACTGGCGCCAACTCGAACTCGGGAAGCGAGGTCGCATCGAGACTCAACTTCGTCTCGATGAACGTGAGCCAACCTCTCCAAATTGAAGGCCTAGAATTCAACCAGGTCGGCCCCGCCATACTCCTCCCCGCCCTACAGGCAAAAGCAGCTTCCTACACAAACCTCCAGTACTACATAGACGGATCTAACCCACGAAACGCAGTCATCCCCGAAGCGACAACCGCCCGATTCCTACTTCTCGACTTCACCTGGATCCCAGCGGTGTCAACATGGAGCGGCAATCAAGACATTCTCGGCCAGTCCACAAGATGGCGCTTCGACCTCACCGCTCCCCACTACAATCTCACCCTGGGAATCCCCTCACCCGAAGGCCCACTGCTCGCAGAATACACCGCCATCTACAACCCCTCGATGAGCATAACCATACCGGCCAACGCATGGGTCAAGGGCAACACGGTATACTTCGACACGCCCGCCCCTGCAGAGACGATAATGCCGGCGATTGCCTTGACATCACTTGTAGTAGCAATAGGAACACTCATACTCGACCGGAGAATCGCATCGCCGTTCCGGGCAAGAAAGAAACGATGACCTACAAGACCGCAGATGGGACAGCTAGATCGTCAAACAATCTCTAGAGCATTATCAGTCGAACTTCTAGGTCATCTATGAGTATAGGTGACAGGCTACAAAGTGATTCTTCTCGACCTCAACCAATAATGGTTCCTCGCTCGTACATCTTTCATGGGCGTAAGGACAGCGCGTATGGAACCTGCAGCCCAGAGGGGGATCGACCGGGCTTGGAATCTCTCCACTGATCACATCCTTGGTTCGCTTAGACTCGGGATCAGGAACCGGGACCGCGGAGATCAGCGCCTGCGTGTACGGATGCAACGGAGCGTCTACAACGTTCTCGGACGAGCCCATCTCCATCATCTTACCAAGATAGAGGATGGCTATACGGTCCGCGATATGCTTGGCTAAAGCGAGATCGTGGGAAATGAAAACGATTGAGGCCTCCGATTTCTTCACAAGGTCCACCATAAGGTTCACAATCTCGGCCCTTATCGAAACGTCGAGCATGGAAACTGGCTCGTCGGCTACAATGAAGCTGGGGTTAAGTACGAAGGCCCGCGCTACAGCTACTCTCTGACGCTGCCCGCCACTCATCTCGTGAGGAAACCGGAACAGAAATTCCTCCGGCGGGACGAGTTCTACCTCGCTCAACATCTTCTTGACACGTTCCTCTATCTCCTCCTCCCCCATGCGCCTCGTAATCGGCCTACCCTTCTCGTCAACCTCGGCCAGCCCCTGCACGCGCAAGGGCTCAGCAATAATCTCTTTGATAATCATCCGAGGATCAAGCGACTCGAATGGGTCCTGAAAAACTATCTGCATCTCTCGACGGAGAGGCTTCATCTCCCGGTCACTCAGCCTAGTAATGTCCCGGCCGAGGAAGTAGATATTACCGCCCGAGGACGAGACTAGCCTCAACAATACTTTTCCAAGAGTTGTCTTACCGCTTCCACTCTCGCCTGCAAGCGCGAATATCTCGCCCTTCGACAGTGAAAAACTGACGCCGTCAACCGCCTTGACGTTTGCCTCTTCCTTGCTAAATACAGTCTCGAACAATCCCCTCTTTAGAGGATACCATTTTCTCAAGTTCTCAATAGATACAACCGGAGCCCCAGGAATCTTTGGATCGTTAGCAACCTCCTCGAAGCCTTCAAACCTTGGCAACTTGGCCATGAAATCGTCAGCACCTGACACTTCTCTTATAGAGAAGAGTCGGCCAACCTTTTGGAGATCCCTAATCAAGTAGCAAGTATTGAAAACCCAGTCCTTGCTTGTTTCCGCTGAGACCTGAATCTTTGGGTGAACTAGTCCTTCTATAACCGTGCCATCTTCCAGCCCGAAACGGACGTATCTCAGATCAATCTTCTTCGACCTGCCCCACTTCTTCGGTTTTTCCAAGGTCACCGTGGAAGAGCCTAGGGAGTTGGCTTCTTTCTCGGAAGTTTTGGAGGAGGAGGTCATTGTCTGAGTCTCTCAGTACAGGTGACAGGCTACCGTGTGGCCCTTTTCGTTCTCCTTGAGCAAGGGCTCTTCTTTCTTACAGATATCCATGACGTAGGGACAGCGAGGATTGAAACGGCAGGCTGGAGGCGGGTTCAGCAGATCAGGAGGCTGACCTGGTATAGAGCTCAGTCGAACCTTCTCTCCCTTGATGCTCGGAAACGCTTTGATTAGTCCTTGAGTGTACGGATGAAGCGGGTTCTTGAAGATGGACACAGCATCACCGTATTCAACTATCTTCCCAGCGTACATGATTGCGACCTTGTCGCAAGTCTCGGCGATGATCGAGAGATCGTGACTGATCATGATCATGGATAGTCCAAGCCTGTCTTTCAGATCCCTGAGAAGTCTGAGAGTCTGAGCCTGAACGATCACGTCCAGAGCGGTGCCCGGTTCATCCCCGATTAGCAGGGTTGGATTCGCGGCCAGGGCCATTGCGATGAGTGCGCGCTGCCTCATTCCGCCGCTGAACTCGTGCGGATAGTTGTCCGCTCTCGACGGTTCTATGCCGACTGTTTCGAGGAGCTTGGCAACTCTCTCTTTGATGTCGGCGCTTGTGACGCCGTCCTCGTGAATCTTTATGGCCTCGCCTATCTGATCGCCTACCTTGAATACTGGATTCATCGCGTTCATGGCACCTTGGAAAACGATGGAGATGCCTTTCCAACGGATCTTTCTCATGTCGTTCTCGGCGAGCGGCACTAGGTCTGTCCCATCAAAGAGGATCTTGCCTTTCCGAATGTGCCCGCCTGCGGGGAGGATTCGTAGGAGGGAGAGGGCGATTGTGCTCTTGCCGCTACCGGACTCTCCGGCTATACCAAGGGCTTCTCCTTGCGCTACGCTGAAGCTCACATTCTCGACGGCTCTCACCCAACCTCGAAGGATGCGGTAGTGAGTGGTTAGATTCTGTACTTCAAGCAGCGCCAAACGGGTGAGCCAAGCAGGCAAAACTATCCGTTCAAATTAAGCTTTGGGGCGTCAACTTTCTAGCTGGATGATAGAGGAATATCTCGTGTATCTGTGTATATGACGGCTCCTGTCACTGACTCGAGGAAGGTGAGAATATTTACAGTGTAGGTCACCTCAACTCCGACGTCGTTCATGTGATGATTGATGAAGGAGACTGTCTGGTTGGTCTGTTGGGGAGTAAGATCTGCAGGGATGATGGCGGAGTAGACTGAGTCTGACGGCAAGGGAGCAGATATAGTCGGCGACACAATAAGCGTGTTAGGCGGGCCGAAAAGAGTGATGCTTCGGTTCGTCTCGGCATACAGGAAAATTGTTACCGAGATTCTGCCTATTCGCAACCCGGAATACCCTGCAGGGTTACTGACATTTACAAATGTGTTTAGAGTTGATAGGCTGCTATTATTTGGGTTCTGCAGAAAGGCAACCTTGGTCAGCTGCACTTGGACCTCGGCGAGGGCAGGGTAGAGCCCAAGATAGTTCAGGGAGGCCGCGGAGATATAAACTGCGGAGCCGATGCTGAGAAGGACGAATGAAAGTGCGATTATGCGCTCTCGATCATATCTCAGGACAGAACACGAGCCAGTGGGCGACTATTGTGGCTAGGCTCATGAAGCTTAGCATGCCCCGCCAACTCAAAGCTACGACCCTCGTACTAGGGTGGGCGACATCCATAGCCGCGATCACATTGTTCACGATCTTCCAGGACAGCTTCTTCCCAAGAACATAATCACCGGCGGAGGTCAATATGCCGAAGTGGTTAGCCCTAATCCTGTCTGGCTCTGGATATTCTACTTGGGAAACTTTGCAATATGTCTTCTCGCCGCGATGACGATTGAAGATCTCGCCCAAACGCTCCTTTCGTTCTTCGCATCTTTTGTGGGCGCCGCAATGATCACGTACCTAGTTTTGGCATTACCTGATATTCTAGGAGTTTTTCCTTATCCCGGGGCTCTGGAGCAGGCCGCCGTTGGCTTCACGTTCGGCGCCTTCTTCCCATTCCTGTTCTTCGTAAACTTTGTAGGGAGTATGGCTGGACTTATTCTTGCGGACCGTCTTCTGTGAAGAATGCTGTTTATCGACGTTTTCTGAGTCTTGGATTGAAGATCTCGTCTAAGGCGTATCCTATGAGAATGAAGGAGAGTGAGACTAGTGCGATTCCGAAACCTGGCGGGAGAACCCACCACCAGGCCGGTGGGAAGTGGGACAGGGTTCCGCTGACTTCTACGGTGTAGAACATGTGTCCCCAGGAAATCACTGAAGGATCTGAGAGACCGAGAAAGGCGAGGGCTGCTTCTGTTAGAATCGCGGCGGGAACGCTGAGTGCCAGGTTGACATAGGTTAGCGAGACAATATTTGGAAATACGTGTTTTACTATTATTCTGCCGGGTCCCGCTCCCGAGGCCCTCGCGGCTTCGATGAAGGGTCTCTCGCGCAATGTCAAAACTTGCGCCCGTATGATTCTAGCGAAACCCATCCAGCCGAGGAATCCGATGACGATGATGATGTTGAGTATGCTTGGACCGATGACGGCGACCAGAACTATCAGAAGGGGAAGACTGGGGATGACGAGCATCATATCTGTGAATCTCATCAACGTCTCATCCACGATCTTGCCTAGGAAGCCGGCGAGCAGCCCGACGACTAGACCGATCCCGATTCCTATTCCAGCAGACAGTAGACCGACGAACAACGATATTCTGCTCCCGTAGACTGTCTGGGTAAACACGTCTGCGCCGGAGTAGTCAGTTCCCATGAGCCCAAAGGCCGTGCCTAGGAGCTGTATCCGGAAGTCGTCTACGTTGACCGTCTGATGACCGTAGAAGGTGACCTGGATCCCGTAGGAGTAGGATGTTGCTTGTGAAAAGATGATCTGGGTGGGATTAGTGTTCAAGGGTAAGCCTAGAAACTGTCCCAGCGCCAAATTCTTCGAGTCGAGTGTGGAAACGGGCGCCGTGGCGGTGGGCATCCAGACACCGTTTGCGGAATCATTCTCGTTCACGAGAAAATAGTCTTGGGCTGTCGGCGTCTGTGATCGTTCGATGAACACCTTGACGTTAACCGGAGTGCTGTTGGTAGCCCCGCTCAGAAGGTAGTGAATGTTCGCGATGAAGCGGTCCGGTGGGCCTCTGTATGGAAACTGGAACGTCTCAAAGACACGAACGGTTCCCGGAGAATTCCCGGTATAGGAAAGTTGAAGACTTCCCTGCGAGGCGGAGGTGAAATTTACATGGGGAGCGTAGCTCTCCTGGACGTTCGCCAGAGTCGCTGGGGAAGCGGAGAGAGTCCATTGCTGTATGGATGCCGGTGAGGTGAACGTGTTTGTTGCTGGCTCTGCAAGGTTCTTGCTCAGATAGTATCCGTCTGGAAAATTCATGACCCAGTCAGGCTGAGCAAGCTCGCCGGATACCGTCGCCCCTGGATTGTAAGACGTTAGAAGGGGGGCCGCTAGTGCTATGAACACAAAGCTGAAGAGGAGCACCAAGCCGACAAGCGCCATCTTATTCTTGACGAGGACCTTTAGTGTTCCTGAGATCCTCTTTAGAGTGAAGTGGCTGCCTGCAGCTTTTGCCAATTGCTAGGTCCCTTCTGCTTCTCGACCTATTCGTATTTGATTCTTGGGTCTACCAGGCCGTATAGAATGTCGCTGATGAAATTGGCTGCGATGACGCATAGTGCGATGATGTAGAACATTGCCTCCATTACTGGAAAGTCTTTGTAGCCTATTGACGAGTATAGCCAGCGGCCGAGGCCGTCCCAGTTGAAGATGGTCTCGGTTATGATAGCACCGCTAAGAATGAAGGCGAAGCTCAGGGCAGCGTTCGTTATCAACGGTAGACTAGCATTCTTGAACGCGTGCTTGAACAGGATCGCTCTCTCGGTCAAGCCCTTCGCGCGAGCCGTCAGAATATAGTCCTCGCTCAATGCCTCCATCATGGTTGCGCGAGTCAACAGGAGAAAACCTCCGTATGCAAATAGCGTTAATGTCAATGCGGGTAGGAAGAGGTACCAGAGGCGCGGGAGAATCTGTTGAAGAAGGGGAGGAGTAAGGTTGGCGCCTAGAATGTCCCATGTGGGAGGATGAGTTCCCCCGGTGGGAAACAAACCTGTGGCAACTGCAAAGACGAAGATGAGCAGAATGCCCATGAAGAATGTTGGCAGAGAGAAGGTGGTAAGAGAGGCGGTCACCCAGAAACTGTCAACGGTAGATCCTCGCTTGCGAGAGACCAGGATGCCGATAATAGTTCCGATGATTATCGCGAGGACCGTAGACGTTCCCAGTAGCTCCAGAGTGTTGAAGAGCCTGCCCGTGTTGATCATGTCATAGGTCACGGCCACGTTGTCCTGGGAAGAATAGCCGAAGTTGAATGTCAGAAGCGCTTTGACATAGTCGATGAACTGTGTCCAGTATGGTTTGTCTAGTCCGTAGATCGCTACCTGCTGGTTGTACTGCGCACTCCCAATTCTACCTCGCTGCCCGAGAACCGCGTAAAGGTTCCCGTTGAGACCGGGCATCGCCTCGAAGATTATCCAGTTGATAATTATGACGAAGAAGACAAGGGCGATCGTGTATAGGAAGCGTTTGAGAAGATAGACGCGCAGACTCAAGTCTAGTCAGGGAAGAAAATAAAAGGAGGGGGTTTATTTGAGGCTTGCCGTTTTTGTTAACAGTCGTAGCCGCTAGGGCATCCGACGCCGCCAGGGCCTGACGCTGGGGAGTAAGTTACTGGTCCTTCGTATAGTACTGGTGGTAGTGGCGAGATGCCTGTTGGCGGGTTAGTTGCCCAGTCGAACGGTGCGACCCAGTTGAGTGCATAGAACCTGTTGGCAATAGTGACCTGGCTTGCAGTCACAGGGCTCCCTGTTCCAGGGTTACCTATGCCTTGCTGCCAGTGAGCACACGGACCACTCAGGTTGACAGCCTGACCAAAGCATGAAGCAACCGCTTCAAAGTTCAAGAAGCTGTTAGCTCCACCCTGCTCAGACCAGATCCAGAGCGCCGCATTGCTGGAGCTGCGGAAGTAGCAGTTCGACTGCTGGCATGAAGATATGCCTGAGCCGAACCGTGTCAGCGTCCAACTGTTAGTCACCATTGTACCGCCAGGAGTGCACTGGCCGCTTCCACTGCTAGTAACTGTGCCACAAGTCCAAGCGCTCGATCCCACCATGACATGGTTCGAGATTGGGTCGAAGGTGGCTGCTGTGTCAGCTGGGTTGATCGTCATGGTTGTTGCCGGGAAGGCTGAGCAGTTGAAGGGCGCGCTGGTGTTGCAGACCGCGTTGGGTCCGGAGAGCGAGTACTGCGACTTGCCACAGCCAGCACCGGTGGTGCAGGCGGTGACTCCGCTGTCCCATGCTGAAGAGCCAGCGTTAGTCCAGTAGCGTCCGGATTGTACAGTCAAGGCGGTAAGGTTTGGCAGTGTGAACGGTCCGAGGCTGTTGACGCTAATGTCGAACTGGTGTGGCTGCAGCACAGTTATTCCAGTCATCGTTGATGCTCCACTGCCCTGGAATGCTCCGGATCCGAGTAGCGACAGGTAACTGAAGGCCACGTCGTACGATGTGACCTGTCTACCGTCCTGGAAGTAAAGGTCGGGTCTCAGAGTAAACCTGTAGGTAGTGAGAGTATGAGCCGGGGCAGGATAGCCTAGGCTGCTGTTCGAGAGCTGGAATGTACTGATGGTCATCCAGTTGATTAGCTGAGATGGTGCCAATGGGTTCGAGGCATAGAGGGAGTCGAAGACGTTTCCGTAGATGTAGAGGTCCCAGACAGTACTGGCGATGTATGGGTTGGCAGACTTTACCTGTTCCTTGAATCCCTGTCTTATTGTTTGTGGAACAACAGGAGACGGGTTCCAAGCGTTTAGCCAGGTGAAGAAGTTGGACAGGCCGAGAACAGAATTGTTCGCGACTTGAAGCCAGCCGTTGTTGAGATAGCCGAACTGGTCAGTGGTCTGGAAGATCGGGAACGTCAACACTTTGGATCCGAACTCAGCCTCTGCTTGGACTCCAGCACTGATTGCTGAGAGCTGTGTGAAGCCTGGGCATACCCCGTTTCCGGGAGAGGTCGGAAGGTTAGACGTTGCACCGGGTGCCGGATCGCCTTGAGCACTCAGGCATGGAGCGAACTCCATCTGAGAAGCGAGATTGTCATAGGTTGGATCGCAGACATACTCATAGTTGCCCGCGGAGGCAGTTGGCACTGAACCAGCATCGCATGGACCGGTGGGCGATTGGATGGACGGAATGCCTGATACGAAGCGGCTGTCATAGCCGAAGTATAGGCTGCCGTCGAAGAATGTTGGACCGCTGAATGCCGCGGTGTAAATCCACCAGTTCTGATTGACACAATTGATACATGTCGTGAAGCCTGGGAACGCGGTGATCGGTCCCAGCACCGTCTTCAGGTATGTGCATGGGGTGGCGTATGAGCCGGTGAAGACATAGCAGATCTCTTCAGCCATGCTTGTGCCGAGGTCCAGTCGTGGAACGTTATCGTTCCTGATGAAGAACGTGGGTGGGTTCGTTGCTGCCGCTGCACTGATACCTGTCAAGATGGAGGTGCCAGAGTTGAAACCGGTAGCGAGCCCTGCATTGACAAAGTGCTGTGCCACTGCGTTCAGGTCAGCGCTGCCGGGAGCGTAGATCCATGGGATACTGTTAGCTCCGGCTCCTGAAGCCTGGAGATGGTAGGACACACCACCGTTCGCTCCAACAACGCACTGGGTACCGCTCTCTGGAAACGAAGCGTCATACCCACACGCGTTGGGAGATGGAAGTCCACCACCGCTGGTCGTTGGCAGAGGATTGTCAATCGGTTGAGCGTGGCCACCAATAGCAGCCTCGTTGGTCGTGAACGACGTCTTGTCCACAGTGTGCGCGATACCTTGTCGGATCTGGACACCACATGCAGAGTTGCCGAAGTTGAAGCCGCAACCCCAGAAGCTGTTGTCGTTATGGAACTCGATCTCATAGTAGCCGACCGATGCTTGAGCGGCCGTTATGAGGAAGGTTGGGCTATTGGTAAAGGTGCTGAGAAGAGAGTTTGGCAGCAACCAGTCGGTAAGATCGATCGATGGACTTGCCGACTGAATGTTGTTGAACTCCGCTGTCTCGTCTGTGAACACCGAGACTGCCTCAGTGTTCATTGCGGGACCCGCAGGATACCAGAACTCGGCACAGGCGTTCGCGGACGTATGGGTTTGACATCGCTCCAGGTTGGCGTGGGCCAGCTGAAGCGTTGGCAAGTGGAAGCCGCCGGACATCGGGCCTGTTAGACTAGCGAGAGAGAATGCGATAGCAAAGACAGTCAATAGTTTGACAATAGAAATGGTTCTCAATTTTTTCTCGAAAGGCTTCAAGGGTTCTTTTCCTTAAAAGATTATCCCCGTGCTGGATTCAGGGTAAATCTAGAGCATGATTCAGATATTCATGGCATACCGCAACATTCCGTGTTCACACGGTGATATTCTAGGTTAGAGCGGTTCCTTCTCGTAACTTGGCTTCTTTAGAAAGCGGGCCAAACCCAGTGCCGCCGCCACTATGATCAGAACGCCAAGCCCCGTTGTCTGAAGGAGGCTCAGGCTGAAAGATCCCAGCGCCTCGGGCACGACTAGGATAACGTATGTTGTCTGCGCGGAATCCGTTGGGGTGTGTGTCGTTACGTTCTCGCCGTAGAGTATACTGCCCTTTACCGTATCCACCGACTGGATACCGCTTAGCCGATCTCCGATCCCGCAGTGCTGTAACTGACACACGTAGGCGGTTACAGCGTACGCCCTAGGCACGAGACTAGCTGTGGACCATGTTGCGTTCAGATAACCTGACTTACCAGATGAGGAGGAACCTGCGGAGAGAGTGAAATTTTTCTGGGCTAAGATAGTCTGGTCCACGGCGATGGTAAGATTAGCCTTTTCACGAATAGTACTGAAATTTACCACGTTGGCCGAGATATGAACCACAGTCCCGGGCACAACGCCGACAACTTGATCTATCTTGAGTTCGCTGACTGCGATCTTGATATTAAGGTGCAGAATGGGAACGACAAGAGTTGTCTTCCAGCTCACCGAGTAGGTGTCGTGAACCGAGAGTGTTACAGCACACGCCCCACTCGTAAGACATGGCCCGCCCAAGCCTCCGAGGGGATTCAATTCGAACGAGTGACTGGTGGACGTTTGATTGCTCGGGCTGTTAGGTTGGCTTCCGTCTCCCCAGTCCCAACCGTAAGATGTTATTTTCCCTCCGATGTTTCTCTCGGTTGCGGTGGCGTTGAATACCGCAGGAGATCCGAGGGAGGGCTCTAGAGGAGTCCAGGTGAACGACGTGACGGGGGGTCTGCAGGGAAGCGGACCGCAGGCCATGTTTGTATAGTATCCGTCCTGTGTCGTGAAAGGAACATAGCCTCCTGATCCACCCAGGCCTCCCGCCGTAAGCTGAGACTCGTCAGAGGTGTTTGGGAGAATGTGCATCTGTCCCAGTCCAGTTCCGATGACGTTGAACGTCACTTGGAAGAGTAGGCCGTTAGTCGAGGGGGAAGGGCTTGTCGCATTTCCGAGTAGGTATAGAGCGACGCTAATTACACCGTCTGCGTCGGGAGGCTGACATGCGATGCTTCCAAGCTGGATCTGGGCGATGTTGTCGATGCAGAGTCTCTGCAACTGCGCGTTCGGCCCTAGAACATTCCCCTTGTAGCTGACGCTTTCGACACTAAGCATCGTGTTGTTGTAGCTGAGAAATATTTTGAACGCGTTGATCGGCGGTAGGATTGAGGCGTTGATGTAGAAGGTGACGGTCTTCAGGCTGTTGCTAGGATCTGTGATGTTGTTCGAACCTGTGGGAGTCGTGACGAAGAGAGTTGTGGGCGATGTGCTGGACGAACTCTGTGCGTGAGCTGGAGTTGCGGAAGGCAGCCACTGAGACGAGTTGGCTGTTAGGCCGAGAGAGAGTAGAGCGACCATAATTAGCAGACGGACTAGAGCCTGTTTGCTCAAGGCCTGGATACTTCCACCAGAGACGTTAACCCGCGAGGTGCCGGATGACCTTTGCGTTTTAAAAGTTTATCCGGACAGATAGTTTCGAATCGCCCACGAGCTGAACCGGATCAGACTTGGTGCAGGTTAATTCTCAACAATCGTATCCGCCGGTTGGGTAAGCGGAGGCGCATCCTGCTACGCTTGCGGGGTTAAGTGTTGCTCCGCCTTCATAGAGGACTGGCGCGAACAGTGCTATTCCAGTTGGTGGGAAGGTGGACCAGCTGAACGGCGCGATCCAATTGAGCGCGTAGAAACGGTTCGCGATACCGACCTGGTTGACTCCTACGCTTGTTCCTGTTCCAGGATTGCCTATGCCCTCCTGCCAGTGAGCACATGGACCGGTTGGATTGACGGCTTGGCCGAAGCATGAAGCTACGGCTTCAAAGTTGAGGAAGCTGTTGGCTCCGCCCTGTTCAGACCAGATCCAGAGGGCAAGGTTCCCGGAGCTTCGGAAGTAGATGCCGTTCACCGAGGAGGCTGGTGCTAGGCCTTTGCCGAACCTTTGGAGAGTGTAGCTTCCGCCTGGGCCGGGGTTCTGGAACCCTGACGAGGAACAGCCGACGCCGAGAACTCCAGAGTTGTTCTTGCATTCCCATGGTCCAGAGCCTACGAGTATTCCGTTGGCGAGCGGGTCGTAAGTTGCTGTGATCTTGTTCGGGTCAGCATGCATGCAGGTGTCAGGAACTTTGCCGGTTGAAAGGTAGCTATCCCATACGCTACCCTGGCAGGTCGACCAGTACCGACCTGGCATGACAGTTACGGACGTGAGTGAGAGTAGTGTGAAGGGTCCAACGGCGTTGACGTTAATGTCAAACTGGAGTGGGCTGACGACTGTGACTCCCGTAACAGGGGAGAGTACTCCGCCTTGGAAGGCACCGGTTGCTTGTAGTGTGAGGTAGCTGTACCTGACGTCCCAGGGTGTGACCTGTCGGCCATCTTGCCAGTATAGATCGTTTCTAAGCGTGAAACGGAAGCTAGAGACGGTTCCTGCCGGTGGCTTGTAGCCGAGCGACGAGTTTGAGAGCTGAATGAGACTTATGGCCATCCAGTTGATTGATTCGCCGTTGGAGAGCGGGTTGACTTGTTCGAGGTTGTCGTAGATATTGCTGAGGATGTAGAAATCCCATGCTGTACTAGCAATGTACGGGTCTAGGCTCTTAGTGGTCTGCTTGAATCCCTGCCGTACGGTACCGGATACTGCGGGCGTCGCGCTGTAAGCGTTGAGCCACGTGAAATAGTTGGGGACTCCGAGTCCATCATTATCCGGAACTCTTGACCAGTTGCTTAGATAGCCGTACTGCTGGCTGGTCGAGAAAACCGGGATCGTGTAGGCTGATTGGCCGAATAGGTTCTCGGCCTGGATTCCCGCGCTCACCGCGGAGATCTGGTTTGTGCCCGTACAATTGCCACCCGGACCGTTGCTCGTTGAGCCGAACACAGGATCTCCTGGTGAGTTGATGCAGGGCGAGAATTCCATCTGACGGGTAATACTGTCGTAGGCGGCGTTGCACATGTAGTAGTAGTCTGCCGCGCTGGGTGTGGATACTGACTGAGACGAGCAGGGTCCTACAGGTGTCTGGATGGAAGGAATGCCTGAGACGAACCGGCTGTTGTAGCCGAAGTAGAGGCTCGAGTCAAAGGGGTAGACGCTGACGAAGCCCGCTGTGTACATGCCCCAGTTGAGGTTGATGCCTGTAGTCGATGTTGAGAAGCCGGGGAACGCAGTTATGGGTCCCGCGACGGTGGTCAGATATGGCGAGCATGATGTTATGAAGCCCTGGCCAAAGAGCGCGCAGATATCCTGGGATAGCGCGTCCCCGAGATCCAGCCGGGCTGCATCGTCGCTCCTGATAAAGAAGTTGACTGTGTGAGCAGACGCCGATGACGAGATCCCTGTCAGCACGCAGGTAGACGGATCCTTCCCTGTGGCTATTCCCGCGTTGACGAAGTGTTGCGCGGCTGCGCAAAAGTCTGGACTACCGAGAGCAGGCTGCCACGCGTAGTTTACTCCTCCAGCGCTAGCGATATGATAGGCTATGCCGCCGGTGGCCCCGACGATACATCCAGTTCCCGATTCTGGGAAGGACGAGTCCCACGCGCACGGATTGGGAGAGAGGAGGCCGCCGTTGCTCGGGGGCACTGGGCTATCAATAGCACTCCCTGAGCCGCCGATGTTCGGATCGTTGGTGACAAACTTGACCTTGTCGATTAGATGGGCGATTCCCTGGCGTATCTGGATCCCGTTAGCATCATTTCCAAAGTTGAAATTGACTCCCCAGAAGTTGTTGGCGAGCATGAACTCGACCTCGAAATACACGTGTGCCGAGATGGGAGCGGTGACGAGAAAGCTAGGACTCGAGTTAAAGGAGGGCAGAAGAGACGCGGTTAACGGCCAGTCCGTCAGATCAATACTAGGGGAGGGCGCTTGTAAGTTATTGTATTCCGCTGTCTCGTCGGTGAAGATGTAAGCGAACTCCGTGTCCATCGCGGGACCCGCAGGATACCAGTACTCAGAGCAGGCACCTGAGCCAGTGTGGGTCTGGCAGATCTGAGTGTTCGCGTGGGCGAACTGGACAGTTGGGAGTTTGAGGGACGATGACATCGGACCAGCGAGGCTGGCCATTGAGAATGTTACTAGGAAAACTATGAGGAGCTTTATGAGAGATCGGCTGTTCAAAGAGGTCAAGACCTCGTTCCGAGAGTGTGCGGGTAAAAACCTATCGCAGAGAAAGAGCTTCTGGAGCAATCCGTAGCATCTTCCGGACGCTTGAAGGAAGCTCCCAAGATATTCATCTTTACACGGGAATGCTGCCCGACCGCGGGGCTATGTGTAGATTCCATAGTTGCGGGCGACGACGGTCGCGTCAGAGATGTCGATGATACCGTTACCGTTAACATCTCCCCACTGGGCCGCTATGAATCGCGGGCTGCAGGTTGCAGGCGTATAGCATGTGAAGCCGTAATTATAGAAGACCACCGTGACATCAGTTATAGTGACTGAGCCGTCCTGGTCAACGTCTCCCCACGCCAAGAGATGGATCAGGTTCGGTGTTGAGAGTAGTCCGTCCTGTTTGTTGCCGAGCGTCTCGACCGGAATGCTTGCGTTGCCAGAGATTCCATAACGTGCAGGCTTTACGCCGGTCGAGTTGAAATTGAAATATGCCGCGCTTGAGGTGCCTGCCGCGATCGACAAGATCTGTGTTCCTATACTGTAGCTGGTTGTGTTTGTGGCGGTGAGCGTGAGGGTTACGGTCTCGGTATAATCTCCAGGGTTCTTCAACACGACGAGTATCTGGACGACTGCGCTCTGACTTATTGGGATACCTGACGCTGTGTATGGATCGTGGAAGCCTCCCGCATAGATTTCTGATGCGTTGGGGCTGAAATAAGAGATGGACACGTCGTGGACTGGATAGATGGGTGCGGTCGTCTCGAGCGCGTATATGTTGAAGTTGGATACGGGATCGGTCGCGTAGAAGACCCAGATATTCTTGTCAGCCGTGGACTGGACGGCCGCAGGATACTCACTGTCTATGCAGCCTGAGCTGGAGCAGGTCGCGGCGGTCAAAGCTGTCTCGGTAGTCCAGGCTGAACCGTTGCTGGTGGAGTGTCTTTCATAAATGACGTAGACCTGGTTCGTGCTGCTGACGATCACGTTCCTGCCCCAGAATGTCCAGATTGTGCCATTCCGATCCTGCATCATGGATGGATTACTGTCCTGGGTAGTGGTCTGGGTGGTCAACGGGATGGGGGAACTCCACGTGGACCCGTTGTAGGTCATGTAGTAAATGTCGTAGATGCCTGATGCTGCTTGGCCCCGGGAGAAGGCTACTCGGACTTGGCTGTCTTTTCCAACTAACACTGAGGGCTGGAAGTTCCAGTTAACATCGCTCGCAGAGGTTAATGGCTGCTCGACGCTGAAACGTTTGGAGCCGGGCGCCAAGGTCTCATACCATAACTGTCTCATCACATGACCTGTTCCTGACGCTGTGGTATTGTCCCTGCTCCAGACCAGCCAGAGCGCGCCGTCTCTCCCAACGGAGGCTGTGGGGAAAGTGTCATTCAGCACTGTGGGATTTGACAGGGGAAGTGGAGTGTAGACTTTCGAAAACACGCCGGCGTTCTGGGTAAGATAGAATATTCTGTAGTGTGCAGAAGTGGACGCCTTGTAGGCCCAGAAGAGATAGATCGTGCCGTTAGGCAGTTGGGCTAGGGCAGGATCCTGGTTTGTTCCGCCTTGGGTTGTAGGTGAGGCTCCCGCGCCCCAATTCCATGCGGTTCCGTTCCATGAACCGCTCGCGAATAATATGATGTAGCTGTTTAGTGGCCGGCTTGTCCACGCCATCTTCAATGTTCCATCATTGGCTTGTATTGTGCTCGGCTGTACGTTGAGACCGTTGGAGGATTGTATCGGTCCACAGATCTGCCAGACGGGCGATTGGGATGAAGGGCAGCTGGACGCGTGGACTGGAAACGAGAACAGGACTGACGCCAAGGATACCATCGTCAATAGTCCGAGGGTGAGAGTTTTTCTCGGCGTAGATGATCACTTGAACATGTAACAATCGGCCTCGGAACTTGGGGCCTAAGGTTTGCATCGCAGTCCAAACAATATAAGGCTTGTCGGTTTCGGCGTTGTTTCCAGATAGAGGCTGACCTACCGGGCAGTCCAGCTCTTGCCCCGGATTGAACGAGCAATAATCCGGTCGGAGCCCGGGCTAGGGTCGGAAAATAAAAAGAAGAAGGGAGTTTGGATTCTGGGATGCGTCTATGATACTACAGTGAAGCTTCCGTGGAGTATTGCGCCGTTGGTCTCTGTGCTCGTTCCGTCGAGGTTGACGGGGTCGAGGCCTACTGCAACGCTGGTCGAGAAGGTGAACGTCTCACCTATCATCGATGGCGACACAGTGAACGATAGGCCGATGTTGGTGGCGGTTGCGAGTGGAGCGATCGTTACAATTGGCGAGGTCACGGTGAACGTGTCTCCGAGACTGCCGATAGCTGTGACGGTGACCTGTGCGAAGATTGTCTGCGAGCCTGGGTTGTTGATGCCTACCTTGATGCTCTGCACTCCTCCGTTCTTGGTGATCGATAGTTTGTGAGTGTAGGTGAGCTGTTGTACTACTGGCGCAGGGATGACGTTGAGAGTGTATCTCTGGCAGTGCTGGACGGCTCCATTGTTGGCGCACTGTAGGAACGTGTAGGCGCCTGGTAGAGTGCCGACGAGGGACATTGCGGTAACGCCCCAGTAGTCAGGGTTGTTGATGTTCTGGTAGTCGCAAGGTGTTGAGGGGTCGAAGTTGGGGAAGCAGAGACCGAAGTTGCCTGTGCCTTTGCCGAAGCCGTTCTCAAAGGCGTTGAGGAGTGAGTTTCCTTGGTCGTTTGGATATGCAGCGTTGTCGAATCTGCAGCCCCAGTTAGAGAGGCCTGCAAAGTCATTGGGGTCAATGATGCCGAGGAATGGGAAGAGTCCAGAGCTTGGAAGTATGAGTGGTCCGTTTGCAGCCAAGTACGAGTAGGGTATCTGTGTGCCGTTGGGCCAGAAGGTTGGAACCATGCATACTTTGTGCGGCTCGTCCGGTCCGAATATCGGGGCGAGCTGTGGCACCGAGATTCCTTTGGAGGGGAGAGCGAAGTTGACAGCGCTGACGGACGGTAGTCCGTCGAAGCCGTCAGTAGAGTAGCCGCCGAACGCGTTGGTCTGGACCCAGAGGACCTGGGCTGGCGAGGAGAAGATGCTGAGGTATGGTAGGAGCGGGTTTGGCTGGTCGGTGATGGTGAGAGAGTTGCATGGGGTCCCGATGAACTGGCCTGCAATGTCGCCGCCCGTATTGGTCGTGTTGGTGAATACAGTTGCACTGAGAGAGTCCGGAGAGGTCTGGACAAAGTTGTTTCCGGTGCAGAACGATGGACCGATAGAGAAGTCTGCAACCTTGAAGTGGACTAGAACCGTGTGGGTCACACCGCCTATGACGGCAGTGATGGTCGAGGTGTAGCTACCGGTTGCTGTTGCCGTGTTGGAAGCGATAGCAGCATCTCCGCCAATGGTCGAAGCGAAGAACTGAATCTGAAGACTTCCACCCGCGGTCAGCGTTGCAGTCGATGGGGAGAAGGATGGCGTGATGTTGTTGGTTGGACATGTTCCGAGGCAGCCGTTGTCTATCTGGCCAGGTACTGGCGAGACGGTGGCGCTGAAACTGGCTGAGCCGGCTAGGTTGCCGAGGCTGTTGATGTTGAGGACTAGAGCAACGGTGCCTCCCCTGACAGCCGATACTGAGTCGGGGACGGCGGCGATGCTAAAGTCTAGGCCAGGAACATTGACCGTGATCATAGCGCTGTGGCTCGTGGATCCGCTCGTGCCTGTGACGGTGAGGACGTAGCTGCCAGTTGGGACGGCTGATGCGACTGAGATGGTAAGAGTCGAGGTTGCTGTGCTGTATCCCGATCCGTCGTTGGTCAGGGTCGCCATGGGAGCAGACCCGGTGATACCGGACTGGCTGCTGCTGGCGGTGAACGAGACGCTGCCGCTGAAGCCGCTAACGCCACCCACGTTGATCGTGGTAGAGTGGTCGCTGTTTCCGCGCGAGACAGTCACACTGGATTGGCTGAGAGAGACGGTGAAGTCGGCTGGAGTTATTGCTAATGGTACGGAGATGGTGTGAGATATGACGCCGCAGCTACAGAATCCAGAACCTGTCCCTGTAATGCTGACCGAGTATGTTCCTGCAGGTCCGCTACAAGTCAGAGTGTCAGAGCCGGTAGTTGCAAACGACAAGTCTACTGAACCCCTTGCAAAGCTGCAAGTTGGTCCAGATGGACTGACAGCGGAGGACTCCGAAACAACGTCCGAGTAGCCTCCCTCAGAGGCGTAGTTGACGACTATGCCGATGGGTGTGCTCGCGGGCGTGCTGTACTTCGGATGTGCTGTTGCCATTGTGAAGTCGATCTGGTTGGCGAAAGCCGAGCCTTGGTCCGTCTCAGGAACGGCAGTGCCGCCTCCGTTCGCGATGGTGACACAGTCACCATTCGAGACGCTTGTGCCGGTGCATCCCTTCTGGAACACGATAGGTGTGCCAGGGGTCAAGCCGTTAATCTTGTAGTTGATCGTGAAGAGAAGTCCGTTTCCTGAAACAAGTGCTGTTCCAAAAGGCGCAGTGGCTGCGAGGTGGACAACGCCCAACCCATCAGTCGCTGAGCATGTGGAGCCTGCAACGAGAACGCCGTCGATGCACTCTTGCACAACAGCGGCGGGTCCGTTTGTGTTCAGGATGCTGCCAGAGAGGCTGACGCTTGTGCCGTCGATGAATGAAGTGTTGGCGAAGACCTGGATATCGAATCCGTTCAACGAGTCCGATCCAGCGATATTGATCGGGACGCTGATGGTCGTTGCGCTACTGGAAGCGGTCACCAGGCTTCCACTGTTGACGCTGACCACGCCTGTTGCTGCGTGTGCGAAGGATGGGACTAGGATAGCTCCGAGAAGCATTAGTGGTACTAGAAGGATTACTCTAAGATTTTTCAAATTGTTTTAAGCACCCGTGTTTTCCGAAAGAAACAGTCGGGGACAGTCGATATAAGAGTTTTTGGAGATCGAAGAGTACCTTATAGCCGTGAAACACTTGGGATTGAGAAAGACTTCTGCGGTATTCCAGAAGTATACGGTAATAAAAGGGCGTTATGCTAGGGATCTAGCAGAGCTCTCTTTCGCCTAGGCGAATATTCCGTAGTTGTGCTGGGCAACCCCAACGTCGATGATGGTGATCATCCCATTTCCCTGAATGTCAGCGTAGAGATTGTAGCGTGAACAGTTGCAGCCTGACGTGAATCCGTAGTCATAGGCGAAGACGGAAAAGTCCGCAATGGTCACGTCGCCGTCCTGATTTACATCGCCTAGCGGTAGAATGTGCATCTGGTTGGAGAGACTGAGGCTGCTATCGAACGAGTTCCCGTAGGTCTGCCCCGCGACCAGCGCTAGACTTACACTCAGTCCGTACCGTGCGGGTTTCGCGTTGGTGGTGTTCCAATAGAAATAGAAGTTCATTGTATTTCCGGGCCCAATGAAGCTCTTCTGTATAGCCGTGTAAGCTGTTGTTGTATTTGATATCGTGAGAGTAACTACTGCATTCTCGACATTATCACCAATGTCGGCGATCGAGACTGTCACTGTCACGATAGCACTCTGGCCTACGGATTTGAAGCCGCCAGGATATTCCCAGGAGGTGCCTAGGTTGCTGGAGGCGACTGCGCCCGCGACTAGAAGATCGTCTACGGGGGAGATTCCGCTTGATTGGAGAGCGTAAATGTCCAAGTCAGGAACGTTAAGATCAGACGAGTAAAAGAGCCAGATTGGTTTGACTCCGCTGCTTGACTGGACCGCATTTGGCATTTCACTATCAACAGTGTTTGCCGTGTTCGTGAGGATAATTTCCTGTGACCAGGTCTGGCCTAGGTTGTAGCTGTATTTTCCGACCAGCTCGAAAAACTGGACAAGTTGCGATACTACGATCAGTCGGCCCCAGAATAGCCAGAGGGTTCCGTTGCGATCCTGGAGCATTGATGGACGCTCATCAGTCGAGGATGAGGAGACTATCTGAGCATCTGAACTCCATACTGTTCCGTTGAACGTCTTGTCGAATATCTGGTAGATGCTGCCTGCCGCACCCTTAGACCATGTCACTCGGACAATTCCGTCCTTGGTGACCACCACGTTGGATCCGTAGTTTTGGTTCGAGTCGTTGGTCAACTTGACCTCCGGGGACCATCCACCATTCTTCCAAGTCTTGTAGTATAGTTGTTTGATGGCGGGTACTGACGGGTTGGTTGAGTTGATTCTTGTCCATACAAGCCATATTGTTCCATCTTTGCCAACAGCCGCTGATGGTTGAGTATCGTTCAGTGTTGTGGAAGTAACCTGGACAGGACTGGTCCAAGAGTTGCCGTTGGTTAGACTCGAGACGACTATGTAGCTGGATCCGGATTTGAACGACCAGAAATTCAGAATTGTACCGTTAGAGAGTTGTACGAGCGAGGGTGCAGAGTTCCAGCCTGAATTTGTCAGGTTGTGGTCCTGTGACCATGCTCCGTTCGTGTAGGTCTTGTAGATGATGTCCGTCCGCCCTGTGGAGAGGCTGTTGCGGTTCGACTGCCAGGCTAGCCATAGGGTTCCGTTGCTGGCTTGGAGTCCGCTTGGGAGGATGTCGATTCCGCGGTGAGTGTCGACCAGAATTGGGCTGGACCAGGTCTGGACCGCGTGCCCGAGCTGGATTGGGATGGCGAGGCCTAGCATGACGAAAACTATGAGCAAGAGTCTCGAGACTGCGCTTGTTCTCGATGGCGACGCTAGTCTACCCCTAGCCCTCCCGGTACGCCTGGGAACTCGGTAATAAGAAGATGGGTAGTTCGAGTAGGCTGGAGCATTATTGGTCTTCCGACCGATATCTGATTCTGGTCATGTGCACGTGCCCAACTGACAGTTGACAGTTGGGGATTTAGAAAAGATGGGAGAGTGGGCTCGTTCTCGTCCTAGGCTAGGACGGTGAATGAGCCGCTTGTCGGTACGCCCTGGTTGAGGGTGCTGGTGTTCGACAGGTTTGTCGGAGTGGTGCCCCAGTTGATTACTGCGGTCCACTGGAACGTGTCGCCGATGTCGCTTGCAGGTATCACCACGCTTAGGGTCTGTCCGGTAAGGTTCTTGCCAGCGTTGAGGGTTAGGACTGGACTCGTTATGGTGAATCCGTTGACGCCTGAGCCGTCTGTTCCTGTTATCTGGACTTGGACGAAGATTGTGTCATTGTTGCTGTTGAGCACTCCGAACTTCCATGTCTGTACGCCGCCTGTCTTGGAGATTGAGAGTCTGTGGACCCAGTTCATCTGGCTGAAGCTTGGCGGGACACATGTGTTCGGGTTAGTGTTGTCCGGGCACCCTTGTTGTGGCTTTACGACGGTCACCGGGACTGTAGTGCTGTGCTGGAGGCTGCCACTTACGCCGGTTACGGTTACGGAGTAGGGTCCTGGGGAGGTGTTCGATGCTGAGCAGACCTTGAGCACTGAGGAACCAGACATTGTGACGCTTGTCGGGGTCAGGCTGACGGTGAGGGTTGCGTTGGATGGAGTCGCGGATAGTGTTACTGTGCCGCTGAAACCGCCTTCAGAGGTGATCGTGACTGTGCCACTGTTGCAACCGCCCACTGGTACGACTATTGTGCCGCCTGAAGTGGTGTTGCTTATGGTGAAGTCTTGCACGTTGACCGTGACGTTTGCGGTGTGCGCGAGGTTGCCGTTGGTCCCCGTGACTGTGACTGTGTAGGTTCCCGCTGCTCCAGTGCAGCTGAGTAGGCTGGTTCCGGAGCCTCCGGTTATCGTGGTCGTGCTGAGTGTGCATGATAGTCCGGTGGATGGTGTGATTGTGGTTGAGAGCGTGACGGTTCCGGTGAATCCGTTGACAGGGGATACTGTGATGGTGGAGTTGCCTGGGACGCTTGGTGTCGTGTTGACAGTGCTGGGGCTGGCGAATATCTGGAAGTCTACGACTTGGACGAAGACACTATTGGAAGTGTGGCTGTCAGGTCCACTGACGCCGGTGAAAGTTATCGTGTAATTGTTCGCGGTTCCAGAGCTGACCATGAACGTTGCTGTTCCGGAGCCGCCAGTGACTGTTGCAGTGGTTGGCGTTACCGATAGACCGGATGATGGGTTGGCGGTGATCGTTACCGATCCGGTGAACCCGTTGACTGGTGTTATTGTGACGGTGATGGTGGCTGTGGCTCCCGCGTTAACCGCTACGCTCGATGAGCTGGCGGTGATGGTGAAGTCTGTGACGTTGAACGGTTCGCATGCGCTAACCGCTCCATTGTTGTTGGCGTCTCCACTGTAGGATGCTTGGAACGCGTAGCTGCCTGCGGTGGCCGGGGTCACTGCGGCGGAGTTGGGTACTGAGCCGCTGGTTACTGTGACTGTTGAGACCACGGTCCCGGTTCCACTGCATGTGCCACCTGAGAAGAGGGTGTAGGTGACTGTTCCGCCTGCTTGGAAGCTGCCACTCAGGGTTGCGGAGTCGGTGACTGAGCTGCCTAGGACTACGCTGGTCTGGGACACGGTCGTGCTGAGCGTTGGACTTGCCTTATTGACCGTGACGCTAGTGGTGCCGCTGCTAGAGAGCTGGACTGGGTTTGTTGGATAGGTGGCCGTTACGCTGGCTGTGCCGGTGCTTGTGGGACTGAACGTGGAGGTGCAAGTTGCGGACGCGGTGTTCCCGCTTAGAGTGCATGTTGTGAATGACCCTGTTACTCCTGTCTCGCTCAGTGAGACTGTTCCGAATGGAGTGATGATCATGCCGGGGCTGGTGTCTGTGACTGTGACGGTGCAGGTGGACGTTTGGCCAACTACTACTGGTGTTGTGCATGATACTGTGGTGGTGGTTGTGCGTTTGTTGACGGTCTCGGAAGCGGATGCTGTCCCAGTGCCTGCGGTGTTGGTTGCGTTGACTCTGACTGTGAACGTGCCTGATACGATGTAGGTGTGAGAGTCTGTGGTCGCCGTCCCTGATAGGTTGTCGGCCGGTCGGCCGTCGCCCCAGCTGACCGTGATGCTGGTTGGTGAGTTGGTGGTTGTGAAGTTGACTGTGACGGTCTGGTTGATGACTGCGGGGTTGGGCGCAAGGGTTGTGATCGTCACGGTTGGAGTTTGGACAGCTTGGCCCACGGCGAGAGTGAATGTTCCACTGCTACCAGTGTGAACACTATTGCCGCCGTACGTGCCGGTGATTAGCGCATGACCAGTGACGGCTGGAGTGTAAGTTACGCTGCACGAGCCCGATGCGAGAGTGCAAGTTGCAGTGCTGAAGGTTCCGGTGCTGTTGGATGTGAATGTGACCGTGCCAGTCGGAGTAATTGCTCCTGCGCCTGAAGAGTCTGTTACAGTCGCAGTGCAAGTTGTGTTCTGTCCAGTGTTGACAGACGAAGGACTGCAAGAGACACTCGTAGTAGAGGTCCGGATCGTCGAGGCTAATGTGAAGCTACCGTTGCTACCTGTGTGGACGCTGTCACCGCTGTAAGTGCCCGTTATGAGTGCATGGCCGACAACTGTCGGAGTGAAGGTAACGCTACACGCACCAGAGGCAAGAGTGCATGTTGCGGAACTGAAGGTTCCGGTCGAGTTCGTTGTGAACGTGACACTTCCAGTTGGAGTTACTGCGCCGGTACCAGATGCATCTGCCACTGTTGCGGTGCAAGTACTTGGGGTATTGTCAAGAACGCTTGCTGGCGAGCACGCGACTGTCGTAGAGGACGCGCGGATCGTCGAGGCTAGTGTGAAGGTTCCGCTGCTACCAGTGTGGACCGAGTCTCCGCCGTAGGTGCCGGTGATGAGTGCAGAACCAACTACTGTTGGAGTGTAAGCGACACTGCAACTGCCCGATGCAAGAGTGCATGTGGCGCTGCTGAATGTGCCTGTACTGCTAGTCGTGAACGTGACCGTACCGGTTGGTGTGATTGAGCCTGTTCCAGATGTGTCCGCAGCTGTGGCGGTGCAGGTCGTCGTAGTGTTGTCCAACACGCTTGCCGGACTGCACGAGACAACGGTGCTACTGCCTCTGATAGTCGACGCTACTGTGAAGGTTCCGGAGCTGCCAGTGTGGCTGGAGTCGCCTCCGTAAGTTCCGGTGATCAGGTGGTGTCCTACCACCGTTGGAGTGTAGGTTACGCTGCAGGTTCCAGACGCTAGAGTGCATGTTGTGCTGCTGAAGGTTCCAGTACTGTTGGTTGTGAAAGTGACTGTGCCAGTCGCGCTGCTAGGACTGACGGTTGCGGTGCAGCTCGTAGCTACATTGTCGAAGACGCTGGCCGGAGAGCACGATACTGTGGTTGTTGTCCCTCCTGGACTGATGGCCAGCAGGAATGTGCCGCTACTGCCAGAGTGGACGGAGTTGCCGCCGTATGTTCCAGTAATCAACGCATGACCCGTGGGGCTCTGTGAGTATGTTACACTGCAGCTTCCACTGGCTAGAGTGCATGTGGCGGTGCTGAAGGTTCCGGTAGAGTTGCTGGTGAAGGTGACCGTTCCAGTCGGAGTTATCGCTCCGGTGCCGGATGAGTCAGCGACGGTAGCAGTGCAAGTCGATGCCACATTGCTATTGACGGTGGCAGGCGAGCATACAACTGTCGTCGTGGTGGATCTGATTGTCGATGCGAGTGTGAATGTTCCACTGCTACCAGTGTGAACCGTATCTCCGCCGTAGGTTCCAGTAATCAGCGCGTGACCGACAACTGTTGGAGTATAGGTCACACTGCACGAGCCAGAGGCCAGAGTGCAGGTCGCCGAGCTGAATGTTCCTGTGCTGTTGGTCGTGAAAGTGACTGTGCCAGTCGGAGTTACTGCGCCAGTGCCTGAAGCGTCGGCTACCGTTGCGGTGCATGTGCTCGGAGTGTTGTCAAGGACGCTGGCAGCTGAGCATGCGACGGTAGTCGAAGAAGCGCGAATGGTCGAGGCTAGTATGAAGCTTCCGTGGCTACCACTGTGGCTAGAGTCGCCACCATAGGTGCCCGTGACGTTGTGGTGACCAACCACTGCGGGCGTGTACGTGACACTGCAGCTCCCTGATCCGAGAGTGCATGTTGCGGAACTGAATGTTCCGGTAGAGTTGGTCGTGAAAGAGACTGTTCCGGTAGGAGTGCCGCTGGTCGACGTGACCGTCGCAGTGCATGTGCTGGCAGTGTTGTCCAATACGCTTGCTGGACTGCACGAGACCGCTGTCGTTGTGGAGAATACGGTCTGAGAAACCACCAGAAGGAATGTTCCACTGCTACCAGTGTGAACACTATCGCCACCGTAAGTTCCAGTGATCAGGCTGTGACCAGTCTGGGATGGAGTGAACATAACACTGCAAGATCCTGCCGATAATGAGCATGTGATGCTGCTGAAGGTTCCAGTGCTGTTGCTGGTGAAGCTGACTGTTCCTGTTGGGGTGATGGCACCGGTCCCTGAAGAGTCAGCGACCGTTGCGGTGCAGTTCGTTGCTGATCCTGTGCCGACTGTGGCGGGCGAACAGGCTACTGTGGTTGTGCTCGCCCTGATTGTTGAGGCTAGGGTGAACGTTCCACTGCTGCCTGTGTGAACGCTGTTACCGCCGTAGGTTCCTGTGATGAGAGCGTGTCCTACCACTGTTGGAGTGTAGGTGACACTGCACGAGCCGGAGGCTAGAGTGCAAGTCGCAGAGCTGAAGGTTCCGGTTGAGTTGGTCGTGAAGGTGACCGTGCCAGTTGGAGTGATCGCTCCGGCGCCGGAAGAGTCCGCAACTGTGGCAGTGCAGGTTGATGCTACGTTGTCCAGGACACTTGCGGGCGAGCAAGAGACTGTGGTCGTGCTCGTGCGGATTGTGGATGCGAGCGTGAAGCTACCGTTGCTGCCGGTGTGGACTGAATCGCCGCCGTATGTTCCGGTGATGAGAGCATGACCGACAACTGTTGGAGTGTAAGTCACACTGCATGTTCCTGATGTGAGACTGCATGTGGCGCTGCTGAATGTTCCAGTCGAGTTGGTTGTGAAGGTCACGGTCCCGGTTGGCGTTACAGCGCCAGTGCCCGAGGCATCAGTGACTGTGGCGGTGCATGTTGAGGCAACGTTATCGAATACGCTTGCGGGGCTACAAGACACTGTAGTCGCTGAAGACCTGATCGTCGACGCTAACGTGAATGCTCCATTGCTGGGGGTGTGTGTCGAATCGCCGCCATAATTGGCTGTAATCAAGTGGTGACCGACGACTGTTGGAGTGTAAGTTACACTGCAGGCGCCAGACGCCAGAGTGCAAGTCGTGGTGCTGAATGTTCCAGTCGAGTTGGTTGTGAAAGTCACAGTGCCAGTGGGGGTTACTGTGCCACCGGTGACTGTTGCGGTGCAACTGCTTGCAGTATTGTCAAGGACGCTGGCTGGCGAGCAGGACAATACGGTTGAGGATCCTCCCGATGTTATTGCGACGAGGAATGTGCCGCTGCTGCCGGTGTGGACACTATCGCCACCGTATGTTCCCGTAATCAGCGCGTGACCCGTGGGTGTCTGAGAGTATGTGACGCTGCAGCTTCCACTAGCTAGAGTGCATGTGGCGGTGCTGAAGGTTCCAGTAGAGTTGCTAGTGAAGGTAACCGTTCCGGTTGGAGAAATAGCACCAGTACCTGACGAGTCTGCTACCGTCGCAGTACATGTGGTAGATACTCCTGAATTTACGGAATTGGGACTGCATGCGACTGTGGTTGTGGACGAGCGGATAGTCGATGGCAGCGTGAACGTGCCGCTGCTGCCGGTGTGGACGGAGTCACCACCGTAGCTTCCCGTGATGAGGGCGTGTCCGACAACGGTTGGTGTGTATGTGACACTGCATGTTCCGGACGCTAGAGTACAGGTTGTTGAGCTGAATGTTCCAGTGCTATTGGTCGTGAATGTAACTGTTCCGATCGGGGTTATTCCGCCAGTGCCGGAGGCGTCTGTTACTGTTGCTGTGCATGTGCTGGCAGTGTTGTCCAAGACGCTGGTTGGGCTGCAAGCGACTGAGGTCGACGATGCTCTGATGGTTGATGCTAATGTGAATGTTCCACTGCTACCTGAGTGCACTGAGTCGCCGCCGTAAGCGCCCGTGATCAGTGCGTGACCGACAACTGTCGGCGTGTAGGTGACGCCGCAGCTACCGCTTGCAAGAGTGCAAGTCGCAGAGCTGAAGGTTCCGGTAGAGTTGGTCGTGAAAGTGACTGTTCCAGTTGGAGTAATGGCGCCTGTACCTGATGAGTCGGCTACCGTTGCAGTGCACGTGCTTGGAGTATTGTCCAGGACACTTGCAGGTGAACATGCTACGGTGGTTGTAGTTGTGCGTAGAGTCGAGGCTAGCGTGAAGCTTCCATTGCTGCCTTGGTGGCCCGCGTCACCGCCATAGGTTCCGGTGATTAATGCGTGGCCAACTACTGTTGGAGTGTAAGTTACAGTGCATGTGCCAGAGGATAGCGTGCATGTTGTGCTGCTGAAGGTGCCGGTGCTGTTCGTTGCGAAGGTTATGGTGCCGGTTGGAGTGCCCGAAGTCGCGGTGACTGTTGCTGTGCATGTTGATGCGGTGTTGTCGGGAACACTTGCCGGGCTGCAGACTACTGAAGTAGAGGTTCCGCCTGAGCTGACGGTGAGCAAGAATGTCCCGCTGCTGCCAGAGTGTACGCTGTCGCCGCCGTAGGTTCCGGTGATCAAGGCGTGACCCTGTCCAGTTTGCGAGTATGTCACGCTGCAGCTTCCAGAGGCTAAGGTGCACGTTGTCGAGCTGAATGTTCCAGTGCTATTGGATGTGAATGTTACAGTTCCGGTGGGCGTTATTGAGCCTGCTCCGGAGCTGTCTGCCACTGTTGCGGTGCATGTCGAAAGTTGAGATGTGTTCACAGAGCCCGGGACGCAACTAATTGTTGTAGTCGTCGTTCTCAATGTCGAGGCTAGCGTGAACGTACCGCTGCTGCCGGTGTGGACACTGTCTCCACCGTAAGTTCCGGTTATCAGAGCGTGACCGACGACCGTCGGTGTGTAGGTGACACTGCAACTGCCGGAGGCTAGAGCGCACGTTGTCGATGAGAATGTGCCCGTGCTATTGGTCGTGAGCGTAACTGTGCCAGTCGGAGTAACTGGGCCAGTGCCGGAGCTGTCGGCGACTGTTGCGGTGCAGGTGCTCGCACTGTTGTCAGGCACGCTTGCAGGCGAACAGGCCACTGTGGTGGTCGTTGCTCGCTTCGTAGAGGCAAGAGTGAAGGTTCCACTGCTGCCGGTGTGAACACTGTCACCGCCATAGGCTCCAGTGATGAGTGCGTGTCCAACTACTGTTGGAGTGTAAGTTACACTGCAGGCGCCGGACGCCAGAGTGCAAGTCGTGGTGCTGAATGTTCCAGTCGAGTTGGTTGTGAAAGTCACAGTGCCAGTGGGGGTTACTGCTCCAGTTCCAGACGCGTCGGCAACCGTCACTGTGCAGGTGCTCGCCGTGTTATCGAGAACGCTCGCAGGAGAGCATGCAACAGTGGTCGATGATGATCTGATGGTCGAGGCTAGAGTGAATGTGCCGCTACTGCCGGTGTGTACACTGTCACCGCCATAGGCTCCGGTGATTAGAGCGTGACCGACAACTGTTGGGGTGTAGGTGACACTGCAAGTTCCGGATGCTAGAGTACAGGTTGTTGAGCTGAAGGTTCCAGTACTGTTGGTCGTGAACGTGACTGTTCCGGTCGGGGTGACTGCGCCTGCACCCGAAGCATCGGCAACTGTCGCAGTGCAAGTGCTCGCTGTATTGTCCAGGACGCTTGCGGGACTGCAGGCAACGGTTGTGCTGCTTGCCCTGATGGTCGAGGCTAGTGTGAAGGTTCCGCTACT